>Ga0335072_10000012_pt1 | contig 457029 bp, 414 predicted proteins | sample Lox_Sample_21_FD_206725 | JGI IMG/M metagenome (GOLD analysis project Ga0335072, IMG submission 206725) | Soil microbial communities from Loxahatchee National Wildlife Refuge, Florida, United States - Lox_Sample_2.1 | ecosystem: Environmental > Terrestrial > Soil > Wetlands | place: USA...
ATCATTCTGTCTACCTATGGAGGGATATTCGAGAGATATAATCGTCATTAAGGGATGAGACATTAAAATTAATGGCTTCGTACGAGGCAAAATTAATACGATGGGAGGGTATTATTTTGGATTAGTTGGGTATTAAGCGGTATTAAAGAGTATTAAGAGGGTATTATCGGAGGTATTGCCAAGAGTATTAATTAAAAGTATTAGTGAGTATTAAAGGTATTAGTATTACGCCCATCCCTGAGAAGATCCATTCAATTTGGAGCGTAGTAGTACATTAACACGTGATCTCGCGTCCCGCTACTTGCTAGGCTGGCTTACGCTTCGTCGCCGTTTCCGCGTCTCGAATATTCACCGAAAACAATGGGCAATGGCATTACAGTCCCAGAATCAGGCATTCCACAACAGGATGCTTGGTCAGAGGGCTGTACAGCTGCAACTCGACCAATCCCTGAAATTAGACGCGGATGCTGAAAGGGCAGCGAAGCGACTAAAGACCCAGCACAATCCAAGCTCCAGCAAGACCGACAGAACAGAGATTCCAGACTCGGATGAAGATGAAGATGAGGACAGTGTTATTCCTATATTGTCCAGCACAAATGGCCTCGAGAGCGCCCTACCTGATATTCGAACAGACCAGGAAGCGATTGACGAGTACGAGGCTCAAAGAGCTGCGGAACAAAGTGAGCTGAATGTGACCAAAGGTTCTCCTAACGAGCAGCAAGCGGTGCGAGGAAAGAGTTCCATATATCTTGATGCTTTCAATCTAGCATTGCAGACAGTATTAGAAGAGGAGAGCCATCTATTCGATGATGCGGAGAAGGCACTTTTCGTGCATTGGAACTCTCTAGGCTACGAAGCCCAGTATTTGTTCGTTCTCCTACTCTCCCAATTGACCCTGTCTAATTCAGTCGCAGGTATGTACGCCTATTTCTTCGAAAGACCTCCGCATGGCATCGGACCAGCGAGCTCGGATACTACAGTGATATTGTAGATCTCGAAGCAGCAATAGCAGCTCTCCAACAGTCAAGAGACTTGCCAGAACCCAGTGAAGTGCAGAGCAATCCTGCTGAACTTGAGCCACCAGAAGGAACGACACTTGCGAATTCCTTCACATTTGCTGATAGATCGGAGGACGAAATTACAACTTTGGAGGAAGCATCTTCGCTACTTAGATTGCATGAACTGAAGGTCTTTGCAAAAGATGCGAAAGTCCAAGGGAAGAACAAGAAAGAGCTTCTGCAAAACTTTCGCCGCGTCAGCAAGCAGCAGACCAGCCTCATCGCACAGTCTCTTCGACGATCGGATACTGAATCCTCAGCACAGTCAGTGTCTCGTTCGGAGGGCGAAGATGAAGGCTCGCCTTATCCGGCACAGAATGGGCGAACCGACAAATCATCAGCTAGTGGTCGGGAGGTCTATTTCCATCGAAAGATCATGAACGAGACAGGGCCTTGCATCAGGCTCTCTTTACCAGCACTTAAGCTATTCGAGAGGGTTCACCTTGTATTCTGTCGGTCTACGGAGTGGAGCGAAAAGTCTCTAACAACAATTATCTTGGCCAAGATCGCGCGAAGACACTTTCCTGAGTATGTGGTTTCGCGTTCGGCGAGCATCTTCCCATCGCGAGCCTTGGTGCTCGAATTCGAAGCCTCGCTGAGGACACAATTTGCGATCGATAATATTCTAGAATTCCACGGGCGACCCACCTCCGAAGGCTTAGAGAAGATTATCCAGATATATGAGGAAGTGTATCCTCGTTGGCGCGCTTTACTCGAAGAGGAGCAGCGGAAAGAGTACCATCACTATCAAAGCGGTGAGGGAGCGTATTTGCGTCGACTGTCTCCAGTATGGGTATATACTCGTATCGTGCATAAAGCCGCTTACGTCTATGGCAAGCTCAAGCAACACAAACAAGAGCACGCCCTCCTCACCGAACTTCTCGACCAGAGACTGTTCCACCATGCGAGGCGTGGTGGCTGGTACGATCGGAAAGCACTGTTAGAAGAGCATTATATGCATGTACTGACGCCACCGAATGGACGAAATGAAGATGCGCAGAAAAAGCACTGGAAGAAAGTTGCATTGAACACCTGCGAAATCGGACTTGAGGATCCACTAACGCATCTCGTGTATCATTACGACTTGCAAAAGCGATTGAAGAAACTGGAGAAAACGTTGAACATTCCCAAAAGGGCACAGCATGACTTTTCCTATGTCCGCCTTTCAGCTCCAATTGAAGTTACGATATACGGAATCCGAATTGAGCGCGAAATCGATCCCCAACCCGTCACGGCAAGAGGAGAGCGCAATTCCCTGAGAGGCACCAAGACAATCTGGCTTGACCACCACGAAGGAGATGACGAATGTTCTGTCGAAGCCATGTGTCTTTCGCACTACAGGAGCCAGGGTTGGAAAGGATATCACAGTGAGGGAGGTATCGTCCGTACGCTCTTTGCCTACCTCTTCTACGATATTCTCTTCACCTACGTGCCGAACGTTTTCCAGACTCCTTTCCAGACTTGTCCGCTCGACCTGCATACCGATGCTTTCTATCCCACTCGAATCAGCGAGATCAATGCTAGACTAGTTGAAGTAAGCAACGGCGATGCTAAGCGGCTTATCGAAAGGATATGGCGAGAGCACCATGAACGTGGCACGTGCATCATCGGACTGGATTGGGCATTCGAGCTAGATGATCTACTGGAGATTGCAGAACTGTTTCCTCCAGATGCGTTGGCGACAGTATGCAAGGTCATGGCTCAGGAGTACGGAGAGCGAGGATGTGGCATGCCGGATCTCTTCCTTTGGCACACGGATGAGAAAACAGTCAAATTTGCGGAGGTCAAGAGTGAAAACGATAGGTTGAGCGATTCGCAGAGGCTTTGGATCCATGTGCTCACTGGTGCTGGAGTCAAGGTGGAGCTTGCGAATGCGGTCGCAAAGGAAGTTAGAATTGTATAGCCTTAAGCATCGCCGCAATTCAAGGACATATTTGATTTCGAGTCGTTTGTCAAGCGGCTTGAAATAATGATTCAAGTCATAAAGAAAACGCTCCGGGACCTGGTAGATTTGACAGGATTGAGACCAAAAGTTGCCCCATCATCGTGGTTGATGTGTTGAATATGTAGCCGCTGAAATGAGTATATTAATTAAAAATCAAAACCATTTTTGACAAATCGGATATGGTGTATCGGCTAGCATCCGCCGCTTTCATATCCAGAGCCGGCGAGAGCCGGGTTCGACTCCCGGTATCCGAACTGTCTTTCTTTTTATTTTTTGTATTTTTGATGGCATGTAGGTTTGAATTGTGCAATAATATTATTTTGCAAATCAAAATCCACGTCTGTAAGGTTTTGATGCAATGCGACGCGACTTCCATCGTTGGATTTTGGATGTTATGCCTTAGGCATTAATGGCTTAGTCATGTCTCGCTTCTGATGCTTCGCCAAGATTCTCCAACTCCACACGGCGAACATTTTAAACGCCGCAGCAATATCACTATAACCTTCCCACCTCATTCCCGTCAACTGCGCCCTCCAACTCATAATGGGTGCCCTCAAATATCTCGAAGAGCTCCAGAAGCGGAAGCAGAGTCCGTATCTCATATCCAATTGTGCCGAACCGTGCTCACCATTTCTTCAGGCGATGTCATGCGCTTCTTGCTCCGTGTGCGCTGCTGGGAACTGCGTCAATTGAATGTCAGTTGCCTCGCTGAAATTCTCAATATTTGGATAAGCTAATTTATGTCTAGGTTATCCATCGCGCATCGCGTCCTTCCCGTCCCGACAAGGCCAGACGTCTCGGATACAAGGCGAAGCAAGGGTATGTTAGAAGTGACTCTGTGAGAAGAATATCTAGGCTAATATGGTTCTAGCTATGTAATCTATCGTGTCCGCGTCCGACGGTATATTTCCATTCTGCATTTTCGAAGTACGCCTACACTAACTGTAGAGCAGTGGTGGCAGAAAGAGGCCGGTTCCCAAGGGTGCAACCTACGGCAAGCCCACCAACCAAGGTGTCAACCAACTTAAGTACCAGCGCTCTCTTCGTTCGACTGCTGAAGAGCGTGTTGGTCGCCGTTGCCCGAACCTGCGAGTCCTCGTACGTAACCGCTCCACGACTCAGCAATCAAAGAGCCCATCACGCTAACTAAGTTACAGAACTCGTACTGGATCAACCAGGACAGCACATACAAGTACTTCGAGATTATCCTCGTCGATCCTCAGCACAAGGTCATCCGACGAGATCCCCGTATCAACTGGATCGTCAACCCAGTTCACAAGCACCGCGAATCTCGTGGCCTTACGGCGACTGGCAAGAAGTCTCGCGGTCTCAACAAGGGCCACCGCTACACCAAGACGAAAGCTGGACGGAGGCACACCTGGAAGAGAAACAACACCTTGTCTCTGTGGCGGTACAGGTAGAGTGTGTTCTGTGATTGAGGGCGTTTATACGTTGTGTCTGCAGATTGCTCATTCCTTAAGGTGGCTCAACCGCAGGCTTACATGTTAGCATTGAATGGAGTACAAATTCAATCATCAACTTGATATTCTACGTGTGCCCGTTGGATCTTGAAATATCTCCCATCCTAAGAGGGTGCGCCTCCCGGGCAAGTGCGAGCAACCTAAGACGATAGAAAGGGAAAGCAGATTAATCGTGAGCTTGCCTTCATTCGAAGGTCAGCAGAACTAAGACTCTTTTAGTATCATAAGGATACCGCCCACTACAAAATTGACTACAGAGTCGTCCGACCTATGCATCCCATATGTACCATCTAGACGCGCTGTTATGCATCTCGCTGATATCCCAGAAAACAGCACGTCTGCCTCCATAAAGGCCGTGAGGGTATATATACTGTACATGAACGCAATCAGCGCAACGCAAGAACGTACTCAAATCGCTCACGGCAAAAAGCAAAGGATCCAAAGGTCCCGAATATAAAGCACAGCCGCGCACAGCCGCGCGTAGTAACCCACAGCCCAGAAGAGGTAGCCCAAGCCGCATCAGAAGCCCTCACAGACGCACCCAACCCGCTACTCGCCCCCCAACCCCAACTCCCTAACGCGGCCCTTAACGCGAACATACTCCTCCATAGCAGCCCTAAACCTGCCCTTCGCCTCGCTCCAAAGCCTCAGCAACCTCTCATCGTCAGCCGCGCCGCTCGCCAGCGCCGCGACCCCGCCCGCGCCGTCGGCGCCCCCGCGCCGCACCAGCCGCCCGTCCGCGTCGTGGCGCGCCGCCGCCCGCCCCAGCAGCGCGGCCTCGAAGCCCGCGAAGCCCGCCACGTACGCCGCCAGCGCGGCCGCGTACGCCGCGTACGACGCGCGCGTCAGCCGCCGCGCCGTCGCCGACGACTCCGGGGCTGCGGGCGCCACCGGCTCGCGCGGGAGCGCGAAGGCCGGCGGGTAGGGCGCCGCCGGAGCGCCCCGTGGGGAGGCGCCGCTCGCGAACGGGAGCCCCGCGTGCAGGTCTCGCAGGTTGTCGAGTGAGGCGCCGCTTGTGCCGGTGAAGGGGTGCACAGAGCTTAGCTTGGAGAGGTTGTTGAGGGGGGTTGAGCCGTGGCCGGAGGAGGAGGGCCGGCTGGAGGGCCGGCTGGAGGGCCGGCTCGATGGCCGGCTCGATGGCCGGCTCGGTGGCTGGCCTGCGGTGCTTGGCTGCGTGGACGCCTTTGGTGGTGGGCCGGGTGGAGGACCGGGGAGTGTTGTGGGTGGGCCTTGAGCTTTTGGGACGGCGGACGGGACGCCGGTCGTGTGCGATGTTGGAGAGAATGGATCGTGCCACTCGGTTCGTGACGGAGGAACTGGCATAAGGCGTGGGCCGCGGGAGGCGTTTGCGTTTGCCGGTAAGTCGCTGTCGATGTCCATTGCATCTGGGCTGTCCGGTTTGGTTGGCGTATCTTTTGGTGCTGCAGTACCCGTGTTTGGCGCAGTCTTTCTCTCCTTTGGCACCTCAGAATCGTCCGTCTCTTCTGTAACAGTGGCATTGGCAAAAGGCTTCTTGCCCTTCTTCCGCTCAGCATCAACGATGGAGGTACGCCGGCTGAGCACCGGACCCTTCGAAGGTGAAGTCCTACCATCGTTTGATTGCGGATATGCCCACTTGGGCTCTTGGAAATGCTTTTGCCATTCTTCAGAGGAAAACTTGGTTGGGCCAGGAGGCCTCTCAGATTGAGGTTGCGCATTGGCAGAAGATCCATCGAAGCCCTCAGGGTGACGCTGAGTGTCGTTCTTGGGTGGATCACCCGGTGGAGGAGGTGGTACTTTGAAGGAAATACCGGCAGATGCGTTCATCTTCGGAGTTGATGAACCGTTTTTCGGACGCAATTGCATTGTCACACCATTGAGGTGGAAAGGATTTGGCTGGTTTTGATTGAAAGTGGCATTGGTCGCCTCCCATTTCTCAGGAGATGGTGCCGGCGAACGATCGTATCGGCTCTTGGGTCGCTGTTTTCGCCGATTTTGATCCTGTGACTCTGGAGCAGAGCTGCCCTGGAATTTGCCGTTCCATTCTCCAGCCGAGAAATTTGTTTCGACGGATTCATTACTCCTCGTCCTCAAAGGTTCTGATCCTTTATTTGGCGTAGAATCCGGAGGAGGTACATGAGGCCTAAGAGAAAGTATTGTAAGCATTGCGGTTAGTTTCGATTGAAGACTCAAGAGTACATACTCTTTCTTGCGACGCTGCTCTTCAGAACCTGGAACGGCTTCCTGGTTTCTTGTTTTCCAGAAAGAAGAGGAGTGCGCCTTTGGTTGCTGGTCTGACCGTCCAGTAGCTTTAGCTTTTGCAGCATGTCTTTCTGACATCAACGGAATGGAAGCATCAGATGATGAGTCCGCATCTGAGGAACTCCGACCACCCAAGTCAAAGTTCGAAGCAGCTTCATGCTTCCTAGGCCGGGGACGAGGAGCTGTTTGCGAACCATCAACAGGCCTGGACTGTGTGCCAGCACCAGAGTTGGGTTGGCCAGGCTTCAGGCGTGAGGATGGGCTAGCACTTCGAGCTCGTGGCGTAGCCCTGTGGTGGTGGGTTTGTCTACCGGGGCCCAAGTGAGATTCTTTGTTCAGTCGTGCTGTGTCGCGAGTACTTAGTGATCTCTTCAGGAAATCACTAGAGAAGTAAGTTGTCTCGCCGCCATGCGTCGCATAAGGAGTACTAATGCGAGGGTTGCCTTCTGCGTAAGGAACATCATCCGCCGGAGTGTGTCCGGGAGAGCTCAGAGGATCGCGTTGATCGGTCTCATCTGGAGAAGTTTGCTGAGGTGGAGGAACCGGATCAGTGTTCGCGTGGGGAGGTCGAGGAGCAGCGCGGTTATATATGTTGTAGGATGAAGTGCTTTGAGCGGCTGGCTCCCAGTCTCCGCCGAGCACGTTGGGATCGAAGCCAGATCGTTTCGACTGGTACGACGCATAGCTACGCGCGAAGTTGGGTTTATTGCCAAATGGACCTTCTTTACTCGCAGGCTCTCCTTTACGCATGTCTTCTTCCGACGAGCTGAAGGTATTAGGTCTGCCGTGTGGAGGTTGCCGTTGTCGGTAGAATGCCCTCCATGCATCGGCCCGCTCCTCCGCATCTTGTGAGGCGCCATCAGTTTTATATGCACGACGTTCTGATGGAGGTGGTTGCTGTGGTTGCTGTGGTTGTTGTGGTTGCGATGGTGGAGGACGATTAAAGGTAGACTCGGCCCAGAACCGAGCGGCGCTCGCCGAAGGAGGCGGAGCACCAGAGGGCGGAGGCGGGTTCGCTGCAGTAGGTGGAGGTTGAGTAGGTCTGTACGAGTTGGATGAATTGTAGCTGGAGTATTTGTTATACTGAGGACGAGAGCGTTCGTTGAAAGCCTGAGTAGCTGAACGCGGAGGTGTTGCAGGGTACCCGGGAGAGAATTGGTTTCTCACTGGGTTGTTTGGGCGAGCGTAAGGGAAAATTCCCTGTTTCCTTCGTTGTGCATCGTATTGCGATCGTTGAACTGGATCGGAGAGGATTTCATGGGCGGCCTGTATCTTCTGAAATTTCTCTTTGAAGATATCTTCTTTTCCCGGGTTACGATCTGGATGATAGAGCCTGGCTGATGGAGAGTAAGTAACAGTGTCGCCGGCAGTATTAGACCTGAATTCGTACCTAGTTTCTTAAACTGCTTCTTGATTTCCTCTGAATCTGCCTTTGGGCTCAGCTCGAGAGCGGCATAGTAGTCCTCCTTCGGGTTCAACATTGTGACAGATTGTTGCGACTGTCTGGACGACTCGATGGCGCACTCATAGCAGAGGACGTAGAGATATACGAGATGATTGAGGAGGTTTAGGCGCTCACGGCTTTGGTTGAGAATTTTGAAGGTCACGGATTGGAGCTGCAGCGTGTGATGTAGGCGGCTGCCAGTGTTGTGTTGACCGGTGAAGTGCTGCGGGATTGCGAAGTAGAGTAAAGCGTGGGAGGGCTTGGTGAGAGTAAGCTGGCGGACCGGTAGTTAGAGCTGCCGATGGATGCGGAGCGGGCAGATGCGGAGAGGGTTCGACGCGTTCCTTTTCGTTTCTTCTTCGTCTCTGCGAAGACGTTGCGATGTTTGTCCATCGATTGGGTGTGTCGATGCAGCAGCTTCAGCTGTTATTAGTTGGCAAGGCAGATCCCGAGCCCCAGCCACAGCCTAAAGCTTAGGGGCCCCACCTCGCCGCCCAAAGCCGAAAGTCAGCTGCAGAGTGTAGACAGTCCCTGCGCTTCGGCCCGGGGGCTCCAATTATTTCCCCTACATTAGTCGCACTTTGCTCACATTATTCCTCAGAAAAGTGCCTATAGTACGCGGGTAGTCTGTTTTCATTGCATCGTAAGCATCCGACTTCTGATTCAGCAATGGCCGCACCCTACTCCCATTCCGTACTTGCATATCCCTAAAGTACACCTCATCTCGACCTCGAAAGGAAATTCTATAAGCGCTAGCCTTCTACGAGCTTACTGACAATGTTTGAACCAGCTTCTCGGCGACTTTCCCGAAGCCGTGCTTTGAACAGCGGTTTGTATAAATTGCACCCACACTGGCCATTCTCACGCCTACTCCGTACCTTCCCTTCCGTCCCTCCAAACGACATATCCCAATTCCATACCAATTTGCAAAGAGAGCATTCGAGTATCCAAAATGGCCACTATAATGCCGCCCATTCCGCGATTCTTCTTTCTCTATATCGAACCGATCATGGTGTACGTTCCTTCATCATCTTATCATGCCAATCATCCTAATTCCACCAACTATTCGCATATCAATTCAGACATGTTTCTAGAAAGTTCAGAAAATCTGCTTCAGCTTAGCGTTTAGACACATTCAGCCACCGCTCAGACTGACAAACTACCAGAGGCTTCGCGGCCCTCCAACCACTCCTGAACCCAAAAGCTCTTACAGACATCTTGCCGCCGCATATCGCCCTCCGTGGCACTCCTTCGTCTGATCTAAACCCGTTTGAACTTTTGTTAGCACTTCAATCGTCATGTCTTTGTTTCTTTTTCGTGTTAGTGACACTCTGTATCATGCGTCACTCCACCCAACCCGATATCGTCCGAGGTTACGTGGCATGTACCTTGCTGACGGATATCATGTGGTGGGCGAGCTTGGCTTACTGTCTTGGTGAGAAGGGCTTAAACGATCGGCAGAATTGGCCCACGGCTCTGTGGGGTCAATGGATCGGGCCGGCTTGCACTTTTTCTATTAAAGCTGCATATCTCACTGGCTTATTTGGGAAGGATAGGGTACCGGCAATTAAGACGGAGTGAAGATGATACAGCTAGCCATGACATTAGAAGATGAGGCGAAGCTGAGCGCTACGAATAAGGATTGATCACCACATTACTATCATATCGAACGGGAAGTGTCAAATCTGTTCCGTAATTCCATCAGCTACTGCGTTCTACGTATATTAGTAACTGAGCAGCCTGGTCCAATCCTTCGACCTCTACTTGTCCCATACCACGCATACGGGCATGTTTATGCCTTCCGCAAATTCAATATTCGCAACTTCGTGGTCCCATAAGCCACTAGTCCAGTTTCTTCCCAGAATGACCAAGTTCCCACTATTCTGCAGACCCATGGCTAGGAGGGTGCCGGCATTATTAATCGCAAACTGCCTTGGAAATGCACCGTAAGCAGGTACCAACGGCTGTTCAGTCAGAGTCCCGTCACTGAGGCTGATCTTATATGATACAATGCTGTCAATCTCCGGATTGATGCCAAACGTTGTGTCATTGCGATTCGACACCACAACCGTGTGGCCATCAGGCTGGTGACATATTCAGCATCTTGCAGACATTACCCATTCTAGTGCTTTCACTTACTGTTATCTGTATCTCCGCTGGTGCCGTTTTGCTCTGTCCATCTGGGTTCGGTGGGAAACTCTCACCTGGATTCAACGTCTTATATGTAGCCAGCTTGTCGAAACTCATTCCACTTTCTCCATTGGCGTAACTCACTTTGTAAGCCGTAACATTGCCACTCAGCTCGCCTATCAGATAGAAAATACAGTGTCCGTTGATGGGGTCAAGGCTGAAAGCTCCATGCCGCGGGCCATATCCTGGTACTGTTACAAGCGGGTTGACAGGCGTGAGCTTTACTGAATTCGTATCGACAGCAAATACATGCACTTGGTCTGCTCCCAAATCAGGTATGAGGACGTATCGTTCCGTAGGATCAAGAATATCTTCGTGCGGATGCGGTGCTTCTTGGCGATCCGACACCAGACCTTGTTTGAAGCTAAATGGCGGTCTAGAAAAGTTGAAAGTCTGGGAGAGTGAGAAGTCCCCGGCCGCCGATATTTGATACGTCTGTAAGGTGCTAGATTCATATTTCGGAACTGCAAGACCATTGCCGGACGCAAAGAATGTGGCATGTACTCCACCATACAATGCTGACTGTCTCTTGATCTCCCTGAGCTCGCCCGTGAAGCTGGTGCTGTAGCTAACCAGAGTGCCAGTAGACACGTTGACGGCCTCATCGATCATGTACAGAACATTGTTCTGACGATCGAGCGTGAGCCACGATGGCGAGTTGGTAGACGTATTCACGGTCGAAATTTGATCTAGGGAGTAACTACCATCAGGTCGTTGTAACAAAGAGAGCGTGGTAACATTTCCAGCCCAAGTGCCGCCGCTGTATGATGCCACATAGAGATTGACGGATATAACGCAGCGGAGTAGAAAGAAGAATAGAAAAGAGTACTCGACGTTCATCTTACTGGAAAAGCACACACTTGAATAGAGTAATATAGCCGTATAATTGAAGAGCTCTGCCACCAAGGAACAGTAGAAGCTGGAAGTAATCTGGAGTCCTCATGACGAAATCTGACGAGAAATTCATCAAGATTTACAATGGACTTTTCCGACGAAAACGCCCTTGCAGCATTTCTCCGCACTTTGTGAATTGGTACCTTGTTTTGCGGGGTGATCGCCTCTATTCCCAGGAACCTTGGTGGTGAAGGCGGGAAAAACCTAGACAATGTTGCATTCATTGTACATGGCCAGACTAGCAGCGGGAGGTTCTCCGTAGGATATTTATCCGAAAGGCATTGATAAATGAGCCGCTAGACTGAAGTTGGACGTTGAAGCCCATGCCATGTCTCTAGGCCCATTGTAGAAAGGCTGGTACGATATTTTCGTCGATGGCCGACCACCGACGCCTTCCGCAGTAAGGTCACTTGCTGCTCGGAACGTCTGGTGATAAGTACACGGCATCGAACGACGTATATCACACTGACATCTCAAGTCGACTACAGCACTCATGGTCTGATTGGTTTTCAATCCCTTTAATGGGCCGCTTCCTACATCTTTCAATACGTAATCATCGTCAGTTGTAGCATAAATTCAAATTTGCTGTCGTTGCTTGATAAGAAACTCCATCCATCTCAACGTAAGACGATCTGGTCGAGGAGACACATTCCCGATTCGGTTGACCTTGTGATAAGACGGCGGGGAACTATTGTTGAGATTGCACATTCCGATGGAAGTTTCAGCTAATTCTTACGTACATATCTCGCCTTGAAATCTTGTTGGAGGGAGAGGCCGGAATGAGGCCGGAATTCAATCCGGCCACGATGTGTATAGTCTCGAATGCCCACACCGTATTTTGTGGTCAGAGCCTCAAGATCTTCCGTATTCATCTCATCGCTTCCGTATCGAATTCACATAGTCTTTCAACTTTAGCCTCGTATTCAATATGGCCCAACGTCATCCTCTGCCTCCATTCCTCGTCCTTTCTGATACAAAGCCAAATGATGACACTTTGCCAGCCTTTATGGTGTCGACGTCGCGTGGTTTCCTTCCACGTGGTGACCCAATCGTTCAGTTACCACCAGACTTTGATGTTCTCGAATCCATTCTCCGCCGAATGCCCGTCAAGACTCTCGATGGGGCTCCAGGATTGCTCACTCAGGGCAAGTTGGGAGAAACAGTTGACAGAGAACTTCCCGATCTGACTGAAATAATCAACAAGCACGCTAGCCACCTTCCTCTGATGAATGCACTATATCGTGACTACTCTTTTTTGGCTTCGGCTTACCTATTGGAACCTTGTGAGTACCTTCGATTGTAGCGCTTGAATGGTACCTTACCTCTTAGGTCATCAAAATTTCATCAAAGATGGATCTTATGGATTGGCGAGGCATATACTGCCACGAAACATCGCGCTGCCAATTTGTCGAGTAGCTGAAATGTATGTTTATCTTTAAAGTTTGGTGAGCTCACAGGTGCTGATATTGTGTCGTAGCGCCGGTTTCAAGCCATTCATGGAGTACGCAGGCTCTTATGCCCTCTTCAACTACCGCCTTGAGGACCCGAAGATGGGAATGGAGTATGACAACCTCCGCCTCATCCGGGCCTTCGAGCACGGACTTGACCCAACTTCCTCAGAAGCAGGCTTTGTCTTAGTGCATGTCTCCATGGTCCAGCATTCGGGAGTTCTGGTTTCTGGTGCAGTTAAGGTCCTCAACGCTTGCAATGATCGTGATCGCGAAGCTTTCAATGAAGGCCTTACGACGGTTGTTGACGCTCTGAAGAAAGTTAACCATGTGATGAACGAAATGTGGAACAAATCCAAACCTGGTGACTATACGAGCTTCCGGACTTTCATTTTTGGTATCGCCAACCAATCGATGTTCCCTAATGGTGTCGTCTACGAAGGCTTCAGTGAAGATCCAATGTATTTCAGAGGAGAGAGTGGAGCCAATGATAGCATGATACCCCTTTCTGACAACCTCTTACAGATTCGCATGCCTGAAACACCATTGACAGAAATCTTGAAGGACTTCAGAGCCTATCGACCTGGAAATCATAGAGAGTTCCTTGAATGGGTTCACAATGGTGCTGAACTCGTTGGAGTCAGGAAATTCGCGCTTGAGGATCCAGAATCTGCTCTTCACTACCTTCGTGCTCTCAATGAGGTGAGAGACTTCCGCTGGAGACACTGGTGCTTTACCAAGGAATACATCTTGAGACACTCGAAGCATAGGACAGCCACGGGAGGCAGCCCGATTGTTACTGTAAGTTCCTCAATTCATCTGTTGTGCTCATGCTGATTGTGCCGTAGTGGTTGCCGAACCAGTTACAAGCTGTGCTTGAGCAAATGACCGTGACCGAAGGCCATTGCAAACCTTCAACTGATTTGGAAAGGATTATGGATCTTGTGCATTTACAAAAGCTCACGTTGAAGAAGGACGTCGACCGCTACTGCAGTGAGTTGGAAGCCTAAATCCTGTACATATCATGACACCTTGAGAGGCAATTCGTACCTATCAAAAATTTGTAATACCGTCCGCTTAGCCTTCAGACGAAGATGGTACTAGTGGCAGTGTAGGGGAAGTTGACAACCGTGATGATGACTGCAGTAGTTCTACAGAGGTAAGGATGCAATCTGCGCGAAGGAAGCGGCGTCGCACTCCAACCAAAACGGAAAGCCAACAACAATAACTCTAAACGTTCTTCTATTGGGGATTAATACTATGCTGACGCAGAACGATGGGATTCGGTTTAAGTGAGCCAACAAATTACTGTAGGCAACCAGCCAACAGCGAGGAGGTGTCGTTTTAGGCTATGATCCCTGCGTTGTAAATACTCAAAGACGCCAATGACATGATGTCCCCCTATCTCGGGAAGCTTCGAGATGTTGGTCCAATTTGTCATGGACAGCACCGCGAAGATTGAATGGTATTTGAGATTTTGCCTGAATGTGTTGTATTTCCCAGCTATTTGGTACATCGGCGGATTGAAAGGCATCGCCGCATGACCAATACACGCACCTGCCCTTACACAGCCAATTGAATATTTTGCCAATACATCATCATGCGGTCGAAATGGCCAGCCTTGCGTCAATAGCGAGTGGATTTTTTGTTGCCCGATTACTCTTGCAGATGTTCTAGCAACCCATGAATGCAATTGGCTCTAATATCCGGAGTTTCAGCTGCAGGATGCTCGTTGGTAGGTTCTTTACCGTTGGGCGGTTAATTCTTCAGATTTGAAAGCAGTAGCAGCATAACGGGCCATGAACAAAAGATGCTCGGTCTATAAAGTCTCAGGCTGAACCCGCTCACTCGTGAATATGTCAAGTTACAACTGTTACACTTTTCATAACCTCTATCTACATTAAGATATCAATTACGAACACCTTCACACAATGGACGTATCACTCCAACCCAAGGCAAAGAGCATCGCAGCTGCAACCAAACCTAGCATTGCTGGAATGTACAACCACTACCTTGGTGGTTCTAACAACTCTGCTGTGGACAGAGACGCTGCAAAGGAAGTCCAGGAGGCTATGCCTGATGCGTCGAACCTCGCGAAGGAGAACCGTTCATATCTTCGTCGCTGCATTGGATATATGTATGCGTGTGGAATTCGGCAGTTCATCGACATCGGCTCTGGTCATCCCACAGATGGCAATACCCATGAAATCATTCATTCAGTTGCTCCACTCGCGAAGGTCGTATATGTGGACATAGATCCGACTGTAGTGGAGTATTGGAAAGGCCGGCTTTCAGCGGTAAATAATACAACCACCATCATCTACGGCGATATTCGCAAAACCCAGGAGGTTCTTGATAATCCAGAACTTGCTCGATTCATCAACTTTAAAGAGCCGGTTGGTGTCTTGATGATGTGCGTTGCCTGCTTCTTCACTGAGGCAGAGATTACGACGGTTATGTCGACTATTCGATCGGCTATATGTGACGGCAGCTATGTTGCCGTGACGCATGACACCCTTGACGGCCACAAGCATGAGAAGGATAAGATCACCAAAGTCCAAAAAATATACAACAATACATCCATTCCGATCTTTTTCCGCAGCCGCGAAGAAGTTGCTCGCATTTTCCAGGGCCTATATCTCGTAGAACCTGGAGTAGTATTTCTGGATGAGTGGCGCGTCGAAACAGATCTGCCAGCACCAAAGGCCGTTAGATGGCTCTACGGTGGGGTGGCAAGGAAGGATTCAACTCTGGAAAACTCCACACTTCCAATTCACTTTGACCCGATGCAGTTACGGAAGGGCATTATCAACTCGGCTATTTTCACTTCCAGTACACTTTTGGTCGTTATTTGGTGGTGCGTTTCGATACTTGAATCATTCGTAGACGGCGAAATCACTCCTTTCCAGCAATTCAAGGACATGACGTTAAGTTGGGACGGAAAGCAGGAGTGAGGTGGACTCGCGGACAGTTGAGTCATTTTCTTAAGAACTTCAGGTTGTTAGTACGAACTTAGTTTTGAGGCACGGTAACAGAGATTTACGCAAGTGGGCCGTTCCTCCGTGCAGTACTCTAGAGTAACGTAATTGAAACTCTGAAGATGAATCTTGATGCGAATATTCGGAAATCTCGTAGCCTATTTGTTGCTTCCTTCTCATCTTGTTAGTCACGATGACTACTTTCGGGTGTGTGCTTCTTGGGAGGCCCGGACAAGTGGTATAAAGCGCTACGGTTCGACCACCATTACGAGGTTGAGAAAGGTATTTCGCAGTAGAATTACTGTATCACAGTGCCTGTGCTCTTCATTGAGTGTTCCGAAGATAAGGTCTGTCTACACGACATGATCGAAGGCCCGAGGAAGGCCGGTCTGCTGCCGAGTTCAAGAAGAAGATTTTTGAAAGTGGCTCTTGCTGTAGAATGGAGAATCTGACCATGTCAGGCCCGCAATGGCGAATTGAATCGATGCTTAGAATTTTACTGGATATTGATCAAGGACGTGATGGTGCTGTGGATGCGTGCTTCCTGTCAATGAGAGACATATTTGAACTTCCCTTAAACTCACCAAGCAAATCTTTACGTTCATCACAAAGCCAAATAAGTGATGGTTTTGGATCTTGTCTTGGAATGAAGACGTACTTCATCACGTGCGGCTCCACCGTCGTTGACTAAACACTTCGTATCCAACTGTGCATGTTGCCGAGGCGAAACATTTCGGCATGGATTTATTCGGACTCTCAGATAGAGGTATAAGAAGCGGATTGTAGCGAACCGGTAATGGTGAGTGTCGTAACTACGAAAGTGTACCTTAGCTTTGGCCCTAACATATCCATTGGCAGCCCATCATGTCGAAACTCTTCAGCGTACCAATCAGCTCAGGAGGCGCGTTCGAATGCACGTCACCAAAGGAGAATATCTACTTGATATCGTTTGAATCACCTCCGGATAATCGGATGAAAACTCCTTTCCTCGAATCCTTCTTGCTGGCACTGGACATCATCGAGCAGCAGTACCCGCGCGGCGTGGTGATCACCACTTCGTCGATACCAAAGTTTTACAGCAATGGCTTCGACCTTCAGCACAATATGGAAACACCCAACTTCATCGAGCGGTTCGTCGCGCCGTTGATAAAACGGCTCATGTTGTAAGAATCACCGCAGGCAGAAATGGCCAGCGTGGAAGAGCTCCGACTGACTGATTCACGACGCAGCTACCCGATGCCGACGATCGCGCTCGTCAACGGGCATTGCTTCGGCGCAGGTGTCTTCGCGGCCTTCGCGCACGACTACCGCATCCAGAACCCGTCAAAGGGCTTCATCTGCCTGCCCGAGATCGACCTGGGTGTGGTGATTCCGCTGGCGATGATGCAGATGCTGAAGCAGAAGATAAGCAGTCCGGCTGTCTACCGAGCCATGGCGCTCGAGGGCAGGCGCGTCAGTGGCAGCACCGCGCATGAATGGGGAGTGGTGGATGGGCTTGGGGGACTGCAGGAAGCGCTGGCGTTTGCGGACAAGTGGAAGTTGGTGGAAAAGGCGAAGATGGGCGTGTGGGGACAGCTCAAGGAGGGTATGTTCCGAGAGACGCTGCAGCTGCTGAGTCCAGGTGGGCCGCTTGAGATATCGCAGTGGCAGGAAGACGTGGATCAGCAGCGCGCAGATGACAGCGCAAAGGCGAAAGCGAGGGTTGACGAGTTCCGGAGCAGCTCGAGGTCTAAGTTGTGAGGTGTGTATATGACGACGGAGCACAGGGCGCGGGCGTAGGGATGGCAAATGTGCTGAACTGCTGCGGTGTCACACTGACCACGAGAGCGGTGGATCTGTCTGTGTTCTGAAAGTGGGAAGTTAGAGTACTCTATACAAAGTGGGATAGAATTCCAGGCGGCGTATGGTTTTGTATCCATTAAGCTCGAATCAGCACATTGTCTTTCAAATAGCAGTGTCATTAAAGTTGTCATATTCTGCGCGCCTAGGCTCGTCGAGGAGACTCGGTTGCTTATTCGACTTGATGAATTATGGGCTGTAGATTTACCGTACCTACCTTAAAGCACTCCCGAGCGAAAGTGAATACGACATCGTATCACCCATCATAAGGTAAATATCATAAACCCCTGCCAATCAGCACTCACCGAGCGACGCCTAGCTTGAATCCGTACACTCAATGCTAAACAGGGCCTGGGGGAGAGTATGCGTGGGACTCTGATAAGAAGTGGTGCGGGTTTGCGCCGCAACATATACTCTAAACCGCTTCATGCGCAGGTACAAATCTACACAACGGCAACAAAAGATTCACGCGGCAAAATCAATTGAAGTTAAACAAACATGGTCACAGCACAATCTTTTTCTTTACCCTTTTTTAAGGTTTATGTATCTTTAATCCACTTCCCCGTCTTCTGTTTATTCCTTCTTGTGGATTTTACCGGCGCTCGAAATAAGGCACAATGCTACTTCAGTGATGTCAGCCTTGCTCTCGGTTACCAGCCCTGCGACCAGAATCCATCGGATCATTCCTTCAGTTCATGCTGTTTTCTACAAAATGGAGATATTTGTCTAAGCTCCGGTCTCTGCTTCTACCCCGGGTCCACCGCATCCTATCGTAACCTTCTTTGCAAATGGCTGCACAGATCGGACAGGTGAAGATCCAGCGTGTCAGTGGTATTGCACAGGTATGACAGCGCCAAATTTCATTAGCTCTTATATTTATCAGGAGCATAAGTGTCGGTGGTTCGAAAAACAGTAACAGCGTTTCCCTGTTTTTGGCATAATTATTTTGAGTTTGATGTGTACAATCGTAGTATCGCTCTACCGCTCTAACATATCATAGGACGTAATGCTACAACCTATGAGATCTGGCCATGCCCGGATGGTCAATGGTGCTGTACTAACGATGTGTTTGACTGCTGCAACAGCGGAGAAACGTCCTCAATGGCCCCTGGCACGATGATAGAGTATGTAATGTCTTCCACCTCCTCCCTACCTACATCACAGAACACGTCTCCCGCAAAACTGAGCTGCCCCACCAATAATAGCACCGTTATTGGCGCATCTGTCGGTGCAGTTCTAGGCTGCGCTCTTCTTTTGTCACTGGGAGCCATTCTAATCCTGATTTGGAGGCTTCGAAGTCTCAAACTATCGAGCGCGGCACGAGAGCTAGAGGTCGTAAACAAAACGGGCGCTTCGCGGAATACTGGGACTCATGTGCAAGAGCTCGGATCTGGGTACTCCACTGTCCCCGAGCTTGATGGCAGGCACATTATTAAACGGGCGGCGTAGCTGAGCTCACTAAATATTCGGGTGGAAGGGTGTAGCTTTGACCAGCCGTTTCACATCTATGCCGTCCTTTGTCCAACAGCGACATACGGAGGTACTCGATATGCAACCAGATGCTGGTCATGGTACCTGGTACTTGGGATAGCTTGGGCACGAAGCCTCGCATTTGCACAGAGATGTAAGATTATATCGAGATGAGAAAAACTAAAGCGTAATTAATGTTGGTGTTTTGAAGGACGGAATACCTTTCAGGGAGAGAGTTAAAGTGTGACGAAAGCTGCCGGCGTCAGAGCACCATCCACAGAGATATACTGCGCCATTGTGGCCGTACAGCATGACATGTGTTATGGCCGTCCTTCGGTCGTGCACGCTCCATCTCTCTATTATGCGTCGGGTAGACGTCACTGGGGGAAGCCGTTCTATGAGTTTGAAAGGCGAAAAGAGTTCGATGGTGATGCTGCGGTGGAAGAGTGCTATGTCGCCATGGGAAAGAGGCTCTCCGCAATTGGGCGCGAAGGAGATGACGCGATGATAATTTTCGGAGTAGCAGGGCAAGGAATGTTCAGGATTGGGTAGGTATGCAATGTATAGAATCGCCTTGATTCCAAAGTACCCATGGTTTGTCCCGTCATTGATTGGTTGGTTCCCTCGAGCAAGCCTCCTGAACGGCCGAACCCTGACCTTCACCCATCCACCAGTGAGCTATCGTCGTTTTCGTCCCGTTGCAGCTGCTTGTAATTAACCATCCCCACTACCGCCTCTCCTTCTCTCCTTCAAGACCTCTTGCACACCCTCACGCTCATTCTGCTGCCTCGCACGCAGACTCACTGTTCGTTTCTAATTCATTCCTTCTGTTCTTCTTGTTGTTGCCTTACCTCGTCGTCGTCAGCTTGTCTCTTGGCTTGACAAGCCGAGCTCTCCTTTTGAAACCGCCGACGAACGTTAATTGTTTCCCACACAAGCAAGCTGTCTGCCTACACGCTCCGAAACTCATTGAGCTGGAAGATTTAGACATCTCGTCAGACTGCTCTGAACCACTCATTGCCGCATCCGCTCTTATCGGCTATCTACCTCCTTAATGATACCGAAGCTCGACGCTCATTGACCACTCCTAATTCCAATGGAGGAGGAAGAACAGTCCGCTCCGGACCTCTCTACAGAACATCAAGGTTCTGATCCGACTCCGAGAACCCATGTCGATAGTAAACCTCTTCCTACCGACTCGCTAGTCACCATCAGTCTATCTGATGTGAATCGAATGAGCTCGTCTACAACTTGCCTCGACAACACCATTCTTTCAGCCCCAGAGGCTGATCTATGCGATGAACCTCAACAGCGATCCTCTATTGACATCATTAATGGCTTACACAATTACGAAGAAGGCGAAGAGTCGCTCGTAACCACTCCCGTCGACAACGTCCAATCTCCGGATTGGATCAGGTCGTCTTCTCCTTCATTTCCCACGTCCCATCGCTCGAATGGCAGTAGTCTAAACTCTCGTGAAGGTTCAGACCGCAGCATCGACGTGGATTGGGAAGAATTGGATAAGACAGAGGAGAGAGAGGACCCTGATGCGGAGAACGATGAGGTATTATCTTCGCGAGACCATACGTTAGATACATGCTGACAGCAATAGGCCACTGCTCTCCTTCTAGCTCGGCTTGAGCAAGAAAATAACGCCATTGCCAGCGATCCGAAGTCTCGCCAGTCGAACCCCAAGAATAGCAAGTCACGGCCACCATCTGTATATCAGTTACGAAAGATGGCTCAGGAGCAAGGTCCACGCTCCGTCAGATTCTCTCTTCTCCCATCTGCTGCACCCATGACCGAAATGGACTTTTGGACCGCACTGGTTCAAGATTACCGCAACACTGCACAACGGTTGCCTACCCTAACAACGAACAAGATCCGATCAGGCGTTCCTCTTCCACTTCGTGGGGTAGTTTGGGTCAGCACAGCTGGTGCAAGGGATCCACATCTCTCAGAGCAATTCGAGAAGCTTTCGACTGAATCTAGTCCTTACGAAACCATCATCAACAAAGATATCGGACGGAGTTTCCCTGGTGTTGAAATGTTCAAGGATCCTGAAGGAGAAGGTCAGCAAATGCTCGCACGCGTACTGAAATGCTACAGTCTGCATGACCAACAAATTGGATACTGTCAAGGCTTGGGATTTCTTGTCGGGCCATTACTCATGAACATGGGAGATAAGGAAGCATTCTGCGTCCTTGTTCGGTATTTCACCCAAGCATTGGCTATGTTGAGTAAAGTGCTAACGTGTTTCCAGACTCATGGAAGACTACGATCTACGCTCATGTTTCTTACCTGACCTTTCTGGACTTCACCTTCGAATTTATCAATTCCAAAAGTTACTTCACCAACACGTACCGATTCTCGCCGCTCATCTCGATCGTCTTCAAGTTGAAGGAGCCTACCTGTCACAGTGGTTCTTATCATTCTTCGCTATCACCTGCCCACTTCCATTGCTCTTCCGCATCTACGATGTAATCTTCGTTGAGGGCGCATCGGAGACGATAATGCGCGTTGCATTGGCTGTCATGCAACGGAACGAGAAAAGGTTGCTCGCCTTTACCGAATTCGAAGATGCTATGCAATTGCTATTGTCACGGGCACTCTGGGACCCTTACGGTATGAATGCAATGTCGGCGGGCGAACTCGTCAACGATTTCTGCAGTTTTACTGGTGTTGTGACGCGAGAGAGTCTGCAAGAGCTGGAAACTAGTTTCAGAGAAGCACAGAAGACTGGTACAACTGGTGCTCTCAGCTTTCTGCCTTCGGTTCAACAGGCAGCATCTCGTTTCCTCCGGCGCGGCATCTGGGGCTCAGGCCCCTCTCACGCTTCGTCTAAATCACAAACGACGCTTTCTCCTGTATCTGCCGGACAAAGCAATGGATCTTCGCGGCCTGTGAGCGGTTCGCTGCTTCGAACTCCATCAAAGCAGAGTTTAATGACTCTGTATTCAGCAGAGGGTAGTTCAGACGGCTCGATCAGCACCGCCAGCACAGCGATGACAGAAATTTCGATAGCTTCGCGCGAGTCGACTGCCGATTTGGCGTCAATCAAGTCGGTCAAATCGACCACCGAAGCTGACCGTTCAACCAAAGGCACATTGTCAACCAAGGACAAAGATCTGCATCAACAAGTCGAGGACCTTTTGATGGTGTTAAGTGAGATGCAACGAGAGCATGCAGTACTGACTGCTCAATTGCAAAGGGAACGAGAAGAACGTAATGAAGATAATCTCGTGGTTGGAAAGCTTGTTGATCAGCTGAAAAAAGAAATGGGTGGCCAAACACCAAAGGCTGAGCGTAGGAAGACTGCGTCCGATGTAGCCCTCATTCACCAACAATTATCCGATAAAGTGCGACAGATGGTAGACAGCGTCCAAGACCGAGTAACGCCGAAGGCGCATTCGCGAAAATCTTCGAATTATGAGACAAAGGCGCAACTCCGAAATAACCTCGCCAGTTTGAAAGAGCAGCTGCACAACGAAGCCACGCGCGCCCAAGACCTGTCTCGGGAACTGTCGGAGAAGGAGATCGAAGCCGCCTCTGCCAAAGACGAACTCGCCAAAGCGCGCGCGAGGATCAAAGACGGCCACCTGCAGCAGCAGCGGCTGGAGAAGACGATCCTAGAGCTGCGGCACGCGCAGCGGCAGCGGTCGTCGTCGTCGCAGACCTCGGCCTCCAACTCGGGCGCCTCGACGCCCGACGACGCGAGCCCGCCGCCGCTGTTCCGCACCGACACCGCGCCGGCCGACACCGGCCCGGCCAAAGGCCTGCGCGAGTTCAAGCTGGTGCGCACGCTGTCCGACCGCCAGAAGCAGGCGCACTCGGCTCTGAGCACCGGCTCCGCCGCCGGCTTCTCCAAGCGCTCGTCCAGCCTCATGGCGACTGCCGCGCTGCTCCCTGAGCACGCCGACGATACCACCGAGGCCCTGCTGCAGGAGCTCGTCGCGGCGAAGACCAACGAGGCGCTGGCGCGCCAGGAGCTGGAGGAGGAGCGCGCGCGCTTCGAGGCCATGCGGCGGGCCATGGTGCTCTCGACGGGCGCGAGCGCACCCCTCGGCGTGGTCGACGCCGCGCCGCCTGCGCTCCCCGCCGACGACGACGCCCCGCCACTCAAGGTGCAGCCCGTGGCCTTCACCGCGGATGGCCATCGTAGGAGCCCCGAGAGCGCCGCCGCCAGCGCCAAGAGCGCGGCCTCGTGGTCCGGCGTCACCAGCTCGCTGTGGAGCTGGGGCGCGCGCCGCGCCGGGGGCTCCGCGCACGCGGCGGGCGCGGACTGAGGTTCGGCGCTGTCACAGCATCGGTGGCTCTCGCGCTCTTGCTCTCTGTGTCTCGGTTTGGCGCGTTCTAGCGTTTTTTCATATGGGTGCGGCGAGCGGCGCCGCGCCTGCGGAGGATATACCACGGTTTGGCTTACTGTTGCTTCTTGGGCTGATGGATGGGCTTTGGTTCTCGCGTGGTGTGTGGATCGCCTGGGTGAAGAATAAAGCTCATCCTACAGTTGTTCTATATGAGATCACCCTTGGCTTGCTTGCTCCCTTTTCCCCAGCGGGCATCGCGAGAGCAGAGCCTCGTATATAATGTTCAATATTTCGAAATCTTTCCTTATCTCCCGTGCGAAGCATTCGTACTGGAATCGCATCTCTTCGAGTCTAGACCAGTATGCCTGATGTCACGCTTCAATAAAATTTGCAATTGCAAGGATGAATGTCGTTGATTTGATCGACCAGCAGTCGCAGACATGTGGCTAATCTCATCTATTCGTGATTCTGTTTTAAGACGACCTCGCATGAGCTGACAAGGCGTTTCCCAATCCCAACGTTCATACAATTGCCATTTCCCCTCACCAGGGGGATACGATTAACCGGTAAGGGAATCTGCGGTCTCAGAATGTAAATTCGCTCAGGCCACATGAGAGATTAGGGTTCGTTAATGCCTTTCGTTCGGTTCCAAGATTGATGGAACAAACTAGCGCCTCCACCTCGCTGAAAAAAGACCAGTCTGGGCATTTGTCCGTCGCTGTGGGTGGGTGAGAACCAATGCTGCTATCGGTATGGTTGCCGTCTTGTGCTAATGCAAATGCATCTGTTGCTGGGTCCTTCGAAACGATACTTGACAGGGTCGGGCCAATTGCTGGAACGATCATAGCACTGCGGCGATTGACTCTTCCCGTCGCTGTCGTGGTTCGTTTTAGGGTACTTGGGGCTCTTACCATATCTGTACGGGCCTATATCTCACTCCCGATGTGAAGACAACCGTAAACAAGCCTTGTCGCGCATCGCGGTGGAGAGGCGTGTCGAATTAGGAAAGCTTCACATGAATATGCAGCCTGAGTTCCTGTCTCGTATCATTACCGAGCTGCGCCGCGACAACAAAGCCGAAACAAGCCACAAATGGTTGGCAATGGAGATGTACTAGCAAGAGTTGTGCCGACGGTGAAATTGTGCAGAATGAATGGTCCCTGACCAGCTCTGGATCCATCCGGAATTTCTCGGAACTTTCGGGTTCCACAAACACCAACGCCTCAAAACGTATAGACCCGGGGACTCCACTCTTTCCCCGCGCCCTTCTTTAGATCGACGGCAATAGAATCCCGCAACCATTGTGGTTTGGTGCGAAATGAATGACAGAGAACCGGCTGTGTCGATAGATGAAACCAGAAAGGAGGGGATGCCGGTAGCTCGGATATTGGAATTAGTATAGGAATGCTGCTCAACCATTGGACTACCGAAAGCCCGGCTGGGTACCGATCATTCGAACCCACTGGATGGAATTGAACTGAATGCGTGGATATTAGTTGATTAGTGCTCCCAGACGCAAAGAAAATTCGTAATTTGACTTTTCTCTCTATTCTCTCCCCATTCCTCACATCCTGCGTTCCATTTTCTCCAACAGTAACTATGACCGTTGAATATCACCAGCGCCAGTTTAACTGGCGCAACTTTTGGGTATGTCTGGCCATATCCATCGGCCAGATTGCCTTTGGCTGTAAGTATTAGGATTTTGCCATGAGCTTCATCGTATGGACCAGTTTTGATATGCTCCAGATCCGGCATCCATCATTGGCACCACCTTGGGAGAGCCGTCGTTCCTTGTCTACATGGGTCTGCTCGACTTGACTACCGGTAAAGAGACATCGAAAGCGAATCCTTTGATCGGTGCAATGTCTGGCGTATTCCAGGTATCTCGTGACCATTTCAGAGACTTTTGGAGCACTCAGCACTAACATCAAGTAGGCCGGAGCATTCTTCGGTGTCTTGATCGTCAGTTATGTGATGGACAAATTTGGCCGCAAGGCTGGAATGGCCTACTGCGCATTTTTCTCGGTTCTCGGTGGTGCGCTTCTTGTTGGCTCGAGGGGCGTTGCCATGTTCATCGTCGCTCGTTTCTTCGCCGGCATGGGTAGCTGGGGTTTCCTCGCCGTCAGTAAGTAACAACGATCCGGTGTGCAAAAAACTGATTCTCTAACCTTGCTTTCAAGCTCCCGTATACTCGGCAGAGCTTGCTCCTCCGGCATTGCGTGGTTTCCTAGTCGGGTTGAATGGAATCATGATTGCGCTCGGCTATGGTATTGCATCGTACATGGGCATGGCCTTTTACTACGCTCCGTTCGGAGAGGCGCAGTGGCGTGGACCGCTCGGTATTGCTCTGCTTTGGCCATTTGTCATGTTGGTGATCATCGCTATTGCACCAGAATCGCCGCGATGGCTCTTGATGACGGGTAAGGTTGATAGGGCGAGAGATATCGTCCTCAAGATGCACGAGATTCCAGGAGATCCAGACCAGGAGTTTGCCCGTGGAGAGTTCTATCAGATGCAGAAACAAATTGAACGTGACAGAGAGATGAATGCCAGCTGGGTAAGACAGTATTTGGAAAAGTCGAGACAGGAGGATGCTGACTTGGCTAGTACGAAATGGTTTCTAAGCCAGCCAACCGGAAACGAACTGCATTGGCAATGGGCTTCGCTTTCATCGGTCAGAGCACCGCAGTGCTAGTCATCAACAACTATGGCCCCGAACTGTATAAGAGCCTTGGTTACGGAACTCGGGATCAGCTTGCTCTGCAATGTGGTTGGATTTCGGTCGGTGTCGTTGGAAATGCCGTCGGCGCTGTGATCATGGATCGAATTGGTAGAAGACCTCTGTATGTTCTGCTCTGCTTCGTGTGGAGACTTGCTGCTGACTGCATATAGCATGTTAACTGGCGTAACGGGATGTTGCTGCTGTCTAATCCTCGAAGCTGCGATGGTTGCCCAATACGCCGCCGCCGGAACAAACAAAGCCGGTTTGGGTGTCGGCGTGTTTGCGTTTTACGCCTTCCTCGCCGTCTACAGTATCGGTATCGATGTTGCCGGTGTCGTTTTCTACAGTGAACTGTTCCCGAATCATATTCGCGCTAAGGGCATTTGTCTTTCTATTGCCACCATTGCCTTGACCGATCTTGTTTACCTTCAAGCTACAACCACTGCGTTCGCGAACATCGGTTGGAAGTTCTATCTGTGAGTACGAAGCATTAAAGCTCACACGAGCGGATGCTGACCAAATAATTAGTATTTTCATCATCATCAGCGGTCTCGGCGCCTTAATAATGTTCTTCGTTCTACCGGAAACAAAGGGTATTCCATTGGAGGAAATGGCGAAGATCTTTGGCGACACTGACGACATCATGGTGTATGCGGAAGATATCCATGTCGACAAGACTACTCATGAACTTGTCGTCCAAGCTCATAACGACAAGAACTTGACGCATATTGCCACTGAGCAAGCCTTTATTGAGCAAAGGATTGCAGGTGAAGAGAAGGTCTAGAAGACAATGTATGTCATGCTCGTAAAGGAACTGAAAAGATACGTTTCCAGCAACTATGAGCCGTCCTTTCGCTAGCTTCAGATTTGTATCACGTATTAGTATTACTGATTAGAGCTGGTAATAAGGTGCTTAACACTTCGAACCAGACGGCTTACACCGTCTGTTCAATCAAAAAACTGTCGCTTTCACCTTCGTATTGCGTACACAAGATCGCAAGGAGTTGACATTCTCTCCAAAATTCTCACCCCTCTCTGAGAAATAGCCCGTAATATATGTAGTAATCGTTTATTGCTTAAATCAAATTGAGAAAAGAGGAGTGAAAGTTGAGAGCTTATGTGTGTTACGAACGACATCGGAACACCCTTACTTAAACCACGTGACACCGCGCTTTCAATTTTCGACACGCGATTACTTTACAGGCTTCATCTTCACACTTCCGGTTTACCTCTTAGCACTAGGATCATATGCTGATGAAATGGCAAGACCCGTCCGCCCGTACCGGCGGGCAAAGGAAATGCCTTTCCGACTTCGTCAGCAATCCGTGGTATTCTTCAACGAACGACAATGTAAGGCAGTTTAACACTCTAGATGTACCTACAAAGATATTAACTCCGATCACCATCACCAGATCTTCAGGGCCTACAATTCTTGAACCAACTTCTCACAGCTGGCGTCTCGGACGACAGTCATATCGTTGCGGTATATGCACCACTCCAGCAGCAGATAGCTTTAGCCGCGACACTGGCAGTGCATCCACAGTTCACGACAAGGGCGAAGTCTGAAGAAGACCTTCAAGTTGCCAACGAAGCGTTGAAATTTCTTCACAATGCTAATGCAGTCATTGGGTCCATACAGGCCGGTTTCTTCTCTGCCTTTGCATTTGAATCCTTCTTCAACGTAAGACGTCGCAAGCGTGGCGCTGCTACCTCGCCTTCCCAGGATTTCGATGAAGATGCAGCCGGAATTCGCTCTGTGTTTGCGACTGATAAAAGCTTATTCTCGCAAGCAGAGGATATTTGGCAAATCATTGGTTGGGCCTTCAATTGCTCTGCTCGGTTGGATACCAGGTGGCAAAGATGGAAGCTGTGGTTAGACTTGTTGCTTGACGTCCTCGAGGATGATTGGGACGAACATGGCGAACTCGTTCGAAAGACAGGATCGGACCAAAATTATGGAAAGAGCTTGATAATGCTGTACCTAAGGGGTGCTGGGGGACGAACTGAACGGCGGAGAATCATGCGTGCGGTGCTTGCGGATGGCAGCGAGAAGTCTCTTCAGGCATTCCCAGAAGTTTTCAAAAATGAGACTCGAGAGCGACGAGTACCAACTGAAATAGAGCACAAGGAACTCAATTTAGATGAGGATCAATGGGGAGACTACGATATGGACGACGAAGACGATGAAGTTTTAGGAGATCTACAATCTGGACCTGCAAATCAACCACAAAACACTTCTGCCAATTCATCTGGCAACCTAGGAGGTCCAGAATCGATTCAGCTTCGACAGAGGCTGCTGACTTTAGTACGGAAGCTTCCACTCGTTGCCAAACGTATTGTACTAACAGACTGCAGCTAGCAAGAGTCGCATATACTCCTTCAAAATTCACCCATCTCGAAGATCTGTATGATCTATTCGCAGAATCGCTCCGCAGCCTGCCAATTCCTGTATTTTCTCAATTCGTAACGACTTTTCAAATGCCTCATAGCACTCTCAGCGGCCTCCTCGTCAATATGATGATACCATACGTCCCTTCCGCACCCAAGAGGATCAACATCTTCTCTCTCAATCAGAGCCAGCTAATCGCCAATTTCCTGCCCTATGCTGCCAACCTTCACAATAGTTCCGACAATGCCAAAATGAGTCTACTTGTCGAGGCGATATTGTTCACCATGATGAGCGACGGCAAATTAGAGGCTGATCAGAATTTTATTCAAGCAGTAGAAGCCGGGATTAAGAATCGCAAAGATAAAGCAATCGGAGATGCGAGACGCAAATTCAAAGGCAGGAAGGGACCAGAAGCAGAAGCTAGAAAGGAATTGGAAATGAGTTCTGAAAGAATCATGGCTATCCTTGAAGTTCTTGAAGCTCGTAAGTCAACATTGTCAATACTCTGCTAGCCTTGGCTGACCGTATACCAGAAGCTGGAATAACTCCGCGTCAGCGATTCCCAGATGAACCATCATCTCCCCTATCATCTTCTATATCTATCTCATCACCGTCGCCGGAAGTAATAGATCTCAGCGATGATTCCGACATTGGTGAGGTCATCCACATCAAGATCGATTGATCGTGTCTACGGCAGAACTACTAGTACTCAGCACCAGAATTGCAACCAGTTCAAAACGCTGGGAAAGCTGCACCATCACCTCTGGGATCACTACCAGCACTATACACAAGCTGATGGTCATCGTAATGCGCTCGAATGACTTGTCCTCGACCAAACAATGAACGATCATAGCCTGCCACGAATTCCACCTGGTGACCAAGTCTCTTCAACTCCTCTGCTATCTTTGGATCAATACCCTCTTCGAGGTTGATTGTCAAATCAAGCACTTTTCCCTCGTCTGGAGTGCCAGCTCCAATACAGATCCTTGGAGCATCTAAAGCAGCCTGTGGATTCAATTTAAAGACGAGCATATTTAGCAGCACTTGCAGGTGGCCTTGTGGCTGCATGAAGCCACCCATTACTCCGTACACAGTATGCAAAGTCCCATCGCGAGGGTTAGTTAGCATAGCCGGTATGATGGTATGATACGGTCTCTTGTTCGGCGCATACACGTTGGGATGGTCATCCACCAAGCTAAAGTTAGCGCCGCGATTCTGGAGAGTGAAACCACAGCCTTTGGGAATAATGGCCGTGCCGAAACCAGCGTAGTTGCTATTGATGAACGAACATCCATTGCCTTCTGCGTCGGTCACTGCAAAATATACCGTGTCTGAGTGATTATGTGCGGGAGACCCATGATCACGAGGTGGAGATGCTCTCTTTGGGTCGAACAGTTTCGCCCGCTCCGCTAGATACGTGGACGAAATGAGCTCCTTTGTAGGAACCTTACTCACGGTCGGGTCAGCTACCCACCACGTGCCGTCAGCGAACGCAATACGAAGTGCTTCAATAACCGCATGCAGATGTCTACACCCGAGAAGTCAGCTTCCATTTCAATCGAATATGAACGTTGTTCTTACTTTGCGGAGTTGTGTTCGTTTGGCTTCCATGGTTCCAACTTCCCAGCCTTTTCGAACTCCTGCAGCAATCCCAGAGCCATCAGTGCCACAATTCCCTGACCATTAGGAGGGTGTTCCCACAGAGTGATTCCGTCCTGGTCTTTGTTAACGCCCTGGCCGGTGTAAGTCAGTGATATGGCGTCTGGCTCTTCGGTTCCCTTCTCAAGATGGTTTTGCAAATCAGCAAGCGTCAAATGCCCACCGAGATCGCTAGTAACTTTAATTATTGCTTCTGCAACTGAGCCTTGATAGAAACCCTTTTTACCATTCTCAGCCAGAAGACGGAAAGTGTTGGCAAGAGTAGGGTTCTTCATTATTTCTCCAGGTTTCGGTGCTCTACATCCATCCTTAGCCGTCGCATCTTTCTTTAGCATCTCTGCGAAGTTGGGAGAGGCGTTGCGGATCGACCTTTCACAACTCCGCCAGAAGTACGACGACAATTCAGAAACCGGAAAGCCTTTTTCACCAAGTTCGATGGCCGGCGCTAGAATCTGCTTCATGGACAACTTTCCACTTCCAAACCTTTCCACACAGTCTACCCATCCTGCGGCAGCACCGGGAACAGTAGCGGCGTGGACACTGTTCATGGGAATGCTACCGCCATTCCCTTTCAAACCTAAATCTTTGCGGAGCTGCTCGAGGCTGCATTTGGATGCTGCACGACCAGAGCCGTTGAGTGCGTGCACCTTCTTCGTTTTGCTATCGTACCATAAGCAAAACATGTCGCCACCAATTCCAGTCGAGCTGGGTTCGGTCATATTCATAGCAGCGGCAACAGCAACGGCAGCATCCTACACTGCTCTTAGTATTACGAATTGGATTTCGTCGTGACATTTCTCACTGCAGCGTTGCCACTTTCATGCAAAATTCGAATTCCCGCTTGGGCAGCAAGTGGCTGAGTTGATGAAACAATTCCTTTGGAACTGTGGATGACACTTCGTCGACTTGGGAATTTGATATATTCAGGATCCAAGATTGCGTGAACATGGCTAGCGTTGACAGGCATGGTGGGATATTGTGCGAGTTTGCTGCGGAGGTTTGCGTTGGAATATGGGAATACACAGTCGAAGAGAACTGTGAACAGAACTGTGAAGAGAACAATGTATACGCATATAACAAGATAATTAAAAATGAAATGAAGATTCACGGCAATATTCGAATTTCTTCGCCACTTGGAGTCATGCCCAATTCAACGGGAACAAGTCCGTGATCGGTCGCATGGTAATAAATAAGACCTTCCTCTTTAGCACGCCGCGCATCGCGGTCCTTGCTTGGTGAACAGCCACTCTCGATTTCCTCCATCAAAAAACTTCCCCCTTTCAATGCCACTCTAGATTCGGCCAGAGAGCATGTTCCGCGGGACGTGGACTTGTTCCCGATGTCTATTACGTGCCTCAAGATATATAAGACAGACAAGTACCTCCAGGAATCAGAGCACAGGTATTCGCTTGCAGAAAATAACTCTCGCGCTAAAGTCATCTAACAGTGCCACAGTATCTGTTGACACATCTTCGACTGTTGATCATATTTATCCCGCTCTAATCGAAAGAGCTAAAGCCATCTCAACGCAGTACGATTCCCTACAGCAAAAGCTTGCTGCTAATTATGATACTTCTGTTGCTAAGAAGGCTGGCAATCTTGCATCGGTTGCTCATGCCTTGAAGCAATGGGACCAAGCAAATGAGGTGCGACAACTCCACATGCTACATGATGGCAACTTATTAACTGACGATGCTATTCAGGCGTTGGGTGAGCTGAGAAGATTAGTAAATGATCCATCGACGGATAAGGAGCTGCGGTCGTTGGCAGTCGATGACATGGAGAGTACAGTTGCGCAGCTCAATGGCGCCGCCAAGTCGCTCACCAAAAGCCTTTTACCAAAACATCCCTTTGCTGATTTGCCGTGTCTAATTGAAATACGGCCAGGAGCAGGTGGTTCCGAAGCAGCCATATTCGCGGGTGATCTGCTACGAATGTATCAGGCGTACTGTGTACAGAATCGATTCAGGGCCAGTGTCATCAAGCTTGATGAGGCGGAAGAGGAGCCTGGCTCTATCACGGAAGCAATCCTGGAAGTGGAATCCCCTGGCGCTTACGGAGTACTACGAACGGAAGCAGGAGTTCATCGTGTACAGCGAATTCCAGCCACGGAAACAAAAGGAAGAGTACACACCAGTTCTGCTGCAGTCATGGTGTTGCCTTCATTTTCGCGAGTTCAAGGTGACGGAATCAACTTTGAAGACCCTTCGAGTGACTACTACATCGACCCAAAGGATGTTCGAGTCGATGTCATGAAAGCAAGAGGTGCTGGAGGTCAGCATGTCAACAAAACCGAATCTGCGGTTCGCCTTACCCACGTTCCTACAAACACTGTTGTGACTGTTCGAGAATCAAGGTCTCAATTGGCGAACAAAGACAAGGCCTGGCAGATTCTTCACTCAAGGATAGCCGAGTCCCGACGGGAAGCCAGAGAAGAAGAAATGCTAAGGCTTCGCCGAAGTGTTGTTGGGGTTGCAAAGATTGGACGAGGAGACAAGATCAGAACATATAATTGGCAACAGCAGCGAGTTACCGACCACCGAAGCGGACTTACATTGCACGGGATAGATGCAATCATGAGTGGAGGACCAAATCTCGAAAGGCTGATGGATAGCGTTAGGAAGTGGCTTGTTGAGCGAGAAATTGAAGCGATGGTTTCGGATGCTCAAGAGCAGGATTCCTCGTGAAGCCGTGTTTGATTTCTACGGCGCAGATTTGACATGGCAAATGGCATCCCTTAACCTTGAGGCCCAATTAGTCGCACCAAATACAACTATGTAACTATAAACTGATGCCTTTAGAAATTGCATACGAGTAATAAGTCAAAGTCGTCATACGCATCATTAGGCTGCGGAAATGGGGTAGCAAAGGAGGTTCGCTTATTACTGAGCCGGGCCCCTTTTGGCGTTGGGGCGGAGTGGCGCCTCAGCGTCGACTCTACAAAGATGGGCCGTCCAAATCTCCTCAACCCCCTCGCACTCCTCAGCCTTAAGACACGTCTCTGAGAAAATTATTAGCTCCTTGTGCTGCAATGATGTTGCTGATATCATGCGGTAAGCTATCATAACGTCAACAGTGGGTCTTCCTGTTCCTGGGGAGAGCGGTATCTATAAAGGCTTACCGTGCAGCTAGCGAGATCTATTAACGTTTACCGGCGACGGAGCTTGCGATTGAAGGAATGTACGGCCCGAAACGATGTCCAAAAAGATAGAACCGGATCAGTAAGGCGCATCATGAGTCACATCTCTTAATATTTGGCCCCAAATGCGCGAAAGTATTTATTCAAAGACTCGAGGTTCTGATCCTCTGTCTTCAGCCTTGAAGGAAGCTATGTGACACGCATCCAAAGGAATACACCCAGCTCAATTGAGAGGCAATCATGACATCTAATCCTCCAGCAAAATGTTGCACTATTGGCGTCAAACACGAAGGAACAGCTACTGGCGAAGTTAAGCAGGTCGGCGGCAGTGAGGACTTTGCGCATCTTGCTCTACGGCTGGAATACTAATCTCCTACTTCGAATAGTCGAAACTTACGTTGCCTATCCTGAGGACAAATCTACAGAAAAGGCAATTCTCATCCTCAGTGATGTGCTTGGCCATAAATTCATCAATGCCCAACTAATTGCCGATCAATTTGCTGCCAATGGCTATTTCGTTGCCATGCCTGATCTTTTCGAAGGGGATCCATGTCCTCTAAACCCTCCCCAAGGGTTCGACTGGAAGAAATGGCTCTTCAACGGTCACACTCAGAAGGAAATCGATCCTATCGTTGATAAGGTCATCAATGAATTGAAAAGCAGCCTGGGTGTGAAGAAGCTTGGAGCTGTAGGCTACTGTTTAGGCGCCAAATACGTGGTGCGATTCTTGAACAGCGGTCAGATAGATGCTGGTTTTGTCGCTCACCCAAGCTTCGTCGAGGAGGCCGAGTTGAAAGCCATTGAAAGACCTCTCAGTATTGCTGCTGCTGGTTAGTATCTCTCGACTCAGTGTTTGCGTGTCTGGAGGCTGATCTTTGCGAAACGTAGAAACCGACCAGGTCTTTCCTCCCGAGAAGCGCAGGCAATCTGAGGACATTCTCTTCAAAAAGGATATTCCTTGGCAGATCAACCTGTACTCCGATACTGTTCATGGTTTCGCGGTTAGGTGCGACCTCAGCAAGCCGCGTGAGAAGTTCGCAAAGGAACAGGCTTTCTACCAAGCCATCGCGTGGTTTGATGAGTTTGTTAGGAGGCCATGAATGCCGCATGCCGCTTTGTTCGCCACTTTGCCTAGGTCACTCCGGACAAGTCAAGCATTCATAAATATACGTAGTGTCAAAACTCCGAGCGTCATGAACGTCCTGTCACTCGCTTCGGACGTTCCAGACTGGTCTCCCAAACTTGGTGCGTTTGCGTCCATTGCGAGTGATAGCCATTGAATGTTCTGAAATCTGCGGTTCGATTCGATATTTCACGTCCGCAGGTTCTGGCAATGAGATGAACGAAAGTTGTTCTTGACTATCAGCAGCATGCTCAGTTTTGCCTTCACGTCATTCTCTGGGAATAACGTGCAAGCGGATGTGAACTACGGAAATGCTTCTCGCAATCAACGTTGGAAAATCTTAACGAAATGCCACGCCGAGATCACCCTCTTCTCTACTAAAAGTGAAATGGGATATATGTAATTGAAACAGTTCAAGAGCATCTCACTTTATTGGGACAATATGGACTGTGGTAATATTTCCACTTACCCATCGCTCACCCGTCCGTCTGTTCAAGAAGCGCACAATCGGATTCGTGAGTACATCCACCTAACTCCGGTTCTCACCTGCTCGACATTGGATGAGATTGCATCCACACCTCAAACACCTGAAGCACTTAAGGGTACTCCGAATGAAGGCAAGGAACCTTCAAACCCAAAATTTCGTCTTTTTTTCAAATGCGAGAACTTTCAGCGCGTGGGAGCCTTCAAGGCACGAGGTGCTTTTCACGCACTATCTCGACTTAGCGACAACGAGAAGAAGAATGGCGTAATCACTCATAGCTCAGGTACGTTCCTCCAAAATCAATTCTCTTGTTGGTAGTACTGGAACCTGGGGACTGGAGATATTCCTTCGCATTGTAGCTAATACCTTCAATAGGTAACCATGCTCAAGCCCTGGCTCTGGCTGCCAAAACACACCATGTACCAGCCCATATCATTATGCCCCGGATCAGCACACCATCCAAGATTGCAGGTACACGGAAATTGGGTGCACAAATCCACTTCTCGGGTTCAGCTCAGCCTGAGCGCGAGGCCGTAGTAGCCTCTGTGATGGAGAAGCATCCAGGCATGACCTTGGTGCCTCCGTACGATCATCCTGCAATCATCCTTGGGCAGGGCACCATGGCTTTAGAATTGGAGCAGCAAGTGGAACAGCAGTACGGGCGGAAGCTTGACGCTGTTATTACGCCATTGGGAGGTGGAGGCATGCTCTCAGGAGTCGCAACGGCACTTCACGGGACGGGCACGAAGGTATTCGGAGCAGAACCAACCTTTGAGGGTGCGAATGACGGAGAAATTGGCCTGGCTCAAGGCAAACGGATTGAAACCGTCTCTACACTCACCATCGCAGACGGACTACGCACTCCAGTGGGAGAATTGACATGGACCGTCATTTCGGATAAAGAGAAAGTAGCTGGAGTCTTCAGCGTTACTGAGGAGCAGATATTGGCGGCCATGACATTGGTTCTAGAAAGGATGAAGTTAGTCGTCGAGCCAAGTGGCTGCGTTCCACTCGCCGTCGTGTTGTTCAACGAGAAGTTCAGGAGCCTCGTTGAGCGTGAAGGTAGTACACATGGCTGGAACATGGGGATAGTATTAAGCGGTGGCAATACTACCGTTGAAGCAATTGGGAAGCTATTTTCAGCGTCAAATACTTAGGCTGAGGGAGCGAACGGCGTTTAAGCATGCATTCTAGGGCGATGCGACAGGACAACTAGATCTTGCGGTACTTCGAAATAAATTCAGTATGCGGCCACACACTGTATTCATTTATGTGAGCAAAAACACACATCCAAGTATAGATCATTACCTGAAGCACTTCAATCTATACCTAATCTCTACAGGTTTTATCTTTCGCTTTGAAATTTGCTACTATAGACCTACAGGATCTCGGGTCGGATATAATGCGTGCCACTAGGTTTTCTTGCACAGCACGCAATATTGAACCATCTCTTCCGCTTCAATCCTTAGATCATCATTAGAATCAAATCAATCCTTTTCTTAGCCGTTAGCACCAACTTGTAGTTCCGGGATCGCTCATCTATGGCGCAACACACGAAGGGAGACTTCTGGTTGTTTGGATACGGGTCCGTATACTCGCCAATTCATTGTGCCTGGTGCTGATGCGAAGCAGATCTCTCATTTGGAAGCCTCCTCCACATTATGGTCGGAACCTGAATTAAACAAAGACGAAGCAGGTCATTGACGGATTCTAGATCAAAGGTTGCCAGGTTATATAGAAGGCTACATCCGCCGGTTTTGGCAGGTATGTAGCTGAAGAACTTCATAAGTGCGATGCTGAATGTAGTGGCACAGGCAAGGTTGTCTCCAGTTACGTCCTGCTTCTTGGATATTGCTCACAAAACTTCAGCGAAGATCACCGAGGAACTCCTGAGGCTCCCGGCAGAGTTGTTACCCTCATAGACAGGCCGCATTATGAAACACTCATCGACTTTGTCAGTTCAGCCCCATTGATCTCTGAAGCTAGTATTCTTATCGATCTTAGCACATATCACGACCAGAAGAAAGAGTATGGGGAGCAGCGTATCACGTTCCAGCTGAGCACGCCGAAGACGTCAAATCCTATCTCGACATCCGTGAAATTAATGGCTACTCTCTCCAACGAACAGACTTTTTCGACGTAACTCCACTTAATGATGTCGTTGATGATGAGGGCATTAAGTATACAGCTGGGGCTCCACCAGTCATCGACTGCCTCGTGTATATCGGCCTTCCTACTAATCCTCAGTTCGTCGGCCCACAAGATCCGGATGCTCTAGCGAGGCACATTTTACAAAGCTCGGGACCCAGTGGCGAAAACAGAGAATATCTATACATGCTGGAAGAGTCGTTGGCTGGTCTGAGCCCTGAGAGTGAGGATAGACACGTTATGGATTTGGCTTCGAGGTGTCGTGTCCTGGAAGCCGTGGAGGCGTCAAAGCCGAACTCATCAGTTAATGAAGTGGAATTGCATCATAGAAAGGCTGGAAGCACTGAAGAACAAGAAGAAGTAGAAATATAGTGCGTAAACCTGCCGAATATCCTGTCTTGTTAAGTCCGAGCTATTGATCCCGCCATTTCGACTTCTGCAATTCTAGGTGAATCTAAAGGACTTCAAATTACTTCTTCTATCATGACCTGTAAAAAGTAAGTCCAGATCTTCAAAAACATGTGTAAAATCTAAACGTTTTGAAATTTCTTTGTGTTCCAAACCAAGCAACGGCTTGCTCGCAGAATAAGTGCCTTGTTGCCTTTCGTTCTCGTAATCCTGCAAATGGAACGAAGAACTCGATCCCCCTATTCAATACTATTTAAGTTTCGATCCACTCTGAAGGTTGGGAAATGATGAGATGGTGATACTGACGGTATATGAGGGGGTTAAATGATGCCCGGCCATCTGCAATGAAAAGATGATTCTGAAAGCAGTTGGCGAATGGCCATCGCGGTACGGGCACGCGAGAACGGCATTTCGATCGGCCACAATCTTTGGACCACTTGGCCGACCACTTAGATCTTATGACCGCCGGTTTCTATCAAGAGAATGGACTCGAGGTATCAAAAGGCGGACTGTGGTGAGAGTCGCGGACCTTCCTCAGGGCGTAATGCCACCAAAATCGGTGCAAGAAGAAGTGGAAAACGAAGGGCCTGCGTATCCTACCGTGATACAACAGGCTCGAAATAATATGCAAAAGTTCGCCAATCGAGTGGTACTGACGAGAGTTGGAAGCTTCTACGAAGTAAGTTCCGCTTTATTAGGAATCGAGCTCGCAGCTTACTTTGAGATTTAAGATGTACTTTGACCAAGCCGAAGAATACGCTCCGCTTCTGAGCCTTAAACTTGCAAAGAAGAAAACAAATGCCGGTCCTGTCCCAATGGTGAGTCGAACTATTATTCTAACTTCGCAGAGAGCTAATTCCATCAGGCTGGCTTTCCATACTTCCAACTCAATCGCTTCCTCAAAATGCTTGTCCAAGACTTGAACAAGTCTGTCGCGATTAGCGAAGAGTTCGCCATCGATCCCGCCGAGAGAGTAAAGGCAGGCGGCCTTTTATTCGACAGGAGAGTGGTTCGAATAGTTACGCCCGGGACGCTGATTGACGAGGAATTCATTGATCCCTGGGATCACAACTTCCTTCTGAGCATTCACATAGATTCATCTATCCTTCCTAACGAGACTTCGACTACCTCAAAGTTGGGGCTTGCGTGGGCTGACGTATCCAGCGGTGCTTTCTATACGAAGCTCATAGACAGAACGGCTCTCTCCTCAGAAATAGCGAGGATAAGTCCGCAAGAGATCATTACAGATCAAAATGCTGATGAATTTGATCCTCAGCTGTTTTCAACATTTGGCGAAGACAGGCACAAAATGACGTTTCACAAGCCGTCTCCTAGCTCAAGCTCGAGCTCGGAATGGCAGCAACTTCTCAAGAGCGAGGGGATTGCTTCAAGTGATGAGAATTTCAGTCTCGAAGAGATCATGGCAGGCTCCCAATTGGTCCATTATTTGAAGACACAGTTTCAAGGGCAAGATATTAGGCTGCAAGTGCCTGTCCGTACCCAAACCGAGGAATACATGATGATCGACAGGAACAGCCTTCGCGCACTAGAAGTCAAGCAGACATTACGAGACGGGAACTTTGAGGGTAGTCTCCTCCACGCAGTACGGCGTACCGTCACAAAGAGCGGTGCCAGATTACTATCACAGCGTCTCACGTCACCTTCGACGTCCCTAGAGGAAATCAATAGTCGCCTAGACCTTGTCGGCGAGTTATTGAAATCTCCGGAGCTTCGCGATCAACTCGTAGTGCTTCTACGGCAGACCTTTGACTCCTGGCGTTTGGTGCAAAAATTCTCCTTCGGTCGAGGAGATGCCGATGACTTGATCAGCCTCTCACGTACGATTGAGCTTACTGAGCTGATTTCAGAGAAACTGAAGCATCACGTCGGTTCACTGGCTTCTCAAGCAACTTTCCCTGATTCATCAGATGCGCATTCTCACACCAAAGCGTCTCTGAACGCGCTTCTTGGACGTCTTTCCATAGATGCGCCGGCGAAGCTATCTCGGCGAATTCGAGATGCCATCGACGAAGAGATGCTCTCAGAGCAACACCGGTTAGAGGATAATGAGGCAGCTGTCATGGTGGAGCTCGCCGAGAAGGTAATGAGTGACGCTGGTGACGGTGATGTCCTCAAAGGCATTCCTAAGAATGTCAGCGCTGCCAAAGGAAGAGAGAAGCGTGGTGGCACAGAAAATCTTTCTTTAGAAGATATTTGGATCATGCGACGTAGTGCTAGCAGAACGCTCTCGCGATTACACAAAGAACTGGATCAACTAATGGAAGACAAAGAGAATTTGGTGGACAAACTGCGGAAGACTACTGGTACGCAGAGCTTAACATTGAAATGGACCCCAGGATTAGGACACATCGCCCACATGAAAGGCAAAGACGCTTCTGCGTCGCTATCAGCATTAATTAGCGCTCGACCCGTCAGCTCTTCACGATCAACGCGCTCGCTGCATATCCCGGAGTGGACTCAACTTGGATCAAGAATTGATGAAGCAAAGTATCGGATCCGAAACGAGGAAGTGAGGGTTCTCAGCTCTCTTCGTGAAGATGTTGTACGAAATCTCATCATCCTGCGGCGCAATGCCTCTGTCTTAGACGAACTGGACGTTGCATGCTCATTTACGACGCTTGCCAAAGAGCACCGACTTGTTCGTCCCATCTTAAACAACGGAACCACTCATCGCATCGTCGGAGGACGACACCTAACAGTCGAAGCTGGCTTGCACATCTCAGGACGTGCTTTCGCAAGCAATGATTGCACAGTCGGAAACAGCCCTGGCGCTCATCTTGTGTTACTCATAACGGGACCAAATATGGCAGGAAAGTCGACTTTTCTGCGCCAAAATGCGCTGATAAGCATTCTTGCCCAAACCGGGAGCTATGTCCCAGCAGAGTATGCAGAGATTGGCGTTGTCGACAAGTTATTCAGCCGCGTGGGTTCAGCGGACAACATCTATCAGGACCAGTCGACGTTCATGACGGAGATGTTGGAGACAGCTACAATCCTCAGGCAAGCCACCGAACGGTCGTTTGTCATTATGGATGAAGTTGGAAGAGGAACTACTCCCGAGGATGGCATAGCAGTTGGATTTGCTTGCCTCTGGCATTTGTGTCACGTTAACAAATGCAGATCCCTATTCGCAACCCACTTCCACGCTCTTACCGACATGACTGCTGGATGGGACGAAGTTGGCACATTCTGTACTGATGTTTTGGAAGATGAGCACGATGGTAGTTGGAGTTTCATTCACAAGCTTCGACCAGGCGTGTGCAAGCGCAGTCATGCCTTAAAGGTCGCAAAGTTGGCTGGTGAGTTCTTTCTGGACGGCTTCTTGTTCTGCACATCTAACATTGCATCTACAGGTCTTCCGAATCAAGCTCTTACTGTCGCGGCAGAGGTGCTCGCGGGACTACAGACACCAGCAACGTCGTCTTCAACGCCTTATCAGCAAATACAAGCAGCCGCGGCATGACAAGCTCGGTCTCGATATAAGGGGTTCCCAAAGTTTGGATGCTAGGCGCATCACTGAAAGGCCAGCCCGAATTCAAGCTAGCCATCCTCCTCCTCCTCATCACTACTCACGATGCGTCTGCGTCTCTTTTGATTAGAGACGGGTTCCTTGACACGGTGGCTCTGAACTTCATTTGAGGACCTGGACCTCAGAATATTTCCAAGGTCCGGCAAATCCTCACTTATAGCGCTAATGTGACCGCTAGATCCTGTTTGGAGTATATCGATGCTGGCTACGCTCGAAGATTCTTCTAGGATCTCTTCATCATCATCTGCTATGAAATCATCAAGATCAGAGTCCCTTTCCTCAGAGCGCTCACGACGCTCGATTGAAGGAGGCGGCGTGTCCATGGAACCAAGAGTGATAGCTTGTGATCGAGCAAGGCGCATAGCGGGGCTTGTTCCGATTACTGAAGAGGATGGTGCCTCATAAGCTTCGACAGCTAATTTCTTCGAAGGAGCTTTCCGGCCTCTTGTGGGTGGGAGAGAGGTAGTGCTACAGGTATTGGTAGCCGGAATGGCTCGGTGTGGCTCCTGATGCTGTTGACTGGCGGTGTCGACGAGAGTAGACACTTCATCTTCAGGATATAGGTATTCTTCGTCAAAATAAGCTCTTAGTTCTTGCACAACACAGTCGTCAACCTTGCGAGTTCTTCTCAAAATCTCTACAAGGCTTTTGCTGGCTCTGCCATGCGGTATGGTCATGGTCCTCCCTAGGCTTGCCTGTGTCAATCGTGAAAGACGTCTCGTAGGCTCCGAATTGTCGTTTTGCTCACTCTCTACATTCGAGAGTTGGTATCGCCGAGTGAGGTCTTGCATACTGCCGGGATCTAGCAACAAGTCGTTGAGCGCTGGTATGACCACTGGTTCATCAATCTTTGTACCGAAACGCTGGTTTTCAAGCCCGGATGCCATTGCAAAACCAGTCTGAACTCCGTCAGGCATGTGGAACTTCTTTGGGGGTCGCTTCGTAGCTCTTCCCTTGCCTTTTTTGGTTGGCATAGGCAAAGAGTCTGTGCGATGCTGCGTGTTTTCGAACGGAATGACAACTGCCCTCCTATCTGGCTCCGGCTGGATTTCTCTTGGGAGAATTCTCCTACTTCTGTTTTCATGAAAAGTGAATTTTTCGCCTCTGGCAATTAGTTCCTGCATTTTCTCGTATGAATCCTTAGCTTTTGCAGCGTCATCCTCTTCTTTGCCTTGCATCTGGAACAGAATAATCTTTCCGGCCCGTTTTCTCCCAGTCCGACCCATTCGCTGTAGCATACGTAAGGGAGATGATTTGCTATCGTAGCAAATAATCAAATCAACCTCTCCGATGTCGAGACCTTCTTCACCGATCGATGTTGCAATCAGTGTATTCAATGCGCCAGACTTGAAGTCTTCAATAACAGAAAGCTGCTTCTTTTGTGTCATGCCCTCGGAATTCTTGGCGGATGCTTGACCGACAAACACGTGTGCTCTAATCAGCGGACTGTCCCTTGCAAGAATACGAGCAATGTCTTCTGCACTATCACGGAAGTGTGCAAAGACCATGATGCGGGTGTTACTTTCTCTCGCGTTGGTATTGCTTCGCAATCCTTCGCCGGCGTCCATAAGGTGATTCAATATTATCTCCCTCAAAGCTTCCAATTTGGGATGACCAACAAATTCGGGATTGTTCACCCACATCTTTAGCCTGCCAGTCATGGTCTTAAAATGCTCGCTCTCGATGATCTGCTTTTTATACTTGGACTTGGACGTATCTGCTTCTTGCTGGAAGTTGAGTAAGCACTTGTAGAACGGTGCAATACCATGGTACTTGAGCAGTTCCATGCTGTGAGAGATGCTCGCCAAGTTGGTGAAAACGGATCTGACCATGGCCTTGACACCGGTATTCGCATGACGACCGGCATCCGACGCCATCCATTGATTTAACGCCCTTGTGCATCCGTACGGCGTCAAAAACATTGGATCTCTTTGCCAGAATGCATTCATTCCTATGATGACATTGAGGACGGGTTGAACGGCTTTGGCGTAGAGATCCATGAGCATTACCATCTCGTTAGAGTTCTGAAAGACCATCTTTTCAACTTGGCGTTGGTGAACGTATTCCCTGATGTCAAGAGAATGCTCCGTTCGAATCTCAACACGTGAAATATCCAAACCATCGATGACTTTCTGCACGGCTTCAACATCAGCGCCAGGAGTAGCGGTAAGAGCCAAGACGCGGAAGCTCTCGTTGAAGCGCCTGATAAACTTCACCACCTCCACATACGCGTATCCGCCTGTTGCACGATGAGCCTCATCGACAACAACCAATACGATCCTCTTGGGGTCCGCTGATCCGGTTTTCAAATCATTGACTAGGGTTTGTGGTGTCAGGAAGAATACGCGTTTCGTTTGCCACTCCTCAGCTCGGACTGCAGCTGATACTTCGCCAGTGAGCATGGAAGTGTCGGACCATGGGATTCCAGCGATGTGGAAACATGCACCAACTTGCTGCGCAACGAGAGGTTTGGTCGGAGCGACGAATACGACCTGGGCACTCTTGGTCCACCGATACCAATTCAGCATAATGGTAGCAGCAATGAACGTTTTGCCGAGGCCCGTTGGCAACGCTACGAGGAGATTGTGAAATAGGCCACGTGCGACGATGTTGAACTGGTAGTCGCGCACTTTTCCGATGTTTGTAGGGTATACCCAGGTTTCCGTGCTGTCAAGATCCAATTCGTGGTGTGTCTTAGGCTCATCCTTGTTCGCGAGTGGCCAAGCATGACGTTTGTCAGCTTGAGATGGTGGCACAGCGGCTCTGTCTCGACCAAACAGGGTTGTTTGACGCAATCCATTCAATGGAGCCCGAAAGTTTTGACCTGATGGTCGGGAATTTCTCATCGTCTCATTCGGAGATGAAGATACGAAAGCATCCGAAGGTAGATCCTCAAGCTCGCGCTGGATTTTCCTAGCGTGATCCTTCTCAGAATCGTCCACCTCATAAATATTATCTTGATCTGAAATCGATATCTCTGTTTTCTTGTTCGCTGTTGCTTGTATGTTCGCTTCTCGTTCAGAAAGCTGAAACGGTCCCTGACTGAATGGTTTAGGCATGGAATCCAGCGGCTTCGATTTTTTCCAAATGGGTCCTCTGATCATCCAGGGCTGAGAGCTCTGAGGTGGTAGTGTCTGTGTGAAGACTTGTCCTGCAAGATCTATTTCGCGTGAAGGCTCATGGATCCTGTATCGAGAACGTTTAGACGATTTCGCTTTGGACTCGGAGTTTTCGGGCGCAGGTGTGGTATTCGCTTCTTCCGACTCACTTGGAAGGCTGTTAGCGAAACTATACCAGCTGGCATCTTCTCTGTCGTCTTGTCCATCAAGCGCCTGACGTATATTTAGGCTTTGCCGTTCTTGCAGTCTCGCTCGCTTCGCTGGTCGCGGTGACAAATCGAATTCATCGTCAACGCCGTGCAGATTCTCGAGTTGTGTGGCAGCTAGTACCAGTAAATCATCGTCAGAGTCTCCAAAGTCATCACTGTCAGTGTTACCCATCCTTCAGAATGATGGTTGATAGTATTAAGCTCGACGTAGTTCCGCGATGCGCACGCGCTGAATGGCGAGTCTTGGCATATCGCGATACGGTGCGATATCACGTGACACTTCAGTTGCCTCAACTTCGACTCAGATATGCTGGGACGACAGTACTTCACCACCTGTCACCGGTAGTTACGCACTTGCTCAGGTGGTGTGGTGTATGACTCATTCTCGCCTCCAGGCCAAACTGTATCAAATTGGGCATTGCATAAAGCCGTAACCACAACGTCAAGTTGTCCACTCTTACTCTACTTTGAAAGGCCATACCTTCCTCCTAAACTATCACCAGAGACGATGAGGGCTAGTCTGCCGAAAATAGTTGCAACAGAAAGTCAAAAATGCCTAAGGAATATTTTTTTCCTTTGGCTTCAAAATGCTCTCTCCATGCCCGAATGCCTACCCAGAAGTTGCTTCCTCGAGCGATGCTGAGGGTGTACCCCTAAAAGTCATCCTGCAATTCCTTCCTTTCAGTTTGATTAAGCACAAGATAGCAGATCGCTGTTACTATTCGCACATACTTTACAAGGTTGATCATGCCTGTTGCGATCTGAGAGCATGCCGTTGCTTCTCCTCTCAACACCGTAATTTCTCATGAAGTCGGTTCCAAAGTTCGCCCTTTCCCTTTAGTCGCCTCCTCTACTTCTTCGATTTCTTCTTCATTCTTCTGTGCTTTGCTTTCTCTTCATCAATATCCCCAGCTCACATTCTCAACGTGCATACTATTGTCTCCATTAGTCCCGACTCCCAAAGCATCAACAGAGAGCCTTGCTAGTTTCCATATCAATCGAACCAAATGTACTTCAATATTCGCTTCTCATTCCTGGCGATGGCAACTGTTGGCTTTGCTGCTTTAACGACTGCAGAAGGCTTCGTCAATGGTACATTAACTGCCCCGCCCAGCATCTACGACTGCATCAAGGCTTGTGGGTCCAATTTTTATTGTCAGTCGGGATGCTCCGGTATCGTTCAACCGTCACCGCCTCAGATCGCCGCAGCAACCCATTGCCTTCAAGGCTGTGACGATTCTGATGTAACCTGCAAGTTCAATTGCCATCGCAACCCTCGCAATTCGACCGCAAACGTTGAGAAAGTTGTCCACCAACTTATGCCCAACGTCACAGAGATTAGTATGTTCATTACCCAGCCTATTTAGAGCAGTGTTAATGATCTTAGTAACCCAAACATGTCGCAACTGGACCACCGTCATTCCACAACAGTTGACCTCTGTTGAGTGGAGTGATAATGAACTCAACGAGCTGGCTCGCCTATGCCAAGAGTATTATCATGAAATTTTCGACACCCGCATTCTATGCAACCGTGAAAAGGACCACTGCTACGAAATTCTAAGTGGGAAGCCCGTTGACAACAAGGGACATCCTATCAAAGGAGGTGCAATTCATGTCGAGATTTCTGACATGTTCCTTTGGGGTTTGGGAATTGCTTTGGGCATCTTGTTTCTCTGAATTGGGAGTCGTCGCGCCTTTTATCCTCCGCCTGGGATCGTCTGATTGGTCTGCTCTCGGGTTTTCCTTTCCGTTATGGAGTGTTGAATGCGTTTTATTGATATCCTCCCCTGTCATTGGGCTTTGGTTTTGTCAAGGGAGTTTCGTAGAGAGTACCTAGTTTCGATTACAAGAATTCCAGGGTGTTTTTTGGACCGTTGCTACCAATGTTCACATTCGCTCACATGCCGACAAGTGCTCACAGTTATCACAGTACAATATGATCACGTATAGATAAAGTCGCTTCTGCAACATGTAGTAGTCTTAAATAAGTAACCGGAACCGTATTCGAAAATCTGGTCGCAATTCTGTTCTTGTGACTCCAGCGCTGTATAAGGCTTGAGTGAAGTTCTTCGACCTGCGCTAAACTTGTTCAAAACATTTCGGATGCACTTGAGATGGACAAACATTGAAGAAGCTCGGGTGCCGTCAAGAAGATCAACGCCTCTGATGTGGGAAATTTCTAAACGCCTCACGCTTCAAACCTGCTACCGATTCATGCTGCTGATCACCTCTCGGTGTGCAGCCCTATCTCTGTTGGTCTCGCTCAACGGTGCAATGCTTCTCAGGTCTCCGACGACATCTTTGGCTTTACCAAAGTAGACTTCTTGTAGCAAGTTCCGCATCTTCAATTCCATGTCTTCCACCATCTGCAAAATTCAGTACGTGCACAACCATTCGCAGAGACTCGAGACCGAACTTACTCTTCCAACGTTTGCTACATGACTCTCATCCCCCTCAACACTCAAGTCCTGCTCCACTTGTCGTACCATGTTGCCAGACAAATCCATATTCCCAAGCTCCGGCTTAGAATCTCCGAGGTTGAGGATGACGGTGCTGGTGACCTTGTAATGGCTCTGTCTTGCGTTCTTTTCGATGGCCTCGAACACATGTATGCTATCCCAGCTCCCACTTGTCTTGCTACTTGGACTCACGCTCTTCTTCAGCAGCACACACCCAGCGAAACCTTGTGTATCGATATCCCAGAGGTAAACGGAGGAGACACCGCCTTCGTAGTACCTACATCAAATGAGATACACAGTTAGCAATATGATCCGTATTCAAACAATTTAACAGTGACTGTAGATCTCCGAAGTCAAACGTACAAATCACGATAGACGTCAATGGCTTCATTTGCTCGAATCTCCATTTTCCTAACTCGTTCGCTAGGCACGACTCCCTCCCCATCATCCAAGGGTGGCTCAAATTCGTTGCTCCATGGACTCCGATAGCTATCACCATCTCTGTTATAGTCGCAGCACAGGAACTCGCGCTTCGTTTTGCTGCACCTCTTTACTGTGAGCGGAACATCAACGGATTCGAGAAGCTCTTCAGTAAGGTCTGGAGCGATTTGCGTGAGGGCGGTTACATTCTGTGCAGTCTTGGAAGGTGGTAGACGGCGTAGCAGATCTAAAGCTGCATCAAAAGGATCAGTAGACATGTTGATGAGGCGATGTGCAATTTTGAATGGAATTCAGGTTCGAAAGGTCTGGTTGAGGTTGGTCGATGGCGGGGAGACGTAGCTTAGGGGGGGCCTGTGACGACCAACAGCTTCGAGCTCCAGTCACCACCAAGGCTGAATCTGGAGCCTGGAAATCCACAATTCGCATGTGTTTGAGCGAGGAGTTTAACATTGAGCTTAGTGTCATTGTGATAAGCTTCGTGAAGCAGAGCTAATAACCTTGGAAAAAGTAAATCAATAAGACCCACCGCCGGATGTTCGTTACAATCACTTGCGTTTCGTTCCAATGCGCTCACTGCCTCATATTTGTGATATCTTTCAAGTATTATGTCTTTAGCTTCGACCGCTTCCGAAAGAAAACTTCCTTAATTCCTATATTCTATCAAGGAGTCATGAAAACGGCTTCAACAACGCCTTCTTATCATCCTGCTTGACCTTTTCAAACTCCTATCTGAGCGAGCCTCATTTAGCTCGACGTACTTGCAGAGCTTTTGCCCTCTAACTGATATGGTTGAGCTATCAATTGGTCTTTTAGTTCAGTATTCCTCTCACGTTACTGGCTTTCCTATGCTTTCCAGTTCTTAGTGATGTAGCAAGATCACCCTTCGCGCCGTCCGAATCAGAAGGTATACCGTATCTAGACGATTTCAATCCCGTCTCCACCTCACTCATCTCTTGAGCGCTCGTACCGGCTCGGCTGGCCACTGAAGCTTGATTTACTTGGCGGTCACCCTGTTTCTGATGTTGAATGTTCGACTGCATGTCGTCAATGAATGGTATCACTGTGCGCGATGCTTGTGGAACCTTTCGATCGATTTGTTGAGGTCGGATCGGTTCGAAATCAATGAGTTCTGGGATAATCGGAGTAATATGCGATGTAGAACCAAAAGAGCTTGGCTGCTGAGACTCTGTTGTTTTGATAGCCGAAGAGAGCCTGGATGACAAGGGAAATGCCATTTCTGAGTCTTTATCTTCAGTCGCGCACGATCCGTCGCTATCTGATTGTTGAGATAATATCTTCCTCAATGAATTGCTCAGCGGCCTAAGAGGACGCTTCAACAATCTCTGTTTCCACCAATACGGATAGTCCCGAAAGCCGATGCTATTCAGAACCTGTAAGTCTGGCATCTCGTGCTTGTAGCGGCAGCCCTGCTGAGTATAGTCGCATTCTCCAGTACGGATCCAATATGAACAGTATTCTTTCTTGCGGGCGTCCGGCTGGATACCTGATGCTGTCGGGTGGTAGCTATATTTCCTTGCCACAGCAGGATTGTTGGTTGCAATTGCATCTAAGACGTCCTGGTACTCCCGTTAGATTATTAGAAAGCACGAAACTGAGAACTTACAATCTTCTTAGACTTTTCAATCGCAACACTTGACTGCATAGAGACGCGAGAACTAGTAGCAATATTTTGAGCCCTGTAATTCCCGTCGATGCTGTGTGTTTTGTTGACTTGTCGATTGTCCTGTGATGGCGAAAACTCGCACTCCCAGGAAGTATTGGACAACTTCTCGGTCGCAGAAGTCGACGAAAGTCTGCGATGTGTTGGAGTGTTGAGTGGCTTTGGAAAACAGACCACACCAAATCCACAGAGTGCGTCGGGTACTAATAAAAGCTTGAAACTGAGACCGCTACCAGGATTAGGCACGACGGTCAGCGGTACTTGGGTACCATTCTCACATCGGAGAAGTAGCTGAGGAGATTTGGCCGCCATGCTGCGCGACTGCTGGCGCGTCCACGGATCTATCTCATCATCCATTGGCAATGAAGTCCTCAGAGGATAGTCTGGCATTGTGAGAGTGACACAAAATGAATAACCAGTCTAAATGAAACCAAGGACAATCGCAGAGCTGTTCTCAGATGGCCAATGGGATAGGGTCAGGAAAAAGTGAGTAAACACGGCAACAACCCAAGCGGAGAACCTATTTGAAAAAGGGAGAGAACTCAATACTGCAAGTTAGAGCTTAATATCATACCAGGCCTGCTGCAGGTAAACGGACACAGGGTGAATCTTTTTCGCAACAAACACCTGTAGGCATCTAGTCGTGCAGCGGGCAAACAAAGATAAGGTTAGCCTTGGCTGATTTATTTCGGACCAATGCATGTACAGACCACACAATTTCAGTCTGCTTAGGAGTCTTCAAGCCAGATCCGGTGGTAAAATCTCAGTGCGATCGTTTTCGAGCTCTAACGTTCATGTTACACAGAACACAAAAAGGCCGATTTGATGCGGCACCAGTTGTACCTTATGGCGGGCGCCGTGCATGATGAACAAAGGAGAGACATTTATTGGAGAAGGCTAAAAAGCAAACATGAAAGGGGGAATGGATTCAAGGAAGACGCGAAATTATCTCCCCGAAGGCAGAAACCGCAGTAGAGAGTAACCAGACTTAATTAGAAAGCTGGTGAATTGAGTGCAGTTCATCGGAGGTATGCGAGCAAATCAGACTTTGCTCTACCATCCCCGTCTAAGACTCTGAAAGATCTGAGTATGCTAGGTTGACTTTCACTCCCACGACTTCTATCGCTCAGATTGCTGGATCTCTTCGCGACACTCGTTGGTGGCAGCTTTGGTGCAGAGGCTTGGGCCCGCCAGTTGACGAACCATTCCACCATCGAGCCACCATAGAATGCCAGAACCATGGCAACGCCAAAGGTGGCAGCAGTGAGAGCACCTGCAATGATCCAGAACAGGCTCTGGTCCTGACGCAGGTTTCTGATATCGTTGGTATTCATTCCCAAATATGAGGCCACGAAAGACAGCGGCAGGAATATTATGGTTACGATGGTGAACACAAGGACAGCCTTTCCATGGTCCTCCAGACGGATATTTACGAGCTGAATCGTCCGAGTGATAAGTCTATCACTGTTGTCTCGGAGATCGCAGATGTCAACGAACTCCCTTTGAAGATTCTCAAGGAGCTGGGAGAGAGGATCGTCTAGATGTGAAGATGACAATTGATGGATGGCTGCTTGAGCGGCAGTAGCAGAGATCTGAGATTCTCTCTCAGCGTGAGGGCCGATATGTGACGATGGTGATTGAGGGCGACTCCGCATTGCCTGTCTTTTCTCTTGATCCAGGGCAGTTTGCAATTTGACGATCAGGTCGATCTGTTGATGCATGAGCTGCATAATGATATTCAGCTCTTCTTGAATTTGCAGAAGATCCATAACAAGTTTTGCGCTTGCGGATCTGTGCAATCTATACTGCAGATGTCCTAGATAGCTCGCGTAGCGATCCGCAAGACATAATGTAGTATCTGTCCAAAAGCTCCGGTGTAGTATGCCCAAGGCGCCATTGAGGCAAGCGATGATGTGCGTATGTGCAGAATAGTCATTATTGGCACTAGAATGAAAAAATCTACTGCGAATGCTTCGAAACGATACATCTGCAATTCGGTATGCCAGTTGCAATGGCGGCCATCTTGCTTTCCATGACTGGTTACTCGAAAAGGTGACAATGTGTCGAGAGTCAATGACTAGAATCCACAGTTCGTCTACATTGAGCCCTGTGGGATACTGGCCATACCATCGCCGAACCTTGAGGTCAAGCTCACGGTCTGTTAGCCATGGCTTATGTCTGGAGAACACCTGGAGTTGTTCCCTATCGCTTGTGTCCTCAAGACGGTAGAAATGCTGAAGAATGGATCGAAGCAAGTGAGAAGAAGATCGGCTAGATTGATAGCCTTCTCTCGGGTCAATCTGAAAACGTAGTGGCGGAGTCTCGCCAGCAACTGTCCAGTCCAAGAAAGGAACACTGAGAAGAAAAGGTGCACTGTCTACCGATGCGTCATCATTGCCCAGAGTGGCAAAGAAGGGCGAGAAGTACCGGCCGTGGGTTGAGAAGCGCTCATTTTGGTGAATGCAGTGGTCTAGTCGACGAAGGCTGGCTATAACCGACGGCGCCTCTCCATCCCAGTCACTAAGCGCGAACAAAGCGCCTTGAAGATACTCGGTGAATTTGCTGCTGATGTGAATCCATCTCACTCTTTCGTCATTGTCGGACCCAGGTTTCGAGCGGCGCAAACAGTTAAGCCAACCATACTCTCTTGCTAGGTTCGTGAGTTCTTGCTGCTCCCGTTTGCTGGATGTCCACGCCTCCGGATAGAGCGTCTCTGCGAGCTGATCCCTAGCAGTCAGAACAGGCTGTAGTGTTGATACGAATATTTCATCAGCTTCGAGCAGCGACGCTGCCTGCACGGTTTCGCTGGCTGGCCTTGAATCCCGCAGATTGATGTCGTGGACGAGTAGTTGAGCGGGTGACAGCCTACGATTTGTCCAGTAGTCGTCCTCCGCCCAGTTCACTGGTTCCTCGACAACCATCTTCTAATGCCGGTGTTCAACTGAATATCATGTCGACATAGGCTTTGTGTGTGAAAGACTGAGCGAAATCACTTCACGGTTATCGAACAGCGGCCCAGGCTACAACTAGACAAGGACCTTTTTGGCATTTGGAAAAAAGGACGGAGGGCATGGAGCACAGATCAAGTAAGGAATAGTGCTCATCGAAGCTTGCAGTGGCTGGTCGCACGATCTGGAGTTGCAGCGACGAGACCCTTATCCATTTCCACCTCTCTATTTTTGGTTAGGTGGGGAGCGGAAGCGCGTCCAGTCTTCTCGTTTCTTCCCTCAGCTCAGCTTCGCACAACATCTCCTTGCCTTCTGATCACTCCATTATTGTCGAGCTCGTGACTATTCGCGGATTGCGCCAGCCAAGGCAGAGTGGTGTGCGGCTCAGATCATACAGGCGCAGCAACGACAACTACTCTACTAACGGCCCGTCCGCTTGCTCCTACCGCCGATCCCAGTCTACCCAAGGCTGAGCATCTCAGCGCGCATCAGGCCCACTCCCTTTAAATCCTTTGCAGACCCAGCCATCTGTTGAGTCGTTTGCTCCTAAAGCCCCCATCTTCACTTCCTGAATTGGTCGTCCTACAGCTCTTGAGCGCTTTCAACTCTTGCGACCTAAACGTCGCGTGCAACCAGGCGGTCAGCTGGTTAGCGACAGACACGTTCGAGCCACATACAAGAGCAGAATGAGCTGTTCGTACCATCTTCAACATCTGAATAACTACATCTAATGTGCTGCATAGTGTCGAGCATGATGAACAGGCTGCACGGCCAGCCCGAAAGCTATGATCGGAAGTGCGTCATCCCTCATCGTCATTTACAGCCTCATATACCTAACCCCCGTGCCTAGATCGAACTATCGCTTTGGTAAAACGCTCGGTGCTGGCACCTATGGTATCGTGCGAGAAGCGGATGGCCCTCAAGGAAAATGCGCCGTCAAGATAATTCTCAAGAAGAACGTTCGAGGCAACGAACAAATGGTGTACGATGAAATGGAGATGCTGCAACGAATGCATCATCCACATATCGTGAAGTTCCATGAGTGGTTCGAGTCCAAGGTATGACTGCTCAGAGGGCTGAGAGCAAATGAATCTCACCGCTTTTTTAGGACAAATATTACATTGTGACCGAACTCGCCACGGGCGGCGAGTTGTTTGATCGCATATGCGAGAAGGGTAAATTCACCGAAAAGGATGCAGCCGAGACGATTAGACAGGTCCTTGAAGCTGTCAACTACTTGCACCAGAATAACGTTGTTCACAGAGGTAACAAACTCTCTTGTAAGCGACGAGATATTCGGCGCTAACAATACGATCGCATAGATCTAAAGCCAGAGAACCTCCTCTATCTCACACGCGCTCCGGATTCTTCGCTCGTACTCGCCGACTTTGGCATCGCCAAAATGCTTGAATCACCTAAGGAGGTCCTTACCACGATGGCGGGATCTTTCGGCTATGCCGCTCCCGAAGTCATGGAAAAGAAAGGCCATAGCAAACCTGTGGATATGTGGTCCCTCGGCGTCATCACTTACACACTACTTTGTGGCTATTCGCCGTTCCGAAGCGAGACTATGGGTGATTTGATTGAAGAATGCCGAAATGAGAAGGTGATATTCCATCCTCGGTATTGGACCGATGTCAGCGATGATGCCAAAGACTTTATCAAAGCACTTTTGAAGGCAGATCCTAGAAAGCGACCTACTAGCGAGGTGAGTACGGATAGTTCTCCGTACGAGAAGAAGATTCTAATTATTTTCAGCAAGCACTGCAGCACCGCTGGCTCACTGGTCAAACTGCATCTGATAAGGACTTGCTGCCAGAAATCAGGGCGTACGCCGCTAGGGCACGTCTTCGACGCGGTATCGAACTGGTCAAGCTCGCCAATCGCATTGAATCACTCAAGATGCAAGAAGATATGGAGGAAGATGCACCTGGAATGGGCGACATGCCTGCAAACGCCATGGAGGCTGTCGGGAATAAGCTCGACAACAAAGTGTTCACAAAGGGTCTCATTGTTCCCGAACAGCAGACCGCCGGCCATATCCAGAAGAAAAACCTCAGCAGGCTGGCAAAGGGCGCCATCTTCCGCGAAGTCGTTTTGGCTAAGGTACGCGAAGAGAAAGAGAAGGCAGCCCAGAAGAAATTCGAGGAAGAGGCCCGGGAGCAACACAGGCATGAGTAGTCTCAAAGCCTAATTTTTGCTCATTGAACAGCCTTCGAGGCGTATTTCTAGGGTGTAGAAACATTCAGCGCTTTCGGTAGTTGAGAGAACGGTCAGGGGTAGGTTGAGAAAGATCAGTCTCCCGGCATTCTTCCTTGCTGCGATATTAATGGACCTTCGTATTCGCCGATACCCTGTAGGAACATAAAAGAACAATACACAATCAAAACTCAGTATTCGTTAGCTTTCGTTTCCTTCACAACTTTATGAGTTCATAGAAATGATAAATAAAGTTTGTAGCCTGAGGCATCAGACGTGGCTTTGAACGCGTGCCACACCAAACCCAAATCTGTATGCAAGGGCGAAGGAGGACCACCATTTCCGCGACAGAGAACTGAACGCGACGACGCAGAGAACCGCGTCAGCCTCTCCTCTTCTCAACTTTTATATATATTTCAGCCTGCGTACGATCGATGCGACACCTTCTGACAGACTATGGACCGCGATAGCAAGAGAAAAGCGCCTGCAACTCCCGTTGCGGATGGAGAAGCGCGATCGGCAAAACGCCAAAGACCTGTAAGTTATCAATGTTTCCATCCAGTCCGTCACTGTCGATGGAGACAATGTACTGCGCGTGGTTGAGGAAAGCTTGCAGAGGCCAGGGTTATGGAAGAGCGCGATGGGTGCTGAAGAAGAGCGACCACAACTTCGGAGCTCCCAGCGAACTTCTTCAAATCCCTCGGCCTTATGAGCGCAACCTCTACCACTTAGCGACGCATGTCTCCACCGCTATTCTATTTTCTATGTCTCAACTGCGTAATTTCAGCGACGTTGTAAGACTGACAGCATGATAGAGCGGCACCGGTCTGAGTGACGAGACGCCCCATAGCACTACGGAAGTTGGCTTGAAATTTGTTGAATCAATCAAGAATGCGAAGGACAAAACGTACGTTCCCCTTGTCAAGCTCAAAGTTCAACTTTGATACCAACCACATTGAACAATCATGTACTGACTATTATCACAGCGGCCGTCCCATCGCGACCGAATTCCTAACTCTCCCTGACCGAGTATGTCCTCCTTTAACTCCTGCATACCTTAGAATCTGAACGCTTACAAACATTTGCAGAAACTGTACCCCGCGTACTACGAGGAGATTCGCCTCCCCATTGCCATTGATACAATAGAGGTATGACTTTTGGCATTTGCGTGAGCTACGGCCGCTATACATCATTTTTGGCTTTGGAAGCCTGTGGAAAGACTTTTACTGACACATATTTACAGCAAAAGCTGGCCAAGCACGAGTATCCTACTATCACGGCTTTGGAAAGCGACTTCAAGCGTATGGTTACGAATGCGAAATTTTACAATGACAAGAAATCGGCAATCTATGAAGACGCGGAGCGCGTCCGTAAGACGGCGTCTAACTTTTTCACAAAGCATAACCCAGCGTACAGAGATCCGTCATACGTTGCTGTCCCAACTCCTATTCCTGGTGAGTCGGACGATGCAGACCAGCCGCAAGCATCCACATTGTCCGAGATGAGCGTTGGCTCGCCTACCAAAGCTTCTGAGGCACCTAAACAAGTGGAGAAGAAAGCTGAAAAGTATATTGAAAAGGAAGAAGAAGAGCAAGATGAAGATGAAGAGCTCGAGGAAGAAGAAGAGAAAGAGGCTGATGAAAAAGTCGAAAACAACGGCGAGGCTGATTTCAAAGGCAAAACGTTCCAGCAGGCTCAAGAACAAATCGTGGACGAACTGATACACTACGCTGACGATGAGTACGTCCCCATTCAAATTCTTTAGAATAGTATTGATACTAACTGCCCTCCAGAAGCGGACTAGAAATATTCACGCCTTTCCACAACCTGCCTCCCCGAAGTCTTATCGACTATTACCAGCTCATCAGGAATCCTGTATCGCTGAAAGGAATACAAAAGAGAGTTCGAGGTATTCATGGCAGAGCACCACCGACATGGATAACTGACTTCCAGAGCTGGGACACTTTCGAGCGCGAAATAAGTTTAATCTGGCGCAATGCGAAAGAATATAACGAAGATGGGAGTGAGATTTTCGACCTTGCCAATGAGCTTGAGGTAAGATTACCTTTGGAAAGTTAGAGTATAGCATCGCTAACAGTGCAACTACAGCAATATTTCAAACCAAGGCTTGTCCTCGCAAAATCGCAGGTTGAACAGCCTTCTCAGCCAAAACTCAAAATCAATATGGGTGCCGCAGCTCCCAAGCAGTCAATAAAACTTCGACTTAATACCGGGAGAGACAGTCCTAGCACTTCGTCCAGACCAGACACACCTGCTACTGCGGATAGGGGCACGCCTGGAGTTACAATTCACGTTGATGCGCTCCAGCGACAACAGGAAACCGTGAACGCAGGAATGAACGGTGGTAGAGGCCCTTCTGCCGCTCCAACCACCAGTCAAAACCCGTTTTCAAGATCCACTTCAGTGTCAACTTCTGTCCCTGCTCTTAACTCCATTCCAGCTCCTAAATCAAATACATCTCCAGTGCCGCAACCGAATGGTGTTAAAACTGAAGCCCAGCCATCGCCAGCACTGATGCCTACAAGAGTCAACGGCCATGCACCGCAGCCAGCAGGTCCCGCAATGCCACCGCAATTGGGCAACATATCTCGAACTCATAGTGGCAGTCCGGCTCCTGGTCCTCCATATCCTTTTGGCATGCCGTATCATCCACCACCTCCTCCCACATACAATGGCCCGCTAAAAGAACTCGTTGCAAACAAATTCCGACCTGCAGGAGAAAGTAAGTTTGACCCTGATACTCAGTCAAGATGTGGACCTCCAGCTAACCCCAAACTACAGCCGCCGAGGATGCCATTCTCCCGCTCCTTACAATTCAAACGCATCCTAGTCTCGCTCTCGCCAAACCCTTTGAGCTCAAAATCACCGCCTCACCAACTCTAACCCAGCAGTCCCTTACCGTTACTCTCCCCGCAACGCACACGCACCTGCTCATCACGCCGCACGTCCCCGTCGCCCTGACCAGCAGGCCGTACAGGCTGTTCGTCAAGGTCAACGACAACCGGGTGAGCGAGACGGTCAAGCCGGGCGTGGAGCGCCGGAAGGACGAGCCGCACTTCGAGGCGCGGCTTGAGCGCGGCGCCGTCACGCGCATCGAGGTCGAAGTGCTCGCCGGCAGCAAAGAGAAGAAAGGCGGAAAGGAGGTGGTGGAGCTGGAACGGTGCAGCGTGTTCGTGCATGTCCTGCGCGCGTAGTCGATGACCTGGGTACGTTTGGCCTTGCGTCTGATTCTGAATCCTGAAGTCTGTTTTGCCTTGTTCGCGCGATGTGGAGGAGGCATCTGTGGGTGATTGTTAGCTACTGCATACCGGAATATGCACTAGTGTTACTCTGTACGTTACTTCCCCAGTCTCTCGATTGCAAATGCTGTCAATTTGCGGCAGAAATGTCAGCCCTGAGGAGAGGTCTAACATGCGAGGTATGGAATGAAACCCTATTGATCCAGATACTCTTGTTTATCCTAATCACTTGCGCATGATAGCCATCTTGCTATCGAATCTCAAGGATGTACCCGCCGTGGATTCTTGACTTGATTTACGCCTCTCCGCTTCAAAATAAGGCTCATTGAAGACAGAGTGTTGTCGTGTGTCATTCATCAGCACTCGTCGCGTAATTGCGGAGAGCTTCCGTTCAAAGCATAGCGGCACTCATCCACCACAGCACCACCATCGATCTGTCTTCGCCTTTCAGAATAATAGAACGGTTTGATCTGGGTTTCCGAGTTTGTCCTTGAGTGCCGGAACAAACCACGCTGGGCTAAATCAACCATTGCACCCCCCTTGATCGATGGCGAGAGAACACGCGGCCAGCACCAACGTGTGCGGACAACGCTTGTAATGTAGTTGCAATTGAATGAGATACTGTACTCTGCAAAATATGTGTCCGGTTTTGGGCGTGCGAGATTCTTTCATTCCCTGGCCAAGTAAGGAGGGAGCAGATGAAATCTTCCAGCTAATTTCTTCGGTCACAAGCTAATAACTTCTCGTGCTTTAGTCCTAGTATTTCCATACACTAAACGCTTCCATCAATATGCTGACGACAAACCAAACACCGTTCATAATCCCGAAAACCCATTGGCCAATCGAAAATGCAGAACTAACTAGGTCACTTTCTTGACTTACGGTAGCCCTAGGTATCCGCTAAACATCAATATCGGGATCTCGACGAAGGCAAAACCTTTCCAACCAAGACGCTCCTCAATTGAAATTCCGTAACCCATGGGTAGATCGCGCCCGCGACAATACCTCAACTCAGATTTACGGATGGGCAATCGCGGGCGGAGGTCGTAGTGGTCGAAACATTTCGGCTGATAGAAGGCATGGGTGAGCTCCTCTGGCAGAACACCCCAGTGGTCGAGAACTTGAGGAGTTATGAGATAGTCTGGATCATAGAATGATGGAATGGCGTCCGAGAGCGATTCAGAGCGGCTGATTATACTAACGTTATTATGTTGGTTGTACACGCGGTACTGAGCAACGGAAAGGTAAGTACGTCCATATCAAGGAGAGAATGACATAACGAACCTTCACCAAAATAAGTTTCTTTGTGAAGAGCCATGCCCTCCAGATCGATCGATGCTTTCGATATTCCGAGTTAAGGGTCCGAAAGATTTCCTCGTCTCTCCCGAGCTTGGAAATATCGAGGATGATTTGACGTTTGAATATCATCTTATCCTGAAGAACGATATGAAAATATTCTCCGCTACATTCATGAGCTGTTGTTGTTCGAGATGGTACCTTGACCTCCTTCACATCATCGCCGTTATCTGAGGTATCTCTACTGTCGTTGACGTGTGCTCGACATTTTGCCCCTTGATTCGAGCTGTTTGTTAGAACTTCTGTTGGAGTGTTTTTAGACCTCTCAACTTCCCCCCTGGAACTCAAAGATGATTCGGAAAGGAACGGAGTCCGTTTATTCAGGCCGATCCAAGAATAGCTACTAATGTTTTCGAAATTTCGTGCTGGCCTTCTGGCAAGTATTAAGCCGCATGTTTGCTATTATGCGGTTAATGTCTTGCGTAATTCGGAGATTATGACAACTCACGCATTTGACAGACTCTCGCTATTCTGCCATTTGCCGAAAAAAAATCTGAACATGCTTCTCTTAACCCAATATAAATATTCATCAATTTTGCACTCTGTAACCGCCAATATCGTAATCCGCTTGCTAAATAAGCTGTGAGTGCAGGGAAATTCGGCAGCGCGTAGGCAGTCCACAGCATGAGTATGGCTACCAAGAATAGGCCGAGCCGGTAGATAATGATGAGGAAATTTTGAGCACATTCCGAAGTCCACGAATGTTTCTGCTTTGGGCCAGTCAAAATGTAGGCGGTAAGCAAAGCTACAGCAAGAAGGTTTTCGGCTATATTTTCGATAAGCAGTTCCGCGATGACTTCGATGATTGAAACTGAAATATCGTCATGAAATAGAATTCCCAGCTGTAACTTGTTTCGTGCAGTGCCAGTGTACGAGCAGTAAACTAGAACAGAGGGTCCGTTATCTCTCGGTGGAACTGTCCAGTTCCAGGGCATTAGCCAATCGTCCCAGTCCTGAATTACCACCGCTTCAGAGGCGGTGACATTTTCGCAGAAGTTCCAGTACGTAAATGCCGCCAGTTCGACATCGTTATACGTGTGTCCCAAATCACAGATCGAATACGCGCAAGTTGTGACATATTGCAGCGAAGCGTTGGTATAGATCCACGATCTTTTAGCTGTTGAAAACACAAAATCCATGTTTTCCCCTGGTCGAAGCTAAGGAGCACTAGTGTTGCACTGAATAAATCATAGCCTAGACCCAACCACTCTGAGAACTCGGCGTATTTGATCAAAGAATTTCGGGCGGAAAGAGAGACATTCATTGTATTCATGCTGTAAGACTTGGAGGGACATATTAGCGTCGGAGCGTCCGCGAAGCAGTTCATTAAACAGCCGTCTGCTCCTTTCATCTGCACGACATTATCAGGATATACGATGGCTGAGCAGTGATGGAAGAAAAAGGCGGCGATTAGGAAATTGGAAGAGACGTAAAAGCTCGCGCTGAAATTGCACTGGACCATTGCTACGAAGTCTAGCGGGGTGATAAGTGGTAGTAATAAGCACCGATAGCTAGAACGGGATAGGAGAATTGTTGATCGATGAACTGAAAATTGAGGTGTTCACGAAATGTGGTAATTAGGTAGGCAGAAGTTCTGGCTTTGTACAGTACGTCTGACCCGGAGGGAGGCTGTGCGGCGACTTAAGTGAGGCTGCAGTCTGGCTTGAAACAGACTTTGGCGAAAGGCTAATTACCACTCTCCTGCGGTAGTTCTGTGTGGCACATCTGAAGATTAAGGTATAGGAGCTGCGACCTGGCCCGCATTAGCAAATAAATCGACCATATCTTCATAGCCTTGCGAAGTAGAGGGCTCAGAGGTCTGAAGTTTAAATTCGTCCCACGACGGCGTGCGTCCCTTCACCAGGTGAAACACATTATCATACAAAATCGTTTAGCAATCAAAAGAAGGCTGTCATCAGATGTCGCAGTTTTTGTCAACCTAAGTAATCAAGTGATATGCGTTTGAGGCCGAATACTAACACTCCGCTGGCGTGATCACGGGTTTTGTTGACCTTGGCAGATGCGATGCTAATAGTTGCATTTTGGGCAATATTCGCAATAATAAATGTGGTTCGCTTAAGCCTGTCTGATAGTTGCATCATATCGGGGCCTACCATATGGCTCTGCTTGGCACAACAATACACTCAGACTACGACATCTAGTAGTCACAGATCAGCCATCGTGTAAGTCACGGGCAGAAGGTTTGACGGTTGTGTAGATGAGCTCCGAAGCAATGAAGTTGGGCAGCCAGTGATATCCACCATAATATCATCTCATGGAATTCATGAATCGGTAGCTAAAACTGAAATGAGCTCAAAAAATTTCAAGAGACGGACCTAGAAGTAGCAATTCTTACATTCTGAAGATAGACCCCAACTCCCCTATAACGCTGATATTATCCTTTCAAACTCTTCGGGTCGTAGGCGCTGGCTTCTTCCAGTATGACACCTTTCGCCACCAAGAGTTCTCCATGTGCGATTTGCACTTGCTCGGCGGCATTTTCGTTCCGTGAGAATCCATTTTCCAGAGCGTACGTAACGTTCAGTATCGGTATCGAGTCGAATAATCTTTCGGGCTGACCACCAAGCCACGTCCTTTCTTTGCACCTCTGTATATTGTCTCCAGAATGTCTATCAGCTCCTGCTTGTCCTCCAAGACCCAGTTCAGCTTGTTGTTGTTGCCAGTACCGAAATCGCACATCATATGCTACGGCTTGAGTTAGTACTTATTTCTCAAGGAAGTTATGAGCAGGGAAACGTACCTTATTTCTCCAGAAGAACATGATAGTCATGGGATCGTACAGCTCGTACATACTCTTGAAGTCGGGCACTTCATCCAAATCGCAGAGGTAGATGACCGCGAAGTTTTTTACGCGATCTGCGATCTTGTAGAGTACCTCATCTTGGCGCATACATTCCGGGTCGTGATCACGTCCGAATCGAATGACTACGAGGCGCTCTTCTTCACTAAGGATGGCTTGGTCAACGTGCCAGCCAGTTCGCAAGTGCGGAAGGACAACGGAGCCCATGTTGATTCTGGTGTGATAAATGACGATGGTTATCGAAGGTCGTGGAGTTTTGGCAACTATGAGCTCGATGAGGAAAAACAGAATACAGTTGAAGGAGTGTATTGAAGGAATACTCCGTACAAGTTTCGGTTAGGCAGTGATACATTGGTGGGATAAGTGCTAGTTAGTTATGAAGTTGAGGCTGAGATGACTCAGCGGCGTTACGATTGTTAAGCTAGCGCCTCCACGTCACGTGTGGAAACAGCTCGAAATGATGTTTACACCTGCAATATAACCTCAGAAACGGCTCACTTTGAGAATGCTGTATATATGGAGATACATAGCCATTTTCTTGCAGAATTGAACAACTTCTGAACCCCATATTAAGCTGCAATCACGTGTTTTGTGGTCAAAGCTTAACAACGATAATCTGCCATGTACACCTCAGGTTCCCTCAGCCTCGACAAATCTTCAAGTTCGACCCAAACCCAATGCCAGCGATTCTTTCTCGCGTACCTTCGGAGACACTCCTTGAGGTTCTTCGTGCATACCTTCCATATTCGCTCCCACTCTATCGACGGTTGCAATCCCCGCAAGGCAATGACCATCACGTTCTGGCGACCACTTTACCCAATTTAAAGAGCGAGGGTTTGGATTCAGAACTTTGCTTCGCAGCCGCCTACGTCGAGCGCACGCGAATTCCAAAGACAGACTGCTGGTTGTTTCTGAGTTGTGAAAGTCGGGTTGATCCTTCGCAAAGTGCCACTAAGAAGGCACTATGCGCGACGTGTACCGACTGCCTTCTCGCAATAGTTCAAGAACTCACCAGTATACCAGCTCCGGCTGTAGTGGATGACCCTGATACCATCAAAGCGAATGCGAAGTTCCTAACACACAAATATGATCGCAATTTAATATTGATTGGGAGTCTGAACACCTCTGTTGCTTCTTTGTTGCAAAATCGAGGCTGGCTAAGTAGCGTTCATCCCGGCCTCAAAGTCACATATACCAAGTATATTTTTGCGCGCGATAGCATCCCTTCGACTATCACTGACGAACTACCGGAAGGGTTACGGTGGGGAAAGGTCAGAGAGAAGGACATGGAACTTGTTCAAACTAGAACAGGCATCCCGCGACCTGCTTCCTCCTTGAGAAAATTCCCTTCTGTCGCCATTTTTGCTACTGATACGGCATCTCGAGGTGAGCAAGATGGGACACCGATTGCATGGTCGTTCATTGGGGTCGACGGCAGCTTGATTACGTTGCATGTTGAGGAAGAATACCGGGGCCGTGGACTAGCAAAGAAGCTCGCAGCGAATCTTTTCCGGACCGCTTTACCAGAGGCATACGATATGACTGGTGAACCAGAGGGTGGTTATGCGCACGCAGACGTTGCACTTACTAACGCTGCAAGTAAAGGTGTTTGCCTCTCTCTTGGAGCGAAGAATCCCAATAATTGGGAAGTATGTTGGACCAGACTTGATCTAGACAAGGTTAGAATGTCTTTCAATGAGTGATCGTAGAAAATCAAGGTAGACTTCTACAAAGGAGGGTGATGCCGGAGGCGCACATAGCATATACAGCCGCAGAGAAGGTATATTCGACGAACAGGAATACGTCAGCTGTAGACGAACCCGATGATTCAAACGATTCAGTAGTCAATTTCACCCAACTTCAACGCCCATATTAGCGTCAAGGTCAGTTAATAAATTCCGTGACAATGGTGGTCGACATAGGTTTGCAATACGAGCGGAGCTCCAGAACCATGCATCTGTTGATAGCCTTGCATTAGTCTCAACGTGAAAAGCAATCAGATCATTCCTATGGGACATTTCCCCAGATAATCGCTTTTGGCGTCATCCCTTGAGCTCGGTTCGTGTAGATAGCATATAAGGTTTATCTGCGATTAGTGGAACCCAGAGTACATCGGTGATGCTGAAGCTCTGACGAATGTCGCGCTCGAACCCTTGCTTGACGAACTAGCATCTGTACCTCCTCATTCTGAACATGCCAGAGCATTTCGAACATCAGCCGATGTCGTAAGACGTTACGCACTGCATCTGAGCCTTTCGACCCTTCGAACTCTTTTTCGAATGTGATGAGTATATGCACTCAGAAGCTCTCTACTCCCTTTGTACTGTCTCTTTGAGAAAGCTCCGATGAGAGCTGTTCTGCCCGGAAGGCCGCAGTCGAGATACCAGGCTGTCACTACTGGATGCTGGGAAGACAAGCAGATCACTGTATGTATCCGAAATCCTAGCTGAGTCAAATCTAACCGCCGTATTTGCAGGCCTATGTCTCTGGAAATGCAATAGTTATCCTCGATGCTCCCGATCATGTCCTCCAAACCACCTACCAAGAGCTTCCTGACGAGCTTGTGGCTATCATATTTGATGAGATATCGGGCAAGATAGCGGCTGCTTCAGCCTCGACCGTTCATGTGTACAAGCCGTACGGACACGATGAGGGGGCCTTGAGGTGGTCATTGCAATGCCACCTGTCAGTTGAAGCACAAGACACAATTGAATCGATATCTTGGGGACTTGATGAAGAATTGCTTGTTGGAAGCTCATTCCTTACCCTCTTTGCTACCTACAATGGCTACTCCGAAGCCTGGAAAAAGCGTCTAGCAAGTCCCGCGAAGTTCGCACGGTTCTCATATGATACGAGCTTGATTGCCACCACAGGACGTTATGATAGACTCGTCAAGATTTGGCGCCGTTTATCCCTAGCGGACGAGCGTTTCGAATACGCTTATTTGCCTCACCCTGCAGTTGTCACGGGTATACAATGGAGAAGACCCTTTCACAGAGAGCAGACTTTTGACAATGTTCTCTATACCCTATGCGCCGACAACAAGCTGAGAATATGGGGTCCTGCTGACTTGCATAGCAACGAGATTCTGAGACTTTGGGATGAGATTGATTTGATTTCTTCTATACAGCCAAGATCAGTGGCACCAGCTGATCGTTCCAACAAACGTTTCGTCTTTCAGATAGACAGCAAGGCCTTTACCGCTGCTACCGAACATGCAGTACACAATGCGTCCAACGACGAGCAAGAGCAACATGCCCTGGCACATCTCATCGAAGTGGCAAATCGCAATCCGGACGTTGTGGTGGTCCTTGATGATAGAGGGAACATGTCTGCTTGGGGACTCGATAGTGTTGGCTGCAAACATCGGAAACCGGGAGACATCTTCAACATTGCACACGTTGAAGGATTACATCTTCATTTCAATCTGGACGGCGCTCCAATTGAACAGAACGTTCAATTTCACTCCTTTTGCGGGAGCAAAGAGACTGATGCTTTCACGTTGCTTGTCCATCATTTCGATGGACGAGTAGAATGGCATGAGGGCAAAATACATCAACTCTTTGATCCATCTCCACAGCGGAGGCGATTGACATTGAAGGCGGTATGGACTGGACACTCAACTGCAGTCAAAAAGGTCATTCGAACAGCCAATGGAAGAGCCATCATCTCCAGAACACAAGACAATCAAAGTGTCATCTGGGCTCAGAAGCATATCGATTCAGGCACAACAATAGCAAGGAAGAGCAGTATCAAAAGCAAAGAACACATACATCGGGTTTGGCTCCTTCAGGATGGTCGTTTCGTCGCTTTTCTGCATCACAAGAGTATCTCCCTATGGGATGCTCGTACACCCAAAGCTACAGAAATAGGACGGCGTCCATACCATCTTCCAGGGAAACCACTGTGTTTACTTAGCGTCCCAGAGGAAGACTCAGATGACGATTTAGTTCACCTGGCAACAATTACATCGGAGATGAAAGGCATGTCATGGGAACTCCACTTGCCACGGGAAGGCAATCCCAGTCTCAAGGAAAAGGCGACGCTCAAAGACTTTGCTGCCTTTGACCTTGGTTCCGCAAAGGATCTGTCATACGTACTTCCTGTAGATCCGGCGGGCACTTCACCAGTGATAAGTGGATTCCTCGACATATTCGCGCGCGACGTGGCCATATCATATTCGAAAACTGGCGTTTTGAAATCTTGGACAGCGAGACCAGACCTAGAAAAGCACAAAATGGAGTGGCTGGAAACTTCATCCATCGAGACCATGATTGAAGATCCTTCCTTGGGGAGTGGCACTTCTATCCGAAAGGCAGCATTGATTGATGCGCAGAAAACGCTATTAACAATCTGGAATACACGTGCGGGCCAACTCGAACATGAGGAGCGTTTTGATGCCGCAATTCAAGACCTTGACTGGTCGTCAACTCCCGACAATCAGTCCATACTAGCCGTCGGTTTTAGCAATCGAATCCTGGTCTACACTCAATTACGCTACGATTACTTGGATGCAGGTCCATCATGGGCAGTCGTTAGAGAAATCAGCACTCGAGATTGGACACCTCATCCCATTGGTGACTCCGTCTGGCTTTCAAATGGAAGCTTTGTAACTTGTGCTGGTAACCAGCTGTTCGTTCAAGACGACCAAGTAGAGATATCGGATATCTTGAAATCTGACCTTAGGTTATCTTCTCATGATAAGGTTGGAAAAGATGTCTTCACCATCGTTAGTCGGCTGAATGGTCCACTTCCAGTATTCCACCCGCAGCTTCTTGGTCAATGCATGCTCAATGGAAAAATACGTCTAGTCCAGCGGATACTGCTCAAATTATGGAATACGTTGAAATTCTGGACCGAGGGAGATGCTTTCGACAGTCTTCTCGGCTTTGAATGTGAAGACTTCTCTGACGGGCAAGAGGTATCTGCGAATTTTGCTAAGAAGGAGATGCACTCATCTTATGTCGACTTCGCGGATAATGAAGAGCCAGACACGATCACTGAGGAGGTTGCCTCCCAATTAAACGAACAGCTTGCAACCAAGAAGGTTCCCTTACTGTCGAGTCGTGAACAGTTTCATCTGGCAGATATCGTGGAGTGTGTTGGTACGGTTGAGAAACATCGCCGATCGTTAGATGAGAATGGTGTACGATTTCTACTGTTCTTCCGACAGCACTTTCTACACGCAGGTCATCATAAAGCCGAGTCGATTTCATGGCGAGAGATCACGTGGGCGTTTCACAGTGGTAGTCAAGATATTCTCGCAGACCTTGTCTCACGGCACTTTCAGGGAAGGATGCTTTGGGAACATGCGAGGGAGAGTGGCATTTTTATGTGGATGACCGATCTTACAGCACTCGTAAGGCATTGCAACCTCATGATCTTCATAGCTATGAACTGACGCATTGCACAGAGAGCACAATTTGAAACGATCGCACGCAATGAATACACCAAGACTGAAGAGAAGAACCCGGTTGATTGCAGCCTGTATTATATTGCTCTTAAGAAGAAGGCAGTGCTTGTTGGTCTCTGGCGTATGGCAACGTGGAGTCGTGAGCAATCAGCGACACAACGTCTGCTTGCGAACAACTTCAATGACGCTCGTTGGAAGACAGCAGCGCTCAAGAATGCGTATGCGCTCATGGGCAAGCGGAGGTTTGAGTACGCAGCAGCGTTCTTCCTGCTGGCCGGAGCGCTCAAGGATGCCGTTAGTGTGCTATCCAACCAACTCAACGACATGCGACTTGCGATAGCAGTAGCACGAGTGTTCGAGGGCGATGACGGACCAGTTTTGAAAGAGTTTCTAGAAGAGAAGGTTCTCCCTCAAGCCGTTATCGACGGGAACAGATGGCTGGCAACATGGGCATTTTGGATGCTAGGCAAACGCGACAAGGCGGTGCGGTCGCTGATCCTACCGCTGAAGACGATGTTAAGCCCACCGGAGACACCCAACCTACAGTCGAAGCTGTTCCTCGCCGATGACCCTGCCCTCATCGTCTTGTACAAGCAGCTACGCGAGAAGTCACTGCAGACGTTGCGCGGCGCTCTGTCCGTTAGCCCGCGCGCGGAATGGGATTTCATCCTACACACAGCGTGGCTATACGAGCGCATGGGCTGCGATCTCCTGGCGCTGGATCTCGTACGGACGTGGGAGTTCCTGCGCACTCCTCCGCCGCCTAGGCGTGCTCCGTCGGTCTCATCGGTTTCCTCTTCAGTTGCGAGCTTGCACAGAGTGCAGCTCCACAGTCCAGCGTTTGGCGGGCCGTTCGGCGCGCAGCAGCAGCAGCCTCCGAGCCAGATGTTGCAGACGTTCGACATCGATCCACGCAAGATCCTGCGTCGGCGCAGTTCTCTTGTCGTCGCCGACTTACCTGTCAGCGAGTTCAAAAGACATAGCTTGGCTGCCCATGACGACGTGATTTCTGAAGAGAAGGGAGAGTCTAATGGCTTAAGTCCTGACGGCACCGGTAAAGCGAAGGCCGAGGCAAAGACGGACGTTAGCAGCAAGGACACGAAGATGAACGAGAAGAAGGCTCCTACACAGTTCCAGGAGCCGGATGCCAACAGTCTGCTGGATGCATTTGGATTTTGATTGACGAGAATGATTTATCTAGTGGAATAATCTTGTACAGCATTTGTTTTCTCTCTGCACATGTCTAGTTAGCTGAGCTGTAAGTCTGTAGCAAAAATGCTCATGGTCGTGTCTAAGACAAGCCTTCCAGCCGTTTGATATTTCTACGTGCATGAACTTCAACACTCAGGCCACCGTACACGGTAATCATGCAAGGGCGGCCACGCTGGTCCGGCTACCGTGCAGAGTCTCGTGAGTCTCGGTCGTTGACGGTGGCGGGAACTCCAATTGATTTACATGGGTTCAGAGGCGTGGAGTGGATCGAGCGCTGTGCGTATTCCCTGTACTTGCATATGAAGCCTGGACCGTTGCTGCCCTCAACACCAACCATTCCGACTTTGCCAGTGCGCGTCGCCCCAGCCCGAACTGCGACAATGTGCTGAGCTTGAGAATTCGCTTTCAACTCCAACGCTGACTTTTCTTGCAAGCCTTTCTCGTCGGACAACTCATCGCGCACACGACATCGGCATCTCCGTCTCGCAGCACCGCCTGCACAGCCTCTCATCAGCCGCCGGCAAAGCGGGACACATCCCAGACTTCTCTATCGATAAACCGAAGATCCCACCATAGAAGGTATTGAAGCCGGCGCTGCTCAGCCTCGCACTCCGCATCGCAGACCTTTACAAGCTCACAAACTCCTTCGCCTGATCAATCATCATCGCTTGACGCACGACAAACGCTGATAACTTTTCACTCTGGAGCCGTCCCAAGACTGCCTGACTCGCAACTGATCACTGGCCTGTTGGGCCGCAGAGGTATCGATGGTGTCGTACCCAGATCGCGATCCGCGCAACGCCCGACTCCCTTTTCATTCCTCTTCCACCCAGCGCACACCTTCTGTCGCCAGTTCCTCGCGCGCATCACAATCTACAGTCCGCAGACACAGACATGGCAGGTCACTGCATGGCGGTAGCGGCGGTGGCAGTAGTGCTGTGCAAAACGAGTTTCCTGTCTTCGGAGTGACTGGTGACGTTGAAATTCTATTGAAGAGTAGGGATGGACGACAAGAGCGGAAATACATACTCCACAGACTCATATTAAGCCAATGCTCGGGATTTTTTGAAGACAGCATGAACGAGGATCGCAATCGTCCCGACCAAGAGAGTAGTGCTCGACGGCAGTCTACCAACGCCGGTGACGCACAAAGAAGTGGCAGGTGGAGATACGAGCTCGAGTATGGCCGCAGTGAAGACGATGTTCCCGTGTTGGTTCGAAGACCTGTGTCGTCGTCCTCAGACTTCGGTCGGGAGCCATCACCCACATCACGACCACCGCCACTACGTCCCAAACCCGCACCTCCTCAGAATGGCTTCTTTCGAAGCATGGCAAACTTTTCCGCGCTCCATGTTACCTCGACGGCCGAAGATCCCACATCGGAGCTTTTCCGCGCATATGACAACTTCTTCCGCATCTTCTATAACTACCCTCCTTCACTTGACAACGTCAACATCGCAAATGCCTACGTCGAGAGCAAGGGTCTCCTGCAGCTGGCCGACATGTACGACAGTCTCGACATCATCGGCCCGCGCATCGACCACCACCTGCTGCGATTCCAAAGCCGGCTGTGGAAGCAGATCGCCAAGTACCCGGCCAGCTACCTGAAGCTGGGGTTCCTAGCGCGGTCGCGCGATATCTTCCGCGAGGCACTGGTGCACGTGGTGGGGCAGTGGCCGGCGGGTGAGCGGCAGCTGCGCGGGGCGGTGCCGCAGCGCGTGCTGGAGCTGATCGAGGACAAGGCCGACGAGCTGGAGGAGACGAAGGCGCGCGTCGAGGCCAAGCTCTTCCGCCTGACGCTCACCACCACCCGCGGCGAGCGCGTCAACCCAGCCAATGACTGGCTCGCCTGGATCGTCCTATCGCTGTGGCGCCAGTGGTTCGCCGAGAAGACCACGCCCGCGCCCGCCAGCATCCTCAAAGACTCGTCGGCGCGCGCCTCGCGTGACTCCAGTCTCGCCGCGCCGCCGCGGCACGCCGGGCTCCCAGCGTCGCTGAACCCGCACGACCGGTCAGTGCCGCCGCAGCCTACGGCGCCGCCACTCAACACCGGCCGCGTCTTCCGGCAGGTGGGCGCGGGCGGCCAGGCGTATCTCGACCACGCCGACCTCAAGCGTTTCCTGCGGCAGGCCGGGCCCGATGTCTACACGCGTGATAACCTGCGCCGCGCCGAGCGCCGCCTCGACGAGCTCAAGAACCTGGCCGCCGCCGCCGTCCAGCCGCTCATGCGCAACTTCCTCGAGCTGGACGTGCGCGAGGCGGGTATTTCGTACCTTACCTGTTCGAGGTTGGAGGAGAGGGATTGGCCGTGGGAGGAGGACTGATGCTTGCTTTGCGTAGTAAGGAAGTAGGATCGGAGTGGACGTGTATTCGAAGCTTATACCCATTACTTTTCTGATTTTGGTGGCCGGGCACGGGATATGAAGCGGGCTTTTGATGCATTTGCCGGCATCGACTTGGGTGGGTTCTATTTTCACGTAATGTTTTTGACATGACTTCACGCATTATGACGTCTCGGATCTAGAGGTGGAGCATGCTGGTCGTGCTTAAAGACGAAATAGCCTCTCCGAATGAAGAAGATTATATCATTCCAAAGCTCCATTTACATCCTAACGGTGAAATGCCCCTCAAACAAACCGCTCTTGAAGGTATTACCAGAGCACGTTGGATTCTGATGAGATTATATAGCCAAGAGCATGCCATTTAAAATTATACAACTACAAAGTCCCCTTGATTTACACCTGTCAACCAACAAGATAACGAACCAGAACACTAATCATGTCAATAATGATGCTATCCATGTACGAACCTCTACCGAGAGGAAAGGCAGGCTCTAAATCTTCAAACCCATCTCAGTCGCCAATTCACACCACCGAAAGGATGCAAGTACTTGTCAATCAAGGCACAAACTCAACTTCCTCGCTGTTCTCCTCGACCTTAGGTACCCTTCTCCTAACCTCCACCTGATCCACCTCGACGCTCGTCGATCCATCCGCATCCACACCTTTCCAAACCTCTGTCTCTTTCATAATCGTTATCTTTTCCGGCGCACTCCCATCAACTCCCTCGAGCAACCTGTCGCGCTTCGGCTTGTCAGGCAATCCTTTCGTACCAAATGGCGGATCAAAGCGCTTGCGGATCGTCTCAATCATCTTGCCGAACCAGTACCAATTCAAGCCGTTGAGAGTAATGTTCGATGCCAAGTAGCTGGTAGCAAGCCACAAGGGCACGTCCTGGCGCAACGCTGCGAAGCGCATACTGTCCTCGGCGGGAGAGACCTGAGCCGTCACATCGAACAGCCTGGAGCCCGCAGGAATGATTGCACCTTGCCTAAACGCCCTGATCACGTCCCAATACACCAGTGCCGACTGCCACGTGCCCCATACCAGACGGCAGCCGAAGAAGGATGAGAGAAGTAGGATCCCATTTGCAAATTGCAAGTTCGAGCCCGTCAATGAGAGCTTGTCTAGGAACCAGTGTATATTGAGGAAGGGTGAGGAGAGTTCGTAGAGGATGAAGGTCGGCGCGTAGAAGTTAACAAATGGTCTCTACGATGTGAACAATGGTTAGCTCTGATGTGTTCCTCAACGCACGGCACTGCCAAAGAAAGCATCCAGCAACTTACGAATCCGAGCACAAACACCGCCAGCGCAGAAACAGCGTGTGCCAGCATCCCCCACCCAAACATATCGACATACACCAAGCTAACCCACAGGTCCCAAAGGAAGTACCCGCACCCCAGCGCCTGGATGAGTCCAAGGCCGCCGGTGTACCCCCAAACGCGCTCCTCCCAGCCCATGGCCGCGCGCTCCTCATCAACGCACATGACCCACAGCGCGGCCGCGCACACCACGACAGCCTGCACCAGCGACACGACGTGGACGTCCCAGTTCAGCCGCGTGCGCGCCGTCAGCCCCGCGTACGTCCGCGGGAACAGCGCCGCCGACACGCGCGGCGCCACGATGCTCTGCGTCGCCGCGTACGCGGCTGCGAAGAGCACCACCTCGTGTGCGTGCGCCGGCAGGCTCGTTAGGTGTGCGGCGTGCGCGAGCGGCGATACCAGGCGCGCGAGGGAGGCCGGCGGCGCCAGCGGGAAGGGGTCGAGCATGGTGCGGGTGGAAGGTGCGTGAGAGATCGGGATGCTCTGAGGTGAGGCAAATGGAAGCTGGATCGGCTTTTATCAGCGTGTGGTCATGGCGGGTTGTTGCCTTCTGGGTGGTTGCGTGACTGTGATGGTGTTGAAGTTGGACCTTTTTGTTGAGGCCGAGGCGAGCTTCAGCCTGGTGCTGCCGCATTTAGATGGATCACCCGCCACCCCTGTTGCAACTGCCTAAGTAGCAACTGTCGCGTGCAAGACATCAATGACTTGTATCTTCGAACAATCTAGCATTCTATGGAACCCGGTATAGCACGTGTGAGGAGCGGCGTTGCTTGAATCCTGTTGTCAGCTGCTAATAAGGGTACATAGCCAGCGGAGCAAGATTTGGTAATCAAGCTGTTGAGAGAAAAAGGATCGAATAAGATTCAGTCTTTGTCGCAGATAGAAAAGCATAATTACATTGGAATCCAAAACGCCATCCCAGCCGCCTAGTAAACTAGCATCAAGGCATCTCAACTCCATGAACTCGCCGTTATACACAGCGACACCCTATTTGATCCGATCCAACCTGCTCCTATTGAGCGCAATTTCATCGTCAACTCTATCGACCTTGCCGCCGATACGCTCGATATGCCTGTTCTGAGCATCGACCTCCTCTCCCATAGCCAAAGAGAGGTTCTTCAGTCGGCCCGCAGCGCCGTGCAGTAAGTCGAGGTTCTGGTCAATCTCGTCCTCCATCCCCTCGTCCTCCGAGTCCGCCTCGAATTGATACTTGCTGCGTTCTGCGAGCGAGCTCTTCTTCATGCCCGTACTGGGTTTGTTGAGCTGCGTGGCTTGCTTCTGCGCTCGGGCGTTGCTCGACCAAGCTGCGGAGCGGGTTGCGTCACGTTGTTCGCGGTCCAGTCGGGCCTGTTCCAACACAGCTGCTTCGCGTTCCTCGACGCGTTGCTTACTGGTGAAGGGATTCGCAACGTGCCTGATGAAACCATGAATGTCAGTAATTGTTCTTAAGTTGCCAAGCCTATTTTCTGAAGATCCCTTGCCAGACTTCTCTGGTCGATACGCATTACTGTCTGGATGTACTCACACTGCAAACATGGAGCGATTCACTATCTCAGGAATTAGCTATCATCTCAATATAATAGATGGACAATACTTACAGGTCTTCAATTCTCTTGCCTTCTCCGCAGCCAGCCTAACCCTCAACGTTAGTATTTGTATCACGTAGTGAGCATTTCTCAAACCCACCTATTTTGATTGCTAGCCAAATCCAAGTTCCGTTCCGTATTATGAATTCGTTCTCCTTGAGCTCCGACTGGACCAAGGTTAGCAGACAATCCGTACCGCGAAAATTGGCATCTTACGCCTCTCTAGTGTGGCTCGTCCAGTTTCTTCTGCTTGTTGAGCCTACACTTGTTAGCGTACTACAAAGACGTCTATTGAGAGGAGAGTGCTTACAATCCTGAGCGCATTTCTAGTCGAGGACACATCCTAAATACTAGTTAGTATGTTGATACAGAGATCGCAGTTGTAGTATTTTATCATACCTGTTGTTTGATGGCGCGAATTTCTTGCTTCGCTGCCGAAACTTCTTCCTCCTCAATCTCCTCAGCAGTCAGATTCCTCTGCTCGTAACTTTGGCTCGGCTCGTTGCCGTATTCTGGCCCCTTGCCCGACTCCCATTCAGAGACGGCGGTCTGATTCGCCTGGGAGTAGTTGTTGTTGGCATAGACGTTATTCTTCTGAGAATCGGCGAGCCTGGTAGGCGCATTTCCGAACAATGCACTTCTGTTCGAGTCGTCATTGTCGGTGGATCGGGCGCTCGGTGCCGGGCCTAGGCCTCCGTACCCGCCACTGCCGTATCGTGATCCTCCTGCCGGAGGTGCGGATGCCGCTCCATAGCGATCCTCGCCGCCGCCACCGTATCCACCGTAGTTGTTGGTAGAATCACCGCCGTATCGCGAGCCACTTGGTGGTGCCGAGGGTGGGGAAGCGTAGCGGTCCCTTGGTCCACCCGGGAGTCCTCCACCGTAGCCGCCAGGTGGAACTGGAGACTTCTCCTGCCTGTATCTGTCCATAGGCGGCTCATTGCTACCATATGGCGGAGGAGCTCTCGACTGTTGAGGAGCATATGGATCTTGTGGTGCAGCTGCGTATGGATCTTGTGGCGCGGCAGCGTATGGATCTGCGGATGCATTGGCGTATGGATTGGTGTTGGTGAAGGATGGCCTCGGCGGAGGCTTTCTCTTGTTGAACAAGACGCTTCTCTCCTCCTCTTCAGCCGCTTCTGTTTTCTTCGATCGACCAAATGGCATATTGATTACGAGAGGGGAAGAGTTCTGTTCTCTGTAGTTGAGGAGGTAACGATTCAGCTATTCCAAGGAGACGGATACTCTGCCAGCAGAAGATTACAGTAGGAATCGAGTTGATGTCGTAGGAGAAACTTGGGTGCAACAGAGGCAATTAAATTTAAGGAGAATCGGAGTTTCAGCAGGTAGGTCTTTGTGAGGGAGTTTTCAAGATGTAAGATGGGACGGCAACTGTCTGGTGTTGAAGCAATTCATGGCTGTGCAAGCGTGCTTAACTGCGCCACAGGTCATTCGTGGTCTGTTTGACCTCAACGAGTTAGGGAATCAAAGACCAAGGCGACTTCCAGTTACAAATTATGATATGAATCAATTAAAATAATTTGATGACAAGTGAACCTCGGATTCCATTCCTTCCATCACTCCCGCTCTACTTGGTGAATATTTAGTAAATGTTCTGATGGCAGGTGAATTCCCTCGATTCCAGCGGTTTCAACCTTATTAGGCAATGTGCCATCGCTCCCATTGGCCGACCAGCCTTCCGACTGTCTTCCGACCCGACAGAACCTCTCCTGAGTACCTGTACCGAGTAAGCAGCTTGAACAGTGGCTAAACAGGACTGAGGAGGACTGATCTCGCCGTGAGTCAACTTGAGTCAGTGTATTTGTGCCTAATTTTATCTCTGAGCAGCGTGAAGAGGTGTTCGTATGATCTCCAGTCCCGACATGTGTCGAAAAGTTTGATATAACGTCAGGAAAGATAATCAGGCTTGTTGCCACCCATTAGGACTACGAATTAGGTAATATAGAAGTATCTAGTATATATACAAGCAACATTCTCATGAGGCAAGGCCCTTGCCGACTCCGCGCACCCGGTAACCCAGTTTCTCCAACTGAGGGCCATCCACGACATTCCGGCCATCGAATACCCACTTAGGCTCGCGCATGAGAGTAGCAACCTCTTCCCAGTCAACAGTCTCACCTTCCTTCATGCCAACCCGTTTCGCCCGACAGTCGGCACAATCGGACGGGCACTCGGTCTCTGGAATGAACCGGTTGAGAGGGTCCTCGCCCGCCTCGTCGCGATCCCGTGTGACAAACTTCTCGAGCTCCAGAATATCCATCTCGGAGAGCTTGTTCTTGAAGAACCAGCCGACGTTCTCCGAGACCCTCAAGCGCTTGAACTGCGCTGCCGCCTTGGCTTTGGACTTGGCGGTGGCCGCCGACGGATAGCGGAAGTGGTTCCATTGCGTCAGAATACACACCGCGCTTGCGCCGTCAACCGTTTCCTTCCAGTGCTCTCGCACCTTGATGCGCTGCATCTGGAAGTTGCTGACGCCGATCTTACGAATTTCTTCCTCAATGCCGGCGACCGAGCAGCCTGGGTCGAAGACAGATATTTCTGCCGGCATCTCAGCTGCCAGTTCCGCAATAAAGTGCACCGCTACGCTGTTGCGAGTGTCATTGGTGTTTTCTTTGAAAGCGAAACCGAGCACGGCAATCTTCTTCCCCCTCAGCGAGCCGTTGAGGGCGCGGACCACCTTCCTACCGAACCTTTGCCTCTGATATTTGTTGATGTCCAGAACTCCCATCCAGTAGTCGGCAACCTCGTTCAGATGCAGGGACCGTGCCATGTACGACAAATTTAGGATATCCTTTTCGAAGCATGAGCCTCCGAAACCCACGCCTGCATGCAAGAAGCGTGGTCCAAGCCTTGAATCTGATCCGAGACCTAGACCGAGTTCTTGAACATCGGCACCAAGCTCTTCGCACAGAGCTGAGACGGCATTGATGCTCGAGATGCGTTGCGCAAGCATGGCGTTCGCCACCAGCTTTGTCAGTTCCGATGACCAGGTGTTGATAGTCAGGATGCGGGCTGGAGGGACCCAGGCAGCGTATACGCCTTTCAATGTTTCAGCTGCTTTCACACCCCTGGGAGTGGTAGCACTGCCGATGAGGATGCGATCCGGATGCATGAGGTTTTCGACAGCACAACCTTCCGCGAGGAACTCAGGGTTATTGAGAATATCGAACTGGGCGTTGGGACGGTGAAACTCGAGCTATTTCCAAGAAGTGAGCGTCAGTGTACTGTTGAGGGCAAAGTTGGACCAGAAATGAATGAATGAAAAGACTTACAATATCTCGAATCATATGTGCAGTACCGCACGGAACGGTGCTCTTCTCCACGATGATGGCTCCATCCTTCGCATGCTTGGCAATCGTACTGGTAGCGCTCTCAAGGATGCTTAGATCTGCGGTAACTCCTGCACCCAGGCCGTAGAGCTTGGTGGGAGTGTTGACGCAGATGAACACAATATCGGCGTCAGCGATCGACTGCGACACCCTCGTGGAAAATGTTAGGTTCGGTGTCCTCTTAGGGATGCTGACTGTGCCCAGACCAGGCAGGTCGATGGTTGAGGAGCTGGTGCCGTCTCGAGCAATTCTCACAATCTTTGGCAGGCCAGGTTCATGGATGGGAAGATGGGCAGAGTTCCATGTTGCGACCCTGTCTTGATTCAGGTCGACCACGTTGACCATGATCTGAGGGTTATGGTATGCGACGAGAGCGGCAGTTGGACCGCCTACAGGGAAGAGTCAGCAACTGAAGCACATTTCAGAGAGCCACTCTCGTTGCATGTGAGTTGATTGGAAGCTGGAAGCTGCATACCTACGAAGCCGGCTCCAACGAAACAGACATTGTTCACCCTGGGGTAGCTTGACTCAACATCGGCAACCAGAGACGGGATCTTAGGCCCGGCAAGGAAATAGTCGTCCGTATTGCTCTTTGGACTGTCAGGATATGATGTGAGAGGTGACTCGTCGGGAGTCTCGCACGTCGAACTCGATAAGCTCAGCTCCGATGTGAGCGAGTCAATTAACGAGCCGTTGGAAGTTGCCGGAGTGGTCGACATATTGCAAAGCCAGAAACCAGAAACCAGGAAGGGGGTGCTACTCTCTCTGCAGCCGAGTGGAACAAGCAGGAAGAAATATTGCGATAATGGAGAACGGTGTGTCACTTAAGACAGAGAGATACTTAAGAAAAGAGCAATAGAGAAGACTCCACGCCGGCAAACTCTAAGGGAGCAGCGTGTTAGTGAATAGAAGGCTGGGTACGTAAATTAATGAAATACAACACAGAAGATAGCCACCAGCTGGCGTGAAGTGCTAGGAACATAAGTAACGCACCCACAGAATCCGAACTAGATTCGGATATCCTCTACTCTTGGCTTCTTAAGGGGGGAGGATAACGGATGCGGCTTAACATAAAGCTTATGCTCAAGAGAGAAATTGGCACAGGATACGGGGCCAATGAGTGATGAGCCGCGTGGAATCTTCTCTGGAGGACGCCGTACCGTTTCGCGGGAGAGAATGTCTCTCGAACCTAGAATTAGTCAACATACAGAGCGATATTTTTGCAATAGACTCTAATGGGCTCAACATCTAAGCGGACTAAGACATGGCGTTGCGGCTGAGAATTTGCGTTAGGTTCTAGATAAAGCAGACTATGCCATTTATCGGGTTTTAAAAATAGGAATGCAATTCGTGTGCGCGCATCGCACTGTAAAGTTGTTGATTGGGGTCTGGATTTGCCGCCGGGGGAGGTGAAGTGGATGCGATGCTGTCCGCTTTGGTGGAACTTAATTAACCGCTGGGCTGAATACGGGACAGTACCTAGCCTACTCTAGTGTGTGGCAGTTTATAGTTAATCCGACTGCTTTTGGACATGCGGCTGATGCTGTAGTGGGCTTCCCGGCAACCCCGGTACGGACGCGCGATAGGGCAGAGCGGTTGCGTCACGTATCCGCTGCACATAATTACTGTACTGCACGTTCAGGCCATGTGCTTACCTTAATTTGGCAATTTTCGCCCGTGGTTTACGCTTTTATCTGCCGAGTGCGCATAGGGGTTGGCAAGCGCGGTTGAATCAAAAGAGAAAAAAGGGCAAGCCCCTGTTACTATTATGGTTACTGCGTCCATTGCATCTAGATTCCAATCTGCGCTGTAGAACGAATGCCAAGAACCTGCGGCTCAGGCTAGACAGAGATGCATCCGTGTTTTTGCGGGTCCAACTAAGGTGCTTTCTCTTCATGTTACGGCGATCCTTATCGTGTTGTTAATAGTAGATACCCAACACAATTGAAGCCATGTTACAATGTCAGGCGAAATGAGCACGAAAAGGATGCATTGCTTGAAGTATTGAGGTAGTAGACGGAAGGGTATATGTACATACCTGTAGGTACTGTTAACTCTCCCTAGCGCAATTCCCCTTAAAGCGATATTCGCGTTATAGAGATACAAAATGCCAGATCTCAATTGAATCTGCATATTAAATGCCCCATTTCTCGATTACCGATATACCGTTAGCCTTCCCTTGCAAGATTTGCGTGTTGTATATGTAAAGCCATCCCGTGAGACCGGTGTTTGAAGCTGGTGCTAAGGTTTAGTTGGTGGATCGCTCATTTCGCTGCATTTCTAAAATGCGCCCTACGGCGATCCTCAAGAAAATTGAGAGCCCTGGGCAGGAGGTGCTCTTTCCGTAACACTCAGATTCAAAAGGGGTGCCCTACGGCGAGGGCTTCAGCCGAGCGGCAACATTCTTCTCTGGCTCTTAACATGTACAGCTCCGCTTCGGAGTTGAGCGGGGGACGATGACGACCTTCTTCCGTTACGAGAATGACTCCTCAGAGGTCGACATTAAGTACCTAAGCACTTGGGACGACTCGGCGCTACCGTACACTCTAAGCCGGAGATTTTACTTGGGCAGCGGCGTCCCGTCCAACCACACTTATCAACATGAACCATGGAACGACATATCCCTCTCGATCGACCAAGATTTCCACGAACGGTCCCTCGTAGGGCTGCCTAACAATGTTCATATTAGCCTCGATGCGAATTACTCCGGATTTCTCATCACCAACGTGCACCAAGCGCCGGACCGTCTCGCTCTGAGCCATTGGGTCTGACGGTGGCCCGAAATAGGGCCGTCGACGCAAAGAAGTACCGTTACAATACCGTCCCTCTAGTCCATATGTAACGACACGAATGCCAGAGCGCTTAAATGCAAAGTGGCCACCTTAGCATGGACTATTTCGAACGATATTGTTTAGGCAAGCATCGCGTCGGGCGGAGAAAACAATAACAACCCGACGCTCTCATCGGCGACTAGCATAAACTCCGCCCACTTCATCGGTTCAGTAGCACTTGGCTGGCTCTTTGCATTATAGTTTTTCTCTTGGTTTAGTTGCTGGCGTTCCTTATAAGCATCACTTTTTCTGTGAGCTGTACAAAAGGTAATATGAATGGAGCTTCGAGCTCAAGGTTAGAAATCTCTGCGCTACGGCTATACGTATTTGTTCCTTGGCTTTGTGTTATTAGCGGCAATCAAGTTGGCATTAATATGGGAATGTACGACCATGTGGGCCTCGATCGCGCGAAGTGGAGCGAGGCTGAAGTGTCGTATGACAGTGATGAGGTGCTGCCTTATGAGATGTTGTCTTAATAGAACGCGTGTGGCGCATCGTTTAAGGCTGTAAAGGGGGCTAGCTTCCATCCGTATCTGTCCTAGCGCCATGCCCCCTTTATCCCACGCAGTGTCTACCGCGTTTCCCCTAGCTCCATCACACTTTGTCTCACCACGAGGTCTAAACGCCATACAACTACTCGTACTGTTAACTCTCGACGGCGCGAATGCAAGCCAGATTACCCACTCATATCGTTGTAAGCTGAAATCGCTATAGAGATCGATGCGGACCACCTCGTACACAAGGACCCGGAGGCTTATTGACGCTATGGGACCCGCTAGGAGCCTGAATTTGGTCTGTTTTGACCCAAATATTTCTGCTTATACCGATATTCAGTATTGAAGAGGCTTGTGATATATCGAAAATCGCGAATCAATGCAATTAGAATTAATTCAAACCAGCAAGGTAGATCGCTATGATGCGAATATCGTATTCAGGGGAGTCACGCCTTCGAAGAGTTGACAGTGTATCGACCCAACGCTAGTCGTTAAGTTCAGAGTTAGAATGCTCCAGCTGGACTTGGCCGTCCGCTCACACGGTATGCAGAAAAGCCACTCAATATCTATGTCGCTTATCACTTGTTTTGCAATCCGTGTGCCGCCCGGGACCTCCGAAGATCACCAGAAATAGCATGGACTGGGGAGAAATGAACGAGATTCAGCATCGGGGCCCACACTCTACAGACTACAGTGCCAAAGGTGATGGCTTCTACCGTGTTTCACTCGTTCCCACTACGCTCTCTTGTCTCTCTTTGGTAATGTCGTAAAGGAGAAAGATTTTCTAGTTAGTGTCTGGCGTTGGCTCTTGCCACACCGGAGATGATGGGTTTTCCACAAGCTATTGGACGCGCTGTCACCTTGGGCTTGACAAATACGCTGAGGCTAAGCTGTCGAAGGGACAGCGGCTGCCCATCACCGGTCCCTGAGCACATAGGGATGTTGTAGCCGCGAGGCGGTATCTACCTACGATGCCCCCAGCGGTAGAGTTCTCGCTGCATCCTGAGCACATTAAGAAGTTCTGCTTCGTACATTTTTTGGTTCTCGTTCACTCGTTCACGTTGAACCAAGCTGGTCCTCGGCGTTCACTCGTTCACGTCGAACCAAGCTAGTCCCCGACGTTCACTCGTTCACGTCGGACCGGGTCAGTCCTCGATGTCTGGTGGTGTAATCAAGGCAGGTGTACAGATACCAGCAAGCCCGGGGTCGTCGAAATTTAGGGCGATGTTGAACTCAAGCTCACTCGAATCTTTGTCCACCAGCACCAAGGCACCCTCTTTTGACTCGGCGTTAGTCTTCGACTCACCACCGCGGAAGCCTCCGAAAATCAACTCCATCTACGTCACTTTCAACATTATCCTGGCATTTGGACTCATCGGCGCGCTCATTACTGGCTATGCCATTGGACTCAGGATCTTCGATCTCGGCATCACTTCCATCGGCCTGTACGGAACGATTCTTGTTTCCGAATACCTTGTTCAGCTCTCTTGCGCCATCATCAACCGCTTCGATGTCAACCGCATCACCAATAACCTGGCGAAGAAGATGGCGAATGCCAGGGCGGTGGGTGACTACGAAAAAGGTACAAAAGGCACATCTTCATCCACCCTTAACCCTGATGGTGAGGTCTCGATTGCCGTTGTCGGCTACCGCGAGGACGAGCAGGCGTGGCGGCAATGTCTCCGCAGTCTACAGACGCAGGCGCTTCGCCCCAAGTGCATCATCGGTGTTGTTGACGGCAACGAGGAGCCGGATCTGAGCATGGCAGAGGCTTTCGTCAGCGAATTCAAGTCATACAACGCGCCGCTCATCCACCTGCCGGTCTTACTCTCGGAGATGCACCGCGAGACATACTTCAATACCGTACCCGACGACACTCGATTCTTCTTGGTCAAATTCTGGCACTATCTCGTTGGTCGCTATCGGCCAGGCCACGAACTGGCGTTGTCTCTAGCCAGGCAAGCAGTGGTTGAGCAGGTGCTCGAGTGGAATGACCAATGGAACATTAGCAGCCTCGACGCCGTTTGCTTCAGTCAACCGCACGGCCATAAGCGCACTGCCATGTTCACGGCCTTTGCCATGAGTATGTACGCCCTGCGCACACGCGACGCCGTCTTCACAACCGACTCGGACACGCTCGTCCGGGATAATGGTTTGGATGAGATGCTGACGCTGCTCCGTTCCGCGCCCGAAATCGGCGGCGTCACGGCAGATGTCAAGATCTGGAATCGCGCCGAGTCCTTGCTCGCTCGGTTATGTTCGGCGCGGTATTGGTTCGCCTTCAACATTGAGCGAGCCTGTCAGTCGTTGTGGCGCTGTGTTGGCTGCCTTTCCGGCCCGATGAGCATGTACCGCACCTCCGACCTCGACACAATTCTTGGTCCGTGGAATCTACAAACATTCGGCGGCAAGGCGACGACCTTTGGTGACGACCGCCACTTGACCAACCAACTGCTGGCTCACGGCCTCAAGACGCGCTATACCCACCGCACATGGTGCGACAGCGAGTCTCCAACTTCCTTCGTGCGCTGGATTACCCAACAGACGAGATGGAGCAAGTCCTTCTTCCGAGAGACCTTTTGGTTCCCGGCGAGCTTTGCCTACCAATCCCCCTGGATGCTTGTGGAGACGACCATACAGACATTGTACCCTTTCATTCTGATCGCCAGTGCCTTTCACTTTCTCTTTAATACTTCGGACTCTAACGACTGGCGTCCCATCATCTGGATCGTCACTATGTTCGCTATCGCTCTTTTCAAGTCTATCTTGGCAGTGCTCATCAGCTGGGACCCATGGCTGCTCCTCTTCAGCTTTTATGGCTTCATCTACTTCTTCGGCCTGCTGCCATCCAAGGTTTGGGCCCTGCTCACCATGAACCAAACCGGTTGGGGAACTTCAGCGCGATCCTCCTCCGAACGCAAGCGCGGACAATCTTTCTTGCAACGCTCATTCCACGTCGGCCATCTAGTTATCTGGTACTTGGCCATCTTCGTCGGTATTGGCTTTTTTGTCTACAGGGTCTTTGGCAACCCTCTTTACTTTCTCCTTGGTGCCATCGCAATCGCACCATCAGTCTTCCTCTACTGGGGGGACTCCCTGGGAAGACTAAAAGAGAAGGTCGCGAGTTTGTTTACTAGGAAGAAACATGCTTCTGGAACCTCGAGTGTCTTCCAAGTCAATGAGTCAATGCTTCCCAGGAGGCCTTCACCGATCTTGAAGTCTGCAGGGAACTCATCACTCACGTTGGTAAGGAGGAATTCCGTTTAGACCACGCGTGCTATGTCTATCAACGATGCGACTACTGCAGTCGAAATCCCGCCAAAAGGCCGCTAGACTTCAATCACTCTCATATTAATTCACCAACCCTTGGCTACAAATAGACGCCATACATAATGCTAATGCAAAACCAATACTCCCTTTTCCCAATCACCTCCGCTTCATCTGTCTACAGCACATACCGCACATCTCTCACGGTCTCCGGTACATAGAGCACAATTTCCAATATTTACAGCAGACATTGCCATTTATGAGTCAGGATAGGAATTCTGTGTTTGCCATCGAGATTTCACCTCAAGTAGATTAGCCAGCGAATTGCTCGTCAATTCGGCAGAAAAGAGGCGTATTACAGCAATCCAAGTCATACCGTCCTCATGGCCGTATTTCAACTTTCACACCCCACTGTTTGATTATACTTTGTAGCCGTGGTGTGCACTTGCCAAGCATCTCAAGCGAGCTTTCGCTGTATACACTACTCACTCACTACTCCGTACAACTCAACAGGCCAGCTAGTCTTGCAATGGACACATATATGTAAGGAGCCGATCGTCGTTCACAGGATTCCTCTCAGAGAATTCGTATCAATGTAGACAATCTTGTTGGTGTGTCAATACTTGTTTTCCGTTTGGTATGGAAACCTTCCGTCCGCCTTCCCCGCTATATCTGTCGGCAGCTGGAACGGCACTAATCTTGGGGTATTGGGGACGTATCCGCTATGTGGGCCCCATCTTTCTTTCTATCTATAACGAGAGGTAAAGGAGCGGGAAATTTCCGCCAGTTTTTATGTCCCATATGAATACTTTTAGAGTGTGCTACGCATAGATAGTCGCAGATCAAAACCCTTTCACTCAATCAGGCAGGAATTGGACAGTCTACCGAGCAGTCTAGCTGATATTTTGGAACATTTGGAAAGGGGTTTCTATTTCTGAATCCTGGCTTTGTTGAACGTTTCGCTTTAAAAGTCTACACCGTATCCATTTCCACGGGTCATTCTCAAGTCTCATTCCTATCGTCCCCATTCAGTTTCACCGAGATCATTGCTAGAAATGGACGGACCAGTCCCAACAACTGCCGATGTAGTCATTGCTGGAGGTATGTGTGGCGGTTGACTATTGCAGGAAGTGAAGCTGCCACTGGCATTGCATATTGCTGCAGCATTTCGAAGACGAACTGATTTTGATATCAGGTGGCACTACCGGTCTCGTAGTTGCAACTCGCCTCGCTAAAGCCGATCCTTCACTCTCCATCGTTGTTCTCGAGTCTGGTATCGGCACACGGGACAATCCCTCGATAGTAAACCCGGCTTTATGGATCACGAACATCTTACCGGGCTCTAAGACTGCGAAGTTCTACAAGGCAAAGGCTTCCAAGGCAGTCAATGGTAGGGAGATTGTGATTCCGTCGGGAGGTTGTGTTGGAGGAGGGAGCTCGATCAACTTTATGGTTTATTCCCGGCCGCAATTGATTGATTTTGATGATTGGAATACTGAGGGTTGGACTGGGAAAGATATGATTCCTTATTTCAAGACTGTAAGTTCGAATTCCCCAAACAGTGAACGGTAGATGACTAATTTGGTCTCCATTTGAGTAGTACGAAGATTTTCAAGACAACTCCCCTGGAATTGACGAATCTGTACACGGATATGGAGGTGAATTCGGTATATCGTCTGGAACGAACGCGCAGCTGCAATTTCAAGAAGACTACTTGAAAGCCTGGAAGGAAGTTGGACTTCCACAAACTCCCGATGTTCAGGACCTCAAAACTTCAAACGCTGTTGGAGTGAGCAAAACTGGTACTGCGTTCTAACCAGCTTTGCGTGCTAACAGTAGAAATAGATATGGAACAAGTGGATTGACGGAAAGACTGGTCGAAGACAAGATGTTGCGCATAGACTACTCTATCCACTTTTGGATACACACAGCACGAAGCTCCTTGTGGTGACCCAGACTAAAGTGGTGCGAATCTTGTTTGACGCAGAGAACAAAGCCACTGCTGTGGAGTATCTACCCGCTGAATCTGAGACCAGTTCTACACCATCCGTTATTAAGACTAACAAGCTCGTTGTTGTGGCCAGTGGAGCGCTAGGATCGCCACAGGTTTTGGAACGCTCAGGTGTTGGCGATGAAGATCGTCTTTCAAAGCTCGGCATCAAAGTCATTTCGGATTTACCTGGCGTTGGTTCGAACTATCAGGATCACAATGTAGTTTTCTACCCTTACCGCTCCAGCGCTACGGCTTCACAAACACTCGATGGGATCCTCAGTTCTCGCCTCACCCTGGAAGCAGCTGTACAAGAGAAGGCCGCGAACCCAACCCGCTACGTCCTAGGCTGGAACGGATTCGACGGCTGCGGCAAAGTGCGTCCATCCACACAGGACGAAGCACAGCTCGGCGCGGAGCTTCGCTCACTCTGGGAGCGCGACTACAAAGCGCGGCCAACGCGGCCGCTGATGCTGACGTCGGTGCTGGCGGGCCTCGTGGGCGACCACTCGGGCGTGGCGCCGACGCAGCACTTCAGCATGGGGCCGTACACGCCGTACCCGTACTCGCGCGGCGCCATCCACATCGCCGGCCGCGCCGTCGCCGACGACCCCGACTTCGACGCCGGCTTCCTGACACACCCCGCCGACCTCCAGAAGCTCGTCTGGGGCTACAAGCAGCAGCGCGACGTGGCGCGGCGCATGGCGCACTACCGAGGCGCGCTGGAGGTCGCCCATCCCGTGTTCGCTGAGGGGTCGAAGGCCGGCTACGCGTATGTTGACGAGCGGGATAGAAAGAGCGGGAAGGTTGAGCCGATCGAGTACTCAAAGGAGGATGACGAAGCAATCGAGTTATTCATCCGGCAGAACGTCAGCACGACGTGGCATAGCATGGGTACTTGCGCCATGAAGCCACGCGCGGAAGGTGGTGTTGTGGATGGACGGTTGAACGTCTTTGGAGTGCAGAGATTGAAGGTTGTTGGTAAGTGCCTGACCAGTTGACGAAATGGGACGATTCTTGGCTAACGTATATCAATGTAGATTTGTCAATTTGCCCTAGCAATGTCGCTGCAAATACATACGCGACAGCACTTGCAGTTGGCCATAAAGCTGCCGTTCTCATCGCCGAGGAGCTTGGCGTACCTTATTCTGTCTGAATGGACGCCTGACGCCTTTTCGTGATGAAATGGCTTGCTAGAGATTAGCATTGATCTTACATTGTCGTAAAAAGACAGAAAACGTGATGTCGCCTAAGGATTACTTTTGATTTCCCCGTGATAGCTAGTTCTACTATACACGCAGCCAAAGGCGGCCCGAATTGCTGAGATCCCAGTGTAAATCATGCCGTAGTCTTGACAGCCGTCTTCGATCCACCTCCGTGCTCAAGTTGCTCTCCATGCTATTCGCCATCCCTCACGACGAAATGCCAGATTAAATCGAACCGAGATGACCGTAGGACATGAGTGTAAGCATATATCAAACCCCCGAGATACCCCGACAGCAGCTACATCTTGATGCTGCGTCAATTTGAAATGTCCCATGGCAACTTCACAATCTAACCGATCACCACTTATCCCGACTACCATGCATCAACATCGAACTGCTCCTGTGATGATGTGTTAGCTAGATTGCTGGTCTACTTAATCATGGGAAGAGCTTACCTCGTCATAGTAGGCGGCAACGACAGTACGATCAGAGAACTTTCTACCACCAAGGGCAGCCAAAGCTTTCTGAGCTATCTCCGGGTTCTCAAACTTGATGAAGATCTTTCCAACTCCAGGAGAGCTTCTCGCGCCAGTCGGCCTTGGAATCTTCAGTTGAAGGACATTACCATATTTCCGGAGCTCGCGGTGTACGTCGTCATAAATTTCTTAAAGTTAAGCGAATTAGCATTTCCTCCATGCTATCATAAGCGTCAGTTGACGTACCTTCATACTCCTCGTTGTCCATAAGCTCATCGGGTGTGACCATGTTATGCAACTGCAGAACTCGTCCTCTGTCGCGGCCGGAGCCAGTGCCTCGAGCCAGCATGTTGAGGGCGTTGACGCTCATTTCGAGACTGGTCTGCTTGATACCAATGCAGGCGCGTTCCACCTTCAATCTTGAGTCGCCAATCGCCATGCCGTTCAAGTTCTCAATAGCAACTTCGGTAATGCTAGAGTCTTCATATTCGCAGAATACAATACCCTGGTTTTTAAAGTCAGCACGGCATTTTCCAGATGAGTGAAGGAGACTTACTGCAGACTCTCCGGTGCTCTTGTTCCGAACAAAGGAGTAGCTCTTGAGATTACCATACACGCGAAGCAGCTCTTTGGCTTGATCCTCGTCGATGAAATCCGGGAGATGCGTAATAGCAATCTTGTAAGGCGTGTCCTTGACTCCTGCCATCCTCAATTCTGATTCCGCGTCTTCGATATTGGTAGGTTCGATGTAATCCTTTGGCCTACGAATAACTAGAGCTGGGGCAGCTCCATTTGTGGCTCCATTACCGTTGCTGGCGTGCTCCGGCATGTTGAACCGGTGGGACGCTGCCATATGCAGAGCCAGCGTGGTCTCCTCTGGAGTTCTGAAGGTGGCAAGGGCCCAATTAGCATTCGGAGGCTTGGAGGACGATACGCAGGGATCGGGTTGAAGGACAAACTCATTGAGTTGCAAGTTGATGTATTCCGTCAAAGCTTGTTCCGTGACTGACACGGGAACGTGGGTGATGATGAGACGACGAGAGACACGAGAGTTGATCGGAAGGAGAGAGGCAGCACTGGCAGCTCCACCAGGCTGTTGGAGAAGTGCCTGCAAGCGACTTTGGTCGACTGGTTGCTGTCGAGGAGCTCCAGGAAGAGGAAACATGCCGGACAACTTCGCTTGCTCGGCTGTTACCATTTCATATCCGATCGGTTTGGCATCCCACTGAGTGTTTCGACGCTTGCGTTCCAAAATGGAGACAACATTGGTGAGGTCCGGTGTCGGCTCGCGTTTCTTGGGCGGTGTGGCCTCGCGGCGTTCCTCACGGTCTCGGCGACGACGGTCATCGAACGGGTCTCGCTCATTCCGTCGCGACCTATCATCGTCGCGCCGCTCTCTACGTGCTCCGCGATCTCTATCCCAGCCATCGCGGTCACCGCCACGATGACCTTGACCATGGCGATCCTCGCGCTCACGCTCGCGATAGTCACGGCTGGAGGAATATGCGTCGTTGTCGAAGTCGCGACGAGCGCCGCGGTGAGGAGAACGTGAGCGTCGGCGCCTATCTCTATCCCTATCTCGATCCCGGTCGCGGTCACGATCTCTATCACGATCACGGCGATCGTCTCTGCCGCTGCGAGAAGACTGCATATCGTCAGAACGAAAAGTTTGGAGAAGTTGAAGAACAGGAGCGTACGTGGAAGTCACGGGAGAGAGTTCCGTGCCGACCGCTATCTGCAGGAGGCGAGTTAGGAGGTAGCTGGATGAAATCTGGAGGATTTTCCATGCCTCGAGCGTCGCCGTTCATGGTCTGGTAGATGGTAATAAGTGAGCGGCTGAAGGCCCCAGGAGCTGGCGGAAAACAAGTTGCGCCGAGCCGAAATCAGGAGCCAAGGCCGCAAGCAAGAGCCTGGAGTAAGCAGAAACGAAGAGAAGAACAAATCCGCAATGGACAAAATGCTGGCTGTCAAAGGTCTGGCTCGGCCGACAGTGAAGTAATGAGGAAGGGTGGAAGGTTGGAAGGAGAATCTTTGGCGCTACTCCAAATCGGTCCTAAGCAGCATGCGGTCAGCATGCAGTACGGCGTACGGAGTAGAGTACCGAGCAAGAGTAATACCGAGTACAATAATCCGCCAACAGGAAGAAGCCAAATAGGCAACCATTTCTACTTCAAGACGTTCAATATCCCGTCTCGCCAAGATTCAGATTAACTCTCTAACCTATTTCCATTTTTCACTCTCTTTGATGCCGGATTGAAATACTAGAGACGGGCACTTCTTCCGCAACATGGGAATTTCCCTGCTATGGGCTGTCTATGTATTGCTGGCTTACATTGCTGTTTCGTACATTCGTTCATATCTAGCTGAGCGCCACTTTCAACAATTTGCAAGAGAGCATCATTGCGAAGAAGCCCGAAAAAATACGCTTGTCAAGTGGCCTTGGGGATTGGATAGCCATTGGCAAGCAATAAACGCCTTAACAAATGGCGCTGACATCTTCGATGATATTGTCCTGCCCCGATACGAAGCACTAAATACTTTCACCATAGCCACCAATGTCTTCGGAATGAATGTGCTGGAAACAATAGAGCCGAAGAATGTACAGGCGCTACTTGCGACCAACTTCAAAGATTTCGTTGTCGGGGACCGAAGAAACAAGCAGTTGGGAGCGCTGTTGGGGCGTAGTATCTTCACCTCGGATGGTGAGTTCTGGGCTCATTCGAGAGCCTTGTTCAGACCAGCCTTCAACCGAGAGAGCATCAATGATTTCGAGGAGACGGCAAGGGCTGCAAATAGCTTGATCGAAATCCTGCCCAATGGCTCCGGGAGGTGGACACAGCAAGTCAATCTGATAGACTATTTTTATCGCTTCACACTAGACACGGCGACTGCATTCTTGTTCGGCCAAACAACTGATTCACAGCTTGCTGCAGCGGGAAAGTTGAGCCCTGAGCGTGATAGCATATCCAGTGCTGCAAGTAGTCAACAATTTGTTGATGCCTTCACCACTGCTCAGGAGTGGCTGTCAATGCGGCTTCGAGCAGATATGTTTTACTGGTTGGTTCAAAGCCCAAAAGGGTGGAGAGCGAGGCGACTTGTGAGGCAATTCGTCAATCACTATGTCAAATTAGCTCTGAATTCTCGATCGCAACCTGAGAACACGGATAGCGAGAAGCGGAACAAATACAATCTATTAAAGGAACTAGCGACAGAGTGTCGGGATCCAGTTGAGCTTCGAGACCAATTACTCGGTACGTTACCTTCCTTCTCACTCTAATTTTGCTACATCAGCATGTAGTTAACAAGTGACTGTATAGCTATTCTTGGAGCAGGCCGCGACACCACCGCCGCACTCCTAGCATGGCTCTTCGTCGAGCTGGCCAAGAACCCTCGAGTCTTTTCACGCCTACGTGAAGCAATACTGTTCGACTTTGGCGAATCGGAAGCTGATGTCTCCAACATAACGTCTAGCAGACTCAAGTCCTGCCACTATCTACAGTACGCCATTCAAGAGACTCTCCGCCTCCACCCGCCTGTCCCGAGCAATGGCCGCCAGGCCCTTCGGAACACCACATTGCCTGTCGGCGGAGGCGAAGATGGCACCGAACCCGTAGCAGTCAAGAAAGGGCAGGTGGTGGCTTTCTGCGTGTATGGGATGCATAGGCGCAAAGATATCTGGGGAGATGATGCCGATCAGTTCAAGCCTGAGAGATGGGACGGGCGCAAGATGGACTGGTCGTATTTGCCCTTCTCTGGTGGGCCAAGGATATGTCTTGGACGTGAGTGCTTTTCCTTAGCTCTTCTCTCCTTGTTGCCAGTCAATTTTGGCTGTAGAACACCTTTTGTTATACAGGATTAGGCAGAGCTAACGTGCTACAATTCCAACAGAGCAATACGCTATTACGGAAGCGAGTTTTCTAACCGTCAGAATGCTGCAAGCGTTCGACACCATTGAATGGCGTGGAGAGACTGGTCGAGTTACCAAAGGATTTACGTTGACGATGTACCCAGCGAAAGGAGTACCCGTGCTGCTACGGCGCGCTGCGTAATCCAGGAAGGAGGATGAAGAAGTGGCATAGACAACCGCCGAACAACTCGCCTCTATCGCAAGTTGTACTATATTTACTATTCTCTAACAATTGAGCAATCCAAAGAATATAGACTCTCATAACGACAAAGCTAAATTGTACTGAAGAGCCAGATGTGTGGCTTGATGACCGCAAAGTACCTTGATGAGTACCTTCTCGCCGTGGGTGAATTGATGAAGACACCATCCACAGGAGAGGCATGGTTAAGAACTATTTAAAACCTGCATCGGATGATTATAAGGAATGATTTCTTTTAAGTGAATCCACTTAGGGCGGGAATACCAGGTGTGCAAGGTTAAGGCGACTAGCGATGCCATTGCCAGAGTAACTAGAGGTAGAGCAGATGCGCTTTGCACGTCCTAGATTCTTATTAGCGCGTCAGCACGCTCGGCGCGTTCGCAATGGGCCACTTCTCCTAATTTGCAACCATATCTGGATTCCTTAGATCTCCGAATTCACTCCCACGTGCATACATCGAACTCTTCATGACCATCATGGTAGAAAGCTGGAAAAAGCTTCCAGTTAGCCTCACTGAGCTTTGCATTAACACCACACTGCGCTGCGGCCAGTCCTTCAGGTATTTTGTCGAGGCTCTCCATACTCCCAAGTTTCTCTTTACTCACCGTTCGTACAGATGGCGCAAATCAGCAGAGAATATATGGTCATGCGCTCTACATGGTCGTGTAATCTCTCTTAGACAAGATACAGACTACCTTCACTATCACGCAACTTACCCTCAAACCCGTCCTCGATCTTCTCTTCTGACACCTCCGCCGTCCTCGCCTTGCTCCGCAGCAGATGAAGACGACACTCTTGACCTGATCAAGCACTACTTCAATCTCGACCACAACTTGGGAAAGCTCTACGAGCAGTGGGCCGCAGCGGATGCCAATTTCAGAAAGAAGGCGCCAAAGTTCACTGGCGTGCGGATCTTAAAGCAAGATGCATGGGAAGCGTTGGTGGGCTTCATCTGCTCCAGTAACAATAACATTGCTCGAATCTCTCAAATGGTGGATAAACTTTGCACACATTACGGTCCATTGATCGCAAAGATTGATGGTCAGGCATACCACGACTTCCCACAACCCGACAAACTCATTGATCCAGACGTCGAAAGCCACTTGCGGCAACTAGGCTTTGGATATAGAGCGAAATATCTGTGGCAAACGGCTGTGATGGTACACGAGAAAGGCATTGAATGGCTGGATGGACTGAGAAATCCTGAGAGCCCTGTGCTTGGAGAATCGCCGAAGCCGGCAGGAGAGATGGTGGAAGGTGGCAGAGAAGGCTACAGGTGCGCTCATGAAGCTCTATTAGAACTTCAGGGTGTCGGTCCTAAAGTTGCAGATTGCGTTTGCCTGATGGGTCTTGGTTGGGGAGAATCGGTGCCTGTGGACACACATGGTGAGCATACCTTTTATTTGCAGAATGCTTCAGCCGGCCACTAAAAGTCTTCTAGTCTGGCAAATCGCGCAGCGAGATTACAAGTTTGGCAAAGGCAAGCACTCCAGCCTCACTAAAGCGACTTACGATGCGGTGGGCAACCGCTTTCGATCTTTGTGGGGGAAAGAGGCTGGTTGGGCACATTCGGTCCTCTTTACGGCTGATCTTCGAGCATTCTCTGAGAGACTGTTAGAGAAGACCGAAACGTCCGTATCAGAGCGTGCCATCAAAGTAGAAAAGGAGGAGGTGATTGAGGTCGATACAGTTAAGACTATCTCAGCGTCTCGCAAGCGTGTGAAGATAGAGAACGAGGATCTGGAACCAAAGGAAGTGATCGCTGAAGAAGACAAGTTCAGCAGCATTAAACGAAGAAGAAGGCATTAGAATTTGATGCATTGTACATCTGCATCCGCCTGCAAGCCATAATCCAGAGCTGGAACAGCAGTAACACATACCACCCCAAGTTCTTACACTATGAAGCGATGTCGTGCTTGAAGTGATTCTGTACTTGAAGAGATCCTGTGCCTTTTGTTGTACCACCGATTCCAAAAAATATTCGCGGGAGGACGCCATTGGATAGCACCTGAAATTCTCCTTTCAGACAAGGTCGATCTGCAGAGTACTTGAACTCAGGCTATTACTGGGGCTTGCGTTAGCAGAGCTTCATTGCAGCGATTGAACAAGCAACTCCTTTCGAGGACAAAATATCTATCAAATTTTATTGCGTTTGATCTAATGGCTGATACGAATTGCTAGATGGATCTTTGTATACTCAGTAGCGTTGCTCAACCTTAACTACGTCATCCACACTTTCAACACCCGCGGTCAACGCCCTTGGACCGCCGGTGTGGACAAAACCGTAACTTACCGTATACGCAGAGCTCTCAAGCGTGATTGGCCCTACATTGAAGCCGTATATCTTTTCTGCTTCATCTCGTCACAATTTCGCGTCAGCCTTGCTATCTGTCCAACCTACTCTGCGTACTGTCAAGATAATACGCCAAGTAGACTTACTCGAAAGAAGCTTCGCTATCATATCTGAGTCATGTCGCGCGCCAATCTCCCGCGATACTTTAGCAACGATCAACCACCAAAACACAGAGATGCGCACAAGCAGGTCATTGCGTCTCTAACACGCCTGGTAAATGACCACCCTCCGAAGAGCGTAGCGCCGGGCGGAGGTCTTTACTTTGGTCCGGTCTCAATCGGTTATCTCTTCTTCGTTCTACAGCGCGTCTATGACGACCTCGAGATTGACGGGTACACGCTTGATACGTGGGCCGCGCAGTATTTGGCGCATGCCCGGAATCACATGAAGGAGTATCCGGGACCCAGCATGGAGAGATGCGGTATCAGCGACGACATCATGGCCATGATCGCCATCGAGGCCGCTTCGAACAGGGACCCGGAATTGATCAAGGACCTGTGCAAGTTCGCCGATGTCACTTCAGATCCGGAGGCCGGGTGCGAATGGCTATACGGGCGAGCTGGATATCTGTATCTGCTGCGTTTCGCCAAAGCGTGCTTTCCGGACGACAAGCAGGTGGCGGAAATGATAGACGACACGGCCGACGAGGTAATCGAAGCAATCATGGACACGCCGCGGCCATGGAAATGGCATGGCAAGGCGTACGTGGGAGCAGTTCATGGAGCAATCGGAATCATCACACAAATCGTTCTCACCGACCCGTCCTGGGCTCCTCAATTGGAAGCGGATCTGGGAGCTCTACTCAGCTATCAGTATGACGGAGGGAACTGGCCATCGTCGATACCACCCGGCAGAGACCGGCTGGTGCAAGTCTGCCACGGTGCGCCTGGAGTGATCATATCCCTCGAGTCCATCAAACACAACTTCCCAAAGCTACAGGACAAGATCGAGCGAGCGATAACCAAGGGACGAGAATGCGTGATCGAAAGGGGACTTCTGACGAAGGAGCCGTGTCTATGCCACGGCATTTCGGGCAATGCATTGGCCCTCGAAGGCGAGCAGTTCGAGCACTTCCTCACGTTCACGACGGGACACGAGATCAAAGCGATGGACAAGGAAGGCTTGATGGAACGGTCCGACGACCCTGCTTCGCTGTGGACGGGCGAGGCCGGCCGGGCTTGGGCATGGGCGGTTGCGGATAAAAACCTCACGAAGCGGCTGCTCGGATACAATGACGTGTAAGACGCAGCGAGTATGACAAGTCGAGTCGGAATGCCTCAGAGGTAGGAAAATGAGTAGGAGTCACGAAACGGTTTGTAAAATTCATGGCCGGAGTGTTTCAAATTGGAGCGTGTCGCGGACCTGTACGATAGAGGTGACGATCTTAGGAGTCGAGGTCTGTTGCGCAAACCTGCATGGCTATGCATGGATTTATGGAGGGCTGAAACACGAAGCGGTGAAATTGGGGTTGCGTTAGGCGGTCAAGTCACTTTGTCGGTAGCCGTATCGTAGATCTGTCCCAGCTTGAGGCCCGCCTGTTTTTTGCGCGGTCCAAGCAGGTAAATGGTAGCACATGCTCGTCCTCCGATACGTAGCCACAAACAATTGTTGTTGTTGCACCACCTTTTAGCGAGCATTGGCGATGCGGGCTTCTGGAATAGCCGACGAAGGCAGATTGGCTCTCGAACTAAGATTGCTTCGTCCTGCCTGTTGGCCCGTATAAAGATCCCGCGTGGCGTTGATTGGGTGGAGCGCCGTTAAATTACAAAATTCCGCCTCAGCGCACCCTTGACAACCAAACGCACGGAGGTTGTTACTCGCTGGATCAATAACGAAGCGTTCGGTTAGTTCGAGTGCGCTCGTCCGATCCCTAAGCCCCCCTAAGGCCCACAGCTGCGTGGCCGCCGACTCTCCGTTCTCAGGCCTGGTGTTGGCTGGTCGGTTTGACTGCTCTCGGCCGGTTCCTGGTCGCGCATTGGGTCGCTCTTCATCCATTTATCCTTCCCGTCCACCGTTGCCAGCCGGACCGGGTCCAGCCTGTCGACGTTTCTCTGTCATTAAACTGTTAATTAGCGCGAGGCGGCTTGACCTCTTCTATACCCATACTCGTTCGTTCCCCTAAGGTACCCATACCCATACCCATTCCACAGCCCATCGTCGCAGTCGTCGTCGTTGTCGTCGTCGTCGTCGCACTTCTCATCCTCAGAGCCGCACTCCTCCTGCTGCAGTCACTCGTTTATGCGCGCCCTGCTTTTCCATCACAACGTCACCCGCACTCGATCTAACACTGCACCTCAACGCCACATTCGACCAACTTTTTCCCTTTTTGCGAGTCGGCCGCTCTAGTAGTTATTTCTCCCCCATTGGCTTTCACTTTTATTTCTCTAGTTGCTCCGTGCGCCGTCATGCGTTCGCGACTCTACTAAGCCCGATTTTCGCCTCGACTCTCCATCCTCCATCCACAACACCTGTCGCTCCTTACCACACCGCAGTTCTCCCACGCCGGCGAGAGCAGCAATGAGAAACCTATTCTCGTTGTTGAGCTCGACCGAGCTGGGCGTCGCGATATTCGCGGCGTCATCCTACCTCCTTCCCTTCGCCAGCGCTGGGCCCTTCACTCCCGTTCCTTCAGCCAATCTCGACCTCTCACAACTTGGCCGTGTTGCCGTCGCTGGAGACTTCAACGCCATCTCACTCTACGAATTCGTCGGCCAGAATGAAAATGGCATCAGCACAAATGGAAGCCATTCGCTGCTCTCACGCTTTCCGACCGGCGCTTTTGCGACTCTTCAGCAATCCGACGCGTACATACGAGCCATGTGCTCCTTCATGCAGAACGGTACATTGGCAGGCGTAGTGGTCGGTGGTAACTTCACGAGCTTAGGTGGTGTCGAAACCCAAGGAATCGCGCTCTTCCAGCCAAATACCTCCACCATAGTGCCGATGCCAGGCCTCAATGGCAGTGTCAACGCTCTATATTGCGACAATTCCTCAAGCACCATCTACGTGGGAGGCTCATTCTCTGGCGCAAACTCCACAAATGCCATTGCATGGCATTCTGGCTGGACTAATCTGCCTTTCGCGGGGTTCAATGGCCCGGTCAACTCAATCACCAAAGCAACAAATGGTAATATAATATTCGGTGGCTCATTTACTGGTCTTGGAAATACGACCACTCCAACGGTTGGCGATGGTCAGGTTATTCCTATCTCGTCTGCCAACCTCTCTGCTGGCCCTCAATCATCACTGGTCGGCTTCACAAATCCCGAAAACATTGTCTGTAAGACAGGACAAGGCGGAGCTAATAACGTTTGGCTCGTGGCCGATAATTCATCTGCCGAATGGACTGCTAACTTCCAATTCGGCTTCAACCCAAGCAAGCTTCGCCTATGGAATACAAATCAGGACGGCCGCGGTACCCAGACATTCCGCTTTACCGCACTGCCTATCAATGGCATAATGAACTTTACTTATTTCGATGCGAACGGAGTGCAGCAGTCTTGTACCTCACAATGCCCACTTTCTCAGAACACAAGCGCTCAGGATTTTACTTTTGTTAACCAAGTCGGCATGAATGGATTTCGCATCGATATCTCCGCATGGTATGGTGATGGTGCTGGTCTGGCTGGAATTGAGCTTTTTGAGGACGATATCTACACTTTCGCCATCAACGACTTTAACGAGCCCACTTGCGACGGCGTTACGAATCCCTCGCAAGCTACATCCACTGGTCCATGGACTATCACATCAGGATCCAGCACATCTGAATATCTTACCGCGCAGCTCAGTGGTACAAACATCGACCCAGATTCGGCCACTGTTGTTTTTCAACCGGATATCCAAGAATCGGGGAACTATTCAGTGACCATCTTCACTCCAGGCTGTAATGAAGATGGCACTTGCGCGACTCGAGGGCGAGTTAATGTAACAGGCCAATTCGGGTCAGGAACCAGTGCAGCTTCTCAACCAACTTCAACACAGCTGTTCCAGACTAACGATTTCGACAAGTATGACCAGATATATTTTGGATATGTCGACGCCACCAGCAACTCCTTCAGACCTAGCATAACCCTGCAACCAGCTTCAGGACAGAATGGTCCGCTAACGGTTGTAGCCCAACGAGTTCGATTCGAACTTCTTTCGGGGTCTGGTGGATTGAATGGCTTGTTTGACTACAATCCGAGCCAAGCCAATATCAGCACAGACTTCTCCAACGACGTAATTGATGCGGCTGGCAATAGCCTTAATACTGGCGCCACCGTGAATGTAGTAACAGAAGTCGGTAATACGCTGTATGTTGCCGGCAACTTTTCTTCATCTTCTATCAGCAACATCTTTTCGCTTGGTTCGAATGCAACAAGCCTCCCGGAAGGCGGCTTGAACGGTGCCGTCAACTCCCTATACCAGAACGGGTCCACACTTTACGTTGGAGGCGCTTTCACTGGAACTGTAGCTAATGAAACCCAAGGATTGGCTGGTGTCGCATCATTCAATACCAGCACCAACACTTGGACACCTCTCGGAGCCGGTGTTAACGGCGTTGTCAACTTCGTCGTGCCGTTCAATCTCAACCTCACTGGATCGACTCAACCTGTGTTGGCGATAGGAATCAGTGGTGATTTTAGTCATGTCAATGCCTTTAGCAACTACTCCACTATTCCAGTGAGCAATTTCGCCGCATGGATTCCGTCCAAGAACAATTGGCTACAGAACCTTGACATCCCGACAATATTTGTCAGTGGAATACTCGTCGCCGAAGCCGACGTACCTGGATATTCGCAGCTCTATTCCGGTAGCGTCATTTCACAGGCATCATCTGCAAGCGGAGGAGTCCAGATTAGTGGATCAAATACACTAAGCTTGCAACAGTTCGCCGTCAATGGACTGGATACACCAACAGTGACGACCACGACCCGCAAGAGACAGACTAGTAACATTATCTCACAAACCGTTTCTGGGATTGTCACTGGATTGTTCATTGATCAAAACAATATCAATGTCACCGCGCTCGCTGGTCATTTCACAACTACTGCCTCGAACGGCTCAACGATTCACGACCTGTTGATTATCGACAGCTCAAACCAAGTCACTGGACTTGCATCTGGCGTCGATGCTAGCTCCACTTTCCTCACCCTTGGTGTATCCGGCACTCAACTCTTCGCAGGCGGAAATGTCACCGGAACTGTCAATGGCAAGAGCGTGAATGGTCTGATAATGTACGACTTGACTGCTGAGAACTATGCGACCACGCAACCTCCGTCCTTGACTGGCAACAATGTCACAGTCAGCGCAATTGCCCCTCAGCCTAGTAGCACTGTAGTCTACGTGGGTGGCAATTTCGAAGCCGCCGGTACGTTCAGCTGCCCAGCACTCTGCGTTTTCGACACTGGTCGTTCTCAATGGAACTCACCTGGTAACGGCCTGAACGGAACCGTCACAGCCTTGAGTTGGATTGGTGATACTACCTTACTGATTGGCGGCTCTCTTGCAATCAGTGGAAATACCTCAGTCGTTGCAACGTACAACCCTAAGACCGAGACGTTCGCCAGCATTTCGAATACTGGTGGACCAAACGGTACGGTGACAGCTTTGACTCCAGGAAACTCTGATGGATCAGACATCTGGGTAGCAGGAGAAAATCCGGATGGCTCAGCATTCTTCTCAAAATGGGATGGGTCAAAGTGGAACAGCGTCACTGGTCTTCTGGGAACTGGTTCCGTCATCCGTGGAATGCAGATGTTCTCATTGACGCAGGATCATGCCAGCAGCAGCCTCATATCAGCTAACACTGCACTCATGCTTCTGGGACAACTCAACCTTCCCGACTTCGGAAACGCTTCTGCCGCGTTATACAATGGAACGACGTTGACGCCGTTCCTTCTTGCGAACACGGAAGCGAATGGAGCAGGCAGCTTATCACAAGCATTTGTGCAGAACCCGCAGAACTTTTTCAAGAAAAGCTGTAAGTTTGAACCCAAATATCTTAATTTTCTCGGCAGGTGCTAACTAAATATGTTGTAGCTCATACACTCGCCGTTGGCTTCATCGTCTTAATCTCCCTTGCCATCGCTCTCGCCCTCATCTTCCTCCTCGTCGTGGCCGGCATCCTCGCCGAGCGGTACCGCCGGCGTCGTGACGGCTACGTGCCTGCACCAACCAACATGATGGACCGCAACAACAACAACAATATACAGCGGATACCACCCGAGTACCTGCTCGGGAGCGTTGGACCCGGTGGTGGGCGAGGAGGACCGCTATGACGACGCTGAGCTTTCGACTTGGCGTATCTTATGAGCGGGTGATGGCACGTTACGACGATAAAAAGCGGTTGCTGCTGCTATGATTTCTGAATTCGGTTTGCAATGGTTCCGGCTGGACGCGGTGTTCGGCATCAGCATGGCGTTGGCGGCGCATAGCACACTTTCTCTCACTCCTTCGGCGGCCGGTGAGCTACCCCGGGAACATTTTGGAGAAGCTCGTTGTTTTTGACTTCGGACTTGGCCGCTTTCGCGGTCCTATACCCTATACACACATCCATCCTCAGATGGACGACACGTTTTCCTATCTTTCTACCCCTTTCTATTCTCACGACCGGCTACGAAGTTCGGTGTTCTCTGTCAGCTTGCTTCGCACCTACTCTTTGAACGGGCTGGGCGAAGGGAGCGGAAGGGCGGAGCATTGCTTCGGGTGCGCTCGCTTGATACCCCCATTTGCTTCTTTGCTCGATGGCAGGCGGGTTATTCTTCCCGCAACTACTCCCTTTTAATACCCTTTCAACCCTTACGATCTCAAATCTAATGTGTAAGCTACTGTATCTAGATGGCCTTGGGCCGAATTCATGACTGGCCATGGGATGGGAAGCTCCTGTCTGTGGCATTGGGGCTTCATGGAGGGATATTGTAACTAGCTTACTAATGGTGAGAATGAGAGAAGCCGCTGAACTGCGATGAAATACGTCTCATTACAATATACCTATGAACTGGTGAATGTGCTAAATCTCGTACCTGCATTACCCAAAGTCCGAGTTAATGTCTGCGTGGTCTTGGCTGTGGGGCATAAGAGCCTCGCGCATGAGGGCAGGGATTCTCCATCACTAGAGGCTACATGGAACGTGGCCGTTAAATCCCAAGCAAATTCCCACTTCCACATACGCAAACCGTTCCAATTCTCATCTTCAACTGTTCTTGTTCATCTGTACGATTACAAAGTCTTGGACACTGTCCTTTGTACACTTTATCTCTTGTCTATCATGCTACCGTAGCCCAATTGCATCGCGTTCGTTGCAGCTCGAGCCAAAATCGCAATATCGTAAGCCTATCGCAGAGCAAATTCGACCTACTACGGCAATTCACGTCGCTATTCTGTGTAGACGACGAAAGGTAGTTGAGACGACCGGAAATCGCCCACCGTTCGCCTTGGCACAGCGTAGAAGAGAACAGAGCACACAGCCAACATGTCGATGAAACGATTCACGCGCCTAGACGCTTTCACCAAGACGGTCGAGGACGCGCGCGTGCGAACGACCTCAGGCGGCATCGTCACTATCACTTCGCTAATACTGATCCTATACCTTCTGGTGGTGGAATGGACCGATTACCGCCGCATCGTCATCAGACCCGAGCTCGTCGTCGACAAGGGCCGCGGGGAGAAGATGGAGATATTCATGAATATAACGTTCCCACGTGTACCCTGTGAGCTGCTCACACTCGACGTCATGGACGTCAGTGGTGAAGTGCAGGCGGGCGTTGTGCATGGCGTGAGTAAGGTTCGATTAGCGCCTCGAGATGAGGGCGGCCGCGAGATTGCTGCGACAAGTTTGGATCTGTAAGTATCTTTGCACACTCGAACGGGAATGGACTATTCTAACATTGGTTTACAGGCATGCGGATGATGCGACGCACCTCGATCCAGACTACTGCGGCGAATGCTACGGTGCTCCGGCACCGGAGACAGCTAAGAAGAAGGGATGTTGCAATACTTGTGATGAAGTGAGAGACGCATACGCGGGAGTATCTTGGTCATTCGGCCGCGGTGAAGGCGTAGAGCAGTGCCAACGCGAGCACTACGCTGAACACCTGGACTCGCAACGGCGCGAAGGCTGCCGCATCCAAGGTCTCATCCAGGTGAACAAGGTAGTCGGTAACTTCCACTTTGCACCAGGCAAGAGCTTCAGCAACGGCAACATGCACGTCCATGACTTGGACAACTACATGAAGGACGGTACTGACCACACCTTCTCGCACACAGTCCATCAGTTGCGCTTCGGGCCTCCACTTCCTGACGAGAAAATCAAGACGCTTTCTCGATCTGGTGATTCTTGGTCAAATCACCATATCAACCCGCTCGACGGCACCACCCAAATCACAGACGAAAAGGCATTCAACTACATGTACTTCATCAAGGTCGTGTCAACGGCGTACCTTCCTTTAGGCTGGGATCGCAAGAGCAGCTTCCGGAGTGGATCTGGAAGCATCGAGACCCACCAGTACAGCGTGACGAGCCACAAGCGTAGCGTGCACGGCGGCGATGACGCTGGTGAAGGCCATAAAGAACGATTGCACGCCAAGGGTGGCATCCCTGGCGTGTTCTTCTCATATGTTCGTTTGATCCATCTCTTTCATAATCCAATGTTCCCATGAATATACTGACCTCAATTCCACAGGATATCTCCCCCATGAAGGTCATCAACCGCGAAGTTCGCGCTAAGACCTTCTCTGGTTTCCTCGTCGGCGCCGCCGCAGTCATCGGTGGGACCCTGACCGTTGCGGCGACGGTGGATCGCTTGCTGTACGAGGGCCATCGGACGGTAAAGAAGCTTCACCAGGGCTGAGAGATCTGGACCTCATTGATGCATTGGGAAGGCAGGGCGTTTCGTGGAGCCCGAATTGGGCATATCATTGAGGATATTGTAGCTAACAGCGATGCTATGAATTGAGCGCTAGACTTCGACCCCCCTGTCTCAGTCGGTGAAAGCTTGTGATTGGGTTATTCAATACTTCGTAACCTCTTTCTGTACTCGCTCATCTTTTCTCCAAATATCAAGCCATGAATATGCAACCCACGGACGCCGACATGTAAGGGTCGATGGCGGGCCCAAGCATTTGCTACACATGCAGCCCAACGGCCAACACGATTCTGCACACTTGGGCGGATTACTGCAACACTTGGGCGCTTTGCTGCATTCCGCCTTGAGTTTGACCAATCACGACTTCGTCAGTCTGACCATGCGAATCAGAAATATTCTGAAACTAAAGCTCCCAGATCCTGTTTACTCCCTCGAATCAACTATGATCTATCCTCTCCTATAGGAATTCTGTACAACCTCTACTTCGATACATCAGGCACTCTCTTGGTCGAAAAGCGTCTCCGGCAATTCATCTGCTCTCCGATCTGTCAGTTCGCAAACGAGACATGGATATTTGTGGTCATACAATATGCGAGAATTGCCCACTCATGTCCTCGAGCGACGCTCAGGCAAAGCTTGCTTGGTACTGGTGCTGCTGCCAGTGTGGATCAGGGCCTAACAACTGTAGCTTATCTGGGATGTACCGTGCAGGAGACTTTGACATTTCAATACGCTCGCGGGATTCGAAACCAATTCTGGAGGGCTCAGACGACGATGTGGAAATGATTAGTGTCGGTCTTGCAAATTCCTGCGAAAATCCCAAAAGTTCAAATCCCGAAGTCAACAGCTCAGGAGTATCTCAAAGTGCGAGTGAAGATCTTGAGTCCGAATGGCCGAAGTTCGAACCAGCTGCTACCGGCGAAACCGGTGATTTTGATACTCAGAGCCCTGAAAGCGAAGAAGATTCCTGGACCTCTGCGACAAAAAGTAGCTGCTCAACCTGTCCCACCACTCCGGAAGCCTTTGACATTCCGACCCAGCTTCTTCCAGCGGTTTGGGAGCAAATTTCGTCTGCAATCGATCGGATCATGCAATCGGGCCACTTCCTGGCAATATTCGGGAGTTTCGTGTCCCAGAACTTGGTTCGTGGGGGAAATTCCCAGCCAAGCGGTGCCGCTTCAACATCTTCATATCAAAGTACATCAACTTCCAGTGCAGAAAAGCAAAAAAAACCTGCAAAGCGTTCCAAATCCAATGGGTCTGGCGGCCCCGATGACGATGACGACGGTGATGATGATGGTGGCCGTGATGATGACAGAGGGCCTCCGAAGCGCCCAAGATTTGATGAACATATCCGAAGACTAGCCTGCCCTTACTTCGCCTATAACTATGAGGTCTTCAAACACAAACAGTCATGCAGCGGTGATGGTTTCGAATCTGCTCACAGGGTAAAGTTCGTATACTGTCTAGAGACCAAGCTGTCACCACTTCATTCGAAGGATACTAACTGGGTGTAGGCAGCACTTATATCGCCGTCATATCCGAGACATGCCTTACGAATGCCCAAGGTGTGGTGAAGCGTTTATGGGCCGTCCCGGCCTTGATGACCACCTTCAGGGGGTCCGCCACTGCAAGAATCGGGAAAGAATTGTGTCCAATGCCATTTTAGGTCTCAAAATATCTCAGCAGGAGCAACTGAGGCAAGAGCGAAGACACTGCCCCGACGAGGCCGCAAAATGGAGAATGATTTATCAGATAGCGTTCCCTCACGTCCAGGAATCTGACATTCCTCCTGCTTGTAAGCCGCCGTCGACGCTTCAGCAGTTCGGGCAGCGTTAACAATGACACAGATCGAGATGAATATTATTGGCCCAAAGACGAAGACAAGAGGTGTGAACAATTTGACGGTTACGAAGAACTGTTGAAATGCGTCAAAGAAATATTGGAAGAATTTCTGAAAACGGAATTGCAGTGTATCGAAGAAAAGTGGAAGAAATATTTGCCTGAGCTTCTCAACAGAGCACGTCAGAGGTTCAAATCGAGACGTCTAAGAACACAATCAAGCCAGACTATAGAAAATAGAGATTTGAGTCATTCGGTCCAACCAAACCGCTCGACAAACCAGGAGAGACGTCAGAGGCCTGTTTATAATATAGGAGAAGAATTGTTGTTCAGTTCATTTGTTGACCTCAGCTGTTGCGAGCAAGAAGTAGATTACGCTAGCTCTTCTATTGCTAACTCTGCTGAGAGTTCAAGTCGTCAACACCTTACCTTGACCGGAGGCCATGAAGCAGCCGATTTCACCATCTTTGATCAGAACTCCGCCAACGTTAACCTGGAAAGCTTAAGGGATCAACTGCCGGAAGGGGTTTTCGACCAGGAGGCAACGTGGCTACCTCCTTGGCAAAGCGAAAGAAGAGCTTCTCTTGAGTCTTCTGACATTACAGACTCCATAGCGTTCACTGATGCAATCTTTGTTAGCGAGCAAATAGATGAAGGTGGGAATGACACTGGCGATGGGAGAAGAGAAGTAAGGTATTCATAAATGAGCCAGAAGACATGTATGAGTCTCGTGAGACATCACACATACAACGATCGCACCCAATCGCGATCCAGTGCCAGTACAACAGCTAATGCACAAAATAGAAGTAAATAAGATGGATTTGCTGTAACGAAGGCCGCCGTAAATGCTTGTTGAGTAGAGATACCACGGCGAGATGCAAAACCAGTCCACTGCTACGCCCCGTAGTTGGTTATAAACCACCGTACACTAGGCTAGAGTGCGGAACCGTATTTTAGTCTAGTGGTTTACAACACCCGTCGGACTTGAATCCGAGAGATATGCTGCTGCTAATGCTGAAAATCACAATGGTGGTCTTATTTGTAATGTAACCGAAGCAGGAGGCAGAGAAAAATGCTGATGACGATGGAGTGAGTGCCGAGAGTAAGCTCCCGATTTCGATATCGCGGCCTTGAAAACTGCCGTACTCCGTAGCTTCTCTTATGATTTAGCGATGACTTTGGCCAGCCAGAGGCGTTGCTTCTACCGTCAGGATACATGACCTCACCCCATTCCATAGTTGAGCGCAACCCCCTTTTAAGTTCAATATTGAGGGCATTAATAACCTCACCCCCTTCCAAAGCTAACCGCGCCTCGCACCGCAAGAAGGGTGAGGTTTCATCACATGAGGGCCTGATGAAGATGAGATATCTGGGCTCGCGATGTAAGTAGACCAGGACCAAAGGAATAGATGTAAATAGTAGTTCTTTCCCAAACGTCTGTATTTAGACTGATAACTAACCGATAAACTTGAGGGTTTGGATGTAAGTAGGTTTGTGTCTAATATCACGTGTATGGCGTGCTTAACGTTGAGAGGGGTGAGGAAAGCTTATTATTAGGGGGTGCGCTCAACTTTGTTACGGGTGAGCTTGTCTGTATTGTTCAGCTTCTATCCTTTACGAAGGGTATGGCTTTGAAGAGCGATATACATATGACCTTAAGCAAACCAACGGGGTCATTGATCGCTGAGTAGTACGATCCTCTTATCTTTCTCATTTGATTTGTGCAATCACTTCGTTCTTCCGCGCCATCCCAACCTCCCCAGACAGATCGAACGCGACCCGTGGCGGTGGAAGGAGACCTCCATGCATTCCTGAGTTTTTGCTGCTTGACGATTCCATCTATGCTGGTTTACTCTGATCTCCCAATGCTCAAACTTCCCTTTTCATCCCTTTTCATCCAGCATCTCCCTTCTAATCCAAGTTTCATTGCTTTACGTGAACAGTTACTGCATGCCAATGCTTTGATCGTTAGTATGGCACCAGATCTGCGAATTAAAACTCATGCATAAGCGATCTCGGGAAGTCCTCCGCCAATGCGGAGCGAAGTATCACGGAAATAGTGCCGGATGCTCCGCAATTGAAAATGCCTCAAACCTTTCCAAGGTCGATTTTGAGTACAGTAGTATTTGTAGTTGATGGTATCAGTTTGATCAGATCAACTACTTATTTCAACATTTTCGATATCTGAGCAGCATTTGTATCCAAGGAATGTCTGAATATGGCCCCCTCACAGCAAATCACAGCGACACAACCACGGTGGCCGAAGATGACGAACCAGATGATCCCGACAGTAGACAGCACAGCGGTTCAATGACGCCAGACGCACCACTGTCTCCCTTATGGTTAAAAGTCGGTTCAGTAGCATCTAATGGCATTTCCCTGCAGCTAACTCTGCGCAGACAGTTAAGAAAACGTCAACTTGGTAGGTTTCCAGCGAGCCCATCTGCTGGGCATAAAGCTAAATATTAGGCCTAGGAGAAGAAACTTTGAAGCACGACTGCCTAGTAAGCTTTTCCCGTCTGTAGATAGAATCTTTGAGAACCTGTAGCTGACGCTGCTCCAGAAATACGGCTTTCAAGGACGAAACATGGCCATGCTTCCGCGAAGGACCATGATTCTGGGTTTCTACATATCATTCGAGCGATATTCTTGACATCGTGGACAAACGTACTTCTTGTATTCGTCCCTTTTGGTCTTGCTGCCCATTTCGCTGGGTTGAAGAACTCAACCGTCACCTTTGCTTTGAACGCTCTCGCTATCGTCCCGTTGACGGTACTGTTGACTTATGCAACTGAGAATGTTGCTAGTACCCTAGGAGATGCGATGGGCTCCTTACTCAATATTACGTTTGGCAATCTCGTTGAGATCGTCATCCTGTGAGTTCTCCCTTAATGTAGAATATCATGGGAATACTAACGATATATTAGAATGTATGCTTCGGTCCCAATTAGTTCTGCGAAAACTCTCTAACCATTTCTAGATTCATGCTTCTCGAAGGCCATCTACACCTTGTTTTGGCTTCATTACTGGGATCTATATTCGTCAACCTCCTCTTTATTCTTGGTCTTTCAATCTTGTCTGCCGGTTTCAAGCATCGAGAACAGATTTACAATCAAAAGGCCACGCAGATTCCAGTATTCTTCATGACAACTGGAGTGCTCACTCTTCTCATTCCAGTAAGGCAGTATTAGGTCTTCGATGGGCCATCACAAGCTCACACATCTCAGACTTCACTTCACGCCTGTGTTAAGAAACTGAGACTTGCGGATAGCCTCACTCTCAAATTCAGTCGTGGCATGTCTGTCACGTTGCTCGTCATATATGCATGCTTCGTCCATTTTCAGATCCGCTCAGTACCCGTCCACTCGGAGACCCAAGCGACGGACGAAGAAGCACTAGAAGATGACGATTACGACGGAGAATTGGAGTCGAATTTACAAGACCATATGCAATCTATACCTCTGCGCCCTGTAACGAAAGGCCTCCGGCAACGGTCCACTCCCGAAAGAAGCATTCATGATTCAGAATCACACCAGATCGGCAGGACAGCATCTCTAATACTTCTACTGATATCCGCAGCTCTAGCATCCCTGTGTGCAGAGTTTCTCGTTGATTCCATTGAGCATGTCATTGCCGATGCTCCGCTTACCGAAGCATTCCTTGGGCTGATCATTCTCCCTCTTCTCGGAAACGCTTCCGAACTCGGAACTGCTGTCGCTGTGGCAGCGAAATCGAAGCTCGATTTGGCGATCAATATCGCAGTGGGCTCTGCCATCCAGATCATTCTCTTCATCGCTCCGGCGATGGTCTTGATTGCGTGGCTCAGCGGCAAGGAATTGTCGTTGTATTTTGACCTCTTCCAAATTGTAACGTTACTAGCCACAATCATCATCGTGAGCATCATGATGTTGAGCGGAAGGAGTAACTACTTGCTTGGAATTCTTCTGTTGGCATCCTACGTGGTTATTGGGTAAGCATTCCTTCTTTGTTCACAACAATTTCTAGGACTAACAAGTGCAGAACCGGAGCCTTCTTCTTGCCGAATCAAGGCAGAAAATACTCGGTTTGATCACTAGCGAGGAAATTTGTGAAATCGTCACAAGAATTGGCGTGAATCAATTGGTGTGCGGAAGCAATTATTCAAGGAAGAGTTATTTAATACAAAATGAAACAGCCACTTCACTATGGGGCTAAGGAATACGCTCCACAATGAGCCCTTGCGGTATGGACCATGAATTCTATTTATTAGATCTATGATGTGGCTACTCTATAATTGCGTCGCTCGTAAGATCACGTCGCAGGCCGTGCCAAACAGGTCGCCTAATGCATACAAATCTTAGACTGACCCTGAGGCCTTCAGACACATTGCGCTCCCAGTCGTACAAGAAGAATCTCATCCCTGACCCCTATTTTGAAAAGAATCCCAAGAGTAATAAGGGGCTTTAGTAAAAAGTAAAACATAGAACGGCTCAGCCTTGAGTCGAGACCGGCGAATCTCTCTCCTTCGAAGTTTCGGAATACTGCTCCAGGGCGTCATTCGAGAAGCCCGAAAACGCCGAGCCGCTCGTGGTGGTTCTCGTCAGCGTCGACGCATCCTCCATGGTGCGGTCCTCATCGAGGTCGCCGCGCGACGACGAGCTGACGCGGTGCTGCACGACGGGCCGGTAGGAGGCGGCGCCGAGGGGGCCGGCGCCAGCGCCGTCGACATCGGGGCGCGGCACGCCCGCGCTGGACACCTGCATGGCCTGGGCGAGCGCGGGCTTCTCGGACAGGTTGCTCAGCATGGCGCGCGAGGTGTCGAGCATCTGAACGGCGAAGTCGAGGAACTCGGCGCGCTTGCTGCTGACGCTGAGCGTCCAGCGGTACTCGCGCAGGCGCGCCTTGTAGAAGTCGGCCTCCTCCTTCGCCGGCGCCGTCGCCCACAGCAGCCCGCCAAACGTCCCGATCAGCGTGAAGTTGATCTTCGACGGGAAGTACCAGAACGCTTGCAGGTGCTCCGGCTTCAGCCGGTTCACAAAATCCATGGCTGAGATCAGGCGCGTCTTTGCGGCCGAGCGGCAGATGTGCATCAGATACGGGTCCGATGTCTCGGAATTGAGGGACTGCACGATGCGACGGTGCAGTGTAATCTCGGTCGCGAAATATGCAAGGTGCAGGAAGCCTAAAGGTGTCAGAGTTTGGCCGCTAGTGAATCTGCTTCGCAACATACCCGTCGATGATAGGTGTCTCGCTGTGACATTGTCCATTCGCACAACGCTTGGTAATCTTGCAAACCATTCCTTCAGTTTGATTTGCACCGGTTTAGCACGATCGAGGATCAGTCGGGTCGAGTTCCTTCCAGCACTGGCAAATTCTGCAATTGCTGTTTGAGTGTAAAAAGTGTCCATGATCTCGGCCATTATCGAGGTGAGAGAGATCATCTGCGAGAACAGAATTCGACCTTTCTCGATCTCTTCTTTCTCCTCATCTGTCTCGTAAGCAGCATTGGGATTGCCTTGACTCTCTTCACTGACGGTGTCGTCATCAGACATTGCTTGGACTGCCCAGTTCGCACCGAAGATGTGTGACGGCCGACCATGTATCAGAGAGCTCCACTTGTCTTGCATGTACAAAGCCCAAGCTATGCGCTTTCGAAGCTCTCGCTCCCATAAGGGAATCGACCAGTTTGAACAATCAAGGTGTAAGCCTAGTTCCTGGCCGATGGCTACTAACTGCGTAGTCAGAGACCATGAATCAGCCTCTGGTCTCTGAAGCAGCAGCAGACCAGCTTGCACCGTGGAGAGTTTGGGTCGCTGCATGCCCGCTGATAGTGATTTCGATGCTATAGTATCGAGTTGGCTAGCATCTGGTCGTTGCTTGGACGCAAGCTTTGGGTCATGTGACCACCAGTTCAACGCCAAGATGTACATGCCCGCTAACAATGCAGGTGCAAAATTTCGCTCACCTCCACGGAAGCGTTCGAGGAAGACGCGTTTCTGAATGATTGGAAAGCTGGGATGTACAATTCGGAAGTACAGGTCGATTAATGCTGGACCATGAGGTGAGATGATATGGTCGATTGCGTCGAGCGCGTCGGCGTCGTCGCTGAAGTCGTGAACTTCTTCGTCGGCGTACATGATGAATGTCTCATGATCATTCACCTTTCGAAGAGTTCCGATGTTGAGAACGCTTTCGTTTCGGGAGTCAAACTGTGAGAGCCCAATCAAAGTTGGATCGAATGGCGACGTTAGCCCGATATGCCGACTATGTCTGCTGATATGAAGCCCGAGCGTTTCGCCCAAGACATGATGTTCAACCGAATGGTTACTTCGCTGGACAGAGTCGATCCTGGGTCTGCTTGCGACCTTTGGTTTTTGTGTGGAAGTCACCACTTCGAGGGATCTGCCTCAGGCAATTAGCATAAATTTCTGACAGGAGGCAACGGCGGAATCCGACGAACCTTTTCTTTGGACTGGTTTCTTTCTTGCTATCGTCGACAACGACCTTACGCTTTCGGGGTTGGGGGTCTTGAACAAAGGTGCACTCTTGCTTGTGAAACTCGCAAAGCACACATAAGACGGCGCCCTCGTGGATGACACAGCGACTCTTACGCCTTCGGCATGCGTCGCAGGGTCGCTCCCGTCGGGTTCGGATGTTCGCAAGGCCACCAAAGCCGCTTGATTTGACCTGCACAAGGTTCTCCTTCCCAGACATACGCCGGGCAAGATGAGGCCTGGTTGCAGCAGTGATCGGAATAGGATTGCTATTTTGACGCGGCAAGGCCGGAGCAGGCTGAATAGCGACGGCCATGGTGAAGAATGAACGGAGTTGCTCAAGTAGTCGATCGGACGGTAACGTATCTGAGTGTGGATTGGCCCAGATAAGCAGACGCAACGTCTTTGGCCCACGCTAGAGCCGCTCAGCGGCGCTGGGACGAGAAAAAAAAGCCCGACTACGCATTGCCGTTAGTGTCCGCATGGGATGGTGATCAAGACCGACAGCTATCACGAACCAGTCACACGACAGCAAGCCTGGGCAGAAGATGCGCGTCTGAGATAAACCGCGTTTGGCTTATCAAGTCGGGATGAACAGCTGCGGTAGGCTGGACAAAAAGGAAAGGCTGACCTCGACGCCGAGGACCAAAAGTCAAAGAGGAAGAAGAAGGCTGAAAGGGGGTACCTCTTCACAGGGCGCTGGTCTATTGGTGACCAGCTAAATCACCCTGGAGGGCTTGCAATAGAATGAGGTAGTAGATGCTTTTCGAGGTCATTGAAGTTGCTTGCGGGAAATTCCTTTGGCAGGATCGGCGGAGGAGGGAGGGTTCTCTGGGAGCCGAGAAGCAGATAAAAGCCTCTCAGAAGGAACCGACGTGCATCATCAAAAAAACTGAAGCTGGTCGTCGAGACGGATCTCTTTTTCAACAAATATAGAAGGCGTCTGAACATGTGCTCTTTTTGAGGATGCCGTGGACTCAGACGGATGGGCAGACTGGTCGCACTCGATCACGTAACGGAAACGGTTGGTGCCGGGACCTGTGGGCAAGGTCGCTGATAACAGATGCGAACAAGGCCGGGAGTGGCTGTGAGTAATGGATTGGCATAAAATCATGACCAATGATCTGACGTGCCCCTTGGCTGTTGCCCTGTTCCCGAAATCAACAGATGCCCGCGTACCTGTGTACCTTTCCGCTGCCTCCCACCCCGAGGCGTTTACAGGTCGAGAACTTCCGAATCCGACGACATCTTGAATCCCCATCTCCCGCTCAACGACCCGTTTGATGCGCCCGATATTGGAAGACTAGCCTCCGTCGCTCATGGAGCCACTCGGATCACCCGCATGTCGTGAAAGCCACAGCTTGTCATCGCTGTCATCGAATTTGAAGTACCATATACCTTTTCCTGGGTTCTTGTGACAGCTGCGAGTCATTGATGAGTAAGAAAACGGTACAAGTTCGGTTGGCCGTCGGCAAAGTTTTTGTTGGCAGCCAGTCGTCTTCGACCGTTTAGTGAGCCATTCGCTGCGTGAAAACCGCACTGTTTGACGAAACACGATCAAAGCAAAATCGACTGCAAACTCCACTTTATAAGAATTGATGGTAGATCCGTGGCTGCCCGTGTGCGCTAGGGATCACGACAAAGCACGCGAGCCTTCAGTGATTCTGAGCCTTGCAATAAAACATGCCGAGTCCGATGGTGCCCTGTTCTAAAGCGCACGTTTTATTATTTAAAAATACATGAAAAAGAAGAAAACAGCGAAAGCGAACCCAGCCATCTATGCTTCCAGCTTGAGTTTTTCGAACTGCTGTATACTCCTCTCGTAGTTCTCCTGTGCCGCCAAAGCTTCCGTCAACTTTTTGCGCTCGTCTTCCTGCACGGCCTCGGACACCTTGGTCTGGAAATCCTCTGCGTCCAAGACCTTGCGCTGCTTCTTCGCCATGTCAGCCGCCTTTTGCATCTTCACCTTCGCCTTGGAAATCTCTTCGTTCACGTCGACGCGTCCTCGCACCTCAAGGAACACGGCAACGGCCGACGACACAACGTACACGGCGCAGCCGGTGGGATTGGCGTCGGTCGGCGAAAGCACCTTGATGGAGGAAATACCTTTTCCTGCCAGCGATCGGATAGCCTGCAGCTCGTTGGCGGCGATTTCGTGCGTGGCCTTGTCGCTAGCCTGAACGAATGCGAAGCCTTGGTCGATCCTGTACTCGGACGTAAGAGACCTAATGCCTTTCGACGTTCCAAGCACGATGTCGTACGCCGCTTCGGCCTCGGGATCGTCTAGCTTGGTATCGTACTCGGGGTAGCTCGACACGGTGATTGACGGCGTCTTGTCACCCGGACGGCGAGGCAGCCTCTGCCACAGCTCTTCCGTCACGAATGGCATGAAGGGATGTAGCATTCGCAGCGCCGTATCCAAAACTGTATACAGGGTATCAAGTGCAGATCGCTTCTCAGTTTCAGTTCCATCTTGAAGAATGGCTTTGCTGTTCTCAATGAACACGTCACAAAATCTATTAAGGCATTAAAATCCACTTAACCAGAAGCGTTGAAGTGTTGCAATCACTAACCTGTCATACCAGAAGTCGTACACGATCTGACTAGACCGAGAAAACTCTCTTTCTTCGAGCGCCTTGTTGATGTTCTTCGCTGCTTCATTCATCTTGTGCAGGATCCACTTCTCGGACAATGACTCTTTTCCAGTCTTCTCGCCGGTTGGTTTTGGCTGGAAGTCTTGCCCGATCCTTCCCAGCACATACTTGGTTGCTTGGTAGATCTTGTTTGCAAAACGACGGTAGGCATGAATAACCTTTGTATCAAAAGCTATGTCCGAGTTGCTTGTCGTTGTATACGCTATGAAGCCAAGCCTGAGCGCATCCGCACCGCATTCAGGAATGCCTTGAGGAAATGAGGTTTGCTGATATTTGCTAGCGGTCTTCAACTCTTTGGGATCGAGGTTCCCTTTCAGCAGCTTGTCAGTGAGGGCCTTAAGGGTTATCCCATCCATGAGGTCGACAGGATCGATAACGTTTCCGAGCGACTTGCTCATTTTCCTTCCTTCACTGTCGCGAATAAGTCCATGGCAGTATACCTCGGTGAATGGAACTTTGCCGGTCAATTTAAGGGAGAGCATGATCATTCTCGCCACCCAGAAGAAAAGGATATCCCATCCCGTCTCCAGGGTGGAGGTTGGGAAGAGAGTCTCCAGGTCGTGGGTTTTCTTCGGCCATCCCAGTGTAGAGAATGGCCAAAGACCCGAGGAAAACCTACTCTTGTTAGCCTAAGCTGGTGAATGAGTTGCGGGAAGTCATACCAGGTGTCAAGCACATCTTCGTCTCGCTTCAGTGTAAACTTCTTTCCAGGCCACTTTTGCTCAGCCTTGGCTTGAGCTTCTTCAGGAGTCCTACCAGTGATCCACAGCGCGTCATCGGCTTGGTCTCCAGCTTGCTCGCCTTCGAAATGGACAAAGTACGCTGGGATTTGATGACCCCAATAGAGCTGTCGTGATAAGCACCAATCCTGGATGCTCTCCAACCAACGGTAGTAGTTCTTTTCTGCAGATTCTGGCCTAATCTTGATTTCGCCATTCCTGACGACTTTGAGAGCTTCTTCTGCTAGGCTATCCATCTTCATCCACCATTGCGGCTTGATGAGAGGCTCAACGACATCACTACTTCTGTTGCAGATAGGTACTTTCATGGGATTATCTTCCTTTTTGACGAGCAATCCCAATTTCTCAAGCTCCGCTGTGACTTCATATCGCGTATCCCACCTACCCTTGCCAGCATATTTGCCCGCATTCTCATTCAATGTGCCATCGTCATTCATAATGTTGATGAATGGTAGGTTGTGGGCTTTGCCGAGATTGAAATCGTTGAAATCGTGAGCGGGCGTGATTTTGACGGCACCAGTACCGAATTCTGGGTCGACATAGTCGCTAATCAAGCGTATGTCAGCAATTGTAACGTTGAGTGGCTTATAAAGAAACTTACTCGGCAAAAATTGGGATCTCCCGGTCAACGATTGGATGCACAGCCATTTTGCCAACAAGATGAGCATATCGCTTGTCCTTGGGGTTGACGGCAATGCCTGTATCACCCAGCATGGTCTCGGGTCTGGTTGTTGCAACGGTAATGACTTCTTTAGAATCCTTGATCGGATAGCTGAAGTATGTCAAAACGCCGAATTCCACCTTGCGGTCGTAGCCAGGCAATTCAAGCAATGTTCTGCCGGTAAGCTCCTTGTTATCTACTTCCAAGTTGGACAAAGCGGTTCTTAGACGTGGAGACCAGTTAACCAAGCGGTTGCTGCGGTAGATCAAGCCTTCTTCATGAAGCCTGCAGAATGTCTCTGTCACAGCTGCAGACAAATTTGCGTCCATGGTGAAAGCTTCTCGGCTCCAGTCATATGATCCTCCCAACCGTCTGAGGACGGTGCGAATCTTTTCGTGATATTCACCCTTCCAAGCCCAGATTTTCTCCACAAGCGCCTCTCGACCAATGTCATGTCTTGTCTTCTTCTCTCGTCTCCACAACAAATTTTCAACGACGGATTGTGTGGAAATGCCGGCGTGGTCGCAGCCGGGAAGGAAGAGTGTAGTGAAGCCGCGCTGCCTATGCCATCGGATGAGAGTGTCCTGCAATGCGTTGCCCAGCGCATGCCCGCAGTGCAAGGCTCCTGTGACATTCGGAGGTGGAATTGGAATAACAAAATGGCCGGCGGGCTTCACTTTGCCATCGCTCGTGAATTCAGGCTTGAAGAAGCCTTCGCTATCCCACCAATCCGCCCACGCAGATTCAACGACTTTTGGAATATAAGCTTTGTGCCACTCATCATCGAGAGGCTTCAGGATCTTCTTTTGACCTTTTGGTGTCTCCTCGACGTATTCAGAAACCTCCGGCTTAGCCGCTGCGGCAGGTTTTGCTTTCTCTTTTGGCTTAACCTCAGCCTTGGACGCCATTTTCGCCTTTTTCTCCTCAAACTTTTTCAGTTTCTCTGCTTTGGCCCGTTCTTTGGCAAGCTCTTTTTCCGACTTGACCTTGGTTGTGGCATCCTTGTCTCCTCCATCTTGACCTGGAGCACTTTGGCCCACACTATTCGATTCGGAGGCTTGAAGAATTTCCTTTTGCGCTTCATCGGACACTGGAGGCGGTTGACCAGAGATTGGACCTGTTTTTACACTGGGAACATTGTGTGAAGCTGCGTTGAGGGCCATGCTGCTGAAGCTCGAGCTCTGGACACGAAGGTGAACTCGAAACAAGGAGCGCGAGAAATGCGCTCGGGACAGAATTTTTGCGGAGACTCTTGCAAGTCAAGCAGATATGAAGCTTTTGGAGGTAATATATGAAGAGAATTGAAAGGTGCGTGAAAGTCTAGAGTCATCACAGTTTTGACTCAAAGTGGTTGGAGCATCAATGCGCTGCAAAAGGCCCACAGTCATTATTTCAGAATTATTCCGAGGACGAGCCGAGCCGAGCTCCTTGCATGATTGCTTGCGTCGCAGCTCTGTATTTCTTCGCACTTGGAGTTGTCGCTATCCCATTGTACCTCATCCATGCACTCACCTCGACCACGTCTTGGAGTGCCTCGCTTCTACACCAGCGCCTGCGGATGGGCTTGCGCTGCCATGCCTTAAAGCTGAACGAGCCATTGCTACAGCCCTTCTCATCAGCCAACAGCCTACTTGTCTGCCCACCAACGAACGCGTTCTGATTTACGTCCTCTGAACCTCGCGTTGACGCAAGGAGCTATTCCTCCCCCGCGAAGCTACCTCTCCACAGCTTGAACTGCCCATGATGCAGTGCTTCACCGAACTCACGCCTCCTACGGCAGTTACCCACTCTGTCGCGCTTCCTTTCCTCAGCGCAAAATCAACAAATCTGGTTGTTGCTAAAAGCTCACTCATTCAAATCTTTGAGACAAAAATGGTTCTGGGCCAGTCCGATACTTCGAATCAAGATGGCGAACTTGAAGCGTCGCCACAAGACCTCGCAGCTGGCACATTGGATCGAACTTACTTTTCAAGTGATGTTGCCTTCGAGCGTCTAGAGCAAACAACCAAGCTGGTATTGATTGGAGAGTATCCGGTCGCAGGCACAATCACGTCTCTAAAGAGGATAAAACCACTACAAACCAAGTCCGGAGGCGACGCGTTATTGGTTGCCTTTCGAGACGCAAAATTCAGCATGGCGCAATGGGATCCTTTGGTCAACTCGATATCAAACATTTCGATCCATTACTACGAGGGAGAAGTGGGAAAATACCCATGGGCGGGAGATGTAGCCGAATATGGAAACTATCTCACAGTAGATCCGAGTAACCGCTGTGCGGCTCTGATATTTGGCGCTCGAAATTTGGCATTTCTTCCCATGCGCAGACCCATCGATGATATTGCCGAAGACGACTTTGAACTTGACAGCCCCTTGGATCATGACGCAACCTCGAAAGGCGAATCAGCCTTCAAAAGAAGGGACGCGGTGAATCCTCCATTAAACGGTGCTACACCCTATCTCTCTTCCTTCGTCCTGAAAACGACTGATCTGCAAGAAGACATCACAGATCCGATCTATTTGACGTTCTTGCATGAGTATCGCGAGCCTGCAATCGGAATTCTCTATGCGTCAAAAGCACCAACGTACTCCAATCTCCAGGAGCGAAAGGATACACTCCATTACACCGTTTTCACATTGGATTTCGAAGGCCGAGAGGTTACCACTATCCTCTCCATCCCGAATTTACCCCTCGATCTATTTGAGATTTATCCACTCCCTCCTCCTGTCGGTGGTGCGATTCTGATCGGCACAAATGAAATCATTCACGTGGACGAAGCAGGCAAAGCAATTGCAGTAGCCTTGAATGAATTCGCCAAGAAAAGCTCATCGTTCCCGATGGTGGATCAGTCAGATGTTTCATTGAGATTGGAAGGCTGCACGATTGAACAGTTAAACGAGAGTGGTGACCTGCTTATCGTGCTGTCATCTGGGGAACTGGCCATTCTAAGTTTCAAACTTGACGGGCGCACAGTTTCCGGTCTACGAGCTCACAAGGTGACCGTAGAAAAAGGTGGACTGTTGCTATCAGCAGGAGCATCGTGTACTGCTAACCTCGGTCGAGGCCGCATCTTCGTTGGTAGTGATGATGCAGATGCAGTCGTGCTGAGCTGTCAAGGAAAATTGCCTACACTCTCGCGAAAACGCTCTCATGCCGATATGCTGGCAGATGATGCTGACTCCGACCTGGATGAGGATGACTTGGACGATGATGACATCTACGGCGAGGATACATCGCCAGTGAAAGAACGCAGAAGGTCCTCCGCGGCAGCTCTTTCAGCCCCAGACTCTTTGACATTTCGTATTCATGACCGACTACCGAACTTCGCGCCAATCGGCGACATTACGTTTGGACCTATTTATTCGTCCGCAGAAACGAAATCGAAACCGGCAAAGACAGGGCAAGCTCCTCCCAGCCTTGTCGCCCCATCTGGACGAGGCTTCGATGGTGGCTTGATAGCTATGAGACGAGAGATTGATCCCGTAGTCTCCCGACTAAGTGACATGCCTGGTGTTCGAGGGTTTTGGGCCGTCAATCCAAACAGCTCTGCTTTGACTGACACTGATGGGCAACCTGGACTCGTAGATCCTGAAGCGCAACTCTCAGCTGACGCGCAATTCGACAAATATGTCATTACCGCGGAAACAACAGCAGACGGAACTGAGCAATCATTCGTTTATGCTATCACTGAAAGCGGACTTGAAAAGGTTGCCAAGGGCGACTTTGATTCAGATGGTTCGGCTGTTGAAGTTGGCACGATGGCTTCTAGCACCCGAATAGTACAGGTACTCCCTGCAGAAATCAGATCGTATGACGCCGAATTTGCGGTCGCCCAGATATTCCCGCTGAGTTCGGAAGACACTGACGTTGAGATAAAGATCATAGCAGCCAGCTTCTCTGATCAGTCGCTATTTCTTTTGGATGATAGATCGCAGGTACACCTTTTCAAGATGGACCGCAGTGGAGATCTCGAAGAAATAGAAATCGGTGATCATATATCTCAATCTCAATGGCTATCTGGATGCCTATACCAGTCGGACGTCACCAAAAACGATACACTTATGTTCCTTCTCTCAGCCCAAGGTGGCCTCCGGATTTATCATCTCTCGGACCTATCCACGGTCGCATACTCTTCAGAAGGATTGAGTTATACTCCATCAACATTCGGTTCAGATTTTGTTGTTCGCCGAGCTGCGACGAAGGAGACATTAACAGAGATACTTATAGCAGATATCGGTGATACAACTCACTCCAGTCCATACCTTGTGGCTCGAACTGCAAATGATGATTTAGTCATCTATCAACCGTATCACGTCCAGGAGCTGACCGCATCTGATCCATTCACCAAAGATCTTCACTGGCTTAAGGTTTCGCAGCCGCGGCTTGCCAGTTACCCAGACGAGCCTTTGATGGAAGCTGTGGCAAGCGGTAGACAAGCTCTATTGAAGAGCTACGCAGACATCGCAGGATATAAAACCGTTGTTCAGATTGGTACATCGCCAAGCTTTGTGCTCAAAGAAGCATCAAGCTCTCCACGAGTGCTCAGCCTCCGAGAATCAGCTGTGAAAACCTTTTCGAGCCTACACACAACTAAATCTTGTCGAGGGTTCGTCTACGTTGACAGCAAAGACATAGCACGATTTTGTGAGCTTCCGCCAAACTGCCGATACGGAGACACAGGCTGGGCTGTAAAGAAGATACCACTGGAGCAGGAAGTCGAAAGGGTAGTCTGGCATCAAGCGGCCGGTGTCTACATTATCTCCACCAAGTCCTACATCAATTTTAAGCTACCAGAAGATGATTATCATCAAGAATGGGCGAAAGAAGATACCACGTTCCTCCCTCGGACATGTCATAGCACGATCAAAATGCTTCACCCGGGGACTTGGTCAATTATTTCCGAATTTGACCTAGAAGAGCGCGAGGAAGTGACTTTAGATATGAAAGTCATGGATCTCGTTGTTTCAGAAAAGACACTTCAAAAGAAACCGCACGTGGTGATTGGCTCTGGCATTGTACGTGGTGAGGATCAGTTGTGTGAAGGACATCTCTGCGTTCTGGAAGTTATCGACGTTGTTCCAGAACCTGGCAAGCCAGAAACGGGCCATAAATTCAAGATGATCACAAATCTGAAGACGAAAGGCGGCGTGACGGCGCTGTGCGAAGTTGGAACTGAGGGCTTTGTTCTCGAGGTACAAGGTCAGAAATGTTATGCTCGTGGGCTCAAGGAAGACAACTCCATCCTTCCTGTCGCGTTCATGGACATGCAAATATATGTAACGGTCCTGAAGAATATTACTGGGACTGGATTACTCTTGATGGGTGACGCAGCCAAAGGCATCTGGCTGACAGCATACACGGTAGAAATAGGCGCATACCTTTGACATGTTCTCTGAGCTAACAATATCACAGGAACAACCCTACAGGATGGTACCTCTGAGTAGAGGACCTGCGAGGATGGAAGTACTCGCGGGTGACTTTCTTCCTTGGGAGAAAAATCTTTTCCTCATTACTGCTGATGGTGACAGCAACCTACATGTCTTCCAATACGATCCCGAGAACCTGCAATCCATTACTGGAACACGACTAATCCACAAAAGCTCATTCCACAGTGGTCACTTTCCGATCAGCTTAAAGCGGCTACCTTCCACACTGTCACCATCCATGGCTGCTGACAACACCGCTAACGGCGACGAAATGGATGTAGATGCACTATCGTCACAACCTGCGGAGCAAGTGCTCTACACTTCGAAGTCAGGAGTGCTTCTTCTTGTGACGCCGATTGACGAGACTATGTTCAGCCGCCTGAGTGTTATTCAAGTATATTTGAATAATCAGCTAGAACATCATTGTGCGTTGAATCCCAAAGGGTATCGCGCTACCGCAGACGAAGGTGCCAGTGGCAGAGGCGTTCTAGACGGCACGCTTCTTAAAAGATGGAATGAACTAAGCAGCCTTAGAAAGGCAGAGGCTTGTGCAAAGGCTGGAGTCGAGGAGTGGGTTGTCCGCAGCGACCTCGAATTTGTGGGTGGTGGTGGATTGGGATTTCTGTGAAAAAGCAGCTCTTTGTCGGCGTAGATGCAGATCTATACCATGCGAATCAGAAATGTTAAAAGTACACAAATCGTTTCATGGGTCATCACTTCATTTGGTTCGTATACCTTATACGACTTCGCTAACTACGAGATAAGCAAACGTCAGGAAGAAACGCGCAACGCAACAACGCCTTCTGGTATCTTCCGCCCTTAGGCCTTACGCCGACTGAACCTTACCGGTACACCAAACTTGGGCGCCATAATAGCGCCAAATCCCCTCCTAACCTTGCCCTCGTCGCCAACCCATTCCATATCCGGGAATGTCTGCAACAACCTCACCACCAGATACGCGGCCTCGGTCAGAGCGTACTGCTGACCCAGGCAAATCCTCGGGCCGCCCGAAAACGGGATGTAGGACCAATCGAGCTTACGGCCAGCCCAGCGCTCGGGCTTGAAGAGCGCGGCGTCGGGGCCCCAGAGGTCCTCGCGGCGGTGCAAGCCGTAGACGAAGAAGAAGCAGGGCTGGCCGGCGCGGATAGCGACGGGCTTGGAGCCGTCGGGGCCGCCGCCGGCAGGCAGGAGGGTGTCACGCACGGCGACGCGGTTGTTGATCGGCGTGGCCGGGCTCAGCCGCAGCGTCTCCAGCAGCACGTGCTGCAGGAAGGCGCAGGCCTTCAGCGACGCGAACGTGATGGCGGCGGGCCCGTCGCCGAACGCGGCGTGGATGGCTGCGCGCAGCTTCGTCTGCGAGGCCCGGTCCCGCGCCAGCTGGATGAACGTCCACGACAGCAGGCTCGCGGTCGTGTCGCGCCCCGCGAACAGGAAGCTGAGGATTTGGTCCCGCAGCTCGGTCGCGTTGGTGCTGTCCTGCGCCAGCCCTTCCAGAAGGGAGAAGCTTCGCGGCTGATCCGCGCTTGAGGATTTGGAGTGTTGATCGTGGGACTTAAGGGCGAGTTGGACGTAGTGGTTTGCAAAATCGCGGACGCGTTTGATCGCTTTACTGTATTTTGGAGCGTTGCCGAGCCAATACAGACCTTGCAACCGGACTCTCACTCCAATCCACTCTGAGCATTGCGTCCAGGCTCTATCAAATTCTTCGTTCAACGTCTTACTCAGATCATCGGTTGACGACTCTCCTTCGTAGATCCCTGCGGCCGTGAGTTGTGAGTTGACACTTTCGCCGAAGAAGAACTTTGTGGCCGTATCCAAAGTAAAGCGATAGAATAGTGGAGCTAGGTCGACCAGTGTCGTCCAACCCTCGGAGGTGTCCCCATTGACAACCCTGATAAGGTCTTGACAGGCTTTCTCGGTGCCTTCAAGATCGTTGATATTCTCTCTAGTAAACTGTGGTCGAGCCAATCCTCTAAAGTGTGACCATTCCGCGCCGTCAGTGGTGAAGATGGACCTACCAAGCATGACACCAAATTGTCGAGATCTTCTCTTGCCGATTTCCCAGTCTTTGAAGTTTGAGGCCAGGATGGCTTGAATATTCTTCGGATCCATGGTATTGACCACACGTTGCCCCATAATGTCAGTTGAAACAATGGTATCACGACCGAGTGCTGTGAATTGCGGCAACACTATGTCGTCCCAGATATCTTCTCCTGACTTCGAGGAATTCAACACTCGATAGACTCGATAGACTGGATCGATACCTCGAGGAAGCTTGCTAGGGATGGTATGAGGCGGCTCTTCCGCGCCATGGGCTTTAGCAAACTTTTGGAAGCGAAGATTCCTAATAAATTCTTGGAGTTTAGAAAAGACAAAGTTCAAGGTGATAAACAATACAAACGCAAAGGCCCACCACCAAGCCATGCTGGGCGAAGGGTTTTGCTACGATAAAATCAACAACAGATATTGTGGCCTGAGTAGCATACGTAAAGACGTGACGATAGCATGGAGTCGAAATTGAGGAGCGGAGAGGGTCTTATCCGCAATATCGAGCTGAGAGTCTGAGCTGAACATTCAATCTAATCATTCGAGCCAAGAATACGAGGCTGGCGAATGTGAGTTCGTGGAGTGAGTCTTCATGCATTAGCAGGGTTCCTTAAATACCAAGTAGGTGCTTAGAGGACAACACACAGGAAGCAGGCAACAACCTATCGAAATATTTCAGAAGCACACAGGCTTTACGTAAGGTAAGATTGCTATTGTTTTATTCATTCTACCTATAATCCGATGTCCCCATCAGTTGGAAACTGTAGAAAGCGAAGCTCATTTGACAGGGGTATATAACTGTAGATCAAACAAAGCAATCAGTCGCTCAAGGACATATCGAGAAGTCCATTCCATATTCCTCAAGGAGCAATCTTCATATGTTGAATAAAATCCGGAAATCGTTCAGCAACGAGTACATGGTCCGTTGAGATGATAAGCTCAAGTGCTTACTAGCCCTTCTAATCGATTCACTTCTTTCCGAACAACATGCGTCTGGGCCGTCGCCGGGAAGAAGACGACTGCTCATCAGTGGGAGGTGTGAGAGATGGATCTTCTCCTCGGTTTCTTTCAATAGATTGTTCGTTCATACCATCTTGTACCTTGACCCCGTTAGGGGACCAGATTGAACTGCTTTGGCTAGCTGAATTTCCACGAGACCGTGCCCATGACATGCTGCCTTTCGCAGTGCGTGGAGAGCTAGGCGTTGTGGCGACATTTGTGGTGCCGTCAGCCGGCCGTTGTGATCGCGCTGAGAAGTAATCTGGGGAAGATAGGGCGCCTTCATCCAAGTGCTCGCTTACGACTTCAACTTCTTGGGCCTCTCCAGCCATGAAAGCAGACCCGGTACTTACAACCGAAGCTTGAGTCAATGAAGTAGTTGGACGAGAGTTGAAACCAGTCCTGTGTACGACTGATGTATCAGTTGCAAAGGGCGCTAAAGCAGCCACATTGCGCATTCCCTTTTCCAGAGGCGAAGATATAGGCAAAGTAAGCGGAATCGACTTCCGTCGGCCGTGAACAGGTCGTTGTGGTGGTATGGATGGTGTTTTCGGCATCCATTCGTCAGGCGAAGTTGCCATATCCGAATCGCTCACTAAGCATGCTCCATCTGTTGTTCGTACGTACGATGTTGTTCCCTGGAGTGAATCGATAGAAGGCAAGCGGTTTACACCTGTGTTTACGGTTGGTGAAGATGGTCCAGAATTATAGGCAGTGTATGAGCCATCCTCGTCCTCTGCGATGAACCGAACTCCGGTAGCTGGTCTGGCCCGTGGTCCTCTTGATTTTGGATCGCAGGTTTTATACGCTTCAGTCTCCGACAATGTTAAGGTGGCCGCGCTTGTAGAGCTAATTGACGGTCGAGTGGTATGCGCACTTCGAGGAATACAACTTGGAGGAGAGTAATACACAACGTAACCGGCTTCCTCGTCCTCCTGATCCCTCGTCCCATCGCTCGACTGCCGCCTGTATTGCTGTCTCTCTTTCTTCTTCTGCTTCTCCATCGTTTTGATCATGTTACGCTTGTCATCAGGTAAGCCGTCCCATTTTGAATTGACTTTTGGCACTTCTGGTGGCAGGCACTGGCTTGACACCCCAAATGGCCGCTCGAGACCTTTCTCTTTGAGTTCTCGCCTCTGCTGTTCAGAAAAATCTTCTAGTGCTTTATTCGATGGCTCCTTGACTGTCAAAAAATCCAGAAGCCCTTTTGCTCGTTCCTTCTTCTTTGAATTTTCTAAGATGTCGGCCGCCTTTGACTTGTCCGATGAGGAAGTAGACCCTTCGGAGATATTCGGCTTGTGAGAAGTATTCGCAGAGATGGAATTTGATCGAGACTTTGTCGATGCGCGCGGCTCTTTGTTAGTTCTCGAGGAAGCAGAGCTCGTAGATGGCTTCGAGCTCAGACTAGAATTGTGCGAGGAGAGGTGTAAGGCATTAGACGGCACATATGGAGTAATGGCGTCGGGATCGTCCACAGTCACTGCTAAAGTCGAAGAAGTCGCATTGCTAGTATAAGGAACGTTCAATGGTTGATGTTGTGTTCTCGAAGGTTGTGCAGCACAAGCTATGGCTGTGGCAGGCGAAGGTTTAAAGTCTTCGTCCCATGGAGTTACTTCTGAAGAGTTGTACGGCATAGTCTGCTTACGCAAATAGAGGAGGCCCGAATGCGTTCAAGATCTGCAAGTTCGGTGTGACGGTTCGTAGAAAGTGGTTTGGTGAAGCTGAGAGGGAAGGATCTAGTGCGCGGAAAGTTGGCTGCTGGTTTACGCTTGTGCGCCTCCAGCTAAGGTAGGTACAGTCGAAACGGCGATGATGGCTGAAGCTGCTTGCAATAGAGTATTGATGGGAAGCAGCAATTCTCGGATCGACAGGCACAGAGAATTGCAACAAGACTTTAAAACGTGCCGGCAGACAAACTATCACATTGAACTTTTGCAAAAGAAAAGAGTGGTGCGCATGCATCGGAAGCGGGAAGCAAGAGACGGAGGGGTGGGAGGCAATGAACTTGGAGCTATATTGCCGTAGTGTCACATCAGTGGCGTTGAGCTTTGGAGTTGACTGGCCGCCAGCCCTGTCATGATGGATCGGGTTTTGGGCGTGCAGCTGTTGTGCAATGCTCAAGTCACGTTGCATAAGAGTTGATCAGAATCGACCCCTGCTTGGTCGATATGTCGTTTTGAACGTGCTGCCCAAAGTTGACGCCGACATTTGAGGAGACACTTACAGACAATAGAGACGTGTACGAAGGGGATCGAAAGCAGTGAGGCTCAGAGCGATGCGCAACCAATGAGAGCTGAGGTGAATGCCGGCCTATGGTACCGCACACTGTGGCGGGTCACAACAGTAAAGGCGTCCGAACTCCAGGCTCGGGTTAACATTTTGATATTCCTCTTCTCGACAACAACAAACTATACCGCCACGCTCCGAAACTGAAGCCAGCAGGAACATGGTGTTCGATCATGGGAATCGACCTTTGAACTCCCAATAGTCATGTTCAGCGGGCCAATTATCGGCTGGACTTTCATGATCGAAACAAGCCACGCCGAAACTCCTGAATGGCCTCTCAACCAGGGCTGTAAGTATCCGTAGCAGCTCAGATGTCAGCAATGAGAGTATCCTCCTGGTTGAAGCAGTCCTTGAAATATCTTTGACGACGTCGACATCTAAAGCTGCGATAGACATCACTTAAGCTCCGCCGGATCGTACAGCAGGCGCTGTGACCTTATCCATGGAATAAATGCGCTCCACAGCAAAGAGTTATCTAATGGGAACCATCTCTACTTGCCTGTCCCATGTACAAGTTGAAGGTACTGATCATAGTCTATTTGCACGCTTTTTTCCTTTTCGGGTTCCTTATATCAAAAACGGATGACTTCTCTTACCTCATCCGTCCCTAGGCACTCGGTGTCTACCGGGTACATTTGCCCAAAGTATCGATGTCTCACCGACAACGCCAACGCCACTGTTATTAAGCATCTGAGTAAGGAGTAAAAACGTTTACCCTAGTAGCTGTCTTTGTGCATTTCGCTATTTGAGCGATAGCCAACGTTAACTCAGGGATCGTATGGTAGGAAAACCCTATGGTCAGATTTCCATCTGTCGTCAGATACGTACGAAGTACCGAGTTTCCCGAGCAGGGTCCCCAACACTTGTACTACGCTATCAAATCAGAAGGCCTGGTCAATGATTCTCAGAAGTCAATTCAGAGTTGTTGAATTCGCGTCGAAAGAATTGTATTACTAAAAATAATCAGAATCCCGAGTAGAGTCGGGCCGAAAGAACTACCAAGAATATCGTAGCAGTGAGACAAATCGCACAAGCACCCATTCGCAAACTCTGAAGGGCCAAAGCCCTTCAGACCCGCAAATGGCCCACGTGGATTTGTCCATCACAGTCTGAGAACATTGTTTCCGCCTTGGAACCCGCCTTAATCAGCCGATTCCAAACAAGAGTACCGCCGAGAGGAAATCAAGATCCACGTAAGCCCTTAACATTTTCTTGCGTCTTCTTCTGACCTTAGTAGCACGGTCTTACTTCTGTATATTCCTCGTTCGTACTGGTTTTCCTTGCCTCTGCGGGAATACCATAGTCATACTCAATTCATAACCGTTTTAGCCAATGAAACAATCAACCAAGCAGATCAAATGAAACGCCATCTACCGGCTCATCGACACAATGTTGTATCCGAATCCGAAGCAGGTACTTTGAGGATGATGTGAGCCATGATTCCATCACACGGCCCTTAATTCAGCTTTAACTGGTGCTTAGGTAGTCTTGGAGGATTTGGTCTCCGTGTATGCGGGGAGGGTATCAGTTGAAGGCCTTGCTTCGCGCTCTGCCTCCTTCTGCTTCCATGAGGTGATTGCGGAGGCCGTGTCCTTCTTCGAGTCTTTCTTGCTGCCGAGGATCGACCTGGCGATGCCGACAAGATCTCCTGAGACAGGATCGCGAGGGAAGCCTGGAACTCCGAGAGGCATGGTTGTTGATTGCTCGTGATGTGTATTAGAGGTGGAGTATGGATTAGTTGGTAGTAAGGCTGAAGTACGAGATCAATTGCTCGGTAATCTCAAAAGATGAATTGAAGATCTGTGTTTGGATGTCTGTCTGATATACTTGAATCCTGAGGAAGAGATGAGTCTTATATAGACGAAGATGGATTCCCTGGCAGCTGAGTAAAGCACTATCAAGCAGCGCAACTAAGAAGCAATTATCTCCATGCCCGAGCCCGATGATTCGCAATCCCGTCCGACAGGGTACACAAGGTTGAGCCTTTGAGTTGGCCGCTTCTGCCTTGACTCATCTTCTTTTACGAGGCAGCCTCCCAATGGCTGAAAAAGGAAATCCACCTGCACATCGGCTTCGGGCAACAATCACGAGCAGAGTTACGTCGCTCGGATTCGTATGATTAGAAGGATAGAAGAAAGGCTGGACCAAACCGGCGGAAAGAATTCTTCGGTTTTGCACCATCGCCAGGCAGCGGCCGATGAGGAAGATGGACCCCACAAGGCTAGGCGCACTTTAGAACAGCGGTGTCGGCGTTCGATTTCTGTCGTAAGCATATGCAGCTTCCCTCAACCGCCATCTGCAAACACGGGATGGAACATTGAAGTAGAGTTGCCGCCTGGACAATTAGTTTTGGATATCAATTCGTAGTCGGTCACCGGTATTGGCTCAACGTCTCCGCGGCCTACCGGTGTTACAATATACGCTTACACGAGTGGAGCGTGTGATTATTTTGGGTTTGCCTCGACAAACTCCGGTCGTTCTCATTTGGTCAATAGCCGATACTCAGCCTAAAATCCACGGCTTCGGCTTCGGCTCTAAATCGTCAACCTCGCCTAAATACTGTGTACTTCATTTATAATTGCTTCTTGATGAGTTGGGCAATTGCGCGATATCACAGCTGAGGGGAGTCGGTTACATTTGACTCGCTGCCAACTTATTTTACAACGAGTGCAAATTTTCGCAACAGTCAAAGTCTGCTATGAGTCGACTATGGACGATTTAACTGGTTTGGTCGGAGCCAAACCGAACAAGGCAGCTCGATATCGTGTTCTAGCCTCTGCTATTCCTACAAGCGTATTGATGGCGCTGATGACTAAATAATGAAGTCCGATCAAGAACTACAGACCTCCAGCCGCGCCCTGTCTTTGGAAATTTCATGAATTCTTGATATTTATCATCCGCTCGAAAGCTACCGTACCCAATGGCCTTGTTCCATACGTGTAGCCAGTCCTGGGCCCGTGGTAAGCAAGATCCTTTCGCTGAACCTAAGCAAAAGAGCAGTGATCTTCCTTTATAGCCAGAACTCCGTGATTATGAAAGCACTTCAGAGCCACATAGCATCATCCCACAGTCGTAGGTCATTGGGCTCTTTGGAAGTGGGAAGAGGCATAAAACCAAATAAGTAAGAATGCAGCATGTCATAAGGCGCAGCTCAGACCGAGAATGGAAAGATTTCGCGAGGTGGTGAAGGACGAGGGCAATGGCGAGAGATTAGGGGAAGTTCATCACCCAATTGAAGCTGATGGGCTTTCGAGACGGTTCAGAGTTCTCCAAGGGCGCGATCGCAGAGCTCTTGATAACGCTGGGAGTTGAATCTAGACCGCTTCCATCCGTTGGCTCGACCTCTCGCAATTCGCGCCAGTTTCTCCTCAGTCGCCATGTCATTGTTGGCGGAAAGCGCGCCAAATCGATGCTCGCGATCCTGTGCAGCTTCGACAAATCGTCGATATGAAGCAATGCTCGTGATATGCTTGTTGATAAGCAGGTGCAGCGTCGTCAAAAGCTGATTGTAACGCTGGGCTGGAGTTAACGGTTCCATTTCCTCAAGAACCCCGCTTCCAAAGGTAAGTGCTGATGGACTAAATGCAGGCAATGTGTCGTAAGGCGCAGAGAATTGCTGCACCAAGGCATCCTCCACATTTGTGCCTTCTGAGATAGTTGTGCCGTTCGATGTCAACGTCGGAGTTGAGTTCTGCGATCCCAACGAGCTGCGACCCGATGCCGGGCGACTGCTGCAAGGTGATTCAATGCCCTCCTCTATTCTTTGGATATGTAGCTCTTCGGAGGGAGTAGACAGAGCGGGAAGGATTGCCGCTGCCTCTCGAAACGACTTTTCAGCTTGTTCTAAGTTTTGATGGAGAAGTGGGGAACGAAGTGATGCGTTGCGTGCTTGCGTGTCTTGAGCCAGGCCTGCGAAAAACAGAATGGTTGCCTGTTGTACGGGATGAACCTACATGTCGTAAGCATGCGCAGATCGGTCGGGAAATAGCTACCGCTTACATTCTGCGATTCGTCGCGCAAAAAAGCATCGCATGAAGCTATGCATTGCTTATATCGCTGGTTGAAGTATAGCTTCTTGATCTCTCCCAATGCCAATTTGTGTCTTGTTGCGTCGGTTGAAGCACTTGATTTGCATTCTTGTGGTAGAGTTTCATGGATCGATATCGCGGAGGGAGTCATTTTCTCAAGTATTATAAGCTTGAACGCTTTCTTCCAGAGGTGAGGCGACTGTTGCTGCAGTCAGAAGCGCATATTCTGCTCAGATCCCCATGACGAATCGTCAGGTGGGATGAGATGCGAAAGAGAGTATGAGAGAGATATGAGACACGCGTTGAAAAGCGATTCGAAATTGTGTTTATGTTTATGTGGAAGAGAGTGTTTTTGACTGTTTGTGGCTTGTCAAGTGTTTTGGAAGTCTGATGCTTAAGAAAATGGACGCAATGAGTGATCGTTCCTGTCCATATGAACCAGCGATGATGAAAATAATAGGGCATGCCGCTTAGCCACTACCTGTCCTCATTTTCTGAATAGGGATGCTATCACTGGCCAGAGCTTTGGTATGCTTATTGCATTGTCACTGTGAAAATGGTCTGGTTTCAGGATTTGTACGCTGTTTGCAGACCATACCGTTGACACGTCAACGCATGCCGGACTACTGATTCAGGCACACCATTCAAGGGGGCCAAAGATGACCTGCACCTCAAAGAACAGATCCTATTTTCGGCTTGGACAAGCGAGCTATCGAGGAATAAGGCAAGAAGCGCTTGGCTTTAATAACGTATTGCTGTGCGAGAGTTGAAAAAAAAAGGAAGCTTGGACGGACGGCCGACGGAGATAAGTTCGATATCGAAATCAACTCCGTGCCGTATTCAAGGCCCGCTGGCCGAAAGATGCCTTTGCTGTAATTCTTAACGCTATACTGAGGACTGAGGAATACTTGGCTCGAGACTTCATATATTAACCTCCATGTAGCCATTGGCAACTATTCAATTTCTATTTCATCCGCAAAGAGGTCTAGAATCGAGCAATGGCTGACCCACTGACATTCACAGCTACAGATTCACCTTCTGCTTCCGTATCGAAGGCCACTCTTAGGATCTCGTGGAGCACACCCTTCCACTAAAGCAATTTCCCCATCCCTCTCATCCACATGCCGGCATCGAATGCAGTACACATGGCCTCTACGATGTGCCGAGGACCGGGCCGGCGAGGAAGGTGGCAGGCTTCTCGGAGAAGTTCGCGACGTCGTCGACGATCTCCTTCATCTCGGGGGAGGCACCGGCTTTGGCAAGGCCTTCGGCGTCGGCCCAGTTGAGCGTGGCCACGACGCTGTACGGCGGTTCGGTGCCGTCGGGGCCTGGCACCAGCTTGGCGACCGACCAGGACTGCAGCCCGAATTGCGAGAGCTTCTTCGATACCAGTGGCATGTGCGTGCTCAGGTAGTAGTCCATTTTGAAGGAGTTGGCTACCTCCGCGGGGTAGACGACGAATGTGGTGAATCCAGGCATTGTGAATAAGGAGGTAAGGTGATCGTTTGTGCCGATGAAGTTTGCGTGCTCTTGAAGGAGTTGCAGGTGAGTCGGATGACACTGTGTTAATAGATGTGAGCCGAGTCGAAGGTTGCCAAGGGTACCTTAGTCGTTAATACCACTCAGTCTTCAGCACAGTCTAGACTCTTATCTTCAGCTCGATGGAGAATTAAACGTTTAGAGCGAAACGATACCGAGGCTGTCAAGTCGCCGATGTCGTCTTACATAAACGAGCTACGCATTGCGGTTCAAATGCCAGTTATCTAGCACGGCTCGCAAACGCTCTGCATGGCTCTTTCCCCTCGCGACGAAACCCCTCAGTTCAGTGAGTCACTCAGCTTGACAGCCCCACCTCGTGTTTCTCAATTGGAATCTCAACTGTCGAAAATTCTGGGCCCGGAAGTGTTTGGCTGCGCTAAGGTATCCGAGGGGAAGGCTTTCGAGCATGGTGGGTGGGGTCCGACTAGACATGGTCGACGAACCTTTTCGACGTCTGCTTAATCGAGCCATGTGGCTGCAAAACGAGGTTGGGAGGCTGGGAGGCTGGGAGGCTGAAATGCTTACAGATAGACAAGGAAAATACGATCTTGCTTGGACACGCTTAGCGTGCTGTGAGAATCTTAATGCATGGCCGTCGAAGCAAAGCTAAAAGGCACTTAGTCGTGCTGAGAAAATAAATCTATTACGTTCTAAATCCACAGCACTCAAATCAGCGTGCTTTTTGATGACCGAAGGCGTACATTACTGGCTCTCGAACGCCATGCTACAATTAATGCTCTATCCTACCATTGATTGATACAGTTACTGCCCTAGCGTACAATCGGAGACCTATTACAAGCTGATGGACAATGTTACTACAGTGCTATGCCGTCTTTTTAGCATGACCATTCGATGTGGTACCATTCTGCTTCGTCTTCCGGTTCGGAATCGTCAAGGCGTTGATGCCCAGGTATCTGCAAATGGTCGTGATGACAACGTATGTCCACCGCCCGTACACCACAGCCGCGAAGAGGAAATAGCCTTGGAGGTATCGTAGCTCCCACACCCTATCAATCTCAGGGTAGCCAAGAAGCGGCAGCCAAGCGAGGATTGCGCCGCCGACCAGTGGCGCGAGCATAGCTGTCCAGTATGGAAACGGCTGTCGCGTGAGATGTGCGAGGATGATCTTGGTTGTCATACGGCCGAAGACGAGAGACATGGTCAGGCAGAATAGGAGAAGGTGATTGTCTGCGAGAAGATGCGAGTGCGGGCTGCCGAGCCATGCCATACAACATCCCGTGAGGATCAGCATGGGGAACCACTCGAGCAAAGTCGGCGCAAACGGCAGGCCCTTTTCATGGCGGGCGTGCATGACGTTCAGAACACAAGACGGCAGATGGGCAACGAAGAATATGCCGAGGATGAGCGGAACCCAGATGTCTGACAGCGTTGCCTCGTTATCCAGATACGCTGACAGGAACGGAAAGGCGGAAGTAAAAGGCGTAGCCCACATCTCTGGTCCCCAAATTCCAGTCACAATCATCATGGTACTCGCGATCAGAAGTCCTTCTGTAGGCCCATTGAAATATCCCAGGTACAGGGTGTGCGTGTGGTACGTTTCCCAGGTGGAGAAGAACATGGGTAAACAAGGACAAAGTGCGGTGAATGCACCAGTCTTGCTAGGACCCTGCATCATCGCAGCAGTCTCGAACAGAGATGCTAGTGTGCAATTGAGGCTGTCGATGCCGTGGTCGAAGAGTTCACCCAACGGTGAGCTCGTGCCAGTGCGCCGTGCCTGTTTTCCGTCTATGTTGTCCATGGTCGAATACATCCACACACCCAAACCGAAGCTGATGTACACCCAGTTAGGTGCCGGGCCTACCAGGTCGGGCACATAGACCGCCAAGAGCGCTACGTTGCCCAAGATGAAGAAGAATCCGAGAAGAGTGACCATGTTTGGTGCCAGCCATAGAGGCAGGAGCTGGACGAAGCCATTCCAGTAATGCCGGAGGACGAAGTACGAGAGGTAGGACTTGTCGACGGACGAATACTTGTATGCTTTGAGGTGGACGAGGGCGGACTCGGAGAGAGAGCCATCGGACACTGAAGGAAAGTTAGGATGAGGTTCCGAGTAAGATCGCACGAGTTTTGCATAGGCTTCATGTATTTCGAATTTGCTCCGCAAGTACCACAGCTTTGTGTGATGCTTCTGGTCTTTGTAGTACTCGCTCAATCGGAATTGAGGGTATTCGCGAGAGGATAACTTGCCTTTGTTATGTGCCGTCATTGTGAAGATTTGAGGGAAGGAGGCCGAAGGAGTGGCACTGGGTTAAGTTGAGAAGGAGATTATGGCGAGAAGAGAATTCGAATGGGTCTCCATCAGAAAGATGCAAAGGGATGAGGAGGTGGTGTTTTCAGCAAAAATATAAAAAAGCCAACGGTGTCCAGTCGGAGATCCTGCAGGTTCGGCCTGCAAAAAAGCCGCCACTACAACCGCAGCCGCACCGGGAAAGGGAGAAACGAATCAATGGGATGACCGCCAGTGAGCGCTACCGATTCCCAGTTTCAAAAAAAACATGTGCAAATTGGCCTCAACCAGGGGATCTCATATATGTGAATCAATCAATGGTAATAATCAACCACGGGATGGTGGCCTGCCGTTTGACTGGTACGGAGTAGGCTCACTGGTTCAGGCACGCATTATCAAGTTTTAACCCCCTTTTCTACGCTCTAAATGCTAGAAAGTATCGTAATCCCCCTTCATGAGTACAGAATTGCACAATGTAATGAAATAAATCACTCCATGGAATCCTCATTAGGCATCCGATACTTTTGTAAACGTCAGCCACCGCCGAATCAAGCAAGGCCGTGATAAGATCGTTGAGAAGCCAAAATTCATGCTCCTTCATGGAACCACTTTTGTGTCTTTCTATCTCGTCGCAAAGGCCCTCGTAACGATGCGCTTAAGAGCCAATTCCTTCTTCTTCAGGTCATCAGCACCGGCGTCCTCGACTTCGAGTTGAGCCATGGCCTCGCTGAGTGCGGTCTCGATCTTCTCCTTCTGTCCGCGCTTGAGCTTGAGCGAAGAGGTCGGGTCCGAGATCATCTCTTCGACGCGTGAGATGTATGATTCAAGCTGCTGCTTTGTCTCGAACCGCTTGCCGAACTCTTCGTCCTTGCTCTTGTACTTGGCAGCATCTGGGTTGCTTTGTTAGCGCTATTCGGGCAAATACACTACTTATCAGGAGTCTTACCATTGATCATGGTCTCAATATCGGTCGAAGAAAGTTTGCCGACAGAGTTGGAGATTGTAATGTTTGCACTCCTACCAGAAGTCTTCTCAGTCGCCGTTACTTTCAAGATGCCGTTGACATCAACTTCGAAGACGACTTCCAGGACAGCTTCACCAGCTTTCATCGGTGGAATAGGAGCCAATGTGAATTCGCCGAGAGAGGTGTTGTCCTCGCAATTAACACGCTTCATCATGTTAGTACGAAAACTCATTAATGGCAGTGGGAGTAACTCACTTCTCCTTGGTAAACGGGGAATGCAACTGTCGTTTGTGAGTCACTGACAGTAGTGAAAGTTCTAGTGAAAGTATTAGTATATGCTGCATAGTAGCTGTCATATTAACTTACCGTTTTTTTAATGTAGGCACTGTGTTGCCTCGGGGAACAACGGGAGCGAAGATCCCGCCCTCCATTGAAATGCCCAACGAGAGCGGCACTACATCGAGGAGTAGCAGATCCTGAGTATCAGCAGATTGGGCCTTGCCAGACAGAACTCCGGCCTGGACAGCAGCGCCGTAGGCGACAGCTTCATCGGGGTTGATACTCTTCTCGAGCTTTTTGCCATTGAAAAAGTCGCTGAGGAGCTTCTGGATCTTCGGGATACGGGTGGAACCACCTACTAGAACAATCTCGTCCACCTTGCTCTTGTCAATAGCAGAGTCTTTCAGAACCTGCCCAACCGGCTGTAGGGTGCCAGAGAAGGTCTTTGAGTTGAGCTCTTCGAAGCGCGCGCGCGTGATAGAGGCTTGGAAGTCCTCACCCTCGAAAAGAGAATCGATTTCAACAGTGGTGTTGCTGGCACTGGAGAGGGTACGCTTGGCGCGTTCGCAGGCCGTACGCAGACGTCGCAAGGCACGGGCATCCCCCGAAATGTCCTTCTTCGTCTTCCGCTGGAATTCCTTCTTGAAGTGATCGAGAAGCGCAGTATCAAAGTCTTGGCCACCAAGGTGAGTGTCTCCGGCGGTTGCTTTGACGGTGAACACACCGCCTTGGATGTTCAGAAGTGAAACATCGAAAGTACCACCACCGAGATCGTAGATGAGAACGTTCCTTTCTTTCTCAGACTTACCCGAGCCGAGACCATAGGCAATAGCTGCAGCAGTTGGTTCATTGATAATTCTCAGAACATTCAAACCGGCAATGGAGCCGGCATCCTTTGTTGCTTGTCTCTGGTTGTCGTTGAAGTACGCGGGTACGGTGATAACCGCCTTCTCCACCTTCTTGCCCAGCTTTGTCTCTGCAACCTCTTTCATCTTGCCAAGTACCATGGCAGAGATTTCCTGCGGTGAGAAAGTCTTGGTCTCTCCAAGGTATTCGACCTCCACGAAGGGATTGCCTTCGCGATCGACCACCTTGAATGGCCACGACTCAATATCCTTCTTGACAGTTTCATCATCGAATCGTCGCCCAATGAGGCGCTTGATGTCGAAAATGGTGTTGGCTGGGTTCATTGCCGCCTGGTTCTTAGCAGCATCGCCAATGAGACGCTCATCCGGGGTGAAGGAGACGAAGGACGGAGTAGTGCGATTGCCCTGCTCGTTCGCAACTGAAAATGGTCAGCTACATCTGCTAATGGCATAAAAACTGCGAAGAACTTACTGATTTCCACGTTGCTGCCCTCATAGTTGGCAACACACGAATATGTCGTACCTAGTGAAAATTAGCCCAAGAGTTCGCGATAATGCGCTGTGGATGGGGATACTGACCAAGATCGATACCGATCGCGCCGTCGTAGACCTCGTCCGCCATGTTGACTATACGGAAACAAAGTGTGGGAGTAGAAAAAGGTGCACTGTAAGGAAGGACGATTTTCTAGTCCAAATTTCGCACAGAAATAACACCCTAGCGCCGGAAGGAATTGGTGGGTAGGCTTTCATCTCTCTGCCTGAGGCATTCACGCACGCAAGGCTGAAGCTGGCAGGCAACATTCGATAAAAGCCAACTTTGGACCGCAAATAGTCTCCAGATCCGTTCATTCAGATGGCCATGAGAGGGATATTTCAAATCTAATCGATAAAATCTACTTAGCAAGTGTAAGCGTTGCAGATGTGCTTGTCATGCCTGCTCAATGCGTCTTCCTCTCTCAGCCTTTCCAGTCTAGCCTGTAGAACGCTCACCGAGCCCAAGTCTCCAGCCTCGCCTATGACTCGTTCCTGTCAGAATACAGCACTTGATATTGATCTACCGTATCACACTTCCCATCAGTTCGTCGTACATATCGCAACGTTGCTTAATCTTGGCGAGAGGCCTTCCCAAGTCGCTGCCAGTGCACTGAAACGGATCTCAACATCTCCGTCCATGCCGATTCTTGCGGGGTATCATAATATGTAGCCTCGATACAACGTATCCTCGTCAAAACGTCAAGCATCTCTTAAACCGTGTTATCGTGGAACAAGAAGTTGATATCTCGCGGTCGTTGCGTATTTCGGCGGACAAAGTCCTCATCGCCCGGTGGCCTCTCGTTTTTATTATTGCCCGTGAGCATGCTCTGTAAACTCATACACACGCTCTCAACGTTATGAACCGGGCTCCAGCCTTGTTTGTCCAACAGGTCTAAGCAGATGATACCGTTTGAATAGACGTGTGGGTGCATGGGGATCTGGTGATCTGCATCCTTTACAAAGACGACTTCGGGAGCCTCGATGGGGTAGGCATTACTGAAGCGAAACTTCAGCCGGTAGGTTTGACCCTTGTAGAGCGGGTTGTCGTCCAAGACTTGGATATCCATAAGCCATTGCTCGAGGTTATCAGCGGTGACGAGGAAGATGCCGGGCGGTAGATGCTCGTGGAGCTTGGTCAGCTCCTAGAATATGCGTTAGATTGCGTTTCAAGTGTGCTCATCCGAGAGAATACCTTCTGTAGCCTCTTACTCGCAAACATGTTGTCCAGGCAGGCGGGGGCCGTTGGAGCTGAAAGTCAAAGACGAGAACGAGCTTTGGCAGAGAAAAGGTGCGCCAAAAGCAGTGCGTAGGACCTCTGTTCTCTTGCAGTGAAGAAAATGAAGGTTCGAAACCGGTTTTGTTGTCCGGAATAACTATAAACGGCGGAAGACTGTTGTGAACACGCTATGTTGCCAGGCCGCAGGCTGGATGGGCTTTGAAGCTAGAGCCACAACGTAAAGATGGCACGTGATGAGTCCTTTTTGCCTTTTGACAAACTGATTCTTCTCACTGTGAACCTTTAACAAATGCCAGGAGCAAGTACGCGGTTGAATTCTACATGCTGTAGAGGCTCAAAACGAACATTCCAGATATCGCCTTTGGAAGTATGCAGGGAAGGTGAGACTACGACCCAGCACGGTTTGACTCCAAGCCCAACTTTGTCGATCCTTCCCCTGCCACATGTTGTGATCTTGAGCTCTAAGACTTAGTTTTGAAGCTCACAAACACTCATACACGATTTTACATGGACATGAAATTCTGATCAATTGAAGCGGTACACGTTCTGGTTCAGCGTTATGTCCAATTTCAGTCTAGATTCAAGATCCGAGCAGCGATTGATTCGTCGGCATGGGCCGATTGGCTTTTCGTCGTCTCAGCCGCCAAGAAACGATAAATGGCCAGCCACGGCTGAGAATATAAAACCCCTCAGCTCCTGAGAAGGCTTTATGTCGAGTATCACTTCTATATGCTATTATACAACTACGCCCGTCAATTCTCGTCCCATCGCCGACCATGTAACAGTAACGTCTTGGATATGGACAACATTAAGTCAAAGATTATACGATCATTAGCCATCCCTGTAGTCTCAACAAATTTGTCAAGTCTGACATAAGGCCAAAACGTCACTTGGCAATGTCCAACTAGATAAAACGTCTGTGTTCGTCTGGAACTGCATGAGCAATCCCGCCTCCATGTGCCACTGGATGTGACAATGGAAAGCCCACAGACCTGGGACGTCACTACGGAAGCGTAACAACGCCCAACTGTACTGCTGAAGCATTATAGTGTCTCTCCTCATCGGATTCTTGGTGTAAACGTTGGACGTCGTGGAATTCAACTGTGAGTACAGGTCTGAATTCCAAGGGAAATACTGATCCGCCGAAGTGGCCATGACCCTGCTCAACTGTGAGTATCTCATGTACCAGATGACGGCGAAGAGCACTTACCAGAATGTGTGACCGTGAAGGTGGAATGGATGGGAACCGTCATCGAAATTCAACACGAGGATATCGACTACTTGAATATTTGGAATGGTGATGACGAGCTGGTTGGCACTGAATGCTTGGCTGACACCTGCTTGGCTAAAAGAGCTGGACTCGTTGGAAGTGTGAAGACCGGTAACGGCCTGATTCAGCGTTGGACTCTCCAAGTCAGCCACCCAGCTTGTTCCGTTAATTCGAGCGCGGTCAAGTGCATAGTCGCCGATTTCAAACGAGAATTCCACTTGATACAGGACGTCGGCCGGAGGAGCCTGTTCGGTGACGTTGGGGGTCAGAAGCGTATTGTTCAGATCCACACAGATCAAATCAAGCGCGTCCAACCAATCAGCCGAGTCCGTTGGTGCATTAGTATTGTTCTGTGAGGTGTACGTCACAAGAGCGAGGACGAGGGGATCAAGGTCAGGGCTACTAGCGACGAAACATTGCTCGTTCATCTGCGCACGCATCCAATAGTTGGTGCTAGCGCTTTGATTGGCAGTGAGAATGACTGAGAAACGTTCCGCGGCACCGATCTCAAAGCGATGTATTGGCAAAGGGAGAGTCATGGTGCCATCTGCTTCGATGACCTGTAGGGTGTGGTTGTCGACAGAGACCTCGAAAGTTGCGAACCCTCCGCAATTTATGAACCGCAGACGATAGCGCTTGCCATCTTCGAATGAAAATACCGGCCTGAGAGAATTGTCGCTGCAGACGTACCCGCTGTCAGGAGGATAAGACGAGCAGTTGAAATAGTTCTCGCCTTGGATCAAACCATTGTCTGGCACAGGTTCATTATTCTCAGCACCGCTGGCGAGATATCCAGGAAGAAGGGCCGATGTAAGGTCATGGTACCATTCAGAGATCATTATGACTTGGTCGTAGTCGTAATACTCCTGCTGCCACTGAACTTCTTCAGGCGCGTGGATAACCAAAGGACCAACGATGCCGTCCATGTACTGGGTAGCAAGGTGGCTATTCCCTGTCAGAAAATCTTTCGAGGGAAATGAATGGGTTAAACTCACGAGTGATACCAATACGTGCCAAACTGGTTTTGGACAGAGAAGTTGTACAAGAAGCTTTGACCTGCTGGAATTGGGCACTGGGTAATTCCAGAGGTCCCATCCATCCAATTGGTGCCATTTTGGAACATACCATGCCAGTGTATAGTCGTGGCATTGGACATGTTGTTGGTAACGTTGACCAGCAGTCTGTCACCGCGATTCATTCGAATCAGAGGGCCAGGAAATCGGTCATTGATTAAGAGCATTGTCCGGTTGACGCCTGTCCAGGTTAGCGAATTAACATTCAGCCTCACCAAAGCAATTGCACGCGTCCCTACCGTCTGGAGCACCCGAACCCTCGGTCAAGGTGAAATTGTACACGCGGGTGGTCGGAGCGGTATTGAAATCCCAACCTTTCAAGTCGAGAGTGTAATCTAGCGTGTTCTGCCTCCATGGTTGGACCTCGAAGGAGCTATGTGAGGGCACCTCGGTGGGAGTTGCCAGACCTGGGCTGGTTGTGGTGCTGCTTCCATGATGACGATGCTTCAAACCGAGTCCCAGACCGAGACCAAGAGCAAGAGCGAGGATGGTAACGAGAACGAAGGCACCGACAATCACAAGAGTGCTCGCACTTCGCTGGGGTGCTGTCGCTCGTGCAATGTTGGCCCCAGTTTGGCCCGCAAGCGCTGCGTTGACATCGGTATCCGATTCCTCAGCCATTTGACAAGCAGCGTTGGCCTCGCTGTATATGCTTCTACGGGAGCCGCAGGGAAGTTCAATGCAGGTGCCCAGGCCTCTTTTATCAGATGCAGATGAAGACGGAAGGGTCGACAATCTGATCCGAGAGAGGCCATCGTTCTCGAAGCATCTAGTCTGCAGCTGCGACGAGCTGACGGCACAGCATCAGCATCGAGCTATGTTTTTTCGCGAGATGCTTCGCTCGTAAGTGGTACCAATCAATGCTGGACAGAATCATCGCGCAATGCATCGACGACAATCCTTCTGGACCGAGCGACCCGTGACAGCGGAGATGTTTGCCATTGTTCGATCAGGTTCCTGAAAGGCTCGGACAACGTTGTTAATCATGGGCACGTTATTGGCTTGCAGTGCGAGGCTTGGGGCTTTTCTGGCGGGGGTGGGTGGGTCATTGCTTAGCGGCCAGCGATGGAGCCTTTCCCTTTTCCACAGCTGCATTGCAAGGCTAAGGCCTGTATCGACTAGCCAGCGTTCGACAGCCTGACCTACCTACCATTTCCGCACGAATGCAATCCGCAGTCCCGGGCAGATGCTTCACGCCTCAATGGCATCGCAACCAAAGAAATCAAAGCTAAGTCGAGACCGTCGCAGCTGTCCAACCCAGCTGTCCATGTCAGCTACTGCAGGCCATGCCGTCCATCCCATCCCGTCGCCTTATAAAAGCGAGTTCCCGGTACCACAGCTCTCCGCGAAGCAGCTCTCAGCTAAAGCTCCCTTCCTGCCCTTCTTTGCAAATATCCATTGGCGGAACTGATCAATTGACTTAATCTTCCCCTATAGCGTAACTAGTTTGATCTGACTGAAAGCTTTATCATGAGGCCCAGCAGCGTTTGGACCCTCAGTGGGCTGATCGCTGTGGTTGCCGCCGCCTCAAGCGCCAGCGAACCCGCTCAGTCGACCATCGAGCCTTCAATCTCTCAGATTCTTGCTACGCAGGCTACACAGGCTGCCCTGTCTCCAGTGTCCAACGTGCAGGGCAAGGCTTTCCAGCGTTTCTACCAAGTATGGCTCGAGAATACCGACTACAGCGCCGCTCTCGGCGACCCAAACATGCAGTGGCTCGCCAGCCAGGGCATCACCTTGTCCAACTACTTTGCCACAACCCATCCCAGCGAGCCCAACTACGCCGCTGCCGCCGCCGGTGACAATTTCGGCATGGACAATGACGACTTTCACTTAATCCCAAGCAACATCTCCACCGTTGTCGACCTGCTGGACACCAAGGGCATTTCCTGGGCCGAGTACCAGGAAGGGATGCCGTACGCCGGTTTCCAGGGCTTCAATTTCTCCAACGTGAGTGCCATATTATTTTCTTTGAACTTTGCAATGGGCTGTGTTGCGTGCTTTGGAGCTGTCATTCTGTTTTGTCACCTTCCTAAAGGCGTGCCGAGGCCCTTGCAGCCTCGCGCGCCACTTTGCCCTGCGAACCTCCAAGTGCGCCGGCGTCTCTTCCGCCCCCTCCGCACCTTATCTACGCAGCCGCAACCTTTCACTCGCTTCATTAGTGCTCATGCATATCAATCAATTGCTTGGCCAATCTGTGCTAACTTTGCAAAAAAAACAGCAAGTGACATTTGCCAACGACTACGTCCGCAAGCATGACCCGCTCATCCTCTTCGATAGCGTTGCGTCCAATGCAACCCGTCTCTCGCTCATCAAGAACTTCACCAGCTTCAACAGTGATATCACTGGCCAGACCCTGCCTCAATGGGCTTTCATTACTCCCAACATGACTGATGATGGTCACGACACCAACGTCACCTTCGCCGCCGCTTGGTTGCGCAACTGGTTGACGCCGTTGCTCAATAATACCTACTTCATGAACGGCACTCTGCTGCTCCTTACTTTTGACGAGGATGAGACTTACACCGAGCACAACAACATCTTCAGCATTCTGATCGGTGGTCCCAACGTCATCAACTCCAGTCTGCACGGCACCACCGACAACACCTTCTACAACCACTACAGCACTATCAGCTCCGTTTCCGTCAATTGGGGTCTTCCTTCTCTGGGCCGCTGGGACTGCGAGGCCAACGTATTCGCCGTTGTTGCCAACAAGACCGGCTACACCAACGCCAACGTTGATATTACAAACTTGTACTTCAACCAGTCATACCCCGGCCCGCTCTCCGACAACCTGTACGTCCCGGAATGGCCGGTGCCAAACACCAAGGCAACTTGCGCGTCGGGCCAAGGCGTTCTAGCCTTTGTGAAGAGCACCTGGGGTAACCTGACAGCCACGTACAACTACACCAACGTGTACCCGTACGACGCTCCCGACGGTATCAACAGCGGTGGTACCCCAACCACCGGCGGATCGGTCTCGGGTGCGCCCGCCGCCGGCGGTGGCTCCAGCACCAGCTCGTCGGCCGCCGCCGCCACCTCCTCCAAGTCGGCTGCTTCCAGCAACTCTGTGAGCGGTGTCTTGGCCGCTGTCATCGCGCTGGTCGCTGCCCTGATCTAGACTCTTTTTTTTTTCTTGCCATGTGCCCATTGGGGTAAAATGATTATTAGTAATTGAACACTCGTGAGAATATACACCGCTTTGAAGTTGGATTTGACTATTGCTTGCGTATCATTCCCATGATGTCCATACCTAGTTTTTAAATGAATCCAGCTGCATGCCAACCTTTTTGGTTCCGAACAGACTGTGATGATTGTGAAACGAAGGAAATTCGAAGTCTTTCTTCATATTACTGTCCACGTTTGTGCAGATTGTGACACTTCATCTACCAATCAGGCGTGAAGGAAAGCCCAACACCGAAAGAATTGTGGGAAACATCTCAACTCGATTGCTTAATGTAAGCTTGAGCTTGAGCTCACGGTCACAGGCTCGTCCCAAACCGATCGACTCCGCAACGCCCAGCAGCCCTTTTCCATCCGTTCCATCGCCCAAAGCACGGTTACAACGGTTCAAAATCGTCTAAAGCGCTGCGATCGACAAAAACACATCCTAAGAATAATACTGCCCCTTCTGGAAGCTCTCCACCGAGATATCGCCGGCCTTACTCTCAAGCTTCGGCGGGAGCGCGGCGCGGCCCTTCTCGGCAGCGGCAGGCGCCTCCGCCGTCATGGTAGCAGCCCTGCTGCTAGCGGGGCTCGCGGAACCAACCATGGTGGCCGCTCTACTGGCGGCGGGGCTCTCGTGGGCCGCGCCCGCAATCGCCGCCTGCTGTCGGCGCGGGATGGGCTCGAGATACGGCGCCGGCAGGTATCCGACGCGGCCGTCGCGCGCGCGGCACCGCCACCACGCGCTGGCGTTGCCAAGCGGGTCCGTCTTGCTCAGCACGGCGACCAGGTCGCCCTTCTTGACGGCGAGGTCGAGGCCCTGCACAGCGCCGGCCTGCGCCTCCGGCACGAAGTCGTACAGCGCGCGGCAGAAGTCGGCCTTGGCGGGGTCGGAAGCGGCGTCGGGCACCTCGCCGGGCTGCGGCAGGCCCTCGCGCTGGTGCCGCGCCGCCTCCTCTTGGCCCTTGGCCAGCGCCTTGATCAGCTTGCCCATCAGGTAGGGCAGGCCGAACACCGCGACGAGGAAGAAGATGAAGGGCTTCTTGGACGGCGCGGCCGGCGCGGGAGACCCGTCTGGCAGGCGGCCCGTGAACGCGGCGAACTTCGCTGGCGTGAGCTCCTTCGATGACGCGGGTGGAGGCCGGCCCGTCAGCTTGGCTATGCCAGCGCGGATCCACCGCATGATGGTGTAGATGCCGAGGACTGAGCCCAGCGTGTTGCGGAGGTTGCCAAACTGCTCGGCTACGGAGACCATTGCTGCGCTGCGGTTAGCTTGCATTCAGTGAGTGCGGAAGAGATACATACCGAAAAAGGAGCTATGCGTGGCGTAGTACGTGCTCTCGAGTATTTGTGTGAAACCGCCAAATGCACCAACAATGCTCTCGATAAGTTGGAAGGTGGCCTGCGTGCTCTGGCTGAAAGATTGTGTCAGGCTCTGAGGGTTGTTTGGATCCGGTGCCATGCCACCCATGCCTCCGTACATGCCCGGCATCCCGCCGTACATGCCTCCATAGCCTCCATAGCCTCCAATTCCTCCATACATAGATCCATAGCCCGAGCTAAATCTGTTGTAAGGTGAATACCCACTGTAGCCGCCATATCCATACGGTGACGAGCCGAAGCGGTTGGCTGAGTTCAGTGTCGAGTAGTTTTGAGCGGTTTGATTGATGGTTGAGGTAAGAGAGTCGGGTCGTAAAGGAAGAGCAGGAGGTTCGGATGAGGAAGTCGTGGTAGGCAGTGTTGTTGTCGATGCTGAGGCGCTCAGAACGGATGCGGATGTCGCTCCAGCACCGGCCACTTCCCATGGCTTTGGAGGTGACGGGTTAGACATTGTGAGGATTTACGTGTGATATTATATGCCGGTCATGGGCTGGGTTGCGACACCCAGCGGTGCGCACTGGGGTCGATTATCAATCTCTCTCCGTCTTTGTTACGTTTGCCAAGACTCCGAGATCAGGCCTAAGACGGAAGTGGTTGCTCGTGATGGCACCGCGGATGGGTCGGCGGTGTTCGAGAAAAGGTTTTATGGTTTTCGAGGACACGAGGAGGTGAAGATGGAGGCTGAGAATGGTGAAGATAGAAGGTGCAGATGTCGATGGGTGCAGGCGGGAGTGGATGGGTGGATGACTGAAGAAAGAAGCCGAGGTTGGCGGCTCGCACTTGCCACGCTCCAGAACCTCACAGCATTTCTCATCACGGTCTGGCAACGGCTCGTACCCACCCTAAAGAAGCCCCCAAACTACGTTACTGTCCCTTATACATGTCTTTATTGCAATTTGAACTTTCTTTCACAGACACAAAGAATCAATTGGTGTAAACCTGAGTCGCGATGGCGCAGACTCGATAAATTCATGCTATGAGGTCGTTAAAAGACCATAAATACATGCATCGTGAAGCCTTTGGCACCCTTATCCTCCGAATGTGCAAGCCGACTTATCATAGAATGCGGCATATGTATCCCCCGGTAAGCAAATAACTACATGTACAATGTAAGACTTCACGATCTTCGCCAATGGGCGGCTAGGAGAGGGGCCAGTTCGTACCATTAGAGGTATCGCTGAGCGCAGTGATCTGGTCGAGCGAGAGGCTGGTATCGAAGTCGAAATCGTCCGGGAGGAGTTGAACAACAATATTGTTGTTGATAAAAATGACGGCACTCTTCACTGTACCGTTGACGGGGCGTTCGAAGTAGTCCGAAATCCCGCCATTGATGATACCGAGCAAGGTAGCCTTCATTTTATCGAAACCCGGAGTCAGGACCTCGAAGGCGTCGAACTCACCACAAGGAGGCCAGCACGAGCAATTGCCGTACTGCTGCGTACGCGGGACCTTGCCGTTCAGGAACCAAATGGCTGGCATGTTATAGCCTTGCACATTGTCGCCGTCATCTGGCATGGAGAACTCAAAGAAAAAGGCCTTCTCAGAACCAGCGAAGCCGTTGTATGCAACGGAACCAGGACGCCAATATCCACAGATATCCTCAGTGCATTCGGTGTCTGAGAAGATGGAAATCTCATAGTTCTTCTCCAAGGTTCCAGCGAAGATTTGAGGCTCACCGCTGCCAAGGGAGCTGTCTTCGTTTGCATACGACAAGCTGCTACCCCAGATGGAATTCCAAGTGCCAGATTGATTGGTGCCGCCCATGTTATTGAGGAACATAATACCCGAGGCGCTCTGATCGTCGGTATTATAGTACGCGTCACGAACCCAAGCGCCAGAACCCGTAACCTCACCAGGAAGCAAGCTCAGAGCTGGAGTGGGGGCCGACGAGACTGAATATAGAATTGAGCTGGCTGGGCCTTGCTGCTGAGATGGTGCCGACACAAGTTCGACATCAACAAAGTCCACCACAGTAACAGTACGAGTAGCAGTGACAGTGACCGGCTGAGGGGCGGATAGAGTGGTCGATGGAGGTGATTCAGCAGTGCTCGGGCCGCAGTAGCCGTTAGTCCAAGAGATCACGGAGCCGTCAATGGTGGCCGTCACAGGAACTGCGCAGGGAGCCGAGCCGTCGTACTGATTGATCCACGAAACAACCTTGCCGTCCATAGTCGCGGTAACAAGATCACCGACGGCACGCTTTGCCTCTCCAGACTTACGGCGGTGGTTCTCGACGTGCTTTCGAAACTTGCCGTGGGCGTGTTGATGACCGTGTTGATGACCGCGTTGCACATCGACGTGGCGCTTGCTGGACTGCGCACTAGGGTAGTACACAGCAAATTGCTTGAGGACAAGTGGGCCACGGAGGTGAACAGATAGCTAAATAGAAACATGTCAGCAAAAGATTTCATCTAAAGAGGGTGACTTGTTGTGAGAGATGTGCTCAACATCCACTTCGAGTTAGCGATATCATTTGCCATTTATCTTTGGTGATAGAATTCTCTGAGAATCGAGAATAAAATTATGTCCTAGATAAAAATGTATATCGCTAGTTCTGAGGTAGAAGGTGTGACCTAGCAATACAGCGTTCAGATTCGGGCTCTGAAATCAAGACCAGAGCTGATCTGGTTTGAGCAGTGCTGAAATCCTCACGTGTACTAGCCAGTCTTGTGTGTATAATGCATACAGAGGAAGGGGATGATGGTGAGGACTTACATCTTCGTTGAGAGGCGCCATCTTCCCGGAGAAGGCCTGAGGAGTCTTCTCACACTCGCCAGTCTCATTGTTCATGTTGACGATGAGCGGGTAGACGTAGCTGCTGGTAGGACCAACGCCCTGGTAGGATAGACACGGAACCACGCTGCAATACCAGTTGCCGCCTAAGTAGGCGCCAGTGCCGGTACAACCCTTATCTGGACTAGCCAGCGAAAGGAGAAAGGCAAACGCCAGGAAGGCGAACGCCGCAGAGAAAAGGGCCTTCATTACGAAGGTGAGGAGGCAGAGAACACGTAGGATGGGAAATAGATTATTACAGGGCGTGTGGTGTGATGAATCTGATGGTTTGAGAGAGGTGAAGGAGGAATCGAAAGAGGATGTTGTGGTTTAGGGAGTTAAGTACCTGGAGACCCAACTTCATTTGAGCCTTCTCCGACCATCCCCATCGGAAGACTAGAACTCTACCACAACCACTGCACTTGAAAATCGAAGTTGAAGAGACGAGTAAGCACTTGATACTTGATTCAGTGGCACAGGTATGTTTCGTACGATGCATGCAAGGGCAGCAGTGCATTCCTCAAGCAAGCCCATTACCCTACAGTCCCAGTCAGTCAACTACGTACACGCAGGCTATTATAGTTCAGTCCGTCCTTAATCCATCGTCGAAGCAGAGATAACCAAGCTAAATAGCTGGTCTAGTTCCTCCGACACAAAGATCGCGCCGACGAAGGAGTGCATATAAGAACTGAACAGGACTTACAGTGATGGAGGCCTAGAGCAAGAAATCGAGCGTATCTAACGACTCCCTTGGTGAGTTATAGTGTCACTCTACCTCTAAAGATATACGACACCGTAAAGCTCGATCGATGGTTGAATCACGACTTGGCATTCTACTGAGCTGGTGCGGAAGCTCGTGGCACACGCGAGGGAGAAAGACAAGCTTTCTATCGAAAGAGTGGAACACCTGCGAGAGAGGGAGATGCGAATATTCTCGAAACTGATTACGATGTTAACTCAGCACTGAAGGGTCTAGACAAAGACGACTTGTTCGTTTCAACAAGGAATGTGGATTCCAGGGCCATGAAGACTAACCTCATCCAAACAACCCATACCGGATACCCGCAATGACATCTGAAAACCAACCGTACCACCTTTTGCTTCTAGCAAAAAGGTTCAATATCTTTACCATCTGCTGTGTAAAGTGCTCCGAGTCCTCAAAGTCGTCGGCGTATACCTCCCATACAGCTCTTTCTTCGCCTCCGAGCGAATTCTTCGGAACAAAAACCCACTCTCCATTCTCTTCCTGCTTTGCCTTTATCTTGGGTGAGATCATGAGGCCTCGCCCAAGAATACCCGAGTCTGCGACGAGCCTTGTACCAGCGTCGACCACGTCTTCGACCTTACCAAGGCCTGGTCCTCCCGCAAGGATGAAAACACGACCGCCAGCATTCACCATAGGCGTATCGATAAAATAAGGGAATAACGCCGTGACGCGGACGCCATCGATCATTGATGATGTCCGTAGTGTTCTGAACAGCCCCAACACACCGTGCTTTGAGGCTCCATAGAGAGGCTGACCCACGATCGGCGCTAATGAGGCTACGGAGCCGATGAGCATCAAGTGTCGGTCCCTGGGTGTCTTTGACGGATCCGTGTCAGGCGAGCATGGCTTCGAGCCAGGGTTTTTCTGGAGCCAGTATAACGCGAGGTGGGCCGTGTACAGCACACCGTAGAGATTGATATCGACGACCCTGAAGTCCGGCTTCTTCGGCTCCGATGCGCTGAGGTTCGATGGGAAGTGTATAGTCTCGGGTTGAGCAATGCCGGCATTTGCAACGACGGTATCAATGCCGCCATGAGGGCTAAGACGAACCGCCTCTTTGAACAGATTGACTTGAGACTGCCAATCCGCCACATCGCAGTGCACAAAGTGTATATTCTGATTTCCAGTCTCTTGCCGGACTTGCCGCACCGTTTGATCACCCTTCGAAACGTTGATGTCTCCAACGATGACCGTTGCACCATGAGCTGCCCATTTCCGTACGAAGCCCGCACCGAAACCGCTTGCCCCTCCAGTGACGATGATAACCCTGCTCTTCACCCAATTCGGATCATACGGTTTGGAGAGGTCAAGAGGAGGTGATTGACGGACGTTGATGGGTGTCTTCTTGTATTCTGTGGCCATTGTGAAGCTTGAATGGTTCACATGCAGGTAGCTGCTTCAGCTCCGCTCGCTCTTTCCGTCAGCTGGGTTATCGAAGCAGGTAGACTGATGATGCTGGCATTTACGACTTATATGAACCTCTTGAATTCACATGTGGGTCTCGGGCAGAAGAGGCTTCGCGTTCGCTCTCGAGCAGGTAGCTGCGATATCCTAGGAGGTAGTCTCCGACTCGTATGCAGTTTCTGGAAAACGATCCAGCGCCACAACGACTGCCCTACCGCATTTTGCATGGCCGGGAAGGTTCCAGGGAAACCATCATCCGATTTCCAAGGCAAGATGAGCTGAACTTTTCTGCCTGACTTCGAAAGTTGGACAGAGAATAGAGGAGGCTGGACCATGTCGATTTCAGTGGCTGCTATGTCACGCCCGAGCAGCTAGACCGCGCAGATTTGAGCGAGCGATAAAACGGTCGCGAAACATAACATTTCTAGAAGCATTTCATTAGGATGGTATCAATGAAAGGCAGCTGCAAGGTCAAATCGTATTGATCGCAACGGAGGTTTTAGCAAATTAGGTCAGTCACTTTGTCGTTGGATACTGATGCTCCGTGAATAAGAATTACAACATTGAGACTAACATCAAGGCTAAGAGTTGAAGCGTCGGCGAGGCTTCGAAACCACACCAAGGAGCTTGATATCAGATCGTCCGCTTTGGACACTTTTCACGATTTTGCTTACTAGCACACAAATATCTCAAGAGCCAAAGCAACTCATTATGCATTACCAAGGCAGTCTCATGCTTCAAAACAACAAACCAGCCATCCGCGAACGGTCTTAATTCGATTTTAAGTATCTATGCTTGCTTGTGACTTCTGTTATAGTAAACGTATCGCCGACATGCACCTCACCCTGTGCTCGAGGGACGCATAGCATACCGAAACAAGGCTTGAACTTGATGCCCTCATCAATCCGTCGATACTTCATTAACATATCCCATCTATGACTAAGGTTAGCAGAAACTCGTAGTAGTAACAACCCAGAGGATTACGAACGGCTGATTCTTGTCTTTCACAGCTGTCTCTGGATCCACATTGGGTACCTGACATCTGGCACATCTCGCTACAACGTCTGATATGATTGATTTGGCCTTGCCACCAATCTTGACTGTTTTCCAGGTATCTTCATACCAGGGTGACTCTCCTTCCACCACAATATTCGGTCGGAATCGCTCAATACTGATTTCTTCATGGCCTATCTGACTCAGGCGGCCATTCAACTCCTCTATGCTCTTCTGATTTGAGATTTGCAGAGGCATCAGATCCGCGAATTTCATGCTTTCGGTTCGACCGAGAATTTTGGGGGCGCCATTGCCTCCGAGCGTGCGTACTTTCGGTCCTTTGTACACGAGTCGTACTTCTCGGCCAAGAAACTCTGAGAAAGGTGCTGTGAGCTCCTCCGAGTACATGTATCCATCAAGCTTAGTCCCCCAAATCTCGACGTCAGCAAGGGTTGTATTATTCTTCAGCCATTCTCTAGACGGACGCGCTGGGATCGTGAAGCTAATTGGAGGGTTGCTGTTACGGATGCTCACTGCCAGCTCATCATTCTCAGTGATAGCGGTATCGATTAAAGTCATCTTGGACACTTGTCTAATAGTGACGAAGTTCCCCTTTTCTGCATCAACGAACATCCATTGGCGGTCCAAGTCCAAACCTGACTTCAGTAATATTGCCTCTTTTACTTTAAATCCACGACAAGATTTGATGGGATATAGTCGAATCTCGACAATCTTCGTCGGCGGAGGTACCAGAAGTTTCTCTCCTCTGGCTTGTTGGCTCTGACGGGTGCGATTGAGATAGAAGAGAATGAGAGGTAGGCCAAAGATTGCCGCACACAGCCAATACATGAAGAGACCGGGTGAAGGGACGTCCATTGGGTCACGAAACTCAGAAAGGTAAATCCAGGATTTAAAGAGATCAATGTGATAGCGAAAGCACAATATTAAATTTTATACTTCCGCTCTCCTCCGCAGAGGGGAATGTTGCGGCACTAGGCGGACACGGGTCTTGTGCTTGATAACAGATCCGGCAAAGTAAACGGGATTGAGTTCGTTAAGGAATTAGATCCACAGCTTTATATACGATAATAGATTCGATGAGTCACGAATGTCATAATGCTTCGAAAGACTTGAATAGTCTGGATTCGGCGTATTAGGAATGCATAGACCAGGAACGATAGCTGCAGTTAGTGCAAGCAATTATGTCGAACGGCGAGACAGAAATCGAGAAATTGACATGGTGGCGGAAGCTACTCGAAAAGAGGATAATGCAGCCACAGCTTTTCCTGTGGGGACTGAAGAACCGACTTTGATACAAACTTTCACTATTCGGCCTACAGATCCTCAACGCCATTGGTCTCGTCGACAGAGATCTACATGGTATTTTCTTCTTGTCTACCATATCCTAATTCTTCGCGCCAGGCCAAATTCTCTATCTGCGTCGCCAGATTCAGCTAAATCGGGGTTCGATGACAGAACCTTCGCCATTCTCGACCTATTGAGACCGCCAGTCTCAGCATTTCAAATCCAAATAACTGTCTCGAAGTCTGTTATCAGCTGGATCATGGGGAAGAGGGGAGGCAAAAGAGGTAGCCGTGGCCGTGGAGGTGGAGGTGGAGGTGGTTGGCACAACCAAGGTGGAAGAGCAGACTATAAAGAAATTCCCAAGACCAATGTCAAGTTTGAGAAATATTACAACGAGTTGGGAATTGTAACAAACGAAGAGTACAAAGAGTTCTGGCAAGCCCTTAGACGAGACCTGCCGAACAGCTTTCGCTTTACAGGTTCCAAGGGCCATGCGCTGGCTGTCCAGAAACGACTCATCGAGCATTACATCCCTCAAATCACCTCCGTCAAATGGAATGGCGAATTTGTCGAGCCACCCAGGCAGGTAGAATGGTTCCCAGAGAAACTTGCTTGGGACATGACCACTCCAAAGACCGTCGTTCGCAAATTCCCGCCCTTCGCCTCCTTCCAAAAATTCCTCGTCTCAGAAACTGGTGTTGGCAACATAAGCAGGCAAGAGATAGTGAGCATGATACCGCCTTTGGTTTTGGATGTGCAACCAGGCATGACGGTTTTGGATCTCTGCGCAGCACCTGGCAGCAAGTCGGCACAATTGATTGAACTGGTCCACAGAGGGGAAGAAGCACGCATCAGGCAGGTTCTTCACAAGATTAGGCAGGAAGCTGGCCGCGCTGAGAGCCCTGACGGTGTAGAAGTCGAGCTCGAGCAATTCGACGTCGAAACTCAGGATGACTGGTCCGATGAGGGTAGAGCCACGGGCTTGCTTATTGCAAACGACAATGATTACAGGCGCGCACAGATGTTGGTACACCAGGTCAAACGGCTGAACTCCCCTAACATGATTGTCACTTGCCATGACGCGTCACAATATCCCTCTATCAGGATCCCTTCGGATTCACCTACTCCAAGATACCTCAAATTCGACCGCATTCTCGCTGATGTACCCTGTTCGGGTGACGGGACAACCCGGAAGAATAACGGTGTGTGGAGAGATTGGTTACCAGGAAATGGACTTGGTCTTCATGACCTACAGCTCAGAATTCTGGTCCGCGCTTTACAAATGCTGAAAGTTGGTGGTAGGATTGTGTACTCGACCTGCAGCATGAACCCAATCGAGAACGAGGCCATTGTCGCTAGTGCTATTGATCGATGTGGCGGCGCGAAGGTCGTCCGACTTGTGGACTCGAAGAACGAACTGCCTGGCCTAAAGCGATACCCTGGCCTAAGAGACTGGAAAATCATGGATAAGACCGGTAGAATCTGGAATACCTGGGAGGAATATCAAAAGGCTGTAGAAGCATCCTCGGGTAATGGAGTTCCTGTGCTTAGCGGAGGAATGTTTGCTCCAAGCTACGACGACGAACAACTTCGAGTGCCCTTGGAATACTGCATGCGAATCTATCCCCATCTACAGGATACTGGTGGTTTCTTTGTTGCTATTCTTGAAAAGCAATCCGAGATCAGAGTGGGCAATGTACCGAGTGGGAAGCTAAAGTCAAGCGCTCCCGCTGCTCACACTTTAAAGGAGAATGTTCAACCTTTGGAGAATGGTGCCGGAAGTAAGGAAACCGAAACAGCAGTTGAAGTTGACGAACCAGATACAACGCACGACGACGGCAGTCTGACAGATGACAAAATTACAGAAACGGTTGCTCATGAGCCAACAACTGTTAACGGGCACGCGGATGAGGAAGAGAGCCTGAAACGAGAGTACGGCGAGGAAGAAGATGCTCAACCTGTGAACAAAAGACTTAAGCTGGAAGAGTCCGAAGTGGAATCAATCAGTTCCGGTGCTTTCGGCCTTAGTGGTTCCAATGGGAAGCAGGGCGAGCGGAATGGAAACAGCGCACCCGTACGGAAAAAACCATCTGGACAGCAATTCGAGGAACCGTACAAATACCTTCCGTCAGATCATCCCGAACTCCTGAAAATTTACGACTTTTACAAGCTATCACCACAATTCCCCCGCGATCGATTCATGGTGCGAAATGCTACTGGCGAGCCTGTGAAGGCAATATACTACACATCGAGTCTCGTCCGTGATATATTGCGGCTGAATGAAGGCAAAGGCATAAAGTTTGTTCAGTCTGGCGTTAAGATGTTCATGAAGCAGGACGCACAAGGTCAAGATGTCTGCAGGTGGCGCATTCAGATGGAGGGCTTGCCACTCGTTGAGACTTGGATTGGCGAAGAACGCACTGTTCGGCTGTATAAGCGGGACACTCTGCATAAGCTCTTGATTGAGATGTTTCCAAAGGTTGCCGGTGGCGGTTGGTCAGAGCTCGGAGAAATTGGGGAACGAGTTCGAGATATTGGCATGGGCTGCTGTGTTCTACGGGTTGAGGTTAGTGATGACGAAAATGGGTTCAAGTGAGTATCCACAAACAACGATTTTAATGCCACTTGTCTAACTACTTACAGGGAGCGGATTGTTCTTCCGCTCTGGCGAAGTATTGCTTCTGTCAATCTCATGCTGCCGAAGGAAGAACGAAGGGCAATGTTGCTGCGATTATACAACGACGAATCACCGCTCATCGACCATAGCCACGAGCATCGGCCAAATTCTGAAGGTTCGAAAGAAGTGGAGAAGACCTCCACGAATCTTGAGTCCAAAGGTAGAGAATCCAATAGCGGGCATCACGACGGAGGGAACGATCATAACGGCAATACTTCATCTGAAGGTGAAAGAGCCATGGAAAGGTGATATCTTGCTAAGTATGGTTGTAGCCGAACCTGCAGGATATGGATGAACCATGATCGAATTGCCATAGAAGATACCCATCGAGTGCTAGACATGCAAAGTGAATTCACTAATCTAACTGTGGTACTCAATGTTCCCACATTCTACAAGCATGGTTCAAATCGTCCCTGAGCTACAGGGCATCATTTTCAAACAGAACTCAATCGCTTTACACGTGTAAATTCTCAAAGGTCTTTCCAAGCTTCCACGTCATCCCATCCGGGCAAGGTACGAGGCAGCGCTTCAGGAGTTTGATCTGGCCAAGTGTTCTGCAGTAGCCGCATCAATTCCTCATACACTAGCCGATTACCTTTTGCTGTCAAATGAAGACCATCAGAGAGTAAGCTTGGAAGTCCAGTCTCGAAGTTCTGCGGTACAGCTTTCGATCCCATCAAAGGATCACCAAATTTCCATCCTGCTTTCTTCATGAAGGCGGACCAAATGTCAAGGTGTGTAACATTTAGCTCCTTGCTTACATCTCTCACAGCTTGAGCGTATCTGCTCGTAGTTTCCGCCGTTCGTCGAACCTCATAGATTCCCTTTGTTGTACGGTCGGTGTGCTCGCACATTCGTTCGTCTATTGGCGGCGGGGTGATCAAAATGACACGCGCTCCATGTGCTTTGACAAGAGGATGCAAGACTATGCTTTTGAGATTGGCCTTGAAGTCTTCAAGTGGCACGTCTTGAGTGGGTTGCGATGTGTTTGGCAACCGCGAATCGTTTGCGCCGAAGAATATTGTCAAGATTCGAATTCTTGCGTGCTCCGGAGGTGGGAGTAAGATCGGAAGCTTGTAAAGACCTTTCCTAGTGTTGTACCCGCCCAGTCCTGCATTGACGACATTCAATTTACGCACATAGGCACTTGCAAGAGCAGCGACCCAGCCGAATCCTTGATCTTGAGAGAATCCCGCCTGGGTGATTGAGTCTCCGAAGAGGAAGATCAGGTCTTGCGCGGTGCCAAACATGTCGAGGACTGACTTCCAAGTGCTTCTAGCAGTCTAGCAGAAGATCTGTGCGCTTTGTTTGCACGCTTAGGGCCATATATTGATCAAGCTGCTTACCGTTACCACTTCGGAGGAAACAACAGCGGTTAATGGATATAAGTTGCGATCCCCTTCAAGAGGCTAGGGCAGCCCTTTTCCGGTATAGCGTCCCCCCGCTGGACCCTCTTACCAAGCCACTCTCTGCCTTGACGTCAAATCAACTTACTTTTCAACGCTCTCTTCTCCATCATCCTAATTGTCCCTACCGATTCTCCATGACTTCAGAAAGCCATTTTCAGTAGATGTAGTGCAGAGGAGAATTCCCTTTTGGAGGGTGATACTTCAACTAAGCAACTATGATACGTTCGGTAGCTTGTTACAGCACATCACGCCAAGGGTAGATTCACTACAATTATGCCACGTGGAGAGAAATTCGCAACAATGGCGGTCCAACTCCTATTGGCTAATGCGTCTACCTCTGTAGAGGAACGAGCTTACCGTGCTGCCAGTCACTCGCCGCCAAATTGGCTTCCCGCAATGCCAAGTCAAGTTGGTCAAGAACGTCCAAGAACTCCTCACGCTCTCGGATTAGACAGGAGGCCGCTGCCGTGATGGAGTCCTATAGTCACTATACAAGAGTTGATTTCTCTTCGATTTCACGATGTACATAGTGTACGAAGGCAAGGGCAATGTTGTGATAGGAGCGGTGGCTTGGTTGAGATATCATGCCTTCTGCAGGTATCTGAGCACGAAATAACTACAACAAAGATGACAATTGATTGATCATCATAATGATTTCTTTCTTTGTGGCCGCCCATTACTTACATAGCAAACGAAGGCGAGGGTTCAAGGTTTATCAATACTAGAACGGTTTCACACATTCTATCAAAATTTAGGCCTCTGAAATCTCTCTATCACAAGTCAGTGAAGTCAGGGTAATGAGCACCAAAACAGCAGCACTTTTGCCAGTCCGCAGAACCATTTGATCTAATTTCGCGAGGTTTATTGGGGAAGTCTTGGCAGCCTGACTGTGGTGATGCGCCACCGACGCACGGACATAAATGTGGTTCGTGCGCGAGGTTGGAGCTTTGAGGTGGCTGGTGCCCAACCACCAAACATCAACACCAAGACTCGATATCACCAACTGGAAGCCCATATGTCTTTCATGGAGGTTGGCATGGCTTCGTTAGCTCCTAACATACTACAATTTCCATCTGATCTGTATCCTAGTGTCTGGAGGTTGGATTTCCGTCCCGACCTCCCCAATGTGATCCTTCATGCCCCTATATCAAGCGAACACGCAACACCCGTGGCTCCGAGTTGTTTGTCATTCTGTTTCTCTGCCTTGAATCCTGCCATTGAAACTCCCATCAAAGCGCACTGCTATACTTAAATATTAAGTGAGCTATTTGTCTCAACAACGAGTGCTTACGTCTGCAAGCACCCGTACAACTTCACCCAGCCTCTTCTTTCTACATTCTTTTTGCAATCATGAAGTCCTACACAGTCGCTTCTCTGTTTCTGTCTGCTGCAGTACTTTCGACTGCTCAACTCATATAGTGAGTATGCGCTTACATATCTCAAAGAGTTTGCGTTGCTAATGCCTACCAAGTCATCCGGATACGTCGGACTTCACCTGCAACATTCCAAATGGTGCCTTCTGTGCCGGTGATAGCCTGGGCACAAGCATCATGATCACGTTCCAAAATGGTGTGGGCACTGTACATGACTGCTGCAACGACCTGAACGATGGGCACGCGCAGTGCTACCAATCGTCGACGCTGGCCGGCGATGCTGCCTGCTCATCAAACGGCACCGTGTATCCGTGCAACGGCGGATCCAAATTCCCACTCCCCCCATACCAGCCCGGCAAGGGCACATCCAACACGTGTGCACTCATTTCTTCCGGTGACGAGATCTGCAACTGCGGGCCAGAGCCATCGAATTGGACGAAATCGTCCTTGCCAACCCTTCCGACAAAACCTGTCAAGTCTACTTCCACGCCTTGCTCGAGCGAAGGGGCCAGTGGCGGACACCAGTCAAGCTCATCCTGGATGAGCAGTTCGCTTCCAGCGAACTGGAGCCCAACGCCGACTCCGTATTCATCTGTCGCTGCCTCAGCAACCGTTAAGGTGGTGTCTACGAACGCAGCTCCAACGCCCGTGGTTGGCGTCGAAGTACTGGCCGTTGCTGGCTTGGCCGCGTTGTTGTTATAAGCAGCGCTATGCAGAGAGTTGAATTGGGAGACGCTTCAGACCAAAGTTTGATTTGAGGATGAATTTACAATGGCGGGCCTGATGTATACACAGAGGCCAGGAATGGAGGAAAATCTGCGGTATTCGGGCGGCGTTCTAAGTCCTGGTAGATGGATGAAATCTGGGATCTCGGCTATGAGGGACTGAGCTTATGGTTAATCGGTATAATGCGACTTCATGTGTAAAGATACGTCGACTTCAAGGAAGCAAGACAGACAATAATGGTCAAACATCACAAAATGCATTATCGCGTCCAAGTCCAAGTGCAATCAACTAAACAATCGTCTGTAGTGCTTGATGAGAGCCGTTTCATCTCTCATCCCACAATTCCCAATCCTCAAACACCGTTGAATATATACACACCATCGATAACGTCATGTCAGGGAATGCCAAAGAGGATCTCACCGGCGACACATCTGAAAAAACAGGGGAAGCCAGGCCGGGAGGAGCTTTTCGACTTTCCAAACACGAAGCATCATCGACCACAGCACCATCGATCACAGCACCCAACTATCAACAGTCCAACTCAACTATTCGGGTGAAACGTCCAACCACCATCCTTAATGAAGCGCTCCCTAGCCTCACGATCCTTGCGGCGCTCCTCCTCGGTAACCCTATCGTGCGTCCACACAGCGCTAGAGGTGCGCTCGCGGAACTTCTTGTGGCGGTCCTTGTTGCGGAAGACCTCCTCCATGTGCAGGGGCGCGATGGGCCCGAAGACGTTCTCCGGGTCCACCAGCTGCTGCTGCTGCAGGAGCTCGCGCAGCGCCGGCGAGTCCACCCACGACGGCGCTTGGAACTCGTTCTCCGAGTCCTCGTCTTCCGAGTCCGTCGCGATCTCTGGCAGCGCGATCGTCTCGCCTGGCGGGTAGTACGGCGACGATTTGGCGCCGGATTTGGCCGCCGATTTGGACACGAAGTTGGGATCGGGTCGCCCGGGCGTCTTGAAAATGCCTTGCCCATTTTGTGCTGATGGCCCGGCAGGAGGGTTGGGTGCGTCTGCGAAGGGAATACGTGCGTTGGCGAATTTAGCCATATCCTGTTGAGTACCTTGCTTCGCGTGGTGTTGGTGATGTTGAGCCGTGACTGTCTTGATGTACATTGATTGTTGATGCTGTTGCCCGTGAGAAGCCTGCTGCATGTAACCCATCGGGAACTTGGACGGCTCCTGAATTCTGTTAGTGATACCTTCCATGCCTCCAGAGCTAGATTGCCATACTTTTCGAATATTAGATTGACGAATTGGCGGTGCCATTACTGAGCGACGTTGATCAACCGGTTCGCTCTCATCTTCCTCTGTCTTTCGTCGTTTCGAATCCATCTGCTGGTAAGATGCAGGATTCCGTTGAATTTGTGGTCGTTGGCGATCTTCTTCAGGATCTGGCTGCAATGGGCGCTTCGCAGGTGGTTTCGCGGGATTGATCTGTACTGCGGGACGTTGCGGATCCTGAACGAGAGGCATCTTCGTGAGAGGTCGAGCGTTGCCCACGTCTGCTCGCGGGTGAGCTGGCTGAGGCGCATGAGCTCTCTCTTGTTGTAGCGTAGTGGCTAAGTCGTTTTGCTCTCGACTGGGTGGCCTCTGCACATCTTTCCGCTGTTGTTCCAGACGTTTGGCTTCGGCGACCTGGCGTTGAGCAGCTTGCTTAGCTTCTTGGATGCGTTGCTGCTCGGCTGCCTTTCGTGCCTGCTCAAGACGACGCTCGGCCTCCTGCTTAGCCTGCCTCTTCTGCTCGAGCTCACGTTTTTGTTCCGCTTTGCGTTGTGCGGCCTTTTCCTCTTGCTCTTTCTTCTTTGCTGCTGCTTCCATTGCCCGCCTAGCTGACTGAGAAGAAGCGGTTCCCTTAAGACTAGTAGTTGAAGCAGATGAATGTAAAGAAGCATTGCTCGGCTTGGAAACGATGCTGGGTTGTTTTGGAGGAACCGGAGGAGCGAGAGACTCGCTCAATGAGGAAGCAAGAGCAGTATTGTTTGGTGGCATATGACCAATGCGTTGAGATGGCATCCGAACAGTGACTGGAGCGGGTTTGGCCTTGGGAGCTGGAGCAGCCTGTACGGGCTTGCCAACCCTCCTCGGTTCGCGCAATTTTGTTTGTTGTGCAGTGGGTAGATTGCTCTTTGGAGGTGGTGGCGGTGGCATATCATCCACAGAACTCACTAGAGTCTCCTTGCTACGCTCTGCCTCTGCCTTGGCCCTCTTAGCCGGAGAATCTGGTCGATCCATTTTCTTGGAAGCCGCCGCAGCCACTTGTCTTTCCTTTTCGCGAGCCTTCTCAAGTTGATTAGTCACCTTTTGTCGTTGCTTCGCCTCTTCTTCTTTTCGTTTCTGTTCCCGTTCGGAGGAGCTTCGGGTTCTCCGTCCTTCTTGTTCGGAAGACACACTCTTGGGAGGCTGAAGTGTGGGATACAATGCCGGAGCAGGTATGATATCTGGTCTTGGACTAGGGAGAGTCTCAACCGAGGCCGAATATTTCAGTGGAGGCGGAGGAGAGAGTGCTTCCATCTTAGCTTGTGCGCTGACCCCGGCACTGCTGGCAAAGATACCCTTTGCTGACTTCAAAACGGAATATAGCTTTGCTTTTGAAGCGCTAAGTGGCCCATCTCCCATTCTCTTTGGTGAGCCAACTGGTGTGAATGATTCGACAGAGGGATTAGGATTCGAAACAGAGATGGGTTTCTGTGGTGGATCCGGAGCCATCTCGGCCCTGGTGGGAGATGGGAGTGCGGTCGTAGAGGTTGTCTTTTTGTGTCCGAAGATACCTCGTCTGTTTGGTGATGGTACCCTAGCAGGTGACTGCTGTATATCTCTTTCCAAACCACCAATACTATCTTTACCATGGATTTGTTCCATAGCTTCAGCGGTATAACTCTTCATCAGAGGTGGTCGAGATGCTGGCGCCTCGGAATTATCACCTTTCATGGGAGCGATCCAATCATCATCCTCATCCTCGTGGGACTGGATGAAGCTGCCTGGAATGGTGTTGGACTTTGCAGCCACACTTGGAGCCTTGACGAGTTCACTCTTACTCTCTTGCCCGGCAGGAAGCTGTGCGTAGAGATTGGGAATGGACTTAGACGATCTGACTTCTTTTGTCTTGCCCAACATGTTTATGCGATCATGTAACCGCTGCGTAGATGTCTTGTTGTGCAGTCTTGTCGTCTCGGACTCTTCTCTTTGTAATGGTGGTTTATCAGCGACTGTGTCGACGTCCATCCAGTCTTCGACTTTGTCTGCAGCCACTGTTGGCACGTTCTGTTGCCCACCAAGACTCTTGCCACCAGTAAAGCGACCAAGGTAGCTACTTCGACTTAGAACGGCTTTAAACTGATCAACAACGCTTGTGCGTTGGGTTTGAGCACCGAAACTTGTCTTCTTCCCTACCAGCGGCTCTCGTCCTGGCAGTGCAGAGAAGGTAAGACTGCTTTTCCGAAGTAATGGCTTTGGAGGGCTTGAGCCATCTGACGGAGTTGCAGTCTCTACACCCTCCATTTCATCATTCGGTACTACTTTCGTCGGGGCTTTCCCTTTGGCTCCCGAAGCTGTCTGTTCCTGAGCTGGAGCCTTAGGCTGATGTTGTGTTGAGGTGTGTGCTTCGGTCATGGTGATATCCTCGCCTTGTTCCTTGCTCGCAGACTCTGCTTTGCGTAGATCATCATGGGACGGGCCTTTGCTCCCAAAGCTCTCCTTGGCAGACATGTAAGTTTCTTCGTCTTCTGTGTGTCTTCGCTCTTCCGCTTGGGGCGCTGCCGCTTTGTTTAGGTTCTGGTTTGTCTGCACGCTGGACGAAGGTACAGGCTCTTTATCCAAGTCCATATCATCATCGGTCGCTCCCTGGTAGCCAGAATCATTGTTTGGTTTCAGTTGTCTGGGGACTACAGGTTGTGAAGCTTTGCTGATAAGAGCCGTTGGTTGCGAATTCTCCTGATCCTCAGCTACTTGGAACTGGGTGATTTGCTTGTAGAACTGCGATTTCGACGGGCTGGGACCGGCTTGTTGATTGGGAGTGAAGATGTCAGTCAATGGCTGTTGTTACAGTCAGTAAATCTACTACCCGATTCGGACGTGTAGGACTTACGGTTCGTGTTCCAAGTGCATTTCGCTTCCGTGTCGTTCGAGGAGTCTTTCCTCTCAGCTTGCCTGGAGTCTTAAAAACGTTTGTCACGTCCCTGTGTATTGTTAGTAGAGCCTCTGGTGCGTTTAAGTCGAACGTACAGTTGAGTTGAAGAGAAGATCTCGGCCATATGTTCGTTCAGCCATTCCATCTCATTTCGAACTGAGTAGCCAAACTCTTCTGCTTCTTGTTCGACAAGCTCGTCAGCCTGTCTCCTCTCCGATACAATCCATGGTGCTGAGCCCACGGGCAGTTTGGAACGCACAGCAGCCATGCTATCGAACCCAAACAAACCACGCGTTGTCGCGATCAAGAGCTGTTAGGGTGCGAATGAGGCCGTCACTGCGTTAGATACACTTTTGTATCATGGCAATAAGCAAAATGGAAGCATATTTCTCGAGAAGCAAAGAGCAATGTTGTGTTGACAGAAGATTGGAGCTTCATAACTTTGAATGTTTAGACGCGCGAGCGACGCTTGAGCACGTGCCAACAAACAGCCTCAGGCAATTATGGCCTCAGGCTTTAATATACGAAGCACTCCGTACTCGCTTCCACCATGAGAGCATAGTCAATACTGTGGCCAAAAGTCTCCTTGAATATTGTTTATTGGTAAATGACCTGACGGCGGGAACCCAGCGGTTACCGTCTTATTAGGTAATCCCCTCTTGCTCTCATTGGCTCAATCGCATGGTTTTTCCGTCCCCGTACAGCCTCTCATTCGCAGTATTTGAAACCTGTTGACCTCTCCCTCATGCGTTTTACTTTACGTTGCTCTTTTTCACAGCCCTCAACCGGTCCTCCACCCTTTCCATCCCGGCGCATGCTGCCCCATTGCCGTCGCTATCTCTGACACCAATGTGACGCTGCAGCCCGTCTCCGACGCACCGCTCCTCCTCGCGCCTCTCACGGTCCCCTCGCTCTCTTGTTCCATCGTTCGGTCGTTCCCTCCGTCTCCCTCGTTTTCGCTGTCGTACGCTTTGCCATCGCCTTCTTCCCCTTCTCGGCGCAACAGCCATGAACACCAGCATGTAGCGGCTGGGATCTTTCGCAGGAGGGCACGGGCTTTGTGTAGTGATCTTGTAGTTGCTCCGGAGATAGCCAAATATGCTGGTGCTGACGGTGATGAGGGCTTGAATGTCCATAGTCGTCGCGATCGCCGCGGCAATATGAATGGCAGTGGTGTCGGTGACGGCGGCAGCGACAACAGTGACTATAGCTAGGACAACGAGGATTATGAACCTCCTGCCCGCATGAACTGGCGATGGGACTCACTGGAGGAACAGCACTTGCTGGAATGGAGAATGGAGAACAAACCACGGAAGTGGATATTTGACCTGTTTCAGACATTCTCAAAAAGCACTTAGAAGTAACTGAGGTCTTGTGAACTCATGTCCAAGTATAGGCTGAACGTCACGAAGCGTTTCTATAAGTATGGTCATTTTAACAGCAGCTCCTTGATTTGCCCGATGCTTTCTCCCCAGCCTTTGATTTGTCACTCGTTGGAGGGACGATTCTTTACGTTAAATTGCTTGTTCCTCGTAGCTTACATTTCCACTCTGCACTAACTTTGGCAAGCCGATAGCAGATCACAGGGTGATAACACTATCGTAGGTTACTGATATCAGACAATTTATCACTAGCTTTGATTAATTTTCAGTTCTTCATTCTTATATTCGCAGTCCTGGAATTGAGAAGTCACTGAACATTACAGCCGTCACTGCTCTCTATCTTCTCCCGAGCCGTCTTTCCGACCTGATGGGCCAACCGATGGGCTTGATAATCTGTAAAGGTCAATGTTTATATATGCTGCGATATACTTCTACAAAAGCACATACGTTTGTGACAATACCACTCTCCATTCCATTCGTCTCTGTATAACCTATTGCAGCCATTCCATGCACATTTGTCTAGTAGATATTAATTAGATTTACAGTTTCGCTTAGTAGTATTACTCACGATGTTCGCAGTAGCTGTAATAGTAGTCGTCATCCTCATAGACGTCGTTTTTGCATTGGCGGCATGTCCCTAGTAAAGGCTCAAGTTGGTAACAGGCTATCATGGTTTTCACCTTGCTAATACTAACGGTCTGACATTTTGGACCGATAAGTCCTAATAATTGATATGATAGTCGAATTGAGATATTGTGAGAGTGGTTGGGATAACACAATCTCAACGAGCTTAAGTTTCGAGCTGTCCTCAAGGAAGTGGTGGCGCAGCCTTACAATTAATCACATATCAACGTTGGCGGATTTGGCAGGCCTATTGGTTTGCAGAACGTTTCAACAAAGGAATGGATTCAGGCTACGTGTCCAACGTAGATTCGTTGCTCGTCTCACAGACTGATATCTTTATTGGATGTTGTTGCAACCTGCATTAATCTTGAATGGTCACCCACACTTGTTATGGGAAGGAATGAGAGGTAGATATGCGATAGACTGGGTAGAACTGTCGGTGAACTAGGACGTATTTAGCGAAGCAACTTGGTTGGCTGAGGGTAAAGAACGGCCTTGACAAGAAACAAGTTAGCGAAGGAATAAGGATAGCGGCTCCAATAATCCTTCAATGACACGTGATTTATGCCTGATGGTCCGAGACCTTACTGTTAGTTTACAAGTGTTAAAGGACCCCTTAAGATAAAACCAGAGGGAAATGGATGCAGTATTGACGCTGTGCCGTTAAAAGAGTGCCAGATGTCACGAGGATTGCATTCATTTAACGCCGGGACACTGTGATACAGGAACTTCGGAGGTTTTCAAGAAGACAAGAAAAGGGCAACCAATAACCTACAACCATTACTACACAGACAACATCCAGAAGAGTCGTCCAGACTCCACAACAAAACTCCTGTGGAGAGCAAATGGTACCATTTTCGGGCGCCCTTCGAACTTGGAGAGAGGACGGAAAGTGGGATTCCAGGAACTGCGAAACCGAAAAGGCCTATATCTGGTGAGGCGCAACATGGGAGCGCAGAAGGGCTGCAGGGGACCCTTTGTGCTTGGCCAGCTGCGGCGGGAAGGCAGCTATTAGGCGGCATTCAATCGGTGTATTTTATGGGCAGATTTACCGCCGAAAAGAGCGTCACAAACCGCCGAAAACGCGGGTCAACCTGCCAGTCAGGTCATTTAAACTGGTATTCAATTGGTTCTTGGGATGTACTTTGATACCAAGTCTCACCATTCGATCCCGACATCGCACCGGTTTCACTCCGTAGTGATCGAGCTTGTCGGAAACAACTTAAAGGCCGGGAATACAGCCGAGGCCGAAGAGATTCATTGCATTGCTTGCGATTGGGAGAAGCTGCGTCTTTGAATATAATATATCTTGTACGGAGAGGTTGTATTTCATATCAATTAATAGTTCAGTGCTCTTGCCTTTCTGTCGGTTTAGAAAAACTATGTAAAGCGTTGTCGTTATTACTTCAACATCATCAATCCATGGGTTCAAGAGTTGGACTCTCAAGGCTTTTCCAGCCAGTTGCTTCGAATCTTCGAGGCCTTCGTCCCAGCTTCAATTTCTTGAATACACGCGCTTTCTCAAATTCGAGATGTCAACGGTTAATGGAAATGTCTGGATTCACAGAAACTCAGCTCTCGGTGAGAGAAGCTGTATCCAAGATTTGCGCAAATTTCCCTGACGTTCGTGGGCCTCTCTCATTCTGAGGACTCCCTATGCTGACTGTAGAGCAGGACTACTGGATGGAGCATGATCAAACTGAAGAATATCCCCATGAGCTTCACGCCGCTCTGGCAAAGGACGGCTGGATAGGCATCGCGCTCCCAGAGGAGCAGGGAGGTGCAGGACTTGGAATCTCAGAGGCAACGATGATGCTTCACACCATTTCTGAGAGCGGAGCAGGCATGGCTGGCGCTCAGTCGTTGCACGCCAATGTCTACGCCACCCAACCAGTGGCGAAGTTCGCGTCTCCGGAACTCCAAGCTAAGACTCTGCCTGGCTTGATTGCTGGCGAGTACAAGACGTGCTTTGGCGTAACGGAGCCGAATACGGGTCTCGACACGCTCAAGCTGAAAACGACGGCCAAACGCGATGGTGACGATTATCTGATCTCGGGGCAGAAGATCTGGATCACAAACGCACAAGTCGCATCCAAGATGATCTTGCTGGCACGCACGACGCCGCTCGAAGAAGTTACAAAGCCAGCCGAAGGACTTTCACTCTTCTTCATCGACTTTGATAAGACTGACCAAGCCATCGACATCCGAAAGATTAAGAAGTTGGGTGGCCGCGCCGTCGACGCAAACGAGATTTTCTTCGACAACTACTGCATCCCAGCGTCTACGCTGATCGGAAAGGAAGGGCAAGGCTTCAAGATTGTACTGCACGGCATGAATGCTGAGAGATGCTTGCTCGCCGGCGAAGCTCTGGGATTGGGCTACGTAGCACTGAAGAGAGCAACGACCTACGCGAAGGACCGTGTTGTATTTGGCAGGCCGATTGGCAAAAACCAAGGCATTCAACATCCGCTTGCCGACGCGTGGTGTCAACTTGAAGCTGCGAAGCTAGCCACGTATCATGCCGCTAGGCTCTACGACGAAAGTGCGAAGGACAGTTCCATCACACAGCATCAGGTAGGTGCCGCTTGCAATAGTGCGAAGTATCTCGCTGCCGAGGCCAGCTTTAAGGCTTGCGAAAGAGCCGTGATGACCCATGGTGGCATGGGCTACGCACAGGAATATCATGTCGAGAGGTACTTCAGGGAGTGTCTAGTTCCGCGCCTTGCACCAGTGAGTAGGGAGATGATCTTGAACTACGTTGGCGAGAGGGTGCTTGGGTTACCTAGAAGTTATTGAGCTTGGAAGTAGAGTAAATCATCTGTGTATCATTAGCAAATCTAGACGCATTCATACAGCTCGCAAGTCTTATAAAGTTCATTTCCAAAAACACCTGTCACCATCGTACTTACTTCACATTTTCATCTTCGAATCATCATTTCCTAACCTCGCAGCAGCCAACAAGTCTTCCCTGGTAAGCTCATCATCCGGTTTCCTGATCGGCCCGAGTCTCCCTATACGAAGCAGTCGGCCGATCATATCTTCGTCGCCCAAGTGGCTATTGTGCTCAAAAACGGGCGCCTCATCGAACGCCACCCTCGCGGCATCGACCATGATCCTCGCCGTCATGCCAAAGACTCGAAACCGCCTCATCGAGTCCTGCGCCAGCTTGATAGCTCTGGCAGGCGCGGGCAAGTCGCGATACGGAAGCGAAGAGCTGCCGACGGCGGGCGACGATGACACGGTGGGCGCCCAAGCAACGGTCTGGCCGGTGATGGGCACGTAGAAGTTGTGCATTCGCCAGCGTGACTCGTGCCAGTCGGTCCACGTGCCGTTGTACCACTTCACGGGGAAGTTGCTCGCCTCGGAGCCAAAGCCCGTGGCCGTTTCCGTCACGAACTCGTCCGTGTCTTTGAGGAAGTTGTGGAAGGGCGCCGAGAAGACGGCCGCCACTTCTTTGGCGTCGAGCCGCGGGATGAGAACTTCTTCTGCTGTTGGAATTCTCCTATCCGATGGCCAGTCGGGTCCCGGGTTGGCAGAAAGAAAGGCCACACATGGTCGTACACCCAGCTCTGTTCTGGCGAGGTTGGCTGGTAGTTGGCAAAGGTGTTCTATCCGGAAAGGTGGTGGGAATTTAGTGTCCTCTAGTGGGAGTCCAATTTCTTCGAACGCTTCTCTTCTGGCCGTTTGAAAGGGCGTCTCTGACAATGCATCTGCTTTGCCTCCCGGAAGAGCTGCTTGGCCAGCATCTAGTAGAGGATATTAGCCAAGATCTAAACCCCAGATGTCGTACCCACATGATGATAACGTTTTCGCACGCATAGTCAATACAACACGAAGTTCTCCCCTTACGTCTGCGAACAAGAGAACAAGAACAGCAGCCCGCCGTGATAAAGGTAATGAGTAGTATTGCGTTGGAGGCGGAACATAAGAGCGGAGCCGCGCGATTGCCGCCTTTAGTGCATAGATAAGTCAGAAGCAGATTCTCAATGCAGGAAGAGGGTTTAGGAATCATTTGGGGAAAAATAGCAGCGCAGATAGCCTTTTTCGGCTACAATGCTGCATTGTCCAATCTCTTAATCTTCTACCGGCGAAGTCATTGAGCCACACTTCGAAAGCCGTTGCTCGGTCTCCGATTTGTCTCTTGGTCTCGAACTACCGTCAGAATATAGCGGAAATGAAATCAAAACATTGCATCCGCGCTATTCCAGTAGAATACTAAAGGCTGAGATAGCCAAGAATGAAAAACGAGATAAGGAAAATCCACCCACCATATGTTCAGGTTTCAACGTTGTCATTTTGCTATCTGACATTCTCTTGCTGGATTGAACTTGACATATTGATGAAGAAGGCTCGCAAAGCGGTAAGGTCGATAGATGCGGTTGGGGGACGAGGTTCGAGGTGATGCATCCGAGGTCCAGCTGCAGTTTGTCGCACTTTCTTCGGTCGTGGGTGTGAAGGATTATGGCCCTCTTATTGGCCAAATACAACACTTCAAGCTTCAAACTATATTTCGCAACGCCGATCAACGTATATTGATTAAGAAACATAAGACTTCGAATTAATTGGGTTCGCGTCTTAATCATACAAGGGGGTTTCTTTTGCTCAGGGCTTCTCGCTCCAGGAGAGAGGAATGAGGACGTATCTAACGGTCCACCTCTTTCAAGAAATCATACATCGCTTGATTACACCATAAAAATGCCATATGGAGAGTCTTCCATCTAAGCTACCCTATGCACCGATGCTCTTTCATGTAAACACCCTCAAGAATCCCCAGATCCCAACACCACATAGAACAGGAATGGTAAGGTTGTCGTCCCATCCGAACAGATCGATAGCCTCGCTCGCACTCGCAATGAATCCCGACACAACGCTCATGGCTCCGAGAGCCAGGCCGCCTGTGATAGTGGCTTGTTCTGCAGTCCAGCCCAAGAGACCTCTAATTTGAGACGGCAAGGTCAATCGGTTTTGAAACATGAAGCTGTACTTTCCCGTGTCGTAGCCTTTAGACGCTCCCCAGTGCGGAGCTATGGCGCCCCAGAATAGGACTGCGGTGGCAACTCCAACGACTAGCGCAGCAAGACTACCAGCCAGACTCTTTCCTCGTCTTATGCGAGGCGTGTATCGTCCCCAAAGCCTCCCGAATGTGCTTGCCGCCGTGTCGCACCAGCTAAGGAGCAGGACACTCAGGACGCCTATATCCTTTGGTAGCCATGTCAGTACGATCCATGAGCCGAGAAGATACCAAATGACGCCGTTCCAGCCGTCGACTTCTGATTCTCTCATCAAAGCACCAACGACTCGAATGTAGAGCTTATTCACGCACTGAAAGTGATGTCTGATGGCATCGAGCGACGCAAGCGGAATGAGGGAGGCTAGGAGGTAAGGATGGATGTCGGTTGGCTGGTAGCCTTTGGCGTAGAAGTAGATTGCGACGAAGCCAATCGAAACGTGGAGCACTTTTCGAGGTATCTCGTGACGGTGGATGAATGAGCGAAATTGTGTGTGAATCGGTATTAGGCCAAGTGGACTTGGACTTCGACTGAGCTCGCGCCAGTAGTCATGTGAAAGCTTGGGAATAGAGAGATGGCCGGATGCGTCGCCGTTTGCGAGAGGCTCTGGTTTCCTCTTGACGGGGTTGGACGGTTGAGCCGAACTGGCCGTTGTAGAGTCCAGAGTTGTCAAAGGAGCGATTTTTGGCTTCCGACTTTCCAACCGCGGGCTTTTACTGCGAGGTCGAGCGCGCTTCTCTGGATCTGAGCCAGAGCCTTCAGCATCGTCACCAACAGATTGAGGTGAAGTGACGTGGGTGTGGCGGGAAAGAGATCTGGTGATCGGACCGAAGTATCCGTCTCTTGATGAAGCCTCTGTGGGTGTCGGAGAAGGTGAGATGACTCGTGGAGTCGCGGGAATGGGGTAGTGTGACGAAGCCATAGCGCACGCGACACCACCGGATGGTTAGGGCTGGCGTGGTTTGAGGGTAGATGTTGGATCTGAGGTTTGATATCGCCGCAGACGTCGCAGAGATGGATCCGGACGAGGGCGTACAGTATTCTGACCGCTTCGCTTTAAAGGTTGCGGAACGCTAATGTGAGACTGCGCTTCGCGTGGAAGAGGGGGCCGGAAGATGACTTTCTGGCCGATTCATCCGGCTTCGATGCATCTAGAGGTTTTAACGCATAGGACGCGGTCGCAGCGATAGGCGGCCCGTGAGGAAGATTGCAAGCACAGGTAGAGAAGAAGAAAAAGGTCATGGCGAGAAAATAAAGCGCATGGACCGACAGGAGTTACGATGTCGCACACGCAAGCAGGCAGGGCTGGCAGGCTGGCAGGGAGGCTGTGAACGCCTCGCTCGGCCGCTATTGGTCCGCTCAAGTCTAGAAAATCGAATTTTCAAGAACACCAAGCCACAAGCCACCTGCGTCTTGGAAGCGTGGTCGATGGGCAAAGGATCTGCAAAAGAACACGAAATTTTGAGAACAAGAAAATGGTGCATTTGCACGAGTATCGGCACTAATACCTGGCAGAGCGGTGGCTGTATCGCGCTCTGACAGCGGCACCAAGCGTACCTGTAGTTCCCAGGCGCATATGGCTCCAGCAGAAGCAAAACCCATAAACCGAGGAGCATCAAGAGCTTGGGATGCCTTGACTCCCGCATTATCAGAATGGATTCTCGAGGCCATTTCCAGCATGGGTTTCGCGCGGATGACGCCCGTGCAAGCGAGCACGATCCCGCTCTTCGTCGGTAACAAAGACGTAGTTGTCGAAGCCGTCACGGGAAGTGGAAAGACTCTGGCGTTCCTGATTCCCGTCATTGAAAAGCTTCTACGACTCGAAGAGCCGATCAAGAAGCATCACATCGGAGCCATCATTGTCTCTCCTACGAGAGAACTAGCATCACAGATTCATTCCGTTCTGATTCAACTCCTCGGTTTCCACGGCCCATCTGCTGCATTACTGAGACCACCAGACGACGAGGAAGCTGTTCCTCAAGAGATCTCTTCTAAAACACTAAAAGTTGTTCCACAGCTTCTCCTGGGAGGCTCGACATCGACAGCTCAAGATCTATCTACTTTTCTCAAGACATCTCCGAATCTTATCATAGCGACTCCTGGACGCCTCCTCGAGCTGTTATCATCGCCACATGTCCATTGTCCTCAGTCATCCTTTGAGGCCTTGGTATTAGATGAGGCTGACCGCCTACTTGATCTCGGTTTTAAAGACGACGTGCAGAAGATTCTACAGCGGTTGCCCAAGCAGCGTAGAACTGGTCTCTTCAGTGCCAGCGTCAGTGAGGCAGTCGACCAACTTATTCGCGTAGGACTGCGCAACCCAGTGCGCATCTCAGTCAAAGTGAAGTCTGCTTCTGGTGCTCTCGAAAAGCGAACGCCTGCGAGTCTGCAGCTTCGCTACATCTTAACGCCGCCAAGTCACAAACTACCCGCTCTCTGTCAACTACTCGAGAAACTGCAACCCTCTCCACAGAAGACCATTGTTTACATTGCTACATGCTACGCTGTGGATTACTTCCAGCACGTCATCCCACAGCTGCTCCCAGCATTCACCATTGTCCCTTTGCACGGCAAGCAGCCACCTCACGTGCGCAGCAAGAACTTCGCCAAGTTCAGCGACTCGCTGACGCCAACCCTCCTGCTCACCACCGACGTCGCAGCACGCGGCCTCGACATCCCGCAGGTCGACCTAGTCGTGCAGCTGGACCCGCCGACGGACCCGAAAGCGTTCATCCACCGCTGCGGACGGGCCGGCCGCGCCGGCCGCAAAGGCCTCGCCGTCACGATGCTGGTGCCGGGCGGCGAAGAGGACTACCTGCACTTCCTGGCGGTGCGGCAGACACCGGTGGAGGCGCTGGCGGCGCCGGAGATCGCCGTGGCGGCCGCGCAGGCTGCGGACGCGACCGCGCGTATCCGCGAGGTCGTGCTGCGCGATCGCGCGCTGCATGACGCCGCCCAGCGCGGCTTCGTCAGCTGGGTGCGGGCTTATTCCAAGCATCAGGCTAGCTCTATCTTTCGCGTTAAGGACTTGCCGTGGGAGGATTTGGGCCGCGCCTGGGGGCTGCTGAAGATGCCTGTTATGCCGGAGTTGAAGAAGTGGGATGGCGATCGGTCGCTGGGGGTTGGGGTCGATTGGGAGACGTATGCGTACAGAGATAAGCAGAGAGAAAAGCATCGGAAGGAAGAAATGGAGAAATGGAAAGAAGGTGGACAGGACGTGGAGTTGAACGGCAAAAGGCCTAAGAAAGAGGTCAGTGAAGCATGGAGCCAGAAGAAAGACACCAAAGCTACGAGAGAGCATAGGAGAGAGAAGCGCAAAGCAAAGAGAGAGCTGGAGCGCGAGGCAAAGATGACGCCGAAGGAGATGGAGGAGATGATGGAGCTGCACAAGATGATAGAGCAGGTGAGACGTCAGACGGCGGCCCAAGATGATACATTCGAAGGCTTCGACGATTAGACGAATGATACCCAATGCCTCCTTATAGAAATGAAGGAGCTTTAAGAGTATCTTAATTAGAAAGAATACTCTGTCTTAAGTGCGATATAGAATCCCAGCGCCATGCTAATGCAAAAATGAAGGCATATCAAGTCGTGCTGTCCCAAACGCTATGCGCTTACACCTTCTCCTGTTTTCAGTGTCTCAAGCATACCTAAGGTACTCCAAGAGGTCTGAGCAATCTCAACACTCTGTCTCACTTGTTCGTGTAGTCTTGCGATCGTATGGTCAATCTCTGGACTTTGACCCATATTCTCTCCATACAGATCGAGTACCAGCATTGCGGTATCCGTAGTGAGACGTACATGTCTCGGGTCCTGAATTGCCTTGTGCAACCATTTGAGCAAAGGCATCAGCATTTGTGCATTTCGGCCCTTTAACGCGGTTCGAAGCGCAGAGCGATGGACAAGGGCCGTGAGAAGCGTGAGTGTTTCAGTTCGATCGCCCTTCTCCAAAACGATATCAAGTGCCTGCTCATATCTCCCCTTTCTTAGTGCTACCTCCCACTCTGAGTTTTTTCGGATCCTGCCTCGTGCGTTACCATCAATGACGATATCGGCGCCTTCGCCGGTGTAGTCTTTGCCTCGTAGTCGTTTCTCCCATCCTCGCCCTCTTTTCCGCTTACCCAATGCTCGATCGTGCTCCTCGATCTTGCCGGCAACAAGCGCTTCCATCTCCTTTTCCTTTTCTCTATTCTTCGCCTTCGCTGCGCCGCTTAAGCGCGTTCTGATACTCAGCAAGCCGCTTTGCATTCCCACACAGATATGTCTATCCTCTCTATCTGCATCTGAAGCGACAACATCCAGTGCGAGAATGGGACTAGGATACTTGAAGCCTGCAACCACACTCCAATCGTCCGTATCGAAGACCTTGACATGCCCGTCCAGCGCACCACTAAGCAACCTCCGTCCCTGACTAGCAAACGCCAGACTTGTGACAGTCTTCTGATGATTCTTCAGCACATGCAGCGGCCTCGCGGCGACAAGATCCAATACCGCAATCTTCTCTCCAGCAGCGGCGAGCAGCGCGGTCCCAGCAGGCGTAGCCAGGACCTCCTCAACAGGATCCTTGAGGCGGAACTCCATAACTGTAGCGCGCCCGCCGCCTCCCTCGCCGCCCGCACCGACGCGCGGGTCCCAAAGCCGCACAGCGCGGTCGTAGCCACCGGACACGAGCAGGGCGGCGGCAGTGCCGACCCAGCCGCCGCAGCGCACGTAGTCGGCATGGCCGAAGCCGGCCCACGCGCTCCGCTCCGCCGGCAAGTCCCACAGGCGCACGGTGCCGTCGTCGCTGCAGCTCATGGCCGTCGTCGGCGCCGTCGGGTGCCATTTCGCGACCCACACCGGCTGTCGGTGCTCGCCTGACCAGGTCTTGAGGATCGCCCGCGAGGAGCTGTCGAAGGCTTGTAGCGTGCCCGATTCGGAGCCCGCGAGCACGAGGCGGCCATCTCGTCGTACCGTAGCGCCGTGGAAGGATGAGGCTGTGCGGGTGATGGTGCGGACGGGTTTGAGGGTTGTTGTGGAGAGTAGTTGGAGTCTGGGGCCTGTGGTGATGGCGATGTACGATTGTGATTGTGCAAGCGAAGACAATGAAGATGATGAAGGCAAGATCGAGGGTGAATTTGAGGAAATGTGAGTTATGGGAGTAGATGTAGGCGTCGGGAGTAGCGTCTGCGAAGAGAATGTTGACCAATACTTCTGCTCGGGAGTGAGAGTTGAGACAGCCTTTGCGACTCTCAGTCGAGGGAGGGGTTTGATCTCTGTCGCCATTGTGAGAAATTGAAATGCATGCGCTGAAAAGAAAGAAAACAGTAGAAGAGAGAGCTGGAGGTTGACTTTCGAAGTCGTCGTTGCAAATCTCGGGCGGGAAGAATTTCGCGAGCGGAGCTATCTCCGGCCCGCGTAAAATTTCCCACATTGACTTTTCTCGCCAGAAACTGCCCAACAAACCAACGGCCGATTATATGAGCCGTAGTACTTCACTACATCCGGCGATCGGGAACACCAGTGTGAAAGAGTACAAGAGCGAGAGTACGCAGAGTAATTCATAAAAGAGAGAATGGTCATACTGACGAATTTTAGAGTCTTTGATCATTAGAAAATAACTCTGATGGATTCAAAACCGCCGCCTTTCACGCCCGTATCAATCTTTTTTTTCATTCTTAATTGTGATCGTAGCTATATGTTCTTATCCTTCTTTTTAGATCATCCTTCAAGTTTCTACCCTGAGGCTGTGTCAAGTTTCTCCAAAGGTTGGATACGGTGGCCTCACTGGTGGTGATATTTCTGGATGCTTGCTAGCCGCAACAACATAGCGAAGGGAACTGTCATCGGCCGCAGTCCAGTAACTGGTGATATTTTGAGGCAACGCGAAGCGCAAAGACCATCGTCAGTCAAACGCATTGATATTCGCAAAGTTGGACAAAGCGGTGAAGTCGATAGCTACGCCGCAACGCTTCAATGTGCCTACCTTCATGTCTCAGAAATCTGAGTCTGTTGGATAAACGATTGGTACGTGCTCTAGATCATTCATCTTCGCTTCTTCCAGGATTCTGAGCTTAAAGCGTCAGGTTGGTGCTCGAAACAGCGTTTAACGAAAACGAGATGGTCAATAGTAGAGCCCAACTATGTAAAAGACCAGAGATATTCCACGTCAGAGAAGCCCAGCCTACCATCAAATCTTTTCGTCTCCAAATTTAAGATGCCTCTTTAAGCGACAAAATCACCCGAGTACGAACCTGGCGACTACAACAGCATCACAACACCAAACCAAGATGCATTTCCGGCTGCTCGTCCTTGCCTCCATCTTTGTTACTGGCATATTGGCTACGCCGTTAACAATCCGCCAAACCAATGTCGCTTCCAACCCCCAGACTGAATACGTCGAGCTCTATCGTGATAGTGCTATAGCCAGCGGCAGCTATCTAACCTACTACGGCGCTGACGGCGAAACGCCTGCCGAACCGAACAGCCTGAAGGAGCGTAGTGCCTCCTGCACATCCAAAGGGACTGTCGCTTGCTCTACCAAAACACCCCTCGCAATGACACCTGCAATGGTCTCATCCAGGAGCTCAGCATGGACTTGCATATCAGCGTCCCCGACTCCCCTCGTCAAATTTGCTACTTGGGAAATGCCGAAGTGAACAAGTACTGCTGCGTTTCGTGGAATAAACCAGTCCCTGGCCTTAAAACGGGCGACTTGTACACCGTTGCCTACAATAGTGAGTATCATTCCTCATTTTCGAAATGAAAACATGTCAACGTTGGTAGCTAACTATCTTTAGTGCTCAACCAGTGCACCGAAAGCGGCATTTCCAGTAAGACTAGCAAAGTAATTATCATTCACGTCTGCCTTAGTGTGTGTTTGTCGAATCGTGGCACGCACTGTTCCTAGGAATAGCACGTCATGAGTGAAGACTAAGGACTGAATCTGTGGAAATTAAGAAGACGGAGTTTGCCCTCTTCTTCTGTTTGTTCCGTTTTGTTTTAAGAACATAACGAAACATTTTGACCAACTTGAAACGAGCTCGTTAGAATCCGCCATGGAGCTGGATGTACCTCTAGTGGAAGTAACGATTTGGTATGTGACGGAGTTCGTACTTACTGGGTCGACAGTAAAACTCGAATAATGTGAAATCGTTATGACAGTTTGAAGGGCTTTTTTCGTAGCAGCAACCGGCAAGATGCCGAAACGGCGTATGCACGGGGTCGTACTGAGCGACCACGTCGCCGATCTCCCTGAATTTGTATAGCCATTTGGCGGTCTTTTCGAAGGGATCTCGCAGGATGACGACTTCGCCGGAAGGTTTCTTAAATTTCCATCTCTTCTCCAGGCTGCGGGTCTGCTTTTCTTCGACAAGGCTTAGGACTTCTGAGAGTACAGCTGTGGTTGCTAGTGTCGGAGGTGAGATGGGCACGGTCTTCCTCAGCGAGGCTGGCGAGGGCGGCGATCCAGACGTTTGGGTTTGGCATGTTGCCGCTATTTCGAAGCAAAAGAAGATATACATCTAGTGTCTTAGATGAAAGAAACGTAGACAGATGCTAAATAGGAGACAGATCAGAAGCATAGAGCGTCGCACGCATGGCGTGATTAGGCCCGAGGCTGGGTGCTCTAGATGAAGCATAGGAGTATGCAAGTCTCTTTACTACCTCGACACCCTACCGTACTCACGATCCTAGTGGGCACTCACCCGCTGCCCACCCTGAGCACACCTTGAACTCCCTCAGAGTGCACCCAGCACTCACCCAGTTACTCAATATTCGATGATGCTTCTGCTCTTACTTCCATTTCAGGCACTCTCTAACAAACTAAAACAGCGTCACAAACCGCCGAAAATGGAGCTCAAACTGCCATCAGGTCGTTTAAAGAGGAATGTGGCCTTGAATTTGGACACTTTCAAAGGTCGCCAACCACGCCATCATGCCCTTTCGATTTGCCTGCCCGGCATCGGCTCCGCAAGCGCTGCCCGGGACGTAGGTGCACTGAAGGTATCGGCAAAGTACTGAGTTTCGTGTGCTACCAATTCGCCAGCGAACTTCATGATTGAGATTGAGTATGATGGCACGCCGTTGTAGGTGATGATGCATTCGCTAACCCACAGATTGCCTTCACCTGAGATCTGTAGCACCGTAAAGTGACGTTCGGCGGGATGTCCGCCACGTTGCGCAGCAATTGTCTTGCGGCCTCGGAAACGCTCGCCTGATTGCGGATAGTCGAGGATGGCGTCTACGGCGTAGATAGCGTGTTCGGCTTCGATATCTCCATCTTCAGATGCTCGCCAATGTTCTTCAATTGCTGTCCTAGTCGAACCCATCATGTTGCCTGTTCAGCGTGTAGTTGAAGGGTGGAAAAGAGAGTGGGAGCACTATAGAGCTGAAGTTGAGCTTTACGTGATGCTTTGTGAAATACCAGGATTATAACGCTAGCCTAGAAAGGCAACGGTTGGAGGTAGGAAAGTCGGGAACGATATCGCAATATTTTCAATTAGACGAGGCGAATTTTTTGACATACTGTGTTAAGAATAGGAGAGGGAACAAATCTCACGAAAATAGAAGACATTCTGTCATACGACATGTCACATTGATCACCTTTGGGAAATATATTGAGGAGTGAGTCTCAGGATTGATCGATCATCTTCTGCCGACAACGACATTGGTGCTTTAAGTTGATCGATGGATGAATAGGACGCCACTATACTGACATACCGAAAGCCAGTCTCCCTTCCCTTGCCAGGGGGTCCATCCATGAATGCAGATGCTCAAACTACAAAGCTGATGGGTATCCATAAAGCAAACCGGTAATGCTCTCGAAAAGTCTCTGCTTACGCTTCCGTGGCTTCTTCGTCACCGTTGACATCACCGTTAGTGCCACCAATACCTTCATCTTCGTATTCTTCCTGGCTATCCCCCATTAGGTCATCCAAACCATCATCTACCTCCTCGTCGTCTACCTCCTTGTCGTCTACCTCCTCGACGTCTACCTCCTTATGGTCTACTTCCTTATGGTCTACTTTCTCATGTTTCTGATCTTCTTCGTTACTCATCTCTTTCACTTTGTCCTTCTTCGAGCCCGCGTCATCACCGCTACCCTTCTTCTCGCCAAGGAACATGGCCCTGAAGTCTTCGTTCGTTTTGAAGCCTGTCTTAGCGGCTTCGCCTGTTTTTCCTGGGGCCGAGGAGGCGCCATGACCGAAACCAGACTTCATAGAGCCAAGGTTGCCACGGCCCTTACCACCAAGAGCCTTCGACTTGTCTCCAGGCCGGCGAATCAAACTGTTGGCAAATGGATTCGTCGCTGCCGTCTTCTTTGCTGCGTCGCTCTTCTTTTGGTCGAGCCTCAACTCCCGCTTCATAGGCGCCTGCTCCAAGAGCTCTTTGACCATGCCAGTGCGAATCGTACTGCCGTCAATCTCGGTTCCGCTAACACCCAAGCTGGCACTGTGAACGCTCTTCTCTTCTGCAAACTCAACGATAGCGCCGGCGTGATCCGGGCGAAGTGTGAGTTTCTTGATGGCGCCATACGGTTCCAGCAGCTTCTCGATGCGTGCGGGTGTAACGATATCCGGTACGTTCATGAGGGCTAGCGTGCGTTCTCGAACGTTCTTGCCTGTCTCTTGCACAACTTCCCCACCTGTACTCTTCTTTTCGAGTTCAGGCCTCTTTCCATTCGTCTCGGGATCGGCGGCTTCAGGGGAGATGGCCGAGGCTGCACCAGACGGAGGTGGCGATCCAGCAGAGCCCGATGCAACACTTCCACGGTGTATTGTAGTCGTAGTACGTTGCTCCTTTGGTAGTGAGATTTCAATGTCGAAACGGCGGCCCTTGATGAAGCCGTTGCGGAACTTCTCAACAGCGGCTTCAGCTTCAGCAGCGGTCTCGAAGACAATGAATGCAAACCCCTTGGATTTTCCATTCATATGTCGAGGAATGCGTACGGATTCGATCGTTCCTGCCTTTTCAAAGTATTTTATGACGTCGTCTTCGTTGGCAGCCCAGTTTAGGTTCTTCATGTAGACCTCACGACCTTCGTGCAGAGGACCGTGTCGAGAGTCCTTTTTGGTTGGATCTGACAATTTGACCTGGAGGGTATACTTCTCACCTTTGTCCTCCAACTCCATACCATCGAATTCTGTGGCTTTAATGGCAAGCACCGAGGTAGCGCATTGGACATAGCAAAAACGGCGACGTGCATTCTTGAGCAGAGTCGGAAACCGAACTTCGATAATCTCAATCTGGAAAATTTTAGCATCTGAATGCAAACGCCATGGGATCCTCTTCCTCGGAATCACCTACATCTTTGAAGAGATTACGAATGTACTGCTCGTCCGCGGATGGCGGGTAATTCGTCACCCATAAGGTCGTCCCAACTCCGAAGTCGACTTCGATCTCCTGGCCCTTTAGTTTCTTCAACGTTCGTGATTGCGCCGTCAAGGCATCTTCATGCGTCTCGAACTCTACAGAAGCGACCTGGGTATTACCATCCTGCCGAAGCTTGAGACTGACAATGGTACCGCATTCACGGAAGAACCCACGCACGTTTAATTCCGTAGCATCGAGCGGGATATTCTTTGCAATGACAACGGTATGTTCGCGATCACGCTTCGGCTGTTGTGTGGTGGACGAACCTGTCTCAGCATGTTGTTCCTCCGGTTTGGCCCTTTTTGCAAGTTGATCTGTCGTTGCTTCGTCCTCATCCCTTTTGCGTTTACCGCCGCTTACGGTTTCTATTTGCGCGTGAGAGGAACCACCGTCTTGCACTTGCTGTTCGTAGTACGCGCTCCGTGCCGCGCTCTCCTTTTCTCGCCTCTTCGTGATGAGTCCGGAGATCCTACGAGTTTCGATGACGGCTGATCGTAGTTTCTGCACAGATTCATGTTGCTCGCAGTGATTGAGGTACATTTCCGTCAGCTGCTCAGGCCAATCCATGGTCGCATGATGCTGTAGCGCCTGCGAGAGAACTGTGGTCGCATCGCTAGGCACCTGAAGCTGATGTTCAGGCTCATTACCGCTTCTCATAGCGAATTTCGACCAACAAACCATCTCCCAAATGTAGTAGCGATACCAGAAGTCGTGGGAATTGGCATGTGCCGGTATAAGACTCTTCCAGATCTCTCGAGCTGTTTCGGTTTCGCCACGTTGAGTTAGGAATTTGATGTGAATTCGTTCAAGGCGATATTGCGGATCGCCTTTGTACTCATTACCGTACTTTCGTTCACCAATTTTGCGGACGTGTTCAATTGACGAGCGTAAACCCATCTCAGCAATATCGATCTCGTCATCCGCTGCACCGGGTTCGAAGGCTCGACGGCGAAGACAGCCGCACCATGCGAGTGAAACTTTGATTAGCTCTTCCATACCACCAGCATCAAGCATGCCGTTTGCAGTAGCGCGATGCTTGACTTCTTCAATGGCTTTGAAGCTCTCGCCCTCATTTTCCATGGCCAGTATGCGGTGTGACCAGAGGTCTCCTGACCAAGGGCAATGCCGGGTGGCACGTTCAAGCACGGCTCGAAGAGGAACTTCCTTGTTGGGATTTTGCATGAGAAACTCGACGTAGTCGGTCCAAAGTGAGGCGTCGGTGGCAAAGTGGATTGTCGCGCGTTGGTACAAACTGTTGATGATGGGAAAGCTGAAAGGCCCTTTGCCGGTTATTTCCCACTCAATGTACTTCGCATAGGCAGTCCATTCGACGTCTTGATTTCCACCACGGTGAGCTTGCTCAATTTTATCCTCGTACATTTCGCGTTGTCGATACATATTTTTGACCTGTGTGCTTAAACGGGTGAGGTCGGCCATCACTTGCTCGTAGGCCGCCGCGGAATAGTGGCTTGTGATGAACGAGGAATACGCTTGAGCGGTTTGATCCCAAGTTGCATGCGGTTCCTTGAGCAGTCTCTCTCTGAACAGGTTGTTGATTTCCTCCACTTTCTGTGATGTGGAGGATTTCTTCTCGTCGTCCATTAGAATCTCCATGTATCGGTCAAAGATAGCATTGCTGTCATTGAGACGCCAACGCGTGTTCTGGTAAGCAAGGTCCCACTTTGCGCGCACTGACTCCCATGTGAAAACCTCGTGTGCAACACTGTTGTCTTCACTTGACCATACGCCACTATCCATAGTGTTGCTATCGTGCGTTACAGTGAACAGCCGATACCAGTAGTCGCCATATAGCTTCCAAAGGGAGGTACTGTTGGGTTCATCTTGAATGGCCCGCTCAAAGAGTCGAGCAACAGAGATGCATTGGTCGACCGTGAAAGCAAGCGAGCTCTCGTCGTTGAGCCAATCGATCCATAATGCTTCTCCGACTGGAAAATTTCGATCCATGGCCTCCCTTGCCTGTCGAACATCTTCCAGAAGCTCGTAACCTGAAGTATCTTGACCAGAGTGGACATGCTGGACAAATCCCTTGTGAAGAAGGTTGATGAAGGCAACATGAGACTGAAAGTCGAAAGAATTATTTCTAATATGGGTATGTAGCTCCTTCAATGAAGACAGATCGGTATCGGATAGAGAGGCAGATACGAATTCTTTTGGGGGAGGAGGTGTTGCTTCGGGCATGGAGATATCTGCTCCCGAGCGGGTGGAGATAGAGCGGGAGACACTGCAGTTGATTGTTAGTTTCTTGAATAGTTCGATTTTGGTGGAGACCTGCCTGAATGACGTTCGACTTTGGTCGTATTTCTGAGAGTCCTGAAGGCCATTTGAGGCTGGGTTCGTTGGATGTTGATGATGGTGCTGCTGCATCGAAGCTAGATCAGCCAGTGTGTCCATCTGAGGTGTCGATGCTTGTCTTTGTATTGCGGACTGCGACTGGTTCACAGCTTCATCTAGAGACTGGCCATAGGAAGCCGCCTGGACTGATTGTCCGTGATAGCCACTTTGTTGATATGAAGAACTCGTGATATTCTGCGCCGGTGAAGCTTGTTGTTGATAGCCGGAGGGGCTGGCAACTGAAGGGAAGTGTATATCTTGCGACACTGTCGACAAGGTTGAGGATTTATGCAATCCAGAAGACGTCCTCTGTTGGGCAAGTGGTCGTGTGGCATGATCATGCGGTGACACTCGCGGCGAAGGCGATGGGCCTTGCGTAGGAGTGTCAACCGCAGGAGAATCTTGCGGCGAAAGGAGTTCTTTGATATCCATGGCAAGTGCTGGGCGTTTACCGAATCAAGGTGAGAGGAGGACGGGAGGAGAATGGAAGGTAGAGGGATGTGAGTGCAGCGAGCGCAACACACACGGTGGCGCCCTCTTTGCGCTCAGGCTTGCGTTTAGAAAACCATGCACGTGAGCCTTGAAAGATAATGTGTAGATCAAAGGCGTGCTGGAAGGAAAACTTGGCTATCGCAGGGTGGATGAGAAGTGGGAAGAAAGTTGAGAGTACAAACAGTTGGTGACGGCACAGCTTGCTGCTCCGATTGGTAACGTTACTCTAGTGCTTCGCAGCCTTGGCATTTGTCTGGCTATTCTTAGGGCAGGGATTTTCACTATGCCATGCTTTTCTGCACCGCACTTCGCCCACGGGATTGAATACGATTCGGCAATGAATGGTAGAGGTCACTCTTCTAGCCGAAATTCTAGTCTCTTCATTCAACCTGACATTGCTACCTTGAAATTGAGATGTAGCCGTGGTTCATACTTCATAGAGAGCCTCGGGTCACGTGCTCGCAAAGCTCGGACTTATGGGGTTCGTTGAAGCTTTTCGTGCTCTGCGTGTTTTTTCTCACTGTACAAAGCCAAACGCCCTTGGCCAACAATGGCGCTACGAATACCCTCGAGGCCACTCAATCCATTAAGTCAGTTTCAATTGGCATCTGTCGCCGTGATAGAATGGTCTGACAAAGTCTAGTTTCGACACGAAGTCCTTCCTCTTGGTACTGTCCGCAATGCATGGCACCTCATCGACCACTGCCGCGCCTTATTGCCGCCGGTTCAATGGCAAGGCAGTTCTCTAATGGCATGTGGCTACGAGACACCCCTCTGAGAGCTCCAGTCGTCGAAAGGTACATGAGGAACAAGCCGATCTTTGATCGAGAGCGGACCCAGCAACCGCGGGCAGACCTACCCGGAAATTCCATCTTTGCGGACTTGGAGAGAGAGCAAGGCATCACACGGCGAAGACGACGATCCGAGCGGAACAAGGAGCACATGAACGTGATCCTGGACCCGGATCCTCATGGCCGAATGCGCTGGGAGAGGAAGATGGTGATCCGGCAAGTTCGGCGACGAGGCCGCCTGACCAAGGCGCAGCAGCTGAAGCGTACCGAACGCGAGAGTTTGAGCAAGAGTGAGATGATCAAGACTTCCGTGAAGAAGCTGGGTGCTCTCGCAAGACAAATAGCAGGGAAGCCGATCGAGGAGGCCATCATTCAGATGCGATTCAGCCCGAAGAAAGCGGCAAGGGAGGTAAAGAAACATTTGGAACAAGCAAGAGACAAGGCCATCGTGGAACGAGGCATGGGCCTGGGCGAGGCTGAAGGGACCAAGGGCACACCAACCGAAATCCAGCTCAAGGACGGCAAGAGAAAACGTATCACGGACCAAACAGGCATCTACGTCGATCAAGCGTGGGTTGGCAGAGGTTCGTTTGGTATAGGTTACGATTACCGAGCTCGAGGGAGGCTCAACTACCTCCGCCTCCCGCATACGAGTAAGCAATGCCATCCACTGATCAGCGCACCTCTATTTCTGACCAGGCTGCAGGTATCTCCGTGCTGCTGAAGGAGGAGAAGACCAGGATCCGGCTTGCCGTAGAACGTCAGAAGAGACTGGATCGGAAAAAGCTGTGGGTACAGCTACCGGATCGGCCGGTAACATTGCAACGGCAGTACCCGCTGTGGTGATTGGAGTTGTGTTTCTTCGTTCTCACGTGCATCAGTCGGTGTATTATAGCGTCGGCGATCCGAGTGGTGAGCAAGTTTTTTGCGTCGCGGGTACGTAGGTTTGGGTTTATCTAGCGCACTGGAGCCTCTGTGGAATGGATTCGGAGGCGTTTGTTGCCGGATGTTGTAGCGATAAAACGTGCAGCGCAAAGCAAGGGGCCGCAGCGGTCCCAGGCGGTCCACAGTGCCCATTCGCTTGAAGCCGCGAAACATTGGCAACCTCCACCCGCGAACTTCCCCGACTTGCTTGAACACAATCAGCTCTAATCCTCTCTTGGCCCCATGGCCGCGCTTTTGATTAACTGCGGTTGGATCATCCATGCCCGTGCAAAGGCCCAACTGACTTTGCCTGCCGTCATACGTGCAGGCGGGCGCGGAAAGAGTTGTATCCAGACTCTACAGGATGCCCCAATCCGCGATCGCTTCAGCTTCGGATACAGCCCTCCCGAAGCTAGAGCCGCCAACCACAAAGGCAATTTACCCAATCGTAGCAGCTGAGACAATTGCGATAAGTTGAATTTTCAGGCTTCTTCTCCTGTTGCGACACATCTTTCCTTTCATAATACCATCTGGAGCGCGGCGCCCTTCTCAAACACGTTCTGTTGCATCCAGCCACCAAACAGGGGTCCTTTCATCAGCGTCCAAGTGGGATGAAATCGTTTTAACCCATAATTCACCCAGCTGTTCCCAGGGCCTTTTTACTTTCTACTGTTCTGTCAGTTCCAATTTTGACAACTGTCTTCTCAATCGTCTGCGTCAGCCCAGATCAAGGGCTACGTCTTCGACGCATTTTCGCCTGCACTTCGTCGTCGTACACTTCAACTGCTCTCCATTCTTCCCTCTCCACCCATGTCTCAATAAGATTCGCCCATAGGAAGATCGTTCTCTTGGGCGATTCCGATTTTACAACATCTTCCGTTCCCAACCATATCTAAGTCTTGCTCCTTTCCAGGACTCCTTCACCAGAGCTGTTAGCCGCTACCTCACGATGGACGGACTGGCAGAGCGCTTGTCCAACCCGCTCGTATTTTTCCCTATTATCCTAGTGATAGTGTCAGTCATTTACTCTCAATGCACGGCGGGAGAGGACTTGCCGCACAATCTACCTTGGATTGGTAAAGAATCCAACAGGCTCTTCGCAGAGACTCGGGCGCATTTCGCAAGCTTTACCAAAGTTCGACAGTGGCTCAACGAGGGCTATGAGAAGTACTCCAAGAGAGGTCAGACATATATCTTCCCAGACTTCACCGGAAAACCCGAAGTGATCATCCCGCCGAGCGAGATACCATGGCTTCTGGAACAACCCGACTCGGTCTTGTCGGTAAATGAACTTCATCACGACATCTTGGCAGGTGACTACAACTTCACTGGCAACATCATTAAACAGCCATATCACGAGCATGTTGTTCTTCGGAATCTACCCAGACGTATAGGCTCGTTAGTGCCGGACATCTGGGAGGAACTAACAGATTCCATTGACGATCAATGGGGCACCGACACGGAAAACTGGAGAGATGTGTGCGTGTTTGAGACTATGATGAACACAATCGCCAGAATCTCGAACCGCGTCTTAGTAGGGATGCCTTTGTGTCGAAATGAAGGTTATCTGAAAGCAGTGGCTAGCTTTTCGTCAGACGTAATGACTACGGCGTCTCTGCTGAGATTCACGCCGAAGCTGTTACATCCAATTATGGGTCCCATCTTCTCGCTACCGAATACAATTCACTATCACCAAAGTCGCCGCTACACACTACCCTTGGTGCAGGAAAGAATCGAGAATCTCAAGAAGAAAGAAGCGGATCCGAGCTTTGAATGGGAGGAACCAAACGACTTTTTGATGTGGCACATTCGGTCGGCGTACAATGAACAGAACAAGCAAGAAATGGATCCAGAGATGGCCTGTCGCAGACTCATGCCCCTTGTCTTTGCCGCAATCCATCAGACGACGTTCACAATCATCAACACAATTCTCGACCTTGCGTCAGCACCTACTTACGCGGACTGTGTCAAAGCAGATCCGAATGCGTTGAACCCTCTAGAGACGATACGGAAGGAGGCGCTTGAAACGTACCTGGCTTCGGGTAAGACATGGTCGAAGGCGAACCTCGCGACAATGCTGAGAGCAGATTCATCGATTCGCGAAGCCATGCGAGTTCGCAACTTCCTCACCCGAGGCCTGATGAGAAAAGTGATCTCGAGAGACGGAATCGAAAACAAACGTGGAGGCTGGAAACTTCCGCAAGGCGCTTTCGTCGGTGTTGCCGTGCATAGCATAATGCACGATCCTGAACTATATCCTAATCCAGACGTATTCGATCCGTTCCGGTTTTCGAGGATAAGAGAAGAGCAGGCTAAAGCTAAGGCTATACCAGTTCCCAACGGAAACGTTGAGAAGGAGAAGGTGGCCAATGGTTCGGTAATCTCAAATGGCCATGCTCTAGAGGAGAAGAGCTCGACTTTGAACGGACAACGAACACAGAAAATCCTTGAACACAAGCAGCTTGGCTTGAGCACGACCTCGGAGAGCTTCTTGCCGTTTGGCCACGGTCGTAAAGCTTGGTATGAACCCTGAAAAACATCACCATTCGTTCTAGTTGACTGATGATTGCTTAGCCCGGGTCGCTTCCTTGTCTCTCACGAGCTTAAGATGCTTCTCGCATACATTACAATTCACTACGAGATCGAGCCACTCCAGGAGAGACCGGCAAACATTTGGATTGGTCAGAACGTCTTGCCGCCCATGAAGGCGACGTTGCGTGTCAGGCGGCGGAAGGCCGAGGAGACCGGACTCTAGGCGAACACTGCGTTGAGCGTCGATTCGACACTCGCAATGATATCCTACGGAAAAGGGGTGTTCACGGGTACTATTTTTCACCATCACCATTGTATATTAGATTCGTCTCCAACCACGGCGGTGAAGCAAACGGCTTAGAGATCGCTGGACGCTAGAGACATCTCACCACAGGGAGTTAGAAGCTCGAGCAATGCTAAACACAGTTTCGCTATGCGGGACCACCAAGAGCCGTGAAGCCGTCCTCAGGCGGCCGCAGCCAATTGCGGTCATCGTAGTGATTCCGGCCCTCAATGACATGAAACGTATACACAAACCTGCTGTGCGCGCTGCAGTTGCGCTCGCTGCGGTGCAGCACGTTGCCGTGGATGAGGACGAGCGCGCCAGCCGGCACCTCCTCCACGGTGTACTCCTCCTCGCCCTCGCCCTCGCCCTCGTCATCGCCGGCCCCGTCCACCTCCGCACCCGCCGGAAAGCCCGCGCCGTCGTTGCGCTCGAAGGCCGTGCCGCCCTCCGCCCTTCGCACAAAGCGCTCGCGCACCGGCGCGCGGCGGTGCGACCCGCGCGCAAAGCTCAGCGCGCCATTGTGGGCCGTGGCGTCCTCGAGGGCGAACCAGAAGCCGACGGCGGAGGGCGGGTCGGTGTACAGGAAGGTGCTGTCCTGGTGGGCGGGCACGGCGCCGCCGATGCGCGGCTGCTTGCAGATCAGCATGCTCTGCAGGCAGCGCGGGTCGGCGAAGCCCAGAGCGCGCGCGAGCGCCGCGTTGCGTGGGTTCACGGTCGCGGCGCGGAACGGGCCGGACGAGCCGTGGAGGCAGTGCCCGATCTTGTTGATTGCCCGTTCTTGCGGCTTTGTGAGTGTGCCGCTCGCGTCGAAGGCGTCTTCCTCGAAGAAGAACCGGATCTTGTCGCCCGAGGTCAGGAAGTAGTCGTCGCCAACGTGGTCTTTGCCGTCTTGGCCTGTCGAGAATTTGGTGAGTGGGTGGTTGGAGAGGTCGAAGGATGTGAGCATCGAGTGCGTTTCCGCGAGGAGGGAGGACACGGTTTCGGGTGAGAGGGCATTAGGGATTACGAGGTAGCCGTTCTCGTGCCAGGTGGAGAGTTGTTCTGGAGTGAGACCGTCGGGCGACGAGGATGGCGGAGGAGAGATTCTTGACGGCGGCATTGTTCGACATGCAGGTAGTCTATTCGAAGGAGGATAAGAGGGATCTGATTCCAAGAAGAATTGGATGTCGTGGAGCACGCGACGTCGTAGACGTCAATATCAATAGTATAGTTAGTCAGGCTATCGACATGACGATCTCGGAGCTTGGTCCAATCAGCTTATGTGTCGTCTCTTTCTCCGTCTCGTCGCGTATTCTCATCATTGCATCCACTGCCTCTAACAGAGTGACTATGGAGACGTCGATCGAGAATGATAATACTTCACCATCGCTCTTTCGGTTTATCCTGGGCTTCGTCATAGTTGGAATCGCATGGGGACTCACGACACCCTTCATGAGAAAAGCTGCCGTTGGTTATCAGCCGCCAGCCCGCCCATTTCTTGAGGATGAGAAAGTTCCTTTCATAAAGAGGAAATCGCTAGGAATATGGTACGGAGCAACAGACTTGCTGCGTAGGCCTTCGTACTCGGTGCCATTAATCATAAATCTGAGTGGAAGCGTTTGGTTCTTTTTGATTGTTGGACAAGCTGGTGGGTTGACGTAATAACTGTCTTTCAGAGACACGAATCGACTGACCAATGGCTAGAATTGAGCTTGACAGTCCCGATTACCAATTCATTGGCGTTTCTGTTCACGGTATTAGGAGAATGGTGGGCAGAAGGAAAAGTTATCTCAAGAGGTACGACACCTTGGTCAGATCACTACGTTGTATCAACTTGCTAACACGTGAAGTACAGATACCTTCATAGGCATGCTCCTGGTCCTTGCTGGCATAGCTCTATGTGTGCAGTCAAAAGCAACTTAAAATTCTAATCAGTCCTGCGGAGACAAAGCAATGCTTAAAAAGACCTTAATATCTTCCTCAACAACGTTCTTGTGACTCTGGATTCTCTGCCTGTTGCGTGGACTCTTCAATGCCGTTCAAAAGCTCACCGATGTCGATGCTGGCACTAAGAATTTCTCTTGCCTGTTCGTCATCTATCTTATTTCGTTTGGTACGCATGTCTTCCTTGACCAGTAAAGCCGCCAGTTCCGGTGCAAGAACCATTTGGACATATCCCGTCGGCCCTCGCGCCGCAATCACTGTGTCAGAACCCGCAAGATTTCTGATCTCGTCAGAAAACTGGTCGAGGATGAAGTGTGTCATCAGCCTAAGCCCTTTGGGACCATAGTATCCGACTGAGGATTTGCGGAAATCTTCATGTTGTACATGCATCATGAGATTTCTATCCTTGCCTCTCAGAAGTCGTTGTTCCATGGCCGAGCGGAAGTGGGACTGGCCTGGATGTTTTAGCAACTTGCCAATCCCAACACGGAATTTCTTCAGTCGATTTGGGAACTTGTCCCAGTTTATGTCGGGATAACCCCTCTCGGACCACTCTCTTTGGGCGTCGTGCTTCTTGTGCGTTCGACAGAAGAGTTGTTGTGCACGAAGGTCCATCTTCGGATTCTGCAATTCAAAATCATCTAGAGTTTCCTGATCTACGTTGACATCGCATATCGGGCATCGAGCTTGAAATGGGAGTGATATTCCGTCATTCAACACCACATCGTCTTCGTCGTCTTCGTCGTCTGCAATCCAGGATGGAGCAGGACTCAACGGAGATATAGGCTCTTGCGCGAAGGCTTCTCGATTTGCTCGTGGCGGGAGTTGAATGAATGATGGAGTAGTACGTCCTGTAAATATTGAGAGGCTTGGATTTTTGAACTTGGGAACAATGGGTGATGCCGTCGTAGTGGTTGAGCTCGAAACAGGTGCCGACAATGGCATTCGAAATGCAGGGACTGATTCATTACTCGACCGGGGAGGAGGTTCGGATCTCGCGTTTGGGTGTACGAACTTCGAAGGTGCAGTTCTTAGCTGGTTTGACGGTTTCGGTTCTGGCGAGCTTGGCTTATCTGATCATCATTAGTTGAGAAGTATGGCAACGTACTCTATTGGCAGCTTACTTCGTATAGAATATGTTGCATGCTTGTTCTTGTTCTTCTTCCTCGGCGGCTCATCTATATTGGTGTGAATGTTTCTGGTGTACGTCTTGCTGTTATCTTTGAGGTCCTTGAACACCTCCTCATCAGGAGCATTCATAAACCAATGTAGTGTGTCAATATCCGCACTCGATTTACGAGCAATTGAATGGCTCTTTACTCCCATTGACAGGTCACCGGCTTGTGTTTGTGATTCCTCGTCGCTGCTACCTTTTGGCTCGCAATAGATGTCTTCTGTAGCTGGCTGGGGGTGAAATATTGACTGTTCAGAAGGCTCATGATCGTTCTCGTCTGCGTATGGTTTGTTGTTGACTGTACTCAGAAGCCTTGGAGCGTGCTTGCGTTTCTTTGAGAGCTGAGGCATTGGTCTGGTAGGTCATGCTGTGATCGTGAATTGTTACAAATCTGTTGAAGTTAGCGGATATTTCGTATGAAGAGCCAGTATTACAAACCCTATTGCGTTCGGCCAACAGCTCATGCGATTGAAGATGGTTGGAAGAGTTTCGAGGTGCGCGTTACGCGTTGTGAATGGGACTGAGATTATCATGAGAAGTTCGCCATCCGGCACTGGATCAAATTAGCTCTACAAGCCGCGCGAGAAGTGCACGATGGCACGGGATCTAGAAGCGACCATGCTACGCCCAACGTTGATGAAAATTCTCATTGAAAACGATTAGTATATCAGGCATTTGAGAGATATCTATTCTCATGCTACTTTTCTCCCGATATTACCGACTCCGCGGCCGACAATACTAACAACCACGCCTTCTGGATCATTAGCATCTTCTCTCAGACCCCATCCACTCAGTCCGAACGCTTTGAAATCCCTAGCCAACTGAATTATGTCTTCTGATCCCAGAACATGGCGACCTAGTAGTATTCGTCCCACGTCTTCTGAGCCCATGGCCATCAACGTCACCATTGTCGGCGCAGCAGCCGCGAACACACATCCACCTTGCTCGATGACTTCCAGGAGCTGATACGCGCATTGCTTTCCAATATCTTCAGCGGATATGCCTCCATCTATGGGTGACGGTACATCAGTGGCATATCGCACACCGGTTGAGGTCTCAGCAACAAGTGACAAGCCAAAGCCGATACCCACTTTCCGCTTGGCGTGCGGGTTGCTTTTGTCTGGAGACGGCAGAAAGCCAGCGTTTGCATTCTCGGAGAAGATGCGCGTATCTGGGCAGAATGGATTCAGCACGCCTCTCGCTGCCTCGATCATTCTGGCGTTATTGGACCCAGCGACACCCGTTGCATAGGCCACTCCTCTTATGCTCTTTACCCGTCCCTTGTTCAACAAGTGCAGCGTCTTTGGCAAACGAACTTGATGACCGAAGACCAATTGTACCTCACCACAGCCACCTTGTCCTTCGGGACCGGTATTGGAACGTTGTGATATTCTCAATTCCAGCTTGACTTGTATACCGAAGTGTGCGTAGAGTGGTAGTATCGCTGTGCGAACACTATCTACCGACATATCGCCAGTAGGTGTTGCTGAGGTGATGCAACCTGGGCCTGTGAAGACGACATTGAATGGAGCTTTGGAGAAAGGCGCAAGAAGGCAAAGCGGCAGGAGAAAGTAGCTCACTCCTCTGGTACAGCTCGCAGGTAATTCATGCCGCAGAACTCCACTGCTGTTTGCACCGTATCCTGCAACAGTACCTGTGATGAGACCTGGTTTGTAGACCAGCGCAGTGCCTGTGTATGAGACTTCAATGTGAGAGCCATTTGTGACGGATTCAAGGAGTCGAAGGAAGGAGATCTCGTGAGGAGCAAGGCCTGGATCCGTGATCGACGCCGAGCGAATTTTCGAAATGCGAACGGGCCTGCCGGTTAGCGTCGAGAGGACGAGACGGTAAGGGAGATAGCCACTTCCTTCAAAGCGCAGTGGAGGAGGAAGGGAAGGATCGCTCATACTTTGCGAGTCACAGCAGCAGGCCGCGCAAAGTCATGTTGGTCACGGAATGTGGAAAGCAAAAGCTGTGTGGCACGTTCCGAGGCTCAGAAAATCGCGAAATCTTGGCGGCAGAATTGTGCGATAACAGAAGCGGTCTGGTGTGAGACAGACGGAGTCAATCCTTGCCGGCAGTGGAACCAAGCAGGCATCCCTGGCGTTGTCATACGGGGCTCGGAACCAGACAATTCGTGGGTGGTGCAGACGTATGATGCAAGTAAGCCTCTGTATCTTCGGAAGCCGCCTGATACGGGCTGTGCTATTTCGTGCTGCCTATGACAAGGCTGTTGGGCCGCGGCGGGGTGATTGGGAAGACAAAAGTCTGGCCGCAGCGTGGAAGGATTGGAGACGAGACAAAGTTTTGGATGACTTGTCCTCAACTCTGACTCTTGCGCGGCGAGGCTTTGAGTTTGGAGAGATAAGGTGAAGTTTGTTTTGAAAAGTAACAACGGATGCGACAACCGAGAGTCGAGGCAGCCGCAGACTTGCTGCGAACCGACAAGGCTGGATGCAATTTAGTGATCATCATTATCATGGGGAGGTTTTTTCCAGAAGGGCTCCGGCAGCGAGGTTTTGGTAGGCTGAGTTGCATGCGACCGGGCCAGGATTGGACGGGTGGGAGAGGTCGGGCGCAAAAGGTGGCGCGGGACACGTTTCCAGTTGGGTGCGCGAAATTTAAAAGAGGATCTTGCGACAAGAGAAACACGGGATGCGACAGAAGAAGGTGTTTGTTATCGCTCCGTTGCGCTTTATTGCTGTGGTGCGGGTCGCGATGCGATGCGATACGATGCCATGCCTGCGATGCCATGCGATGCCATGACGGAGAAGCCGCGTCGATGTCTCGCGCGACGGAGATGCGATGCGATCGTGAAGGGAGAAAAGGGCCCATATAAAAAATTGACGCCACTGGACCGCCGGTCGCTTCGAAGGATCAATCAGAAGGAGGCTTTCGTAGTGCTCAGGAGAGGTGGGCGCTGAGACGCTGGAACGCTGGGAGCGCTGGGGGGCGCTGACCGGACTGTCAAGCCCCCGCCTAGCCAAACTAGCGATCAAGGAGGCGCCAGGGGGTTGAGTGAGTCACGGCTATAAGTACCAGCGCGCGCCCACCCTTCTTTCGCACGTTTTCGCGCCCGTCCCCGGCTGATTGCCTCTGCCTCCTCGCAACAGCCGCATCGCAAATTCCCTAATCTCCCTACCTTCCCGTCCTCTCCATCGGATCCGCAGGACGAAGCGCTGCAATTGCCTTCATTCTGCCTTCCTTTTTTCTTGTCCTGCTGCTGTTTCGAGCGGGCTGGTTCATCCGCCCCTTTCCGCTCTCTGAGACCCCGAGAAAGACCCGATCCACGTGACTTCTCAGCCGCCGGATCCCGACTAGCGCCGTTTTTGGGCCAGTCACAGCTGACAGACGTGTGGCGAATTAGTCAAACACCAGAGTCACCGCCACGCCATTCTAGCCTGAGGTCGGAGCGGTGTTGAAGTATATCTCACACCCGCCTGCCTCCTCTTTCTTTCTTTTCCAACTCACTACCACCCCAACAATAAAATAAGCTCGCAGTCGCGGTTCGCCGTCCTCAGACGTCAGTGAACTGCTGCCAGCCATCAGCGTCGTTCTGACCGGAAAAACCATCGCACTTCCGCCGTTCATCATCCTCAGGCGCTGTGAAGGAGCCTTTCGATAGTGCATCTTCCACCGACGGTACGAGCCTTTTCTTATCCGCACCCAATCCAATCCCATCGACGAGCCGCTCTCCTCATCCAGCTCTTCCGGCGCCGACGACCAAGCCGTCGATCTCACTGCCGCCGTCTCAGTTGAGTTGAGCTACCGTCACTCTTCAGTAGAATACTATCCATCAAATACAAGAGTCAAAAGAAGATCGTCGGGTTGACAAGTGCCGCTGGATCTAGTCTGCCGCAGATCCCACATCAAGACAAAGTGACCTCTGAACTTTTAAGACCGTCAATCATGATGGACACCCTTACCACGCATCCGTCCACCGCGGCAGAAGCACGCGCCTTCACCGCTCCGCACTCGCTGTCGTTTCCCGGCGGTGCAGGTCACATCACACCTCCGTCGGAGAAAGAGTCGCAGTCGCAGTCACAAGCGAACGGTCAAGTCAATGGCCATCAACCTGCAGTCAATGGAAGCGCCAACGGGACTGGGCCTGCATCCGCTGCGGCGCCCGCAACGCCAGCCGCGACTCCAGGAGCCGGCCAAGGCGTGTCCGGCATCATCCCGACGTTGCAGAACTTGGTGGCAACCGTCAACCTAGACTGCAGGGTGCGTGCACGTTTCGTGTAGTCTGCCTCACCACTTGCTGATGCGCTTGTTTAGCTTGATCTCAAGACCATCGCGCTGCACGCTCGAAATGCCGAGTACAATCCAAAGCGTTTCGCGGCCGTGATCATGCGTATTCGCGAGCCGAAGACCACCGCACTCATCTTCGCTTCTGGCAAGATGGTGGTGACGGGTGCCAAGTCTGAGGATGACTCCAAGCTTGCTTCTCGCAAGTATGCGCGTATCATTCAGAAGCTCGGGTTCAATGCCAAGTTCACCGACTTCAAAATCCAGAATAGTATGCTTGCCGCTTTGCTGCAATTGCATGGCATTGCTAACCGCTGAAACAGTTGTCGGTTCTTGCGATGTCAAATTCCCAATCCGATTGGAGGGTCTTGCATCCAAGCATCACAACTTCTCAAGCTACGAGCCCGAGCTGTTCCCTGGCTTGATCTACCGCATGATGAAGCCCAAGATTGTGCTTCTTATCTTCGTCAGCGGCAAGATCGTGCTCACGGGCGCAAAGGTGCGGGAGGAGATCTATCAAGCCTTCGAGCTGATCTATCCCGTGCTCTCTGGTCAGTGTGAAGTTTTGGCAAAGCTTTGACACAGATACTAACATCCTTATGGATTTCCGCAAGTCTTGATTGAGCCTTCAAGGCAGTCCTATCATTGCCTCACCGAACGAGAACCACAATTTGAGTTCATCGCGGTGACGGTAAGGACGAAAACATCGGGACATCTGATCCTTACTGTTCCATCTCCGACTTCTCCCAATTTTCTTCAGCACACTCCAAAAAGGGCACATCACTTTTGTACAATTACTTCACTAGGTTTGACGACCTTCACGTCTGCTATCCTGCTGTTTTGCGGCATTGCACGGTGTTTTACGGCGCTTAAGAGCTTATCGAAATCTCACTTTTACGATACAAAATTCGGGCAGATCTGGTCAAATTGGAGGGACATAGCAAGATCTCCACATCCTTCGGCGGCATTTGCATATTATTATTCACTACCAGATGGCTAGAGACTTGGTTTGGTGTTGGGAACCCCCTCCTTCTTTTGCTTTGGCGGCGGGTGCGGGTCGGTCGGCGCCACCATTAATCGCTTCGATATTCCGGCCGCAGAGACTGACTGACTGACTGACACGAGCATACGGGGCTTTTAAGGGAGAATGGTCATTGCTCGGTGAGCTCTTCATGTAAGATCGGTAGACAGATAGTCTGGCTCTTTGATGGGGTACGGGATCGTATATCTCACCCATTGAATTGCTCCTTAAAATTTTTCTGTCCGTATTAATATGGGACAGATTCTCCCCTACTCTGTACTTTTTTCTCTTTTGACGCTGTTGAACAATGCAAATTGACATGATTGAGGTTGGGAGATAAGTGTTGATTGTCCCAATCTTGTTTATGCGTGGTGACTGTGCTTTTGGGGTGATTAAGGGGCAACGTTAACCTTCGTCACGCAATAGCGAAGTATGTCTTCGCAATACAATTCATTTAAATAAACCAATTCCCTCATCAAGGTTCTCACAGCTACATTTTTCCTCCCTTTCACATTGATATCTAAAGAATTAGCTCGTGGCTCAACATCAAAAAGTCTCCGAGAGAGCGCTGGTAAGGTACTAAACTCGCTTCGATTCTCCACGTGTTTGCGTCAACTTCTGCAAGTCAGCACTACAGTAAGAAGCTAATGCTGCCGTGATGAGATGGCCAAGAGATCTTCTATTAGTGCGAAATCTTATTGTAGCGACCTTTTGGAATCACAGGCGAAGCAACTAGCGCAACTAACCGCCATGCAGACAGTCCATGGCGGTGAGTGGGCATATGTTGCACTAACACGATGCGGGTACGCGTACGACACGAGCTCGAGGTGTCCTGCGTGAGCAAAAGGTTGAGATCTCATTCTAGCCCGAAGCCCAAAGCTCAAGAGTCTAGGTAATTAGGACGTACTCTCGGTGGCTGGGTGTCTGAACGACACGAATTCGAAGCACTGTTTCAGCATTCCAACAAGTCGGTCTGCCGCATTGCGAGTTTGTATGCCGCCGCAGCGCCAAAACACGAGGAAACACGAGCGAATACGGAACGCAAAAGGACAGCAAAAACGATTCCCGACATTAATGCATTACTACTTGAGTCTCTACGCCATGTAAATGTTGTTGCCATCACTCGCCAGCCGTTCTCGAATCTCAGAACTGGCTAAGCCAACGACGGAAGAAGAGTAGGCAAAGGGCAGCAAAGAAGGGGAGGAGCAACTCCCCCCTATGATACAGAGCTGGTCTTGGAGACCATTTTTTTCCCAACGTCAACACCCCCGAGGCCCGGCTCGAACGGCAAAAATGCTGAGGTCCATCCCAGCCGCAGCCGGGACGTTTGAGGCACCCAGGACGACGGCCGCCGCGCTTAGAGCGCAGCCATGACGCCGATGAAGCCGCCGACAACGAGGCCGCCGGCGCCGAGCACGCGCGCGGCGCCGCCGGTGAAGGCCGCCAGCGAGCTCGTGGCCGTGGAGTTGTGGTAGACGGCGATGGATGAGGTCGGCGAGCCGGTGACGGAGGCGCTGGCGCTGGCGGACGCGGATGACGCCGCGGGGCTGCTGGATGGCGCGGCCGCGCTCGACGCCGGCGCGCTGGTCGCCGCCGCCGTCGAGGAGGCGGGTGCGGCCGCGGCGGTGGCCACGCAAGAGCACACGGCCAGGGCGGCGGACGACACTGCGAGGCCGGTCACGGCGCCGCACGCGTTGATGACGCACTCGAGCGCGAGCGTTTGGATCGACGCGGCCTGCGAGCTGCTGCACGGGCAGGCGAAGTCGCCGGGACTGCAGCCGACCGCGGACTCGGCGGATGCCAAGCAGGAGGTCTGTTTCGGAGGCGTGTCAGCAAGAGGCATTGAGACGGGACGGAGCCCGGCGGAGTCAGCCGGGCCGATTCAACTTACACCGCAGGCTGGAATGGCAGCAGCGACGGACGAGCACTGAGCCTGGGCGCTGACGAGGGCAGCGGAGCCGAGAGCGAGCAGGATGGCGATGACCTTCATGATGTCGAGCAGGTGTGGTTGAGCGAGTGAGGCTTGGGATTGGGTTCTCTTTGCTTCTGCACCGGTTTAAATGAGAGTGGTGTGACGGATTGGGCTTTTGTTGAAGATGGGTACCGGGCTTTTCAAGATCAAGGGAGCTTCTGGGGCCTGCTTTATATCGAGGCGATGGACGGAAGATGGGTGCATTAGCAATCCGGGGTGCGACGGACTGGTCAACAGCGAGCCAACGGAGAGACTTGCCGCTTCAAGGACGATCCAATATTTGGTGCCCTGGTCGCCAGCAACGCAGCGAGCACAGCATGTGTCGCAGGGGTGGAGGAGCTTTAGGTCGGGGAAGATGCCAGTTGCAGGTGGCCCGAGATTTGTTTCGAGCAATGGGACTTGGCCGCAGCCGTTGGCCAGAGGATTTGAAAAGCTAATGACGAGAAGAGCCTACCACAGCGCAGTTTTGCCCTCCTCCGCCTGAGACCACTTGCATTCCTTTTGATGATGGGCTTTTTGTTTTTGAGCTGCATGTGCCACTTCACGAGGCTTTGGAGAGCTGCATACATCACCACGACGACGGAAGCGGGGGCGACGAAACAGCGAGCATTGAGGCCAAGCGCTTCCGTTACCCAGCAAAGCCCTAGTCAGGAAACGATGGCTCGAGCAGCTTTGCATCAAGTAATACCAATAAACAAAGGCCTGGACGAAAAACTTGATTCAGCGGGGTGTGCTCGGAGGCTGGGCGGGACTGGCAGGAGTTGGCAGGAGTGGAGGAGTGGCAAACTGGCGCCGATTGCACGTGCGCCAAAACCTGGGGACTCTCCTCCACCAGATCTGCAGAGGGACCGAGGCGCGCTGACTGCTACGGCGACATCCAATGGCCAGAACGAACAGAATGTCTTCGAGTCAGCTCGGAGGCTCGGCGAATCAGCGCCCATTCACGAGCATGTGAAAGGGGAACCCGGTCCCGAAGCAGGTACCACCTCCGTGACCGTCCGCCATTCGCAAGCCGGCCATCGTTTCGAAAAAGTCTTCCTTCGTAGACCTTAGCAGCTTCTTCGCAGCGGTGGCTGGCGGGTGCGGGCGAATGGCAGCCCGCACCATCAGGCCAGCCCCCCCGGAGCGTTTGCGCAACGGCGCTCGTCACCCACACACACCCACACCCTCCCTGTGCTTTAGCCTCAACCGCCCGCCGACAGAAGGTTCCGCACGCAAGATTTATATTGCGAAGCAGATGAGATCCTGCACGAACGGACTTGTACCCGTCGACAGAAACCTCCATTTAGAGCCTCGTGGCATGACGGGTATGGCAAATGCGATCTATTTATTGTTTCCGACGCCGATCGCCATCATACTTGAGACGCACGACTCCCGAGTTCTTCGCTGCGCTTTCATACGTCGTTGGCTGACGCACCCCCGCTCCTCGTTTTTTGCCCACTGTTTCTCCGCCAGCATTCGCTAGAAAGCGAAGATGGTGCAGTCGGCGCCTCCTCCTCGGTCCTCCCAACAATGCACGCCATCCCCTCCCATCTTAACTGGACACGACTCCAGGACACCGTGCGTCGGTCTCATGTGACGGCTGCGGCCAATGATCCTTTCTTTTCATCCGTGCACGCGTCGTTCTTTGCGAAGGGAGCACCGGCGGATTGATTGTTTGGTGGTGTAAGGAAATTGACCTCATCACCGGTGCTCTGGTATCCCTGGAAATTGATTTCATGTATCGCAATATCTACTTCTTACAGCAATGGTGCTTCATATTGCGGCATGGTCAACAGAACTCTACATGACGCGCATTTCATTTCGCGCATTCATCTCGCGCAATCCGCCCGAACCGTGGGCTTGGCGTCCGTGGCAATGCTGTTTCGGTCTTGTGCTCGCCTGATGATACCGCTCCAAATCTGCCAAAAGCCCAATTGACTGCTGTTGGAAGCAATTGACAAGCGAAGAATGGTTCCCGACTTTTCATCTTCCATTGACCTGCGCCAACGCAGCGTGTGATGAAAATACCGCATCCAAATCCCCTTAAATGCCGCCTTGGGAGCGTTCCTTTCCACTCGGACGGCACGCCAAGCTCTGCTTCGGGGAGAAAAACACTCAACAGGCATTGTGAGCTGAAGTATGACGACGAACCTTTCCATTGCTTTCCTTCTCGATCAGTCTGGAAGTTCGTAGCATCGACCGACTTTGGCCGGAACAATGAACTGCGCCTCCGCCCACAACCCTCCTAAGCCCGCCTGAGAAGGCGTGGCGCAGGTCGCCAATGGTACGACGGTCCGCCCGGTACCGAATGGAAATGCCTTCAAGAAAAAGCGGTGAAGAGATGAATAATTGGTATAGACATTGGAGGTGGCACTCGTTGCTAAACGGCGGCGAACGCTCTCCACAACCAGGCCTTCTCACCAGCTTCATGCTTCATGAGCTTTCGAGGTTGGCACAACTACCTTAGGTAACTATTTCTTATGTGCAGCGCAGCATGCAACAGCGGAGCATGCAACGACGCAGCATCGTGGGGTGACTGAACCGCTCAGCGCGCTGCGCAATTCCCAATGCCATTGACCACTTTGCTTCGCTGCGCCTCACATTCCTTCACATCGCTGGATGACCCATCGTCAAAGTCGTTCCACTGACGTCGTTTGGGCGTTTTCTCTGCTACTTTCAGTGTCAGGTTGGCCGCTGGCTGACCAATTTTCGCGGTCGGCCGCACGGGTTGGCTCGAAGCTGTGGTGGCATTACGATAACTGGTCGCTGTTCCCTCTCCCATACGCGCCGCATGCACCCCTCCGTGGTTTTTTGACTCAAAAAGGCCCAGCTTCCACTTGCTCCTACGCCGACGTCTGTTTCGTTTCGCCTCTTTTTTTTTTCCTGAGCAGCCAACAACACAGTTCTTCACTTCGTGGTGCTACCATTCTTGCCCGTACGGCAGCACTTGGTCTGCATCTTGTCCTTCTTCACTTCGTTTTTAACTGTTCCTCAACCTCCCGCTCTTGACTCATCTCTTTCGCTTCCCACACGTGTCTCTGGCGGACCCCACATCTTCCGTTGTACTCACCCAGCAAATGTCGACTCGAATGTCGACTGAATGGCTTCAATTCTGAACGACAATGAGGTGAAGGAGGAGAGAACACAATCTCAGACCCACGAGGTCGCCGTTGGTGAGCTCCCCTGTCAGCCAGAGCCATTCCGAGCAGTCTACCTAACATTTTGCTCTTCCGCAGAATCCGATGGCCCAAACACACAAGAGCTCTTCTTTAATGCCGTCCTGAATCGCTCTTCCTCGCCAGCTCCCGGTGCATCTTCCACAATCCATCTGCCCATCCTACCAGATGAGACACCAACGTCGTCGTCCCACCCAACCAACCAAAGCGGCCATAGCACACCCTACCGCTACATCCGCAATACCTCCAGCAGTACCGTGCCAACATCTCCAGGCCAGCCGGCATCTCCACACGTCAAGGCAAGCGGCGACACCACACTTGAGCCTGTCAACGAAGATCCTTCATCATCGAACTCGGAATCACTCCCACCGCCAGCAACCAGCGGCTCAGACGACGAAGAGCTGCTCCTGTACTCGCCCAAGCGCGCCGCCGCCGCCGCATCCGATCCGCTCACAAACTCGGAGTCAGAGCGCGGCGCATCGTCGACGTCCAGGCACGCAATCCGCGGGTCGGTGCACCCGCCGCGGCGCCGCCACGCCCACCGCAACGGGCCATCTCCGCACGCCGACATGTACTGGGGCGGCGGGATGGCGGCTGGCATGGGCGGGCAGTTCTGCGACGACGGCTACGACGAGCCGCGCGTGCCGGACGTGCGGCGGCGCCGGCGTGGCCGCCCCCGCAAACGCACCTGGAAGGTCGTGCTGGACCAGAGCGACCGCGAGACGCCGGAGCGGTCGCCGGCGGCGCGCCACGCCGAGCAGCTCGTGCTGCTGCGCAAGGTCGCGCGCTTGCAGGCCGTCCAGACGGTGGTCGTGTGCGCGGCGGCGCTCGTCTGCGTCGGCGTGGTGCTCTGCCGCTGGTAGCGCGGCGGCGAGGACGCCTGCGTCGAGAGGGGCTGCTGCGTGGCAATTGAAGACGACTTCCTGGGAGCAGCGATGCTGGGCTGCCGGCGGCTGAGTTTGGGTATGCCTGAGCTGCGAGCTGGTCTCCCGGCATTGGACGTCTTTATCACCACCTCGCTATCCTGGCTCGACCAAACCTTTTCAGCAATTTCTAATACCCCCACCGTGACAATAACATTCCCATACCACTTTGGTACTCTTGCTGCCAGGCTCTTGGCTTCTTCGTCCTGTTTTCATACTGCTACGGTGTTGTCGTTGCACTCCTTTGGTTCAGTGGGAGTTCTGGGCCGTGATCGCCGGAAACGAAAGGCTTCGTTGGATCTCTATAGAGACGGCAAGGCGTTCTTTGAAGTGTGTTCGTGATACCTTGCACATACGTAATACACATGGGTGGCGTCCTGAAACGCTCATTAGCATGCGTGCGATATAGATTGGTTACTTGGACGGTCATTGTACGGTACTTCGAATACTACCATCAGATAATTTCATTCAAATCATCAATCTCAACACAGGTTGTCATTTATGTTGACCAGATATATCTTCCTCCTTTTTGAAGAACGTTATCCACACGCGTTTCGTCTGACATCAGCTCGGCTCTCAACTTAGCACCACCAATGTCATCGGCGGAACTTGACTCTCTTGGTCAAGTACGGAGGAATTATTCCCGTTATCTTTATATCGAAAGTATCATTTAATCGAGTCTTCGTCCGTCTAAGCCAGAGTGAGCGCAACTATTTTGTCCATCAGTAGAAATTTGTGAATGCATTGCGTCGACGCGCTGTTGACTGAATCCACAAATATGCACAATTTTCAACGGCGCCGTGGTAGCTTGCATCCCGACTGGCTGAAGCTGAAACGGACGAAATTCGGTGGCAGATAAAGAATCATGCTAGTTTCGAATGTGATTTAGACTTCGGGGATCTTTGGATTCCAAATTCTCCACCTCTTGTGGTCTGACAGAAATAAATAAACCGCAATGTAAACGTCAACTATCCTCCTTTGTTAGGCAGTCATTTCCATTGATACTACTACGTAGGTAGCAATCCCGGCTCAGCGAACAAAATTCCCCGCTTTACACGCTTGTGGTGTTGAACAATCGAAGCCATGGGTTACGCCCTGAGTACGCAGATGCTGAGGTCTAGCTTTTTCATCCCTAAACCACCGCTGACGGAGAAGAATTTGGCAGATCAAACAGGTGAGGTCGGCAATTCCGTGAATGAATCTGTAAATCTGATCAATTCATAGGTCGAGTCCACCTCGTAACTGGAGGCTATGGTGGTTGCGGCTTGGAACTGGCAAAGATCCTGTATCAGCATAATGCCACGGTGTACATCGCTGGCAGGAGTAAGGAGAAGGGCGACCGCGCCGTTGCAGAACTCAAAAAGCTGTACCCGGACTCCAAAGGCAAAGCGGTTTTCCTAGCTCTCGACCTGGCAGACCAATCCACCATCAAGAAGTCAGCTGACGAGTTCATGTCCAAGGAGAGTAGGCTCGACGTGCTGACACAAAACGCTGGTGTTATGGTTCCCCCTTCCGGTAGCAAAGACGCACACGGTCACGACCTGCAGATGGGAACGAACTGTCTCGGCCCGTGGCTCTTTGCGCAGTGCCTGCTGCCGGTGCTGAAGAAGACAGCGGCCACAGCACCGCCAGGCAGTGTTCGCACAACGTGGGCGGCATCGTCTGCCATCGCGTTCTCGCCGACGGGCGGCGTCGCCTTTGAAAACGGCAAGGTGCAGGACCAGAGCGTCCTGGGCGTGCAGTACGGCCAGACCAAGGTCGGAAACGTGTACCTCGCCCACGAGTTCGCGCGCCGCTACGGCGCCGATGGAATTGTCAGTGTCAGCTGGAATCCAGGCAACCTCAAGACTGACCTCACACGCCACGGCTGGGCCGTCACCAAGTTCTTCCTGAATACGCTCATCCTGTATCCTGCCGTCTATGGTGGTTACACCGAGCTGTTCGCAGCCTGCTCGCCCGATATCTCAGCTAAGGACAACGGTGCTTTCATCATCCCATGGGGCCGGATTGGTTATCTAAGACCTGACATGGTCGCAGCGGAGAAGTCAAAGGAAGAAGGAGGAACTGGAATATCCCAACAGTTCTGGGATTGGTGTGAGCAGGAGTGTAAGCAGTACCTGTAGAGACATGTATGCGTATTGCTGAAGCGAAGTCCAAGCAAAGTTTGGTCAATGTACATCCACAGTATAGCATTTCAAGCGTATTGATCTAATATCGTAGCAAGAATATACTAATATTATGGCCTGAGACATATACATTTCGAAGCTTCGGATGTGGTGATATGAAGTGACGTTCCATACGGTCAAACAGGTTGAGAGAAGCGGTATTTGACTCATTTCGTCAATGCAAGGCTCTTTCCGGTTTTCCGACGTTATGCATAACGTGGAGAACCGATTCGCTAACATCAAAGGAGCTGAAGCAGGCGGGATGCCTGTTGTACATTACGGAGAATGCCTAATGGCAATTCATATGACCAGGCTGCTAGGATGGTTCGATTTCATGCATGTCGAATGAGATAAGAGGAATGCAATGGTCCACAACTGGAAAAGTCTGAGTAAGAAAGGCGTTGAGCTTGACAGAACAACCAACATTGAATCTCTATGCCAATCGCGCTTCATTTATATGAGCATGCCGAACTTCAAGTTTATACCGATAGCAATCAAATCAATTGAAATTAATACTTCATGTTGGATCGTGTCCAAAGATGTCTGAACCTTCGATCGGCAAAATAGAGTTATTACAACGGCGGCGCTAGAGATGCATGTAAGGTAGTCTTCTCAACAAAACACCCGGACTTTCACATGATTACGATTGTCGGTCCCTATCAGTGAAGATTATGGCGCAATGATAGAGCTTTGAATTGTTTAACTACCTGTCCAGCCTTTTTCATCCATCATTTATACGCTAGAGTTCTGAGACCAGATTTCATACCATCACGTTCATATACATGTATTCGCCATGGTGGGCAATAAACGTTCTCCCGTTGATATAGCCGCCGATGCTCCCAACGTCGAGGAATTGTATGACGATAAAGACTCGACGCTATACACGATACTGCCGACTTCGATCCGGAGAAGATTGAGACGAATATCAGGGCTACGAAAATCTGTTGCAGGATATAGCCGACCATTGAGCAGCTATTCGGTGAGCAGCGGCTCAACAGCAGGTTCGGGTTTGGGAACTCCTCCACCAGAGTATACATCTAGAGTGTCACTATCGGAGCCAACATCAGACAGTGAGTTTGAAGAGGCTCCGAATGGTCTCTACGGTCCGCGAATCTTTGCTGCAGCAGAGGTTCGAAGTGGGATAAGGTGGAAGTTTGCAAATCAAGGTAGATACCGATACGGATATGCGATCATACTCTTGCTGATACTTTGTAGGGCTCAATCTTATGAATCTTGCTGGCCAAGAGGCGTCGGCTGTGACCACAGATACCAATGAGGGTAGCCCTTCGTTAGTACGCCAACTCTATCTCCACGGCCTCACCTACCTACTCCGGGGACTACCGAACAATCTCTCGGCCGAGGAGAAGCTGAGTGTATGTGCAGCAATGCCGGATGAAGTAGTTGCTTTGCGAGCCACCAGCTTTCAATCCACCGAGTTGATTCAAGTCAAGACGAGCACGGTGCGTGGTATTCGAAATGGACAACCGGGTCAGAGGCCATCCATGCTTCAGCGTGTGCTGGCGGCAATGATTGTTCAAATGTTCCTAATAGCACAGTTTCTTCTCCCGTACATCAAAGTATTCATGGCTGCGGCGTATCGGTATGAGAGAAAGCATCGGATAACGGAGAGGGTGGTATCTTTTGGGGTGAGCACCGTGGATGGAGCGATGAAGAGGAGCATGGATGTCAGCAACAACGTGTACTATGTGAATGAAGGTAAGGTTGGCCAAGCGCTGAATGATTTCGCGATCTGGTGGCTTCAAGGAGTAAGCGGAGGTATTCGTGACGGTGTTGCGGAGGGTCTACTGCTCACCGGGTTCGACCCAACCAAGAGTGTCGATGGGAAGGGCAAGAAGGTAGATTAATAGATTACCAGAGGTGCATGCAGGAGTTCGTCATATAAACCCAGGATAGATCGTGAGTCCATGACTTGATGTAATTATTGTTTATTGTGCAATACTCGAGCGTGGAAGTGGGAATGAACGCTAAGCTGAGATGGGTCAAGGGAAGTCTCGCCGTAAAGAAAAAAAAGATTCGAAAGTCGACAATCGAATCCATCCCTATCGCACTCATCGCTCCACATTCTCACCCGTCTTCTCGCAATTCTCTTCCATCCATTCCTTCAATTGTCTTGCTATACCATCACTATCAAGTGGTTATTCCAACAGAAGTGCGCCTTCAACTTCATTTGCAACACATCCATCAATCTACCATCATCCCAAATGCTAGGAGCTTTGCGCCGGAGCGCGACGGCTCTCTCCCGTCTTGCCTCCTCATCTCCTTCTGCCCGTTTGTTCTTGAGCGATACAAGATCGCATATTGCTATCGCCAATGGCTATCTCAGAGTAACAACCACAAGGTCGCTCCACAGCACAGTCGGTTGGCGACAACAAGCACAGCAAGTAAAGCAGGATCAGGCCGAAAATGAATTTGAGTCTGAAGAAGATGGTGCCATTACTGAGTTCGAGGAGCTCCAAAAGCGCTCCCTTGTCGACGCTGCTATTATCAAAAACATTACTCATAGCATGCATCTCACCACCATGACCGAGGTGCAGCAGAGAACCATTCAAGCTTCTCTAGAAGGCACAGACATGTAAGTTCTTCAATTTACTTTGGACCCTTGCTCTAATCTAACTTCTACGTAGCATTGCCCAGGCTAAAACCGGGACGGGCAAAACTATAGCCTTCCTTCTTCCTGTTCTCCAACGCATCATACAAGAAGATCCTAGCCTCTCTGGAACCGCTGCAAGATTCCAACGGACATCAGCTTCCGATATCCGCGCCATCATCATCTCACCAACCCGAGAACTCGCCGAACAAATAGGGGAAGAGGCCAGACGGCTGACCGGGAGAACCAAAATCATTGTCCAGACCGCTGTTGGTGGCACTCAAAAGTCCATGATGCTCCGGAGAACCCAAGCACAAGGCTGCCATGTTCTGGTTGGAACTCCAGGCCGACTTCGGGATTTGTTGGAAGACCCATACAGCGGCGTGGCAGCTCCGAAGCTCGCCGCTTTTGTCTTGGACGAAGCAGACCGATTGCTGGATCAAGGGTTTCTGCCGGAGATCGAAGCAATAATGGACCAGCTACCAAACCCACGAGAAACCCCTCGACAAACGATGATGTTCTCCGCAACGATACCCGCAGATGTCATTTCACTTGTGCGACGGATGCTTAAGCCAGGGTTTCAATATGTCAAGTGCATCAGAGACAACGAAGTGCCAACGCATGAGCGGGTTCCACAGAAGGTAGTAGGTATTAATGGCCTTGAGAACAGGCTACCTGCGATCCTAGAGCTTTGCCAGCGAGAGATCGAAGCGGCTCAGACGGGCAAAGGAAGGCCATTCAAGGCTCTCATATTTTTCAACTCTACGGCAGAAGTATCGACGGCTGCAGCTTCGTTTCGCAATTTGAGAGCAAACACCGCTAATCATCCTCTTTATCCCGCGAAAGTGCTCGAAATCCACGCCAAGCTCACTCAGGCACAGCGGACGCGTACCTCTGACCACTTCAAGAACGCATCAAGCGCAATCCTCTTCTCGTCAGACGTAACGGCCCGTGGCATGGATTTTCCAAATGTCACACACGTTATTCAAGCTGGCATGCCTAGAACTCGAGATCAATACATCCACCGAATCGGTAGGACTGGACGCGCCGGAAAGGAAGGAGAGGGTTGGCTGCTTATTAGTCCTATCGAGCACGGAGAAACTCACAATATGCTAAGAGGTCTCCCTCTGGTGAGGGATGACTCGCTCACAACGGCTAAAGTTGACATGACCAAGCCAGCGCAACTTGCGGCTCAAACAGCCCGTGTCCTGACGGACATAAGCGAAGCAACCAAATTCATAGACCAGACAGACTTGACTAAGGCATACCTAGCTCTGTTTGGAACCTTCCAATGGGCTCGTTCCAAGCACCAACTCGTCGATGCTATGAACCGGCTTGCGCGCTTCGGATGGGGTCTCGAACGACCTCCCGTCGTACCGCCAGTTCTGGCACAGAAACTTGGACTGGCACGCATTCCTGGCTTGAATATTGGTAATCCCATGAACAGCTTGGACGGCAGGCCTCACTTCGCCGACAGGTCCAGCTCGAGAGGGTCGTCAAAGAGCTGGGATTGGTCTCAGAATGAACGGAACTCTGGAGAGAGCTCCTCATCACGCTTAAGATCAAGATCAGGGCGAAGCCAATCTTTCCGGTAAAAGACATCGTAATGGTTTTCATCCAAAGCTGGGCGTCACGGACGATAGGTTGCATCTGTACATTATGGAAGACCTTAGTGGCACGGATTTAGAGCATAGTAGCGAGGCTTCGGCACATCTTAACGCTCAGGCGCCGTGGTAACTGGACAATGGGCCTAGGACAATCATCACTCTCAATGGCGTCTAGTTGTAGTTATTGTAGATCTATCTTATTGCTTTGAAAATACCGTATCGACGAGTATCGACCTTGCTCACGTGCCATCTACCTTCTTCGCCGAATCAGTTTATTTGCGCCCTGCATCGGATGCTGCTTTGCCCAGTCAGTCTTAGTTACGGATGAGGCCGCGAGACAGGAGATAAGTCAAAGGCTAAGACTGTGGCCGGCTACCAGTATTTGGTTGGTGGTTGCGCAGCGAAATCGACCGACCTTTCGCCATCGACGCCCGTCACGCCTCGCCCCCCGCCTCATATACACAACCTCTACTCATACATTTCCGATTATCAGCCCGCATCTCCCTCCATACTTTGGCTTCACATCTCTGCCAGACTGCCCTTGGCCTTTCCTGCCCATCAGCTTCTTCCTCATCATGTCTACCACCGCCCGCCGCCGGTTAATGCGCGACTTTAAACGTATGCAGACCGACCCGCCTGCAGGAGTCTCTGCGTCGCCAGTGACGGACAACGTCATGACCTGGTTCGTAACTTCTTCTTCACACTTCTTTTGTGCGTCTAACGCGGTTCCAGGAATGCTGTCATCATTGGTCCTGCAGATACTCCGTTCGAGGATGGCACGTTTCGTCTCGTCATGCACTTCGAAGAAGCCTATCCAAACAAGCCGCCGGGAGTTAAGTTCATAAGTCAGATGTTCCATCCCAACGTCTACGGCTCAGGCGAACTATGTCTCGACATCCTGCAGAATCGATGGAGTCCAACCTACGATGTGGCCGCTATCTTGACTTCCATCCAGAGGTAAACGACCTCGCCACTCATTAGCCGCCTGCATACGCTGATCCACTACAGTCTTCTTAATGATCCCAATACCTCATCCCCTGCCAACGTCGAGGCATCAAATCTCTACAAAGAAAACCGACGCGAGTACGTAAAGCGCGTTCGAGAAACGGTGGAGAAGAGCTGGGAGGACTAGGACCCGTTGCCCATCGGTAGACTTATGTGACCACTCACATCAACCCGTACCATCTTACACTTGCCGGCGAAAAAGGCGTCCAGCTACACATGATTTGGGTTTGGCGGAATACCATTCGAGCAAGCATAAGGTGTTTGTGGCATTATCAAGGCGCCGGAGAGTTTTACATGTAACTTATCGCTTAGTACCACGACAAGCCAAGGGCTATACACAAATTCCTGCGTTCCCTTATCTGTGTACTAAAACGACACAATCACAGCTTACCCTTAGGCTGGTCTGCTACCTCAAAGTACCATCGCACGCCACACAAGTTAATCCAACCATTCCCACAGAGTCCCTCCTCACTCGCACGCTGGAGAATGGCATCGAACTTCTCCTTGCCGTGGACCTGGACCGTGATCAAATCCAAGCCCTCCGGCTTCCCCTGCTCACCCTTGACAAAGCCCATCGTCGCATTCGTGAAAGCGAGGTCACCGTCGCTCGTCGGAACACCGAAGACCTCCGTCCACTGCGCAACCGCACCCGCCGTGTCGCCGTCGCCCGGCGCCAGCCGCAGCCGCACGTCCTGCAGCCGCAGGTGCGCGCTCTTCCTCATGCCGGCACCGTAGCTCTCGAAGTCTGGGCCGCAGGCGCCCCAGGGTCCGAAGCGCTCGGCCATGGGCCGCGGGAAGTCCGGCGTCGGCGCCATGGAGTCGAGCTCGGGCATCATGCCGCCCTTGATGCCCTTGGGGTGGTACTGCGTGGCGTGGTACGGGTACTTATGATCTGCGTGGGAGTTTTTCCAGATGACCTTTGCCAGCCCGCGCGCCTCGATGTGCGCCCGCCGCGCCGGCCCGTCATCATTCTGCATGATGATCATGTACCCGCCGTCGCCGCGCTTCTCCAGCAGCCGCCCAGCCGTCGTGCCATCCTTGAACGGCGCTACCACCTCGATTATGTCGCCGCCCAGCGACACCAGCAGGTTTCGTAGGCCCCATATCGCTACGCCTGGGTCGCGGAACACCACGGGGATGCCGAGAACTTTGGTCTGGGTGGGGTGAGGTTAGTCTATGGGGCGATGGTGAATGGATGGAAACGTGAAGCATATCGAAGTTGAGATTGACTTAATAGACGGCAACGATTAGATGCGATCTTTACATAGTTGACTCCGTTATAGCTCAATCTGTCGACAGAAAGACTGAACAACGGAAATTAAGCATAGAAATCAAAAGACTTACAATCAAGTACTCCGCGCGCTCTAAGTCTTTCACAACTAAAGCAATCTGACGCAAACGAGTAGGCTGTGTGGCAGAGCCACCATTCGTAGAAGACGCCATGACTGCAGATGAGAAACTAATTGTCTACTTCATGTCCTTTAAAAATACAACTCAAGTTCACTCTTCAAGCCACCGCGGCTATACTGATTAAATTTTAAAAGGCCTCGGTTTGGAAGGATGGAGCCGTCTAACCCCGCAATAGGCATCCAGCTTGTAGAGAATCGCCGCAGACGAGGCCATGAAAACACATGAACAACGTTCGTAGTAGCTTCACTTGTGCCGCTGCTTCCAATTATGCCAATTCCTTGAGATTTCTCAGACGTGACCATGATTCATATTTACAGTCCCAATCGTGCCTGCCATCAGAATCCACGTTGTGACGTCCTCCATCCAATGCATATTCAGAATACATTCTACGAACGTCGAGGTATCAAAAGTCTCTCTAACATAAATGAAATCGCCAAACCGACTGGTGATTAACCACTTAACTCCAAACCCACAGTGCCAATGATACTGCATGTCAACTTAGGTCCGTTGATTAAAGAACCAGCTACTACGCTTCCCAGCTTCCTGCACCTGCAAGCCCGCGAGCGTTGGAACAGCAGCGACATCGATGCCGCCACCTCCGCCGCCACGAAGCGGTTTAGCGATCCTTGAGCCTCCGCCGAACGCAAACGACGCGTTGGTCGGCGAGCCGAGCCCTCTTGTGGAGCCTGCCTTGGCCGCTTCCAGACGCTCCTTGACAGCCGTGAGCTGCGCCTCGAATCTGTATTCAACGTCAGCGATAGATCCCCTTTGTGATTCCGCGGTTGGGAACACCGACCGATGGTTTGCCTGCGTGAGCTTCTCCTGGTTGTCCTGAAGCAGAGACTCGAGGCTCTGGATGCGCTCGTTGCGCGCAATCAGTTTCCTCTCCGCAATGGCCACTTCCTTCTTGAGGCTGCTGTTCTGCTCGACGAGCTGCCTCTGGACCACCGTGAGCTGTTCCAGGTTCCGCTCCAGGAATGCCATCTTCTTCTGCTGCGCCCGGTTGTTGGATGTCCGCAGCACGTTGTTGTACTGTTCTCGAACCTCGTCCAGGGAGATTTCCAGCTCCACGACTCGCTCGCATCGGTTCTGCAGGTCCCGCATCAAGCTCTTCTTCATAGCGTCGAACTCGGCGATTTGCTGCTGGATTGTCTTGCCATTGACATCGCCGTTGGCAATGCCGTTTACAGCTGTTGCGCCGCTCTTGATGCGCTGTTGCAAAACTTCGATTTCGGTCCTGAGCGACTGGTTGGCCTCTGCTTTTCGTGCGAGATCTTCGCTGAGTTTCGCCAGTCGCTCTTCATCGCCATGCTGTCGGTCAGCGTATGCTTGAGACAGAGCTTTCTTGATCTCATCCGCATTGTCACCGTCGAGCTTGCCTTCCAAGACGGCCTCATACTCGCCCTGTAGGCTAGATATCCGCTGCTCCAGCTGCTCTTCTCGCAGCAAAGCAGCTTCTTCCTGCTCTGCTCGTTGATTGACCGAAAGCTCGGCTTGTCGCACTATGCTCTGAGTCTCGAGAAGCTTCTTCCTTAGCTCTCGCAAGTCATCCATGGACATGGTTTGGGAATCCTGAAGAGTATCAATATGATCGATAACGCTTCGGATGCTTTGCTCATTGTCGCTGAACAGTTCGCCACCTAGATCGAAGCCTGCCATCATCCGAGCCATGCGATCTCGCTTGATCCTCTCCTTCTCATCCATGCCAACTCCGTTCTCCCTCGCGGACATTCTTGCATCGAGAAGCTGCTGCTTCACTTCATCCAGTTCAGCCGTCAGTTCGGCATTCGCTTCTTTCAAACTATCCATAGTGATCTGCGCTTCTTTCGACTCGAAATTGATCTTCTCGACTTGCATCCGCAGCTCGTTCAACTCTCCATTGAGCTTCTCATTATCTCTGGATGCTCGAGTGTCATGATCCTTCAGCAGTTGCAATTCTTCTCTTGCATCTTTCAACCCTTTCTCTGTAGCTGCCAGCGCGCTCTCTCGTTCCGAAAGCTGATCCTGCAGCTCGTTCTCTCGGCGTAAGAATTCTTCCTTTTCATCTTTGTCCAAAGAGCTAGGCGTGCCAACTCTTTCAATTTCCGCTCGAGAATCTGGCCTTGACGGCGTATCAGGTCGAGACTGGCTCTGAAGTCGTGAGGGAGTTCCCGGCGCAGCACCATCACTCTTCTTCGCAACCGCGAACTCCCCACTGAGAGCTGGCGTCCAGCGATCCCTGGGAACAGAATCTCCATTCCGCCAGAGCTGTACTTCTCCTTCCAAAGAAGAGATATAACTCTCGAACGTGGTGATTTGCGTTTGTGCCTTCTTGAGCATGATTTTGAGCTCCGTGGGACTGAGTTCAGCGTTGACTTTGGCCTTGTTCTTAATCGACTTTGCGCGTGTACCAAAACGAAGTGTGCTCATGGTCTCCTGGTCGTTGTAGCTACTTGGTGAACAGTTGATGATGAGAGTTGTCCTTGAGTTTCCTCCCAGAGATTCCTGCAATATGCGAGTCAACTTGGAATCTCGGTATGGAATGTGGGTGGATTTGCCGTCAGTTAGAGCGTTAATGACGTTACCCAAAGAGCTCAAACTCTTGTTGATTTTCTTCGCTTCCTCAAGTGTTTGTCCGCTTGCGCCAGTTTTTCCGACCTTTTCACTTCCGGCCAAATCGACCAAGAACAGAGTACCGCTCTTCGATGAACCGGTCTCCACGTTCTTCTGCGTAACTGTTATGACAAAGATCGAATGTGAACGCGATGACTCCTGGTTCATGTTCGTTGCTGCCACAGCTCTTGTTGTACCTCCACGACGCATGACTTCATATACTTCTTGCACGCTCGAGACATATATCTCAAGCAAGCCTTTAACGTACACTCCTCGACTCTTCTCCTCGTGAATCGGCAAGTTATCATTCTGAGGGGCAAGAAGATCTCTTATTCTCTCCATGTATATCTCCATGTAGCTCACCCTGACTGTGTACTCGATATTGCCAGAGCTTGTAAGGATGCTGGTGAAGATCTGTTCGACTATTCGAGGTATAATGCCTTTCTGCTCTTCATCGTCGATGTCGGGGCCCATCATCGTATATGATTTACCGGCACCCGTTTGACCATACGCGAAGACTGTTCCATTATAACCGTTGAGGATGTCGTCGACAGTCGGGCGGATGGAGAAGTCGAATACATCGGTTTGGCGCGAGGCCATGTCGAAGACGCGATCGAAGGTGAAGGCCCCTTGGGCCTCATTCGAATTGATTTTGCATATATCTTCGCCATCGAATTCAACGATCGGCTCGCCACCGCTGGCAATTTCGATTTTGTTTTGAGGTCGAAATCGTGCTACGACCTTGATCGTGTTGTAACTCCTTCAGACGAACGTTAGTATCCGTCACCCCAATATGGATTCACAGCGAACTTACGCCATTTTTTCAACTCTGAAGGAGTGAAGACGGCCAAATGGCCAGCATATGGGGCTTCCAGCTCAGCAGTCTCCGTCCGCAAAAATAGAAACGCGTTGGATGGCTCACGTCGACACAGTAAATTGCTCTCCTGTGAGGACAGGGATGTGGTAATGGTTGGCGTACGGAGGGCGTTATCGAGAAAGCAAAGTGGCTTCCCGGCTGTCTATCTCTGGAGCTCCCGAGGTTAAAAGGGAGAAGGCCGAAGAATGACACGAAGCTAGATGGAGTCCAACGATGATTATTTTGCTGGCGGACTTTCAGTCATCAACTTTGTCCCTGTTTCGTCGACGCCAACAAACTGCGCGGCGGGCTGGCGCGTGGGCCAAGCCTCTTGGCCGCATGATGACGCTAAGGGAATGTGGCTTCGCATATCATCCACATACGGAGTACGCGACCTCATCTCGGAGAATAATTTACCTTTCCTTTTTCAATGCTTGGTTCATCCGTCTTCAGAAAAAATCGATGATAAGATTATAGGATGGTTCATGCTGCAAGAAAATAGGTCCGTTTTGCATTCTTTCTACGAGCATTCTCCAACATTGATATATGGTGCTGCATCTAAGGTACCTTACCGACATGAAATTCCACAGCTATCGCGGATCATCGCGACCATTCATTCTACAAAGAACAGACTCCGTTCATGCAGGATGCAGTCCCATCCTAGAACAACGCCAAACCATCTGATAAACTTTTCGAGCAGCCATATGAAACATCGGATGAGTCTTTCCAACAGCCATAGAGGACCACACTTTTAAGGCCAGCCGTAGGAGCAATAGAGGAGAAATGGTAGTAGCAGCAACGACAAACCAAGAAAATCATAGAGAGCAATGGCTGGCTCGAAAAACTGAGTGTGAGCGGCTTCAAATCAGATAGTGATGAAAAGTTCGGCCCTATCCGCCGTAATGTCGCTGGACGACTCGTTTGGATAGTAAGGGATCATAGCATCGGCAGACTGAACATAGGCCTCGTTGTATAGGCGCCAGTAGGGCGTACGAACTTTGCGTGCTGGGTGGAACAGGCCTGCAATGATATAGTTCATAATCAAGCCAGTACCGACAGCATTGCGGATGGCGTCCATTGCTTCGATCATACGGTCGATGACGTGTGGAGAGGTTTCGAAGATATTCGGCATCAATAGATTCAACAGGTGAACCATTGCATCCTCACAACCCAGCCCAACCACTCCAAGAGCCATGTGCTTGACGACGGAGGCAGCCGTTTGACGATGAACTTGGTCTCGATCTGTGAGAGCGTCTTCCAAGAGTGGCGCCACGGCGTAGACATAGTCTTTGGCCATCTCACCCACATACTCGAAAACGAACGACAAAGCCTTGACCACACCGTTCTGAACATTGAGTTCTGGGACGCGGTACTCGTTCATCAAAGCCGGCAAAACAGTAAATGGAGCACAAGTCTCGGCAACGATGCCCAAGGCGACAGCCGTGCAGACTCTGCTCTGACGTTCTTGAACGCGCAAGTTGCCCAGAAGCGTGGACACCACATCACCAGGGCCGACAGCTTTGGCAATGTAACCGAATGTGTTGTTGGCGGCGCGTCGAATACCCTTTCGATGGGCTTTGAGCATGTCGAGCAAGTCGAAGCAGATCCTCATCCATTCCTTAGCATGGACGTTCTTCGCACCGCGATCAGCAATACGACCGACGAGGTCAATGGTGTTCTCCTGGACCTTTTCATGACGATTCTTCATGATTGGTGTGAGACGAGGAAGGAGATCTTTGGCCTGAGGTTGCATGTCATGGATTCCTACAACAGAAACGATGGCGCGAAGTGCACCAAGGATAGATCCCAGTACGTCAGGATATTCTTCGCCAAGATTCTCAAACAGTGCAACACCCAGTTGGTGTAGGAGATCTTCGTCCTCACATTGCTTGATGACAAAGGCGATACGAGAGATGAGATCTGCCGCTTGCTGCCGGACAGACGTGCTCTTGTTGTCCAAGCGATAGAGGATAGTGCTGACAATCTGCGGGAGATAAGTCTGAGTACGGATACCCAGAGCATGGACCAGGGTGCCGAAAGCATTCAAGAGAACTGCATCCTCGAAGCTCTGCTCTTGGAACGCATGGAGGATACCATCGATGAGTTGCTCCTCAAGGCCTTTCTCAATATCAGCAGCACCAAGACTTGACACCATCTTCTCGACCGTTTCAGCAGTCATCTTTCGGTAAGGTTCACTCTCGTCTTTCAGATTCGTGACGATTCGCCCGATAACAACGGAGCAGCCAACTTTCTGTCCCAGGTCTACAGTTGTCTCTACAACTTGGCGATAGTTGCGCTTGTCCAAAGCCATTCGACGAACCCAAAAGCTTCGGAAGAAGTCATTCATAACATGAAGGCCGAGAAACTTCCCATCTACACCTTCAGCGTGGGCGATTTGGGAAAGGACTTTGAGAACAGTCTTCTTCATCTCCTCGTCTGGAGACTGGAACTCTCGAATGAGGATAGGCATGATCTCCTTGCTGTAGTATCGGGAGTATTCTTCATCCATCAGTGGAATGACGAACCCAATAGCCTTCAAGAAAGCCGTAAGGTTCTTGCCACGCTGCCTTCTAGCGGCGATCCAAAGTGGATTCAAGATCTCATCAAATGATTCAATGCCGTATGGATTGGCTGCTTCAGCAAGGGCTGCCACAGCCACAGCAGCAGCTGTCTTGACTTTAACCTGCTCATCCTCGAGGTTCTTCGCAATTGCCTCAATCAAGCCTTTTAAGTGAGGAAGGACAGCACAGCCCATATTGATGGCAATTTGTGTGACGATCTTGATACCGGTGTGACGCGCCATCCACGCCTTCTTGCTGCGACAAACTGCTTTGATGAAGGGCAGCAGGGCTGGAATCCCTAGAGCAGATGCAACAATAGCGAAAGCCCTAGCCGTAGTATTGCGCACGTATTCATCGGCATGGTCGACATCTGGGCGCATAACGCTGATCATGTGTGAAAGTCCTGAGGCCTTGGATAGATTCTGGATGATTTCTCGACCTTCAATACGAGCGTAGTGGTCGGCATCGATGAGCAAAGGCTCAATGACGACCAAGATCTTGTGGGTGTATGGTCGAACGAGATCGTCAAGCTTGTAGAGAACTCGATCGATAACTTTCACCAACAAATGGCGCTCTTGGTCTTCGAGAGTCCTCTCCATGAGCAGAGGGAGAATCTGATCGAACAAGGCTGCGGGCCCGAAAGCCCGAGCATTATCCGTGAGAGTACGAAGAGCAGTCTTCCTCATCGGTGGTGTACCGTTTTTGACCTTGAGCAACAGTCTCATGATCTTGCGTTCCTTAAGCTCTTCGACTGACAATTCGTTTTCGTCGACTGTGTCAGCGAGCTTACCAAAGTACTTCACGTCTTGTTCCTTGAAGAATGACAGGTCGCCAACACCAGGAATCTGAGATGGGAGATCTTTGACCATCATTTTCGGATCGACAGCCTCTTGCATCATGAATCCGCCGGAGCCTACACCTGAATCCGCAATTGCATTGACGGTTGGGATGTGGGCGGGTTTGTATTTCAACGGTGGTTCCAAGACTTTGTATCCTTCGGTCGGCAGTAGGATATCTAGATCTGCATCGGACAGTGGGACATTCCCACGCGACACATCGGTTCCGAAGGCCACTAGTGGTGCAGGAGCAGCAGCAGCTACAGGAGCGTCTGTGGAGGTGGGCGCAGCAAGTGGTGCAGCTTTGTCCCATCGACTCTTCTTGCGAGGCTGAGGAGCAGGTGCTTCAGTTGATGTTTCAGTTGCAGAAGTAGCGGCAGCCTCCCATCGTGAACGTTTCGTGGCGACGGGCTTCTCATCGGTGCTGACATCACGATCCTTCCGTTTCTTTCCAGCAGCAAGTGCTTCCTCTTCCATTTCGTCGTCAGTTTCCTCTTTGAGCAGTGGTTTGTATTCATCAACACCATTCTTATCCTCTTGCTGTTTCTCCAGCTTCTCTTCTATGAGTTTCTTGACCCTAGCCTCTTCTTGCTCCAGTTGACGCTCTTCCATAATCTCAAGATAGGACCGACCGCCTTCAGTACCAGCGCCAGTGTTGTCAGCCAAAGCATCGGCGCGTGTAGGGCTCAGAGCTCGATTGAACCGACGCTTTTGATAATCGGTCTCTCGAGATGCGATCTGCGCCTTATTCTCGCGGCTGTTGAGAATGTCGGCTTCAGCGGATGCGCCGTGAGCAAATTCGTCGAGTTGAGCTTGTGTAGCCGTGTACTGGCCTATCAGGCTATAACCGTTTCCATTTGTTTCCTCCATTTCTGCATCATCGTCGTCATCGTGAACGGCGATGGATTTGTCGTAGCCAGCGAACTTGTCCTTGCTTTTCGACTCATAGAGATCGGTGTCGTAGGAGATGCCAGTGGTTGCGGCTTTTGTATCATGCTTAGCCAAGGCTGAACCCGATGACTTGGAGCCAGCCTTCGAGGAACCTGCAGCTTTTCGGCTACGTTCAGAGCGTTTTGTCGATGTGGATTTGTCCATGGTGTCAAGGGCGTAGAAGTCTGGACTTTGGATGTTGATGATTAACTGAGATGAGGAGGTGTCAGGATCTACGCGAGTAGTCGCCCGAACTTTTGACTGCGGTAGCGGCAAAATCGAGTTGACAATAGGACCCGACAGGCGTCTGAGTTGGGAGTTCACTTTCCAGAGAGCTTAGGGTCACGGCTAGCCGCCGTAGGCAGCAGATATGGGCGGAGTTTGATGATCACGCAGCACGAAAATAACTGAAGACGTGTGCGACCTCAGTATGAACGTAACAGCGGCAGGAGTTGACGCTGCGAATGCCTGATGTGTGGTTGCGGCGTAGAAACTCGAGTTGAAGGACGGGGAAAAGTGAAGCCATGTTGATTATGTAATTTCATATCACGTGAAAACGCCACCGTTTGTGCCTGAGGCGATAATGGACGCGAGAACGCGACAGAATCATCTATGCGAGATGCGAACTCAGAGCCATCATCAGATCCACAGATTACGACAGTCCATACCAAGGCTATCTAGCTCTTCGTTTCTCTTTAGAGGCTTTATTCCGGTCAAGAAATCAATTAACCTCACAATTGGTGCTCCATTACTCAGGAACCCGTCTTCATACCCAACAAATCATTAACGCCTGCCTTGCGCGACAACGAGCCAAGCTCTTTCTATTGTGCCAGTGGATCAAGGCGCCATGGAAGATAACGGGTCTTCTATGCTAGAGAACTCTGAAACACAACCGGTAGTCAATGGTGCAGAGCATGACGTGGAAATGAAGGACGAGCTGGTTCCCGAGGTGGGTTTTTCTTAAGACGCAGAACTAAACTTACCAAGTGCTCACAGCCTTCTCCATAGCCTTCATCAGCGCCTTCATTCCCATCTCTAGCCTCGAATGATCCTGCCACCCCCGCACAACCGCATAGCAGAACTCAAACTCCCCCCGCACGCAGCTCACCTCATCCTACGCCTTCCGCCGCTCCTCCATCACAACCGAATCCACATGGCAGCTCAACGAGAGTATATCTCAATCAAAACATCACTCCTTACTTGCTGGAGGGCATGAAGCATCTTGCAGTTTACGAACCTGAGAAACCTCTCAAGTGGCTGAGTGAATTCCTTGAAAAAAAGAGTAAAGAAGTGGAGGGCAGTTGATGGTTAAGTCCGAGGAGGTAGATTGACCATTGCCATTGTTATTTATGTTAGGATTAGCATCAGCTTAGAGCCATATGATGTGCTCTACGAACAGGCCGAGGCGCACAACTTACACGGTTGTTCTCCATGATTACTGGTGTTTGGCAACGTCAAAGGAAAGGGCTGAGACAGAGTCATACATACTGAAGGATTGATTTATATTTCAGGCCATCGCATAAGCAAGAGCCAGTGCCTTCGCAATGGAAATGCAACTTCACTATGAAACCGATGTGTCCCTCGCAAAACTCCAGTGTATCGTGCATGATCGCATCGACATGAGACCTGATGTTCCATCGCATCTATGCCACCAATGTGCTCGCCGTCGCACTCTCATACCGCCAGGTTGGTGGCAGGGCGCCGACCGTCTTGTAGTATCGGGAGAGGCGGTGGATACGGGATTCGATCAGAATGAGGCGGAACTGAACGCGTTAATGTCTTCATTCAAGAACTTTCAAGGTTTCTCTGCTCACCTTGGAGTCCTTGTCCTTCTTGTTTCGCTCGAGATGCTTGCGAACCGCAACGGCCTTCTTGATAAGCATGTACCTGTGAGAGACAATTAACACTTGACTCATCATGTAGAGGATTTGACAACATACAGATCTTCGGGGATTTCTGGTGCCAATCCTGTTCATCGCAACGTCAGCCTAAAAGACCAAACGAAGGCATAATCATGTATCCATACCGTTCGACTTGAGAATCCTCAAGATCTTATTGCCTGGATGATTGTCAATACGTTCTCATCCATAGAAACACATAGGACTTGCGACATACCAGTGACGACTTTGACTTGAGAGATACCGTGTGAATCTCTCAGCAGAACACCGATCTGTGATGGAGTTTGACCCTTCTTCGCCAGTTTGCAAATTTGATCGACGACCTGTTCCGGGGTGGTCTTCAACCACGCGGGAGGTGTTCTGCTGTAAGGAATTGCAGAGGCAGAAATGCCCTTACCCTTGCTGTGCAAGCGACCCATCTTCGCGGCTGGTTGTGATGGATCGTTGACTCGAAAATGTCGTCGTGAGGATAAACCTTTACTTGAAGGATGCGAAATCTGTGGGCTCTCGCTTATTGGAGTGGAGCGGAAAATACCGTGGTGGCGTTTCTTGGCACCAAAAAGAAACTTCGACCTCGTTTTGCGCCAAAGCTACAAAAACTTTCATCGAGCACGAGAAGTGATCCTACTGTATGATCCTTGAGGATATCATTCAATCCGTAAGTTCTATTCCGAAATTTCTTCCCACTCTCGAAATGATGACCAAACTCCAAATTTATCTACATTTCTGGTACCTCTTATGTCAGGGAACTTCTCGGCTTCCAATGATCTAAATGGACTTCTGAAACGCCCTCTTGTCTGCTACATGTCTCGTTCGCAGGATTAGGACACGATGAAAGCTGACTCCGTCCATCAGATCTCTCCGTCTCGCAGAAACTTGCCTTTTGCCAAATTCTCTCGCTGGTCGGCGTCCAGTTTACGCTCCGTGCCTACTTCAAGCATGCTTGACATTTGTGTTAGACGTATTTCACCACCCAATGATACCATGATACCATTGGAACGTAGTGTTCATATGCACAAGGATTTCCACATTTCTGTTCGCGATAATTTCGCTATCATACATACTGTGTCGTGGCCATTAAAGGGTGCAGAATTATTCCTGGATCATAGATAGGTTTTGATGCAATACCGTGGGCGACCAGTCACAAGAAGAGGGCCGCAACCAAGAGGCAATGTAAGGCAACGCCATCTTGGAAGACATAGGACATTGACATACGAAACTTGGTGCCATAGATTGAGAGAGGCTACAAGCTGCAATCAAGAGACATAGGAGTAGCTAGACGAGCCCTGACTTAGTAAACCAAAATTTGAGCTTCCATCTACTCGGAGAACCTTGTCCAACAAGGCATTGCAATGCCCGCAAGTTGACGTTTCTAAACATGCTACCAGAACCATTAATACCTCGGATGGCGCTTACTTAGATTTAACCGAATGCTGGATGGCATGATGAAAACGCATGGATCCATATCAAATGCATGCCCCGCCTCTTGGAGATCCTGTAATTCCCAATTGACGAGCTTGACTCACCAACTTCAACCCTCTTTGCCATCCCTACTGCGCAAAGAAAATACATTCCGTGTGAAAAACGGTTTCAAACGCATCGAAAAGACATCGATTGTTAGGCAATATGTCTGGTCGCGGTACTCTCAGGTACGTAGCCGTTGTACATCGGCCAAGTTTCCCGTGCAACGACAGCTCACGTATTGCTTCAGTCATCCGCTGCACTCAGCAGCTATCCATTTTCCGATTGCATTTCTCAGCCTGTCATATTGCCTTGATTTCACCTACGGCCTAGCGACATTTCCGCAGACAGCATCACATGTTCGGCAAGTGTACAACTTAACACCATACCTTGGAGAAATAGCCCGCATCTCTTACTATGCGAACACGTTGGGTCTTCTATCGGCCACTCTCGCTGTCTTCACTGGACTCATGGAGCTTTGGGCATTGATGAAGCGTCAAGACCTTCTCAACAAATTCCAGAAGTCTAACAATAAAGTCGATACTACCAAACGCATTCACCCGAAGATTATATGGGCCCTTGTCCATGCCAGCGTAAACGACATGGGACTCACCGCCGCTGTATACAACTGGTGGACGCGAAGATCCGCAGCATTGAACCTTCCAACCGACACAAACATACTGGTGAGCGCTGTTGGAATGACGTTTCTTTTCGCTGCAGGGTATATCGGCGCTGGGCTGGTATACGGGTACGGCGTAGGCGTGGCCAATGCGAGCGAGAACCGATTACTGAAGGATGGCAAGGCTGAATGAGTATGTTCTTCGTCCAGCATCTTCAGATCCCTGTCTGTTGTCCAGGTTGTCGTGAGCGGTGAGAATATGCAATCGCCTTCGGACACGTACAGTGCAATTAATCAATCAAACGCTACTCCCAGAAGAATGATAGGCGATTGATCCTTCAATTATCTTAAAGCAAACGACCATGTGCAGCCTTGTAGCCTTCCTCAGCAGGTTTTGCAGCAAAGTCGTGACGTCATTTTGAAGCTGTTCCGCCTTTCGAAAAAGAAACAGCTTCGGATAGAAGATATGCATAGAAAACAAGACAGCTCCCTTTCGTTACAACTTCTTTGAAATCATTAAGCTCATACCGCCGATAAATCATCTTACGTTTCTCTCCCAATATCATACTCACTCCAAAGGAACCACCATGCCTTCCACAACTGCCCTCATCTTTACCGGCCTCGCAGGTGTTATTGTTCTGGTTGGGCTTTATGTGTATTTCTTCGGTATTCCACCCGAATTGAAGCGCGAAATGGAGAAGAAAGCACTGGAGACGATGGGCGAAAACAAAGCTTCCTATGTTCTCAAAGGCGAGTAACACCCTGTTCGCTTGACCAGTAGAGCATCCTATTCATCAATACAACAGATCAGATCTCGAAGCTTCCTGCTTCAGACCAGGAGGAGATCAAAGAGTTCAAGAAAGGGCTCGGCAATGCCCTTGGTGGTGGCCTCAAGAATCCGCTTGGCGACAAAGCTGGTGATGTTGCAGACGATATCACCCGGCCCTTCACAGGGCGGTAAATTTCCGATTGGAATGGCAAATGTCGAAAGCCCACATGCAACGCACAGATTGAGACGTGAAGGATGAATTTCGAGCCAAATTGGAACTGTGTCGATGCCGAAGGCCTTATATGATGATGAGCGGAGGATCCGGTTGATCGGCGTTTGGTTCTATATGACCTGTTTGACGGAACCAATTTGAGTATTCCAAACTCATGGTAATTGCTGGTATAGAGGGATAGCTTCTGTTTCGCGGCAATAGAACGAACCAAGGCAACGTAATCTTGATTTCGGATCGAGCTGAGTTGGAAAAGTCGTGACGTTCCATGTTTAGGGTACTAGAAACCAAATCCACCAAATCTCATGTACTAAAACTATTGTCCAGAACAGCAACTGAAAACTCGTTTTGCGTATCTTGTGTTGAAAGTAATATTGAGCCAAGAAACCGCCAGGCCAACCTCCAATGGCATCCAGGAGAAGGAGTGAGGTCTCTCGTGTCCGCCAACCCGCGTTGCTTGCGCGATACTTATCAAAGCCATAGGCGAAGAAAGAGGTAACACTTAAAACTATCTGAATACAAAGTATGTATCGGAATGCTTGCAGATTGAACGTCTTGACATAAGCAAAAGAGAGCACAAATAGGCAGAGAGATCCAATGGAAAACAGAAATGGCCATGGCCTTGACTGGCGGGTTGACGTATTTCGAAAGCGACTACTTCGTGAAGCCATCTTCGCCATTGGATTATTGATAAGTGCGCATTTTCGCGGTTTGGGAGGCAAGTCTGAGATGAGGTGGTAACGCAAATCATTAAAGGTAGGTGTTCACGAACTAAGACGATGGGTAGCTCCGTATAGTCCAAAACTTCACCAACGCAACAAGACCCAGCCAAAATGATGACCCAAGTTAAATTCAACTATCAATGGCGTCTAGCTGCCCAGTTATCTCTAAAACTATAGTCTTGAAAATAACGGCCTCATCAGGTTCTTTACGATCGAGCTATTCTGTCCTATCCAATGGATCACATAGCCGGTTTACGTTCTGTGTGCGTATAGATATATCACGAAGATGGTGGTGGTGTCACAGCAATTGTTCTTTAAACCTAAGGCTGAGTACGAGAGCTTAATCGATGTCCCTTGTAATGTCTGCTATGCATCCACACCGTATATCACGACAAGGCAGCAATAGAACCTCGGCCTGCTCGTATCGTGCCGGAGTGTGATCGCGTGAGGAGCTTGGAATCTTTGAGAAAGGGACCGCATCATTGAGCACTTAAATACTAGTGGACAATTCATTCGAATTAGACTTCAAAACTTCCGCTAACGCTATCTCTTTGAACATTTCCACCATTAGTACTAGAAATCCAGGAGTTTGCGTGAAGAGATTCAGCCTACAGCATTCCGCATTCTACACAGGCAGCAACGTACACATCCTCTCCGCTTCGGCTTCCTGGGTAGAAATCTGCAACACCACATCTAATCATCGTGCGTTCGCTTGATCTCTCAACAAGGTAGTCAATCTGTTGCATCTTCTAGTTATGTTAGCTTGATTATCTTATCAGTCAACACTAGAGACCGACTCTAATGGAAGAATTATACCGTCACTTTGGCTCGTCTTGCTTGTCAGTCGAGGAATATTCCCAGTGGTCTCTTTTCGAAACGACAGAGATCTGGCAAGATAGGAATTCCGGGCGGCTGTGGATTCAACAAGAAAGCTTTTCACCTCAACATCTGCCAGCCTGGCGCTCTGGAAAATCGGCGAAGCACTATCCAAGTAGTGAACCATTATCTCGACATGTACGGCTAGTGGTAGTGGGTAAAGACCCTAAGCAGTCACAGAAAGAGAAATGTTTGGGCTGCTTGCCACAAATCGTAGACGACTTTGGACTGCGACTCGCCTACGACTATGCCATGAGCTGTGTCACCATTGTGACGGAGCTTCCGCACCAGTCCAAGACGGACTGCAAAGTTTATACCTATACGGTAGTCTATCATCATAAGCTGATAGCAATATGGTCCTTCACACGCCCAACAGCTTCGGCGAAACCTATGCCAACAGACTCACTCCCTACTCAGGACTGTAACTACAAGCCTAGCCATCTCACGCAGGGAATCATTTTAGCGGGTCCACAAGAGCGCGCCATTTTAAAGGGACTTCTGAGAAAGCAGTGGGATCCGACATTGTCATTGCATGCCATGTTTCCAGCATTTTTGTGCGGTTTGTTGATGAGTCAACAGGTAGATCAGATGCAGAGCTACATCAAGGAGGCTCTACGACGGGTAGAGGTGCGTACAGGGCATCACATCTTTACTGGTCGACAAGAGCAGCCAGCTATGGGGAGTCTGGCATATTTGAGCGCTCAGATGAGTGGGTTCGCAACCAAACTGGCCAGTACGACCAGAAAGATCCAGGTCACCAGAGAGCTGCAGTCGTTCATGCTGGCACATTCTCAGGAGGCTGCAGAGTTTGGATCTGATGCAGATGTCGATGCTACGGTGAAGATTGTGGAACATCACGTGGAATTTATGGATAAGCGGCTTGAGATGCAGCTACTCGATAATGGACTTGCTAACGAAAGAGTGAGAATTCAGCTGAACGCGGTAATTCTTCCCTCTCGACTATATGTGCACCTTCTGACGCTGTTAGATATTCAATCTCATCGCACAGAAGGATAGCTCCATTGGCCTGCAAACAGCACGGGCATCCCAAGTCACCGCATTGTCGAACTTGCACGACTCGTCTTCCATGAAGGTTCTAGCTTTGGGAGCCCTATTATTTCTGCCGGGTAGCTTCCTCGCCACGCTCTTCTCAGCACCCTTCTTCAATTGGGATGGTACTAATTCTAACTCCATTGGATTGGGCATCAAGCCGCAATTCACACTATATTGGGCAATCACGATTCCCTTGACAGGTTTGACTTTCATCCTATATGCATTATGGCTACTTCTCCAAAGACGACGAAGACAGGAGATTTTAAAAAGCTTCTCCCACGATACCGATATGCATTGCGAGTCTGGTTATGACTAACTTCTTGAATCTCCCATGTTGATAGTAATCCGTCCGTTTTTAAATTGGACATATATCAATAGCGATACCCAGCAGGGTTACTTTTATACCACTGGTAGCTGAGCTACAAGGCCATCCTTTTTACACGCAACGAAAAGAGTTGCGTTATCCGGAGCAGTTGCGAAATACAAGTGATTTCTCATCCCACCTCCTGATAGCCGAACTTGTAAGTCTCCGGGTTGATTTGGAGACGGTACAATTATAGCATCTTCCGTGAAGCACTCTGATACCATTGTCCCGTCCTCTTTTAAAACCTGCATATCAATGAATAGTTGTGTGCGTGATACAGGACCAGCGGCTGTCTGTATGACAGACTGGCCCATAAACATTGCGTAGTTCTGCTCATTGATACCAAGCCATTGCAAGTCGGAAGGGAATAAACCGAGGACATTTGACCCAGTATCATTCGAAATCACAATATCGATAGCGCAGCTAGGAAGACCAGACACAGTAGCAGGCCGAATCCTAGCGTAAATCTGAATATATTAGAAACGTTTCTTTTTAAGAAGGGTTTATAAGTTATACCTGGTGCATACTATGCTGAAAACTGAAAGGATAGGCAGCTGATGAAGCCAATTGGATGCCTGTATGCTAGTATAGGCAACGCGTCAATAGGCTTCTATCAGAGTAACGAAGAGGCTCAACCTGCGCAGTTTGAGTTGACTGCGCCCATTGACAATATACAAAGCGGCCCTATATATAGAAGTTAATTAAGTTTATTGAAAATCAAGGGAAGACGAACCTCGCGCCACACAGTTGAGCCTTCGGGAAGGTCTTTATAACAAGGTGAGCCATCAAGAACCTTCCCATCAGCGATCCATGTCATCCTTGTCAGGTCTGGTAGTTGGCCACTCTCGTATAAACTAATAGCAAATGCGATATTCTTGTGGTGGAGCTTGGCGTCGTCATTTTGAAGCAGGCCTCGCGGCTTATGAAGTCTATTTCTTACCATTTCGTCGATGTCGATAACAGCATAGCGGATCTGCTTTGTTTCTTCGGGCATCGTAGGATCGTTGATCTGTTTTGTTTCTTCAGGCATCATATCGACCGTTCTCAAAGCTGGTGGTTCTGTGTGTTGAAAGCGAAGGGTTGGACGGTGAGTGAAGAAGGTAGGAGTAGAGTGGTAAAAACCGGATGGCAAAAACCGCCGGATCCGGCGGCCAGGACTACGCTAGGTGCTGGAAGCCACAGTCGAGAGAAGGAAATATGTGCAGTGTGTTGCGGTACCTTACTCTACTAGGGACAGTTGAGACTCCAGATCCATTGGTTCGACCAGTCAAAGCGCAAAAGGTGGACCTAACCCGACACGCTGCCTTAGCAAGGTTACAACGAACAGCCGAAACTTAGACAAACACCTCAACCCGCTTGTCAATCCTTCAAGTTGTTCATCTCTATCCACTGCTCCTAGAATTTGCTCTGTAGGTGTGATATGATCCTTCCCTTTCAAACTCGGGACTGAAGACCAATAGTTTCGTCCCTTGCCTGCCTCAAAAATGGAATCAGGGCAGAGCCTCCTGTGCCTTGGAGCTCCTCTCCTTTGTCATCCTCTAAAGATCTCTCTTCCTTCTTTTCCGATATCCCATTCTGCGCACCATGGGTAGCCAACCGAGCAGGTCGAACAATATACTTGGACACAACGGCAATATGTTTGCTGCGCCATGACCGAAGCTGCTTCATGCAACTGTCGTACGCCTGGATGAGATCTGCGTTGGACTGATTCTCCGCAACAAATGTGCGTAAGGAAGGTAGCTTGGAGGCGATTCGAAGGAACTCTCGATGCTTCGTCGGGATGTACAGCCGCATTTCCTGAATCGTTCTTACTCAAATGGACGAGTTGAACACGCGAATTCAGTGAAGCTTACCTCAAAGACAGACTCCTTTCCGCCACCTGGCCCTTGATGTTCTACGCCCAGGACGTAATCCAGGAAATGGAATAGGCTGCTCTGTACTGCGCTACCGCCAACACATTTCGCAGGCGTCTCTGATCCGTCGCTCCTCTGGAAGACCATGCCTCGTGCCAAGCCTTTTTCTTCCATTCCCTTGCCTCCACTAATAAACGGCCGAATCTCGTGGAAGAACATGTGAGCGTCGAGCGTTGAGTACAGTTTCGGCATATGAAGAGCCATGCTAACAAAAATGTCTGCGCTTCGATTCAGAACGTCCGTTACAAATGCGATATTCTCTTTTTGGGCTGCTGCAACAGCATCCAGAAGTAGTGAGACCAATGGGCCGCCCTCTGCTTCAATCAGGACTGGGACGTGGTAGAACGCGTCCTCGCCGCGAGTTCGTGTAAATGTACCTATTGACTTGAGCTGCTCAAGCTCGTAAAAGGGACCCTCAAGATTAGTTTTCACATCTTGTTTTGCTCCCCAGTTCCAAAGGCAGAGGCCCGCATAACTTAGTACGGGCTGCATGCCTAGATTTTCACAGGTAGCAAGGAACGGCTCTGAGAGCTGCGGTGGGATAGTTTCGGTTGGCTTTCCATCTTGTGAGCTGCCCCAGACGTAGCCATGGACAAGAAATGCAAGAACCACATATGCACGCTGAAAGTCGAGTTCCGTTGAGAGTTTACAGATGCTCAATACCGGTAAATTTTTGATCTCGTCGCTGAGTTTGCGTGACGAGATGAGGTCAGGTAGTCTCTCGATTAGTTCGTCCCATCTGCTGTAGTAGCTATCGCTAAATTGGAGAAGGGGTGGATCATTGGATAAGAATCCCTTTGTTCGCGACAATCCGAATGTGTCGAGATTAGGGATGTGCATTGCGATGATGGAAATGGGATGAGAGAGCTGGTCGGCCAAAAAGAATGCCTCTTTCTAGCTGTAAGCTACCGTCACATTTCGAGCTCACGAATTGTTGTCTAGTTATAGTATACGCACAACACTGTTCCCTTTGAGATTGACGCCGTAGGGCGTACTGCTCGTATTGCTCGTAAAGGGTCAGTCGACGTCCCCCTCGAAGCAAGGCGGAGATTTGCCGATTGGCTCAACCTCGAAACCCTGGTCATTGTGGATCGATACGATAAGGGTTTGCAGATTGTTGCCAATGCGTGGTGAATGCATCATTACTACTGCTGATGGAGAGCTTGTTCATGAATGCGGCCTTCATTGTTAGGATGAGGTTTTAACCAAGTGGATAGATTTATGGAATTCGAAACGTGTGCCTCAAAACATTGTCTAGAGCAAAGATGGTTCATTCATGTTGGAGTACCTTTGTAAGAAGTCGATAGCATCATCCTTGATTGATGGAATATGTACAAGAAGAGGAACAGTATGTACAGGCAAAGAAATGCACGCGGGATCAACATATAGTGAAACGATTGTGCATCGGTCGGTCATAACCGCCCTACGGTCTTGCAATTGTTCGGCACCAAACATTGTGCGACATTGATTGTCATCTCCGTCGAGTAAATCACCCCTACCGTTCAGACTTTCTCCTCCGCCTTCTCAGTTGCACCTCGGTCGTTCTCGGCGTACACAACACTACTCTTCCTGCGCTGCACAACGCCCTCAACCTCGGCCAGAGTCATGCGGCGGGCGTCAACACCAGCACCTTGCACCTCCTGGAAATTGATCGTCGGGACGAAGCCCGGAGACTTCCAAGCCTTATCTACCTTGAAGTACAGCTCGTCTACCTGCTCGAGAGATAGGCCTTTAGTCTCATAGATCATCATGTACACGAACAGGATGCAGATAAAGCAGCACCCTCCCTGGTCTATATTAGCTCATGTCAAATCGGCGTCGCTGGATGACTTTTACCCAGATGAAGAAGACCTTCGCGCCCAATCCGGCATCGCCTGGACCTGTATCGACGAGGTAGGGGGTTGCGTATGCTGTGGTCCTGTTAGCGAAGCTTCACACTCATTTTGCGGATCTGCGGGACGTACCGATTGCCCAGTTAAGGAGCCAGTTCGAGGCTGTGGTCATGGACAAAGATTTTGCGCGCACTTTGAGAGGAAAAATCTCGCCAGTGACAACCCAGGCGCAAGGTCCCCACGAAGATGCGAAGAAGTAAATGTAAATGCACACGAAGGCAATGAGCGCTTTCTGTGCTGGGGGATCGCCGGTTCCGATGACGGTGCCAATGATCGCGACGATGAATTGGCAGATGCACATTCCGATGGCACCACTGAGCAGTAGCGGTCGTCGTCCCCAAGTCTCAACCAAGTATAGTCCGGGAACGGTTGACGCGACGTTAACGCACGACGTGATCAGGCTGACAGTAAAGGGATTCTTGATGCCCGAGTTGTTGAAGAAGCTGGTCCCATAGTAGAATATGAAATTAACGCCGGTAAGTTGTTGTAGGGCCTGGAGGGCGCATCCAGTAAACAGACGCTTGCCGAGGTTACCTCTGAAGCAGTCGATATATGTGGCCTTACCCAAGGTGAGCTCATACTCATGGTTCGCTTGGATCTCACCAAGCTCATCCACTAGATCTGGATGGTCAACGTCCAACCTTCGGAGGCGAGACAATGCTCGTGCAGCCTTCTCTGGTTTGCCTTGCTTGATCAGGTAACGTGGGGTCTCGGGCAAGAAAATCATACCGACGAAGATGATGATGGCCCACGCGAATTGTACCGCAATGGGAATGCGATAGCAACCTGTGTTGTTTCTATTCTTGCTAGAGTTGCCCACAATGGATGCAAGGAGCAAACCAATCGTGATAGCCCACTGATATGCACCGACAACGCTCCCTCGGATCCACTTGGGAGCAGACTCAGACTGGTAGAGGGGAACTGTTTCCAATCGGTAAGCTGGACTGACAGAATGACAGTGATACGTCGGACTCACTCATGGCAGAAATCATGCCGACACCGAACCCAGCGAAGAAGCGACCAGCGACGAAAAGAGGGATTGCTGTGGCTATAGTCTGAAGAATCACGCCGAAGGTGAAAACAACAGAAGATGCCATAAGACCAAATCGACGACCGATCAGATCTGCCGTAGGCGCAGCAGACAAGGCACCAAAAAAAGTACCAGCGGAGAGCAGAGACACGATTTCCGATGACTGTGAAGGCGTGACATCAGGCAAGCCATCCTTAGGATTGATATAACCAGTGGAAAACAGCCTTCGCCAATATGGCATCGTCAAGATGTCCGAGATCGTACCTGCAATACAGTTAGCAATTTGATCAAGGGCAACAACATTAACTGTAGGCTAACCAGTATCATATCCAAAGAGAACCCCGCCAAAAGCAACGAAGAGACCAATGAGCACGGCTGGAACAGCAGAACCAGCTGCGCCTTGCGGCGGCTTCAGCGCAAAGGGCATTGTGAAGTTTGAATTGAAAGAGTTTTGAAACGTCAATATTAGTAGCCAAGCTCACTCTAGAGGAAGAACTGCTCTTGGCTTGTGATTCTAAGGAGAGAACTACGATCAGACGGCCAATGTGAAGGTTTAAGTAGTCCTTGCTCATTCAAAGAGCTTCCACGTGGAAGACGGGAAGACATACTCATAGGGACCAGGATCCCCACGGGGAGCCACCGAGCTAGGCTTATGTGATCTGCCGATAGACCCATCGATGAACCAACTGGAGTCGACATCTTGGAAGCACAAAGGTTAAGGTGCAGCAGCCATAATGCATGGTCGGCCGCGATCAAGGGTTCCGACTATCATTCTGCTACATTTGGCTTAGAAGCTTCCACCTCTTCGTTTGGCGCGCTAGTTTTACATTAGATTTGATCATCGCGTGGCAAGATTAGTGTTCAATGGAGAGAATAATCGCAGGGATAGTTGTGTTGAGTCGTCCGGTCCTGCCTAGGGTCCTCTGGAATTGCAGTGAATGTGAGCAAAAGCGAGGCTATCGCGTGGATGCCCAAATACTAGGGTTACATCAGGATGCGTATGTGTTCTTCAAAACTCAGACGCCCGGATGAGCTCAACAAGTCCAAGCCATGCCTATGCGTGAGAGGGCATGTTGGTCGCGTGCATCGCAGGTAGTGAGCGACCGTTTGATGGCCGGTGAGAAGACGGTTGGTGTCCAGCTGTGGGGAGTGAGTGCCACGACGTCATTGACTGCCTTCTTCCGCTATGGAATAATGGCGATGCGGTTTTCTGAACAGTGTTGATTGGTGCTTCCCACGCATTACCCCAGGATAAGTCACTTTAGGTGCAGATGAAGCAAAGGCCTAGGGGGCTTTCCATGCTTCTAATGGGCTTCTAGCGGATTGCCCTAAGCTTAGGCGGTGTTGGTCTCGTTGGATCTCATTGGAACATAGTCGGCTGTTGAGAGTGGCGGCAGAACGCATGGACGGTCTCGATCATCGAGAATCCCAGCAGATGCAGAAACAAGGGAGACATGTGGAAGCCACGCCAATAGTGATGAGCTTATGTGAAGAAATTGATTCATCTTGCAGTAGATCAAGCTGCGGGGTTGGCAAGACGCTTGCCCGACAGATACCGACGATGACATCCCTCGAACGACATAGGCACGAAGTGAGAATGCATACAGAATTATGTCTACTGATTTCTCGAAATACTCTCGAATCCCTAGCAATTAAAGGACATTCTCCCTGAAATGAACTTTTATGTGCCGACTCCGAATATGCTCTGATCGAAGGGCTAGAACCCTACGCCGTGTATATGTAGGGTAATATGTCCTTCGTATTCTCGATAGAAGACGTCGACACCAGATCTGTCCCCCTCGCTTTGTTATCTTTTCGTCCCCATCACAACGGTTTGCCTCCAATGAACTCGCTCCAGCGTAGAACCTCCGGTGGGATACCTTCTTGGCGTGGCAGCTTCTTGCTCATGCATTCCGCAAAGAGAACGGCGGTCTGTAAGATAGCAGTTAGTCAATGTTGTGAACTCGAGTCTTCGAGGACGGGATCTCGAGTCTTCGAGGATGGTAAACCCACCTTAGGCTCCATGAACAACGGAACTCCGAAATCGACAGCATTCCTCCTCATTACATAGTCCTCGTCGACTAAGCTGCTCGCCCGAGACTTCGCGAGGTTGAACACTCCCCGGATGTCGTATTTCTGGAACACCTCTCTCAACGCTCTCTTGTCCTCCTTGGGGAACTCGATGACCTCGACGCTTACATCTCCATGTTTGGAACTCGATTCCAAAAAGTTCTTTACCTCATTGTTGGCAGCGTACATCTTGTATCCCAGAGGACTCAGGAAATCGACAATCTTGGCGAGGCTGTTGTTACTGACATCGCCGCCAAACAGCAAGCCTTCGCCTGGTTCGGGCAGACGGAAGTTCATCGTCGACTGCACCGAAGCCCAGTAGGCGTCCGTAAGGTTCTTGCCGAAGCAGGCCATTTCTCCAGTGCTAGACATCTCCACGCCGAGATACGGGTCTGCGCCCGCCAACCTGGTCCATGAGAATTGTGGTACTTTAGTGGCAACGTAATCCCGTTTCTCCTTCATCAGGTCTATTGGCTCAGGAACATCTTGGTCAAGGAGTGCCCGAGTCGCCACGTCGATGAAGTTGGTACCGAGGACCTTCGAAGAGAATGGGAATGACCGCGAGGCACGTAAGTTGCACTCGATGACCTTCAGTTGTGGTACACCACCGTCGGGATCTTTTGCTTTGATGATTTGCATGTTGAATGGCCCAGTGATGGACCATGCTTTGGCAACCTTTTGCGCTATTTCTTTGAGGCGTTCCATAGTCTGTTCATCTTGGTTGATAGGTGGTAGGACTAGTGTAGCATCACCCGAATGCACGCCCGCATTCTCGACGTGTTCGCTGATAGCGTGAATCAGGAGCTTGCCATTGTGAGCGACCGCGTCGACGTCGATTTCTTCTGCTCCGCTGATGAACTTCGTAATGACCACAGGATGGTCCGGTGAAACCGCAGATGCTGCTGTCAGCTTCTGAGCAAGATCTTCCTTTGTGTGAATAACGGTCATAGCAGCTCCGGAAAGCACGTAGCTTGGTCGAACGAGTACCGGGTATCCCACAGCGTCCGCGAAATCCTCTGCATCCTTCACAGACGTCAGCTCTTTCCACGCAGGCTGGTCTACCCCAATGCCGTCGAGAATCTGAGAGAACTTTTGCCTGTCTTCCGCCTTGTCGATGTCTTTCGGATCCGTGCCCAGAACCTTAGCTTTGCCCACCTCTTGCAGTTTGAGAGCGATGTTCTGCGGCAGTTGACCACCCACAGACACCATAACGCCGCTCGCAGATTCCAATTCGTAAATATCCATCACCCGCTCATAGCTGAGCTCTTCGAAGTAGAGTCGGTCCGGAAGATCGAAATCGGTGCTTGTCGTCTCAGGGTTGAACTTTTCTTATCGTTAGCATACACTCTTTGATATTGTGTTGACAAATGAAACCCCGTGATCCAGTAGCGGAGAATGAGGCCGGTGATCCAGTAGCGCAGAATGAAATCCGGCAATCCAATAGCGGAGAAATGCCCCTTAAGTGGATAGGAGAGAATGGGGGAAGAAGAGCCATCAGTCGAGCCTAAGGCTCGAACTGAGGGCGGTGATTGCTTCGCGATGTTTGTTGGTCTTTTGGTGACGCGTAAGGTCACCATTGTCGGGAAATCCGACATTGCACACTGTGCATTTGAAGCGATTGAATTCCGGCTTCAGCTTGCGGTCGTGCTTCTGTGACAAGAGATGTGTCTGGAGAGCACCGTTTGAAGTATAGGCGATGTCGCAACGCTCACAGTAATGACGCTTACTATCTTGAGCCTTTTTCCTCAGTGTTACTGCTTGTTGAGCGTGGCGATTGAGATCCTGGACTCGCCAGGCGCGCGCTGCCTTTGCCCTTTTCGCTCTTGTGAGGGTAGGGTTCTGAGCCAATGCCTTGCGCTGAGCCTTCCCTTGTGCTTGTGCTTTTCGAGCCTTGTATTCGACAGTGTTGATTGCCAGCTGCTTCTGGCGCCAGGTTTCGTGTCTTTGCTTGCGTAATGCTTTGAATGCATCATGGTTTGTTGCCAGTTGATTCAAGTACCAGCCTGCATTGTACTGCTTGCGCACGCGGCACTCCCTCTCTTTCTTGAGCGCGGCGAGGTCCTCGAGCTCCTGGGGCGTCAAGGAGAATTCAAGAGCGATTCAATCGACGAGGGCGACGTGGGAACACAGACCGTTATATTCCAAGGTGTCACGATCCCAGTGGCAGGACATGGCAGTGTTGCTACCACGAAACCCACTGTCTGCATAGGCCCAGAACAGGTAGGCAAATGTAGCTTCAAGAGCGTAGAACAGGAGACGGCATACTGGCGTCGAAGCAGGAGTCGGCCTAAGCGCCCAGCAGAGCATGTCTTTGTGGGCGATCGTATAATGCTCATTCAAAGCAGCTTCAACATTGCTTGGGAGTCTTTTATTCTTGTCATACTCGTTCCAGCGGTACAGAACACCACCTTTTGTGTTGGTGCCTGAGTCAATGTAGATTCCAGTTTCATGGTCGGGTTTTTCGAGCACAAGAACGTACACGGCCCAAGTCTTGTTGTCAGGCTTTGCCGGCAGGCTCTTGAAGAACGAACTCGTGGGAGCGGTGTCTGACTGGAGAACGTCGAGAAGATCAGGAGCAAAGGAGATCGCCGCCGTTGAGAATGCATCCTCAAGCGAAGGTAGATCGGGAAATACCATATCGAAATACTGGACTTTGTCCAGAGTGTGGGTCTCGCTCAGACAATCCCACGTCGAGAACAACACCAAGTCATGGACGGAGGATGACATGGTTGAACCGGTTTCAGAAGGGGGCGTAATGAATGATAGATTCATTGACAAGACAATGGAGAGGGGGGCCAGTAAGACAAGAACCGACAGTGTCGGAAAGGGGATGAAGAAGAAGAAGATGAAAGACATTGGGGCGTTAGACATGTTTATAAGGTCTCGTCGAGTTCAAAGAGTAGTTGCGTCCAGCTCGATGGCAGCGTCGATGAATGGAAGTATCGGTCCAAATCGAATGCAAGTGGAAGTGTCGCTTCAAGTGGAGGCGGTAGTCGCGTCCGGTCGGACAGAAGAGAAAAAAAAATTCTCACTTACGTTGATCATCACAGACTTCTTTCCGAGCCCCTTGAGCGACAATACCGCATTCACAGCACACCAGTCGAACTCAACAGAGCTTCCAATGCGGTAAACACCGCTGCCCAATACCAGCAACCCATGATCTTCGAAGGTAACATCATGAGAGACACCGTGATATGTCACATAACAGTAGTTGGTGTCAGCTGGGAACTCAGCCGCCAAGGTGTCAATCTTCTTGACCCATGGACGAATGCCGAAGCTCAACCTCCTTGCGCGGACCTCGTCTTCCGTGCTATTCACTGCTTTGGCAATCTGCTTGTCAGAAAAGCCTTGTTTCTTGGCCTTCAACAAGAGTTCCTTTTTGAGACCGAATAGACTTCCAATTTCCTCCAGCTCGTGAGTCGTATCCACGATGTTCTGTAGCTTGTACAAGAACCATTTGTCGATCTTGGAGAGTTCGTGAACCTTGTCAACAGAGTATCCTTCGTGGAACATGGCTTGACCAACAGCAAGCCATCGTCTGTCAGTAGGATTGGCTAGAACATCGTCAAGATTGTCGAATTTATCGCCTTGGAAGCCGATGAATCGAGGATCTACCATTCTGCAAGCCTTCTGAAATGATTCCTCGAAGGTCCTTCCAATGGCCATGACCTCACCGACTGATTTCATTGCACTGCCGATGTCCCTGCGAACGTTCTGGAACTTGCCTAGATCCCAGCGGGGCATCTTCGTCACAATGTAATCCAAGCTGGGCTCAAAGTTGGCAGTCGTAGTCTTCGTAACTGCGTTTGGCAACTCTGGGAGCGTATGACCCAAACCGATTTTTGCAGCAGTGTAAGCCAGCGGATAACCAGTAGCCTTGGATGCTAGAGCAGAGGATCGAGATAGACGAGCATTGACCTCAATGACTCTGTAATCAAGGCCGTCTGGCTGCAGGGCGTATTGGACGTTGCATTCACCAACGACGCCAAGATGACGCACGATCTTGATAGAAGCAGATCTGAGCATATGATACTCTTCGTCGCTGAAAGTTTGACTTGGTGATACGACAATGCTGTCGCCTGTGTGTACTCCCAATGGGTCGAAGTTCTCCATGTTACAGACCGTAATGCAATTGTCGCTCGCATCTCGTACAACCTCATACTCTGCTTCCTTCCAGCCCTTGAGAGACTTCTCGACCAAGATCTGTGGAGATAGAGTGAGAGATCGAGCTGACAGATTTCGCAATTCCTCTGGATTGTTCGCGAAGCCAGATCCAAGACCACCAAGTGCGTAGGCGGCACGAACAATGATTGGATATCCTACTTTTTCTGCCGCTTCCAATGCTGCATCAACTGTGCCCACTGCAATGGAAGTAGCAATTGGGATATTGATTTCCTTGAGAGCTTGTGCGAAGAGGTCTCGGTCCTCGCTAACCTCGAGAGTTCGCACACTTGTACCCAGCACTTTGACACCGTATCGTTCGAATATGCCCATTCGCTGCATACGGACTCCGAGGTTGAGTGCGGTTTGGCCACCGAAAGACAGGAAAATACCATCAGGCCGCTCACGTTCGATCACGTACGTGACATACTCTGGAGTGACAGGTAGATAGTAGACCTCGTCTGCAAGCACATGGGAGGTTTGGATGGTAGCGATATTCGGGTTGATAAGAACGGATTGTACACCAGCTTCTTTCAAAGCTTTAAGTGCTTGAGATCCTGTGGAGCATTGCTGTCAGTGACTCACTCTGAATTTCACACAATTGGATGGATTAGGCTCGTGAAAATTGGAAAGCCATTGTGGAAGAGATTCCAATTTTGCTCATGAGAAGGCTTACCAGAGTAATCGAATTCTCCAGCCTGTCCAATACTAAGACCACCACTGCCTATGACTAACACTTTCTTCACATCGACGAGGTCGCGTGCTCCAGCAATGGCACCACTATTAAGGTATGCCTGGGCATTGGGAGCTTCCTGAGTGACATTCCTGCGGCAAGCCACTTGTGAGAAAGGCCTGAATTGTTTGTGTTGCACTCTAGGTTTGGCTGGATATCGAATCGCGGAGGTTGTGAGTGACCGAGATGCTCGTGGGACAGCTGTCTGAGTTTGGCGAAGCAGCAAGCGAGAGGAGCGGCATGTTAGACGGACGCACGAGGCCATTGGGGCTGCCTGGAGGGTATTGAGGGACGGAAGAACACAGAGAAGGCTCGGTGAGGTGTGTAGCAAAAATGAAGGCGAGATCAGAGCTGCAGTGCGCGCCCGTCTTTGCCAGGCGGGGAGACGGTGAGAGCCTCAGAGTCAGAGCAATTTCGAGGGTGCTAATCCGATAAAGTCTGGGTTTCCGATAAGAAGAGAAAACGAGAAAGCCTCAATTGCCCGGCGCAACAAACAACGATCAATTGAAGGGACGAGAAAAATGGAAGGAAAGGCGGGACAGAGTCAATTGAGGCTCTCCATTGGCAATTGCGAAATTGTAGCTTGTCCTCGATGCTAACTTTTGCTGCATGCTGTGTTCATCAGAAATTTTTTTTTGCCTTGCACGCGGGCTGCCCTCAATTCCTGTGCCGCCCAAGGTGGGGCTTTCGCATGCAATTCAAGCAGGGATCCACCATCAACCAACCAAACACCATCGACCCAGCTTACGATCATTCCTTCATGCTTCCTTCATGCTTTGTGGAACAACTGATGACGAGCGTGGCACGAGAGAAAGATGGAGAGCCGAGCTGTTCGCACTCTATGGCTCTTGCTGCCATTTTCATACACAATGGTCGTCCGTGCCTCAGGTCTTGCTCGTGTCTTGCTTTGCTGCTTGCTTCTCCGATGCATCCATTCTCGTTTTAAACTGCCGTGGACTTTCGAAAGCCTGCTTCTTTTCTCTTCCAAGCAGCCTGTCGAGGATTCCGGGCTGCGACCAAATGCCAATCTTTCTCTCCTTAGCTCGTGCCTCTGCCTGTCTGTACTTTTGCTCGTACTTTCCAAACTCGACGCCAGTTTTGGCTTCATATACAGTGGCTAGTCCTCTGTTGAGCATTTCCAACCCTACGTCTCTTCTAAAGCCCCACTTGCGGACGAAGACGGTGGCAACCACGCGCTCGTACTGATCCCTCCTGTACAGGTACGCCCGTACTCGGCTGTGCAATATGTAAGATGTGAGAAAGTCGAGTGCTTCTTGTCCATATGGCTGTGCAGGTCGTCCAAAGTGCGCCAGCTCTGGTGCATCAACACCTGCAATCCGCACATGGATTGTTTTCGAGGTTAGATCCTCTCTCCTCGAAGGGATCTGTCTCCATGGTAGCCATTCCCATCCTGCCAGTCGCCCGCCGGGTGTGTGGAACAGCCTGAAGTTGTCACCGTCTCCGACGCTCGTCACCTTGCCGAATACACTCCTCTTCCTGAAGTACGCGGGTTTGATGTGCTCGGCATTTGGGATCCGACGTAACCATGTGTTATATGCCCGGATGAGGACGAGTGTTCCAGCAGTGAGTATGACTGACTGAATGACCACTTTGTGTTCCGTGAATTCTGACCAAATCGTCGCTGTCAAATTCGAACTTTCAACTGTGCTATCGACCTCTTTCTGCTCATCGGGTGACGGTCTCTCTGAGTGGTCATCTTGAGGCTTGTTGTCGGGAGGAGACGACCAAGGCCATCGCATCGTTCAGCCAAAGCCAAAGGCGGATTGGCGTATGCTCAGCAATGTCCCAGTCAAAGGAGTGTTGAAGGGTGGAGTTGCTTGGCAGCTTGGAGATGCGAAACTGGAAGTAGCTAGCGAAGTTAGTAACGCCTAGCGGACGACGCGCCAAGCAGGGTTCAACGACTCCAAAAGTTCAATCTGGTCAAAAGCAGCGGAACACCTCTCATCTTCCCCAACGCAGACTTCGCTAGTAAAGAACACTCGTTCGCATCTTCGCACTACTCTTTTCTCTTCCCCTATTCATTGTCGCTAACTTTCTCTTGTTTCACAAGCGTGATCCGTGAAGCTGCCCCCAAATTAATCTGCCAAACTTCAGTCTAAGATATGGCGCTGCTCGGGTATGGCATGAGACGTCAACTCTTTTTGAGGGAAGTCTTGGTCAAACTGACATATTTCACAGTTTTGGGTACTTCGGCAGCTTCTTCTACATCTCAGTTCTCCTCGTAAGTTATGAAGTCGCCCTTCAGCAGACAGACGTTGACTGTTCCATAGACAAACGCTATCGCAGTCCTCTCCGAAGACAGATTTCTGGTATTTAACGCTGTCATTCCCACCGTCCTCTTCTCACTGCTGATAAAATATCCAACAGGCAAGAATAGGATGGAGCACTCAAACTGCAGAACCCAGCTTTGGCCAGCAAAGAGATGATGTACGTCCCTGATTTCTCCAAACTCACAACCGTTTGTACTTATTATGGTCCGTAGAGTATCAAATCCAAGCTAATCACCCTCATCGCAAGCGTCCGAACACTGATGCGATTGTATGGAAATCTCCTGCTGGCGTCTTACAGGCATTGCTGACACGAAACAGACCACTCATCGCAATCAACCTGCTTATCATTGTCTACGAGCTGATAATGGGATGATGAGAACAGTAGGAAGGCTGAAGTACATCGGAAGCCAATAAAACGCGCTAGACTTGCCTTGCTGGTTCCTCCGACTGGTCATGATACCCATAGGGTTTTGTGAAGCACTGCAAGCAGAACAACCTTGGCTCGGCCCGATCCTGTGCAGCAGAATACGCACTCACGCGGCCCGTGGCATTCAAACTCCTTCTAGCTATGAGCTCAATGCCGGTCAAGGGAGAGTCATGAAGGGAAAAGTGTACGGAAGAAGCAGTTTAGAAACGCTGATGCAGGAGGAAAGACATTGATTTGAGGATCTTGTAATCGTACAAATGATGATGTAGCTAGAAAGGCAGCACACATCACACCAAGAAATCTGCGACACCAGTAGAAGAAAACGAGGCACATCGCCGTTATTCTCTTCTTGCTGCCTTTGAGAATCTTTTCTGCTAATTGATGCGATCGGTAGCCACGCCATGGTATCAAAAACGCCCATTACAACCCACCCAGATTCGCGTCGTGCCGCGTAGCTCCACAGATGCCACCGAAATGCCGGCATGGAAACAGGAATTGCTGCAGTATCCACCAAGCGATAACGCTCCATCCGCAACGCAGAAAACAATCGTGATCTCGTTGAGCACGCAGTCCCCCCGGCCGTCCGTCCTCACGAATGGCTCTTCTTGCGAATGCCAAAGATGCTCTTGGAGCGCTCGAGCGACGTGCCGGTCCCCGTCGTCGACCCAGGACCGCTCTTCTCCGCAGGCGCAGGCCCGGAGGCGAACGGCGACGGTGCTGCCGACCCTTCGGCCTCCGCCATCTCGGGCGCCTTGTCCTTGGTAGCCCAGAACTTGGGGCGTGCCTTCAGCGACATGCTGGAGTGGCGGAAGGGCTTGACGGAAGCGGCGTTGCTGGTGCCGCCGCCGCCGTTCTCGCGCGCGCCGAGCGCAAGGTCGAGCACGGCAGCCGTGGTTCCGCGGACGCCGCCGGCGCCGCCGTTGCCGTTGCCGGCAGCGCCCTGGCGGCGGTCCTCCTCGACCTTGGAGGCCTTGGACGCGGCGATGGCGGCCTTGAGATCCTCGTCCTGCTGACGCTGGGCCTCGCGCGACTGCGCCAGCCGCTCCTTCAGCGCCGCCTCGCGCTCCTTCTGCCGCCGCTTCTCCTCCTCCTTTTCGGCCGCTTTGGCTACCTTCTCCGCCGCTTTGCGCTCCTTCTCCTCGCGCTTGCGCTCCTCGCGCAGGTTCGCCGCGCTCTTGCGCCGCACCGCGAACGGTAGGTGTGGTGAGGCGGGCGCGCCGCCCGCCGCTGGCGACGTCGGCTGTGCGTCTGCTAGTAGCGGGCTTCGGAAGGGCGCTTCGACGGTCTGTGGCGCGGCCGTGGGCGTGGGAACAGGCACGAGTGGTGCCGTGGGCAGGAGTGGCGCGGTCACCGCGTGGTCGAGGTTCGCGAAGTGGTCTGTCTCTTCGGTGACGGGAGTTGAAGGAGTGATGGCGTGGATGGCGCCGTTCATGCCGTTTGCTTTGGACGACACGGGCGATAGTTCTCTAAGCGCCTCTGAGGCGGGTGCGGTTACGGCGGCAGTGCTTTCGGCCTCTTGCTCCCGCTGCATGTTTTCGAGGGTCGTTTCCTGGTAGAATAGCACATATGCGCAAGCCAGATTCCCTTCACCTCCAAAGAAGTTTCGGACGTATGCTTTGTCAACTGGTTCGACCATTTCGTCATCGAACAGTAGCCAGCCGCGGTCCTGCGTCTTGATGATTGAGACGTAGTGACCGTGATACGGCCCGCCACCGATGTGAACAACGACGGCGTAGAGCTCGTATAATCGATCAGGATCCTCAGCGTCGTCCGTAGTGTTAAATAATCGGAGGTAGTATGGATACACTACCCGATGGAAAAGTTTCTGTAGTCTTTGCAAGTCTTCAGTGTATTTGAATCGCTTCAGATGCAGCGCCAATATCCGTGGGAGGCGCTTTACTTTCATTCTTTTTTCCGCTTCCTGAAGACCACCGCACTTGTCGCAGTGAAACTTGTTCCGTTCACAAAGCATTTCCTCTTCGGAAAACTTGCGTAGACAAGAGGTGACAGACGTGTGCTGTTCTAAATCGACGGACAAATCCAAAAAGGCTTCGTCGCGCTGCGAGGTGTTCTCGCACGTCAAGCATCGCGTTTCCGAGGTCAACGTGCCCTCAAATAGCTCGTGTACCCAGCGGGAAGTAAGCGGTGAACTGTTGAGGACGGCTTCAGGCATGGTCGCGCGCACGACGGGCGTCAGGGCTTCGTCTAAACCGTTACTTGGGCTACTTCCATTGCCGGATTGCTTGGAAAATTTCTCGACGTTCTCGACCACTTCATTCAACAGCAGATTCAAAAACTCGTGCGCATCTTGGTGCATCGGTGTTCGGAACATCTCGTTGTCTCTGCGCAAGGTTTCCAAGAATTTCTGAGGGCTCACGACGCCTATTCTGGACCGGTGGGCGATGACAGCCTCGAAGATGTCTTTCAAGCAGGTAAAGAGAGATTCGGTCATTCCATAAGCTTTGGAATTCTCATAGTCCATGGACAAGATCGGTCCTGCCAGCATCGCAAGCTTCTTCTTATACTCCGGCGAATCTTTGTCCTCAGGCTTTTGATTTTGTTGACCTTGCTGACCTTGAGCTGTACCAGGCTTTCCCTTTTGTTGTGGCGAGTTTGGAGCTGCCGCGGGCGTCTGTTTGGACTTGAGTGGGGATAATGTATGGCCGAAGCCGTGTTGGTGGCTTCCAGCATCCGCGTTTAGTGGAGACGGTATGGTGATGGGTCGCTGAAGGGATTCGACGGGAGATCGGCTGGGAAAGTTGATGACTTGTTCCCGGAAGGGTGGTGAATAGTAGAGGCATTGTACTATTGAATTGCAGTAGCTAAGCACTCATTGTCAGCGATTGTTGCGCAAGAGTGACGAACTCGAACGTCCATACCAAGTGCTTCCGAACTGTGCGGCGGGTGGTTAGCAATTTCTGAATTCAAAGCGGATGAAAGAATCTTACGTTTTCGAAGCCGAAGAACTTGTCACTGCCGTCTGATCTAATAGGTCCAGCGTCGGCGAGGAGTTTCTCCAAGGGCGTTGGTTGCGGCGCATTCGGGTCTTTCTTGCTTGGAGTTTTGTGATGCGCTGAAGGATCCGGGCTCTGCATATAAGACAATGGTCAGCGACAAAATTGACTTCTTTGAAGTCGCGATGGATTCTGGCGTTTTTCTTACCGTTGTACCCCTCAAGCGGCCAAGCAGACCGGCCATTGTTGGAAGCTAGATGTCAATGGTGGTACCGGGAACCAGGTACAAGCCGGTTCATGAAGATGCGATGCAGAACGGCGGGTCGCAACGATGCAGACTTGACGGCTTCACTCAACGAGAATGGTCGCACGAGCAGCAGAGGATGGAGAAGAAGAGGAGCGTGGGGCGCCTTTGGAGGAGCCGACGGTGGTCAAAGGATTGGATTCTACGAGATGGCGGCGCTCTGGCCGTAAAAGAGCAGAGTCCGGCAATGGTTGGCGAGTTCGCCCGCGTCTAGTTAGCGCGCTCGCACAGTGGCCATCAGCCCAGGGTGCAGAGCGGAATTACGAGGGTTTCGTGGGCGAAAGAGGAACCATACCACGTAAGGGAGCGCCCAGGGCCGAGCGGAAGGGCAGAGCAGACGACGGAAGGGAAGGAGGTGGGTGTCGTTCGTTGACGTTGCGTTGGGCTGCCTTCTGTTTCGCCCGTAGCTGCAGCCATGGGCCGTCGTAGCGGAGCACGCCAACATCACGCTGCCTCACGCTTCCTGGTCTCCCAATTACTCAACCTCGAACACCTTCATTCGGATGATCCGACCCGGTGGGAGCATAACCGCACACGCGGTTCCGGATTTTGTCCGTCACGTTTTGATCGGCGGTGGGCCTCCCAAACAACGGAAGGTAGAGGCGTTGGGCAACGTTGCGGTCCAGTTCCGTGAGCGCACCGGACGCTACTTTTGCGTAGCCAGTTGCTCCCGTCTGGATGCTACAGGCGAATTGATTTCCATGCATCTCCGACCAGCATGGTGGCCAGTGAGCACCGAGGACGCAGGTGTGCATCCGATGTGTTTAAGGCACAGAGCCGATTTGAAAGCAGCCGCAGCTGTCAGTGACTCCACGGCCACGCGCGGGCCCATGAGCCGGGTAGAGGCCCCTTACTGCGCGTATTTGTGCAGCATACAGCACATGCTGCGCTGCTACCCCACCTGAAAGAACACACCCCCCGTCCCTGTCCTGTCTCTTCGGCTTTCCCTTCTTAAGGCCTTCCAGAATGCCGATGATCCATACGGGTGCAGAAAGCCGCGGTTATCCACTGCAACGTCAGCCATTGTCTGGCTTTAATGATACCCACACGAGGTCATTCCGCCACCAACCCATTACACACTCCATATAACTGGCTGATCTGCGCTGTACTTAGAATTCCAACTCTAAGCAGTAGTTTACTATCGTACCAGCGGCATGCGGAGGAGAATACAGATACACAAAGCTTTTGAGCCATGGTTTTCTTGCTATTCCCCGCAGTCTCACATATCCAATCCACTGCGTACCGTCTTCTCGTGATGGCTTTTTGCAACAGCTCGAACATTAATTTCAGCGCCTTTTCCTCATCTGACACTACCTCCAAGAAGTTTGCTCCCATCAACTTGAGCCAGCCTTCGAGTCCACCTTTGCCTTGAGTGTCTGGAGTAAGCGGCGTGGGCCTGTACTCCAGCTCAATCTTTTCGACATTGAAACCAACTCGTGCCAGAACCGTCGACATCCAAGCCTCGTCTGGGAAGAACCAAGGCGACCTCGCACGAGCTGCCGCAGGATCTATCCCGTCGGCAACCAAGGCTGCAATCAGTGCTATGTAAACTTCACCTACGTTGCCGAAGCCTCCCATTTCGAAGACAAAAGTGCCGCCAGGCTTCAATACGGTGTAAGCCGCGCTGATCACGTCCATGCGAGTTTCAGCCTTGCAGAGGATCCAGTGCAGAGCCGCATTCGAGAAAACTTTGTCCCACTGTCCAGTCAGGTACTTTGCCGCGGCGTCATTGTCAAAACTCGTGCAATCCTGGACGTGGAACGAGCAGTTTGGATAATCGGAGCTGGGATACGTATGCCGCGCATCCGTAATCATGCCGACCGACGCATCAAGGCCCAAGATCTCACCCGAGGACAAGGCTGACGCTATTTGTGCGGTCAAAACACCATCACCGCAGCCAATGTCTAGAATTCGATCGGTTGGCTGAGGGTCCAAGTATTTCACCACAGTTGTAGTTAGCTTCGGAACGAAGCTCGCGGCAGCACTGTAAGCCTTGCAATAAGTTAGCTCGCAAGTACTCTTTGACTTTCTGCAACAGTTTTCAATTGTACCCTTGAACGTTGGAAGATGTCTGGCTGGCTGACTCACATCCGATGACCAGTGGTCCTTCTTTGCGGTGTTTTCCTTTGACATTCTATCGACTGATATTCCAGTTTCCGAAGGTAAGACCAAATGCCGTTAAGTTTATACGCTACGAGAATATACTCCTACGAGACCGATATCGGCATCGTATGTGTTGGGAGTCCGAGGTCGGCCTTGGCTTTAATGTGGCGAGTAATGCGTATCAGCCCTCCAGATGCGGTTTCAACGACGATCCATTGTGCATATTCAGTATTCAGACAATGATAGTCGGTAGTGCGACTCGAAGGTAAAGTGATAGTCATGTTTCGCCGGCGGTGGAGTTAGCATTCCGTCTTTGTTGTAGAAGCCTAGCAAGGGGAACATTATCCTCGTCATAGAATTCAGTCTCTTCATCTACTCCAAAATCGCGAAGTCGCTCTCCTTCGGAATTCTTCCATCCTTCTTCGCCGTCTTCGGTCTCGCTTTCATCGTCCGTAACTGAGATAAGCGCATCAGCTTCAGCGTCATATCGCTCGTGGAATGGTCGGCGTTTCCGGATAACAGATCCATCGTTTTGCTGCCATCTCTTTTGATCCTCTTGCTGTCGTTTATGGAACGCCTCAATCCCGTTCTCGGTCGAATCATAAATAAACGCTTGACTTGAATCGTATGGTCGTGCTATTCGGGGAATGCGGTCTGGGTCTATCGGAGGCCACCCAATTGATTCGTCTTCCTCAGTTAGCTACGAACAGCAAAGTCAGTAGCTCAACTTACCTTCTAAGCCGTTTGTTTCATAATGTAGGCCGCTGTCATTAGATGGTGAAGCTGCAAAAGGCCAAAACCAAGCCAAAACCTTACATTACAGTAAGCGTAAGCTTCGATGGTACAACTTTGAGTAACACACATTACCAGTGCCCATGCCTTGTTTGATGTTGCGCCATATGCCGATATCATAAGGAAATTCTTGCCGCGTCATTCGTACTTTGACACCATCAGGTCCATCAAGATAGCCTCCAGTGTAACGAGCTCGATTGAGCAAGGTCTCGTGACGTTCAATCTCCCATCCCTCAATGGTTGTGGTATTGATAGCTAGACACCAAACCGTTCGTAAGAAGAGTATGGTAAGTGCGAAAAGAACCAATGAATTTCCAATTATTAAAAGGAAAATATGAGCAAGTTGCCAAGCCGTGGGTCCGAGATACTAGGTCCAGTAAGCCACGCTCAATATCAAGTGCAGAGAGAAACATACACTCGGCCAGTGTCTGTTTTCCCATATGACTGCCGCTCTCTGATAAAGAAAGTACTCCAGATACGACATGGCGGCTACGCAGTAAAAGACGAAGCGGGTGAAGTGCGGAAGCGTCCGGTGAGAGACGCAGTTGGCGGTCCACGGACAATGATGATCCATTTTCGGGATGCACCTAAGCCAAGGGTCAACTTGAAGATAGCAAAGTATAGTAACAAGAACAGAAAGACAGGATAGCATTGATAGCATTTTCGGAATGTTGAAGTTTACTAACCTTTGGCACGCCTTACAATGATGCGATCGAGGAGGCTTGAAGGCCTCGCATCGCCGACACCATCTCTGTTTAGGTTGGAATGGCTGTTCAGCCGACTCAGGAGATGGGTTTTCAGTTCCCCATCCCGGAGGCACGCGACCCGCATCAGTGCGAATGGCTCGAAAATAGCTGATCAACAAACAGGCAATGAGAGTGTTGAAAATGGCGGATTCTTTAACGGTCAGGGGTCGCGGGTCGATGGATAGAAACAAGTACTGTGAAGTATAGGAGAGAAAGACAATGAAACAGAGAACCCCAGGCACAGCGAGTGAGTAAAGATCAAAACTATCCATGCGGACGAAACCATAGAGAATGAAAAGACTTTGAATGGCGATGAAAACAAGCAGTTGAGCAAAGATGTTCACCAAATTTGAGTTGAGCTGATGTGTACGGTAGGGTATCGTGGTGCGTTGCACGAGCCCGCGCACCACCGTACTAAATTCCGCCCTCCCAGCCTAGGGAGTACAAATGTCAAGACCAGCGAGTCCCTTCACCGTCATCCTTTCCAGCCGTCAAAGCTTTTCTTTCTTGGCCATGTGCGGGCTTTCCATGCATTTCGCAAATATTGAAACGAACTATGGCCCTCAAGGTAACGAACGGACGGAATCTAAGACAGCCAGCGACGTTCGAAATACCACAGCCAAGAACATCCGGCAATGCGGCTCATGTCACGCAATGAAGAGCGATGGTAGATCGCCTAGTACCCATAAGATTCCGATGGGATTATTCATGGTACCATTCCGTCGTAAATCGCTTGGCCAATTCATTTTCCCATTACCTTCTTAGCTCTTCTATTCAGCTCTACACTCCCAGTCCCTTACTAGTTCACATGATGTCATATCGCTGCGGCTTCTAACTTTGAGCATGCGGTCACAGTCTAAGCAAAAGGGTTCAATTGACTCGTTCCGCTTGAAAGAAACTCATTTTACTTCTCTTCCGACCTATCCTCTCTCTTCATACTCTGACATCGGCATCGTTTTCACTTTGACTTGCATGTCGACCTCCACCAACTTAACCATCTCCAGTCCTCCATATCAACCCACCCTAGTCAAGTCTATCCCGGCCGATCCCAACATCTAGAACCACGCTTGCCGAACTACCCAAAGCCGTCATTTACAACTACACATGAACCGCCAACCCCGACTCTCCTGGAGTCTTTTCCCATTTCCCACCTGATCCAACTCTTCGCTGTTCCTCGCGACGCTACCTCTCGCCCCACCATCTATCGCCATCGGTTTCCATCTGTGCCCGGTATTTGATATTCGGGTTCTGTGGCTTCGGATACGGGCTTGCGGAACGGATGATGCCCATAGATTCCACATCCAACACTTCCGACACCAATCGCAGCGATGTTATCCAGGGCTCGTCATCGTCAAACGTCCATACTCCTTCTCCGCGAACACTCAATGAGAGCGTCTCGAATGTGGAGAGAACGGCCGGAGGTTATTTCGACCTTCCCGAGATCGATCGCCATCCACCGGTATCGATGAGCGAAATGGCCTCGCTGGGAATGCCGTCACCACCCGATGCCTCCACCGCGGCTTTGACTGCCCTGCAGTATCTGCCTATTCCGGTACTCGTTCTTTCGGCGGAAAAGGCTGTTTTAATGGCAAATGATGCAATGGGTCATTTGCTGGGTATCGACACGGATGATACCGCCGACGATGCCGTTATGCGGTTGTCGATGAGCGAAACTTTCCGTGGACAACCGATTGGACAACTTGGCATCGACATTCTGCAAGGTGGATCTCCTATTTGGATGAATTGGGAGGTGAGCTCGAATTTCAGTTTGATAGTCCCTCATACTGCTCTGAGCGTTGGGTTGCCAGTGCTTTGTCGTCCACTCGAGCCAATCAATGCATGTTGCAAGAGTATCTATATCTTCAATTAAGGCTTACACATGTTTGGATACGGTCTGACCTCAATAGGATTTCCTGGACAGCCTAGTAGATGATAGTACCAAAGAAGCCAAAGACATTGAAGAGGAAGGTGCGGGAGTGGCTGAAGCTGCTGATCGTACTCCAACTGCTTCGCAGACAATTTCCCGAACAAAATCACCTTTCGCTAGACAGAATCTGCCACCGTTAAGCAGTGCAAATCTAGCTTCCACCACCGTTCTCGATGCATCTGTCGATGTAATCATCGCACAACCCAATGACCGTAAAGCAGCACTTGACCCACTCTTCCCTCGAGACAGGCCTTCAAACCCGCCATTGCATGCGACAATGATCGTGTCTGTCTGGACATTAGAAGATGTCGGATACTTCACCCTCACATTCACCAGCGCCGCACCAGCATCTGTTGCTGCAGGTCCGAGACCTTCGAGTCGAACAGTCGCCAGGTCGAACACATCTTCTGTCCTTCCAGTGGCTTCCAGTTCGAGCTCATCGTCGTCTAGGAAATCCTTCATGAGCTCAGGAGCAGGTGCTGCATCTTCTTCTGCAACCTCACCAATACTTCAGTCGGCACCCTTTCCACCTAACGGGCCTCCTACTCGTGGAGCTACCTCAACCACTCACTCTATATTTCAAAAGGCAACTCAGCTCAAAGATGCTATTCTCAATTCAATCAATATGCCAGCGTATGCCATGTGGAAGGATGAATCTTTCGGAATTCCAAACAAAGCGCTTCTTAACTTAATGCCCGAAATAGGGAACAATGTCTTTGCGGATCAGAAAGAATTCCTCCAGCAGTACACTCTGTGGGATGAGACCTTCAAAAAGGTTCTCAGTATCGATGAGTTCCCCATGATCGAACTTGTTAGAAGCCAAAAGGGATTCGAGGCTCGACGCATCGGAATGCGGCACCCTAAAACGCACGCCCGCATTATCTTTGAAGTCCATGGCGAACCGGTGATCGATGAACGCAGTGGAGAATTCCTGGGAGGCATTGCTGTTTTCAAGGACGTTTCATTCTACACTAAGAAAATTGCCGCCCAGATTGAGGAGAACGAGCGACAGTTCGAAAACATTGCAAATCTGATTCCAATTATGGTGTGGAGAGCAACTCCCTCTGGATTCGTTGATTGGTTTTCGCAGAGATGGTATGATTACACAGGTTTCTCGGAAGAAGAGTCGATTGGGGACGGCTGGAGGCCGGTTTTTCACCCAGACGACATGGAAGAAACTGAAAAGCGATGGGCTCAATCCCTTGCCACGGGCGAAGTATACAACACCGAGTATCGGGCTCGACGCTACGACGGACAGTGGCGATGGATGCTTGGCCGAGCCGTCCCGTTTCGAGATGAGGGTGGTAACATCTTAAAGTGGTTTGGTACCTGCACCGATATCCACGACGTAGTTGAAGCCCGTCAGGCTGCCAAGGATACGCGCGAGCAGATGAGAAGAGTGATTGAACATGCCCATGTAACTCTGTGGGCCATCAACAAAGAACGAAAACTTACGGTCCTCGAAGGCAGCTTGGCATGGCGCAATCTTTCAGATCCAACAGGCGAAGAGATGCTAGGAAAGGACATTGCTAAGCTTTTCGGTCAGGGACATGCAATGATCGGCCCAACTGAGAGAGTCCTTCGGGGTGACATCAAAGAAGAGCTCATGGAGATCTATGACGATGAGAAAGCTCGATGGTACCGCACTCGACTTCTACCTTTATACTCGAAGCCAAGAGGAGGGTCCGATGGAGAGGTTGAAGTGGACGGAGTAATAGGAGTAAGCATCGATACGACTGAATTACGCCGACGTGAGAAGGAATTGCGGCGTCAACAGGAAGAGAATGCAAATCTCATGACACGAGCAGCAGCTGCCAAAGAGGCAAGCAAAATGAAGAGCCAATTTCTCGCCAATATGTCCCATGAGATTCGGACACCGATAGCCGGTGTGATAGGAATGACCGAATTACTCCTTGATACGATTCTCGACCAAGAACAAAAAGAGTGTGCAGAGAATATACATCGATCGGCCAACAGTCTACTCACAGTTATCAACGATATTCTCGATTTCTCCAAAGTCGAATCCGGCAGACTCGATATCGAGGAAGTGCAGTTTAGCTTGTCGGTTGTGATCCGAGATGTCAACAAAATGCTCTCCTTTGCAGCACAACGCAAGGGACTCGCATATGAAAGTGTAGTAGAACCTGAGGTTGAGCGCGACTTCAAGGTTATAGGGGATCCTGGCCGAGTACGACAAATCTTGATTAACCTTCTCACCAACAGCATCAAGTTTACGACTGAAGGGTACGTCAAGTTAAAGGCTTCTATTATTGGAGACACGCGTGAGGAGGTCAGGGTGCAGTTCGAAGTCGAAGACTCAGGAATCGGCATCGAACCCGAAGTTCTCAAGCGGCTTTTCACTCCGTTCAGCCAAGCAGACTCGTCGACCGCTCGTCGTTTCGGTGGAACTGGCCTCGGGCTGACCATCTCAAAAAATCTAGTCACGTTGATGAGAGGCCGCATAGAGCTGAAATCACAACTTGGTTCCGGCACATCTGCTATCTTCACCATTCCCTTCTCTAAGGTCGCTGCACAAAGCGAAGACTCTCCTCTCGTTGACCTCTCCACCCTCCCGGAAAGGTTGCAAGCCGAACTTTCAGTTCCAGGCGGAAGTGGCGACGAAGACAGAACACCGCCAATGACGCCTCAGCTGATCGGCCAGCAAGACATCCGCCCGACATCTTCCCACTCTCCACTGCCAAGTGGGCTTAAGGTTCTCTCGGAGGAAGAACGGAGCAAAGTCCACGTCCTTGTCGTTGAAGACAATCAGATCAACCAGCAGATTGCCTTGAAGACAATCAAAAAGCTCGGCTTCTCGGTCAACGCAGTTTGGAATGGCCAGGAAGCATTAAACTATCTCCTCAAAAGCCCATCGCCTGACCAGCCACGTCCGGATATCATTCTTATGGTATGTATCATCACCGAGTCACGCAAAAGGGTTTCACAGCACTTCAGACAGGCGGGAATTTTCAAGTACGATTCCATAAACGGTCTCAAGGCTAACATGTTTCTCAGGACGTTCAAATGCCAATACTGGACGGGTACCGAGCGACGCACATAATCCGCACGCAGGAGCCATTCAACGCGATGGACGAGTACCAGGCGATTCCGATCCTCGCCATGACGGCGTCGGCCATCCACGGCGACAAGGAGAAGTGCCAGGAGGCCGGCATGGACGACTACCTCGCAAAACCGGTCAAGGCCGCGAAGCTGGAGCACATGCTCGTCAAATGGGCCATCAAGGGCCGGCACAAGCGGCAGCAGCTGCTGAAGCGCGCAAGCTCCGGCCAGCCCACCACACAGACAGCCGCAGCGGCGCAGAAGGCCCGACGCAGCAGTCCGGCGGCGGAACCCACAACAGCCGCGAAAGCGGCGGCGCCGCCGCCGCCGCAGCACGGCGCGCTGGAGATGCAGCTAGGGCGGATCGCGTACCAGAGCTCGGCGGCGCTGGGGCGGGCGTCGGAGACCGACAACGACCGCGAGGTGCGCCACATGCAGCAGGAGGAGAAGGCGGCCAGCCTGCGCGACGACAAGCTGCTGGCGCTGGGCAGCGACGTGCGCCGCCACCAGCCCGGGCTGAGCAGCGCGCGCGACGCCCAGCGCGACCACGGCTACCCGACGCACCCGCTCACCGCTGAGAACATCGTGCGCATGGCGCGGCTGCGCGAGCAGCGCGAGGGGTGGCGTGACCACGGCGACGGCGACGGTGGAAACGACCACCACGGAGACGACGACGACGAACAGCGGCAGAGTGAGGTTACGGATTCGTCGCTGGCGGTCGCAGACGACGACGGTTCACCATGGAGGAGCTTCAAGGCTCCGTCGCGACCTTCGATCAAGGACATCCGCCAGAACGAGAGCGAGCGCACCATCGGCGCTTCTCACTACTTCGATGACTCCAAGTGATGATCTTCGCCACAAAAAGGATTGCTAGCATTTCGGCTTCCACTCATGTTCTACTACTGATCACGATGATGGACGGCAAAAGAGATTTGAAATTTAGAATTGATTCTGTTAGACGGTTAGCCAAGCATGGGTGTGGAGTTGGTATGGACAAGGCGATTTCGTGAATTCGGAAAAAGATGATCGCGGATTGGAATTTGGCGACGTTGTATTTGTCAGCTGCCGGGCAGGAACGTGCAGGCATCTATTCCTTTGACTTTTTTGATGTTCTTAGCGACGTTGGAGCGCGTTATGGATGGCGATATATTGCAGCTTGGCGGATCCGACAAGGGCATTAGTGACACAGCAGAGGGTCGAGACTCGAGCGTATTAGCTGATACAAATTTCTCTGGCCCGCCATCCTGCGCTCGTGATGCCGAGCCTGTCATGAGATCAAGGAAAGTCATGATAGAATAACGAGCATCCGTTGGATGCTGTAAGCTTCGTTCCGCGTAACTGGGAATGTGTTGTTGCTCTACCGTCGATTGCATGGGTGAGAAAAGTCATAGGGCAAGGCTGAAAGTCAGGAGGCTCGAGTCAAAACAACGCATGGGTTAAGAAGGCTGGCGAAGCAGGGAAATGGTGATCTGCGATCGCAGCTTCAAGGCTCTTGGGAGAGACAGAGTCTGTATCTTCGCGGATAGGGCTCATCGGAGGTGAAATGGTCGCCGACTCAGAACCTTGTTTCTCCGGAATCTCGGTCGCGAGGGTTGGGTGTTGACGCTTGTTCGGCTCACACATGCTTGTGATTTCCAGGTTAAATGTAACGGTACCAGACCGCCGCGGCATTTGCGATGACAGTCAGACGATTATGACGCCTGCGGCGAACGGGACAGCGGGTGGATTTTGCTAGAAAAGGAGGCGAACAGTTCACCAAACTTGACCAGAAGAGGAGACCCGAAACACGTCCTAAGGGCCGATGCCGCGGCGGATACTCTAGATTGGCGGCTGATTGGCGGACTTAACCTTCGATCCCTTAAGAGAGCAAGGTAATAGGATGTGGATGATGCCGAAAAGTGCAACGGCCCATAGGCGGTCGCCTTACCCACACCAGACGGAGTAAAGGCAGATAGGTAAAACGATAGATACGATAATAGGCAGCGTAAAATGTGACCAGGGAATTGAATGGTCAATGACAACCGCCCACTGGTCAAACAGTCCAAGAGAATGTTTTGTTTTTCTGCGGGGTTACTGCGAGTCTGTGAATTTCTGTACTTGCTGCGGCTCCCGCTGCCGTCCGGTTCCGCTGTGGATGCTGTTGCGGTCAACTGGCAGCGCAGATGGAATGGATGACATCTTGAAGAGTGAATGAACAGGCTTCTCAATGAAAAAAGAATTCACGATGAATTGCATTACTCAAGCAGAGGACACACACGGCGCTAGGTTAGCGACTCAAACGCCTCCAGCTGTCAACGAAAAAACATCGCAAGTCAGATAAGATGAGATGTCTGGGGGGGCGCAAAGGGTCCGTACGCCCCACGGTGGTTTCCAAGACCCGCACAGAGCGTCCGGCACACGGTTCCACAGCAGCTGACAGGGAAGCCGTCAATCGTCGTGATCTGTGGCGCTGCGCCAGAGATTCCCTCGCGCTGTGACTGGACCAGCTTTTAAGCTTAGCGGGACCTCACTGATTGCGCCCCTATCTGGGCATCTCGGCGTCGAGGGACGCGGTCCTCTGGCTGATGATCCAGCGCCCGCTTGGCTGCTAATAAGCTTAACGCCTGGTGGGCGGTGGCCGCACAGTCGCCGTTTTTGCTAGTCAGCGTCACAAAATGGCTGAACCATGATTGCTGCAGGGAAGAAGAAGTAGGGGGCTGGCACCGAGGGCGGGAAGGAAAAAGGAGGGTCTGCATGGAAGCGCCTTCGCTGAGAGGGAAAGCGACTTTGATGTCGTTCGTTTTCGCTGCTTCACCTGCGCCGCCTGCCGTCGAACCAACTCGCAAAGCACCTCATTTTTAATCCCGGCACAACGGTAGACCATGCGCGATGACGCAGAGACTGAGCGCGCAGCATCTCAATATGAATATGTGGTGGAATGCGAAGACCGGACCAGCGCGGCTCATGCGGGCACTGCCGCATTCCAGAGCGCGGATCGATGCTTGCGCTGCTGCTGCTGCATCTATGCAGTGCGGTCGTCTGCCTGCAGTGTTTTGCTCTGGTGATGGCCACGACGTTGAAATATGCTCTGTCGTTGGAAAAAGCCAAAGCATTCCCAAAACTGACAGGAGATCGGCGAGCATTTCCCACCACGGACGGGCGAATCTGCCGTCCGCCAGCCAAGCGATCCACCCTGATCAGTCCACGTCCAACGCCTCTTGGAGAGCTACTCTAGCTATAAGCATAAAATCCAATTTCACTCTTCGTCGCAGCCACTCCGCGCAGCCCTAACGTCGTGCTAGTTGCGCGCCAGCTGCTCTGTTGTCTGCCGGAAAATGGGCCCCACTTCTCGCAGAAAACTGTTGGAGCAGGCTTGTTTAGTTTCTGCTGCTGGTCCGACGGGAAGACAACAAACAAAGGCTTGGGGGTCGTGACACAGCGCGCATAATCCCGGCCGCGAAGTTGACCTTTCGCCCGCGACTCTAATCCAAAGCACGAAGGCGCGCTAAGGAACGGACGGTACGGTAGCGCAAACAACCAGCTTTAACAAAATCGCGATTGGACGCGATGTAGCAAGCGTCTTCCCACACCGCCATCAGATACGAGTCTGGAAAGGGGACGCAGCCCTTCTCACGGCTCTGCGCGGCTTGGTCCCACTGCCACTTTTCCTCCTTGCCGCCGCAAAAAGGGCCAGGGAAGTTGGGCGCAATGGCCACCGAGAGATCGAATGGACCATGGCTCGTTAATCTGACACTGCTGGGGCTCTCACGCCAGTGTTACGACTTACTGTTACTCCAGACCTCAAAACCGCGGTAGGCGTGTCGTTGACGGTCAAGAAATATTTGACGGCGGCGCGTGGGGAGGTCACTGCGGCGCGAGCTATGATTGCAAGTTACACCTGGGCCTGTACGGTTACATTTAGTTGCGGAGAATGAGGTGATGCATTCGTGAATTTTCTCATGAATTGGTCGGTGTCACATCAATAGAGCCCAGAAATGGAAAGCCAGCCATGCAGGTTTGCCACCAGCTTGCCCAAAGGAGAACGAAGCCTTCAGGCGGTAACGGGTTTTGTTGAAGCCCTAAATCAAGCTCTGCATGTCCATGAAGCCGTTTCGAAACTATAGGCTTTCCAGAATTTCGGGATTTGCGTTGCGCCAACAGCCATTGATTAAAACCTGATCAGAAGGGTCTTTGAGAAGACAGAACGCTTGCGGATTGGACGAAATCAAGACATCGAGCGCATAGTAATCCACCACGGTCGTTTCGACCTTTCCCTTTTCCTTCGAATGCCTCTCGAAGCACGCATTACATTGGGCGCGCTTTTTGCGAAGGATTCTTGGGCCGCGGCCAAGCGCAAGAAAGAAGCAACTTAATCCTAGGCCGCTCAAAACCGGGGGCCGTCATTTGGACGGTGCGGAGTGGCAGGACATCAGAAGAAGTCAATAACTACTACGTCGGCGCAGTCATTGCATAAATAGAGTTGCACCTGCGATGTCGCATGATGGTGTGTGCACCATGATCGAAAGGTACGGAGTGGCGAGATTGGAAAGCTTGTGTGGAAGGTTAGTTGTTTTGCTTGTGTTTCTTCAGATTAATGCCATGTTGGCCAAAATATGAAGCGGCAAAAAGGCTTCGGTGGAATAGAGAGCAGGGCTGGACGCCGCAATTCTTCATTGGCGGCAATGGCGCGGGCGGCCGTGTATGGGGACGCATCCCGAAAGAGGTGACAGGGTGAAGATCGCTGCCACTTTGCAAACGTTCTGAATTCCCGTGAACGGGTTAGTGACATGAGAAAGCTAAGGTCCTCATGAGCTTGACTCAAACCAGGATCCGACGAGCAGATGATCCGAGGAACGAAAATGCCGCTCGCTGCGAGGCGTGGCGACATGGGGAGGGAGGGTTTTTCCGAAAGTCCACCAGCCCCGTGATTGAAGAGCGAAGGTACTGTACGCAGAAACGGACAGCCAGAGGAAAAAGTAGGGCCAAGAGGCTTTGCTGGGTCGGTGCAAGGGCGTGGCTGGCGGAGGGAGAAGAAGTGTGGAGATGCTGGAGGCAAGCATCGATTATCCCTGATGCTCGGCCTGCAGGCTTCAGATGCAAGCGGCGTTTTGCTGCCCTGCCTGTGCTGTCCGTTTTAGTCTGCGTTTCGGCTTGCTCGGAGCAATCGGGTTGGATGGGTGCCTTGTAGGACCGATGCGATTGTTGCCAAAGGCCATGGCGCCTCCATCGGAGCGACTCTCGCTCCCACTGGCCGCCATGGAGCGCTATTATTGCAGCCTGTAGCAGCGCGCCCGTGCCCAGAGTGCCAGTGTCGGGTGCCAGTATCAGTGCCATTCCACCCGCCCACTACCACCGCAGCACCCACCCTTCCCTCCCACACACACTCACAACCCCCCCTCTCCCACCCCCCTGCCCGATGGGTCCCCTGCCGTCAGTCCCTCGTCTCGCTGTTGGCCTTCTGCTGGCTGCTGGGCCCGCTTGGTCGCATGTCGTTGCCATCCCTGCGCTGCCTCTGATCCCTTGAGCCAAGCCCGCAGACCCTGCAATCCATCAAGCCTCGAAAGCGCAGATGTTATGACCTCAGAAAGCAGGCCTACTTCGGTATGGTTTGCTCCGTCGACGTCAAGCACCTCAACCTAACCGTAATCCGCCCCGTCCACACGTCCACATAGCAATCTTCGCAATATCTTTTGTACTCGCTCCCCGCCCTGCCGGCCGGCAATGATCATTGATCATCCTCTTCACTCTAATTTACCGCACCGTCCATCCCTTCCTACAACATCAAAGTTCAATTTCATATCATTTCCTCCTTTGCTCGCCGGGACCTCGCAAAAGCCGCTCTGCAGCTCCGGTTTTTACATCTGCTCGTCTTCTGGCATCATCCAAAAAAGGCTGTGACGCAGCGCCACGAGACAGACACACGATTCCAGAAACTCAAAAGCAACGCATTGTTACCTGACCGTTCTCCGCTCTGCGCGTTGCTCGGTGTTCGCAAATTTAACTTGCTACTCGCAACCAAATTCTCGACCTCTCTCGTTCGCTTCATACCAAAGCGGGAGACGATACTACAGGCAATTCCAACCCTCACTTAACCGGAACTCCCAAATTGTTAATTGATCTGCGCGACCGGACCTGTGCAATCTTTTTGCCTCCCGTCGGCCTTGCAAGCATTCTCGGTTCGTTCCAGCCGGCTCTTGCTGTTGAAACTCGAGCAGGCCATAAGAGAACGCTGATCCCGTCCATCGAATCTTTTGCGATCGTCTTTTTCCCCACGTTTTGCAATCCATCTCTCAACTCTTGAAAATCACTCTCGACAACATCGTGAAACGAGTGTGTCCACAAAGTCCCAATCGATTCATCGACATGGCCATGGCCGTCGACAACAGACAGCAGACTCAGCTCAACGGGCTAGGCTACGACCCTCTCCGCTATCCAGTGCCTTTCACCAATCCGTGGGTGTCGAGTACCGCGGGATCTCAACCATCTCACCTGTACGCGTCGACTCTTGCACCTTCATCGGCTCTCGACGCTTCAGCGCAGCCAACTCAGCGTCCCACTAGTATCTCGCTACCGTACTCGGCTCTGTCAGCACCGGCTCCATCTCTTCCAGCAGGTACCTCTCTCCCAGGAAGCTCGTTGATGGACTCGCCAAGCGCAATTGACATATCCCAAGATTTTCTGAATGGCTCTCGAAACTACACTCCCCAGTACTCGACCGCTGCATCGAGCTCCTACGCTCCGACAACCGCTGGCTACCCCATCAGCTATGCTGACAGCAGGAGCGCGTATGGATTCCAAGACTCTACCCGCAGATCGTCTCAACCGTCAGTACCGTCCATCGTTTTGCTGGATCCCTTGATCGACACCCAGCGCAGCCGCCAGAGCTCTTTTATTGACTTGGACAGAGTGAACTCGCAGCCACGCAACAGCTTCAGTGAGGCCATGGATGCTAGCCGCAGCATGCTCGCTCTACAGAACGCCAACGACATCACGCCTCGCAATATCTACGGAAATCAGGGCTCGAGCCGTAGCTCGACTGACTCGTACGGCTTCCCGTCGACGCACTCTGCTCATTCATCCATCTCGTCCGCCAGCTACAATACGTCATACAACGGTTACGCATCTGTAGGCGATTCGTCTGCGACTGACTACAGCTCCGCGTCTGAGTCAGTCGACCTTAACCAGCGTACCCTACCGCGCCCGTCGGCCCTCATTAGCACCAACATGCCTCCAGCACCACAGTCGATGATGGGCCAATTCAGCTCCAAGGTTTCGTCGAGCTCCCAGAAGAAGCACAAGTGCAAGATCTGCGACAAACGCTTCACACGCCCGAGCTCACTTCAGACGCACATGTACAGTCATACCGGCGAGAAACGTAAGTCACGTTACTTTTATTTCTAGTCCACTTGCTAACAAATATCAAAGCATTTGCTTGTGAAGTCGAAGGATGCGGTCGTCACTTCTCTGTGGTGTCCAATCTCAGGCGGCATCGCAAGGTCCATAAGAACGACAACGACCAACCGCCATCTCCGGAGGATGCATAGACAAAGAACACAAAAAGCTGCACCTCGTCCCCTCTTGTTTATTTTGTTTGGTTCGAATGAAGTTGAGGTATCCGGGTGTTTTTCAACATTCATTGACGATCCTTCTTACCACGCTTGGGATGACGATCGATTCTCTTCCTTTCGGCCTCGTTTTCAGTCGCCACGCTCGCTTCTGATACCCGGACTGGCTTTGTGCGCGAATTGATTTCAAGTTGGCGGCGTTATCTCTGGGATTTTGATGATAGATCAGCCGAACGCTGGCCTAGCTGCGGGAGCTTTGCCACGTGGGATCTACCATCACTCTTCACGACTATATTCACACTTGTATTATTATGTACCACTACTGCTACGGTCTCTGCACTGCAATTGGTCACGGAATGGATGTGTGTGGCTGGCGGTATGGACTACCAGTTCTGCGATTTAGATGACACAAGCTACATCTACATTTCACGGTCTCGTACAAACTATAGCCGACGAAGCCTGGTCGGATAATACACTCACTAGGAAATAATATCTGGAAGGGATCATCATGTACGATAGCAGGCAAGAAGAGCCCTGGACCAAAATAAAGCGATAGAAACAGTGAGGCTTCTAGTGAATCACTTGGGCTTCCAGTGAATGACTTGGTATACGGCTTTTGGATGCAGTGCAGCCTCGAGTGCTATCTGGCTAGTAACTGACCGTTGTGAAGACCCACATATTCTGTCGTCACCAGTGATTCCCTTGCAGCACCATCCGCTGGAGTAGGGCGGAGATGGAGTTGGGTTGAGTTGGGCATTGGCGGCTTAGCAGCGCGCAGTTGGCCTCCATGACGAAATGGCTCCAGGGCGATGATGGCGGAGTGAGGGTGGAGGTTCCGTATATTGGCCCCGATGATGTTGCTTACCACGACCTTTGGCAGCGCTCAACCCGACGGACTGCAACGGCGTTCGCCTGCGGTCAGAGGTCACGGCCAAGCAAAACCCACCCCGGTGCCGGATGTCGTAGGTGGCGTGACACGACGCCATGGCGCAGGGTCCTCGGGGGGTCCTTGGAGCTTAAACTGTCATCCCTGGTCACTGGCGTAGGTGTTTCGAAAGTTGCAAAAACGGACCGCACCAACCGCCCAGCGGCCCCCCAATCTTTTCCACCCACCCTCCTCCCTCCCAAGGCTCCGGCAGCATGGTTCGCACGCTCCTCTGCTCTCCTGCCTTTTCCGCGCAACGACCAAGCCAAGTGCTTTCGAGCCTGAAGACACAAGCCATGAGCCAGCCAGAAACCCGCCCATCCTTGTTCGCGTTACATTTTTGTTCTGCCTGACCCGCCAACGAGAGCCATACAACGCAGCAGAGCATGAGAAAGGACGCTGGAAAGCGCCGCGCTCTTTCGCCGGTTGCCCTTCCCACCCGCTCTCCGTCACCCGCTTCTCCTCCGCCTGCATCACAAACCTCCCCTTTCAACCCTGCGGCCAATCGCGCCCTCCCGCGCCGCACCTCGGATTCATCGTTCCGTTAGCGCCCCCGATCTAAGATGGCTGAATGATGTACTGTAGACGCTTTTTTCCGGGCTCAGGGCCGGCGTTCGATTAAGGCTTGCATGGGATCACTGTCTATGCGCCCTATTATCGCTGTTGCTTTGGGCGAAATACGACTCTTGAGTCTTGACGTGCGCCCAAGTCAGTCACGTCTTCAACAGCGGCGATGAGGTAGGTGGAGGCAGTGCCCTAAATTATCTCTGCTTTCATTCATCCTCCAGCTTGTACCCGCAAGCCCACTTTCCCATTGGGTTGCCGCTTGGCTTTGTTCTCATCTGTCACCGCCGAGTTTGCTGTTCCTCATAGGCGGTAAGGCAAAGCCTGAGCCGAAATCCCAAAGCCAAATACAGGGCGGAAGCAAAGCCTTCAGTTTTGATATCCATCCAACCACATGCGTGTATTCCTCGTATTGGGTTTCTGTTTTTGTTTTTTCTTTCGGATAATGCTCCATCCATTCCCCTTTTTACGGCCTCATTCCTTTTATCAGTTCTTCTGATCTCCCGCCGCGTCGCAATCACGTCTCCACTCGCGCCCTACGCGCCAGGCGGAAGGAGAATTTAACAATCTCGCTAGAAACGGAACGCCAGACGGCCTGGCGGGGCGTTTTGGCCGTCACTGTGCCGAACGGTTGCAGCCATTCCGAGATTGGGCTAGATGTATTGCGCAGTGAGCGCTTGTGACAAACCGGAAGCTGTCTTCAGGTTCACCAACCCCAAAGGCCGAATGGTGGCGCTTCCTCCAACAAGCCCTTTTGGACCCTGCATTCCAGCACATCCCGTCGATCATCACGGTTTGGACAAGGTTGGCGGTGTGCAACAGCGCCCTGTCACGGATGCCAAGTATCAACTTCGAGTTTTCCAGAAAAAACTTGCCCGAGGCCCTTGTCACAAGCTGCTGTTGGTGGTTTCTGTACACCGGTTACAGCCTTCGAATGGCTAAGTGACGTACATGTGGGCCCGAAAGGATTCTTACCGGCCGAATTGGTTTGGAGATGACACAAATGTTGGCCACCTAACTAATTAATTCACTTGTTGTAATTGATCCAGGAGGTGCGATTCGGATGCCGCCAGCTTGTGCTTGATGTGCAATTGTATTGCCTGCTTTTGGATACACCAAAGCGATAATCTAACACCAGGACCCAATGATCGTCCAATTCGAAACCCCGAAACATACTGACACACTGCTAATCACTTTCTTGTGATGCCATCGTATCAGAATTCCAATGATTCGCTCCTTGAATACTCTCTCCCTGGCATCACGTGGCTGCTATCCAAGTGCTTTGGAGACTCTATGCAACTACATCTATATACGTCGCGGTTTGGATGAGCGTTCTGTCTGGATGTCGGATTCAGAAGGCCAATCTCAGCGGACCCAGCTTCTGTAGTTTACTAAATGAAGTTGCGAACCAGCACTTCCTTGTCTTGTCATGTTAGAATATGATCCATCCTTCGAATCCAGACCGATATAGTCGGTTCCTTTTCGAGACTTCTATTCTAGACGCTCACTCCAAAGGCCTAAGAGTGCTGTCCAATCCTACAATTTGATTATCCCGAAGTATGGTGGTCACTGGCGTCGACAAGTGTTTACAATTCCGCTGCATACCGGTATGGCTGTTCCAAGAGCTAGGGCACTGGATATGTTGCATTCACGGTAAAGGGAGAAATGCAATCGCACGACTATCAGGTGTTCCGAGAAGTCGATGTGGTAGACGCCTCGTTTCATGAGTGGAATAACAAGCCAGATATCACCATTTCTCAAGCCGTATCGATCAAGCGTCCTTATTACCATGGCCATAGTGACACCCATAGCGCCGATGCAGAAGGTTCCACGGTTCGTTCCTCTGTACCTCGGAGCGCAAGTTTGGCTCCTCACCCCAGACTGCAAAGTTTTCCACCACAACAGGACGTTCAAAGCTCGAGAACTGAAGTCAATTTAAGAGTTGCCATAGTTGGACCCTTGCGCATCACTATTGAGTGCGGAGACGCACGGTTCGGTGCCGGAGAGAGTGGAGGTGGAGTCTAGACCTGGGTCTCAAAAGCCACTGAAAGCAGATAGAAGCAAGAGCAGGGATACCCATATGCGCTTTTGTGAATGGGCGATCCTGCAATTGCAGTTTTAAGAATGGCTGGCGACTCAAATGCTAGAGAAATTTCTTCCATTTGCGTAATCTTTTAAGTTCTTGCCTGCATCCGGGCACTGCTGCTTTGTCAAATGGCTGCATGGCTGCAGCCGTTCAACATGGAGAAAGCCATTTCTTGGGAACTGTCTACTCCGTACCTGACGGGACAGTTGCTGGTCCAGCCATGATTTTCTGCAGGTCGGTGCATTCAATGTCTTCTTCAGTCACACTTAGCAACCCTAGTCCTTCGCCAACAAATCAGATCCACTCCCTTCAGCGCTTCTCCTGACTTTTCGCTCTCTGCCTCTGATCCTAAATGATACATATTGATATATTGATAGGCTGTGAGCCCTGCCGCTTATAAAATGTGTGCGTCGTTGTATGTTTTGTTCAACTTCATGCACACATTGAGATGGGCTAGCTGAACTGCAGAGTCCGTTGAGACACAAGATTCAATGTGCAGCGTCTTCCAGTATTTGCAATTAGTAAAGGTTGAGACAAATGTGTAGCTCAATCTCTACCGTACGAAATCTTGCTTCGCTTCTTCTCTTTCCCATCCGTATCTTCATCATCCTTATCCGCAGCCTTCTTGTTCTTCTTGGGCAAGGCTTTGTGCGTTGCGCTCGTTGGAGTAGGGTGATTGCTGTCTCGAGTACTCTGTGCGAAACTGGAATTGGGTGTAGGAGCATGCGACGGGGTAGTCTGCGCAGAAGTAGGCTCCGGTGAGTCTTTCATGAAGTTGGCGGAACTACGGCTGAATATTCTATCGCCGTCGGTGATGCCACCTTTTCTTCGAGTAGCAGTACCCGGTCCAGTGCTTGTTGATGCTGCCCCAGAGCCTTTTATGTAGTTATCGAAGCCTTTGATGATGTTACCGGCGCTTGTCTCCTCCAGGTACTGTGTCTCGAGACGGTATATGTTCTCCTCAAGTGTTGCCTGGTCTATGTTAACCTACGCTACGTTTGACAGCCAGCATAAAATCGCCTTACTATGGTCTGATCGAGGATACGCTTTTTCTGGATTGTTTCTCGCAAATCACGTCGAATCTTCTCGTAGTAAGGCAAGCCGCGCGAGACGTCGGAGCTTGGATTAGCGGCAGCAGAAGTGCCACTTTGAGTCGGTGGCGCATTCTCTGACATAATGAACTATGGTTGAAGTGCTATATGTGGCGAAGGAGGTTTTATGTTTGGAGTTGAGCGATTGAATGAGGCTGTTGTGAAGAGCCGTGGTGTCGTTGAGATCGACAAACAAAAAGGCGCCGCCACACTTCATGAACCGCACAAGCCCCAATTGGCCGATCGTAAATAGCACACGACTTGACTTCGACCGTACATCCTCCAGCCTAGCAACAATTCAAACTACCACTTCGCCCCTTGGTAATCACATCGGCCATCTCCCCGGCTTATCTCTTTCGGCGACCTCATCTTCACATTCAGAGCCTCTCTTCTTGGTGCGCAACAATGCCTATGGACGCGAAAGAGGTGGAGCTGAAGGGCAAAGCCCTCACGAAGGCCGCCGCGGGAGGTGATCCGTCGGCCACCTTGATATCGTTACTCGAAGAGCTACGCCGCGGAGTGCAAGCCTCTGAAGATCTCTTGCGCTCGACGAGGATCGGTGTGATAGTGAACAAGCTCAAGAACCACAAGGACCCCGCAGTCGCAAAGCAGGCTGGTGAAGTTGTCTCCAAGTGGCGTACCGACATCAAAAAGGCTGGCGGAGGTTCAAGTGTATCGACACCACGACTAGCTGCCAACGGCACCTCATCTCCTGCTCCATCTCCTGCTCCTGCGAACAAGCCAAAACAGAAGCATTCCGTGCCACCGGAGAAGCGCAACTCCAAAGAGGATAAGGTTAACACGGCTCTCACTGGCAACCAAGTACGCGACAACTGCTTGAAGTTGATGTACGACGGCCTGGCTTTCATGTCGGAAGAACGTGAGTAAACCTTATGTATCTACATTGTTCGTGACTTGACTAACAAGCTGGCAGTGCCAGACGAAGTCCTCCGTGTCGCACGAGATGTCGAGCTTGCAGCGTTCAACAAGTACCAGCCTGAAACCTCTGAAGCCTACAAGTCCAAGATGCGATCTCTCTATCAAAACCTCAAGAACAAATCCAATCCTCAACTTCGCGTTCGAGTCCTCGCCGGTGATGTCTCAGCGGCGCGCCTGGTGGTTATGACGCACGATGAACTAAAGAGCGCGGAGCGGAAGAAGGAAGACGAGGCGATCATGAAGGAGAACATGCGCACAGCCATGACGGCACAGGAAGAGAAGGCCATCAGCACGCAGCTGAGGTGCAGTAGGTGTGGAGAAAGGAAGGTCAGCTACACGCAGGCGCAAACCCGAAGCGCAGATGAACCGATGACGACCTTCTGCGAATGCACCGTCTGCGGCAACAAGTGGAAGTTCTGTTAATGGAATTCATGGGCTGGTTCATCGGGCTTTTCAATGCATCGGTATGGGATACACCCCGGGATAGGTTGGCGGTGTTGAGCAGTCACGGCCATCTGACTTTTGCTCGGTTTCAGTGGTTTGATTTCGCGGTTTTCACGGATTACCTTCGACTATGACAACTTTAGGCCGGTGGAACAACGAGGATTGCGGTTATGACTTTCAAAGCATTACTTCTGTTTCCAGGCAAGGCTTTCAGGTAGAGAAACTAAAGGCAATGCTATGAATTCATCATGCAATGTGTACAAAGGCCCGTTTCCTTCCAGACTGTTCTTCTGACGTGTCCACGTCCTCAATCGTAACCAACCTTTGATCCTTCGTCCGATATTCTATAAACCGAAGCGCTGCAACATTGAACCCCATCACACCTTTCATATCTCCTAAAGTATGTCGCAGATGTGCTCTCATACCTTCCAGCGTCTTTTTCAACTCCCGGCTTGCCACGATCTGTCGTTGATGTGTCTTGAGCATGAAGAACAGCACTCGGCACACGAGCGCAACATCCCACTGGCGTTGCAGCCAGATGCTAATGAACGTGAAGAGCGCGGGTAGGACAGAAAATGGCAGAACTAGCAGTGCGTCAAAAAGTGAGGCAGAGGGAATCTTCTGGATAACGTTTAGGATATGTCGCTCAGCGCTGACGCCGCCTAGTGCCATATAGAGAGGGTCGCGTTGCGGTGGTGCAATGTTTGGGTTGCTGGCTTTGCGTTCTTTCCACCCCTGGACAACTTTAAGGTCTTCCGTACCAAGTTCAAGTGCCTCCATGATGCGCTCGCCGGCAGTGAGTGTAGTGGCAGTCTGCTTGGTTGCCGGAACCGCGTCTCCTCGCTCGTCGCCGTCTAACTCGTCTTCACCAAGAGTGGCCGTAAGAGTAGATTCGTATAGCTCGTCCATTTCTCTTTCTCGCTCTTCTTCTAGGAAAATGGGTTCATCTGTCCTCTGCCAGACTCTTATACTTTTGTCATGAGATGCGGTGACGACAAAGTCGCCCATCTTGCTGACCACCATTGCCCATATTTCTCCGTGATGCCCTTCCAACTTTTGTATCTGCTCAAACTTATCTCCATCCCAAGTTTTTAGCAGACGGTCTTTGCTTGCACTGAAGAAGTAGTGCGTCTCTTCGGTCAACTGCGGCTGTTGTATAAACGATACTTGCATGATGCTGTCATTGTGTGCGAAGAAGGCCTTGTGACAATCACCGAAGTCGAGTCCCCATAGCCTAACATTCTTGTCTGCGCTACAAGTCGCAATCAACTTGCTGTCTGCCGATATTGAAATGTTCAGAACTGGTAATTTGTGTCCATATAGGTTCAAAAACAGTTTCAGCGAATCATTGAAGAAAACTTTAACTGTATTGTCCAGCGTTGAAACGGCCAAAAGTCGAGAGTCTGGCGAGAAGCATACGCTTAGCACATCATCGTCAACCCTCAAGGTTCTGGTGTGCGCCAGTTTCAGCTTGGGAGTTGTGCGCTTCGTACCGGCGATTTCTTCTTGCACAATCTCAAAGTTCCAGAATTTAGCTGTTTTGTCTGCGCTTCCGGTCACCATCGAGCGTCCGTCAGGATGGACCTGTAATGCCCAAATCGAGCCGTCATGGGCCTGCAGCCGATCAATAAGCGACGAAGATGCGATATCAAAGAGCTCTAGCTCTCCAGCTTTGGTTCCAACCACAACAATCTTATCACCAGGCAGGAATGCGCAGCACAAAGCATAGCCACATTCAAGAGTCCTCAGACAACTTCCTGTTCTGGCATTCCAGATCTTGAGCGCTCCACTTGATGCGGAGGCTAACATCCTATCGTCTGCACTCAAAGCCAACGTACGGATGTCGGTTCTATGTCCCGGAGCGTCAACTGAAAATGTTCGGGAGTAGTCCACAGGTTCATCTTGATCCTTCTTTTTAGCGCTGTCGTAAGTCTTTATGTCATACACTTCGAGCTCATTGTTAGTCAAAGCAGTGAGCAAATGCAAAGACTTCTTGCTCCTGGGTCCCATCCAGTTCATCGAACGAACTTTGCCTCCTGGTCGTACGATCGTGTAAGGCACGAAGACGTCCACAATTTGTGCAGTTGAAAATTCATCATCATCTAATTTGTCGGCATTGGTCTCTGTGCTTCCATTCGTTTCGCCAGTCAAAGCTGCCTTTTCTCGTCTTCTCTTTCTCTTCCTGGCCAAGCTCCTCATAACTTCCTCTTGTGGTCTGATTCGCCAAATTTCTACAGCTTTTTCAATACCATGAACTGCAAAGTAGTCGGCCTTGGGGTGAAAATGTACGCCAACTGTTCGTTCTTTGCCTTGCCGACGTAGGGTTCCTCTATCGCGCAAACAAGTTGTTGCATCTGTTTCCCCTTGTGTGGCACATCCGAGGTTCTGCAAGTCTATTGACCATACCTTAAGCTCTCCATCGCTACCAGCAGTGATACAACCACTTGTGTCAGGAGACACACCCAAGGCCCAACACTCGCCGTTTGTTTGCGCAAGCTGAGTTTCCAGGCAGTGTTGTGAGGAGACATCCCATAGCTTGATCAAGGCGTCTTTGCTAGCAGATAGCAAAAAGCCATCGTCAGACTCAAGAACTCTGGGTATCTCCCCGTTACCATTTGCTTCAGCTTGCTCTGGATATATCCAGTGAAGTCCAACGAGTTGATCCTTATGTCCTCGAAGCTTGAATAAGCCGATCTCTGAGACCAGATCCCACACAACAATGTCCGTGTCTTTCGCTCCGCTTGCTAAACGGGTACCAGATCTGTCGAAATCCAGAGTAGTGACGGCAGATTTGTGGCCGTTGAAGGAAATGACTACCGACTCGGTTCTCGAATCCCACAGTCTGATCGAGCCGTCTTCATACCCGATGGCGAATAAATCCCCATCAGTTGCTTCCCTGCAAATTGCCGTCACCTGGATTGTGCTGCTGCTGTCTTTCCATCTACTCAGCAATTCTCCGGTCTTAACATCCCAGCTAAAGACTTCTTCATTGGCACCAACGTAGGCTCTCCCAACGTTCGACGATCGCGCAGCTCCTTCTGATACCGAGAGTATATTTGACTCACCAGTCACTACAGTCCCAAAGGTCAGAGACGGTTCATATTTGCTGTATGATTTGACCATGGCGATCTAGATTACATTTGGCAAAAAAATTCGGTCGTGAAAAACGTTATGCATATAGTCGGCAAAATATCGGAATAATTCGATAGGGCTGAATGTGAAGGCTCCAACAACGAAAGTGGGACAAAGCACGGAATGCCTTACGCACATCGTGGGCTGTCGACATCTCGCCAAAGTAAATCCGCTTCCACCGCCGCCACAATGCTACTTCTCGACTATCAGAATGTCTTGATTGAGTCGCTATTGAAGGACAGGTTCTCAGGGTGCGGTTCATCATTGTCCGGGCCACTTTTAGGACTTGCTGACAGTCGATCGCTAGAGCTGCTCCAACCTCGATAGACCAAGTCGTGTCGGACTTCGACGGCGTCACCTTTCACATTTCTACTCCCGAAGTGAAGACGAAGATACAAGTCTCTATAGCGATACGGTGTTTCAATGAGCTGGTAAAGTATGGAGCTCAAGCTGTGCTTGAACGGGAATACGGCCCATACATTGTGTCTCCAGAGCAAGGCTACGACTTTTCAGTGGCGGTGGATTTGGAAAACTTACCTAAAGAGCAAGAAGCAAAAGATGACCTGGTTCGCCGGATATCTCTTCTCAAGCGTAATGCCATGGCAGCTCCATTTGAACAGGCCTTTGACGAGTTTGAACACTTGAAAGAGGAAGCATCCAAGTACACATCGGAGTCAGCACCTCAGGGTGTGCGGGAAGGTGGAGAAGTCCGTGCAATTCACTATCGAGAACACGAAGCCATATATGTCAAAGCCAGCCATGACAGAGTTACAGTCATATTCAGCACAATATTCCAAGACGAGACGGATCGTGTTTTTGGCAAGGTCTTCTTGCAGGAATTCGTTGATGCGCGACGAAGAGCAATCCAAAATGCGCCGCAAGTGCTTTTCCGCAACGATCCGCCACTGGAGTTAGAGGGATTCCCTGGACTGCCTTCCGGCAAGGGAGAGGTCGGCTACATTACCTTTGGTATTTGCTCTCGGATCTGAAGTTGTAAGACCGAGTCTGGCTGACCGTTACCAGTGCTGTTCCCACGCCATTTGACTCGTCAGCGGAGAGAAGAGGTCATTTCTCACATCCAAACATTCCGAGACTACTTCCATTACCACATCAAAGCTTCAAAGGCACGTCCCAAGCAACCGAAATGCCCAAATTCTTTTGGACTAACAGATGCATTTTCAGGCGTATATCCACTCGAGGATGCGGAGGCGAACAGCTGATTTCCTGCAAGTTCTACGTCGCGCGAGACCAGACAACGAAGAGAAGGAGCGGAAGACGGCAAGTGGACGAACTTTCAGAGTACAGGGCTGAACTGCATTGCGATTCAAAGGGATTCGTGTATGGACTTCAACCACGCCTTGCTCCAATGGCGTTTCCAGAGTTTAGGCAATATGGAGAAAGGAAAAGGCCTTGATGGCTGGATCAGCCGTAACTTGAAGTATTTCAACGTCTTTAGAACACTATCAGAGCAGAGAAAATACAAAAGATATCTGAACATAAAATAGTCACGTGACCACATGCGCGTCATTTCAAACGTGGCACTTGTTCTTCCAACTCCCGTAGGCACAACATGGCTTTGTGAAGAGAGCTGCAATGATTTATTTGTTAGGTATTCACCATGACTCGTGAATTGAAGATTGATAACTAATAAAAACAGATGCCGCGTTGCAGTTGTGCCTCGTCAGCTTGATCGGCTTACATCTGGTTGCAGCTCCGTACACCAAAGTCGAGGAGTCGTTCAATATCCAAGCAACACACGACATTCTTTCCTATGGAATTCCATGGTTGAATAGCAGTAATGCTATCTCAGCTCAATATGACCACATAGAATTTCCAGGATCCGTTCCTCGGACGTTCTTAGGCGCTCTGGTTCTGGCTGCATTTTCGAACCCCTTTACGGCGTGGATTGACCAACCTCAAAATGTTCAGATTTTAGGTGCATGACAAAGACTCTTTGTGATGAGGATATTCTACCTACTAATTCATTATCTAGTCCGAAGCGTTCTAGGTTTGCTCAATGCGATTTCATTGCTCTACTTTCAAAGCGGTGTTCGGGGTGCGTTTGGTCGAACGGCGGCTAATTGGTATATCATACTCCAAGTCAGCCAGTTCCATGTGATCTATTACGCTTCTCGCACATTACCAAATATGTTTGCTTTCATTTTAAGTACGATTGGCCTTCAACTGCTTGTTACATTGATGCTGACTGCTGGACAGCGAACATAGCATTCCGAAACTACATTCTCTCATTGGCTTCGCACAGCGCTTCTTCGGACGCAAAAGTTCACCAAAGGCTCTCTCTCTACTTCCTCACCATCGCTGGAGTAGTTTTCCGATCCGAGATAGCTGTTCTTGTGGCCGCGGAAACGCTCTTCCTACTCCTCGCCAGGCAGGCTTCGCTTCTAGAAACCATCATCCCAGCAGGCACCGCAGGTCTCATTATGGGCCTTCTGATATCCGTTCCAATCGACTCCTTCTTCTGGCAAGAGTACCCGATGTGGTCAGAGCTGAGCGGCTTCTACTACAATACGGTGCTGGGCAAGTCCAGCGACTGGGGCGTGTCGCCGTGGCACTTCTACTTCAGCTCCGCGCTGCCGCGCCTGCTGCTGAACCCCTTCACGTACGCGCTGATGTTCGCCGCCGTGGCCTCGCCAGCGACGCGCGCGCGCGCCCTCGCCGTGCTGGCGCCGTGCCTCGGCTTCGTCGCCGCCTACTCGCTGCTGCCGCACAAGGAGTGGCGGTTCATCGTGTACGCGGTGCCGCCGCTGACGGCGGTGGCGGGCGTCGGGGCATCGTGGGTGTGGGCGCGCCGCGCCAAGACGGCGCTGTACCGCGTGCTGAGCCTGGCGCTCGTGGGCTCCGCGCTGGCCTCGCTAGCCGCCAGCACCGCGCTATTAGCCGTGTCGCGCCTCAATTACCCCGGCGGCGCGGCCGTCGTGCGCCTGCGCGAGATCGCCGCTGCCGAGCCCGCCTCCGTGCGCGTCTTCGCTGACAATCTCGTGTGCCAGACGGGCCTGACGCGGTTCCTCGAGGCTAGAGGCCAGACGGTGCCCGGGACGCGCGCGCCAAAGTGGGTCTTCGATAAGACGGAGAATCAGACGGCGCTGTTGGATCCATTATTCTGGCACAACTTTGATTACGTTTTGGCTGAGCATCCTGAGAGGATCATTGGCGCTTGGGAGGTGGTTGATGTGGTCAATGGCTTTGCTGGGATTGAGATCGTCGGGCCGGGGAGCGAGGATGTAGTAGAAAGCGCAGACAATGGTCATGAGCTTCTCAAGAGGGTTGAGACGCTGTCCAAGAAATATGTCACGAAGGGATGGTGGGTAAGAGTGAGGATGGACCAAAAGGTGAACATTCTAAAACGACAGGATGAAGCCGAGGTTCTGAAAGGAGCAAAGTCCGTGGAAACTCTTTGATTGTAATTAACAATGCATCGTTGATATACAGTCTTTAATGTCTTCCGTTGATGCCCTATCATAAGGGCCTCAAGGCTACCATACCTCCACAGCCGTAACCGTAAATTTTATTGCGTTTTGATGAACTAATTCGATAGCAGAGAATCATTTGTCCCATTAAATCTTCTTTAATTGCATTGTAGAGTAGCAAGATCTCGCCAAACATTAAAATGTCGCGAGAGAGAATGTTAAGCGCTAAGCGCGGTTCGAAGGGCCAATACAAGGTATGTAAGGCACCGTAGCCAATGGAAACGTCAATGGTTGGCATGGGCCCGGGAATTTCGATCTGATAAAACTTTTTTCACCCGTATTTCAATCTGATAAACCTGCTCATGTCGTATTGCGACGCGTTGAGCTTTTCATTGTGCCGGCTCAAACGAAGCGATGATGGACCTTTGAACGAATCAAAAGCGAGAAGGTCAGCCACACTACACATGTATTACGAAACAGACGAGCAAGAGTAGGGGGTGATGACAGATGATTGCTCCACCACGGCCTAGGCTGAGTGCATTTTACCGTATCCAAACCCTTAACCACGACAATTCGGAGATAACCATCCGTCTTTCGAAGCAAAAGCTGGTGGCTGCCTGGCTTTTCGGCGCCGCCACAACAGCGAAGGGCCGATGGCGCCGACGGAGGCACGCTGAGAACGCATAGCTGAATGCTGTAAATCTCATGTATCTCTTTATTTACCTTGACGTGCTGCCTCCAATTCTTCCCATAGTGATGCATTCCCTTAGTTTCTAGCTTTACTTACGTTCTTGTCTCAAATATTAACCAAAAATGTCCGCTGAAGAGAAGGAAATAGATGGTCGCGAAGGCGACGTCGCGGCAGGCCAGCCCAAAACGCGCGAGCTGAATGAGCATACCGCAGCAGCGGTCGACAATGCCCCAGGCGGCACCATTGAAAACGCTGAAATCGAAAAGCAGGAAGAAGTTTCAAGTTCCACTGTGTCTGTAGCCGCGAATGTAGCCCTGGCTACTGACGACAGGCCGGCGCAAAATGCCTGGGCCAGTCAAGAGCCGAAGCTGGGCGAATCGTTGAGCAAAGGCATGATCGCTTTGATTATGCTGTCACTATGCATAGCCGTCTTCCTCGCGGCTCTTGACAATACCATTGTCACCACTGCTCTTCCAACCATCGTCGAGCATTTCGGTTCTTCGAGTGGCTACACATGGGTCGGCTCATCCTATCTACTCGGCTCAGCCGCTGCAACGCCAATATGGGGCAAGGTATCTGATATCTTCGGACGCAAACCAATCCTGCTCGCCGCCAATATTGTCTTCCTCGTTGGATCGCTTCTTTCTGGCGTGTCTGTCACTATGGGTATGCTAATCACTGCACGAGCCATCCAAGGTACCGGTGCAGGAGGTCTCATCACGTTGGTTAACATCTGCATCGGCGACATCTTCTCTCCGAGATCTCGAGGTGCCTACTACGGAATGGTTGGTGGTACGTGGGCTCTCGCATCTGCTCTTGGTCCCCTGGTCGGCGGTGCCTTCACCGAGAATGTTTCCTGGCGCTGGTGCTTCTATATCAACCTGTAAGTACTTGATGATTTGAATTCATCTTTAGCGATGCGTACGAACTTACCTTCATCTCTAGACCACTTGATGGACTCGCCTTCGGCATTATATTGTTCTTCCTCAACAATCTACATACCCCGCGCACCAAGTTGTGGGATGGACTGAAAGCCATCGACTGGATTGGAGCGCTCAGCATCGTCGGGGGAACCGTCATGTTCCTCCTTGGCTTGGAGTTCGGAGGCGTTACTTTCCCGTGGAATTCGGCAACCGTCGTCTGCCTCCTCGTCTTTGGCGTTGTGCTGCTTCTTTTCTTTATGGTCGTCGAGTGGAAGCTTGCGCCATATCCCATCATTCCTTTGCACGTCTTTTCCAACCGACACAACACTGCGTGCCTTCTCGTATGCTTTTTCCACGGTCTAACCTTCATTGGCGCCTCGTACTATCTTCCTCTCTTTTTCCAGGCTTGCCGTGGCGCGACACCAATCCTCTCAGGCGTCTACCTCCTTGCTACAGTCCTCTCGCTTTCATTCACATCCCTTTTCACTGGCATATTCATCAACAAGACGGGCCAATACCTCCCGGCCATCTGGTTCGGCTTCATCTTGATGACACTGGGCTTCGGCTTGTTCACGGACCTGGAACTCACCAGCTCGTGGGCCAAGATCATCCTGTACCAGATCATCGCAGGCGTGGGCGTGGGGCCGAACTTCCAAGGGCCGCTGATCGCGCTGCAGAGCAACATCGACCCGCGCGACATCGGCTCGGCCACGTCGACCTTCTCGTTCGTGCGCTACATCGGCCTCGGCATCGGCGTCGTGCTGGGCGGCGTGGTGTTCCAGAACGAGATGGAGAAGCAGAAGCCCACGCTCATCGCCAAGCTGGGCCCCGAGCTGGGCAACAAGCTGTCGGGCTTCGGCGCCGGCGCCTCGTCGCAGATCGTCGACCGCCTACCCGCCGCCCAGCGGCCCGTCGCGCAGGCTGCCTTCGCTCGCGCCCTCCACTACGACTGGATCATGTACGTGTGCTTTGTCGCGGCCGGCCTGCTCTGCTGCGCGCTCATCCGCCCCAAGCACCTGGAGCGCACCCACCAGCAGACGAGGACGGGCCTGGAAGCGGAAAAGGAGAAGAGGCTGGAGCGGCTGAAGGGCAAGAATGGCGACGCTGCGGTTCCGGCTGCCGACGTTGAAAAGGTCGCCGCTGCCGGCATTGACAAGGAGATAGCCTGAGGGTGTTGTGGTTGGGGCCAAGGCTGGGGCCAAGGTTGGGGCCAAGAAAAGGTTCGTATATCACTATGGCGCTGCAGGACATGGCAGTCGTGGCGTCAGGGTGCCACTCCTCTCTTTAACACTTTGTCCATCGGGATTCCTGGCAAGAACTTAGAGTATCATCGATCTTACGAGGTCAATCGGGTTTGGGTCATGTGAGAGGCATGAGGAGAATACGAGAACCCTCGACGAATGTGTCGCAAATAGGCAAACCCACCTTACCATATGGACGGTTACAACGGTAAAAATTTCTTATCCAAGCAGGCTATTGACGGAATTTAATCCGGCAGAGAGCCTCACAATGCAAATTGTAATTTCACAAACATGGATGGCACGACACCAGGGTTGTCAGCGAAGAAGTGGGTATCATGGAGATGCATTAAGATAGCTTCGGGCCTTGTATAATCAAAAATTTTCCCCTCCTTCCCATCATGAATACCTAATTATCAGTTGAACCATTCCGGGCCGCCAAATGTCCTCAGCATCTCAAAACCGTGATATTCCTGCCCGTCTTACTAAATGCACTCACGAGAAATTGAACGCGATGCCCCATTGCCTCGATTTGGCAAGAGGCCAGGTCCCAGGCTTCAAAAGCTTCCAAAACCAGCTTTTGGTGTCTAAGATATGCAGGTCGCGACAGTGCACGAACAAATCCGAAGGAAAAGGACAATTCTTAATTCAATTGCCCTAGGATCGCTAATACATACCCGTATCAGTAACGGGCGATATACTGTTGAATAAGAAGAGACTTTGCGCACCTGTCAGGAACTCCTCGCTGTAGACGGTGCGAAGCACGCAAACGTTAGTAACACAGTTTCTCAGCTGGAGACCAAGCGACAGAGGAACTTACAAACTCAGGGTGATATAACCGTCCCTGTCCTCGTCGTACTTCTTGAAGACGTCGGTCATACGCTTGAGGCTGATGCAAGCCTGGACGAAGAGGTCGAAGCTCATAGCGTTTTCGTGGCGGCGGTCGTAGGTGCGGAACAGCAGCTGCACGAACTGCGGCGACAGCCGATAGCCGAAGGCCACAAGCGCCTCGCTGAACTCGTTGTGCGAGATGTTGCCCGACCGGTCCACGTCGAACCGGTCGAACAGGTTCCGCCACGCTGCCAGGAAGCCCCACAGCCCGCTGCGGTGCCGAACATGCACATGTTAGAACCACGAATCTCAGCGCCGGTACCGCGGCGAGACGCGACAAGGTATTTGGAAGATCTGAAAAAGAAGAAGAAAGGAAATGCAAAAGGGGTGCGTACCAGAACTCATCAAAGTTGATAGTGCCGTTGCGGTCAGCATCGAACATGCGAATCATCATGCGCACGGTGTGAGGATCAAACTTGGACCAGTCGCCGTTGACGAGGGCGTTCTGCAGCTCGGCCTCGCTCAGCTGGCCGCTCTGGTCGCGGTCGACGGCCTTGAACAGCGGCCACAGCGCGTCGCGGTCGTTGGCGTCGCGCGGCGGCGCCGGCGTCATTGACGCCGAAGGCGGCCGGTTGTTCGACGGCGGCCGCCCGTGCGATGCCGGCGGCGGGCCCAGCCTGCCCGCTCCGTAGTTCATCGGCGGCGGCGACCCGATGCCGTCTGCGTATCGTGGGTCGGAGTGTCGAGAGCCTCCGGGGCCGGTCGATTGCCGCCCGTCGTATCGTGGGTCTATCCGTCCGCCGCTGCCACCGCTGCCGTACCCTGAGCCACCTGGCGGTGGCGGCGTTCGTCCATATCTATCGCGGTCTTCTGCTGATGGAGGTCGGTTCGAATGCGGTGGGTTTGATGGTGGGGGTTTCGATGACGGAGGACGTGCTGAGCTGGAAGCTTGAGACTGTGAGAGGAGAGCTGCGGCCTGAGGAGATCATTAGCACTACAATAGATTTCATGAAGCCATTGAATGCGAGATGTACCTGTTCAGGCTCAACGTGAGCTGGCAAGGCGTCAGGGTTGTATCGCTTCTGGTATGCCATTACTGAGCACGGAGAAGGGAGCAGAATGGGTGAAGAGTGGAAAAGGAGGATCGAGGATCAATATTATCTACACGAGCTATTATGTACCGGAGCTCTGAGCTGGCGAAAGGAATCATTGGCATGTCGGGTCGGGTTAAGTTGGCATCCACAGCCCCAGAGCGCCTGGCAGATGGCAGTGATGCGATGTCTGCCAACCGTCGCCTGAACTGCGGTGGACGTCGAACTGGCCCTACCGCGTGGCTGAGGGCTGGACCAAGAGCGCAGCGCAAATTGAGCCGCATCTATGGATATGCTTCGTGAAAACAAAATCGACGGTTAAAATTATTAATGAAAGTAGTCCTGTCTTTCTCTCAATCACACTTGACCGCCTATTACTGTTCGAGAGATGATTGAAGGCTGGTGAGGCTCTGCTGAGTCCGATTTCACCGCACCACCCTGCCGGTCAGCAGGTAGTCGTGTCTTCCCGCAGAACGTCACAAAGCCAGGCGAGGATCACGATTCCTACGGTCAAGAGCTCGGTCGTGTCTGACGCTGCAGGTGCGTGTGGCGGCGCCGGGCCGAAAACTGGCCTACGAAGTCTCGCAACAAGAAAGTGACTTCTCTGCGATGGAGCACCAAGTCAGATGAATGCAAGGGAGCTGCTCGGTACATTGAACATGTCATATTGAAAGCAAATCTGAATGTTGGCAACTATGATCCTCCAATACATGAACTTTGCGACATGGCTAAATAAAACGCCGATAAATGCTGAGCACAAGCGAGAGCAAAAATTTATCCCAAGGGTATCCGAAGTTGGCCATTTTGTAAAGCGGAGAAAGCAAATGAAGCGAATTGTGGATCCATCAACGCCCATATATCTTTCGTGATCTAAGCCTTGATTCTCTTTGCCACGTTCTCTTCCACGGGGTCCGAGACCTTTCTCTTTCGATCGGGATCGTCATCTCGGAAGCTAGGCCCATTCTGAGCTACAGGTGTCTGACCGAAGTTGATTGCAGCCAAAGGGCTGGGCAGAGTGTTGTCTTTGCCAAAGCTCCAGTAGTCGAAGCTGCCAGGCGAGCCTAGAAGCTGCTCCGACATAAATCTGCTTGGTAGTGCCGAAATCGGAGTTTCCAGGTCGCTTCTGTTGCCACCAAAGGTGCCGTTGGTCGCTGGTGGTGCCGGCCGCGCAAATGGGTTTGGAGGTCCACTTGCTCCTGCGCTCAAGAGCGCGCTGGCGGCGCTTGGAGATGGCGGAGGGAGGACAGCACCAGCGCGAATCGGCGTGACTGCATTGTTGGGTCCGGCGGCAAGGGGTGAGGAGCCTCCAGTTTGTTTCTCGTCATCCGAGCTCTCATTGGGAATCTGCACCTTGAGCCTTGGACGATTGGTTTGTAAGCTGTTTGTTCGGCTTGGCGGCTGAGGCGGTAAGCTGGACATGACCGGCGTGGAAGCGGTTCTTTGAGGTTGAGACGGCCCGTTGGTCGGCTGTACGACGTGTACCTCTGGAGGCTGATGACCATTAACGCCATTCACTTGTGTCCTGTTCATAACTGCCACATCAATTGACTGCGAGCGTGGACCATTTTCGGCTTTGGCCACCGCCTCATGTCTTGGCTGCTCCGCTTGGGTTGTTGTTCCCCAGTGCTGAGCAAGGAACGACCTGGAGTCATCGATGGGCGTGAAAATACTCTGAGTCTTTGCTGCTGCTGGAAGTGGCTTCGGTTGCGGCAGTGGCGGACTCTGCTGGTATTGCTGCTGCTGTGGAAGCTGTGGAGGCGGTTGCGGAGCAGGTTGTGCAGGACGTTGATCCTGAGGAGGCATATTTGGAGGCATGGATGGCCGTCTTGGTTCCTGCTGGTAGACGGCCTGCATTTGCGGATGTGGTACTGGGTGCTGCGGGTGTTGAGGTGGATGCTGTTGTTGTGGATGTTGAGCGTATTGGAACTGGGGAGGCTGCGGTTGGGTGGCTTGTGGGCGCATTTGCAAGTTAGCAGCGGCTTGTGGGTTGTAGATGGGAGGGTTTGGCATATAGGCATAGCTTGGCTGTTGCGGCGGGGGAGGCTGCGTGACCTGCAGATGCTGATGTTGGGGAGGAGCGAGGTTAGAAGACGGGTGGCGAATATGTGTTCGCGAGCCCGGTCTCGACAATGGGTGAGGTTGTGGTGAGGGACCGCGGTGGTGGAACGTGCCATTCGGCATTGGAGGCGATACAGAAGGAGTGCCCAAGTGCTGGAAGGCGGGCTGGTTCTGCAAGTGATGAGGCATCATCGCGTGCGTTGGTGGAGAGTTCGAATCGGGTCTCTCATCCTCACCACCTTCTTCATCATCATCGTCATCGGCCTCCTTCTTACCCATAAAGTCTTCTGGGCCTTTGTGTTCGTGTGGACCGCCATACTGCGCATCGTTAGTAACGGCTCTTAACTTGTGGAGGAGCGAACAAAGCGATGCGTCACAGCCTGCAGAAAAACGCGTAGTTGATAGACCGGAAGTGGACAGGCTGGAGCAGCGGAGAGGAAGATGGATGTATCTCGACGTACATAGGAATACCGTCCAAGAGTTTCCTGGATGTCACCAGATGAAAATTCGTACAGCTTCTTGTTGTGACCGAAGATGATGACTGCGACGTCGACGGAGCAGAGCACCGACAGTTCGTGAGCCTTCTTGAAGAGACCTCCCTTGCGCTTGAGGAAAGTTCTGTTTTGCTGGTCAGTTCCATCCGAAGACACACGGAAGCCACGAAGCGCAAAGGCTTGAAACGTACACTGAGCGATTTCGGTCATCCTTGATGGCCTTGATCTCAATCTTCCGGCGACCCATTTTGCGGCAAGCTCAGGTGCCAGTGGGCATGCGTGGAGGGTCGACAGCGCAAGAATTGATGGTGGCGGAGGATATTTGATAGCAGGTTCGTGACGGCGATGGAAGACAGCTGGTGGTAGCGAAGTTCGCCGACGGGTTGCGAGATTTTGGATGTCGTGGCGTTTCAGGGTGCGCGGCTGGTGACGAGCAGATCGGGCCAGGGAATGGGCCAGAATATATGAGTGACGGCGGGTTGGGATTCTGAAGAAGTGCTGGAGGCACAATACAGCAGCAGTAGATGCACGTAAGGTGTGGATTTGGAGAGGCGTGTGTAGAGGGCTGCTGCTAATTATAGGGACAAAACGGGCTGGCTGGCTTGGGATGGGAGGAGGAAGAGTCGAGACGAGCAGAGCAGAACAGTGCGCTGGGGGGGCACAGCGACCGACTCCTTCCCTCCCTCCCATCTGCCAATGCACCCCAAGCAACGTCCCAGAACGGTCAAATGCCCAAGCCCCACGGAAGGCGAGCCTTCCATCAAACGAGCGAAGGGTCGTGGCGTGCGAAAACCCGTCACTCGGCACACCCAAACGCCCCCGGTCTCCTCCGCCCTTCAGCGAGTGGCCACCGAGCGGAGCATAGCCACAAAATGCCCTGTTGCAGCTATATTTGGGCGTATTTTGCCTGAGAAATGGTTGCTAATTTGCCTCTTTGGTCCATTTTCCAGCCGCATCAGGTTCTTATTGCGGCCATTAGGCTGCCCCCTGCAACGTTGCGACATGGCGAACTGGCGGAGAGTAACACGGGAGTATCTTCTATGGCTGCGTCGGCCAGCCCGTGTCCAACTTGGTTCGTCGTAGCAGCGCGTCGCACATACGAGTGCCTTCTCTTTTGGTTCGGATGCGCTCTGTCGGACGCTTTCCATACACCGCAAACCTCTCTGGATGGCCTGCCTTATGCACACAGGGCTATGCCACGGCATGCTGAACAATTAGAAGTTCGCCTCGCCGCACAGTTCTTCTTCGCAGGCGAAGCATCTCCTCCGGCTTTGAAAATCATGTAACCTTAGACGCGGCCCGCACCGTCTATGGTCATCTTGCGGTGCTGGAGTGGGACGGGCTGGTGATTGTACGCGTAAACCCTAATGATTTCAAAGCTTTCGTTCTGGAAGATTTAACAACCATTTCGCGACTGTCAGCAGCCGGTAAGCAAGCCCAAAGAGGTCGAATGGCTGCGGACTTCTTTTCACACCTGATGCCACGACGTCTACCGGCGGTCTTACGACCAGAAAGAACCGTCGCAATAACAAATATTGAATTCCCATAGCTTTCGCAGTAGCTTATGCATGTCACTGAGATACATTGCCGGTTGTCGCTGTTTTGCTGGGCCATGCTACATCACTAGGTTGATAGCGGCGCTCAGCTCTGCTCAGCGACAGTCCGCGACAGTCCGTGACAATCTGCGACAGTGATTTGGTCCATTCAATCCATCATCGTGATCTTTTCTTCTACGGTAATCGACGTTTACCAGAGAATTAGCGGAGATCTGGGTTGTCGGGACACCTACTGCACTTGTTTCTATTTTTGTTCATGGTTCGAAACGTGATGCGCACGGATGTCTGGACGAAAGCTGGATAGAATGCAAGGCTGATCGTGTGCTCATCGCCATCGTAGTTTGTCAGCCATTGCGGACACCAGCAGTCGAGACTGTTGGTGGAACAGCAGATGCTCTCTTGGAAAAGCTTCCAATGAAAGTTTTGCAAAATAATCCTGTCAGTTTAAGCTCAAGCTCTATCCCCATTCGCGCGTCTTAGGTCTGGCAAGCATGATATTCCTTCGTTACACCAACATCGGCACCGCTAGGAGTTTCTAGTGACATTTGATTCGAAAGCATCTTGGAGGCTGCATTATATTGCAATTGCTGCCGACTTTGTGCGTCATATTTTCTTCTTTTCGAGCTCAATCCGGCTCACTTTTGCGACTTGGCGAATTAGCTGTTATAGTTTTCTCAACCTCGCTTTGAAATTTCCTGGCACATAGATGATACCAAGCCTTCTTGAAGCTAAAGAGAGCCTCATTTGAATCGCCGGAACAGAGGCCCGCGAAATTCGACATCCTTTCTGACGGTGTCCGCTATGTGCCGTTCAAGCCATTTTAATTCGGTCCTCTCAGCTTACCCAGAGCGTATTCAAGGAACTTCTGCGCTCCTACCCAAGGATAATGATCGATCGGGTTCGCAGTTCTCATCGTAGTTCATAACATTGCAATAAGACATGATGTTAAGTATATGGCGTGATCGTGTCAAAGCTGTGGTCGACTTTCACAGTTTCAGCGATGGAGAATGATGATTCGGTAAAGCTGTGAAGTCTCGCACTCTGTCCCATCTCGAACAGTAAACACAAGCTGAACATCTTTACTTTCGTCTGGGGATGTCAGAGAATACGATACTTAGCTGGCTTCAACAAACCACACTGGTTGCACAAGATCACGTGCTGTAGATCTGCGGTGGAGTGCAGAGCGCCCATACCGCCGTCTGGCTACCGCGGTGGTATTGGATTGTGGGCTGGACGCCTGAAGATATCTGATACAGTGCGAAGGTAAGTTATTGCGTGGCTGAGAAAATCTCAATGTGGCTGGTTAGGCTTTTCACGAGGCAGCATGAAGCGCAACCGGTGCCGGTAGGCTGTCTCAGAAAATTTGCTCACGGCATAATTATATCCCGCGCCTCATAGCTCAGAGCAAGATTCTGCCTGGGCACACTCACAGCCGTCGTGCGTCTGCCCTATATGGGGACGAATGCTCAAATACCGACACCGTGGCTGGCGCCAAAATTTTTTTTGGGCAAGTGGCAAAAGTGTAACAAGTAGCGCAGAATTTGTAAGCAAATTGCATACAATACTTGCTCACCGCGTTCAAAAGTAACCATTGAAGTAAACAAAGCGAATTGACGTGATTTGTACGCGTTATTGAGCCTATTTAGGAAGGAGAGATAGTTATCATGGTGTTGATGGTAGCTTTACTCTAAAATCTCGCATTCTGGCCCCATAAACAGCTATTTCTGCTCCTCGTCATCGCCAGAGAGCTCTGGCTCATTGACGTCCTCGTCGCCGTCGCTCAACGCATCAAGATCATCAAACTTATCGCCGTCGCTGCCGCCGATCACGGCGTCAATATCCTCGCTCGTGACTTAGAGGCTTTGCAGCGCTTGCTGCACGATTGAGCCAGTGCCGCGAGGCTGGTCTTCTTCATATTGTGTCTCTCCCATCTTCTCCATGTCCTTGTTGATCCTGCTTTCTAGCTCGCCGCCAGCGATCGATTCGTCACGTAGGAAGGCTCGCGCGGTGTTCCGGAGAGGTCCTAGAGCGCTGGCAAGGTCCTGGTACTGCCTAGCCCAACCCGTGATCGTTTTCGTGTTGATCCACCTACCGCCGGCTTCATACAACTGCTCTGGGCCGTCGTAGTACATACCAACGCCATGGAGACCCACATTGATGCGACACGGCGCGATTCCTTGCCAAATGAGATTGTCAACTCGGCTGCGAAGCGCGTTATTGATCTTATACTTGTCCATCGCGTCAAGATCGTGTAGATGCGTGGCGGAGCTTAGGCGAGATAACACCATGCCCAGCTCGTCATGGTGATCGACGCGCATCGTGCACGTGCAGAGATCGTGATTGCGAGCAACAACACCCTCGCGGCGATTCTCGTAGACTTTGAAATCATTAGCCGCGTACTTGTAGTGCTTCTCTTGTATATCGTGACGCCAGCGGCACTCAAAAGTTGGCAATCGATGCGCCGTCGGCTTCTCTCTTCCTCTTACGCCTTTGATTCAGCTTCCAGACGTTGCTCACGTATGGAAAGTACGTGTCATAGTCGCTAATTGTCATCGAAATGGGCTCGTCAAGCGAGAAGAGGCGCTGGCGCCAGCTGCGAAGCTCTGGAGGGTTCTGGAGGCGGTAGTTGACGGCGGTGTCGTGCTGCTGAGGCGGTTCTACGGGTGGCCGAGGCATCCTAGAGACGTCAACACCATGGAAATGATCATAGCTTCCTAAGTAGGACTTTACCTGCTCAAAAACGGCTTCAAAATGGCTCAGTATGGGTTTGTTGTTAGATGGTTAGATTTGAACGCGTTCGGCAGTAAAATGTATGTAAAATACTAGGCGAATCTGCCCTGTTATTTTCAAATTTTACCATTTAATTAAAAAAAATAGCGCCAGCCACAGTGTCGGTATTTGAGGATTCCTCCTATTGGGCGCATTAATGACATAGGATCATCTTTTCCAGTTCATCATCAAGGTACTGCCATCGTAACACTACCGTCTACTATTCGAATTTCAGTCTTTTCCGGCCTGCCGGATTATGCTTCAGACCGATAGCCTATACCTAGAAAATTTGTTCCAAATCTAACAGATGGCGGTATTTACATATAAGGCGATTGATCTTGAAGGACCTGCCTTTCGCCTTATTCGACTCAAAAAAGGCCATTGTGATCCAATTGAATGTCAGCTTTTTGATGCATGGCTCAACTTGCAGGGGAATGCTGTGGACTATGCAGCTTTATCCTACGCTTGGGGCGGAAGGGAAAAGCCGTACGATATCATGGTCAATGGTGGAAGAATGGCCGTCACCAAAAACCTTTACTTAGCACTACGGCATTTGCGTTACGAAAGACAAGACCGGGTCTTATGGATTGATGCTATCTGTATCGACCAAGCTAATGATGAAGAGCGAGGACATCAAGTTCGACAAATGGCATCTATATATGGCATTGCCGAACGAGTGATTATATGGCTGGGTGAGGCTACTTTGAATACTGACTTGGCCATGCATTTGATGAAGCAAATAGAGGACGAGAGCATCAAGCTCACGTGTAATAGCTGGGGTGCTTCCGATAAGCGGTGGATGAGTATCTGCTCAGCTGTCCGAACGGAATCAAGTAGCACCCTGATGGCGCGACAACGTGAGGGTGTTGAATCGCTTCTAGGTCGACCTTGGTTCAAGAGAGTTTGGGTTTTACAAGAAGCTGCTAATGCGCGAGCCGCCGAAGTTGTTTGCGGCACAAAGTCTATCTCTGCACGCATCTTTGCTCTTACTCCACATTTAGTAGGAATTATGCCAGATCCCCACTGCCAGGCTGTCCTAGATATAATGCCGGGTCCTTCGCGAAAAAGTTCTTGGTGGATTCAAGCACGCAACCTCCAGATGCTACTGATAAAATTCGGACAAAGCGAAGCGTCTGACCCACGAGATATCATTTATGCCTTACTAAGTATGGCTTCAGATGTGCACGATACCAGTTTCTTACAACCAGACTATGGAAAGACAATGCAAGAAGTTATTCACGACACGATTCTATTCCTACTCGGCGCCGAACGCTCTAGCCATCCTATGGATTGTCTCCCTGACTGGACATTACAAGAGTTGTTGGAAAACCTTCAATCACTTAGCAATACTATTCTCTCATGGGCAATCACAGAAGAATTTGAGGTAGTGGTAGAATTAATACTTAAAATTGGCCACGTCGACATCAACTCGCAAAACAATCAAGGCCGGACGCTGCTGTGGCAGGCTGCCGAGAAAGGGTTTGAGGCGATAATAGCACAACTCGTTAAGCGGGGTGATGTTCACACGAATACGAAGGATCTGCGCGGCCGGACCGTACTGTCATGGGCGGCTGAAAACGGCAATAAAACACTAGTAGACCTGCTGGTGGAGCGAGACGATATTGATGCCGACTCGAATGACAAGGACGGCCAGACGCCATTGTCATGGGCGGCGCGAAACGGGCATGAGGCAGTAGTAGAGCTTCTAGTGGAACGGGATGACGTCGACGTCAACTCGAAGGACACGGGCGGCCAGACGCCACTGTCATGGGCGGCGCGAAACGGGCACGAGGCAGTGGTTGAGCTTCTAATGGAGCGGAATGACGTTGATATGGACTCGAAGGACACGGGCGGCCAGACGCCACTGTCATGGGCGGCGCGAAACGGGCACGAGGCAGTGGTTGAGCTTCTAATGGAGCGGAATGACGTTGATATGGACTCGAAAGACAAGGGCGGCCAGACGCCACTGTCATGGGCAGCGTGGAATGGAGAGGAGGTGGTGTTAAAGTTGTTGGTGGAGCGGGATGATATTGACGCTGACTCGAAAGACAAGAATGGCCAGACACCACTGTCATGGGCGGCGCGGAACGGGCACGAGGCAGTAGTGGAGCTCCTAGTGGAACGGGATGACGTCGACGTCAACTCGAAGGACAGAGTGTGGGGCCAGACACCGCTCTCGTGGGCGGCAGAGCAAGGGCGTCAAGCGGTGATAGAGCTACTCATTGACCAAGATAACGTCGATATCAACTTGAAGGATAACGAGGGTCGGACGCCGCTCTCATGGGCAGCCGCGAATGGGCATAGTGCAGCTGTTAAGCTGCTAGTTGAGCGACATGATGTTGATGTCAACTTGAAGGATAACGAGGGTCGGACGCCACTCTCATGGGCAGCCGCGAATGGGCATAGTGCAGCTGTTAAGCTGCTAGTTGAGCGACATGATGTTGATATCAACTTGAAGGATAACGAGGGTCAGACGCCACTCTCATGGGCAGCCGCGAATGGGCATCGGAAAGTAGTCAAGCAACTGCGAAACTGAGCCTGAGCAGTATTATATTCAACTCTGCTTTCGTATACTGTACTGCTCTGGTCTTCGTCTCATTTTGGCGTACAGGAAAAGGACTTGCGATGCCAAATTCGATCGATGTTCACCCAATCCATCTTCACAAAACCTGTCTATCTGACACTGTGATGTCTTTCTTTTTCCACGATCATCTTGACAATACTTTCAAAACGACCAACAACCAACCCTCCAGCTCAGTCATTTGTATTATCAATGAAATGCTTATATGATGGTGTCTCAAACTGGTCGCGGAGAATAATGACGACGGTTGGCGCACTGCAGCGGCAGCGCGCAATCGTTCAAAGGACGGAGGCTGGTCAGAGACACGAGGACAAGGGCGGAGGGCGGAGGAGGGATGGAGACGGTTTATTGCTTGCTGTGAGCCGCTTGCAGCGCGTCGGGGGCGATAAATTAGAGGTTCTGGGTCGACGGTGTTGACCGTCGCCGTGCTGCGGTTCGACTGAAAAAGTTTGTGAGACCTTGCCGCGACTTTCAGTTCAAGCTACTCCAGTCGTGCATGGCAGACATAGCATTCGGAGGGTCGAACAATGCTACAAGCATATTCCGAACACGCTGGTATCGGTTGAGCAGTCATTCGCCATCAATCAAGGTCAGGAGCCGCTGGTAGTTCAGCGTTCTTTGTCCCAGCACAGAGGGACAACTTCGATCCCACAGAAAAAGAGGGCGATCGCGCTACAAGTATGCTTAGTCACCGAAGCTACGAGAACTCAGCCACAGCATTGAGTGGCTAGTGAGATTGTATCAGCCACACAGCACTCGTACCGAGTACATACATGAGGCACAAAGGATTGCTTAAGCTAACCAGAATCGGTACCGCTTCCGTCAGAAAGTACCAATCGCCCTTGCGATGCCGTGCGAATCAACCCGCCACAGCCGCCCCAGGGCTGACAATAATTGGTTTGCATTATGGCGACACTCAGAGTTCCAGATCAAGCATTCGATGAGTTTGAGATGTGAAAAGAACTCGATGGTGGTACTGTGGGCCGAGGTATCTCGATCTAGCATGGAAAGAGGCTCTCCGCAATCAAGCGGGCCGGCGGCAACGCAAAGGCAATTTTCGGAGAAGCAAGGGTGAGGAATGTTCAGGATTGGGCACACGAGATGATCGATGCAAAATGACTCGAAAATTCGATGCGCTCACAAATTTACAGCTCGTTGAATTCAAAGTACCTGTGATTTGTCCCTCCACGGCGTGCGTCCCTGGACGCAGTGCGGCACGTTATTTAAACAGATTTATGCCGGAAAATTTCATGACAGATTGCAAATGGCTTTTAAAAGTGAATAATGTAGTAGATAAAGTTTCAATCAATGAACTATCGTAGCTCAATATCTTCCAGCATTCCCTTGCCATTCATTAAACTGATGGAGCCGGTCGACGGAGCACAAGAAAATAGATAGCAATAATAAGTAGAGTAAGAGATAAAAACGCCGTCAAGCACAGAGCGGGTGCTACGCCTTTACCGACGATTACAAACGGAATCCTACGAAGCCCCGATTGTAGTTTCCATGAGATGCAAGTTGGAACAAGGAATAAAATCCAAGAAATAGCGACGAGAATAAGAAACACCATCGTTCGTAATAGAGTACTAGGGCGCCGAATGCCAAAATCAAGCACTTGCCATATTCCGAAAGTCGCGAGAGCAACGGCAAATACCGTACCAACTATCAGAGAGATTTGAAGGCCCGATGGCGACACCCGGCTAGTAACGCTATTAAGGTATGACAGTTGTGCTTGCAATTGTGTCCTAATTCCATCCGGTAACAGTTCCGTGAGGTTGCCTGGCAGTTGTTGACACGTGAAATTTTGTAGGTATCCGACGCAGAAATCTCGCATCCCAATGGAAAAGTTAACGTGTAGATTGTCGACATCGTTAGCTAAAGAGGCCGTGGCGGAGCTGAATGCACTTTTTGCATGACTGATTGCGTTTGATATTGCCGTTGTGGCAACCGTCGTAATTTTGGGCAACGAGACTGAAGGCACAACCGCCGTTACTTTAGGCTTCTCTTCACGTAGCAGCAGAGTGCTGCGCACACTGGTAAGAAGTGTAGTGGCGGCATCGCGGACAATTGGTGCGGCCGAACTACTTGGGCTACTGAGGTCGAACTATGTGATATCAGCGAAGCTCGTTCCGTCGTCAATGAACGTACGTGAAAAGTTGCGATCCCCTTGTGCAAACTGCTGAGGTCCCTAGCTAGATAGATTGAAGGAATGGCACAGCTGATGAGGAGGACGAGGATACTCGTCAACGCTGCTGGTTGCTGCCTCATTGTTGATGCTCACTGGATTTCGATGTCTGTTCCGGTGGTTTCATATTATTTACACACGCTTGATAGCCGGCACATCGCCCGGATCCAGAATTCCGACTTTCCACATCTTAGATCCAAGAATCGCACTTCTGGCGTTCGAATTGCCGGATTGAGAAAATGGTTGAAACGAAAGTTTAGCGTGCAGTGTGATATTGACTGTTGTGCTTGTGCCCGAAGTAGGCGTGAAGGGAAGCAATACTTAAGACGAATCGAATTGGCCGATGATCCGCGCCATTTCCTTACGATATGTGATTTTCTCATGGCTCGCGGCCGTGATAAGAAGTCAACCTTCGATGTAGTGACAAATGCACAAAAATCGAGGAATATATTCTGAGCGGAATCATCAAACTAACACTATCAGTCCTGGGCGTCTTCGTCAGGATACAGGATTTCTCCTACTCTGCAACTCTCCTCCAGTATCTTACGCGCTCTTTTGGTGATGCAACCCATGTCTTCAGCAATAAGTCGCTCTGTGACCAACAGGACCAAAGCACGCACGATATCAAATGTATCATTTCCCCCATACTCGGATCTCGGATAACTTGCGACGACTTCGTGAATGATCGCACTTTGGCTAAAGTCAAAATGTTAGCCAGGATGTTTCTTGAAGCTATAAAACTTTCCTCACATCACGCTGAACCCTTTCACTCCATAGTACCCTGCGCACACTCCTCGATGAAAGGAGTAGTGCGCCAGCGATTTGGTATCGCCCTTCGTAGTAGAAAGTTGTTTCATAGCGCGCTCTGGTACTATAGCCCAGTTGATTTCAGGGTAACCTTCTCTTCGATACTGTCGTTGTGCATCATTGAACTCGTGATTGCGATGTACTCGCAGTTCATCTTCAACTCCCTTCAAAGACTGAGCTAACGGCGACTCGATGGGCTGTATGCAGATTGGACATAGCTGCTGGCTTGTATGATCTTCCTGTATGGTGAATATTTGCTGTGAACCTAGCTTTCGCTGCGGGAGTTGCTTTCTCTCTGGGTGCTGCTTGCGCGGATGATGAATCCGGCTCTGGGCTTCCATGGTACTGCTTTTGTTAATAACACATGAAAGAGAGGAGCGCTGCTTATATGCAGCCGTCCTCGCCTCAATCCGACTCCTAGCCGGCGGCAAGGCTGAGCCCAACGGCCTTGGACCTTCGATTCGTCGGATTCGATACTGAAGCCTGCACAGACCAGTAGACTGGTACTTTTTGCAAAAGTACCAGTCTACTGGTCAGTGTGAGGACCGGTAGAGATTTCGCATTTTCGCAATTACCTGTGCAAATAGCAGCTTAACATAATTTTCATTGATATGAAGTGTCCTCTTTGATTAATTGAATTGACTGATAATTAAGGTCTTTCCAGGTATGGCGGAACACCAACCGTGGCGGAACGCATTTACACTTTAGGCCTCTGAACTCCCTCACTCGCAAGTCTATAAAGATATAATCAATGTGGTCCTCTTCTACAGCCAATTCTCCTCCAGGAAACCACCCTGCAACGAAAACGAACACATTGTTGGTCACGCTGACGATCGCTTCGTTGACGCCATCGATCGCCGCTTCAGCTGGCACCCCCCGGCTCAAGCTCAACCATCTGCATCTCTTCGGATTTCGGAGCTATTTTGCGATAGTCTCATCAAAGCAGAACACGGCTCCCAGCCTTGAAGGCAATATTGACAGGAGCGAAATGCCTTCCGGGAGTTTCTCCGCGTATAAGGTGCCTCCTTGACGTAACAATTTGTTTTAGCGCGCCTTGGCATACATTGGCTTGCTAACATTTTTCATTAAGTAATCGTAATATACTTCGGCGCTATCACGCTTTAAATTTAGCCTTCTAGAAGGCATGAGCGAAGTCTCAGAGCCGTGGACGGTCCCAGTGGCGCGGATGAGCGAAATGCCGGATGTGGAAGACAGAATTGATGCATAAGGATGGAGCTTACGTAGTAGATCGGTTTGAGGCAGGCTCGCGCGTGCGGCGACCTGTTATTGTCCAGTAATTAGACAGGTGGCCTTCGCCGCACCTTCAGCGCAATGGAATACACACCCTAACGAAACCGGTTTTACCCTTTGAGGAGACACACACGGACTCAGCCTCGCTGCGCAGCCACGCGTGGCGCCGGCCTCGGGGCAGTGCATGACGCAGAAAAGCAATGTGATCTTCTCTTCCCTTTTGTTGCTACGCAGAGACATTGGTGATAGCTGCCGTTGAGGCTTAGCTGTCCTGCTAAGCTATAAACAGAGGTATGCGGTTGCCCAAATGCTTTTGTTCGCTCACATAAATAGCAATAACTCTGCCTCTGACTTCACAACTAACCCAGAAACCAAAATAATTATTCGTAAATTATTGTCTCCTTTTGGATACTATAATCGCCTCGCCTGGTTCCAGGTCTATACATTGCAATGAGCTCGGATCAGACCGTACAGCAAGCAAGGTCCAATCCAGGAAATGACAATTTACCCCCATTTGAGGCTAGCAATGGCACTCGACTTCAAGCCATACTTGCTATCATTCTTGGATTTACCAGCAGCATTGCTTGCATCGTTCTCGGCGTCGTTTTGTACTTTTTACCCTCGCCTGGCGTAACATATTTCTTGTCAACAAGTCTCCCTTATGGCGGACCAGAAGCTATTGCTTTTACAATTAACTTGGCTGCTACACAATGTCTCGAAAGCTTAGCGTATGTTCACTCGGTTTCTCTTCGATGGGCTTTAATTCGAGAGAAGAGGCTTCGATATAACACAAATATTCGGCTTTTCACCAGTTCTAATTCCAATGGCCCGAACAAGTGGTATTCAAACTTTATATCCGCTGCCTGCTTAGTTCTATGCTATGCATCTACGCCGCAATTGTTTCTCGCCGGAGCGGGTGCCAGCAAACCCACGGACACGCTACTTGGTCAAGAATACCTTCTATCAGATACATCGATTAACTGCGTAGCACTAGTTGCTCTCGGTATTGCATTTTCCGGTCAAACGGCGATCGCTCTCTGGTGCTTCTCCGTTAATCTACGGGACATGCCTACATGGGCGGCCAATCCATTAAACACGGCCCTTGTGGAACTTCATTTGGAGAAAATCGCACACAGAAATGGCCGCTGCATGCTCTCAGCACTTTCACAAAAAGAAACAGCCAGTATCCCGTCTTATCCCTCCACTCGACAACCAAGCGCCATCAAAGTTCGGCCAACTCTTGGGTATATTGTCTTCTTCGTCTGGGCTCTAGTCGCGCTAGCTGCCATCTGGAGCGGAGTGGTTACAGGAATTGCCTCGGCTACCAGCGGTGATGGACTTGGTGCGTTCTCATGGACCGCCGGGGCCAATTGCCCTTTATGTTTTTCTGATGATCAATATGGAGCTAATCTAGCCATTGACGGGTATGCGAAAACGATGAGCACAAACATGCCATATGGCCTCCAGTTCGTCCTTGGAATCCTCTTCGTTAGTGTTCCGCAGCTTCTCCAAGCACTGGGCCTGCACGCCGCCGAGCTCATCGTCAACCTCTCTCGTGACGAAGAATCCTGGCAACAGCTCAGCGTGAGTCGGAAACACAAGGCTGGACATGCGCTAAAGCTCCCACCTCTAATTGCTGCGATAATGAGTTGGAAATATTGTCTTTTATTTCTCTTTAAAACAAGCATGCATTGGCTACTTGGCCAATGTATCGTTCCAATGTTTTTCCAGGGTACACAGGGATTTGGCCTCGCTTTTGACATGATATACTCCCGTATAATCATTTACACCGTTTGTGCTGTTGCTTTAGCAAGCTTTATCACGATCTTGGCTTATCACAGGCCCAAAGGCCCCCAACCGGCTACATACGGACACATACAAACTCTGGTAGACCTTATTGATGATTGGAAATTTGATGATCAGGGAAGATTTTTTTGGGGAGATAAGGGAGATACAGCTGCAAAGGATGGAATAAGGCATGCAGGTATGTCTGCAAGAAAGGAGGATCTAGAGGTAATAAGACTCGAACACCTATACGCAAAGAGCAGTTAAAACAACTAATTATTGGAATGGAATACTACCAGATCTTCCAAAATCGCATTTCAACTTCCTATCTCTCTGCGTTTCGGGGTCATCGGCGCCTCCAAAATCGGCAATTGCGATTCGTGAAGTCTCCATGTCTTCGCTTCAGCGGCTGGTTAGAGGCGACTGGACTGTTAAAGCCTTAACTTCGGCGAGATATTTGAGAGTGTTCGCTGGTTGAAGACTTTCCAACCAGTTGGGATTCCAAACACGTCCAAATTCCCTGACAACATCAACAAGTATGTCTCTTAAAGCAATCGAGTCAGAATCTTCGTAAGATATTGTATGTCGTGAGACGCTGTTTCCCGATGCCAAAAATGACAGCTTCGTTGGAGGTGGGATGTATGTGTTTGGATTGAAGGTCGGCGAGCGCCAGTCCGGAACCCAGGTTGGAATAGAGCTGTCTCTGGGAAATTGATAGTAAGAAAGGATGTCAATGCGCCCTTGATTGAGAAATTTCCTGGTTGCTTTCGTGTCGACGTCCTCGTAGCTCATTGTATAATCAGGGAATGCATCGAACTCTGTAGCGTCGTCAGCGAGCCCCAGAACTGCAAATATCCAGTCTCTTGGATCTGAGCATTCAGGGTGATTATAATCCGACTCCAATATAAGCGATGATATAAGGGCCTCATATAGTGAGTTTTCTCCGGCGTGTACAAACTGATATCCGTGCGGATGCGTTAGGATTCCTTATATGAAACTAGATGCGGACGAGGTAAAAGCCTTGACGAAGGCGCGCGTATCCGGCCCTCACTTCTTCATTATCCTTGTACGCATCCCCTTCTGCATCTTCGAGATCCTCAAGAAAATGGGGATCCTCGTGATGGCATCAAGTGCATTTCAATCTCTGGGCTGACAGCCAGAAACGGAGGTTCACCTGCCATCAGGTCGGTCAAGCTCCCGTCATATCCCTGTAGAGCTGGTATAGCTGAGTTTGTGTGTGTACACCCAAAGGCGTGAAACCGATTTCGTTAGCACCTGTAATTACTGTATCCGAACACTTGGAGCTGATCGGGCGGTCTCCCACCATCGATCAAAGGCCCGGATTCAGTCCAGCATTCATAGTTGTTTCAGGCACACAGGCATAACTTAGCCACCTGCTCAGCCACCTGCTCAGCCACAAGTCCGTCCGAAGAGAACGATCACATTATGTAAGATAGAATACTGTAACTAGTTAACGTATTTCACTAGCGAACGGATCACACCAGCGAGCGGATCACCTGAAATCGCACCTAATTCGTCGAAATTCAGTACTCCATATCTCAACAACAACCTCATTGATCACTTCCAAACTTTGTATATACACTTTCTGGACTATTTTGAACCTGTCAGCCGAATTTGGAATCAACAGGCCTAGTGCATCTCGAGATACATCGATTCTGGCCCCCATTTGCCTCATTTTTGACTCAAAGCGCTGTATCTCGGTCAAAACGAATACAATTGCTTTACGGTTTCCATGGGGAGCTTAGAAGGCATGGGAATGTTTGAATATTGAGTTTTAGAATCATCTACCAGGTGGTTGTTGAGATATGGAGTGCTGAATTTCGACGAATTAGGTGCGATTTCAGGTGATCCGCTCGCTGGTGTGATCCGTTCGCTAGTGAAATACGTTAACGTTACACTGTCATTTATTATGTCAGATGCTTTTAGTAGTCTCATCTCGACCAGGAATCCTTGATCGCCTGATCGGAGGTACCAATCAGTGTGACGATGTCGCATGACACAGCAGGCCACGGCCGCCACCGGGCTGGCAATAATTGCCCAGTGGGGGGACATGCCTCGGAAACCCAGATCAAACCATTCTTTTGTGTATGAGAGTCGAAAAGAGCTCGATGGTGGTGCTTTGGGCTGAGCGGGTCTTGTTACACCATGAAATGACGCTCTCCGCGAATCAAGTGGTGGCGACGATGTGAATGTAATTTTCAGAGGAGTGAGTGTCAGGCTGTTCAGGATTGGCTACGGGACGCGACGGCTGTGGAAGTGTTCAAATATCAGGACGCAGGAAGAATTTCTATTGCTTGAATGTCAAAGTACCTGTGCTTTGTTCCGCCACGGTTGGTGTTCCGCCATACTTGGAAAGACCTTACCAATTTTCATTGATTTCTTCCTAGAAATGGTGGCGCTATTTCCAAAAATGTGTAATTAATCTTGTTTCTCTCAGCCTTTGACCGAGCTGTCGTCGACTATCCACATCTCTAATTACACTTTGCCTCATACCACCATAACCCGTGATTTAAATCGCTTCAAATTTATGTAAGAAAACGAGCTTCCCGCACGGAATAGCTCTAATCTAGAAACAGAGGAACCAGAGCTTCCCGTACGGGATTGTTCAATAACCTGAAAAGCCGAGTCATGGAAAACCGGAATCCCAAAAACCAGTTCTAGCGAAAGCAGCTTTATTGCTCTTCCCGTACGGAATGGTTCTTAATGCAGCAACCAGAGAACCGGACCATCCCGCCCGGGATGATCAAAACACCGAGTCATGGTAAACAGAAACCCAGTTCTAGAATCTCGATATCCCAATCCAGTACTCTTAAACATGATAGGAAATATCATCGCGCGGATTCTCCTACACATCCACAAACATGAACATTATTATTCCACTCGAGTTCGGCGAAAAAGAAGACCCTATCAAGTATCCGAAAAGCCCGCACCCTAAATCTATGAAGCAACGCACTGCAAAGCGAATTGAAAAGTCTCTTTTGCGCGGACGAGGAAGGTCTCGCCTGTGGTATGTTCTGCGGTGGACGGACGGGACGTGCAGTGTTGAGCCTTGCAAAAAACTGGTAAACTGCGATAGACTCCTGGCAGAATATCATGCTCAACGCAAAGGTACTCCGGGTGCGACCTGGGCTTCTAGACAACTCTTTCCTAATCGCCGCTACCAACATTCACTTTTCAAGGAATGGCTTACAATCAAACAGCAGTGACAGCCACCGATCGTCTTCGAAACCAAGGAATGCGAATACACCGATTTCAGAATATACTCCGATCACTTCTAGCTTGGGAATGATTAGGCTGAGTGAAATGATGTATTGAAAGTAATGGCGGCCAAGCGAATGGCCTGGATGGCTATGCATCAACTTCTGTTACATGCACTGAAAATACTGTAGACAGCTGGATTAAGATCCAGTCAGGCAATAGAAATTCTGACTGCGTCTTGATATTTGTGCACTTACGCTACCGTTGCGCTCTATGGCCAATCCTAAACATCCCTTGCTTCCTCAAGGTCATGACCTTCGCCTTCCCAGTACCACGGACGTGGTCGACCGTCGAACTTTAGATTCGTCTTTCATTTTGATCAAGAATCGAAATTTAGTTTCGCTGGAGAACACCTTGGGCATCCGCTAGGCTCTGTTTACTGGCCTCATCAAGTGCGTGAGCATTTTAGATAGAGCGAAAGATTATAAGAATCAAACTTCTATTCACGTACTCTATTCCAGGTCTAACTTATCTGCAACCTCCCTTCGGCAGTGGAATATTGCCTCCTAAATCTTTAACTAGCCATCGTCCCAACGTCCCGGCTAGTTCAGCATCCTCGTCAACCTCCGGTATGTTTATTTTCCAGCAACCGTCGCTAGCTTTAAGCTCGCCGCTAACATCAGCTCTCTCCAAATTCAGAACCTCGCGTATTTGGTGTAGCATTTCAAATCCGCTGCCGCGAGCTTTAAAGTAGCGGAGAGTAAGAGTTTTCAAGGATGATCTATGGGATTTAAGGAAGTTCAAGAACTCGCCGACTCTAGCCTTCACACATTCTAACTCTAAAGTCTCAAGGTGCGGCCAATAGTTATCCTCACCTATGACATCAAAAGGGCTACGCAGATGCAGCCCATTATGCCATGGAATATCCGAAGATATCCGAAAGCTAAGCTTCTGGAGCTTATGAAGCGAACCGAGGAAATGCTTCAGTCGCTTGTCGATTAAAATCTCCTTATATCGCTCCATGTCTTCTTCGGTATACACCCACAGCCAAAGCTCGATACTTGTGACTGACAACCAAGCCTGAGGTACAACAGACCGAAGCCATTTATGAAGGTGCCGCACCTCCAATCGCTTTGCTATAACGTCTATGATGTGGGTGGCCGCAGACCCATCGAGGAGTTTCGTAAGAGGCCGCGATTCGAGAACGCTGTCACTAGAATCGGAGTCGACTTCGAATGAAACTGCAATAGTACTGTGATAAACTTCCTCAAGAGCTTGGCTAATGGCTTCTGTGGAAAAGTCTCCCTGTCGTACAATTGGAGTTGCGAATTCCGCCTCGACCGGTTCACTTTGCGGCCACGCAAATACCTCGACCTTCCGCATCTTGGACGTTCGCCGAGGGATGCTAACTCGAAAACCACTCGAAACATGAGCTCTTTGCACTTCTGTGAGGATGTTTTCTATTGAATTATCCATGATGATGAAGGTGCATGGTTCGATCGACCCAGTCTTTCGTTGGCAGCTTTCGAATTCGAATTCTCGGATCCAAACTCAAGGTTCCCGCGTTTCGAATTTCAGAATCCGAGTTCCCAGTGTCAGCTATGGATACTCAAGACCGCCAAGGTCAAGTGTCTACAGAATTGGGTATCATTAGTCAACTAGGGTGACGGAGATGCTCCAGACTACGAGCACGTGGAACAAGAGATTGACATCCTACAGGTTCGTCGGATTCCTAAGGATGAAATTGCTTTGTATAGTTTGCAATCGAAAATTACATAACCACGTGTACCTTATATCACCTAGACCACATTGCTGTCGTATGCTAAGACTGCTTGTTTCCCCAATTGGTGGTCTTGACCTACTTCGCCAACTTTCCGAGCCGGAGATGATTGCAATACGACACCAGCACGTCTGTTTCTAGGATTGAGAGGAGCAGGTTGATTCGATGTCGAGAAGGCACTATAGACGGAGCCACCGCTTGTCCTACGCTCGATCCACTTGGCGTAGAGCAGGTCTGGAAGGTAGGAGAGCATCTCAGTTTCGGAAAAGCTTCGCGCCTCCTCAAGCTGCTGATTTAGAATCTGGACCGTCTCCTCTAATTTTTGTCGGCATTGACTCTCGTGGAACAGTTTAGCTTCGAGCTTATCCCTAGCCGCGAGTTCATCATCGTATCTCTTTTGGAGGTCATTGAAAGCCGACATATCCTCCTCCCAGAGGCGTATTATCTCCTGGTGTCTGTTGAAACGCTTCAAGTTTTCGGATTCTTTGTGATCCATTGTGCTATCGATGAGGGTTACGTGTATGATACTAGAATGTTCTCGATGCTCGACGGGGAGGAGGTAAGGATGGCGTGGTATCTGATGTGCCATAGTGACTAGACTTCATGGTGCTCCTTTCTTATATCGGCCTGAAAGCAGATTCGAAGATCCAGGATTCCCATTTCTGGAAATCTCAAGCCTGGTTCCCACGAACTTTGGGTTGAGCGCCGTGTAGCTTCATCAACACTGTATGGCAATGACTGATAGCCCTTTCCAGCGGGCTGCGCGGCCTCAGATTCCATACCTTCCTCAAGAGCCGCCGAGAGCAATCGTACGTGAGAGAGACAAGGTCCCCCAGATAGATTTGCCGGTTAAAGTCATCATCAAAGGACGAGATAAAGTCCTTCCACGGGCAAACCGCGAAGAAGGTGAGACGAGAGAACCAGACACGCGAAGTCCTTGGAAGGTGCACCACTACTTTGGAAAACTAGGACAGCCCTCAGGGAACTATAGATTTTTCATATCGGAAGCATTCAAAGAAAATCTACCACGGCGGCTTCTCACAATAGAAGCATTGAATGAAGGGTTTGTGATGATCAAAAAGGAGAGCTCGGACAACGAACGTGATATCTTGTCTAAGATACGCCATCCTGGCATCACTAATATCCAGAAAGTGTTTATGCCGAAGAGCGGGAACGTATACATCTCGTTAGATCCCTGTCCATATACTCTTCAGGAATTTATAGGGATGAAGCTTGCTTTGAATGAAGAGGAAGTGCACTTGATCGCAAAATCAGTAAGTTCGTGAACCTATGCCATGATCCAATGTTAACATAGAGCACCCAAAAAGGTTTACGACTCGCTGCAGTATCTTTTCAAAGTAATGCTGGTGCACTCCCGCGTTCAGATAGAACACATAAGGCTGGCGATCAATGGAAGAATCTACCTCGGTAGGTTGCCATCAATCACAGACAAAACGGGCCGCTAATTCAGATTCAGCTGATTTCGAAAAGGCGAAGTTCATCGACAACAGAGAAGACTTTCCAAACTGCGATTATGAGGGATTGGGAAAGGTTATTCTGGGGTGCATGAACGGTCAAAGAACGGAAGAAAGCTCCGAAGGTCTCCGCCACATGAGAACGGAAGGTAAACCTTGGAATGTGAAAGAAGGCGACCGCTGGTGCGGTTCGAAATACCTATTTGATTTCCTTGACGCCCTTTTCACTACATCAATCAGGCCTCATGCAAAATTTGCCAATCTAGTAAGATCATTTCCATTGGATGGCGTCCAAATACTGATTGATCATGCAATTAGCATCCATACGTTGAGTACGAACCCATGGGCTGCTGGAAATGGGCGTACGAGCTACTTGCGTTAGGTTGGACGAGGGACACGAAATTTGAAACAGAGTTCCCGGGAACCCAGAAACCGAGAAAGAGGAAGAAGGTTACCAAGGAGATGTAACCTGCGCGCGAGAAGTATAAAGGGAGATGATCGTGTAACCTCTTTTATTAGTTCAAACGTCAAGCTTTAGAAAATGACAAGCCCTAGCTCTTCCGCGTCCGACCTTTCAAGCGAAAAGGAGCTTCGTGTCTCTGAACAATCAAACGCACAGCCTTTTGACAATCAGCTCTTTATATGGTCACCTCCGCCGCCTCTCAACGAAGGAAATCTGCTGGACAACCTCACTAACTTTGAATTCGCACCGAATTTGCGTAGTTCAGAGCCTCAAGGGCCCACCTTTGCAGAGCTCAAGGAAACAGTTGAGAAACATCAAAAAGATATTGACCAACTCAAACAGTAGGCTAGATCGATTTTCTCTTCAAAAACTGCTAACTGAAAGCACTTCACCAAAAGGCAGCTCAAGAGTACTCGAAAAGAAGTCGCAGCTCTTCGGCTGAAGAATCGTCGAAAAACACGGACCTTCCGCCGCGATTACGACTGGATGGAGGGTAAAATCTATCAATTTTCCCACTGGGGGTCTCACGTCAACGATATCCTTGCACCGATACTGGATGAGAGGCTGGAAGAGAAGAAGACCGTCGACGTCGAGGAGACAAAGAAAATCGAGGAGTTCTTTGTTACAGCGGAGGACTTTCCGGTTCTCACGGATGATTCAGATTGATGCCAGTAGGATTTGCAGCCCAACATGTACGATAATTTCTGTCCCGTAATGTAATACAATTAAAGCCGTAAGATCCCCCCCCATGTAGCGAGAAGCCTTCCGTAGCGAGAAAAATCACAGGTACTTTGGCTTGAAGCCCTCTTAAATGTACTCACAGAGTCTGATTTTCCATAGTCTTGCGTATGTTGTCTGTTGTGGCCCTTCCTTGCCCTTGTGACCTCGCCTACCGCGAAAATTTCAGTCTCATCGTCGCTTCCGCGCCTAATTTGCGGAGAGCTTCACTTCATCGCGGGGCTGGACTTTTCCGCTACAGCTCCACCACCGAGCTCTCATCACTCCTGATGCTAATAAATGGATATTAACGTCTCTCCCTATGACGCGGAACACCCGCCGTCACGGAACGAATCATAGGTACTTTGAAATCAAGCGACTTTAACTCTTTGAGCGCATTAGAATTTTGTTTGGTTTGGTATCAATCATGTTGTTTGCCCAACGCTGAACACTCTTTACCCCAGCACTCGGAAAATTACGATCGCGTCATCGCCGTCGCGCCTAATGCGGGAACCCCTCCTCTCATGGCGTAATGGCACTTCTCCACCACAGCAACACCATCGACCTCTTTCCGCCTTTCAAATTCATAAAACGGCTTGGTCTGTGTTTCCGAGTCTTTCCCCCCTATGGTGAGCAGAGGTAAAAGGCGCTGTGGCGGCCGCGGCCCGCGTATCATGCGACGCTGCCACGTCGTTGGTACCTCCGATTGAAGCGATCAAGGATCCCCGGTCAGCGGTGAGACTACTAGGCACATCCCGGACAATAATTACGAATGTATTTTATCTTACATAAATTGGCTGCTCTCCGCGGGCCGTGGCTGTATGCCTGTCGCTAAATGATGCCTTCTTTCCTGCGCACAAGACTCAGAGAGTCACGGAAACACTCGAACTAAAAGCATCCTCCAACAACTAATCTCCATCCGACGCACGCCTACGATCCTGGAACGCGTCCGACGCACTGCAAGCGGCTCGCAGTAAGCGAGACAGCCTCCATCCTTCCGTCCTCTGACCTCTGACCTCCGTCTTCTTTAATGATCGCTCACGACGCTGTGCGCCGACTTCGTCGGCCTTCCCAGCGACCATTTTGATATAGCCTAGAGTCAGGGGGTAAAAAGTAATACTATGGATAAGGAAGAGAAGTATTATTTATCACAGACGCTTAAGCATACCGAGTGGGTCTCGGCCATAGCCTTCTCGCCAGACGGTAGACGACATGACCAAAATTAGCGTCGCATGCTGCTAGAAGGATTGCGAACGCCTAGCTGTGTCGAGAACACAGGATTACTGTGACGAGTGTGAGTTCAGCCGCCCTTGTACAAAGTTACTCCTACTCAACGAAAGATACATTAGTAGATTCAATTTGTATCGAAATCACAGAAGCATTTCTCATTTGTAATGATGTCCAAAGTCGGTGACACTGAGAGTGCACATCCACACCTTTCCAGATCCAACGCCGATACCGATGGTCGTCCCCGACACGGTCGAGCAGAACGGCCGATACTCAGATGGTAACCATACAACATTCTCTGAATTCCATGTTATCCACTCCTTATTTTCACTCAAACCCACACCTCGATATTGCAGATTTTGAGGTTCTATGCTAGGCGCTGGTGTGTTCGAAGTAGATACTGTATCAAGAGCAACTATACCAATATCGGTGCAAAGAGACAAACCTGTAACGTCGAATGATATGTTGTAGAGCACTCTGCCAACATTGAGCGTCCGCAGGCATGCGCCGCTACCGGCGTCCCAAATCTTGATGGTGTGGTCGTCTGACGTCGACGCGAGTCGTGCCGAGTCGGGTGAGAAGGCCACCGACCTGACCCACTCGTTATGGTCCTCGAGCGTCCCCAAGCACTCGCCGCTGCTTGCATCCCATATCCTGACTGTGCAGTCTTCCGACGTCGACGCGAGCCGTGCCGAGTCGGGTGAGAAGACCACCGAGCTAACCACCTTGTTATGGCCCTCGAGCGTCCGCAGGCACTCGCCACTACTTGCATGCCATATCTTGACTGTTCGGTCGTACGACGCTGACGCGATCCGGGTCGAGTCTGGTGAGAAGGCCACTGACAGGACCACGTGGCTATGGCCCTCAAGCGTCTGCAGGCACTCGCCACTGCTTGTATCCCAGATCTTGACTGTGCAGTCGAGCGACGCCGACGCGAGCCGTGCCGAGTCCGGTGATAAGGCCACCGAGAAGACCGCATCGCTATGGCCCTCGAGCCTCTGCAGGTACTCGCAACTGCTTGCATCCCAGATCTTGACTGTTCCGTCGCCCGACGCCGACACGATCCGGGTCGAGTCGGGTGAGAAGGCTACCGACCAGACCGCGTGGCTATGGCCCTCGAGCCTCTGCAGGCACTCACCGCTGCTTGCATCCCAGATCTCGACTCTGTCGCCTGACGCTGACGCGAACCGTGCTGAGTCGGGTGAGAAGGCCACCGAGCGGATCCACTGGCTATGGCCCTCGAGCCTCTGCAAGCACTCACCACTACTTGCATCCCAGATCTTGACTGTGCGGTCGTCCGACGCTGACGCGAGCCGTGCCGAGTCGGGTGAGAAGGCTACCGAGTTGGCCGCGAGAGGTGGAGATAGCGGCTGCATATGATGTGCGTGGCTAAGGCCCTCGAGCGTCTGCAGGCACTCGCCACTGCTTGCATCCCAGATCTTGACTGTGCGGTCGTACGACGCTGACGCGAGCCGTGCCGAGTCGGGTGAGAAGGCCACCGACTTGACGCCCTTGCTATGGCCCTCGAGCGTCTGCAGGCACTCGCCACTGCATGCATCCCAGATCTCGACTCTGTCGCCCGACGCTGACGCGAGCCGTGCTGAGTCGGGTGAGAAGGCCACCGACCAGACCCCCTTGCTATGGCCCTCGAGCGTCTGCAGGCACTCGCCACTGCTTGTATCCCAGATCTTGACTGTTCCGTCGCCCGACGCTGACGCGAGCCGTGCCGAGTCGGGTGAGAAGGCCACCGAGTTGACCGCGAGAGGTGGAGATGGCGGCTGCATATGATATGCGTGGCTAAAGCCCTCGAGCGTCTGCAGGCACTCGCCACTGCTTGCATCCCAGATCTTGACTGTGCGGTCGCTTGACGCTGACGCGAGCCGTACCGAGTCGGGTGAGAAGGCTACCGACCGGACCGCGTCGCTATGGGCCTGGAGTGTCTGCAGGCAGGGGCTCCATTTATCCCCTATAGTTGGCTTTACAGTAATCCATTTTGGCTCTTCCTTTTTGAAATGACGCCTTATTAGGCTGCCAGTTGGACTGAATATAAGTGCGGATACATATGCCTGAAGAGGGGAGATCTCTATTATGTGCTTGTGATACATAATAAATCGGTGGGAATCTCGAGCTAGCTCGAGCAATGCGAGGCTGTCTGCCGCCCTCTAAAGCCATGTCAGCAGGAATTATATGTAGACAGTATCGCTTATCCCAAAGCTCACCTGAATGAGCGCCTGGAGCTTCGCCATTGCAAGCACCCCCTTCAGCATGCTTTTGCAAAGGCTAAGAGCCTCGAGCCAGAAAAGGTAGCTCTCATGCAGGAATTTGTCAACGGATCCACCATCTCGGAGGTCGTTGGTGGCATTCCGGGTGGGATCGCAGTCCAATAGGTGGTCAACCCAGTAGACACACGAATATCGTGCTAGAGAGAGTGGATCTCGTCTAGGTTGCTTGGCTTGATCGATGCGAACTCCGGGATTACGTAGGCCGTACACGTTGCGCTTTAGTTTCTTAGCCATGACTTGTAGTGATCGCGAGAATATGGTGTGATGCAAGTGTTCCTTTCCAGAAGGATAGATCTTGCTGTATGCCTTTTCGACCAAAAAGTCCTTTGCTGACTGATGAACGAAGGAAATTATATGCTCCCGAAGAGTCAGGAAAGAACCACAAAACCCTATAATCTCCGTCAGAATTTTATAATTACCAGAACTCGGAGCAGGCATATCGACAAATAACGCCAATTCGTCTAACGTAATGGGCCGACGTACGACCGAGATTACGGCCAGAATACTCTCGCAGAGCTGAGCATGTTTCAAAATGCAGATTTCATCCAGCATCCGCTTGTAGAGGAGATCGAGTCCAGGTGGAAATGCCTTAGATAGCTCTTCAGCATTCCATCCAGAACTGTCGACTAGTTCTTGGCAAACCAAAGCCACCCAGAGGAAGGTGCCATTTGCGTTTGACGACAAGTAATGTTGGATAGTGTCGCGAGTATCATTGTCGTATTCATTTGCCCTCGCTAACTGCTCAACCTTGAACTGGATGTACGATGCAACTGCAGCAGAGATGGAGTTTTCATTCAGCTCAAGGCACAGCCATACTCCCTGCACTGCGGTGTTAAGTTTCTTCTCGATGCTTGGCCAGTTCCGACTAGAGACGATCCACTTGACACAAGGAGATAAAGACGATTTCTTGACGATGAAGTCCAACAGTTTCAGCCGATCTGCTGCCACACATTCGTCTAGTGCATCGATAATTAAGTAAGTGCTTTTCATGCTCGGATCTTGTAGAATGTTTGTGAAGATATCGGACAATGAGACCCAAGCATTTGCATCTTCGAAGAGTGTTTTGCCAGCCAGATCATACTTCTTCTGAATATATGAAATGAGAGATGGCTGCTGGTCGATAAGCAAGTACAAGAGACCTCGTAAAACGGCCGTGGCGTTGTTAATTCGTGAATCTGTTGCCTGACAAAAGAAGAAAGACAGGAGATGCGTCTCGGCAGTTGACATCGTCATCTCGTCAATGATTCCGCAGAGTAGCATCGTTTTTCCCTTACCAGGATCGCCCTTAATCCAGAGCAGCCGGCTCTGCTGGTCGCGGCGCCATCGCTGGAAATCGGCGTTGTCGAGGATCCAGCGGTACGAGTCCTTTAGCAGCCCACCCTTCGTTTCCTCAATACGCTTCTTGTCATCGCGGGGATCGGTGGGGCGTAAGTCTCGGAGGCATTTGTTCAGCTTGTCGATCTCCTCCTCGAGCCGTTTGAACGCACTCGCCGATCCTTCGCTATAGCGAAGGGGCATTTCGACGTCGAAAATACCAAGTAGTGAATACGCTTTGTCTTCTTCGACCTTTGTCTGACGGCATTGTATCCACGAGAATCGCTCTTTGTCGCTGAATTGCGACAAGCGAGCTCCTTGAAGCGCTGATGCGGGAACACCCGTTACCTCGCAAATTTGTTGTTGAAGAGAAGAAGAACTCTTGTCACCAAGTCGCTTGCCATCGTAGGAGAAGAACTCAACTGAAGTTGGAGCGAGAAGCTCTTGCAGCGTCCAGCCGCGGGTGAACCATTTACTTGCCCGAAAAGCCGATTCCCAGGTATACTCGGTTAATTGGTCGCTTAGTTTCCGCTTCTTTGTCCGAACATCCGAGAGATAGACATAGCATCGAGTTGCGTTGCGGTACAAGCGGAACATTGAGTTGATCGTCTGCTGTTCTTCGGCCTTGTTTGATTTATCAATGCAACAACTGTCCACCCAGAAGTATTGTAAGCCGTCTCTTGCCGCTTGATCGCCGCAGAATCTGATCTTCTTATATCCAGTTTTGCCTCGGCCTGAAACACCGACCATATCTTTAAACGTCACTTCTTGACTCTCATCATCTTCCCATCTGTGCGACAGAATGGCATACGGAGGGATCTTATCGTTGTACAATTTTGGAGTCAGGCGGAAGTCGCCGTTCGGAAGGATTTCTAAGAGACGCATCGTTCGACATCGAGGCTTTAGGTCAGTCCGTTGGAGGAGGTTCGAGAGCGCCTTCGAGCGCCACTGCGGCTGCGAAGTCGAGATGTGAGTGATTTTCGTGTTAGGGCACGACGGTAGGATATCACGACGGATTCAGGAAGAGAAGTGAGTGTCTAGAAGGTCTCGTCTCCTGTTGGGATGTCATTTGGGCACATGAGGCTGAAAGGATTGTGCCGAAGCTGAACGAACCTGATCCGGGCGTAGGCAGCTACGGAGTATAGTTATTTCAATTGAAAACCGGATGATATAAGCGCGCTAATGCACGCCAAGGAGTGCCGAAAATCTCCACGCACCTCGGCAGACCCCTCGTTCGGGCAGAGAAGCCCTCGGAATTATGTTCTTAGGGCCAGAGCGTCTTCAAATTTTGGATTCATCCTCTCCCTTGATAGAACTTTCGCCTTGGTATTCCGAACTTCGAAGAGACTCCCACAGTAGCGATTGAGCGGGAAGTAGCAGCTGAAGCGACAAGCGATGGCGCCAACGAAGCGATCCGCAGCGTGACCGACACCGCCGTAGTTCTCATTACAGACTGGTTTCCGAGTGGAGAAATGGCTGTGAATCATTGACATATTGATTATATCATCATAGAGCTGTGAGGGAGAGTTTTTAGAGGTCTAAAGTGTAAATTCGTTCCGTGACGGCGGGTGTTCCGTGTCGTAGGGAGAGACGTTATGCAAGCTTTAGAAGCTTGCTACGATGGTGAAAAGTAATCGTCATCCCTGTGGCGGCCGTGGCGACTCTTATTCATGCAAGGTGGGCGGCCGAGTGGTACCTCCAATGAAAGAGACAAACAGCCCTGGTTAGCGCAAAACGACTCCGTATCTCCCTGCACGTATTGGACCTTAGGTAATTAAGGGTGATGTCTAAGCTTTGTGGCTGATATTTATGCCTTAAAGCCTAAGGCTTTAATAGTATAAGGCATCTTTTCTTGCCGACGCTGGTTCGTCCCTCCGTACTGGAACAAAGAACACCGGCGAGCCTCACTTGGATGATGCTTTGATCAGCAATCTGACGAGATGCAGTATTTAAGTATCGGCCCTTCGAATGCAATTCACAAACCTATGAAGAAGCGTTGACTGAATTCCGGAGCACAGGTCCAACAGCCCCTTCGGCAGCGTCGCCACGCACATCGGTGACGGCCACCACGACCGACGCAGAGCTTCTCGTCCGGCACATACGTGTGACTCCTAGATGAAAGACTGCACGCGGCTCATAATGTGTGGTAGAAGTCATTAATACGCTCTCTGTACGTCCAACTGAAGCAACTCCATCCTCGAAGCCTTCCGCCGTCCTCCCTATTCACAACCGTGCCCCTCCTACGCTCTTCGAGACGACTTTCTCTGCCTTCACAGCGCTCAAATAGACCTCGTACACCCGGCTCGTTGTGTGAACAAGACGGTCTGCCGCGAAGCAAGCTCGCGCAACGACAGACTCAATGCTCCTCCCTTCCGAGCACAATTCGAGTACGTCTGCTACTCTCTCAGGACCCAGCGACCGGACGAAAGAACTGCCACGTTTCAGCGTCGTGAAGCGTTATCCACCACGGGGGGAACTGAGACTGCATCGGCTTTCTGCATCTACTAAGTTCACATGTGGTCGTTGCAAACGGCAGAAGATGGCGAAGCTCGTGGCTACTTGTCAAAACCAATGGGACAACCTTCGTTGCAATGCTTGTTACGGCTGGCTTCTTTCCAGAAAACCTGACAAAGCGACTTGAAAGAAACTCCAGATCAGTCAACAATGCCTAATCTCACCGTTTCTTAATCGCCGATATCGACAAGGTCTGCTCCGTTTCCGCTTTCAAACATGGCGACAAGGGCGTATAGGTGCTGTTGGTAATTGGTCGCTGTCGAGAGTGGCGGCATACGCATGCCGGCCGTTCTGTAATAGGGAGGTGCTGGACAAACATCAGCTAATTAGGCAACACACTGAGTTACTATAAAGGTAGAGTCATGGACTTTAACGGCTCTCCACTATCTCCCAATAGAACATATTGAAAATATCGTCGAGAGGACAAAACGACAACAGTATCACTACAATATTTCAACCATATTCGTTACCACACCATGTCAGATCTACGCAGACACATTATTTGTCATTGCAGCTAATGTTAGTTTAGTATCATGTGCGACCGAATGCATCCGAGAGTCAAATATGCTTGTGGTCACGAGGTTGAACAGCTCCCGTACATTCAACGCTGCCCGGAAGCAAATGCGCGGGGTTCGGACTGCCAAAATCCAAAAGACAACTATAGTCTAGGGATGTCGTCCAGGAAAGGAAAGTGTCCTGATTGCGAGGCTGCCTAACGAAATGGGGACGAATATGGAACGATGCTGATGGTGTTGAGAAGGATTCTTGGCGGACCAGGGCTTCCGCTCAATGATTTTTGTGGAAGAAATGTTTCTCAGAAAGTAGTTTGGCCAATAGAACGTTGCAAATTTCGTCAGAGTCATACATCCTCTGGACGCGCCGCATTTACTCGTTCTTCAATGAACCCGCATCATAACTCCTAACGACTACGCAGCTGCAAACTGGCCAAGATCCCATGTCCGCACGATTGAAGGTCCCTTTTCCTTCTCTGTCTACGGACAACTTTATTTCAAGGGGCTCTGCGGGCCAGGTGTTCGCAATCAGCCAAAGTATCGTTTTCAAATGCCACACCAGCTTCGAAAACCCGGCACCTGCGCAGGTCGACGAAATGGTAGAAAGCGCTGAGAAGATGAACCGCGAAAAGACAATTCATCGAATACTGCAGAACTGTCGCCACCCACATATCATTCATAGCGTTCTGTGCATTCCCGAAGGAATTTTTATGCAACGCCTTGAAACGACACTGGAGTTTCGCATATCGCAATACGAACGTTGTGCCGTCGATGGCTCCATCCAGTCTCGCTGGATACAACAAATGGCAAGTGGAACGGCCTGGCTTGAGCGACTTGGATACGTACATGGTGACTTACGACCGGCGAACGCTCTCGTTGATGCAGGAGATGACCTTCGATTGACCGATTTTGACGCAAGTGTGCAAAGAGGTGAACAACTCCTCGTAGCGAGTGAGCCGTTTTGCAGGCTCAACGATGGCTATGAATTGCCGATAGCTGGTCCTCGAAGTGAACAGTTCTCGCTTGGGTCGTGCTTTTACAACATTCGATATGGGCATATTCCTTTTACCGACCTGGACGCCCCAACGCGGGTTCTGAAGTTGATGCGGAACGAATTCCCCTCGACCATTCATGATAAAATTTTTGGAGATCTGATACAAGCATGTTGGCATGGCGTTTACACGTCCATCAACACTATTAGCACGGATATTTTGCCTCAGCTGCTCGGTTCAAAATTAGCCGATGACCGGAATTTTGAAGGCATGGATCGCCTTCAAGAGCGTCTGCTGAACGAATGCAATATGTTCCTCGCGCAGGAAAGGCAAACAACCACATGATGGAGCAGTATTCATTGCTATAGCAGAGTAGGTAAGTGACGGTTATGGCCACACCTGCACACTTGGAATAACGTTCACGGCAAGGCACGACGGCGGATATGACGATAAGCAAGACGACGCTCTGGAGGTTTGCGGCACATGTCGCCTAGTCCGAAACAAATAACTTTCGTCACCTTCTTAGAGAGAAGGATACTTCCAAGTTGAGATCTCAGCGTCTTGCAGCTCATACTCTTATTCCAGGTATTCCTATTCTCCTGAAAGGCAGAGCTCGAGTTCTCTATAACTCCCTGAAACCTCCGGGCGGAGATGTTATCCCAGTGTACCAGATACGAGCAGTGATATGTCTCGGAGGGGCCTTCAGGTTGCGTTTTCACAAGTCGCCAATACTCTTGGTATATAACGCGTGGCTGCCTAGAAGATTGACAGTATTAGAATATTAGCGAGGCATATAGGTACTGAATATCTCCTTACCATATGGGGATCTGTTCGCCAAACATAGGATTCTTTATTAATACCACCGTGCCATTAATTGAGCGAATTGTGAAGTTTTCAAGTGTCTCAGACTGCGCAAGTTGTTGTTCGATGTCTCGAAGATCGCCCTCCGTCCAAAGCTTGGTCCCGTTATTGTAAAGATTTGACGCAACTTGGCTACTTCTTTGCCACACTTGGTCTGACGACACCATGCTGCTGAGCGACAACGGATTTGATCCGTGAGGAGGAAAAAAGCAGTCGTTCGGGTTCGTGGGAGGGAAAGCGATAGCGTATGGCTAACTGGCATCAGGAAAGCTTCAACCCGTCTCCGGTAGCTAAAGCGGCGATGCACAGCCCGCCTGAGGCACCGGAGTACTATGTTTGTGTGTGTGTGTTTGTTTGTGTAGACAATGGTGGAGCAAACCGAAGACGAGAGGTGGAAGCGAGAGGGCGAGTCAGAAGAAGCGCGAAAGCTGGATGAGCAACGAGTGTCTAGTCGAGCAATTGAAGAACAAGCGCAGTTTATATTGACATAATAGTTGTCTGGAACATCGTAGCGAGTCCGTTTGTTCGGCTACACTACACTGCCATAAAGCAGGAAATTTGCAGAGAATGCAAATCTTGGCGCTGGGTGCAGCTGTGGCTGTGGAGAGGCCGCACACCTTCCCTGCGTGCCGCTCGCAGCGTGGCGGTATACCTCCAGCGGCAGCACATTCTCGTGGTGCAATACACTTGCAGCGCGACGGCGGCATACTCCCAGCGGCGGCGGTACACTCGCAGCGGCGGCACATTCGCGCGGCGGCACGTTCTCGCGACGGCGGCGGCAGACTTACGGTGCTGCGGTACTACTTACGGTGCTGCGGTACACTCGGCGATGGCAGCGGCATGTATCGGGTCTGGTGCGTAAGCTACTCGCACCTACGCGGAGCTAACAAGGTGTGACGACACTCTAGATTGCGCTTATGTGAATCTGCCTCTAACATTCTCCAGCGGTCTCAACTACGGCTGTCGAACTTATACTGGGCGTACACCACGCCGCCTTTGAACGGAAATCCAACGTCAACCTCTTTCACGCTGACGGCGAACACGAATTTAGCGAGATCATAGGCAAAAAGAGAGTGCGAAGAGAGGAGTTACAAGCGAGAGGCGAGCGGCGAGGATGAAGGTACACAAGAGCGGATAGCCGGTGCCCATTCACGGCGGCGATATGAGCGCGCTGTATCCTGCGATTCGGAGCTGCTTCGAATGTATTTGATGTGGATCAAGAAGAGGAGATGTCGGCACGTCTGGCGAGAAAGGAAGATGCGGTGGAGCGAGGTCGCCTCAATGAACATGATCGGCAAATTAGAAAGCGGAAAATGATGTTGGAGAAGATGGCGGCCAAGGAGCGGAGCAAGAAGAGCGTACTTTAATCATCTCAACCCGTAGAGGACAGAGTATGCACGGGCGAGTCTCGTAGTACTTTAATCTTTTTCTTGCCGCACCGTCTCCGATGTGCGCAATCCTGACGATGAATAAACTTCTTCCGTGGCTACAGCTTCTCTCTATGGTCGCTAACCAAGCAAGTGGGCTATGAGATGTTGAGCTTTGCTGGGGCGCAGATACTGAATTCTTCAGGCACTGTGAACGAGGGGCTACGGAGAGGGGCTTGGGCGATAACCTGGATAGAATTATGGCTCTTGGGGCAGAATGTCTTCAAAGCTTGGATTCATCCTCTTTCTTGATGGAACCTTTGTCCTGGTATTCCGAACTTCGAAGAGACTCCCACAGTAGCGACTGAGCAGGAAGCAGCAGTTGAAGCGACGAGCGATGGCGCCAACGAAGCGATCCACAGCATGACCAACACTGCCCGAGTTCTCGTTGCGGACTGGTTTCCTGGTGGAGAAAAGGCTGTGAATCATTGACGTATTGATTATATCATCACAGATTTGTGAAGGAGAGTTTTCGGAGGTCTAAAGTGTAAATGCGTCCCTTGACGGTGGGTGTCCCGGGTCTTTTGGAAAGAGGTTACTCTAACATTATGCCTTGCGTGAATTATTCGACTCGAACGACCATATTCCGCATAGGCTGCTTAATTACAAATCCTATTGAATGCACTCTAACGAATGGCCTTCTCTCATCTAGAAGAAGAGCGGCAAAAGTACTGGGATGAGAAGGCTATATTGTAAGTGACAATGCGTCTTTCGTCCTCTAGATGTCGAAGTTATTCCAGTAACATTGGTCGGCCGCGGGCCAATCTGTCCATTTGATGAAAGCGAAGCCAAAGCGCTACTAACGTTGAAGTTACTGGTGATAGATCCATCAGACATTTGAGTTGGCTGGGATGAAGTCCAAGTCCAATTTGATGAGGCGGTAGGTGCTAGACTTTGACTAGCGCACCAGGACTGGTTTTCGATGCTCAAAATTGATATTTGAAGGCTATCGTGACCAAGGCAGGTGTTATTTCTATGGTTAGAAGTTGTAAACCACAGAGTTCCGGCACCTTGAACGACATATTCTATTTCGCCGTTATTGAAGTCCATGACTTCAAAACCACAGCTTGGCGGAGAGGAGCCGTCAGGGTCGCATGGCCAAACGTAAATCTGGGACGCTGCTGCTCCATGAAACGTCAAAACGGACCCATCGATGACTGTGAGGATGCTAGGTGTAAATATGGTCAACCCGGTACTACTAATATCAGAATATGCTTGACTCCGGGGCCCAGAGGAGTTGAATCCTTGGCCAAGTATCCCTTGGAGGATGAGCGATACAGCGATCACCGAGAACATTGCTGTAGACTTGTAAGATTGCTATGATGAGCACTATAGTGTAATGTCAACGATGAAAAAGTTAGGTTCGAAAAATCCGGACTTCGAATATCTGGAAACTGGGAACCGAGATCTCGAATTCCAGAACTCCGTTAGATTTCGTTTAATCTTAGACCTGCATTGCACGTTCATTGTATCAAACATGGCGGAACTCCTCATCTTGCCCAGCTCAGAAATCATAGGTATCATTTGGCTGAGGAGGTACGAGTACTTTGACCGAGATCTTCGCAAATACGCGGCGCACAAGCTCCTCATTCAGCGGATCGACACGGTCACAAGCCTCCTCCAGAGAAAGAAATTCGACTTTGAGATAATGAAGGATTCAAAGCAAATCAGAGTCATTGTCTATTGACATAGATACATCAAACTACTTCAGAAAAGCCTATCTAGCATTTCGGAGTCGTGCCGGGCGTAGTGGTCATAGTCAACGTGGTCATAGTTGTAGCCATTTGTAGGCTTGATGTAGGCATTACCGTCAATGAGGGAGCATTGGCATTTGGTGACATGGTGGAGGATGAAGACCAGGAAACAGTGGACGATGTAGACATACCAATCGTTCCCATGTCTGAGCTTGATGCAACTGCAAGCGCACTAGTGGTTGGTGAGGTGCCGGAGGACGAAGACCAGGAAAATGTGGATGATGTATACATGCTAGTCGTTCCCATATTAGAACTCGTCGACGCCGTTGTTTGGGTCAGCGTGTAAATGCTAAGGTCCATGTTGAAGAAATCCTCAGCGTTGCCTTGTCCATCCGTGACATTGACTAGCGCGCACGATGCCACCCTAGACCCAGCGCAGGACCTTTCGCGACGTTAAGTTCGGTACCTGAGATATCAATGCTACTGGAGACGTACCAAGATATAAGTGCTAGACCACTCGGAGCGCTTAAGGGGATCGTGAGGTTAGCGGCAAAGACGTTAGCAGGAACATCTTGCGATTTAGGAAGAAAATCATTGTCGCCAGGTGCAAACGTCACTTCGCACTCCATCCCAAAAAGTCTATATAACTTATTAGCAGGCAGAATAGTCTGACGAAACAGCCAAAACAAACTGGAAGGTGAGGTTGCTCAGCGCGGCGACATCAACAACAGGAGAGACGAAACATGGGAGCGTCCGTTCGACAAGTGCGGGGATTTGTGCGGCTGCAGCAGCAATCAAAGTAGCGAGAAGAATATACTTCATCTTTGGCCTAAGTTTCAAACGCAAAGAGAGCGGATTCAAAGCCTCAAATTTATGTTCCTGCGAGGTCAACCTCTTTGGGAATATGACTGCATAGAACCTCCTGTTCCGGCATCCTTGGATCTCGGCTTTCAGGAATCAATACTCTAGATCTTGGATTCAGTACTCTAGATACAGGAATCGGAAAAACTTGTCAAGGATTGGAAAAACTTGTCAAGGATATATAGATCCTTTAAATCTTCGATACTCTCTCTTTACTTGTCCGTTCTTTGTTTTAGTATTGACAGCGGTTCCAACTTTTCAAATGCCTTACAAAAAGCCGACGGGTAAACCGCGAAAAGGAGACTCCCTTGAGAATCTGCAGAAAAGATACAAGGCGCGTTCGAAAGGTTGGTGGGTTGACGAGGAAATTAAGTGCGATTGGTATATAGGGCTCGTGCCGTATAGCGACTACACTAAAGCAGAGGTTAAAGCAGAGTTTAAACATAAATTTGGCAAGGAGCCGCCGGAAAATATGTCGGTCAAGGAACAGGTAGAAAAGATTGCATTGAGCAAGCCTGATGAAACTGATGGGGACGCGAATGAGACTAGGGGAGAAGAAGAAGAGATAGTAGCAAAGCCTACTGTGGAAAAGAAGGCAAAAAGCTTTGAGGAATTCTCAAAGGAATACTTTGCGCGTAAGCGCACTGGCGCAGATGGTGATGTCCATCAAACCGATAGGGAGAATAATGGCGGCAAAACGCCAGAATCAAGTAAGGGAAAGAAGAAAGCCGGCGTAGAAGAAAAGAAAGCCGAAGAACCGCAACCGGAACCGGAACCAGAATCAAGTAAGGGAAAAAAGAAGGGTGAAGGTAAGGGGAAGGTAAAAGATGAGGACAGCGACGATGAAGATAAGGAAAAGAAGAAGAAGAGCAGGAAGGGTAAGGGAAAAGATGGTGATAGCGAAGATGAGGACAAGAGAAAGAAGAAGAAGGGTAAGGGGAAGGGAAAAGATGATGATAGCGAAGATGGTGACGGCAGTGATGACAGTGACGATAGTGACGACAGTGACGACAGTGACGACAGTGACGACAGTGACGACAGTGACGACAGTGACGACAGTGACGACAGTGACAGTGCTGAGAGTAGTGACGGCGATGGCAGTAATGACGATAATGACAGCGATGATGATTATGAAAGCGGTATGTCTGAAGATGAGGAGAGTGATGACGATAGTGAATCCGGAAAAGATGAACTTTCAGCATACAATCTCCAAAATAGCAGCAAGGGCTCTACCACACGGACACGCGCAGGAACCAAGAAGATGGCCATTCGGGTTGGAGCCAAATTTGACCCTCACGGGGAAGGAGTTGAAGTACCATCCGGAGCTGAGGTTTGGTACCTGGGATACCGCGAGATCCGGGGGAAAGGGAGGCGCTATGCCGTGGGAATCGGCAAAAGAAAGCACTATGAAAAAGCACTATACGTTTACTGTGAACCAGAGGATCTCCAGAGCTACGCAAAGCACCCAAACGCTACAGGCTTCAAAGATCTCGACAATCCTAGAAAGAACATTGGTCTTAACCGCCAGGAACAATTGTCCAAATATTCGAAGAAAAAGTTCCTCGGAATAAAGCGAATAGTTTGCAGGGGTATGGACTTTCGTAAAGAGAGTACCGACGCTATAAATCCTCTCATGATCGAATTGAGGCACAAATGGCTCAACAAGGTCATGAAGAAGAAATACGTGAGATGCGCACCGGAGGACTTTTGTGCGCAAGTGATATTCAAGAAGGTATCAAGGGGAGATGATGACTGGGAATGGGTGGAAATGTGGGTAGGTTGGTCCAGTATGATAACGTATTTCAAGAAGGACAAGGCCTACGAGCTCATCTGGCAGTGGTTTTTGAATCAACATATGTTTGCCGCGAGGCGAGGTTGGGTACCAGGCGTAACAGGAGGACGGTATAAGTATAGGCTTCCAATGAAACTGGAAAGGCTAGCGGACCAGGAAAAAATCTGCAGAAACGCGAGGAAGCTTCGCACATGGTCATACGAAAAAAAGAAAGCAGCGACGTCGCGTATTCCCGACCTCAGCGATGTGGGGCCAAATATTCCAGAGTTGGAGATATAATAACTGAGAAGGGTGTTAATCTTTGTATCTTGGATAGCAGGCCAGGCGTGCTCTCTCCGTTCCTCTGTACTAATACGAGAGTCTTACATTTAAGAATATTTCTATTGACGCTTGATCTATCCCCGATTCTTTAGTGGCCATCATACCAGTGGCGACGATCGGAACTTACGCCGCAGATGTGTCGAAAAAGCTTGCTGGATACCTGCCAAACCCAAGTGCATCGTTGAGCGCGTGACTTCTTCTCTGGCGTGGCCGTGCATATTGATCGTCATATCCAGCCAATTCCTCTGCGGGACTCTTCGGACAAAGGTGGTCAAGGCCACGAGTTCCGTCGGTGACATCGTAGCCATGGGTCGTTGCTGCATGCCACAGGAAGTCGTTCGCCGTGACAAAGGGCTCGTTGTCTTTGCACGTCATCCGAGTGCAGCAAAGACTACTTCCTTTACGTATCAGGTTGAGGTGTTGAGTTTGAAGATGGCGTCTCAGGGAGTCGACCCGGGAAAATTTCCGTTCGCAGACGATGCAAATGTCTGTTGGACATCTCATCTCATCGGCGACACTCTCGGGTGCATTCTGCTTTGGCACATCGTCACTATCACCCTTCGCAGTGGAGGCTGGTCGCTTGCCACGGCGGCTTGGCTCCGAAAGCTTGCAAAGAGCCACCAAGTCTTTGGTGGCTTGGATACGTCTGGTGAGAGCGGCTTCATCGTCGAGCGTTTCGGCGTCTGGGCCATAGAACGCGTCAACAATTCGATGTCGTTCTTCAAAGGCGTATTCTGGAACTGGGAGTTGCCAATCCTCATCGTCACTGTCCGATTCATGACCACTTGAGCCGGCGATCTTTCTATCGATCTGTTTGTCGACTTCAATTATCGGCATGACGTGGAAGTACTCGCTTCTCGTACGTTTCTCAGCCTCGTCCCTGAGCGCTTTTCTGGTCTTCGCTAACTCCTTGCCGGCTGCCTGGTGTTCCTGGAAGAGCGTTGGGTGTGAAAGCTTAGCCGCTGAGATGGTTCCGGCTAAGGAGCGCATCTCCTGGCCTAACCGGACCCTCTTTTGTTTTAGTTCCAGGATCTGCGGATCATGAGAAATGGCTTTCAGCTGACTATCACTAAGGCCGTTTGGCGCTTTAGGGTCTCGAGACCTGATCTTCCGTGCTTGTTGGTTCAAAGCATCCTGTGGCGGTCGGAGTAAAGCCACCTGTTGAAGGCCTCCTATGCAATCGCTTTGGTAATGCTGCTCAAAAACCCGACTGCCCTTTTGGCCAAGGACTCTCTTCCGCTCGGCCTCAGTATAATGCTCTATGTGAAAGTGTTAGCGGTACGATAGGTACGAAGGGCCAAAAAGAAAAATGGGTACTTGGGTCACAATAGATTGGAACTCACTATCGACTTCATTTGCAACCCAGCGTCTGATGTGGTAGTGGGTTAGGTTGTGTTCTAGCCCTACGCCTTTGCCAATGTCAACAAATGCCTCACGACTACAGCTATACGTCATGGGTAGCATTGGATCCACCTCCATTCCGGTTGCGGTCTGTGTCATGCGCCGCAGCACTGGGAGCCTGAGCTTCTCATCCTTCCAGTAAAGTGGTAGGCTCGGCAATCGCTTAGGAACTTTAAGCGTCCAAATAAGCTCTGGTGTCAATCGCTTATTCTCGAATGCCTTGTCTCGGAATGCCATGGTAACAATTTGAAGGATTGGACAGTAGGCCAGCTGCGAATCACAGTGTACAAAATATCTTGTCCTATTTTTGAGGGTTAATAAGTAAACGCCTTGGTCATGTTCCTAGAAGTGCGGGCTTACCCGTCCGCGCCCTCTGGCCTTCCCTTCAAATTCCTGAAATTAATAATCGCACAAAGGACATCTCTGCTTCCCCTATTTTTAAGGTAAAAGAGTTCGATATCCCCATAACAAATTGATTTCGGCTCATCACTAACGGAGACGTATTTGGGGAGCACGCTGGTGTAACGCCGTCTCTTAGCTCCTGGCTCTTCGCTTGGTGGAGAGGCAGGCAAGAGCACAGCGGGGCGAGTGCCGCTGAAACAGGACCATACCATAATCGCAGACTGCTGAAGCATCATGTTGCCGCATCGGATAAAGGTGGAGTGCTTCCAGAGGTACCTCAGGCAAAGGCCAAAGTCTTCAACGTCTAGAATCTCCTTTCTTCTTCTCACTTTCCTTGACACGTTACGGCCGACATGGAATTCGTACTCGAAAAACTTGCCATGCATAATCAGCTTTTGTCTGTACCGCGCTACGTTGTGTCAAGAGAAGACATACCCGAGTCATCTGCTGGATGACATAATTGTCCATCGGTTGGCAAGTGACGAGCGAGTAGAATTCGGAGAGGAAGTTCCAGTACTTTTGATACGTATCATGGGTCTTGCTTTGGGACTTCTTCGTTTGGGACTCCTTGTACCTCCAATGAAAGAAGCCAATAAAGTCTGCGGGCTTCCCTTCTCGTAGGGACTTCTCCCATGGAAGTTGCATACACTCACAATATCTGTTTATGGCCAGCCTACCCGTCAGTCTTTGGCCCTCAGTATCGCGATGTAAGGATAGCCGTACCTGTACCAATACATCTCCACAACAGTGACTGAATTAATAGTGTTTCGGCTGTAGTGAGGCGGAAGGTGCCCAAGTTGCATGTAGCGTTCTATCACCTCACGGGTCTCCTTCCGGAGGATATCCTGCTCCAAGTACTTGGCGGCATCCTGTTCGCTGGCTTGCGAGACACGTTTGCCCACCATGGCGAGGCTTGGGAGGTTCGCTGGGTCGGGCAAAGATTGCTAGGAGAGGAAGGCGGAAGGAGCGCGCGAGAGAGTTTCAACGGAATGTCGCTTGAAGAAAGAGGATGCGAAGGTGACAAGCGGACAAGCGGAGGCCGCTGGCCTGGCCGTAATACCCTTTATGCTGCCAGCCATGCAGCACAACCATCTCTTTCCGCAAGGTTCCAAATGCTTGCGACAACATGGCTGACTTGGATTTGCCGTGAGAGGGCCAGGAATGCCGGCGCGTATGGTGTATGGATGAGCGCGATATTCACACCCATGCTCAATCGCTCCAGCCGCCGCGGCAGCCGAGAGCCTTGGCGTTGGGAGGCTCACGTGTACCAATTAGAGAGTTGTGGGAATGCCTCTGAAAACCGTGTCAAAAACCTCCATTTTCGGCAGTAGATTCACAGGTACTAAGAGTTCAAAAGTTAATGGGCACTAAATTTCGTGGTTCGCTGGCCAGCTCTTTGCATCGGTTGGTGGTGATGGTGCAATGAAACCGGTTTGATCGACCCGTTGATCGTCCAAGTTCGGGCGTTCCAAGCAGGCCATTGGAAGATTTTGGCCAACTGCATGGAGGCAAAAAGGCGGCAGGCAAGTTCTGCAACGCGATGTCGCTGAGCGACTCGGTCTGGGCCTTCGCTCTTCGCAGAGGCCGTGGGGTAGGTAGAGCACTTCGAAGGCAGGCTGCGGTGGAGACGTAGCCGAGAAAATCACAACCATTCGCGCCTCTGTTTGAAGATGCCGAAGTTTGTGGTAAGGATAAGCTTAATTCTGCGATAAAGTGACTGGTCCCAGCACGAGCTGTTATGGTACCGAGCTACAGGCCACAAGCAGGACTAAACGCGGTTTGTGGCGGTCAAAAGGGGAGCGGAGCACGTTGCCGCTCGCCGAACGCCACCTGTAGCAGCAGGGTGGCGCATCCTTTCGGCAGCAGAGGTTCAGAAAGTTTGGAAGCGAAGGTTGAGGAAGCGAGAGCGATGTGCTGGCATTGTGGAGCTGACAGGCCCGGGACGTTGGACTCGTCATTCCCCTCTCCGCCGGCGGTCTGAAACATAAGCGCATGCGGGCGTGTCGATGGGACGAGGCAATGCGAAAGGTAGAACACAGTCAAGGCAATTTAGCGGGTCCGTGGCCAGTGGGCGGATGCAGGTGCAGGTGCTTGAACAGCTCAGAGGCATTAGAGGCAGTGCGCGACAGGGGCCTGCTAATTCACCTTTCACTTTTTTGAACGTGAATGGTTAGCACGCGAATTTCCGAGAGACTGCGAGACTTCGCACTCGTCTAACCCCTAAATCTACCACTCGCCCAGCTACATCTCTACCGTGCCTCGCATTTTCCCCTCAGTCTTCTTCCCTGTAATCTCTTCTTGTCCATCCTGCCTCCGTTCTGTTCACCTTCTTCACTTCGCTGCGTTGACGCCTGAAGCCTCTGCTTGCTTTGTTCCTGCCCGCTTCCACCATACAACGCGCGACACGCGATTACCAGCCCAACCCTGCCTATAGCACACACACACCTGCATTCACGGCGCCGCACTCCCTCTTCCCACGCTTGCGAATGAGCCTTTGCCTCACAATTGCCCCAAATCATCAGCGAATCTCCGAATGAACATCGTCTCTACCCAGCACAACCACAATCGCCGATTGCAGCCGCTGCTCATACGCTTTCGCCCATATCCTTGACATCAATCGGTCGCCAGGCTTGTGACATTGAGCCTCATCCATCGCAATGCCATCCTTCGCGAGATGGTTTCGGCCTCGAGATGCCGCAAAATCGAAGAAGTTCGCAGACCAGGGCGGTGGTGTCATTGCACCCCCCAAGCCTAGCTGGCAGGAAGCATGGTCCCGCAAGGAGGTGACACCAGAGGAGGTCCAAGAACTCATTCATGAGTGCACTCAAGAGATGAAATCACGAGGTGGGCCTCAATCGTCCTGAAACATACTCAACCAGCATGCCACTAACTCATCGTAGCCCTCGATATGCCTTTCCTGCTACTCCCTTTCCGTCCCGGACCAGACCCTGTGGGTTCAAAGAGCTTCATCCGGAACTTCTTTAAAATGCAGTACGAAGGAACATGGCAGGACAAATCTCGTGATGTCCAGAAAGAGCTGATGCTTATGGAACCTATTGTATGTTTGACCCGAACCCCTGTTTTTCCACCAACACTAATTAGAGGTATAGGTACTTTGCAGTATCATGAAGTGGTGTTGGAGTCGTCTGCCCGGTGGCGTAGTCACTTGGGAGACTTATGAGCTCTTCAAAGTTGGCGAAATAGGTATATTTTGGGTTGCACTCTACGTACTACTGATCTCTTTGCTTACTGTCCTTAGATTCCAACATGTCTCGGAATGCCTTCACCACGTTCATCCCCCTCACCGCTGAATCTGACGCTCGGAAGCGAATCATATTCGACTTCTTCGACCTCATGGCTGCCATCGCTGCTCGAGGAAAGACTAATGGCTTGGGCGGACGGAAGCTTTCGCGCATGGCAGGCTGGTGGGCTTTCGAACATTCAGACAATGGAAAGGGATTCGATGGAGGCTACATTTCTTGGGCAAAGTGAGTTGTGTGGCTCCAATACAAGACTCAGGTGCTAACCGTCACAGGGCTGCGGATGCCTCCAGTCACCTTTTCTTCGCATACTTGCGATCTCTTTCACCGGAGTCTGTCGGAGGTGTCAGCGGTATCTCCAAGCTTCCTCGTTCTCTTCAGGCGCTCCTCTCTCAAACCGAATACCCTCCGGAGACCCCAACTCTGATGCAGAAGCCGACCACAAAGGTTGTCATGATCGTGGACGCTGTGTCCCCGACACCGTTCGCACTGCTTAGAAGGGCTAAGAACTTTGAGTACCGGGACGATGACATTGCGCTACAGGCATTTTCCAACTATGACGATCCCGTCAAAGCACTGACTGATGAGTGTTGTCGCGTATTGAACAGAATCTCCGCTGCAAATCAGTCTGTACTGCCAGCAAATGGAGCGCCGGTTCCCGATGGCGCATGGTCACGCTTTGAAGACATGGGTTTCACCAGTCTTGCCGATACTCTGGCTAGACCGGGTGACTTAGCCAGTATGAAAGATGGATCAGGGTTGAGGTCGGCCAACTATTCAAGAGTAGATGACCTCGGTAGGCCGACCACTCCTTCATGGGCCGATTTCCTTTCATCGGGCTTCCCTAATGATCCAAATAACACTGGTGTTTTGCTACCACCAGACAAGCAGCTGCCACCACTACAGGCTGCACGTGGCCATAGCTCGCAATCCCACGTTCGCAATGGAATTCTTCACGATGAGTCATTGGAACCTGGGGAGCTCGCAAGCATCAATCGATTTGAACTCGACGAAACATTCTGGTGGGTGTGGATGACGAGTTTGGCTGGCGAGGAGACTCCAGAGAGAAAAGCAGTGTTTGGTCGTTGTGCTCTCGTTGAGACGCACATCCCTCGAGCTCCCTGGTTAGTGATCGAAGAGCAAGTCAAAGGTGCCTCACCCGATCAAGAGCAGGGAATGTATCTCGCCGAGAAGAAGAGTCGGTTCGGTTTCTCTAGACGTTCACGTATCAACCGTCGCAAAACTACGGTCAAGAAGAAGGAACCTGTTCCAGAACCTTTCGAGCGCTCCAAGAGTGGTACTCCAATGAGTCGGATTGCTCCCGAACAACAGGCCAAAGTTCAGGCAGCAGCAGCCAAATTGGCTCAAGGTAACGACCAAGCAGCTAGAGACGCCCAAAAACGCGGCCGTATGGACGACACGGTTTCGATGAAGACGAATAGTGCTCTGACACTGCAGCCCCTCATTCTAAGCGAAGCAGCTCCAGCTCTGAAGTGGACGAATGCTTACGACAATAAGGCTCTGGACAAAGATGCCCTTCGTTCTGTCTACCTCAGTGATCCTCAAGCAGGTAGAGGTCGGATGAGAGATGAGTCGTTAACACCGACGCCGAGCAATCCAAATCTAGCGTACACGAATGGATCAACAACGCCAAGGCTTGAGTCACAGCCTTTCAATCGCGAGATACCCTCGGAATCACAGCAGAACCACCACCAGGCAACAACACAGGCTCCTCTGCCTCCACTACCAGCCACACCGCCGCAGAAGTCAACTGCAACTCTAGCCTCTGAGTCTGACTTGCCGCCTGCTCCTTTCGATGAGAAGCCAAAACTTGACGCGTCTGCCCAACATCCAGCTTTCCGACAACAAGCATCTGAGCCATCTCCGGAAACATCCAAAACCCCAAGTCCTGAAGCCTCCCGGAAGTCGGTGTCACCTCACAAGTTGCAGAAGAAAACAGGTGGAGGTTTCAAAAAGCTGTTTACCAAGAAGAAAGAAACAGCTGCCAAGTCAAAGGGCCCTATTGTCGTCGGCGGAGGTCAACCTATCAAGTTGCCAAAGTCAGTTCCAATCATGGAGCGCGCTGCTTCCGTTCAGAGCCCAACGGATACCGAACCTGCTTATTCTGAAGAACCTTCTCGACCTAGCTACCAGGATGAAACCCCATCGCAGCCAGACTTTTCCAACACCGTCCACGAGCCTGTATACCGTGAACCTCTTGAGGACTCTCGCGTCAACACTGCAGAACAGAATGAAGCCAATCAGGAATTCTCACGCTTCGATCAGGGCCCACTTGACGATGTCCCTGCTTTCATACCCGAAGACGATGTAACACCATCTGAGAGGTCCCCTATACCAGATGTTCAGCACTTCATCCGTCAGTCCAATGATGTATTGCACTCTACACGCGATGAGCCTGATGAGCCGCATTTTGAAGCTCCAACGTTGGAACCGAAGCAGCAGTTGGACAACGTATCCGAAGCCTCAGATGACTACCAGCAGCCAATCGTACCTGCCAACGATCGTTGGGCGCAGATCAGGAAGAATGCCGCTGAACGCGCACAGCGTATGAGTGAGGAACAGTCGGGCCGCAGTCGAAGTCAAAGTGCGAGGACAGAGGATGGAGAGACAAGTGGAGAGGAAACAATCGAGTCCCGTGTAGCTCGTATTAAAGCCCGGGTCGCTGAGCTCACTGGTATTTCTCTCGCGAAGACTCTCGAACGACACAAGCACTAACTATCCGTAGGCAACATTGATGCCCAAAGCAATATCGGAAGTGGAACAAGGCGGTAGACTCCATTTAAGCTACCGTATGTGCAGCAATCCTGAAACCAAAGCCATCAAAACTAATCTGCTGTAGCAATCCCTTTCCCGATGATACCCCCATTTTGTATCGATCTTTCAGCCTTCGAAAACTTATAGTATGGTTCATTGATTTTAAGAACTTTCACTCCTCGAGCGACTCGAGCGAGCGATACTAATTTCCTCGGTCATTCTTTACGTCCACATGCTGCGCTACCATGCCAACATAATACGATTTTCGATACATATTCCGCCTGGCGCAAATATCAAGATACCATATCGCTTTTCGACACTTCACCTGCCATTTCACCTTCAATTGTCGTGGTTTGAGGATTAGGAGAAGTTTTGGGAGCCGAAAGGATGGATTTGCTTTGATTTGTGGCGCATTTCTCTTAATTTCAGACTGAAGTATCTCAATGTGATGGAGACAAAGTGGTAGCGTGGATTTTCAGACCAGGCTGAAAACTGTCCACTTCTCGTGCAGCTTGTAGCACCGGTCAATAAAGTCCATATATGCCACACAATAGCTTACGGAGGTAATTCGGCGTGATTCTCCGCAAGCGGTAATCTATACGGCTGTACGCGATTAGGAGTCATGCTTCCAGCCAAGCTTATAAGCACGTTGGTGGAAACCTTGCTGAGGATCGCCTTGCCATCGTCATTTACGCCCTAGTACAGCCAGGAAGTAGGAGGGGGATTACTAAAAGGTCAGCATATATAATCATACCGATTTCAACCCCAAGTCTTCTATATCAGCGAATCCACCGTGTCGAATGTTAAAGCAAAACATCTGGCAGCCATCAATTCGGTAGAAGCACACCCAGCAGAGTAAAAGCAGAGACCATGTCACTCAGGACAGCGGCCGAATCAGGTAAATTGATTCTATATGGCTTCTTCCGCTCGTCTTCCACTGCGCGACTCCGAATTGCGCTCAACCTAAAGCAAATTCCGTACGAGAAGATATCTATAAACATCTTGACCGGCAAGCATTTGGAACCTGCTTACGCTGCAATCAATCCTTCATTGACGGTGCCGACTTTGATTATACAAAACAAGGCAGATCCGAATAAAAGCACCAGCATCACTCAATCGTTTGCAGCCCTGGAGTATCTCGAAGAAGTCTTCCCAGAGCACCCATTACTACCACCACTCAAACAGCACGAAAATAGGGCGTTTGTGCGTACGTTGACCAATCTTATGGTGGCGGAAGCGCAGCCAACAACGTCCCTTCGACTCATGAACCGTGTGACTGAAATTGCTGGCAATGACGGAGCACAAGCCTGGCTCAAAGATTTCACCGTTGCAGCTCTTAAAGCATATGAGGAGGTTGCAAAGCCTGTGGCGGGAAACTACAGTGTGGGCGACCAGGTGACTATCGCAGACGTGTGCCTCGTCCCGGCGCTTTGGAACGCCGTGGAAAGATCTAAGTTAGGCCTTGACGAGTATCCTACCATCAAGCGAGTCTTTGGGAACTTGATGAAACTTGATGCCGTGCGAGAGGCAGGTTGGTGGAATCAAGAGGACTGCCCGGCTGACCTGGCGAAGACGGGCAAGGAAAGCTGGTCCAAGTATTATTAGAACAGCATCACCGGATGGAAAGTGCTATGTTAGTAGACTATGAGCTGGCAAGATGCGCCCTCTACACTCTCCAAAGCCAACGTATGCCCCTCTCTCACCACAGACGCCTCTGAGTACGACCTCATCTCCGTCTTGCAAGAACGTACGCTCGTCTCCCTCGGCTATTTTGATAGGTTGCTTCCCGTTCTGTGTTTGTTCCAGAAGACTACCTTGACTTCCGGGCTCTGTGCCGGAGATCGTGCCACTCCCAAGCAGATCACCAACATTCATGTTGCATCCCGTGCTCGTGTGATGAGCCAGCATCTGCGGAAAGCTGAACAGCAGGTTCTTCGCGCTGGTCCTAGTGACGACTCTGCCCTTCCCACTCTCACTTGTCAGCTCAACCTCGAGCCTGATATCAAAGACGTTGCGCAGCTCCTTCTCCCTCAAATACGGCAGCAAGTGATCCCTCTTGCCCTCATCCAAGCCAACCGCGCGAAACGGCTCCAGCGCATCAGCCAGCACGACCCACGGCGAGACCGATGTGGCGAAGTTCTTCGCGTTGAACGGGCCGAGCGGCACGTACTCCCACGCCTGGACGTCGCGCGCGCTCCAGTCGTTGAGCAGCACGAACCCGAACAGCCGCGCCTCTGCGTCGTCCACGCCCACCGGCTGCCCCAGCGCGTTGCCGCTCGCCACAAACGCCCCCAGCTCCAGCTCGAAGTCGAGCTTGCGGCACGGGCCGAACGTCGGCGCGGCCGCGCCCGCGGCCAGCGTCTGGCCGTTCGGCCGGCGGACGGGCGTGCCCGATGCGACGACCGACGACGCGCGCCCGTGATAGCCCACCGGCAGGTGGCGGTAGTTGGGCTGCAGGGCGAGCTGGGGGCCGCGGAACAGCATGCCGACGTTGAAGGCGTGGTGCAGGCCGGCGTAGAAGTCGGTGTAGTCGGCGATGGCCAGCGGGACGTGCGGCGTCGCCGCGGCCAGCGGCAGCAGCGCCGCCTTTTGCAGGCCGGCGTCCTGCTCCAGGAGCGCGGCGTGCGGCCCTGAGGCTGTCAGCACGGCTTGCAGATAGCGGCGGACGGCGCGGTGCGTGGGTCGGCCCAGCGCTGCGAAGCCGTTGAGCGTCTGCGCCGAGAACACGTGCTGGTGAGGTTGGATTTCGGGCAGATGTTGGAATCCACCGCCATGAGTAAATTTGGAGAGATCGAGGGCCTTGTCGCCAATGGCGATTGCGGGACGAGGCGTTGGGTTGTCTGAGGTAGAGATGATGCCGAACGGGATGTTGTTTAGAGAAAATGGAGAATCTTCCGAAATGGGAATCCACGATGCCATTGCTGCAGATCTGTTAGACGGTTAACGAAATACTTTTGATAGGAATGTTTAAAGATTCAAAGACTTTTACAGCCAAAAGGGAATACGGGAATTTTAACAGTGGTTTAACAGATGGATGTTCATTGAGTTTCCGAGAGCTTAGAGGAACGCAGCGGAACATGTTCCGCACACTTCGAATCAACGAACTAGACAGTGGCTTTGCGTGAGCAGAAATTCTTCATTAATTTTCGTAAATAAATAATTATTTACACCCACTGCCGGTGACGCTCAGCAATTCTATCAAAGTCATGTCTGGCTGCTGTATGATATCGTGGTGGTGACGGACCAAATTCTGATTCTAGTTCGACCTCTTCATAGCTGATCTCCACACTTTTGTTGATTCCGTCGCCGCTATATAATTTATCTTCGCTTGAAGGCGTTTCTCCACGAGCTTGTCCTGGTTCCATGTACCTTGGTGGTGCACCAGAGGCCGATACTGTAGTTACATTGGTGGCTTTATCAGGTCGGAAATGCAGTCTAGAAGAGCCTCGTTTCGACTTTCTGCTCAGATGTGACAGTCTACCGTGCTGAGAAGGTGGAGCTGAACCTCCCTGACTTCCTCTACTCCTCCAGCCTGGTCCTTTCAGGACCAATTGCAGCAGTGGCCGTAGCGTTGCGACACAGCCCGCAGTGATGCCAATGCCAGGCTCGACTGTTGACCAGATTGCGATGTCGACGGTGTCATATAAGAAGTCACTTACGTGAAGAAGATTGGAAATTGACGGTATTCGAACAATCGTTGCTGTGCTCCCGCTACAAAATGTTAGTAATAGCTCGAATTTCAAGTGCAAGACAGTGCATACATTGCAGCGAACGCAAGGAGGATAGCAACCATAATTTTCTGCCTCCTGGCCATTTCAAGATCCCAAACAATAAAGATAGGCAAAATTCCAAAGGTCCAGTCGGCGAGCGAGTTGATGACAGATGCAGCATACGTCGTAGCGACGATGACGGTGGGAGTCATGCAATATTTCGTCCCAGCGCCATGAGTCCACCACGCAGAAACTGGATGACATTGGAAAAGCGCAATGAAGAAATAAGCTGTGCCAAACATGGCCGCACCGACGATGATGATTCGGATGATCCAGATATGTACCTTCTGGACCGAGACTCGTAGCAAAAAGAAACCAATGGCGATTTTCAACAAGCTGGCAGCCAAGATGTAGAACAGTTCGCAGAGAAACCAGAACTGAGAGGAATTAGCCTGAACTTCGGCAAGCATACATTTCCGCAAGATCGCACCTTCAATGCTGTACGTGCATGCTGCGGTGTGAGTTGGTCCATGTGTTTACCTGTCCCATACATCACGCCTCCCAATTGACAAACGATGTATGCAGTGAACAGTAGCTGCCGAGGTTAGTATATGTACCCATCGAAGGTACAGCCTTGACGTACCTGCGTTGCAAGCATCATCCAGTCATCGTAGCCAAAGGACTTCAGCATACCAACCCTCACATAGCATCTCATGGCCATAGTAAGCCATGTCAACGAAATAAACAGCACGGCAACAGCCAGGACCTGGTTGCTGCGGTCTTCCATTGTTAATCGAGTTAAGCCTAGACACGTGGAGAGAGACAAAGAGCAGCGCTCTCAAAAGCTCTGCGATGTCATGACCCAAATTTCATGTATGTTTGGACTCGGGGACCGAGGGCCTCTCGATGTATATTAGACAAGAAAAAGGATCATCTGGATGCGGCCAGAAGCAATGCTCTGGAGCTCATTATTGGGCCCATTTGCACTCAGATGGACGTTTTCCCAAAGCATACTCTGGCCAGAGCATGGGGACGAATCGGAGCATTTTGGCCAGGGCCACTCAGGCACAGAGCGGTGCCTACAAGGAATACTGTGCTTTCACAGCGCAGGGTGCTGAAGCCCCTCTCGGAGCAGCGACGTCGTATGGTAAGCGCGTTTCATGGACCTGGCAAGTCTCGCAGGCGTGGAGGGGACGAAAGAGGTGGCTATGCCGGAGAGGTTGATGAAGCTTGGCGCGTCGTTGAACGTTGACAGGCGCAAGGGGCGCGGCTAGGCGGGAGCGAAGACGGCCCTCGCCGCCACCACCGAAAGATCAAAAACATTGACAGAATCAAAAAGGACTCCACTCGACGACGGAAGCCCATGCCCTGGCTCTCCATTGGACCCTCGCCAAAGCCATCCTATGTGCTTTTGATGGCGGAATCCGCACTCGAGCACCAGTACTTCGATACCTCTCCCGTTGCCAAGCTTCACACACCAACCCTCCTGAGTGGCAATCGTCCCGTTGTAGCATCACTTCGGAATTGTCTGGCGAATTCTGGCTTCCTCTCCGCTTCACTGGTCGCCACACCACATTAGCACGTCCCCAATCACCTGGTAATATGCAGATGCTCCTTGAAGGCACGGAATGCACCTGGAAGACACGGAATGCAACGGCTTACTGCTCAATGCTTTCCCCCAGTCTTTAATCAAGATGTGACAGAGCTAACATAATATGCAATTTTTCACTTCGTAATGCTCTGTTGCCGGCTTATATGATTCAAATGGCGTATCTTGCCCTGCTCTTAGCCGTGGAGTTAGAATTCAATCCTTGAACTTCAGGGGCTTAATGGAAAAAGGCACCCGATGGACCAGCCGATCGCCCACCAGTCAATTACCCTCGCCAAATGTGAATTTCAGACATTGAAATGTGTAATTGCTACAGGGAAGGAGGATTGACAGTCCTCGGAAATCTCAGGTGATGCGCCAAACCTTGCCTGAACCGTGAAACCGAAAAGGAAAATGTACGCACGAGTGGGGTTGTCGACATTTACACGTCGTCATCACTATCCTCCCCCAGTAATTCCCCTTCATCATTGTCCACGCTCGTGTACTCTCCTCTTCCCCGCGCGAATGATCTCCTCGAAGTGTACGGGATGGTGCCGTAGCCTCCGCCGAACCTCGCACGCAGAGTCCTCCAGACGGAGCCGACGACCAAAGGAATAGCACCGAGCACCGCCACCACCGCCGATATGGCAGCGATGGGCCAGGATATCCAGGGGCTCTGGCCCGGCGAAGAGTCGCCCAGCCTGATGCGCCCGAACTTGCCGTCCCAGTTGCGCCAGACCCAGTACCCAACGGCGGCGGCGGCAGCAATGGGCACAACGATGGCGAAGAACAGCGCCGCTCCCGACATGCCCTTCTTCTCCTTGTATTCATCCTCGTGTCCCGGGCATGGGTGCGACGGCGCCGCGTACTCCATTTCCTTGCCGCCGGAACACGTCGAGATGGGGATCTTGCGATATCCCGTCGGATCGTAATACTCGAAGGCATTTGGGTCCGCTCTGCACTGATCGAGAGGGTTGGCAGGTTCAAGACCTTTGACAAGTACACAAGAGCCGTCCTGCTGCCTCTCGAAGTTGTAGTCGCATTCGAAATCCTGCCGTGTGCAAGAGCAGTTGCGGGCAATGTCGTGGAGCTTGTCGATCATTGGGCCATTATAGCATTTGCGGTCGGTCTTCTTGCGGTAGTATCGCGAAACATGGCCGAACAAGCAATCCTTCTCTTCTTGCTTGAGTGGGTGTGCCGGCGTCCACAGATAGTAGTCGCTGTCATCGCTCTCGGGACTTGCCTTGTCAAGGTTGCATTGTTGGTTTGTGAGGCCGCTGAAGTCAAGGTTGAAGGTCGTCAACTTCATGCCTTCCTTAGCCCAGAGGAGAAAGTTTCGGGAATTGTCGCTCGGTACTGTGGAAATCTTCTCCACCAAAACTTGAGCACCATTAAACTCCTTTCGAAGCCAGGTGTCACCTTCGTCCAGGGAGTACAAAACGTCGTTGGTTGGAGTATCCTTCTGTACCAACACGATGATTGAACCTTGGTCTCCATACTCCCACATGTAAGTACCTTTCATGATGTGTTTCCAAGTGAGACCTCCATCTCTCGTGAGGAAGGTGTCGCCTTCATTGTATTCCCCAAGGAATTCGCCAACATTTCCGACACCAACCATTAGTCCAACAGCAGAGGGCGATGAATATGTGTCTCTTGGATCGCTTCGCTCGGTGTAGCCATGGAGGTGCAGAGAGCATGTCGCGAGAGCAGTACCATTGCAGAATGACTTTCCATCACGATCCTTGTCAGGTGGTGGAAGATAGGTCCAATCTGAGCCATCGTCATGGGTGATCATTGACTTCAGCTTCTTGCGTCCTCCGTTATCCACTTCAGCCCTGTTGGCGATAATGTTCACCACTGCAACGCCCTCCAGACCTTGCATCTTTTCGAAATCGACGTAGCCTCGAGAGTCTCGGTTGACAAGATCAATGGTGAGGACGTAGTTCGTACCGTTCGAATTGCTCTTCAGAATGCTTCCATATTCCCGACCCTTAATCGGTTGAACCGTTACATGTAAGAACACCGCATTTGTCGAACTGTCCAACACCGTGTATGCAGTCTCGTGGGTGACCTCAAAGTTTGGTGGCCAAGCCGCGTGCGCAAACGTTTTGCCGTCTATTGAAGTTTGCGCTTGAAGATACCTGTTATCTTCTCCTGCCTTCGCTGCAACGACGATGAATTCCGCCATCGAAGCAAAGTTGACGACGTTGTCGAAATGGACTTCTTTGTGATTGAAATCATCCTCAGTTGAAAGAAGTTGAAGAGGACGGCTCTTATCCTCATCCTGGTACTGCTCGCAATAGATGAGCTCTTCACTCTTCGAGCGTCCTTCGCGGTACATAAATTGACATTTCTGTACCCAACGAAGAAGGGTGGTCCAATCCTCGCCGTTTTTGCGGGAAACATGAGCAACATCGTGGCACTCGCGGGCGTCTGGATCGCCGCGACAATCTGCAGCTCCCGTCCAGAGGATCCAATCGGACTCGTGTTGATGGAAGCTCATGATTTGCTGCATATGTAAGTTTGGTGGATTCGGTGCTTCGAAATGGTGCATGACTTTCCCACGATCTTCGGAGTACCAGACTTTGTTAGACGGAGTGATGAAATAAACGTAGTCGTTGTTGTAGCGATGAGGATAAACGGCAACAACTTCATCCTCAACGGCTTGCTTCCAAGTTTTGCCATGATCAGAGGAGATATAAGCCTCTCCTCTGTCCGTGAGGAACACCACCGTTTCATCGTTACCTCGAGCCCTGTGGTCTCTTTCAAGATAGAACATTTCGATAAACTTACGGCCTGGGAAAGCCGTCACTTCGACAGTAATCTCGCCGCTTTCAGGAGCTTCGAAAACTTCACGACATGATCGGTCAATTGGATCATCCTTTTGAGGCCCGGAAGTGCGCTTGCAGTCGTTACCAGGAATTAATCGGTAACCGGAGCTGCTCTTAAAAGTTCCTTCTGGACTGTGGCATTGGCCTTCCGTATCAAGTAGACGGCCGACCAGCTCGCAGCCTTGACCCTCATCGCTAGGTTTAAAGTTGTAGTCACATTCAAAGTCGGCATCCGTGCACTCGCATATTTCGGAGCTGGGGAAGTTGTCCTTGAAGTTCTGTGTGATGACACAATCCGCGTCGGCCTTTCGTCTTGTAAAGAATTGCTTGTGACCCATAAGGCAGTCGGGTTCACCGTTCTCGTCCAGACGAGCATACCACTTCTCAAAGTCGTCATTGCCGCACTCTCGTTCGTGGAGACCTTCAAAATTGATAGAGAAGACAAGGAATTGCTCACCCTTGGTGGCGATCATGACAAATTTTAGGCTCGTCGCATCACCCATGGTTGTCAGTTCATAAGGTCTGATGCCCTTCTCTGGTAGTTCGACAGAAATCCAGTCCTTTCCATGATTGAGCGAATAGAAGATCTCGTCCGTTTCAGTATCTGGAACCGTCATGAGAACAGCTCCTCGATCCCCAATCTCATACTTTTGAGGACCTTTCAGCGACGTCGCACGCCAGGTTAGTCCAGCATCATCGGATACGTATAAGTTGCTTTTGCCAAAGAGTCCAAGGTATTCGCCAGTATTTCCGTTGCCCATGACAATGCCCGGCGCGGCGCTTGAGAAAATCCGACCGCTGTTTCTCTGTTCCGTCACAGAATGAAGATGGAGCTGGTCGTTTCCCACGTGAATATTCTCCCAGGTTCTACCGTCATCATAACTGATGACAGTCTTGATGTTCTTCCTCAACATGCCGAGGGAAGCTTCAACATCTTTAGCATTTTCAACAATGTTTACCATTACAATGCCTTGAATGTTCTGGACTTTCTCGAAGTCCACAAGGCCAAATCGATTGCGATTGGTATCCATGATGTTCCTCGAAAAGTATGTTCCGTTGGAATTGCTAGTAAATAGCACCCCAATATCGGCGGTTCTGTGGTTCTGCACGTCCACCTGGAGACTATAGTTGGTTGACTCCAGGATTGTATAAGCGTCTTCTTCAATCCTGTGCTCTCCGAATTCCGCTCGATGCCAAGTGTCTGTGTCCATTGTGACATAAAGTGCGAGTTCTCTGGAATTCTCGGCTTTGGCGGCAGCAACGATGAACCCCTTCACGGGAGCGAAATTTGTCATGCCTTGAACAGTCCGACCGCTGGACATTTTTGGTTCATTTTCAGTGTCGAAGTAGTCGTCAGTTGTCACGATCTTGTAGTCCTTTACGTATGGAGAATATCTGCCCTCGACGATACAAATCACACGCTTCTCGTCGAGACCTGGATCGCCCGTTGTGAACAGCTCTTGATCCTTGGCCCACCTGCAGTGCTTTCTGCGCTCATGCAATGTCTCCATTGAGTTGAAACCATCCGTTGTGTAGTAGGAGGAACCGATGCAAGTGAAGAAGTCGCAGCTCTCTTGACCATGGAAAAGAATGCGATGATTATCGCTGGCGTGAAAACTTAAAGGATCATTGGATGACGGGTGTTCTGCAGTCTCGAATTCATGCCATTCTTCACCTTTATCGAAGGTTATCCAATGCCTTTTGTTCTTGCCCAGCGCCACAGCTGTATTCTGGTCGAATTGATGCGGAAAGACTGCATAAGGCTCGCCCTTGGTCAGGGCTTCGATCGCTGTCCAGTCTTTGCCCGAGTTCGTCGACCTGGAGACGATGCCGTGCTCTTGATCCACCAGGAAGGCAACCTCGGAACCACTGAAGAAAAATAGGTTGACAGGTGGACCGTCGAATGGAGTAAACGAGATATCGGGCTGATCCTTCTTGGCGAAGACAGCAACCGATGCAAGCACTAGTGTGCCTAGTAACCGTGGTAATCGCATGTTGGATGCTTGTGAATATGATGGTGAAGGTGAAAGATGCCTAGGAGCGCGAGGCTACGGAGTATACGGAGTGGGAGTGGTAAGATTGGGTTTGGAGACCGACACGCCAAGCGTGCGGACAGAATGAGAGATGGTCAGATTAGAAGGTAGTGTGAGATGAAGGTATCAAGGAATACAAAGAATGCGAAGGTTGTTCAAAGAGGAGTGGTGGCGAGCCATGCGCTCAAGATGTTGAAACGTAACGCGGCTTCGAAGATCTCCTGGTTGGCCTGGACTTTTGGCGGACCGCGCACTTGCAAGTTGGCCGACCAACTCCAACTAGCCCGCATGTGGCAGCGAGCTGAAAGCCACATCTGCACAGCCTTACTGTGAATCATTATCCCCGAAACCCGCACCGAAAGCTACATGTACCTTATTGCATTCTCCGCGTTCAGTCAAGGTAATAATGATCCTACTTTGGCATATGTGATGAAGAAGGTCTTGGAGGCTCTGTAAATAATATCCACGCTCCTGCGATTCTGACAGCTTTCCATCCATGTCAGCTGCGTCCTCGCACTGGCTGCATCGATATGCGAATGGCTTCCATGCTTGGAAGGAAGAGCGAGGACATTCTGTATCATTCAGGCGCCCACTTGGGCTAGTTGAAGGCTCCTTTGACAGAGATGGTGTTTACTTCGGAGGCCGAGCAGATCTTCATTCCATATTAAACTTGGAGTTCCGAACGTCAGAGGCGCCTCTCAGCTTGAGACGAAGAATATTACTTGCCTGGACCAACTTGAGGGTGCAACATGTGCTTCTTGGAGCCTCTGTCCGTACAGATACTGAAAATGGCCTCCGATCCTTTCAAGTTCATGTTCCACAGACAGCTCAAATTGCGATAGACGAGACTTTACGCAACGTGACCTTCTTAGAAGACGATTACCCGAATGTAGAATTCGACCCTTTCTACGAGCATATCATGAGTACAGGACGAACCATCACCGTATCCAAAAGTGTCTCACGATTGTTTGTCTTACCTTTGCGGCGAATCAGCGGACAGACTTTCGAGCTGACACTGATTCAAATTGCCGCACATCTCGTTCTCGATGGAATGACGAGTTACAGTTGGAGTTCTCATTTCCTTCATCTGCTGAATCAGAGCGAAAGTGAGCTTCTGGCTCAGATTGAAACTTGCACGAAGTCCGAGAAAGTCCGAAATCTGCTGCCACCTGCTCAAGAGGATCTCTACCCCGTCGTACCTGGCAACGTCGCCCGCCAACGTTGGTTCTGGGCTATCATGCGCATCCTGCGACACGTCAAGAAGCCTATACAGGCAGGCTTCGTAAATCCAATCCGAAGAATAGACCAGCGTTCACCCAACCTCCCACTGCCGGCAAAATTTCCCACGGCGCTCGACTACTCACCGCAATACCAACCGCCATTGGAGACTGGCTCAATTATCTTGACGTTATCGCTTGCTGCTGCGCAGAGGCTGAGGTCGCTATCACGTTCTGCCGGAACCAGCATAGGAGCGGGTTGCTTTGCTCTTGTAGGGCTAGCGATGATGGCCCTAGAAACCGAGCTGCACCCGCACGTCTCTCTGTCAGAACGCAAACCTTTCGTTGCAAGCTTCCCGCTCAACCCACGGCCATTTTTTAACTACAACGGTCCCGCTGACTCCTGTATGCTTGCATTCAGCGAAGGTATTGTGCTTCCTTGGCTTCCGGTCGATCTAGACATAGAAGGCCGTTTCAAGATACTTTGTCGAAGGGCGCACGAGGGCCTGAAAAGCTATCAGAAAAGACTCAGAGACCCGGTCGAAGGCCTTGACCCACATAGCCCACTGAGACTGATTGCGAACGGATATTTAGGGGCAATGGAGAGATCAGGTATAGATGTACAGGGAGCTTACGCTGCACATTCAGCCGCAGGGCTAGCGACTTGCGGTGTAAGTTCTGTCGGAAGTGTTAAGGCATTTCTGCATACGGGGATGTATCCCCTTGAAAAGCACACGGACAAAAGTTTCGTTGCGGATTTCAAGGCGGTAAGACATGGAGTAAGGGCGAGAGAAAATGAGTTTCTTGTTGGCTGTGCCGGATACGGCGACGGAATGCTGCATTTTGGAGTATCTTACGATGCTACGGCAATGGACGAGGTGATGGTCAGCCGCTGGCAGGAAATGATGATGTCTATTCTGGAACCTGAACAGCAACCTAAGCTATAGCGCTGCTAGATGACTTCTAATCGACATTTCTCTCCTAGTCCTTTGGACTTCTACCGTTTCTGTACTGCCATAACCGACTGAAGTCCTTCACTTTCGGTAGTTCGTTTTCGCCCAACAATGAAAATGACCGATCTATTGGTGAAATAGGGCTGTTCACGTCCCCAACGTAGCCTAAAGTACTCCCAGTCCTCTTGAGTCCGCGATGTAAAAAAAAGTCTTCGAGTTCTCCCCTTCCGCACTCGCTCAGATCCTCAATCTTGATATTTACCTCCATCTCCATAAAGTCATTCGTTTCTGCACATCGTCCGTCGGCGTCAAGCGGGAACATTTCGTAGAGATAATGTTGATTGAGAAGATGACCGCTCTTGGGACTGAGGAATAGTCTTCCCATGAAACGATTTGCCATTCCAATGTAATTGATCACGCCAAATTGGCTAACGAAATCTCCTGCGTGCGCGTAGTGCTCGATGTGTCCAATAGCCATCGTGTGGTGTTCTTGATTGAAACCTTGGTCCTCTGGCGTGCCTTTCGATCGAACAGGGTTGTTGAAGTGATTGGCAGCACTTTGCAGTCAGCATTGAGATGCAAACTCATTAACGAGATCCTTACCTGGCAAAAGCGTAGACTTCCAATTTCCCCATGCAATCTTGCGGCATCTCGTCAAGAAGCCAGTCGATTATCAATCCACCTTCTATGCCTCCTTGGCTGTGCAAAATGAAGACAATCTTTTTAATATCGTCCCTCAAGAGAGCTTCTTTGATTGCAACGTACGCCTCGCGAATATCTCGAGTAGAGTAGCAGAAATTGCGCTGAACAAGGCATTCTATCAAGTCGAAGATGATTCCTGCTGTTGGGTTGTGGATACCATGAACTCGACGACCAAAGGTAAGCGAGAGTCGGTCGATGTTACTCTGCAACCATGCCTGGCCGACGGACACACCATTGAGGTAAATCCAGAACTCGTCGTTGTATTTGTCGGAGACTACAATGTCGCTGCTTGGTTCAAGTCGCAGATGATTGCCGTTGATTATCATGCATACTGCTTGATTACACAAGCAGAATCCGAGCACATACACCAAGGCCAGCCACACTGGCACCAGGAAAAGGAAGAATAGCGATATCAGGAATCCAAGTTGCGCAATGAATAGAATGGCATGGATCGTTATCGCGACGAGATTTGGACAGGATGGGTATAGCTCATCAAAGCGGTTGGCAGCCTTGCCAAGTCGTACTGGTCTGAATATGCCTGGAATTGATTTCCATGTCTGCAATAGCAGTATGGCATCGCTGAGAAAAAGTCTGAAGGGATCGCCATTCCACGCAATGGGAGTTTGAGAAGACCTTCCAACCTGCGATGGGAGAAACTGGACACCCATATGTGAAAAATTGTAGATGAACGGCTAGTAATATGGTAGAACACAAAGGAAAAGACTTCGAGGAGATATTTGGTCTTGCAATACAGTGCGATAAGGCAAGGACTGTCGTCATACCCTACTTATACGAACAGCCGTGTTCAGCTACAAGCATCCACCAACCTGTGTAACTCAGCAAAGCTGAGCAAAACCCCGGTGAGAGAGGTAAAGGCTTCATTTCAAATGGATAGATTGGCAGACCTCAAGGGGGGGGCCAAATTTTGGATGACGCCGATGATTGGTTCATTTTGTGCCACACGCTGAAGGAGGCTGAGAGGCTGATCGGCTGACCGCCTCATTCGTGTCCTGTGCGCAGGAGACTCAGGCGTGCCGCAAGCATGTGGTTTAAGGCCCTTCAGCTTCCTCTGGGGTTTATGTTGTGTCATGGTCAGAAAACGTAGATGGACAGCTTAGTGCAGATCGAAGACTCTACGAGAAGGTGGAACCTGCAAGCCCTTCGTTGAGCTAGCTTTCAAGAGTCAAAAGCATCGCTTGACGTCTAGGACACTGGAAAACGAACTCAATCGGCAGAGAACAGGAAGGACACTTGACACTTCGACCGAGTTCCTTCAGCCACTTAGCATCAAAATCGAAGTTGGTCAAAGAACGCGCGGTGGTACGAAGAAAACAAGACAGGGGAATGGTCAATGATGGGTGTTTGGATTTTGTGTAATCTACCTTTACAACCACCTCCACTATGAGAAGCTTTCCGAACTCCTACAAGACATCAGATAGACTTAAATATATACAGCTCTGTCGCCGCCTCGCCTCTCTTTCTTGAAACCTAAAGGCGCTTGAGATGCGTTCACTTAGCAGCGACAATGCCTGCACACGGTTATTGACGGTTCTGGTCATCTAAGTGAGCAAACTTACGTTCTATATCCCTCACACTCTGGTCAAGAATTTGCTTCAAAACCTTGGGGTCCTCCAATTCCTTCTCGATCTTGGCAATGATGGAATCTGCAAGTTCACGCTGCTGTCGTTGCTTGACTTGGCCCTCATAGCGGACCCATGAGTCCAGAACAGCCTTTGCTTCGTTCGCGAGGGCGGTTTTCTGCTCAAGTTCATAGGCTTGGGCTTCCAGTTGGGCAGTTTCCTGCGTTTCAATTAGAAACAATCGTCCAAGTTCGGAATGGGCAATAGCTGCGCACTTTTGAGACCTCGAAGAGAGTCTTTGTGATGTCAACCACACCAGCGAGTTGCTTTACGTTATCTATGCGGTCCTTGACAGCTTGCGTATGGTTCTGTCGGGCTGTGTTGAGAATGTTCAGCATCTTGTCTGCCTGAGCCTGAGCGTACGCGGCGAATGGAGGACCGCCATATTTGTAGATGGCCCAAAAGACAGTCAAAATTGAAAACGCAACGATGCTTTCCTCATTGACGACGTAGATTTCATTGCTGATAGCGGCAATCGAGAGGCCGGCGCCGGCGGAGAGAATAGCGGTCTTCGAGATCAAGTTACTGCCGGGAAGCGCATCTAGAATCGACTGCGCTGTCTTTTTGGGATCCTTTTCAGGCACATTCGATTGATAGCGGACCGTGTTGACTTGTGAGGAGACGGCCGGGAGAGCTCTGGGAAGGATGGAGGAACGCAGTCTGGCAGCACCTGTATTTCATCAGTATCGGGCTCAATTGCACCAATCACCTCATTCAATTGAATTCACATACCCACTACGGTCCTTGCGAGGCGCGATGCCATGGCTGCGGATGGATTTTGGGAGTAGAGAGGATGGAGAGAGGTTGTGGTTGTTGAAGCTCTGTAGTTTCCGAAAGGTTGCGAAAAGTCTTGGCACGATAACTCCGATTTTCAACATCCGACGATGGAGCAATTAAAGCAAAAGTTCGCCTTCACTGCGAGAGAGCTAGATTCTCCACGAAATGCCTTTACTACATCTCCCTGCCGCTGGTAAAAAGCGGAAACGCAAAGATGAACCTATTTCTTCCACCACTGCGACAAGATTAAGCAAAGCCTCCAAACCCTCCATCAAACTGAACGAAAGCAGAGCCGAAGAAATTCTTGCGATCGAGAATGAAGTTATAGACTCTCGAAAACACTACAATAGCATTGCAAATCTTTTGTCAATTGCCAGAACATATAAGGAACAGCCGAAAAATGCGAATCTGGCCGTCATCGCTTTATGCCGCGTATTCTGCAGGCTCCGTGCCCGTGGCGATCTTGAAAAGGGCAAGCACTATTCAGAAGCAGAGACAGTTATGGTTAAATGGCTGGAGGAACGCCAAAACGACTTCCTATCAGTGCTGGCCGTACAACTTCGCGGGAAAAATAAGAATGCCCAGGTGACGGCGCTAAGGCTTTGGATGCAACTGGTTAAGGAAGAGGTCGGGAGCAAAGAGTCGGCGTGGACTAAAGGATCATTCGCAAAACTTATTCCTATCCTCTTACTCGAGTACGATGCGACAGAAGTAGCACGAGACAACTTCATACAGGAGTATCTTCACAAGTTTCGGGATGTTCAGTTCTACACTTTGGAATTGATCAAAGAATCAGCCCCGTCTTCATGCAGCAAAGACGCTATATCAAGTTGTTTGGACATACTTTTCGAGCTACCGGAGGTAGGCTCGAGCGAAGAAAGCACAGAATTCTACGCTTCTAGACCGGAAGTGGAAAAGAGCCGACCGTCCCAAACCAACGCTCTCAAGAAACGTGCCCAAGAAGCATGGCTCTGCATCTTGCGCTCCAATCTCGAGCCAGAGCAGGTAAAGGGGATTCTATCGAATCTGGTTCACGACATATTACCGTGGTTCAACAATGTAGAACGACTTGCAGATTTCTTGACCGATGCATACAACACCGGTGGGTCGACGTCGCTTCTCGCATTGTCAGGCGTCTTCCACCTCATTCAGGAGAGGAACCTTGATTATCCTTCATTCTACCAGAAGCTGTATTCTCTCTTGGATGACGGCATCTTGCACTCAAAATATCGATCTCGCTTTTTCCGATTGCTGAACATCTTCATGTCCTCGACGCATCTCCCTGCGGCTTTAGTTGCAAGTTTCATTAAACGGCTCTCCAGGCTTGCTCTCAGTGCGCCACCCGCGGCAATTGTAGCTGTCGTGCCCTGGATCTACAACATGTTCAAACGACATCCGCAATGCACTTTCATGATCCATCGCGTGACCGCCACCCTGGAAGAGAAGAACGATATCACGGAGCATGGATTCGACGATCCTTTCGACATGGAAGAGTCGGATCCGATGCAAACCAATGCGATAGATAGCAGCATTTGGGAGATTGAGACACTGCAGTCGCACTATCACCCAAATGTGGCTATGTTGGCGAAGATTATCTCAGAGCAGTTCACGAAGCAGTCATATAATCTGGATGACTTTCTCGATTATTCTTATGCTACATTGATCGATGCCGAGTTGGAGAAAGGGATGAAGAAGGTACCAGTTATAGAGTATCAAATCCCGAAGAAGGTATTCACGACGGAAGAGGATGGTCTGAACAACCTGGGGGAGCTGATGACTGATGCTAGCTGGTCCCCAGCCGAGTAAACGTACGTAGTAATGAACATTGTATCGTCACGTCTCAAGATTCTATGAAATTGCAGGGCGGAGAAGGTCCTAATGGCCGAGGCACGACTTCCGAACCGGTAAATAGCGGCTCCCTCACTAAATTTAGGGGCCATACCACCTATTTTTTTTAGTGGGTTCTGACCAGGTACCAAAATCTGAGGAATTATATCCAGTCATTTCGATAATGAAAAAAAAGTGTATGACGAGAGTGGGATTCGAACCCACGCGGATTTCTCCACTTGAATACGTCTAAGCTTTGCTCAGAAAGTAATTTACTTGCTACGAATTATTAGCCACGAGATTCACGAGGTCCAGAGCCACTCACAGTCAAGCACCTTAACCGCTCGGTCATCTCGCCAGAAATTTTAATTTTTTCCGCAGAGCTTTTGAATAAATGTCTAAGAACTCGATATCATTAACAAGCCAGTGGTTAGAGCGACTACAAGAACATACGTCGTCAATGTGGACCGTTTGAACATAATCTGCAAATAGAACATGGCTTGATTGTATATCTAATGCATGGTTTGTGACATCGCGTGTTTGTCACAACTAAGACGTGCAGAATGCTCACTCAAGGGCTCTTAAACTCCAGGCACCTTACAATGCTTTAAGAATCCGAAGTCGTCAATGCACCATATGGGCGGCATAGAACTCTGGGTGCTGGTCTTGAATCATGGATGTGACGCGCTCAACCTCTTCAGCAAGCGCCTGCACATTAGCATCCCACTTACGAAGCTCTCGTCCCACAACCGCATCACCGTGCCCAGTCTTCTTCTCTTCACTGCCCTCTCCTTCGAAGAAGATAACACGGTCGATCTGGTCAATGTAACCTGCCAAACGGCCCTGTTCGATCATTCTGGATGCACGTACTTCAGCCTTGTCTGAATCCACATCCAAAAGGACACCGAGTTCGTCAATGCCGATATTGCTGTATAGTTTCGAAGCACCCAGAAGATTGTGTTCCAAAACAGCCTTACTCAACACGGTAGAACCGTCTGATGTAGTGGCTTTTTGATGATCCTGAAGCTTCTCAGAGAAGGCCTTCACTTCTTCTGGTGACAGCAATCGATCGAGGAAAATCTTCTCCAAGATGCCGTACTCCTCGACCTGAATCGCTCGGTCATCCTTGTAGATTTTTGCTAGCATTCTCCCTCGTTGTGGTCCTGCAGGAGCAAGCACTGCACAGATTATGGCCTGGCTCAGACACTGCAATCGTTCCTCTTCTTCCACGATGGCTTCCTGGCTGATTCCGTAGTACGCCGCGCTGGCGTCTAAGAAGTTCCTTTGCGCATCCAAGATCCTTGCTCGACTTAGAGCATAATGTACCTTCGTCTCCTTATTTTGGACCTCGTGTAGGATTGTCTTTATCCTGTTAAGATAGGAGCTCGCGTTTAAAGAGTCGCCATCTTCTAGATAGCATCGAACTATTCGCATCCATAGTTGTGCTTTGTCGTCTGCTGTGACACTACGCTGCTGAGAGTCCAAAGTTACTGTCTGGAGTAATTTTGCAGCGCCGCTAAAATCTTCTTGTGCAATGTAAGACTCCGCGAGTATCTCCTTGATTGCTGAGTCTTGTTCCTCGAAGGAGACGACTTTGGGTTGGAGGAGCTCGAGTACGCGTTGGCCGACCTCGATTTTGACTTCCGGATCCTCGATCGTCTTAAAGCGCTCCACAAAGGCGGAAAGGAGAGGACGTGAGGTGACGATACTGAGCGATTCGCCCAATAAAGACTCGATATATGCGATCAAATTCGAAGCCAGGTTGTCGGCATAGTTTGAAAGGATATTGCTTAACAGTTCATTGTAGCCTTGCGGTTTCTGTGCCGGCTGTGCCACTTCCAGCTGTTGTAGACCTTTTGCAACCTCGGCGGATGCAGCTGCTCCAGTTGCCATGGTTTCAGGACCTAGATGGATTGCATATATCGAAGATGACATGCATTCAGGAATTCCGGAGTATAAAGAAGGTGGGTGGGCAGCGAGGTGCTGCAGACTACGGCGAAACCACAAGCTCAGATATCGATACGATAAAATGAAAGTAAAAGCTCCAGGTCTTGGCAACCTATTAGGCCGTCCGCAGCGACAGCATGACGCTGTTTTCGGACAACACACGGCAATCTACCTCCACCGAATCTAGGTATCTGTCAAAACTCAAGCGGAGAAGGTACCACCTGGCAGATTCCTTCTCAATCCTAAGAGTTTCTGACGGTGTCATTCTTCTCGTCTCGATTCTCCAGGTCAACCAACCTCCGCGACTTTTCCACACGCGACCTCAGCATGGCAGCGCACCTGAATGGCTTTAAGTCTGAAGAGGACGTCAAGATCAAGCCCGATCCCGCAATGGACTCACCCGGAACCTTCGAGGATGACGAGGACGATGACACAGGCGAAATCGCATTCCCCAAGGTCAAGCTACCGGATGGATGGCTTCTACGCATACCGAAGGAGCTCTGGGAAGGGCTAGAAGCACTGAATGACGACGATCCTGTCACACTAGGTGATATCAAGATATGGAAGATGCCAAATGGAAGTGAGAAGGCGCGCTTGGAAGTGAAGAAGGGCCTGGATGGCTTCAACCTGATCCCAAAAGACTACGACCTCGCGTATCAACCCAAACCAATCAATACGTTCTCCTTTACTGAGAAGAATCTTCCTGGTTTTAAACCAAATGCTTTCGGTCACGGCCGTCTAGATCGTCCGAAGCCAGCAGATAGAAATGGGTCGCCATACAGGATCGATAAAACGCGCCCAAGAGGACCTAAGACAATACCCAAACATACTAGCTACGTCGGCAAACCAAAGAAGGAAGCTTTCGCTACTCCTCGCGAGACGGACGAGTGGCATCGCATTCAGGCGGAGAAACTGAGGTTGGAAGAGGGAGCCAAGGCAAGCAAACCGCAAATGGATATCAAAGAAGTCAACGCAGTCGAGACCGCCACCCGAAAAGCATTCTCCACGTTTGTCGTCACCGATGGCAAGAAGAAAGCTCGACCACAAGAGAACAAAGCAACTCGCATTGCCGAAGACGTGTTGCTGGATATGCTGGCTGCCGCTTTCAAAGAATATAAATACTGGTCAATGACTGCTTTACGTCAACGTACCAAACAGCCGGAAGCTTGGCTCAAGGAGGTACTTTCGAAAGTAGCTACGCGCATCGACACCGGACCAGTGGCTGGCAATTGGATGTTGAAGCCAGACGCGGCTAGAATCATGAAGATGGTCAACGAGTCGGACATTGTTAAGGATGAGAAGTCAGCCAAGCAAGAGGACGTCGCCCCTATCAAATTGGAGAATGTGGATACCGATATGGACGACGTCGGTGACAACGATGACGACGACGACGATGTTGAATTTGAGAATGCGTTGGATGATGATATGGTCGTTTGAAATCACCCACCAAAGTTCATTGACGATGAACTTCGATTCAGCCGCCACGGTTCTCATGGCTGAGATATAGGCCACTAGCAAAGCCGCTATCCCAAATGAACCAATAATAGCATAGTTTCTTAAGAAACTCATGCTAATGGCCAATAGTTCTACGAGACGAAGCAACAAATCGACGGTGTCTGTAGACTGATGTTTGAAATCTGGTGTTGAACAGTCATCCTATGTCCCAGGCCATCGTTCACACAGACGGCGAACTCAAAACAAAGTTTACGAGTTAATATCAACAAGGTCGGAAAAGCCAGGGGTTTGCAGCAATAATCTGGTTCTGCGGAATGTATCGATTGTTTAGAGCATTCGATCAGCTTCCAGATGACATTCACGCTGGTGGACCACAGATTAATTTGAAGGGATGAGATTACTCCTTCAACACCATAGAAAGAGTGTTCTATAACAAATACTACGTCTCTAATTGCTAAGAACCTCAGTCCCAGTCTTCAGTCCATGCTAAAGCAATTCGATTTGAGCCCAGGCACCTCACTCTACTTCCATTCAAAGTAATTTTGATCGATCAATATAAACATTCTTCCCGAACGACGGGTTCTCTGAACAGTATCTCTCACTACCTGCTGCAATCCGTTATCCGTTGGTATTGACGTTTGAGTTCATAGGACGTTTGGAAGTTCGGTAACCAGTTAAACCTTTCGCCGGCAAGGCATCGAGCTCTCGTTCAGCCTGATCTCAATTTGCGAACGATTGATTTCCGAGAGGTTGGGTTACAAAGGCAAGGCTGCCATTCGGGCTGCGGAGACATGCATGCAACGGGCTTCCATGAGTCCCATGGCAGTTCATCGTGGCATACATGCAGTGTGCCTGCATCAGAAAGATAGAAGCGGGTTTCAGACGGTCGATTGGTATCCATGAGTCTAGCTTTTGACAGCAATTTGGACCCATCCGGCTGTTCGGGTTCGCTTAGACCGTCTGTTGAATACTCTCACCGGTGAACGCAAGGACGCAACTTTGTTTGCATCCCCAATCGCGGCATTGCGGCCCAGAAACGGCTGAGACGACCATGGCCATGTCAGAATAATGACTTCTCTTCCGAATAGACGAATGATATTAAGCAAAGCTTCATTTTCCAAACCATATTTTTCTATTTGTTAAGCACGCCCCGCAATTAGGCCGCATCTTTTCGACAAGAGACACAAAGCGCAAGATGTTTCCCGGCTTTGCTCCACAATCAAAGTCATCCGGTCCCGAAGATGCTGGTATCTCAATCTCGCTCATCCAGGCAGCAATAGTTTGATCTCTTTTTGGCGCAAGGTTGGGCTGAAAGTTACGCCCCGTACCTCTGTAGAGCATTACAGTCTGTGCACGCCTCGCGAAGTGCTTGGTTAGGCTGGGATTTGCATGCAGCAACGACCAATATCCATGGCTTAGGCGTTTTTCCCAAAGAGTACATCGCTATCTTTTCCTAGTGAAAATGCGCGTCATCGCCTCATGAATCTCAGCCCAAAGCTAGATGTAAGATGTCAGTCGTAAGCACCAAATATTGGCGCCTGAGTCGGTCACGGACGGAGGTGCTAACGGGAATCGGCTGGCTGATGGTCAAAGACGAAGCCGGGAGAACAGCCTCTAGTTTGCGTAACAGACGAACAACGTGAGCAGTGCCATGGCCCTGGGGCAAAGTACTGAGGTCGCCATTCAGCCCTCTGTATTACCTGGCGCTGCGCTAGGTGCCCAGGGCTCGCGATAAGCCCAGCCCAGCGCCAATCGCCCGTAGCTTTTGCGCTCTGGCCGGAGATTCTGACATGGAGAATGGCAACAGTGGACGACAAACTCAGATGATGTTCCTTGCTAATGACAGGACTTGGAGAAGTACGTTGAGGGGGACGGTCTTGAGAGTCCTGAGCTCCGGATAACCTTCCCGCTTAGGCGGACGACACATATTGGCCCCGAGCTGTAAGCGACAGTGTGGAACGACTAGCTTTGGATTCAACATTGAACTGATGCCACTGAAACCACCGACGATCAAGACATTCATCATACCTCCCGCTGAGACATGTTGGGCTCTCGCTCCAGGCTAGACGACGGAAGTCTCGCACAACGCTCAGGGGAGAAATTTGCTGAAGAATGCCATTGTTGGACGCCTCAGTGCCGATAAATTTTCGCCCTGAAAGAGAGCTCTCGCGTACAGAGTCACACTCGCAGGCCCGCAGCATGGGAGCAGAAGTCAGTGGCCACGCCATGCATGGTTATGCGAGCTCCGATTTGCGGGATGCGTGCTGGTCACAACCTGTCGACATCTTCTGGGAACGGAACGGCCCTCTCCAGTGCTTCCCTTCCCTTCCCGCCGCCCGCCGCGCCCGCCGCTTAATGCGGCCGCGGAAGGGTAACTCTTCTCGCACCGTCAGCCCGTCACTGCCAGCTAGACACTTCACTCTGATCATCAGTCCGTTGGCCCGCAAAACGGAAGCGATGAGGGTGGGGAGCCCTTCAACGGCACCATCTCTTCGTCTCCCGTCTTCCCCGTGGCTTCGTAGGCTCTCGTCCCCTCGGTTGTGCGACGGCCGTCACGCGCTCGGGCTGCTGGGCGAACTGGCAATGTCGCTATGCCTCACGATGCCTCACGTTTGTAGAGGTTGTTTGGGTGGTGAGCAACCGCTTGGCAAAGTGGCCATGGCTGGATCTGGTGGTTTCAAGCGGCGACCGGCCCTTCTTTGCAGCTCATGCCATGGGGCTTCCGGCGGCGCAAACTGCGATTCACGGAGGACGCAGGCAAGCTGCAGAAGGCGAGGAGTGATTGGATTTGAAGCCCCGTCCGGCACTGACGGGAGATGCATTGAGACCCAAGCTAGTCGCCCACTCAGGGCATCGAATGGGACTTTTTGTAGGCGTGGAGGAGAATCCTTTTGGAGTGTCTGGCCTGTTTTTTCCCTCCCACACCCTTCCAATGCAGGCGCATCCCCCACCCCGTTGTCTCTTCGGTTGTTCACATACAAAGCATGCATTGCCCAGTCTCACGTCTCGCCACTCCATCCTCAATCTCCATCGCAGTCGTCAATCTTATCCTCCTTTGCCCTTGTCCCGCCGACCGTGTACCGGCTGTAGTATTTTAATCCCAGCATTACATTTCTGTATACCGGGACCGCCTGGCTTTCCTGTAACAGGCATCGACTAGCGACGCTTCGCCCGATTTAGCGCTGCACACCGCTTGAAAGGCTCAGACGACGCCAATCCACCCACAACGGGCCCGCTCCAAGTACCGTAAATCAAAGCAATGGCGTTTCGCTCGTCGCTTGATTTTCATCGTTCTTCCTCACAACTGTCCGTTGATCGCAAACCCTCGGCTTCTTTCGACGACCTGGAATCGCTGGATAGCTCGATGCTGGACTCGGCCATGGTCTCGCCTACTACCGCCCACCGGCGAGATTCCTTCAGCACCAACAACGCACCGTACTTCTCACCGCAGAGCAATATTTGGGATGATGACTTCCCCAATTCCGCCGGCACGATACCGGAACGGCATTTCAGCATGTCGGCCCACCCGTTCCAAGAGCAATCCAACAATCCATTCCGTGTCGATTCGGCATCATTTGCTCAGAACTCTTCGCCATGGCCAATGCCAGATCGTTCTGACGACTCACGAACGCCAGTAGCTCAAACTGGGTTTGGATTTACTGGCGAATTCGATGTACCATCTGCCTTCCAGGACGTCGGTTCTGGCGGTGCTGCTTTTGGAGGAATGCATGTGCAGAACAATGTTCAGCCGAGCGCTGTCTTTCCTCCTGCACCTGCATTGTTTGAGCCTTCTCCCACCGACAACAAGGACTGGATGTCTCTCGCCGAACAGACGGTTGAGCCACGACATATTCCGAAACGGATGCGGAATGAGTCGCCTCCGCGGTCCTTCTCGCCGTTCCACAAGCGTGACGGTAACGGCATCAGGAAGAAGACTGCCCGCTTCGACATTCCTCCCGATCGGAGCTTGAACAACATTGACGAACTCATCGCCAACTGCGAAGATGAAGCCGAACTCAGAGAACTGAAGACGCAGAAGCGCCTCCTACGCAACAGACAAGCCGCGTATGATCCTCCCAAATCCCTGCTCGATAAATTGGTTCATTGGTCCATGTTATCTGCTTTGGTTATTGGTCCCCAATGCTAACACTCAGGCTTAGTCTTGACTCTCGACAACGCAAGAAGCAACACGCCGAAGATCTTCAGAACCAAAACAACATAAAGGCCGAACACATCAACCACCTCAAGGAAGAAATTCGGTCGCGCGCCGTTCAGGTCCAAAACTATGAACGCGAAAAAGAACAAATTCTTCGGACCAATGCTGACCTCTCCCGCCGACTCGAACAACTCATCATGGATAAAGAAAATATGGTTCGTGATCATACTTTGGAGACTGGCGAACTGCGTAAACGAATCACTATCCTTACTGAGCGCTTGAACGAGTCCGGCATGAACACTTCATCCAACTCTTCTGCCGGCGAATTTGTTGACTTCGCTGCTGACATGGACAACCTTACGATGGGTAATGAGTGGGATGACTACAACTTCATCAACGATTTGAATGGAGATGGCGACATGACTCCTGCTCAAAACCAAACCACCCTCATCGTTGCACCACGCAAGAAGGATGCTGTCGATAGTGAGCAACCTGTAGCTTCTGGGCTCCTCCTGATGCTCTTGCTATGTGGTGCTTTCGTTGCAAGTCGATCGTCCGGGTCATCACCACCACCAAACATACGCATGCCCGACGACGTTCGCGAAGCTTCGGTGACCATTTTGGAAACGGTCTTCAAGGATGCTGGTGTTACGCCGTCTCAGAGCGCCGCGAGCAATGCTGTTGTCGCGCTCGAGCCTGGTCCATCCGGCACCGCTTGGCCTAAGGCCACCCTACTGTCGAACACGGGATTCAATGCTGTCGCATCGGCTTCAACTCTTGATACCTTCGCTAGTCAACTCATCGCACCGACGAAGGAACAAGAAGCTGAGCAGGCATTCTCGATGTCCGCTCAACAATACAACAGCGTCACCAACACCGAATTCACGCGCAATGTCTACGGCTCCAGCGACGAGGACAGCCCATTGACGCCACAAAGCAGTCAATCGGGTGTCCATCGCCGCAACCTAGCCGAGACGCTTAAAGCAATGCGTGATGAAGCAAAGGGTCGGTCCGCTGCCGAAGTTTACACGCGGAGCCTCTTGTGGGATCGCATTCCCACCGAGGTTGTTCACGAATTCAAGCGAATGGTTGAGGAGAGCAATGCGCTTGACGCTGCAAGTGCTGGAGGTGGATAGAGCGAAACGAAGTTACGAGTATGAACCTGCGCCATGACGGCATTTTTCTTAACAATCACGATCAATGTTTTTAGATTGATGATCTGATGAGCGATTGGACACCATCGTGACGATACCATGTCACGATATGGGCATTTTTCTCTGATTTTGTGCTTTCTTTGGTTTGGGCTGCATTTGGCATGAATCATTTCACGACGAGTGGTCAACTACGCCGAGCATTTACAAGGTGTTTCGGATTCAGTGGAGCACGAGGATTGGCTTATCTGGATAGGCTTGGAATTTCCTTGGAACTGACTGCTCGAATGAAGAGCATGGCATGCTGGATTTCCTCATTCCAACCCTTTTGCGATTGCTGCAGAAACCAAGGGCGGGTGGCATGTTCGCGTTTTCCAGATTGTATGTATGGTTCTGAGCGAAGAGAAACGAACGAACGCCTTTCTACGAACGACCTAACGAGGACTACGGACCTAGAACGATCTCCATGACCCCTTTAACGTACATATCACGCCCTCAACGACTATAGGTTCGCAAAGGTCGATATATTGGACGAGAGCATAGGATTTCAACAACCGCTGGTTTCATCGGTGACGAATCATCTCAGTTGGAATTGGACCGTCTTGATCTCATTGGACATGGCTTTGGCCATTGGAATTTCCATTCCATCTCGTTTTATCAGCTGAACCTTCTGTTTGCCTTCCTAAGGGGACAGACATTGGTATTCTGTATGTACTCACGCCACCATCACACCGGGCGACGATGGAGATGACAAGGCATGTGTGATGAGGCTCAGCTAGATACATATCTTTCTCTATACAAGGAAGGTACCATTGAAGAAAACGTCCTTGCGTCTTCCAGGCCAACCAAGCAGAGTTTGAGACATTGATCGTGTGTTCAACGGCCCTGTCTTGGATGGATACAATCTCTCCAATCTTGCCTGTCAGCCGAGCAGATCATGACAATCGTATCACCTGCGGTTCAAACGAGCTGTAACCCCACGCCTTTCAAAATGCTACCCAATCCCGCATTTACGACTTCTGCGGCCCTCCGTATTTGTCCTTCCAAATCCTACACGATGGTAAGTAAGTAAACAAGGCCTGCGATTGGCTGGTTGTGGAGGGAAGGCGAGAAACCAGAGCCGGGCGATTGACAAATCTCGATCGAAGGAACAGGCAAAACAAAACAAATAAAAGACAACGCGACACAAAAAAATGCACTCCGCAATCGGCAGCAGCAAGGAAATGGTTCGTGACCCAGCTCATCGCAATGTCAGGCAGCGCACATGATGGGTTTGTGCTGTGGCGCGGCCACAGGTGGCCTGCCACGTGTAACGAGGTTGGCGAACTGTCTGCGTCTACTCCGGGAGGGCCACAGCGTGAGCGGGCCGTAAAGTGGGATTGTACATGCGGGTCGCCATTGGGGCTTGCGTAACTAGTTCTCGGAGGGTACAAGCGTGTCGTGATGATCGTAAGCGATGGTGTTGAAATGGAGCGCTGAGAGCCTATGATCTGGGCTTGGCGGTCGTGGATGAGACGGGTCGGTGGTTTTTGCTGCAGATGCAGGATTTGATCGGCTGTCGGCGGCTGGCGAGATTCCTGGCGAAGGACGAGGTTCAAAAATTATCGAAAATCAAGCATGATGATTCGTATAGCGACGGAATAATTGTGGACGATGAACAGAATCGACCGACTGGGGCACTTTGGCTGTAAAGCTGATAGGAGATAGAGTACGGAAATACGCAGACTTACCAGCTGTTGCCCAATGTCTTGCTTCCTCTCTCTTCAGCAAGGCGTAAGTACTGTGCAGCTTTGAACTGCACGGCGCGTGTTCGTGGTCAGCCTAGGAAATTGATGCCCAAAATGCGAGGCTGGTGAATGCAGGTGGAGTTCATGCACGAAACAATAAACCATCAGACTTTGGAGCCTTATTCCTCGTATCCTAGACATCTCTGACCATTGCGAGATCTGAGGAGGCAGAAAAGAGAAAAGTCGGGTGGACATGCATGAGGAGGCAAAAAGACTTTGGCATCAATACGTACCTTGTCCTTCTTGCACCCAAAGCCTTCCAGATAGCACCAGGCCGCTTCGTTCATGGCGTCAGTATCTCCAAGATTTGCCGCCGTCTCGTAGTACTGCTTGGCAGCGAATGGGTCCTTCTTTACTCCCCATCCATTGCGGAAGCAGTTGGCAAGCTCGAAGATTGCCAAAGTGAGTTCTCCTTTTGCAGCACCGCCCTTCTTCATGCCTGCTGAAAGAGCGAGCGACTCGATTTCTGCGCTGTTTGATGCTGCATATGATAGATATGTTACGGCCAACTCTTCATTCTTCGCGCATCCCCAACCGTGCCTGAGAGCGAGACCGTAGAGAACCTGACTGAGTGCATTATTTTCTCCCTGCGGATCCGCCAGCCTTCCAAACATTGCCGTGGATTGTGCAAGGTCGCCTTCCTCATGCAATCGAATGGCTTCTTGAATGTCATCGTCGTCCTTCTTATTCGACACGCTGACTGATGTACTTATTGCACCACTTGGCTCTGCCTTTTCCTCATGATTTGCGCCTCCGCTTCTTGGACTAGCAATGCTATTACCTCTAGCAAGTAGTGTCGCTCTCTTCTCCCATTCCGCTTCCTCTTCCACATTGCTCGCAACTCCTCCTTCGATCTCGGGCAGGTCCGTCGGTATATTGACTGAGGTGGTCGAGGCTGATCGAGAGCGAGACCCGAGATGTAGACGTTCTGAGAGTTTTTTGTCAGCCCTCGGTCGTTCCTTATCTGAGGCGCTCGATCTTTCTGAAGCACCAGACAGTCCTCTTAATCGGCCGCGCCTCTTGGGAGAAGGGGATTGGGGAGGAAGACGATTCTCATCCGGAAAGATAGGCGGGCTTATTATTTCTTCCGTATTCGTCGTGGTCCGTAGGAAGGTGATCTCTGGGATGGGATTGGAATCTTCCAACAAGGGAGGCTCTGCTTGTCCTGAACCGGCTGCCTCAATCGCATCCTTCTTCCTGAGCAGGTCTCGAAGGGGCATTATAGTGATGGCTAGGAGTTGTAGGACGAATAACGCGGTCAAGAGCTCTACGTAATATGTACAGAAGCACCGGAGGTCCCAGAAGGCCCTCTAGGTAAGGGATTTGATGTTAATGAAGGAAGGCGCGCCATTGTTTAGCCAAGGAGGTGCCGTTTTTTTTTTTGGCGGCGGTGCTCAGCCTCGTACTCAGGTGCGGGTTGGTACTCCGTAGTCTGTGTGAAATGAAGCGTGGGGCAAATGCACTCCCAAATTTGGCAATCAGCCCTTTTAAAAACAGTCGCAACGGCGGTTGCACAGAAGATTGATGGAAACTGAACAATTGAGGTTGATCATCGCTAGAGTAACACTACCAAAACATGCTGTGTGATATTCCTTACTTCCGTTTAAACGCCACATATGATCGGCATGTTATCGAAGGAAGGCATGTAATCGCATAGCTTTGCATTGTACATCTATTGCACTACCAATTAAGTCTTTCTTTTCTTTCTGTTTCTTATTCTTTCTTTGCTCTCTGTAGCATCATGAACGTGGTAATGGTATGGGCGATATCCAGCCCATGCTCCAAAGCGAGCAACGGCCAGCCTTGGAGCTGATATATGCTGGTGGATCATCCGGACTATGAAGAGAAACCATCACTCCAAACTCCTTCCGTAATGCTAGGGTATACCGGTGCCATCTCAGAGTAACGCCAGCGCGGGACCGGCTACCAACCACCGGTAATAACTGAGAGGATGGATGTTAAGGAAATTGGCGAGCCGGAGGCTTACTGAGTCTTCAGAGCTGCACAAAGTCAAGTTGTTGCTCGAACTCATTGTCCGTGTCGTATCCCAATGGCAGAAGAAGCTCTTCATCGACATAGTCAGAGTCGACATCTTCTCCGTCCAGTTCAGAAGAGTCATAATCGCTGCTGAGATCTGGAAGATCGCCATCAGTTAGGTTCTTTGCTGTTGTAACACTTGAGATCTTGCGAAGTTGCGCCGCTCGATCCACATGGGGAAGTCGACAATCTTTGCGGTGGCAGATACCTGTGTTAGCATGTTCAGGGCATTCATAAACATGGCGCCGTTGGCAGTCTGCCCCTCGCTCGCAATAGCCCGTCTTTGCGAATGAAGAGCAAACAAGCACCGCAGGTTTGTATTTCACGTGCATATAGCGGCAATCATTGTTCGTGCAGTTGCCGCGTTGGAAGTAAAGGCAGGCGGGGGTACGGTGGGCAGTGAGCTCGTGAGAGAGGTCACAATGTTCTCCGTTGGGGCAGAAACCTTTCTGTAGGTATTCCTTGCAGATGGCGACTTTGTCGGGATCATGTGTAAATCGACAACGGGGACCGTCGGTGCAAGAGCCTAAAATAGCATGTGTGAGGCTGCAATCTAAAGCGACATTGAGTAAGGGAGCTCATAAGATATTTACCAGTAGCGGTGAACTTGGCACAAAGTTTCTTCGACTTGTTTCCCGCTTCACGGGACCTGTCAGAGATTAGGAGATGCTCCTCACCCAGTCCATGTTGATGATACTTTTGAAGTTTAAGCACGGCTGATCGAAAATAATTTCCGGTCTTGCTCCTTCTGAATGTGACGCCGGCAATCTTTGTGAATTTGGGGATTGATTGAACTTCGTCCCCTTGATCTAATCACGTTATTGGGGTGTTCTGTACGAGGGTCAAGACTCACATACCTGGTATGCGGACCAACTTGCCGCCGCCGTTTGTAACTCGAAAGAGGACGCCGTTGATGGAAATGTCGTGACAGGTTGAAGATGATGACACTTGCTGAGCTTCTGGACTATCGATAGCGAATACACTGTTCAAACGCGTTCGTTCCCTAGCATCGCGCTCTAAGTGACGCTTTTCATTTTCGTCCGTGACCATCTTTAGGTCAGAGGCTTGTCGGTCGTAAACAGATTTACTAATAAGTTGATGTGAGCCTCCTGAGTTCTTCATGACCCAAGAGCCATCACCAGGTGGATCGTGATTCTGTTCATCTGTTATATGATCGTTCGGCAGACCTCGACCATCGGAAGCTAGAGTGCCTCGATACTGCGATCGGCCTCGTCCATGACCACGTCTGAGGCCGAGACCACGACCCCGCGGCACATAGTATGGCGATCTTCGATAAGACCTTGGAGAATAATGTGCTGATTGAGGACTAGGGTGATTGGAGGCTGCGATCCGGCCTTGAAATCGTCAGCGTCACCTGAACTGAGAAACTGCCTTTGTGATTGAATCTTACTCTCGAGCTCTAGTATCCGAGCTTGAAGTTGGGCCTCCTCACACATGGTGGTATCTCTTGAAGCCGCTGCTCAACAACGTTTGCTGTAAAGGAGGAAAATAGCTGACGAAAGTGAGAAAGAACAATGGCGAGGATAAGGCGGCAAATGTGATAAAGTCGAGATTGCGCTTAGTCATTGGTGTTTACGGAGGTACGGAGATGCGCGTCAAAAGTTTTGCCCAGGCATCAAGGCATCGACAGCTTTGTGCCTTACCAGCGTCCCTAAAAGAATAGGGGTAGGGCCCCGTAATTAGTGAGACCTCGCCATTCTTAGGGCGTCACTCCACTAATGTAGCCGCGGCTGTCTGTTGATGCCTGAAAAATATTTATTGATGCCTGAGCAAGACTCTTGACGCGAATCTCCGTAACTACGGAGTACACGTGATGTGTGATAACAGCTACCCTTTTTGCAATCAGACAACCAAATCTACTCAAAACAAGGCGAGCTCACCTATATCTGCTAATTGACAGTAGTTACTACAATTAGAACATGTCAGAATATACGAATACGAGATTAATTTCAGACATTCTGTCTGCTAACGAGACAAGCCTGCGGTGTCCAACAATACTCCCAATGTTGCCTTGATATGCATGGCCCAATTCAAGAACTTTCCATTCAAATGGGATAAAAGTCTTGTCGTTCTCACTCGCAAGGGCACGCAGGTATCATTTTCCATTCGCAAGATATTCCTCTAAGGGTAAGCCCGGGAAGGACTCAAACGAGACACTCCTCGTTACATATTCCCCTCCTATGATCAATCCCATTTTTACTCTAATGCGCAATGACACTGAAAAGGACATAAATCAATCCCTTCTTCTTCATATGTAACTTTCATCCGTTACCAGGTTTTCACTTTCCTTGTGCTTGCCTTGTTTGTTATGTCATCGGTCATTCAACCTATGAAGGAAGATAATGCCTTTCTTTAGCCGGATCAATCGTCAAACACTGGCAGCAGAAGATTATAGCCCGATGAATGACGAAGAGACGGAACAACTCTATCTGGAGGACGATGGTCGTGAGAAACCAGAAGGCCTCTACCCAGTGGACCAAGTGCTTCGCCGAACAATTCGAAATCTTAAAATATTGATTGGATTCCTCGTCGGGGTTATATTTCTTTGGACCGCGCTGAATGTACAACATTTCTTAAAGAGGCAGAACAGGGAAGAGGCCTGGCAAGTCGATTCTCCTGTGCCTTTGAGTATGTCGACCTCATCTGTCTAAGTGGGCCCTCCGCCATTGACCTATTACAGTTGGCTTCGAAGAGGTCGTCTTCAACGAAAACCCAATCTACGCAGCACGGCCAGATCTCCAGTCGAACAGAGCTTGGGACAAGCTCTTGCCTGTAAAGCCATGGGAAGTCCCTATAGCCAATATGAGAACTGACAATACGGTAGCCTGGCCGCGGATACGTCTTCGTTTCAAACTGGGAAGATTACCCACTTCAACCTGGTGAAGAAACTCCCTATGGCATGATATACAGCGTCGCACTCTTCCATCAGATGCACTGTCTGGGTCAGCTCCGGCGATTCACCTGGATGTTCTTGGACGCAGTTATCAAGAACGACACGGAACTGACAGCAAAGATCAAGCATATGTTCACGGATCTGGATCACAGTTACCATCTACACCATTGCTTTGACTACTTGCGGCAGACCATCGCGTGTGCGGGCGACATGAGCTTGGAGTGGCCACGGACAGAACCTGATGGCAGACGATTTGCAGTGGACGGCTGGGGAATTCCTCACCGGTGTAAGAATTGGGTGCAGATCATGGAGTACATGAATAATAACTATTTCAACATGTCAGGAGTCGATCAGATTGCACCTCTGAGCGGCTCGTCTGGAGGTTAATCTAGGCTATATCATTCCGAGAATAGGGAATCTAGCTAGGCACCTTTTGAGCGGATACCGTCAATACCTTTCATTCAAAACCAGTACTTTGCCCAAATGCTCCAAGCACGCTACGTCGGCTTTTTCCAATCACGCTCCTCTTCAGTTCCTCTTTCCTCTTGCGTTCCGCAGCTTCCACAATCTTTCTCCTCTCAGCTTCCCTTGCCTGGTAGTGGATACTACTCTTCTTGCTGCCGCCCATCCGAACACCAGTCTCGGTCGTAGGAGTTGTCGTACCACTTGACGAGCTTGAAGTAGAAGACAGAGTCGTTGCTCGTCGGAGCAAGCTGGGGACTTTGAAAACCAATGCCGAATTTAAGGCTGGTGCATGGAAAGCCATGGGTCCATCAGGTTTCTCTTCGTCGTTATTGCGCGTCACGATTGACAATCTGTTGACCACTGAAGCGCGAACTATTCCTAGGGCTTGACGACTTTCCTCAGGCCCATCGACATCCATTTCATCTTCATCCTCAAAATCTGAGTCGACATGCTGTGAGTCGGGAACGATTGAGTCCTCTGTAAGGAATGACAAGGATTCTCGAATCTCTATCAGGGTGGTTGGTCGAGACAATGAAGTAGCAGTAGCAGTGCGCCTGTTAACCATCCTTGAGGTGTCAGCTATCGCGGTGGTAGTCTTAGACCCACTCTGCTCCCCGTCTTTTCCATACAAGGCGTCTTCGCCGGAAGACACTTTAGTATCTTCAGCCACTTGAGAATCCGGGACTGAATCAACAAGCATGTTGCCGTCATCAAGGAAGTCGTGCTCATCTTCTTCATTTCGATCCTCAATTGCGCGCAGAAATGCCATCTTCTTCGGGTTTTCAGCAATTTTGCCAATGTTCTCATCCTCTAGAAGCGCCTTTCGCATTCTCGCGAATTCAAGCTGCTTTCGTCGACGACGTTCCTCAGCGACGTTATCTTCATCTTCCGAGAGATCGTCGAAATTGGCACCACGTTTCCGGCGAAGCGCGCCCGTCGCGATGTCCTTGTATAACTTGTCGATTGCCTTTTCATCCGCGGCTCGTTCTTTGTCTCTAAGTGGATGTTAGCCCATGCAAGAATAATGGCAAATAGAGTCTTACGCAAAGAGTTGAGCAAGCTTGCTCTTGTTCACGTCCACGTGACTATCATCCATCATCTCTCGAATCTCCTCTTCGGCTTCGCTGTCGGTCTCTTCATCACTGGCGCCACCAAGTCCAGCATACTCATCTTCAGACTCTTCAGCTTGTTCCTCAACGATATTCCTTGCCGCGCTCTTGTTCTTGTCAAAATCGTCCGTAGGAGGTGGCCTCTTTGCGGCTTTGAAGAGGACATCGAATGCAGTGGTTGAGAGTTGGAAGTCCTGCGCTCGAACCTCCTCATCTCCCTCCGTAGCATCTTCCGCGAGATCAGTCGATGCTTCCGTTCGTCGATGTAAACGACCTCGCCTTTGGACGATTGGACTCTCTTCCGGAAGCACTACGGTCTCCACGGTTGATTGAGGCACGGCAGTCAGAAGAGCAGGAGTACGGGATAGATCGAAACCAGCGTCTTGGGTGGGCTCAGGCACCTCGGAAAGCTTGGTTGGAGATATCGTTCCAGGCGCTTGGCTAGGAAATTGAGAGAAGCCATAGTCAATCGTCTGCGGCAAACTGTCCTCTTGTGCGTCTGTTGCGGCTTTGTGTTGGCTGTCTTGTATCAAAACTTCGGAGTTCTTCCGAACGCGGAAATTTTCTGGTTCTGGAAGCGTTGCCATGGGTATTTGTCGAAGTAATGCCAAAGAATCTTGTTCTACACCCAGAGTTTGAGACGGCTCTTCTTGGGAATCTAGATCCGCCATGGTCCCCGCAAACATCTGTGTTAACCCCAGAGAACGAACTAGTGGCGTTTTGAAGCCAAAGGCTGCCGCTGCACTGCTCTGTGCCGGTTGAGGTGTTTTCAACTGCTCAACGGTTTGGATTGTGGGTTCAGTCTCTTCGTCTTCATCATCGTCCTCCTCAACCACGTTTCGCCTTCGGGCTTTCGTTGAGCGGAGAGCTTTCGCTTCGGATTGGACTTCATCCCTCCCTTGGTATGATGAGATTCGCGCAGTACCCTCACTTTGATCATCAGTGTCGGCGACATCTTCATCCTCGTCGTCTTCTCCGGCAGCATCATCAATCATAGGGTTCCCTTTTTCCATGCTCAGATCCCCGTCATTCTCCTCATCGTCATCTTCACCTATGATGTTCTCTTCTTCCTCCGATCCGGAGACTTCTAGTTCATTTCCATCCTCCATTTCCTTATCACTCTCCTCATACTCCCCATCGTCTTCATCGTCACTATCCTCAAAGCCCTCTGCACCAGGTTGGCCTTCTTTCTCAGCTGCTTTCTTCTCACGTTTGGCAATTTCCATGGCTTCTTGCCTAGCCTTCTCAAGAAGACTTTCAAGTTCAAGCTGCTCCTTCTCTCTCTCTTCTTCAGTCTGAATGATGACACCCTTAGCTCGCAGCTGCGCAATTCTCTCTTGCTTTTCCTGTAATGCTTGGTCTCTTGCTCGTCTCTGCAGCTGCAATTGTAGCTCCGTAGGCGTCAGAGATTTCCGTCCCTTTCGTGCGTCCTTCGATGGTGATGTGAGATGCGCAAGAGCGCGAAGATTCAGTAAAGAATGAGATTCTGACTTCTTTGCAGATGGAAGCTTATCAAACACGGCAAAACGCGGCTTGTTGACAATCTCGATATCTTCATCAGAGTCGCTAATGTTGCTAGTGTTTGGAGGAGGGCGAATGCGATATCTTTTTGGCTGTCCATTGGTCCTGCGGTCCACAACTGCTGTCTTCTGAGCAGTCTGTTGCTGTATGCGAGGTTTCACTTTGTCAGCGTTGACCATCGGTTGAGACATGACATCTTCCAGTGTTGGCAGCTCTGTATCCCCATCATCCCCAAGTGTAATATCCAGATCGGGGGGAGGAATTGGAATAGATACGGGCTTTTTCTGGGAGCTCGCAACACTTGGAGGGCTTGATGGTGGTGTGTCTTTCACTTTCTGACCCTCTGCATCGGATGAGATCAATGCACCTGACATGACGTACTCGTCGTCTGTGTGTGCCACTACTTCTTCACGCGGAGACCCGTCTTGTCTGTAATTGAACCTTTTGAAGAGATCTTGGGTTGTGAACTTCCTCTTTACCATAGCCTGATGCGTGAGTTGCTGGTTTCGAGCAAGACGTTGTGTCTCGCGGTTCATTTCTTCCAGAGCCTTCTTGCTCGCCTTTCGTGCTGGGCGTGATTGCTGTGTGAGGCGTTTTCTATTTTCCCGGTCCTCCTCATCATCAACTTCTTCAGAGAGAATCTTGCCGAGTTCTTCAACTTCCTTCGAAAGCTTTTCCGCCGCTCGCTGCCGCGCGTCCTCGGCAGCGTGCTTCACCGCCTGTTCGCGAGCAAGCCTTTCGGCCCTCTTTTTGGCAACAAGGGCCTGAAAGCGTTCGTTTGCAATATGAAGCGACGGTAACATGTCTGAATCGGAGTCTGAGCCACCAGCAGGATCATGGCGGTTGCGAAGAGGCGATGATATTTGAACAGGAGAGACGAACAGATTTGGCGATGCTGGCTGTGCTTCCGATCCAGATTCCTGTTCCGGAATGGGTTGTTGGCGTTCTTCTTCGTCTTCTTGGTATGTGGCGCCCGGTACTATCTGGTCATGGGTGCCGGTGGTGACGTCTTTTCCCGGACCGTGATCTTTCTTGCCCATGAGCAATCGCTTGACTCGAGCGTAGGAGTCACCATTTAACGCCTGGCTCTGAGAGTTGTCATCAGCAGCAACTAAACGGGCAGCCATTCGACCAACTGGTCTGGGCGGTGCATCATCGCTATCAGAGGATGAGAACTCTTCAATGCGGCTAGCGAATTTCTGAACCCTTCTCTGCGGCACATCCAATTTAATAGCAGACAACACGTCTTCATCATTGCCATTTTTCGCTGGACTTTCAGGCTGCTTTGCTGTTGGATTAACTTTAGAGTCTAAAACCTCTGCTCTAATCTTGCTCCATGGCGACAGCTCTCCACTTGTGCTTCGCAATGGCGATGGGTTGTCGCTTTCGAGAGGCAAAGCCGTCTTCGCCGGAATCGTTGACATATTTAGCAATTGACGAAGAAATGTCAATAACTATGATCTCGCACTTAAAGAATAAAGGTCATTGTAAAAGGCCGGACGTAGTGTGTGGGAAGCTTTGTTTCTCGCGACGTAGTGGCTTCGCGTTGTTAAATACGCGACGCGAGGCTTTGAGTACGATACGGCAAGGCCCGCAATCACGTGGTTCGCCTCCTAGCGTGTTAGCGTGGTTCGCGTTGCTACAACTTTCCAACTAGGCAGTACACAACCACATTCTCGACTCAGATCTTTTTACTGCTTGCGTATGTCATAGTCTCTTATGACTTTGCCTTAAATCATTCGTACTGCATTGCTTATTGTGTATCATATTGCATCGTTAGCCATGGCACGAACACAGGGCGGTATTCAGGCGTTTGCTCGCGTCTCAAAGCCTCGCTCAACGCGTCTTGAGTCAACGAAGAAGCGCAAAGGCCACGATGCTGAGGATATCGAAGCCAACGAGATAATAAAGATGAAGAAGAGGTGTCTTCGACTCGAAACTCCACCGGATACTCCCACCAAGGCATGCAAGCGCCTACTCACCGATCTGAGTTTGTCTGCCCCCCAACCACCAGCTTTGAAGAGTGCAAAGAGAAAGCGGGTCGAACCTCTTGCCGTACAAACAATCGCGACACCACCGACTAGTCCTGATTCATCACAAGATACCGACACTCTCGACAATGAAATAACTTATCTTCCCGAGGATATCGCCGAGCTGGAACATCTCAGCGCCTCCTTCCTTTCAGCTCTCTCCCTACACTATGCACACAACGGTACATCGACACCTGTTGATGTTAGGTCGTTGACTCCTTCCATCACCAAGATATGGCGCAGACGGAAGGTTGGCATTGACGACATCCGACTCTGCGTTGGTCTACTTGATTGCAATCGCTGCAGCTCTCCCACACGCTTTTCCTCGAGCTTCACCTTGCTCAATTATGGGAATGGCAAATTTTGCATCGAATTGGCAGAACTTGCCAAAAAGCAGGCGCCAATTGGACAGTCATTCGACGAGACCCGGCTGCAGGCACTCTTTTGTCAGCGACTTCGTAAAGAATGGCAGAGCTGGATCAATCAGAAGATGAGTTTAGATGTTGCAGCATTTCTGCAACAGCTGCATCGTGCCGAGGTTCCAATGTCAGCCTCTGCTGCGAAGGCAGCAACACTTCAATCTAAGGGCCAGCGCAGACTTGAGGAGCTGATGAAAGGCAGAGAGGAATGTGACAACAGCGTACGGAAAAAGTCAAAGTCTGTCACTTCTGCGGCGCTGTTGGATAGAACTAATATCGACCCTGTGAAGGCCGCATCGAAAAATTCTGATCAGGATCAGCTAGCAGCGAAGGAGAATACCCCACAAGATCCCACCGGCATCTTAACAGCCAATATCCGTGGATTGAGCCTTCTTGAACGCATCAAAACAAAGGAGATTCAGAGAGCCAGTCTTGGTCCCACGCCTACCAAAGCTGAGTTGGAACGACGCGCTGCATTGCAGCGAGCGGAGGAACTGTTGGGCATTCTCGAGCTGCTCTCAGCCAGCAAAGGATCTGCCCTTCGAGCATCCTTTCCGCTTCCTGCTCTCGTTCAGAGCGTTCGGGGATCTCTTCGTAGTCCTATGTCGAAGGACGAAATCGAGAGGTGTGTGCAAGTACTGGAACGGGATATTGCGCCTGGATATGTGTCCACGGCAAAATTCGGCAACCTGGTAGGAGTCGTGGTAAATCGAGGATGCCGCCCACCGAAAGAAGACATCCAACAGCGTTTGAGAGCCAACGGTGTTGAATAGCCGGGGGTGTAGCTCAGAATGGATCCAACACGGGTACTTTTGTATAGCGACGGCGTTTGTTGTCTACGCATTTGTTTTGATTATGAAAGCGTCACCAAATTGATGAGCACTCGTATGAATACAATAAAATCTTGACAATACTATGCTTTACATGATGCAATTCGAGCGAAAAGTAACTTGGTCTTCGACTTCATTAAAGTATACATGATGGGCACGTGACTCTTCCGGACCCTGATTTCTAGCTAATAGGACTCTGGGAGATTCCATGCGACTGCAGACAAGCTCAAGCTGGTCAACACAACATGTTTACGCTTCACCAAATGAACAAACTGAATGGATTTCTAGCAACCTAATATCTGCCGGCAATATCCGAGAATGGCGACCCCAAGCGCAACTAGTAATGCGGCGAAAGCGACTCAAAATGTTGCAACACCTCAGTCACATTCTCACTTAGGCGCATTCTCCTCTCCCGCACCTCGAAGCGTGCCCTCTCCCGCTACACATCGCGCACAAGCTGGGAAGTCGCCTTTTGGCGCATCCAAGCATCCTACAAGCTCAACGGCGATGGGCGACTTGAACCATCCTACAGGTGGAAGCAGCGCAAGCGGAGCAGGTAAATTACTAGGCAGTTCACCTGTCGCAGCCTTGCTCGGAACCGAATCTCCCGCCGCAATGATGTTCAACTTGAGCAGCGGTGGCATTGAGGGAGGAGTTTCGATGGGTTTCAGCATGAGTGGCATAAGTGGGCTTGGGCTAGGCAAAACGTCGACCGCAGGAAGGCCCGATGATGAAGAGCGAAGGCGACGACTAATTGAGATCCTGAGAGTGCTCGGCACGCGCTATCCACGAATCAGCCTTGAAGGGATAGAGTCTTTGGGCAAGAGGTATGGTCTCGACACGGTAATGGAGCCGCCAGATCGATTCAAGGATGTCGGAGAATGTGTGGTCGCCGGCAGCAACGGTAGCTTCATGGTGACAGTATGCGGCATCTTCAGATCTAAGGATGGTACAATTATTAACAAGCAACAGATTCCATACACCGAATCCAAAGAAATCGCGTCCTCCACGTTCACCTTCTCTGACAAAGCCTCGGATTCCGTACGGAAACATGAAGCTACGGCACGGAAGGCTATCATGAAAACGCTATCACTTGCGCCAGGAAAGTCCTACATTACGTCTAATTTAGACAAGTTTGCCAAAAACCTTGAGCGTCTTGGTCGCATGGACAAGCTCTGCGGCACAGGTTTTAGCTGCTTCGAAGCAATAGCAGGAGTGTACAGTAGCCTTGAAAGACTTTATGAGCACGAGAAGAAAGTTGCAAAGACTATGCTTGACGCTGCAAAAGGTGATATTGAGATTCGTGCACAGAGAGAAGTGATGTGCAAAAAGAGCGGAAGGCCTATTATGAATCCTCGGAAAACCGTTGGGTTTTGCCTCGACTATTGGATGGACCACCGGAAAGTTCTTAAGAGGAAACGCACTACTATTGCCCAATCATCCAAGGGCAAAGATGCCGAAGCTATGGAGATTGATGGCCAGGATGACGCTGATGATGTGGTACCAGATGCCTTCTACTCGCTAATCATCGAGTGCGACGACAATGCTTCACCCGAGATGTACCAGTCCGCTCGAATCAGCAGCGCGTGGGTCTCTGATCAAGTCGAAAAGCAGAGCGAAGATCCGAACGATCTCTTTGCTCCAACTATCGACTGGATGGATCCTCCTCCGACATATCTGCATGAACCCACCTCAGCGCCGACGGATGGAAGCCTCCAGCTCGATAATGCGCACATGGGCAAGCTGCCGAACGTCCGCTTCGTTGCCAAACTGGATCCACCTTTAGTACTTCCTCAAGCTGTAGCTGTCGACCTCCTGTCGGCTGTGAATGGCAGCCTCCCAGAGACTGAGGCAACGAGAACTTATACGAGTCTGCTGCTCGATGCGGATGTGGCTGAAGACTACAATGCCATATTACTAGGACAGTCGAAACAAGTACACTCGGAGACAACGGTGGTTGTACCTATTACGAAAGGTGCGAACAGTCAGTATCAGGATCATAAACATATCAACACCCTCTTCATCAACAAACCGGAATATGGTAGGATTTTGGAGGAGATTCCATTCGAACATCCGAAGCAGTTGGTACAGATGCTGCCAACGCTACGTCAATATGCTTTCCTCAATCATAGTCTAAGGTCAACATTCAAAGTCAAGAAACCGACGCGCGATACACCAGCTCAAAGTAGCCATATCAATATTGTTGGCGTACGTAAGGCAGATATTGAGCTATACTCAGCGACATCACCACGCTTCTCGGTCTCTTTTAGCGACCTAAAGCTCCACCCTTCTTCCAACGGATGGTCGCCTCCCACGCCTGAATCCCTTACTCTCGATGATATTCTGAGACAGCCGTCTTCTGGTGAGGATACGGAAATGACGGACGCTAATACTGTTGATACTCCTGATGTACTCTCCGCCGTTGTTGAGATACTTCCGAACGCCGAGATCCAAGTCTCGGACCACAATCTCGTTCAGTTAGGTCGATCAGCTCGGTCAGAGATCCTTGATTCAAATGCTGAGCCTGATCCTCAAGAACAGGAATATAGGAAAGTATGCGGCTGGTTGGCGAGGGCACTTGACGGCCTCGGTGGTGAATTAGGGTGCTGGACTGAAGCTGTGGAAATTAAAGCGAAGACTCTGGTGGGTCTTTCTTGAGGAAGTGCCTTGTGAAGGGTCACCAGGGTAAGCTCAGAGCAGCATTGAAGGACAGATGCTAAGTTTGCGGTGCATATATGCAGTGAACTTAGAAAAGTGGTGATTAATGAGCTTCGTCTCGTTCTTTACAAGAACGTGACACCGGAAGATAGAATGTAAAGCGAATTTACCATCGACGAGAGAAACTCTTAAGCAGAGATATTCTCGGACTTGAGGATTAATAAGAGTAGTATGGCATCACGAGAAAGAGGGTTGAGCTATAAGCGAATGTCATTGACCGAAGAGTCCTATTAAGTGATGCCCTCTTATAAATCGAGCAACCCAATCCGTAGCGCCTCTGCCCAAACGCACACCAAAAGGTATAAGAGCAAGGCTTAGAGACCAAGAAAAGCAAACCAAATGCGGTAAGCCTAGTGGACTTCATGGTGCATCCACTCCTCAGTGCAGAGGTGACGGCAGTCCTCGCCGCCGCCTTTGGTACACCTCCGGACGCATCGCCGGCAATAATGATGGTATTCGCAACTGTTGTCACGACATTCAAAGACACACGCATTCTGCTCACCACCATTTTTCAAGCATTTGTTGATGCAGGATCCGAAAAGATGCTTTTCGACCTTCACTGATGGCACGTTGTTGGATGGATCCGGCGGTTGGAGGAATTGGTTAGCTGAGCAAAAGTCGAAACAATCACGGCCGCCGTGACTTGTGCATTCCTTGATGCATTTCGAGCAGCCGTGCTGCAGGAAGCATCGGTTGTGCCTGCAATCGTCCTCACAGCTGGCACCGCCGTTCCTTGAGCATGTCGCGATGCAACCTTCCACCGAGCGGCGCTGAATTTGATGGCAGTTATATGAGCAGTTTTTCCCTCCGAAGGACTCACAAGCCTCAGCACACCGGAATTGGCGATCCGCGGCTATGTTCAGACGTCTCGAATGTATATGCGGATTCGGAGGCCTCATGATCTTCAATTCTCTGCATTCTTTCTCACAGTCGTCACTCCTTCCCTTCAGTGCGCAAATCTAAATCGACGTCAGACTGATGAGTAGTTGAGACCAAGAGCGATAGCATACCCAAACGCAATGGGTGCAGGATTTGTCGAACCAGCATTCGTGTCGGTCGCAAGCATCGCTGCATCGATGGGTAACGGCTTCTGAATGCTCGCCAGCGTGCCTGACGCATCGCTTTGTGCACTTATGTCGAGCGATGTGTCCCCACCGAGTATCAAAAGTGTATCGCGGCTCGATTATGCCGGTGGAATTGAATTTCTCATTTTCATCGCGCCCCCAGTCGCTGCCAGACTCGAAATCAAGTTTAGTATCATTCATCTAAGAGACGTCATAAGTACGATGAAGACTGAGATGCGTTGAAGTCAGCACCCACCAGTAACCGATCACAAAGTGCTTCGCACTTAGTTTTCTCCAGATCAACGGTGGAATCTTTGCATTCCTTCGAAAGCGTGAGCTTGTAAAGAACTTTGAGCAACGGTTCGCTGAGCTTACAATTTTGCACTGTGTCGCCAGGAATTGGGCAGCAGCTACTCGTTCGTAGTCTGCAAAGGAACGCTCAACCCATCCATTCGGAATCGCGTCTGTCATGGCCCAGTGGCAGCTGGTTTCCAATCCAGGGTCATTCTGCAATTGGGTAATCTGTCGACAACAAAAGCTCCTATCTGGAGCGCAGGTGTTGCTTGTGTCTAACGTACACTGGGCGGCGTCTGGATTGAAAGGACGCCTTTGACCATCCGCTCTCAGCCCTACGTTAGGTCGAGGACAGCAGTAGGGTAGTAGATTTGCGGCAGTACAGTCGGCAAACGAGAGTGGCACCAGGTCGGCGTTTACTTTGGAAAAATGGCAAAACGAAGCCGAGGCGAGTGCCACGATAGTAGCAAAGACGTTGAATCCCATCGAAGTGGTCTGATAAAGCCTTGCTCTTGCTTGTATTGGTGATCTGTAAGAGAATGGTGACGGAAAGTGGACAAGTGAAACAGCCAGTGAAGACAAAAACCTTGTGATAAGACGAAAACCGAGCTGAAAGGCTGAAATAGTCGATTCTAGAAAATATTGCTCCAACCCTGTGACCCTGACGAAATGTAACCACCATTTCTAGAACACTTCTCCATTGTTGAGTATGCCAGAAGCTGAATAACGGCCGAACAAAGTACCACTGTCCCAGAAAACTTCTCCCCGGCATCCATCGGTGACTATTTACTTATGACTATTGAAACAACGAAGCTGCATTTATGGAAAGCTTAGAAATTGTATATTACAATTTACTGAAGAGGTTCATGTTGGCCGTAACATACCATTGCTTTGCACTTTGAGAGAGTTATCTTCCTTTGGTCGAGGAACCATTAGCGCGGTTCCTGTTCCAATTGCCTTCCCTTGGTTTAACGGTAGTTCCAAATCAACAAGCCTACCTGCCCCTTCAGGCTGGTAGGAGAAAGTCATAATTGATGAGTTGACGAAGATTGTTTCTTTCCCAGCCTTTAAAGGTTGATCGCTTGAGTTGCTGACGTCGAGGTACACGGCCCTTTGCTCAATGACTTTGTCATCCTTTGGATTCATACTCGGTGAATTTTCTGAAATAATCCACTCAGCAGCTTCTCCCAGAATTCTGTTGTCCTTTTCGTCTAGTGTTCCGACCATCCTGTGCCTCTCCTCGCCCCAGGTAACCCTTTCTGCTCCCCAGGCCTCGTGAATATGCCCGAAGCAGTGCAAACGCGGTCGAACACGATTTAATGCACGCAGTAAATGTGGACAACCTGCTTCATAACCATTTTGACACCTATCACGGTGCTTCCAAGGCGGGCCATGTGTCATCACGATATCAACCTCCCCGCCTTCTGGAATGTAGTGAGGGTCATGCTCCCTTGGGGCTAGAATGGCAGGTTCTCCTTTGTGTCCTGTTTCGAGGTCCACTAGGGCCGGAGGATTCCACCGGTCTTCATTATGGGGATAGTTGAATGCCCAGTTCATGAACAAGGGCTGCCAGGGCGAAGCATATATTGTGAATCGAGCGCCATTAGAAAGTTCGAATTCGTGAAGGCCTTCCGTAAGATATGTCACTCCCGCTGTCTTTGCTTCCGAACCCAACCACAATTTCTCCGAAGCTTCCACTTTCTTTGGTCGTAGCGACGGTCTAGGCGCTGAGCGTAGAGTTCACCAATTTTATTCTTACTGTTGAGATAGAGCTCTCGATGTAAGCTCAGATCATGATTTCCTGCAATGACGAGCTTAAGTTCTGCAGGTATCGCTTTCAGCATTGCAAGCGCGCCCATGTACTCTTCGACTTGGCCAGTCATAGTGAGGTCGCCGGAGTGGAGAAGGATATCAGCTTTCGGGAATGGAGGTCGAAACGGTCAATAGTGGGAATACGTCCTATCGGTATTTGAACTTTGATGAGTATCTAAAATGATGAATACCCTCGTTTTGACCGTTGGCGCAGACATTGTTGGGGACGAAGCTGCAGAAAACTGTCCGTTCGACTGATACTGCCACATTGTGAAGTTAGCCTAGTCGAAGCGACTTGCTCAGACAAAGTCAATGTTTTCACTCGAACATGAACTGTAATCCTATTCAAAGGAATTTAGGAGCCTACCCTTTAGAAGAGCTTTCTTTCCGTACTTCAAGCGATATTCTATGAGGTGTGGTCACGCTACGGCTCCAGGGATCAGCGTTAGAGATGTACGTTTTGAAAAAGAAAAGCCTAACGTAAACTTCCTCTCACAGGTACAATTGAACTAGGAGCCTCGAAACTTTTGAACATTTGCAATGAAAAGCTGGGCTGACCTTTCAGCATCGGGTTTCTATTCCACTTTCGCTGACAGTGAGGTATTTGACACCCTTGTACGGCTGAACTCCTGCTCCTAGTCCTCTTGATCTCTGCGGATCAATAACTAGTTTCTCAACCCTGATTCCACTTGCCAACCAGCCTTTAACCTGAAAACTGACGCTTGCACTGCTCGGCATGATGGCTGTGTTCGCGGCGTTCTCTTTTACAGTTTGCTCTGGCTCTGACTTCCCGTTGCGTGCACCATCCCCCGTTGCATCTTGATATGCTCCTCCGGCGTCTTCATCGTAATCCCACGTTTCGGTCTTCATTTCCATGCCCACAACTCCCTCCTGCTCGTCGGTCTTATCTAATGCACCCAGCACTGTACATTTCAAAGTCGCCACAACTCCCTGTGCGCTGCTATGCATTCCCTGGGCAAGTGACGCAGCGTCCCTTGCACCTAGTTTCCACTCCAAAGCACGATCTCCTGGGGAGTAGTGAGCCTCTCCACGACTCGGCTTGATGTCGGTGAGGTTTCGGACGCCGGGCGCAATAGGCACTCGCACCACGATATCCTCCACCGTCGGATGCGCCGAGGTCCCACCCGCCTTCGCGCCCAGGCCTGTTGGTTTTGTAAAGGCGTCACGGGATGCCGAAGTCGCTCCCGAGCCCGCCCGTGAGTCAAATCGGGGATCGATCAGCAACCTGACTTCAAATTCAGCTCCGGAAGGCCCTAAGCCGCTTCGTACATCCACCGACGCCGGTACCTGAAGACCGCTGGAAATTTTCGGGTTGGAGATTGCTCGCTCTAGGTAGTCGGCAGATAGAAGATCCACCTCATAACCAAGGAGCAAGAAGCGCCCGTCTGGAGGAACGAAACTCAACTCTCCAGGCCGTTCTTTCCATCGTGCTAACCGCACGCAAGGATGGAAGACTGGAAATTGTAATGTAGATCCGACCGTGTGTTGGCCGCCTGGAGTGCTGAGGACTAGGAGAAGATCCGGGATGCCTGATACCTTGCAAGTAAACGCTATCGTGCCATGAGCAAATGCAGACAGTGGCCGGCCCGATGGTGCAAGAATGACATGCAATGTCTCAACAATATCCACGTAAAGTTCATTACTCGTGTGTCGTACGTTGCTCTTCCGCCACGGGATTGCTATATTGTTTTGGTTTGTACCACTCTGTGTGAGAACCGGCCTCACAGGAAAGTTGGAAGACGCTGATGCACCGATTGAAGGAGATGTGCTCGGTAGTCCCAGGCCTCCAACTAGACTCTTCATCCATGATGGAGCTTCGACGACCTCTCGTAGCGCATTAGGTTCAGTGGTTGCGACTGTCCCGCCATCGCACATTTCTAGAAGTAGCTGTGCGACTACATCATAGGATGTTTCAATCTTGCTTGCTAATAACGGCGAACCAAGGTAATCTTCCAGCGCATCTGCCACACGGTGAAGGAATTCGAGTGTTGCGAGCGAGTCGGAGTCGCTGGAGGAGGGACAGAGGAATAGCAAGCGATCTTGGAGGAGAGAATAGACGAGACTGGGAGGATTAGTGTCGGGTAGGTAGATCAGTGAAGGCCTCGGAGCAGGATGAGCCAAGTATAGCGGAAGAAGAACTTTTGCCGCTGGTGGTCTACCTGTCCAGACATGTTCTAAGACGCAAGTGCTGTTAAGCATGAGTATGTCGCAGAAAACAGAAAGTAAACGGTGAGTATTTACTTGTGCTCGTCGAAGATGTATAGTGCTTCAACGGCGCTCATATTGAATCAAGAGCTTGTTTGTCTCATTCTACAGCTCGAGCAGTGCAGATTTTGATATAGGATGCTGGAAAATCATGTTGTATTTGACTGTCGCGTGGGGAGATGTAGAGTTATCGTACAGGCCAAGAAGGTGGGATTCGATTTTGAAATACGATACGACGTCCAGTTACTCTACTCTAGGAACCTCTCCTATCTAATAACCTCAACTTCATCTCCACATCGAATTTCCACAACGTCGGTTCTGTGCATCGGTACTACCAGATTCTGCCGAATAGTTACAATCTTAACGATAAACTCGCTTCAATAGCTTGAATAGTCCAAAACGCCGACAAAATGTCCAGTGATCCTCATCACCTGGAGCTGGCGAAGTCCAACCATCAAGAGTACCATGATTGCCTCTCTTGTAGACTCGTAGGTATGCACACCGAAAGCTTCGAGCTAATTGTTGGTTCGGGTATGCCTGGATTTCAAGAACATTGCTGATAATTTCCTAGGCACGGGTGTCTTTGTTGGCGCTGGCGTCTACACATATGTCTCTGGTAGAGCAGCACTTCGAGAGAACCAGGCTAAAATCTTGAAGAGTGGCTCAATGTTTGGGCCGAGAAGTCGTCATCTGGCGCTGGGAGCTACCTCTGCCGCACTGATTGGCGCCGGTGTATATCGTTGGCTCAATTGACTACGAGAACCGAAATTGTCCGCTTCTTCGACGAGGGAAATTGTACATGTTGCCAGGGTTCAACCGTTCTCAAACTCCATGGTCAAATATTCGAAGTACCGGCCGTGCGTTTGTTCCTGAATGATGTCAGCCTCCGCTTCATCTTGGCCTGCGAACTCCGAACCGTACGAAGAACATTACGTTTGATCGAACACATCGAAAATCTCTGCATCCTCTGTGCTACATCAGTATTATCTGGCCAGTTTGAGGCCGATTTTGGTGGGAAAACTTGGTCCAAGACCTGAAGGTTGTGTTCCTGGGATAGGCGGCTCTGCATTGAGGGCAACCGCCATTATCATTTCGCATGCCGTTGACTTCAGCATTGTGGCAAGGCTGATGGCGACCGTCATTATCGACAACTCTGGCGCCGCAAGGTTCGCCGATAAACTCGTCGCGGCCCCAGCGTCCGCATGCGTGCTGGACATGTTGAAGTTGGCACATTTTTCTTGTTGTGCCTTAGTACGGAGATATGTCGAGCGAATAACCTTATAAAGCGAAGTAGGATTCACGATGAGCAGTAAGAAACAAGGATAAGAGAGAGAGAATGGACCATTATAGATCAGAGGCATCGCGAAGATCAGATCAAATCAAGCCAGATCAAACCTTTTCCTCAAACAATTCGTCGCAAATATTGACAATCTCAGACTGATGACAATGGTGTACAGTCGTTTTGAACCCGCACAAACAACAGTATTCCCACTACAGCGATATCCAGACTCAAGAGCAGCTTGTTTATCTACCTTGGAGCTATATAGCAAGTCGTTGGATTACTATCTGTGCGCCTTCCTGTGCCAGCAGAGCTTCGTATTTGATGGGCTGGATTGCACTTTTCTAATGCGTATTTTGGGTTGATCGTGTAGATATTTTCGCATAAGTTGCGGTTGCAGTATCAAAATTCGTTTCGGAAGCTCATAACATACATTTGAAGAATCGTCATCTAGCTCAAGCTATGGAATAATCTGCATTTGCCACGCTGCCGGGAACGCTCAATCAATTGTATTCATTCAACAAGATCTTGAAGCAACTAACTTGATCCATCCGCCTACGTCAGATGGTTTAATGAACTCTTCATTAGATATTGACTTCCTCCCATACCTATATCCGATGCTAGTCCATATCGGACTATTCTATTCATTCCATGCGGCGGGTATCGTGATGCATTTCTAACTCCTTCTAATGCTGTGTAGAATAGTGAATGAAAAGAAGAGCCCACAAAGTGCAGTGAAGGATTTATGCAAGTCGTCCTCTCTTGCCGCCACCGTTAAAGCCATCTCTACCATCCCTGCTATTGAAGCCGCTGAAATCGAAGAAGTCGATAGCCGGGAACGCTCTCTTTGCCCCAGCTCCAGGTCCTAGACGGCTATTTATGGCCCTGCTATCTCGCCGAACAGACCTGGACTGTCGCGCTCTTAGATTGATTTGGACATGGCTGGGGCTGTTCTCTGGACCGCTTGCATTGTGCTCCGCACCACTCATGTCGATTTCATTAGCCGTCTGTGGTTGCATCATTGACTGAAACGTAAATTCTGATGCAGGGATAGTGAAGGTGGTCGTAGTTTGCCGTGGAAGAGGCTCGGCGTTGCCAACTGCTCCGACTGGAGGGGCGGACTCTGATCGCGGTGCAACGTTGTTTGATGCCATCTGTTCCGCATGCGACTGAGACGTAGCAGATTCTAGAATATCCTTTCTTTGAGAGACAGGCGATGAGCTTCGTGCTCGCGCATCATCTTCGGCCTCTTCCTCATTGTCAGGTTGATGGTCGGAAACTTGATAGCGTTCGGTCGCCCACTGCCGTACCCTCCAACCCTCACCATCTTGTAGACCTAAATTTTCCTTGTCCAGAAACCTCAAAAGCTCCTCCAGTGCATCTTGATAGCCTTCTTGATAACCTCGGCCCTGTTCCGAAGCCGCTGTCTTATATAGTGTAGTCACCGACAAGGCCGCTTGCTTGAACGCTTGCATCAACTCTTCAGGGGTTTGTGAGGCTTGTCGACGAGCTGCTGATGGCAGAGATGTTCGTAGGTTTCGCATCGACTCCATGGCCGAAGGACGTCGAGCGATTGTATGTGGGCGCTTCTGCCAACTCAGTGATCGAGTGGGTGCCTTAAATGTGAAATGGCTGTGATGGTACGAACAGGACAACTAGGTTGTTTGAAGGGCCGATGGTAGAGTAAAGTAAGCAGAAAGGTTTCTTTGTTCGTAACCTTATCCGAGGGTAGATTGTGTTGGAGTTTGCCTTTACTCGATGTCATAAAGGCCGGTTGTTGTTTATTTCAGTCCGCCACTACCGTACGCCACCGCACGTGCGACGCTATTGCGTCAAAATAATAATGTCGTGAACAATGACTGATCCGACAGAAATTAAGACAAAGAGCCGTAAGAAAGCTGTGCGACGGAATCAAGTTCTCGAAACATCCTAAAATTATCTTGGATTGACAACATAAGTTCTACGAATTAAACGTTTTCCAATATACGGCACCGCAAATAGCCGATAGCAATCATCCGCCAACCAAGTCTCGTGTATTTATGCTTAACGCCATAGCCTAATACCGAACCTCAATGCTTCGTGTGTATGTTGTTATGCCTCTGAGCGCGCTTGGTTTGTCGGCCTCGGGAAACTCGTTCTCCGCTGTTGATTTCCAACCCATCGATTCGTAAATGAAGACCTGAGGCGTGAGAAGCGACCCTACAAAGCCGAACAGAGAACTCACGATTCCCCAGGTATAATTTCATAGCCTCCTTCTTCAGGCAGAGCATATGCTGCTGCACCTATGCCTACACCAGTAAGGCCCAGAACAGTCCAGCTCACCGTGCATAATATCCAGGATGTATCAAGTCGCCAGCCAGGGAAGAATCGATCGTCATTGTCGTAGAGGAAAGCCTGAAAGGCTGCAATTAGCCCACTCCTTTGTCACGAGTTCCACCACATATGGATGCATACCACAATAGCCATGGCTGCGCATTGCACCAATGCTCCGAGTGCGAGTAAGCTGCAGACTATCTTCCAGCCAATTTCTCTGTTTTGCTTGCCTCCCAATATGATGACCGCGTATGTAGTTAATGTTGCCAATTCGATGAGTACAGCAAAAGACATCAGGAAGCCAGTGGTTCGCCACAGGCTACAGAATGACGCGTTGGTCCCTTCGCAATCTTCATACCGGGGGAAGTCTTCACAGCCGCCTGATACTGATGAGCAACGCTTATGGAGGCCGTAACTGTAGCGGATATCGTTGTCTGGGCCCTGTAGGTGCATCTCTAGTTAGAGGCATTGTTCGTTGTCAAGTGAGGATGTGGTTCAGATGAGACATACGCTTTCCCATCGAACCCAGCGAGGCAATACTATGGCAGCTATCGTCATCGCCGTTGCTGCGCATACAGTCAGAGAGTGTCTAGTAGCTCGAAACCGTGTCAACATACCTGCCACCGTCATCCAAACACCCACGCCATACACATAGCGGCGCGTCATTGTGAAGCAGGCTGCCAGCGGCGTTCTCTTCAGCCTACGGAGCCTGCTCTGCCATATAACAAGGTGCCTCGTCGAGATGAAGAGTATGTCAAGGAGCGATAGAGGTCAAAAGGTACTACGAGAGATGAACGGCGGACAAGTGACCTCACAAATAGTGTCGAATATGCTTTCATTGGCATCGACAATGGCGTATGCGGCGACGTTATGGCTCGCATCCATCGCGTGGGGGTGAAACCCTCAGCCAATCATGATGCGGTGGACCGCATCAACAGTCAAGGTAGGAATCCATTTCGAAGTGAATAATTAGCACGTTTCTTGGTAACCTTTTCCGAACTGTAACTGTTTCGAATTGTTTATGATGAATAACCGAGAGTTAATAACTAAATTCAGACAGTTCCCAGCAAGAACGCAGCAGCAATACAAATTTGACCCTACGTATGTACTGACTGCGGATGTATGCGTGTTGCCGACATCACGATTTTCTGGATAACCACGCAACTCTTAATTTCTGGATTACAACTTTTCCAAGCTCGTTAAATCTTAACCCTTTTAAACAACCTGATGGCAGATGGACCGCCGTTTTGGGCGGTTTGTGGCGCCGATTTCTGCGGTAAATCTGCCAACTTACACGCCAATCGCAGGCCCTGTCTAATCGCTGCCTGGCCGCTGCGCTTGGCCCGGGTAGGACACTGAAACGCTCATTTCCCGAACGCTGTTGTTGCAACATTTGCATGTTCAGTCTCTGCCAATGGCCCTTTAACAATTGACATGCTTTGGCATGGTAGCCCCTATCTCTCCATTCGTGATCTCACACTTCAGGAGATGGCCATAAGAGAACATGGTCTGAACGCAAACTGAACGACACCAGATAGAATGAGAATGGTTTGGACGGGGCGCTGTAATGTGGCCTGAGGCTCCCACAAAACAAAGTTTGGCACTACGGCGTAGGAGCAGAGCCCGATAAGTGCTAGTTAAAACCAGTCGATCCAGTAAATTACCACGTGCCACGTCTCCGTGGAGGACTCTCCCAGGAGCTCACATCTCCGTGGAGGCTTCTTTGACTGATTGATTCATAGCTGTTGAGGATTCTTACCTCATTCAGCAACAAATTTCAGCCGCAATCTTGCGCCACTTTTGATTGTGTCAATCTCGACCTTCATCCTCACACGCTTCTCAATATGCTCGTGCTTCAATGCACTCCTCAAAATCTGAAAATTGGAAGATGAAAATTGAAAATGGGAGGCCGCCCAGATTGAGCAAGCTGGGCTTTCTCTTTTGCCACGCGGGGAAGCCCCGCCTGTACGGCCAGAAACTCGCGGCCCCTCACCTCGACCTTTCCTCACCTCGACCTTTCCTCACCTCCACCTTTCCTCGCCTCGGCCTTTTCCTCCCTCCCTACGAGATAACCGTAATTGCATTATTTATTAGCTGCCCAACCTAGGCTTAACGTCGTGTCCTCCGCTGCGTTATGACTTTCGGTCATGATGCTTGACTCGGAGCTGCTTTAACATTCCTGCGAAAGTCGTAAACATAGGCAGCCAAAATCGAAAGAAAAGGTCGTGGGCCGCAGTGCGACCGGATCAGAAATTGGTGGAGTGCTTACTGTACGTACTGTACGCGCAGACGTACTGCGGCAGTGGTACAGGCCATAACGAAATCGGTGTCACCCTTCTGAGTGTGCACGCACAAACTCAGCCACACTAGCTCTACAGGGATGTGACGGAACTTGAACGTAAATGGCTAGCCGGCTAACCGCAGCCGAAAGTGTACTTGGGCGGAAGTTCCCTGGTCAAGTCCGCCTTTACATAATAAGCGTGGCATTCATGCACGTGATTCCAAGCATTCAAAGCAGAACATTATTGCCTGACAACCACCGCTTCATGCCCTCCCACTGCGGAATGCTGTGGCGCACCGCAGATAAATTAGATATCTTTCTCAACCGTAGAATTCTTTTCCTCTGCTTCGCCTTATTGTATTTACAAGGTAGCTACAATTCGATTTCTGTTTCAATTGAAATCATCCTGTGCGTCTAGACCGTCACACACACCACACTACTGATTGTTAACAAACACAACCATTACGGCCGAGAATCTATATAAGCAGTTAGCAGGGAGATGAGGCATGATACACTAGTCATGCTCACGTAGCCGTGGCAATAAACACCTGCACTGTTGATGTCCCTGCATCCTTGAGAAACATGAACGTCATCGCAAACAGTGCGGTGAATGCGCCAATGTAGAGAACCTTGCGCTCTATTTTTCCTTCAGCGACAGCCAGTACACCGACGGCCAACGTTGGTAGTATGGAGGCGACAACTGCCACTAACGTTTGAAGAGCAAACTGGGCCATGCGAAGTACCGTGGCGTAAGTTGTACTATACGAGACCTTGGCAGAATTATTAGGACTGTCTTTGCATGTGACTGGGAAATTTTGGTTTTCATCTTGTTTTGGAAACTTACCCGCGATACTCTAGTCCTATGGTCGCCCTCGTCTTCCTCATGTCTGTCCTCTTCTTCAGGATGTCTGCGTGGGGATTTCTCCGGGTCTTTGTGGCCGGGACGGTGAATTCGGTAGAAAATTGCATAGTAAAATGGGATCCACTCCTGGAATACCCAGCGACTGATTCCATCTATATTTTGACGAGGATGCGTCGTAACAAGGTCAACCTTCTCTTTTGAGCTTTGTTTCCAGAAAGTGCCACGCAGAAACAGCAGAAGTCGGTGTGTGAAGGATTCCTCTCGTTCCGGCACATAGAGATCTCCCCAGGCTTGGCTCCCCGGCCCTGCAATGCAATAATTGCCGCACGCCGCCCTTTTTATCCATACTCTCAACGACTCAACGTTTAGGCCCTCAGGATTCGGTAATGCACATAATTGTGCGTGTTGAAGTACAGCGGCATCTAGAACGCAAGTAATTGCAGTCAGTATTCTGACACCTTTACTAGGTAATATGTGCAATTGTACGTCTTACTGTACTGGCTCAAACGCTCTCGTATCCTAAGCACTAGCTGCCATTGCTCGTGTTTGCCATCCTTGAGATCTTGGCATTCTATCAGTTTATAAGCCCGTTTAGCGTATTCGCCTTCTTCCGAAGTCCGGTTCATCCAGTCACGGTGTTCAACCCTATCCAGCTTTCGTTCGAGATCCGCTAGTTCGACTTGATAGTATAACAAATTCTTCATGTTCAACTCTCGAAAGCGGGAAAACGCTTCCAAATCGGGTACTTCTGCCATCAGCCTCGCTAGTTGTGGCCATCCGGGCACGTCAATTTCAGTAACAGGCGAGCTTGACAATGTTGTTGCTGTTGTCTGTCCCTGAGGGACTTCGACTAAGAGTGAGCTTGACATGATGTCGTTGTTGTTCGTCTTTGAGAGAGAGGAGGAGACATCCCCCCGGACGATGAGTTCAACAATGTCGCTGGTCTGTCATGTGATTCTGTTATCCCAGATTTCGCAGCTAGGGCACGTACTACGTATGTTTGGCTGGGTCGGGGCTTTGCTCCTACGCCGAAGTGCCAAACTGTACTCCGTTCTCCGTCCGCACCCAAGTATCAGACAAGGATTCCACACCGCACATCCGCATCTTTGCACATTCGTCGTGCCATGAGTCATATCGGCTGCAATCAATCAACTTTCGAATTATTCATTAGGCGTTGTTCATGCACTTTCTGCAAAGCTGAGCAACAGAAGATTTGGTTGGATCAAAAGAGGTCCACATCATACATCAGTTGTCTCAGAAATCGCGCTCCCATAACGTTTTGCCAGTGCCTAGCAGCAATTTGGGCCCGGTTGGGCAGAATGTGTTGGCGAGTGGCGAGGCTGAGTTCGTGGAAAAGGCAATGAGTCCGATGGAAAAGAAAACATTATTACAACGCCATTTCAGCTGACCGTCCTGGCCGCCAGAACCTGACCAGTAATCTTCCTCCAGTAACACGACGTATCTCCATCAGCTGGGTGAGCTAGATGTTTACTGGCTTGGATTTTCCCGGCCAGGGTTCTGAAGGTACCGCAGTTATTGCCTTTGCGTCCGTGAACTGCAAGAACTGCATCCGGTCTTGCGTTTGTCCCCCAGCCTTGCTTGCTGAAAGGCACATCAACCCCACAAAATCGCTGTAGCAACTAGCCAGTAACGTCCTTTCATTCCCGAACATTCTACTATGGTGATTACTATTGGCAGCTGCGTTGTAATGAAGCGGCTCTTCTTAGCTAACTGTGTAGAGTACGTTATCGTCGCCCCATAGGCAGATGGGTGCCCTGGTTCCGTTGTACTGCCTCGACCTTGCGGTGGCGTCCCTTCTATTTCGAACTGGCCGCCGCTCTGGATGAAGTGAGCTGAGCTGGATTGGCCTCATTAGTGGATGATAGTAACATTGCCTTACGCCCGTGAGCTGCAGTAGGATTGTGCCCGGTCTTGCATCCATTCCCTCCAAAGAGCGCAATTCGAAGACAGCTTGACCGTTGCTCCCGCGCAACTACTGCGTCGGCCCGCGGGCGACATCCGTCCCATTTCGAAGGGTGGCACGCTATTCCGAGTCGTAGTTCCGGTCAAGAGAGTGAAGTTTGACGGAACATGGCAGGACCGCGCATTGCACGGAGCTGATACTGAACTACTCCATGGACCGCAGAACACGTCGACAACGCCCTGCATGGATTACTCAAAAGCGGCTGGAAATTGAGCGGCGAGCCAGTGAATAGTGAACTGCAGCAGATTGCGTTCAGTCTATGCGTTCAGTCGTCCATTGACTGGCCGCTCTCGGTGAGGCTGCGGCTCTGGGCGAGGTGACTTTCTAACTGATTAGAACGGTACATCCTACCTTCGTCTTGACTCTAATCCTCTCGAAGGAGATTCTCCTTCATATTCCTTTAACAAAACTTGAAAACAGCCTCGTGAGACGGAGTGCGCTAGTCTACGTCCGCACTGTTACGGCTCCGTAGCTGTTTCTTACCTTCCCAAAGCTGGACCTTGAGACGTTATTATCCACCTTCGAAAGGTTGGTTCAAGCAAATTGAATGAAGGGCTATTACTAACGGTGTTGGAAAGACGTTCATAGTCCCAGAAAATGGCCCCCATTACGTTCGAACAATTCAAGAGTATCTTCGAGTTTTGCATCGAAGTTCTTGGTGTAGGGACGGCTGCAGCGGCACTATGGTATAGATTCGATGTTGTTAGAGCATGGTGGGATGTGGTACGGGGACATGCGTCGCGTTCAGAACAGGTCTTGGCTACTCAAACTTTAAGGAATGCCGGGCCAACTGCACAAATGATAGTCGATCGTATGGCGCAGAGTTTGGGTAGACACGGCCACAACGACGCAGCTCAAAGAGTTAGAGAGATAGCTAGAGAAGTTGGGCTGGAAGGTCCCAGGCCTGAAGACGTGGTTTGAAATATAATTAGAACATTTGCTGCCCAAAGGAGAGCTGGATGCAAAGGCGCTGTTTCTGAGACGGATATTTATTACTGTCAACTCTCGATGGCGCGATTCTCCTTACGACGATTTTCGCTTTATAGGGAATACAAATGCATTAAAAGTCTCTCTCCTCGATTCTCGATACATCGCCAGCCTGTCCATGCCCTGGAGGGCCTACGCGCCACCGCACACCACTAAGAACCTCATTTTGCAAGCTGTCAAGGTGGTAGCTTGCCTTACAAAGCCCTTGGTAGAGCGATATTCGTTATATTACGATATGATTGGCTGATCTGGATTGCATCGAGAGTTGGCAGTAGGATGTTCCAACCAGCGGTCACAATAAAAATTAGTTAGTTACTCCGTTACTCCGTGCTCCGTTTTTAGTGTTGCTTATGTAAGCGGCAGCGCTAGCACCGGGCAGTTTGGATTTCATCTGCCCAGAAAGGCCTCTTCTATTCTCCATCTTCATACCATGGCGGGAACACGCAACGTGTTGCTTACTCGGATTTTTCACTTTGGATATCTTTTGCAGCTAAACCCGACTCCTCTTCTACTGGAAGAACTGCACCGTGCAATCATACTGCACTTGAACGCCTATGACAGTGCAGACGTCAACCCACTCATTCCGGACCTCAATACTTCACATTCGCGGATCGAGGAGCACTGGGCAAGACTATACTCAGATATGCTCACTAGAGCCTCTTTACAATGGGATATGGATATGTTTGAGCAGTTCTTAAGTTCAAAGCTACTTGAAGACTACTCAAACCAACCCTTCAAAGTCCTCGGTCGAATGCTCAAACTGGCTGAGTGCACGACAAAACAAGACAAAGAATACCAAGATCACGTCGTCTTACCGCTTGAAGAGTCTATGCTTGATAGAGAATATGTCGAGAACAAGTTACGCGCAGTCGCAGCAAGAAAAGGGCGTCCGGGGAATGACATTCAGCAATTAATTGACGCGTGTGACTGGCCAAGACTGGCGGAAGCTCTCACGAATGACAGAGATATTATACTCAGACTCGCACGGAGATCAGCTTGTTCTAAAGAAACATCTAAGAGGATCTTAGCAGGCATCGACCGAGTCCAAAACAAGCATTTCGCCTCTCTGTCGAGCTCATCCGAGTTTACCCTTGCACCTGCTGGACACCAACCCTCCCCATTTCTGAGGGTTGCGGGGGGCGTTTTTGATGCTATTGCAAGCAGCATCAAAGGGGACACGCCGAGCTCCAATGTCAACAAATCCCCTGATGAGCTTCGACCGTTATTGGGAAGAGATAATTTGACTCAGGATTTACCCCTGTCCATATCCGCGGTCAATTTGAAGAAATTGGAATGAGTATTTAGTGTGCAGGCGCAGGATGAATACATGAATCTCAAATTATGTCGTACGGTGCTCTCAGCTATTCGGAGGTTTCCAATTCCTGATACTAGTCCATCTGACGCCTTTTCATTTCTGCGCTTATGATTTGCATGCCAACCGATGCGTTAGGCGACCATCAAGATCAGTCAGAAGCGCCTTCATTCTGCATTTCTAGACCTGGTGAAGCCCAGTTGAACATAATCAGCGGAGGTTTAGGGAAATGTAGATTCAATTGCCTCTATGTCAGGTCACGAAGATCTTAACCAATGGCCACCTCTTGTCCGTGTCTTCGCCCCCTTTCGCCCTTTCCTTGTGAGTTGACTGTCTACTGTGCCTATAGTGTTGGGTTGCTTTGAACTCATTCGATTGTTCCGCGTAATGGCTGTGGGACTCGCTTTGTCAATGCGGTCACGCGATATCTCCGCTTTGGTGCTCTGACTGGATTTCTGTTTCTCCTCTTGAAGCTGAGCGATTCGTGCACTTCTGCGCGGCCCGATCGGCGGCTGCCCACGAGCAGGAGGCGTCTGCAATTGTTTGTGCATAATCGCATCGTTAGGTGCCGGATTACGAGCTGCTTGCTGAGGGAGCTCGCTTGCAGAAGGTGTAGTACGGCGTCGCTTCATCTGTCGAGTTTCCGTATGTATGCTGAGGTGGGGTAATGAAGACTCGCCAGTGTGACTATTACTGCGCTCATCTCTTTTGCGCTTGCGTAGTGTTCTCGTCGAAGTGGCCGTCGGGACAGCGGCTTGCGTAGGAGATAGAGACTTATCTACCATGAAACGCGTAGCCTTCCTCGGTACTCTCTGGTCTCCCATTGCCGTTGAGGATGTCTCTGATTGTCTGCTCGCAAGAGAGGCGGAATTGTTTGAGACTTGTGGCGGATTTGTGTCTCGCCCATCTTCAACGGCTCCGTTTTCATTGGATTCAGTCTCACCATTCCCTTGGTGACCCTCACTTGGTTGCGTCAGCGCCAGCCCGTTAGGATCACTCTGCCCGAGGAAATCAAAGATGGGACCCTCTGAAGGGGGTCCAAATTTTGGGATCCAAAGGGCACCGTTAAATGTAGGAGGCGTCGGAGGTTGAATCGCCTCGAGAGCGTCGATCTCGGACGGACTGAAGTCCATTTCGTTAGGATCTTCGGGTTCTGGAGACGGGGACTCATGCTTCCACCTCCACCCCGGAGAGTCGCCCCAACTATCCTTCCAGTCACCCTTCGCCTTCCACTGCTCCCTGATCTTCACTGCTGCGGCCTCGCGGTCCGCATAACCAGTGTCATCAGTCCTGCTTAACTTGATGGCTTCTTCCAGCACCTCAATTGCCCACTGGTACCACGGCCGAGTGGTGATGCGGGCTTCGTTCTGATCGACCTCCTCTTCCATCGTTATGGCAGTGTCTGGATTGGATGGTGCTTGGGTTTCAATCCATTGACCTTTGTTCTCGAAGTACCGCCGGATGGCACGCTCATCCACGTGCTCCTCGTCCCGAGGTGGCCAGCTCGCTACCTGCTCCGCGAACGGCTTGGTCTGGTACTTTCCTCGAACGGGGCGAGTGCGCCAGTTCCAACTCCACTCATCGGGATGGCGGTTGTCTCCAAATCTGAGGCCCATGATCGGAATACCCCATTCCGGATTCCAGAAGCCAAGGGCCTCCCATCGTTTCCTGATGCTGTTCCGGACCATGATGTCCAGCCGCTGGCTGCCGGCGCGTCGAAAGATGTTGGGCCCTCGGTATACGAGGCGACCCATTGAGTCTCGGTTACTTGACACATCATTTATGCGCTCGCGCTCTTTCTTGGCTTCGACATCAAACTGATGCGCCGGTCTGTACGCACGCAAGCCCCGCCTGAACCGGAAAAGTTCTTCGTTGTTCAAGGGCCGTCGGACGAGCTCGTCTGTTTCTTCCGCCGTGAGTTGCACACGGAAAGTTGGAGTTGCCGGTTGGGTACTGGTGTAGGATGAGTAGGGAGGCGGAGGTTCGTCCGGTGGAGGTTCGTCGAAGCGCGCCATTGCGCGTTGGAGGGCTTCTGGATCATCTTGCATCCGTTGCAGCGTTCCGTTGATGCCGTTCAGCCGTACGGCGTTGATGCCATGGAGAGAATGCAGCATGGTTGAGGTTGTGATAGTTTCAAAGTCGTGGGTGTTGATGGGCGACGCATGTTAAAGAAAAAGAGCTTCTGCGAGGAAGATCACGTGTCGTAGTTGCTGCCTAAGCGAGGGTCCGTCTTGGCGGCATCTGCCTGTTGGACAACGAAAAGCCAATCGATGGCGGCGCCAATCGATAAAGGCCTTGGACTTTCATTAGTCGCCGTTAATTAGCCTCCGTGAGTGACTGTGTATGCATTGCACACCGGACAGCGATATCAGCTCCGCTGGGCTTCCTCTCACGAGGTCTTCCCACTTCATAGCCGTATTCAACTCCAAAGCACCCTCATGAATCAAAGTATTTTGGTCAAAGAGTAGCCTGCGTCTACAGAGTTATCAGTCCGTTCTCTCATGCATTCTCAGACTATCTTTCACTTGGTCCCTAAGACCCCCGCTGCTGAGGCTATCCTGGAAGAGAAGCCCAATACAAATTTCAAGTCCCTGAGCTCATCGCGTTTACAGCCTCTGAACGATGGAGAAGATGGTCCTCAGCTTGGTCTGGAAGTCGGATATCATGTGGCCCTGGTTCCTCGCCCAGATGTGATTGCAGAAGCCGGGCGGAGGGCGGATATCTACCTACGGGGAGGCTCCATCTCGGCAGTCCAGTTCTCTTTCGAGATCCACCCGGAATCGAGAGCGATCATGTTCCACGACCGATCTCGACTTCGCAACACAAACATTAAGCCTTTCCGCTTCAGGACGGATGGACACTTGCGTCAACACGTCCTCCAACATGGGATCGAGTACGTGATCAATACCGGCGGCGACAGAGGCGAGCTCTACGAATTTGAACTACGGTGGGTGCAGAAGGAAGACGCAGTGCAACGAGCAGAGCAGGGGTACGAGACGGCAGCGGCGAGAGTTCAGGACTCTCGTTGGGCTCGGACGGTCGACGACGGACCGACAGAGCTGCCCTCTTGGTACAACACCAGGCTCCACACGCCTGCTGACGGGGGTGTCCAGAGAACCACCGCAGGAAGTGCGTTGGGAGAGGGCGCGTACGGCAAGGTCAGCAAAGCCGTGGATCTTGACTCCGGCTACTCCGTTGCCGTCAAGAAAGTCGTCTTGTCTAAGATGAAGGAATTGGCGCCAGAAGATCGGGAGAATCATGTCAGGCGGGAAGTCAAAACTCTCTCCAGCATTTCCCATGTATGTATGTCTATATCATTCTAATAAATCAGCACACTGACAATATAATCCCAGAAGCACATCGTGGAGTACCTAGGCTCGACGGGCTGGGGGACAGAGACAATATACATATACACGAGCCTTAAAGCCGGAAATGTGAGCCATCTAATGGAGAAGTTTCCTACTGCGCGCTCCGACAAAGACACTCTCACTCAGCTGTTGCAAGAGATGCTCGAGGCTCTCGACTACCTTGCATTTCGAGGGCTATGCCATCGAGACGTCAAGCCTGACAATATCTTATACGAGCCGAAGGACGAGCGCACATGCACCTTTCAATTGGCAGACTTCGGCTTCGCGAATCAGAAAAACTTGGCACATACACACTGCGGCACTGATGCGTACATGGCTCCTGAGATGTACTACGACAAACATCCTCAAACTCCAAAGTTGGACGTATGGTCGCTCTTTGCAACTATTATCGATATCATGCGGACGGCAGGTTTCGACGGGAAGAAAGTGAAATCGTACGATCAGGCATTAAATTTGATCAGAACTGCCGCGACCACGCATTCTTCGCTCAGCCCCATGGCGCGTGAAGACCCCGAAGTGCGCGCCTCCGCGGCACAGATGCTTGTCGCGTGCTTCGGGGGCCATGGATTAACGACCCCACGAAGAAGTATCGCAGCAATACCCTCATTAGATGGTTCGAGTCCATCGGAAAAGGCTCCAAAGCAGCGAGACGGGGATAGAAAGCACTTAGACCTGGTCAAGTATCGAGTCAGGAAAGACGACAGGAGGAGGCCGTTGCCGTGGTATTCGTAGCTGAATTAATTAGTGTTCATCAAACCATATCCGGACAGCATCAACAGTGACGCAAAGTTCTCGTCTATAAGTTATGCTTGGTTCCACTTGGCATTAGCGTTCACGATAAGAGTTCTTGAGGAGTTTGGAGTAGGACCAGCTTTTGCATCACGAGAATTTGGACTTTAATGTTCGCTTTGCAGCATGTGCCAGCGAAGGCGTTACCTCGTTCTCTCTTTCCATGGCTTTTGCGGCGCGGTTATTAGCGTTTCATAATTCTTGGGCTCTCGGTTTGCGCATCTGCCGTTTCAGTAATTGTTTCAAGTTAGGAAGTGCTCTCTTGAAGCATAAATAGATCATCTCTCTCGTACTAGAATCCAAACCATTCTCTGAGTAAGTCTTCATTCACCCATATTCTGACGAAAATCTAAGGGTCTGCTCTGAGCCTACGAAAAGTGACGCAAGACAGGCCCCATTGAACATAGATATACCATTCTAATGTCTCTCAAGCTTTGTACATTTTCCTATTCTCTTGTCTGATATTGAGTTACAATGGTTTCCAAATCTGTTACATCAAAAGACGGCGCCGGCGCGGTCGTATCCTACAGATACCGCGGGTAAGGACTAGGTCTCATTGTTATTCACGGCCGTCTCAAGAGTTAGAAGAGCCATTGGGAACCGGCGGATTTACTCTCAGACACCATCACTTTGCAAAGCATGATACCGCACCTAAAACCCACTCTATTCAGTTTCAAGGCTTGGATCATCTTGGGAGCAGCAGCAAGAACACATAGGAAAGCCTGAGCTGGTCACTGATGCAATGAACGAATTTTTCTCTGATCATATGGAAGAGCGGGCATAGGATGCAACAAATCTATCAAGCATTTGGTACCTATCTCCTCTTTATTGCCGTCAATTTTGACAAGCGTTCCGTCTTTTGAACGCATCATCATCGCTATCTGGCAAAATTTACAACTGCCTCTAGGATGAACTCACTCGTCTCTTTCGGTCTGCTCGACATCGGCGAATGGCTGCTGTGAATTTCACGTACAGTGATATCTCCCCCTTCATCCATGGACTTTTGCCAGAGCACTCTTTGTGCCTGAATTGGATACGACTTGTCCTCAGTGGTTGCCAAATACCAAACTGGTACGTCTTTCCAACCGGCATACGCTAACTCGTCACCTTCTGTGAGACCTTTAACTGATTGCCTTTCCAGTTTTTGATCCCATTCATTGCCTTCATCGGCCGGGAGATCATGGTAGAACATTTCTCTGGGATAAGCTCGGATGACGAGAAAGCCACTCTCGTCATCCATCTTCCATATTGGTGTAGAACCGCCGGCACCAGCAACCAAATTCAGTCTCGTCACGGCGAAACTGGTTGCGATATTGATGAGTCCGACAACGTGGCCGGGTGAATTCTGTGAAGTTGAATGATCTTTTTTTTTCCTTGGCACGAGATATTTGGTTGAACTGTCACCAACATAACCACTGCAAGAGTGCGATACGATCACAACTTCACGCCCCTGAGTCGTCTCCGACATAATGGCATTCGGAACGGCCTTGAAATCGTCTGCAAAAGTTTCGATGGATCACCCATTGTCGTAGGTAGATTACGCGGATGCAGTTGAACTGCTGAGATTCCAGAAGCGAAGTAACTTTGTTCCAGGTACTATTGTGGCATGCTCCAGACACGAATATGAGGGTTGGTTTAAGAGCCATGATAATTCTACTTTAGAACCAAAGTATTGAAAGGAGTTGTAAGAGACTTCGGTAAGGGCTCCAGAAAGTGTGGCATAGATTGCAGAAAATGCCAATCTCACCCGGAAAGAAGCCAGCAATTGAGCATCGAACGTGAAACCAACATACCATTTCGATTCGATCACAACTCTTCAATGCAACTAGCACTAGATGCTTTCATATGTTCTGTCGACTTTCTTTGTCGCTCAGTGTTGCAACACACCACCTACTTTCGTCGCGATTAAAGCAAGTCAAGAGCGGTCGACTGGGGTACTTCCGACGCACGCCACAACCATTCTCAACACAGTTGAACAAAACCATGTTCATAATTCCACGCAATTCGAATGATCTATCGAAGAATGCCACCTTCAGATTTTCCTCCAAGCATGACCATGAGCGTACGAAAGGGTATCCATTGATTACCCCTCAGCCTCAGTCCTCATGCCATGGCGGATTATTCTCCCACTGCCGCTTGCCACCGGCCAGCACTCGCGTCTTGACATCCTGGAACTTCGCAAACTCAGCCTCGGTCCTGAAGTGATCGCGGTGATCCATGGACAGCACGACGGCCCTGATGCGGCCGAGCAGCGCATCCGACTTCCTCATCTTGTCCTCGATGATGGCGTGGTTGTACGTGCCAACCTTGCGGTAGCCCCAGATCTCCAGGTCGAGCGCGTAGCGCTGCCGGATGAGCTCGCGCAGGTTGCACAGTTCCACGTTCGACACTTTCTCGCCTCGCGCCCGTGGGGGAACTCGCTCGTCGGGCTGCTCGACGGCTTTGCGGAATATCTTTGCGATTCCCTTGGGCTTTTCGCTTGTCGTCGTCGTCATAACGACGGCCTTGTGCTTCCAAAGACCCATGGTGAACGAACAGCCCTGCTCTGTTGATGTGTGAGACGCTAAACGCTGGTGAAGCGGTTTCTGACGTAGGGAACGTACGTGGAGAGCGGTGAGCTTGGCGAACCACGAATGATCTGCTATGAGCAGTGATGCGAACGATGAGAAATGAGTTGCGTTGACAGTTTCGCAGCAGAAGTGTAGCGAAACAGCTCACCGCAACGATCCTGATTCGGACCCGATAGCTCAAAGCTCAGCTTGCTCAAACAGAATTCAAGAGACTAGGAACCAGGGACTTGAAAGGCAATGAACGATGGGAGAGGGTAGAGCGTGCATGCGCGCAGAGAGGCGGTCCGTTCCAACCGTGCTGGCCAGGCTGAAATGCCTACAACTAAGGCGGTCGAGGCCAAGACAAGGGAGGTGGGCCTGGACGCACTGATGGAACGACGAGGCTGAACACAACCAATGATTCCCCTTGAGTCGTGTGTATGAATGATTGTTTCGGCGCTTCGATTCTGGCGCAGCGGCTGAGCTGATTTTAAATTTGGCTGGGCCGAGACGCCGTTTATTTGTTCGGTTTCACGCATGCTGCGCGCAAGGTTCAATTGAATTCCTTGCTATCGTATTTTATCCAACATGATTCGCATTCCGCCTTGTACTACAAACATCATTGACTAATTGTACTTAACGAGGCCGGAATTCGGCAGTCACTCCCTCACAGCCCTTTACAACCTGCTCACGGTCCAGCCGCTGCCCCTGCGCGTTACCTCTTCTCCGCACTTCAGGCTTGACAACGAGTTGAAGGGTGGTCAGTGCTTGTCGAGTGCCGAGTACCTTTACGCCATCGGGAGGGAAGCGGAGCACGATTCTGCATTTCTGTGATGAGACGTCCAACCAAAACTGTACTGCCATCTTGACAAAGTCCTGAACGACTTGGCGATCGCTCTCTGAGACGGCTGCAATTTCGTCCACCGCATCGTTGATGTCGTTCACAATGACTCTCACAGATTGGTCATATGCCCTCTTCAGCGCCCTCTTGGCTTCGGAGTCGGCTTTCTTCAAGGCGTCCGAGCATTCCTTGACTTTTTGAAGCCGCCAATCTTCTGATTCCTCTGTTGCCTCGGGCCAGTTGGAAAATTCGGATCGTGAATCTTGAGGACAGTTAGTGAAAGGACTGTGTTCTACGAATGAAATGCTCCCACCTTCTCCAAAGGTGTCTATCCACTCGCGATGCAATGATTGACCATAGTCTCCGAAAATTTCGAATGGAGAGTGGAAAATTTTCTCGTTGAGCATAATCCAAATGCTGCTCTGAACAATATGCTGCCTCAGCCTCCTCTGATTTTCAGAACGCTTCATGGCATTCTCGGAGAGTGGCCAATGCGACTCCTTTCGCTTCTCCCATTGAAGCCTTGAGAAGGTGTCCACCTCGTTGTCAAGCTGTCGGAAACCGGTGCAGATCTCAGTATCTGATAATCCCTTAATGTGTTGTCGAGCAACAAGCGCGCCCTGTAAGGCCTGGTTCTTCTCCCGCAGAGCTTCATTCTCCGTCCTCTCCTGCTGTCGAACCTCCTCTTCACGCCGGTAGGATTCTTCCTGCCATTGGTCCTTCTGTTGTTGGTGCTCAGCGCGGAGACTGTCCATGGCAGTTCGCATCTTTGCGAGTTCATCCTTGTGGTCAGATTTCGCCAAGTGCAAGTCTTGTTCCCATCTCTTAATATCTGCGCGATAGCGTACCTCCCGTCTCTGTAATTCCTCCTTGTGCAGCTTCTCGGCATCTTGCAGTTTCTGATCTGATTCGCGTTGAAGTTTGTCGATTTTCTCTCTGTGAGCGCGTTTCAAGTCATTAATCCCGGATTGGTGGCGCGATTGGGTCATTTTGAGCGCATAGTTGTCGTCTTCCAACTTCTTGTTCTGAGACCTGACGGTTTTGAGGTCTTTCTGGAGGCCGTCCAGTTTGCCATTGAGGTCCTTTACGGCGCTTTGAAAATAATTCAAGACAAGACGAAGAGCGCCTTCAACTCCCTTCCTCTCGCGCGTGTTTTCAAAGTCTCCCAGAGCCGATGTTCCATAGGAAACCTTTTTAAGCTCGGCTTCGACTCGTCTCAATTCCTGATCGGCCTCAACGCAAGGATCGTAAAATTGAATCAGCTCTCTGAAAGCCCCAATTGGTCCGTCTCTGGCAACGACAGCGTCAAGGTAACTCTTCTTCCCGGGAATTCTGTGCAATATCCCTCTAATTTGATCCTCAACCTGCTTCAATTGGTTTGATGAAGAACAATAGTCTTTGATCAGAAGTCTGAGAACACCCTCAACCCCGCCATCATTCTTGTGCGCATAGTCCACCTCCATTCGGTTGAAATCGCGAGTCGCTGCTTGAATCTGTTCGTCCACCCGTTGCAGTATCTTTTGTGCGGGGGATACCCGCCTGGTATATTCAACAAGTCGGTCGAGGATTTCGTCGAGTCCGCGTCTGGCGAATCCACTGTTGTACTCCATTTCCCCGAAAACTCCTTTGGCGGCGTCATGAACACGCTGCCGGAGGGTACTCATATCGTGAATCACTTGTTGGTATTGGCGAGCAAGATCCCGGACGGCAGCAGTAGCATCCTGTTTGGCCGGCGCCGAGTTGAATGCTTTCTCATGGTCGATTTTGACTACAACTTCTTGGATTTGTTTATTGATGTCTTCGACCATGTTTCGGTAGAAGTCTAGAACCAGACTGAGTGCGCCCTCAACGCCTCTCTCTCGAAACTCTTGATCAATGTCCTTCGGGCGCAAGCCCGACCCATCCGCGGCATTTTGTATGTGTCTCTTCACGCGATGAAGCTGCTCTTCGGCAGTTGAACCTGACTGCGTGGTGGTGCGTGTACTCTGATCATTCGGAGGTGGCAAAAACATCAAGTTGGTATTTTTGCTCTGGTGAAACTGACCTTCCTTTAGGTCATTTTCGTGAGAGATTGTGATGTCAAGAGCCTGCCCCCGTGGCGTCGATTCAAGTTCGACAGGTTGAGCGGGAACTGAAGATTTCGGCCTTGTTGAGAAGGTCCGACCTAGCCGGACCATTCTTAAAGCAGTAGGCGATGACTTTGGAACGGGCTTCCGCGGCGGGATGGATGTTCCAACCGCAGGCACAGATTCGAGCTCGGATACACCATTCACGGAAGCGAAGCCAATGTCGTCACCATCTCTGAACGGGTTTTCAGTTGATGTACGTGGTGATGCTGTCTCGTGGTCGGAGTTGGCGCCATCTATGATAGGCATTCCACATTGCTGCATTGTATTTGTCGTGCCGGCCTGTCCAGTGGCTCCATGCGCTTTATCCCTTTGACGCCCGAGCCTACTTGTAACCTTTGAAATACGGGATTTGAGATTTCCATCACGCTGGCGTTGATCGTCGTGCGAAAGACGAGAAGAAGGGCGCGCTTCATCAGACGGGGGAGTGTCCAAAGCATTTACAATGCCCCTCCCTCTGCGCCACATTGAACCCATCTCGCCAGAGGTCTGTCGTGTGGGTTGTTGAAGGAAATCATTGAATCTAGGACGATAATAAAAGGAAAATTGGGGGGTTGTCTTGCACAGTGACAAGCAACCTAGCTCCAGCCGCAGTGAGGGACCACGATACGATACTGCGTCACGGCGTGAGACAATTACGCCTGCATTTTACCCAAGCTCCTGCCAACCGCTAAGCCTGCATGGAGTGTGAAGGTACGCAGAGGCTAGAAGCCGGTTTACCTTGGCTATGACCTGACGCGGGCTATCGTGGTTCATCACAACATTTCAGTTGGCCGCCCACGGCTCGCCTTGCTTCGCAGAGCCTCCAATCCTCGCTTGCGTCGTCATCCGCGGCCTCAGCTAGACCCACCGAGCAATAAACACAATGGAGTGTTGGCTTGCAGATGGCGGTGCTTGGACTCAGGCTGCTTGGAGGCGCAGGCGCAGGGCCATGGTTGGAGGTGAGTGTCGGCGTCGCGCTCTCAGAAAGGATACGATAACGGGTGGTCTGAATATGCACTCTCGCTACAAGCCTTTCTTAACCTGATACAGATGGCGTTGGGTGTGAGTGGCGTGATTCTGGGAGCGGCCTCGCCCATAGTCTGACCAGGACATCTCCTTTGGCGCTTTATCACTCCGCAGTAGTGCCTCCTTGACGCTAAGCATGCCCGGACCTGAGCATTTCAGCCTCATGGCATTTTATCATGTTCTCCAGCCCGTTGTCCGTTCGGTAGGTAGGTAGGTGTGGTCCCATTGAGCCCATCTCTTTATCCACGCCCATATCTCTCCCGCTTTTGCCCTCACGCTGTCCTAATATATTTTATTCTCCTCTTCCTTGCCTCTCTTCTTCTGTGTTTTGTATCGTTATTGGAAGGGGGGGAGAGCCAAAGCCATGCCAGCCCAGCGCATCGACGAGCATCGCCTCGTTGTCGGCATCGACTATGGTACGACCTACACAGGTACGGCTATACCCCACTATGATTGAAGCAACGCTTCACCCATTAATACGATCTTACTTACCTTCCTTTTAGGAATTGCTTATGCCACCCCAGACTCTGGTGAACTTCCGCTCGATGAAATCGATCTGGTCGAAAATTGGGGTCCTAATATGGGAAACCACAAGAAGGTCCCCAGCGTCATCTCATTTTCGCGACCGACAAGAGCCAAGGAACAACAATGGGGAAGCGACTTGAGCAAAGATGCCGTGGCCATGATTCACACCAAGCTACAATTAGACCTCCAGGATGTTGCCGGGGAACTTGATCTTATCGTGCATGCCCTCAAAGGCATGAAGGATCTCAACTTTGGGCAACTCAAATTGATGGGTCCTTTGCCAGCTTATACTCCCAAATCAGCCGAAGATATCGTGAAAGCATACCTTACCAAAGTCTTTGAATATCTCTCAGAAGCTATTGAAGGGTTCTCCAAAGAGCTCACGGCTCAAATTCCTGTAGACATCGTTGTCACTGTGCCGACAGTACGCAGCCTTGTCATTGACATTATGTAATTCAGCTAATATTTCAATAGGAATGGTCTTATCGAGCAAAGAATTCTACCTATCGTGCTCTCACGAATGCTGGTTTCAACAGCGAGTCATTCCCCGAACTCACCAACGTCATATTTGTCACAGAACCTGAGGCCGCAGCAATGTACACGGCCAGGTACTTGAAAGAGGACAAAGGAGAGGTGTTTCTCAAGGTGATTGATTTATCGCATCTTTCTTGCGCCGGGTAACTGACCAGCCTTGAATAGCCCAGGGAATGCTTCATTCTTTGCGATGCCGGTGGTGGTACAGTTGTAAGTGACTTCGCCGCTCAATCCGTTTGCATAGTCTTCAGACGGCTAATATCATTAGGATGTTGTCTCATACAACGTCAAGCAAGTTAAGCCAACGCTGGAACTTGAAAGAGTTGGTATTCCAACCGGTACGTCCCGCTCCAACTTTTCAACAGTACAGTTCCTGCTAGACTGTCAAATTTGTAAATCTAACGCTCGAAAAGGTGACAAATGTGGTGCCATCTTCATTGACTTCGCATTTAAGAAATGGCTTAGAGCGTACATCGGCGACAAGTACTACAAACAGCTGGATGAGAATCTTGATATGAATCTCGAGAAAATCAGCTCGCATACTACAGAAGGTGAATCAATGCGAGAGTTGATGAGAAGATTCGATCCTTTGAAGAAACAATTCCACCAGAAGCATAGAGACATGCACTTGGACCTGCCAAAGCCTCTTGATAACTTAAACTTAGAGGGCAAAGTGAACGGCGGTGAGATCATAATTACAAAGTGAGTAATGAGGAATTCCTTTGTAATTATTCTCAAGCTAATACATCGCAGTGAGATCATGACCGAATTCTTTAGAGAATGCGTGAAAAAGATTATGGACTTGTTGGAAATGCACATGTTCCAGATCGATAATATGGGAAAGCGAACGAAGGTGAGCATTGACATGACCGCCCCGTGTAGGTATCAGCAGAAAGTTAATGCTTCCATCTAGAACGTTTTCCTCGTTGGCGGTTTCGGAGAATCTCCCTTCCTTCAAGAAGAAATCAGACTTTGCCTTGAACTGAGGGGTATCAAGCTTCGGATACCCGATACATCTTGGACAGCTGTTGTCCGAGGCGCCGTTATTTGCGGAATCGAAAAAGCGACAATTGGTAACTTGTCAATAGCCGGCGCCTTCCCTCAACATTATGGTGTGAGCGTTAGCGAGCCGTACTCTAAGATTCATCACGACACAAAGGATATTGGAACTCATCCTGCCACTGGAGCTCAAGTCGCCCAAGGACAATTACTCTGGCTCATCAACAAAGGAGATTTGATCCTTTTGGACCAACCGCACACATTTTCACAGGTGATCATGGTTTCATTCAAAGAAACCGACTCAAAGAAGCGCAAACTGACAATTTACTCCTATCCCGAGGAAGACGATCGGCCAAACAAACTTGCCAATTCCAAGCATGGTAAACTTCTCTCTTTTCCATTTTAGCCGGCTCTCAAGTGCTAATCCGTTGATTGTAGAATTAAAAACTTCTCACATCCTTGAATACGACTTGTCGCCAATCCCGCTCAAGAGTCTGGAGAAGTCAAAGGCCAAAGATGGAACATATTACACTGTCCGGATAAAGTTGTCGTTGACGGCAACAAGTGCCGGCTTAGAATCTGTTTTGACTTGGGGCACCACCGAGCTGGCGACTGGAAGTGAACTCTGGAGTTGAATGAAGTTGAGTTGCATCAATTCTGTTGCCTTAGACATGCTCTACGCTGTCGCTTGTAGTACCTTTGTGTAGAGCCTGGAGTTGGCGGCGTCCTTTGCAATAGCATCAAAGTATTATTGTGATATCGATACCTTCAATATGGATGCTATACATTACTCTTTCGCATCTCAATGCTCTAAGAAGTGGTACATTGCGTAATCGAACAGTGTCAGTGACGCTTCAAGCCGTCTAACCATCTTACAACTATCTTCTTGATATCAAATCCCACAAGATTGCCCGTCCATTCCTCACTGAAACACAAGCAACGAATTCCAACCTTGTTGAATAACTCAACAGCAACCTCCATCGGTGCTATGGCTGCTAGTGACCTCGCGCCCGATCAACAAAGTTACCCAAAATCCATGTCCGGCTCCTCATCCCCACTGACAATGCAATTCCTAATAGCCGTATCTGTGTATTCCCAGGAAACGCCTTCTCAATCTCTTTTAAACCATACTCCTACTTCGCCTGTGTAATGTACCCTTGTAACACCATATTACCCAGCGCCCTGCGCCAACCCACCATCCATGAGTCCCCTCCGCTCTCCAACAACTCAAGCTTATGCGTAAGTAAGCGCCTGCTCATATTCGGTTGTTCAACAATTGGTAGTTTGTCGGCAATCCTGTGTTCTTGAGAAGTTTAGTCGGCGGCGTAAGAGGGAAATGTGATATTCTCAAGAATGATGACGGATTTTAGTCTTTAGAGCTAGAAGATCGCCTTTATGGGGAGGAAGAAGGTCTTTCACCATCAGAAAAGCAATTTGACTAAATTTTCAGATCAACTACTTAATCGTGTCTTCAACATACCTTTCGCCATCGGTTTTGCTAATATTACCCGAGTAACTCTATGTTCTCTTGTCAATACCAGCGTAATTTGCTATTGTGACCACCCATTAGTATCCTGAGCTTGGCTTGATCATCGCTGAGCCCTCCCTGAGCGAGCTCTGAGCCTTGTAGAGTGGAGTCAAGCTCGATTGAAGTTTTGGGCGGTTCATGAAAATCGGCTTCCAACACGGTGGGGGCCGGGAATATCTGGGCAAGCCACTGCTACGTACGACATCACTGGAACATATATCTTTAAGTCTCTGCTTTCGATCGCAATTTATCCGTAAAGATAAGAATAGGAGCTTCGAATTGAAAGTCTAACTCATTCGTCATGTCTCTTCCGGTTCAAGTGCCCAGTGTACCTGTCAACTTCGTTCCTGTGAAGGGGGGAGATATCATCAAGCTTGGTCAGATCACTTGTAGAGTACTCGAAGATGGTTCACGCACTGGCAAGTCTCGACGCGCAACACCAAGTCGAGTACGGCTAATGAATATAGATAATCGTATCGGCTGTGCTGAATTTACGCTTCCTCCTCATACCTCTGGCCCACCGAGTCACTTTCACATGATGCATGACGAAACTTTTCTTACGACTCAAGGCACGATACGATACCATGTGCCAGGCAAACCCGATATTGATGCGAAGACTGGCGATTTTGTATCAGTACCCCCGAGAGCGCCGCACACATTCTCGAACCCGTTTGACGAGGAGGCCAAGTTCTTCAACACGTTCACGCCCGCCTTCTACATCAATTACTTCAAGTTGCTGTCCAGCCTGATTGCCGATGGTGAGCAAATGACTCCAGAGAAGAATATACAAGCCATGTCCCAGTATGCGACGATTCCAATTCCCAAGGAGTATCTGGAGAAGCATGTGGGCCAGTAAATGGGGTTGGATACGCCTCCAGTCGAGGGAAGATATGTTGAGTTAGCTAGGTTCCCGAATATGGACATATAAAAATCAAATAGGCAATCTTTCAAGTCGAAGTGTATTCATTCTAGATTTATCTTTCGGATGTACTATTTAGAGCTACGAATTGGATGTGCAGTGCTTGTCAAGCTAAATCGTCGATCACTCGTTTTGTCCGAAACAATCGGCCATGCGCTGGCAATGCAGAAATGGATCGTCATTCAATACTTCGGGGATTTGATGAATGCCTGACAATCATTTCCATCTCTAAGATGGTATCCTAGCCTACGTCGGACACCGAAACCACGTGGTGCTGGACATGTTTCGCACGGGCTTGAGTTACGCGTGGAAGCATTGCGTACTTTCTACCAGGCCCAGCGACCCTCCGCTAACAATTTCGGCCCGAATGCTGCTAGTCCTAAGGTATCCAAGGGCCTTTCTTACCCACATAAGCAATATGCTAACGAATTTGTTCGCGTGGATTCGAGTCTCACGATGAGCGATGTTCTTTGAACTGGTGGAGCGGCGCACGTTCCTCTGATGTCGAGTTTAACGGATTTTGGGAGAGTCCAAGTTACTGGAACACGCCACTCCTTGAGTTACCAGGGCAATTGGGTCGCGATCGGGAGCGGGTTCCCGCCGGGTTACTAGGATGATTGCGGACTCCAGCCGTTCACAGGGCACAGGGGAGCGATGGTGCGGTGAAGGCGAAGGACGGTGAAGACAAGAAAACGTTTGTTCAGTTTACTATATCTGCTACTCACAGAGTTGCATCCGGCCTTACCATGTTCAAGGTCTGCGGCAGTGAGCAGTAAGCACGCGTCATGATACCTCATGCGTCGCTGGCGGTTTCAGAAGCGCAGAGTAAACTTTGGCAGGGGCACTGGAAACTTCATTAGACGCTTCAAGCCGAACGGGCGATGCATTAGGTTATCAGGAGGTGCAGAGGAAAATGGAAATCTGGCGATTGGAAGCACGGGAATGAAGAGAGTTGATTGACTGATTGGGGTAATAGACTATTCTGTAATAAGCGAGTGATGGCGAAGCGGCTGTCAAAATTCAATGACCGGCAGCGCTAAGATCGAAGGCGTAAGCGAAAAATGAGCGGGACAGTATGATGGAAGGGAACCCCTGAGAAAAGCGCGCTGAGGTACGAAGTACCACCGATGATAGTTACTGCGCTGGCCGGGTGAACGGACTTTCAGTGCAAACTTCACTGTAGCAAAAGAATGAATCGAACCTGCAGTCGGCAAACAGGGGCTGGCTGCGGTAGGTCGGAGCTCGGGGAGGAGAGCAGATGCTGGGAGCTGCAATGCAACTCGCCAATTAGCTGGCTTGACGGAGAGCGCTGAAGAGGGGATACGCGATCGACTAGTTACTACTTTGGATAGGGAGCGGACAGACACGGCGAGAGTCATGATCGGTCGACGAGCTTAGACTAGCGATGCTTCACCGTCTTTCTATCGCAAACGAAATGGCATACATAGCAATAATTATTGGATTCATTTTCAGATTGCCGACGACGGGCGGGCTTGGATGGATTCGTGTTTGGCCGCTAATTCACTCTGGTTCAGGCACAGGGGCGGCGGGTTTGGTGGCAATGTGCTATCGACCCCGGGCAGATCTCCAGCTCAGGGCACAAAACCAGCGCAGAGACAGAAGCGAACGTACTACCGCGGTTTGCCAATTAGCTGCTTGTTACGGTGGACGGGAGGAGTCCGAGGGCCTTCCAGCCCGCCAAACCCGCCCCATACTGCTTCCGTCTTCCTCAACACCACCGTCATTCAGCCAAAAATCTTCTTCCTTGGCTTCCCATCTTCGCCCTCTCACCATCTCACTCCCCTTCCTTCACATCTTATCGCCATCAATGCATTTCTAGCCTGAAGGGTATTGTATTTTTCGGCCATCCATACGCCGTTCGCTCGTGCCGGGCACGTAATTCGGGTCGGGCTATTTAAGGAGATCGGGCCAGTGCACGGGTGAGCCAACGATCAGCTGTCGCGGAAAGTGACAGGCGCGCTGTTCAAACGGAAATTTTCACGCTCGCCCACCAGGCCATTAATTGTCAGTTCTTACGTCCGCATATTAGTCTTCGAAGCGCTTCCTCCGCAACCTCTCCTTCGAAGATGACCGACATGCTTCCCTCACCCCGAGGCAGAGCCGCGAGCGTGAGCTCTCATGGCACCGCTACCACCACTGCGCTCTCACTGCAGCCGCGATATGTACCTCGCCCCGATCCTCGCTACATCTCTCAGACCTCCGCTGCCGATCGCGTGACTCGGCTTCATCTTCATGACCAGTATGAGATGATGTCCCCGCCTACGTCGCCGACGAATGAAGGCGCCATATTCCACGAGAACGCGCTGAGAATGCTCAATGCCTTTCTGGACGCCTTGCTTTACAACTTTCTCGGCAAGGCCCGTGGTACCAGTTTGAACAAACTGAGACCTGCCATTCGGGAGGTGCTCAAGGCAAAATTGGCCCGCGACGCGCTAGCAGGCGCGGACGAGGAGATCCAAGATCTTTACGAGGATACGGATGACGAAAACGATCGTGAAGATGCCGCATCTGCTCTCAGCTCTCCCGACTGGCACGTTGAAGAAACCTTCAAGTTGATGAGATTGCGAGTCATGGTATTCCTCGGCCTGGGTGACTTTGACGACGAGGACGAAGAGCGTTTTTTGGAGGAAGAAGAGTTTCACATTAATGGCGAGCCAGCATCACCGGACCTGAGTATTCTCAATGGACCGACTGCGGTATACTTAGCAAGCATTCTAGAGTATCTCGCTGAGCGCCTCATTGATCTCGCCGGCGAGGCTGCATATGCTCGCCAGAGAAGAAAACATAGCACTCGACCGATCAACGAAAGCCAGGAGCTTGATCAATTTGATATGGACCGAGTGACGGTAGAAGAGACGGACGTCGAGAAGATTGCTCTCAACCCAACTTATGGCCGCCTCTGGAGAACGTGGCGCAAGCAGCACCGTAGCCTCAAGAGCGCATCGGTAGCTTATCGTCATGCACGAGTGTCAAGCGATGATGGGCCGTTCCAGAACTTGCGCAGAATCAACAGCAATCGGGAGTGCGAAGACGATGAAACCACGAAGGAGCTCAGTCTTGACGAGATTCCAGGCGAGGAAGATGTCCCCGAGCACGTTCTCGCTTCGAATATCCCCCTTCCCATGACGGAAAACGACGTCAACGAAATTGAAGTGCCCGGTTTGGCCACGGAGATCGAGGACGGCGAAGAAGAGGAAGAGGCAGTGGAGGATGATGACTTTGAGCGACGTCCTCGCAGCGCCATATACTTCCATGAACCATTCCCCGGTGTTGCTTCTGCGCACACCGAAGAACATGAAACAGATGACAGGCCTGCGCTCGCTTCACGAAAGCGATCACTCTCAGCCCCTCACCTCATTCGTCCTGCTTTCTTGATTCCTCCGGATGAGGAACCGGTTGAAGAGGCCGAAGCTGACGAACTTGAAGTTGACGAAGACGCTGAGAAGAGACTCATTGAAGATTCGGCTCCAGAAGTTACCTCCAAAGAACCAAGTGCTCTGCTAGCTGGAGAAGAGGACGAAGAATTCACATCGGCCGATGAAATACTTGCTGATAAACGAGATGAGCTGGAAGATCCTGACCAAAAACACGACCAAGGTATGGTTGCTGGCGTCTTGACTGGTGCAACAGCGCTAGTCGGCACTGCGATTGCTACCGTCGTTGGCTCGAGGAAGCAGAAGGAAGAACCAGACTCTGCACCGAAGGTCTTGCGTGAAGCCGCGCATCAAGTGAAGAACGGTGATATTAAACCTTCATTGAATGAGGCTCCTAAGGCTGATGGTGATTCTCCGCTCTCACATGAAGAAGCAGTTGCTCTTGAAATGGGCATAACTAAGATCGCCATACCTGCGAAACCCGTCAAGAAACCTGTGGAGACTCTCGACGACAGTCCATTGACACATGAGGAAGCAATTGCGAGAGAACTGGGCGTTGCTCCTCTCAAGGAATCAGTCATGGAAGTGAATCAGACTACGGCAGAACCACCGGCCAAGGTTGGCAGCGTAGATGAAGTTCCTGATCTTGATGCGGCTGAAGTTATCGCTGCCACCGACATGGACCATGGGAATGAGCGCTCTATAGCCTGGAGTGCACCATCAAACGCTAGAAGTGGGCAGATAACCATCCCTCCAAGACAGGAGGCTCCGTCGATGGACTTGGAGGATGACGATCACGATCCAGACGCAATCGGCATCGCGAGGACATCTAATGTTCGCATTCACTCTTCGTCGCCATCACTTGATCAAAGTGGATTCCCTGGCCACATCGCTGCCCAGGACAGGAGGAATGAGAATTTTGCACGACCATCCTCCCGCGATAGGAATGCAGCTTTTGGCGGGATGGTTCAACCACGACCATCCACCGAAGATGAGTATGCACTCACTTCCAAGCCGCAGCAGAGATATACAACTCCTTCGCCTTTGAGGGAAGTAGCCTCAGCCACAGGAGCAGCAGTTGTTGCGGGAGGTGCTGCGATTGGGCTCGAAAAAGCTCAAGAAATGCACAAGGAGAGGCAACAAGTCGTACAGAATCGTGACAAGCCAGGGTATGGATCACCTATCGTGCAACAACAACCCCCACCGTCACCAGTCAAGAGAACTTCATCAAAGGAAAGCGGAAGCGAAGAACGGGGTCCAAAAGCACAACCGCTTCAGACTGACTTCCAAGATCCCGTTTCTGGACGACCCCCAAGTTCAAACTACTCTGCGAGATCTTCGGCATCACAGACACCACATAGTGCCCGAGGATCTCAATCAAGCATTCAACCTCGTGTTTTGGATAAACGACCGTCGGATGACATTCGAGCGCGAAACTTCGACGAACTTGTCAAGGGCGAAGAGACCGTCAAATTTACTTTAACTCCAGACACTCTTCGCGACGACGTAAGTCAATCATCCTGTTGCTACTCGATCTCGCCTGTTCTCGCAGGTTCCTGCACATGATACTTTTTCGGAGACTGCATATAGTCAACGATCGAAAGAGTGCCCCCACGAGCTATCCAAACTCCCATTCAATCTTAACTTCAAATGCAATCATACTAACTACACGCTAGCCATACAATCTCTCCACTAATCGCTCGTCACCGCCTTCACAGGGTGGTGCTAGTGATCGCAGCGGAGCATCAGGACCTTCGCCGCAAGTGAAACGCGTGTCACCTCCGCGCACTAGTAGTGCACGTTCTAGCAACACGTCACAGCAGCCACCAGCTTCTCCGACGAAGAAGAAGGTTGTTCCTCGCTCCTTTGAATATCGTCGTTCTTTTGCGTCGCTGGCTCAACGACCTCAGCCGATGAACACCAATGCTCGCAAGAACGGCTTGATGCCGAGGGAGCCTAGAGTCGTCACAGATCACATGAGGGATTTTGCCGATTACCTGCGTTCGACGGCACCGGCGAACGAGCTTCAGGCCACGCCTGCACCGCTCGCTCCTGGTCAGCCAGCTCCCAAGCAAGCCACTTCGGCGCCAAAGCCTAGAACTGGCAGTCGTATGCAAGCTCGCGATCCCGATGTCAAAGGAAATACAAGTAGCGACCTCATCGACTTTATTCGTCGCGGTCCTCCTGGTGCCAAGAATGGAGAGCATCGTATCCCACGCACTGTCGCCCCATTCCGAACAACCATGGATTCGGATGACTTCAACGACTACACGCCCGGCGTGGCATCTCCCCGCCAGTCAACCAACGGGGTCTCGTCAACCGGCCCAAGAAGCACATCGCGGCCGACGAACTCCGCTCAGCCACCGCGGGAGCAAGGCGCGGGCGGCGGGCCCGTGCGCAAACAGCGCCGCGTGAAAGACCCGTACGCCATCGACTCCGACTCGGACGACGACGACACGCTGACGGCGCTGCCGGCGGGCCGCGCCGCCCGCCCCGCCCGCGACGAGTCGCTGGCCGACTTCCTGCGCAACACGGAGCCGCCGGCGGCGAACGGGCCGGCGCCGCTGGCGGTCGTGCTGCCGAGCGGCGCGCCGCCCGGCTCGGTCCGCTCGTCGCGCTCCGCCGCACTGATGGCCAGCGCCGCTGCGTCTGCGCGCCAGCCCTCCGCGGCCACGCCCGCGTCGTCGCTGGCCGCGCCCGCTGACCCCGCGCCCCCGCGCCCGCCCCCAAAGCGCCGTCTTGAGGCCCGCGTCGCCGGCGCCACCCGCGACTTCCAGACCCGTGAGTATCGCCAGCCCACGGCTGACTTGGCGTCGTTCCTCGGCAGCAGCGGGCCTGCTGGTGGCGCGGATGGGGCGGGCGGTGGCGCTGTCGGGCTCAAGAGCGGTGTTGGCAGCAAGCGGGGCCGGCAGAGGGGCTGGTTGGGGCTTAGGGTGAGCAGGAGTATTGATGCTTAGGGAGGGTGTGGGGTGGATTGGATGGGCATGGATTCGGTGGCGGTTTAGGTGGGCGGTGGGCTTGGGTATCTTTCGCGTGTCTGGTTTCAATGGCATGATGAAGAGGGTTCTCAGCACTTGCGTTCGGGTTGCATGGAACGCTTCGGGGGTTTGCGTCGGTTCGTTCGTCTCTTTTCTGGTTTTCGCCCGCGTTGGCTGCTTTTCTCTCTTACTCACTTCCGCGCTGCTCTGGTTATACCCTCTGCGTCCACCGACTCTCGCTCAGACTATTTCTTTTGGCATCACGACTCGCGCCATCTTTCTTGTCTACTCCGTTGTAATTTCCCTCCTTTATGGATACTTTGCTTGGAAACGATTTTTTGATAGGACATCTCTCTGATGGATTTTCAACTCACTATGGTCGACATATAGTCTTCTTCTGGTTCTGAACGATGCGGGACTTTGTTTCTTTAAAAGCGCGGTGCTAGATTGGGTATTGGTAAGCTCCACTGAACCTACGGAATTTCATCACTGTTAAGGTCTTTCAAGACGCGTCCGTTCGCTTGACTTGGATGGATGGGTATGGCGTTCCAGTGTACAAATATGTATAATCCATCGAATATTTGATCTTCCAAACTTGCTGTCACAGAACGGTATTGTGGCTTGACGTGATCCTGAGTGACCGAACTTTTAGGTACCTGGCATGTTACTAACTAGAAGCGCTCTTCGTGATACGTCTTGGAGAAATGTAGAATGTATAAAGGAACTTGTGGATTAAGACGTAAAGGGAACTTGTTTTATGAGAATGAGGATTGGCATTAACTGTAACAACTAGCCCATACTCAAGTCGTAAATGTTATCAATTTTATCAATTTCTGCCGAATCTGAGAGCAATGATAATAGCGCTCTCTCTGGAACCCAAGACTTCCAAAGTGCTCTACGTGTTCTCAATGGATGCATGAACACGCTTCTCATGGTCGCTACGATTGAAATTGCGGGCGAAGCCATTGCCAGGCCGCTTCCTTTTACAGTCACCAGAATATCGGCAAAGATACTCTTTCGCTTCATGCATCTTGTGCATCTCGCGCTCATGACGTCGTAGGCAAGCCTTTGAAGAGAAGGGCATGTTAACACAATCAACCTGGCGGCATCGAAAGGGCTTAAGGTGCGAATCGATGTGTTTGCTGATTTGCGTTAGACTTCGTTATTATCGTTGCCTCTAGAATATCTTTCTCACCGATACTCTCCCTTCCACTTCATTGGTTGAGAGTTACAGAATGGGCAATGGTAGAGCCCGTCTGGGCCGGCGCCGCGAAGGTAATAGGTGTGCTCACGCCAATCTTGGCTTCTGCCCTGAAGATGGAAGCCATTCTCTTGACTGTGACGGTTTAGCTCCTCATTCCGAATGAACGAGACTAAAGATTGAAAGTCGTGAGACACACTAATCCATATATTCGCCTTCAATGTTATAGGTAATGGCCTCCGAATCGCCAATTTCTTTCTGCTCTTCTGCTGCCATTCGGCTCGTCACTACTCGACACTCTCGCTGTTACGATGATGATGGATATCTTGCAGTAATGCTTTATTTGAGACTTTAGAGACTATCAGAAGAATGTATGAAGCTTATCCAAGAAAGTGCGCTTGAATGTTTGACGATGTTATGACCAGGCTGAGGTCAGATGTTGGTTGCAGTAGCCAGCCTCGTGCACTTTCAATGATGAAAATGAGGCAACGAATCAAGAACTGGAGGGCCACGATTGCAGATGGACCATGCAGCAGAGCTATTTTGCTCAAACTCCTTTAATTTGATTCCATGGTAGGCCCAAAGGGAATATATTACTCCCCGTAGAGTCTCCGGTCCAGCGTAGCAAGTCAACTACAACGTCTTCAACACCTGTGGTAACTTGTTCAAGATGCGTTTTCTCCCATCTTCTTTTTTCTCTCTTGCTAGATAACACTGAGCCAGTTCCGTAGGGATCTAGTTCCCACAAAGCATAATTGTGTCGCTCAGCATCAATGGTCATTTGCAATTCCTGGTCTAAGGCAATTGTTAGAGAACCAAGACTTCAGATGACCTTTCTAGACCGGACAGCGCATGTCTAGATGATAGAAATTGACTCACCGGAGAATGGAGGATTGATTCCCATGACATTGAAATGTTGTTCGGGCCAGCATATGGCTTTGGCGTGCAAGTCTCGAAATCTCTTCCTCTTGAATTCGTGTGTGACAACACTTATGTTAGATGGATAGTGGCCAAATTTTCTTGTGAAGACTGCAATTGAAAAGACAAGATTTTGATAGGAGTCGGTTGCAAGTTCCTCGAGGAGTACTTCTCTATCATTGTCCATGCTTAGAGCACTAGCAGCGTCGAGGTAGCTCCTCGCTTCGCTAAGATGAGGGTACTTTGGATTAGTGCATCCTCCGGAGAACACTATAGCAGGTGCATTATCATGACGAACTACCGCAAAAGCAGCCTCCATATGTTTTAGGAAAGTAAGATGCTCGCCTTGCTTGAGACCATGACTGCGCTGGAACGGTTGCAAAGCCCAGGTAGTTTCGTCATGAGGGTTTCCGCGGGCGCCTCCGTGATAGACGGCGTGGCAACATACGATGATCAAGTCTCTAGAAGGAGGCATTTGGCTTCCAGAAGAACAACAAGCCACGAGCTTAGACCTTTCCTTCGCCATGGCCCTTCGATATGGAGTGACGCCGAGTTATCAAGTGCGGTACTGAAGCCCAGCCGGTTCGACGTCACCCATAGTTTGAGCGTGGCCGCAGATCAGCCGTATACGAGCTGTTACTGGAAAAAGGCGCTGGCGTAAAAATGCTGACAGTCCGGCTTCCAGCTCCTGGCGCTGGCCCTCTGCAGGTCAGATTACTCGGATAAAGCCGTTCCTACCGGGCATTATTTTAGGAGTCAGACCGATTGGTGCATAAGGAGGAAGTGGCAGGCAGCATGCATTGGACGGAGAGGGCGAGAATAGATTAAGAGGAAGAGGATGAGTGAGGAATTCTAATGCCAAATGCTTCCTCCCTATCGTACAAGCCTGAAGTGGTGGCGGATTATTTTCCATTACTGCTCAGCCACGCCAGCCCGTCATCGACCGACCATCCGCATGCGGATTGCTACGCTACCTTGCCTTTAATCTATTTTTGGGAGGCGTAAGTAGCGAAAATTGGGGGTGAGGATGGCGAACGGGCAAAAACGTCTTAAATGTAGCATTTGTTGGGGCAACGAGCGAGATGGAAAGCGAGATAGGTTGGGCGGCGACGATCAAGAATCCAAAGAGTGACGTCTCGGGCTTCCTGGCACGCCTCGATAATCAGTTGGAGTGCTGGGTATTGGGATTGTAGGGGAGCCAGCAATACTAGGGGGCATGCAGTGGTGCCGTAGAGCGAGCCTGTCATTCAGCACTTCAGCCGTCAGTGCGCCGTGAACAAATGCCATTCCAACTTTGAAACAGGAGACCAGCCATCATAAGTCGAATCATCTCACTCAAAAAACTTCAGATCCCCTCCGCCTCAGACTTTACCACAGCCGGCTAGCGACAAGCGTTACGGGGGGCTTGGATTTCGCTCCCACTCGCTGCTCTTACCTTGCTTCTGCACCCTTCTTCTGTTGCTTGTCCGTCCTACAGCTGAAAAGCCTCAGGTCGACCCGACCGCCGACTCTTTATCTTTTGTCTTCCATCTGCTCTAATCATCTCCAACCCGACTTCGCTCGTTCCATTTTCATTCATCAACATCACCCACCCTTAGCCTCCTCCTCAGCTTCATCAACCCTTTCCCATCCACATTCTTTATCCGGGTGCTCCTTACATCACTCCGCTCCAGCTCGCCATGGCATACCAAGGCCAAGGTGGAGGTTATGAGGACCACATGCAACAGGGAACTGTGAGTCTAGCCGACTTCGACACATTCCTTGACAAAGAGCAGCTTCTCACTGTTGAGATATAGGGATACGCGAATACCGGCCGACACTCGGAAGAAGATGAGACTGAACAGTCTCTCCTGCACAGCGATGCCATGGGCACCCGCGGCGGCCCATTTGGAGATGCCTACGCCGCTCCCGACCGCCTGCACACGCCAGATCCTCGACCGTCGTCAGCATACAGCTTGACGGAGACGTACGCGGATCAATCGATGCCTTACGGCCAGGAAACATCATACGGCCAGGAGACACCATATGGCCAGGAGTATGGCGCACATGGTTACGCGCAACCTCCTCTTCCTCCACCACCGGCCGACGTCTATAGCATGGCTCCACCTCGAGTGGCATCTCCATACGACAGGAGCGAGACTAGCTCCGCCGAAGCTTGGAAGCAGCGAGCCCAGCCCGGAGGTCCTGGAGCGGCTGCCAGTAGTCTCAAGCGCAATGCCACCCGCAAAGTCAAGCTCGTTCAAGGATCCGTCCTCAGTGCAGACTACCCGGTGCCCAGTGCTATTCAGAATGCCGTTCAGGCCAAATACAGGAGCGATTTGGAGGTTGGCAGCGAAGAATTCACGCACATGAGGTACACCGCTGCAACCTGTGATCCGGCCGACTTCACTCTTAAGAATGGTTACAATCTCCGACCAGCAATGTATAATCGACATACTGAACTGCTGATTGCGGTGACTGCCTACAACGAAGATAAGGTCTTGACCTCCCGCACTCTTCACGGCGTAATGCAAAACATTCGTGACATTGTGAACCTCAAGAAGTCCGAATTCTGGAACAAAGGCGGTCCAGCCTGGCAAAAGATTGTTGTTTGCTTGATTTTCGACGGCATTGACCCCTGTGACAAGGGCACACTCGATGTTCTTGCGACTATCGGTATCTATCAGGACGGTATCATGAAAAGAGACATTGACGGCAAGGAAACCACGGCACACATCTTCGAGTACACCACCCAACTCTCAGTCACACCCAACCAGCAGCTCATCCGACCTCTTGACGACGGCCCCGCCACTTTCCCGCCTGTCCAGATGATGTTCTGCTTGAAGCAGCGTAATGCGAAGAAAATCAACTCTCACCGTTGGCTCTTCACTGCTTTTGGTCGCATTCTCAACCCTGAAGTCGTGGTCCTACTCGATGCCGGTACTAAGCCAGGCACAAAGGCTATTCTGGCTCTCTGGGAGTCCTTCTACAATGATAAAAACCTCGGTGGTGCTTGCGGTGAAATCCACGCCATGTTGGGTAACGGCTGGAGGAATCTGCTTAACCCTCTGGTTGCGGCTCAGAACTTCGAATACAAGATCTCAAACATTCTCGACAAGCCTCTCGAAAGCTCCTTTGGCTACGTCTCTGTGCTGCCGGGTGCCTTTTCCGCCTACCGATACCGCGCCATCATGGGTCGCCCGCTTGAACAGTACTTCCACGGTGATCATACGCTCGCCAAAGTCCTTGGAAAGAAGGGTATCGAGGGTATGGGCATCTTCAAGAAGAACATGTTCTTGGCCGAAGATCGTATTCTCTGCTTCGAATTGGTGGCCAAGGCCGGTTCCAAGTGGCATCTGACCTACGTTAAAGCCTCGAAGGGTGAGACCGACGTTCCTGAAGGTGCTCCCGAGTTCATCGGCCAACGTCGTCGCTGGCTCAACGGTTCCTTCGCAGCAAGCATCTACGCGCTCATGCACTTCGGACGTCTTTTCAAGAGCGGTCACAGTCCGATCCGCAAGTTCTTCTTCGTCATTCAGATGCTCTACAACGTCGTCTCTCTAACAATGTCCTGGTTCATGCTTGCATCCTTCTGGTTGACGACTTCCGTCCTTATGGATCTTGTCGGCGGCACCGTTGCCGACATTACCAGTCCCAATCCCGATGATACGCCCAAGTTCTGGCCCTTCGGTCGCCACTACAGCCCGCACGTCAACACCGTCGTCAAGGAAGTGTACATTGCCTTTGTGATTCTCCAATTCATTCTTGCTCTCGGCAACCGTCCCAAAGGTTCACGCGGCACCTACACACTTTCGTTTGCGGTTTTCGCTACCATCCAGCTCTACCTCATCATTCTCACATTCTACCTACTTATCAGCGCCTTCCAATCCAAGAACATCGCTGAGGAGTTGGGTAGTGTTGCTCAGATCGTTTCTCCCGACGGCATTGGCATCATCATCATCGCTGTGGTGGCAACCTTTGGTCTTTACTTCGTCGCCTCATTCCTATACCTGGACCCGTGGCACATGTTCACATCGTTCCCGCAGTATCTGCTGCTGATGCCGTCTTTCACGAACATCCTGAACGTGTACGCGTTCTGCAACTGGCACGACGTGTCGTGGGGAACCAAGGGCAGCGACAAGGCGGATGCGTTGCCGTCGGTCAAGACCGAGGCGGTCAAGGACGGCAAGGACAAGGTCATCGAGGAAATCGACCTCGCGCAGGCCGACATCGACAGCCAGTTCGAAACGACGGTCAAGCGCGCCCTGGCGCCATTCGTGCCGCCCAAGGAGAACACGGACAAGTCAGTGGAGGACTCGTTCAAGTCTTTCCGCACGAAGCTGGTGGCGTGCTGGATCTTCTCCAACGTCGTCCTCAGCGTGCTGATCACGGACTCGGATTGGGACTTCATCTTCCCGGTATGTTAAAGGCGCATTCTTTTCCACGGCAATTTTGAGATTTGTGATTGTCTAACGTTTTTCCCGACAGGCCAGTGCATGCACCACCTGCTCCAATACCCGTATCGCGCGCTACTTCTCCGCGCTGCTGTGGGTCACGGCCGTGCTCGCCACCTTCCGCTTCAGCGGCTGTGTCTTCTTCCTGTTCAAGACGGGCGCGCTGCGCCTCACGCGCCGGAGATAATGCGCGGAGGCAAAGAGTGGAGGCCCGGTGTCAGTCAGCCGCCTTCTAACTATACCTCGGCGTTCGTCTCCTTAATATCGAGCTCCTCCCTATTTCGTTCTCAATTTTTTTTTTATTTGCATCGGGCCATGGCCTCCTTGTTCCTCTCCCAAGTTGTATTTTGCGCTAAATCACGGACACGAATCGGCCATTGCCGCCGCGTCTCTCGCCGGCCAGCTCTGCGGTGATGAGAAAATCCAAGGAGAGAGACGGTTGTTACTGCTGTTTGTTGAGAGGAGTTTGCTTCGTTTGTATGTACGGCGGAAGTGGAGCCAAACCCCCTTCACACAGAAAATCATGATTGCTCACCTAATGGCGTTTTGATTTTGTTTCTTTTTCGGGGCGGGATTCCAGAGGCTGTATGTAAGGTAGCTTGAATTGGATGTTGCGTATAATGGTAGAACTCGCGTGCTTCCCGCCGTGCATCTCCGTCCGCTTTGGGAGTCTTCTGCGAATCCTTGATCTGCATATGAACGATGTGACGTAACTAAGATCGCGAGACCTTATGCGAACACATGCAGGCAATTTATATGAGCCTCACAATGTAGATCATGACATCACATTCGGCATGGGATAGTCAATGGCTAAGGGGATGCCACATGATAGAAGACGAAAGGAGACCTTGATTGGTATCTAGTATGTCCAGCGAAAAGTAAAGTTACAAGGTACTGGGAGTCTTGATGAGAGAAAACTATCTTTCTGCTCTTGCTGCAGCTGCATTGATGAAGGTAAGGGGGACGGTGAGAAGCAAGCAACACCACAAATCATTCCATCATCCATCATCTATCGTATCCACCGTGAAGCACAAGACGCAGCATACCCACGCACCTTAAAGTTCCGCCGTGTATCAATCTTCGCGCGCTCTCTCTTCCTCACGGCTTTCGTCAAGCGATTGACCACGTCATCCTCCTCTATGGCTTCGTAGCGACGACAACAGTGTCAGTCTCCTGGAGGGGATTGAGCCTCGCCTTGCGAGTCATGTCGGCGCCCTTGACCTTTCCGTAGAGGGTCTCGACCATGATGCCGGTGACCTGGTAAGGGTCGGCGTTGGAGGCGGGACGGCGGTCCTCGAAGTAGCCCTTGCCCTCGACGGCGCAGGCGCGGTTGACGCGCACCGACGCGCCGCGGTTGGCCACACCCCACGTGAACTTGTCGTAGCTGGCCGTCTCGTGCTTGCCGGTCATGCGCAGGCGGTTGTCCTCGCCGTACACCTCCATGTGCTCGACCTGGCGCTCGGCCAGCTTCTCCATCGCCGCCTCGATGTACTTCATGCCGCCCTCGGCGCGCATTTCCTTGGTCGACACGTTCGTGTGCAGGCCCGCGCCGTTCCAGTCGCCGGGGATGGGCTTGGGCGCGAATGTCACCTTGGCGCCGAAGTCCTCGGCCACGCGGTGCAGGATGAAGCGCGACATCCACAGCTGGTCGCCAAGGGCGATGCCCAGGCACGGGCCGACCTGGAACTCCCACTGCGCCGGCATGACCTCGGCGTTGGTGCCGGAGATCTGGATGCCGGCGTACAGGCAGGCCTTGTAGTGGGCGTCGACGATGTCGCGGCGCATGACCTTGCCGGTGCCGACGCCGCAGTAGTACGGGCCCTGAGGGGCCGGGAAGCCGTTCTTGGGCCAGCCGTACGGCCAGCCGTCGGGCCCGAGAAGAGTGTACTCCTGCTCGAGGCCGAACCAGAACTCGTGCTGCTTGTTAGCTTCCATGATGACGTTGGCGTCGTGTCGGAAGTTGAACGCGTTTGGGGTGCCATCCGACATCCAGGTCTCGCACATCACCAGAATATTGGGTTCATGGCGGAACGGGCACGGGAAGTAGGCCACCGGACGGAGGTAGACGTCGGAGTTGTCACCGGGTGCCTGGGCGGTTGAGGATCCGTCGAAGTTCCATTCTGGCAGTTCGTCAAGGTGCTTGATCGGCTTTGTGATGGTCTGCAGAAGAGTGAAAATTAGCCAATTGTTCCATCATCGGCTTTGGCCGTTCGCAAATGTACAAAGATATATAGTTAATATGTGGTTTGATTGATGTTTTGTTCGGCCTTCACTCGGGCGTCGGTGCGGCAGCCGAGGGGGGGAAAAGGGATGGGGGAAATGAGGGGCGCAGCCTGTCATTGCTCGCGTGGCTGGCGTTATCATGCACCCGACGATAGGCGTCCACCAAGAAAACGAGCGGCATGTCCAGTGGAAGAGGCCGTCTTGCATGGCAGCAACGAGGGAGCTTTGGCCAGAACAGCTCAATTTGCAACTGATAGACAGCTTCTCCGCTCTCGAAGCTCGCGATTGCTGGCAGCGACGAAATGACAAAGGCGCAGCCGAGATTGGGGCAAATTCGTGGGAAAATGACGCACCTTTGCCTTTGATCGAATGCCACCGGAGCCGTCTATCCAGACGTACTCGGCGATGATGTTACCTCGCTGAGAGAGCTTGAGGTATTTCTCAAGCTGCACGTGCGTGTCAGTAATGCCGCCGGCGAAAGGCTGAGGCAAGAGCGCTCAAGGCAAAGCTCACGGTAGCAGTGTTAGAGACGAGATGAGCGTCGGAGTCAGTCTATCACGATCGTCAGCGACTGTTCCAGCGCTTGGCCAAGGGTGAGGGCAAAGATTGTGCACGGGGAGCATTGTGCACCGGGTAGCATACCATTGTTGCGGCGAGATGCTGCGAATATCAGAGAGTATGCGGACGATTCTTTGGAGAGAATTGAGTGAGGTACGGGTGAGATGGAGGAGGGAGGATTGTTATCTCGGAATAGAAGTGGTGGGAATTTGGCCACCAAATATATAGCTCTGAGTCTGACACGGTATCTTGGTCGGTTTTAGTGGACGATTGGGGATGCGTCTCACTCCAGCGGCGGCGCCGCAATCGCCCAGACCGCAAGCTGTGCTCTGCCGCTGCCCACCTCGATCCCCCCGACTGCCACTTGGAAACGAATTGAAGTCCAGGCTGGACCCAGCAACCTGGCTGCGGCGAGCGGAGGGATTTGCGCAGCCCGTGGGATTTTTTTCCTTGCTGGCCCTGTCCTGTTTTTGCTGCAGGGAAGAAGCAGCTAATCTCTCCCACACCACTTCGTTGCTACTCCCCGCAGGTTCTGAATTGTCACACGGCTTGATGTTGTGATGCTTTGATTCCGATTCCATCCTGATGGGTTTTCTGTCTATCTGTTGTTCGTGCTATTGGATGGAGGCTCGACAAAGCCTACCTTGAGCTTCAGTTGCCACCCCACGCTCTGCTCGGTCTTCGAAGACCTTTCGCGGAAACGGTACCATGAAGCTGCACAGTCCCAAAATTTGGCCGGCCCCAGCCTTGAGGTGCACCTGCATGAAAGCGTCCGCATCCGCAGCTAAAGTCGGCAATCGTCCACGAGTGCGGATCCACTTTGGTTAGAGAATTGTTCGGCTGGTCGTCATGGCAGCCACACGCCAGAGATAAGCAGCTGCCAGAAACCGAACCTTCTACACACGCTCGCACTTCCCATGGATCCATCGAAAGGGATTTCCGTTCCTTCGATCCGACCGCATTCTTTCTTTTGTTCTCCGTTGCTCCACTCCGGGATGCTTTGTGCTGGGAAAAGGGTCCAAGACCCACCGAAGTCGGAAGTTGAGCCTTGTTAGCCCCCCAACCAGCGTCATGAAATAGTGGCGAGACTGCGCCAGTGGAGCGTGGGTGTGGTAGGAATGGAGAAAGTCAAACTCGATTGAAATGCCTCATGGAAACTGCGTTGCGGTGAATTGGCACTCGGGCAAAATTTGCTCTTGGTGCAGCATGTAGGCACTTTCTGCGACTTGTCAAGGTTCCCTTCGTCCTTCGCACCCATTAACGTCGGCTCAGCAAAGCTTATTCGTCTCGTTGTTGAAAAAGTTTGAACATCGAAATTACCCCCACAGATCCACCTTTACGACCGACCAATGCGCTAATCCCCATTCGGATCTCCTTATCGCGCGACGTGATTCGCTCTTCGTAATTGCGCTGTTTGCGCTTTTTGATCCTTCTCGCCGATTGGTCTTTCCTTGCCTGACATCGTGTTGTCTGGAGGATGCTGCTTTTCTTGCTGGAAACGCCCTTCGTCTGCCAGACGCGTGCCATTGCAATGTGGAGACGTCTCTCGTTTGGGTACGATACAGTAAAGACCATTGATTACAAAGGTACACTATCTGGGAAGGATTGAAGGCAGATTAATCAATGTGAAGTGGATGAGGATTGCGTCTGCAAATTCACAACCTTCGGCAAGGCTGAAGGTCTGACGCAGCCAGGCTGAAAATTTCTCCGTTTAGGTGGAGCGAAAGACTTTTCAATCTTGCATAGAACCCAGATGGAACCCAGCTGGAACCAGCGACGGGTGTGCCCACGCGATTCCACGAGGTGCTGGACCGCATCATGAACCAGGGACCTGCAGCTCTAAGCTCACTGAGCTAGCTCACAAGCTGCCAGAGCTCCCTCGGAGAGATATGGTAAAGCTCGTGGCGATGCTGGGTGAGTAAGCGGCGCGACCGGCGGTAAGGTTGTTGGCTCGCATCGGCGCAGTGTCGCGACGGTGAGGTTGTAGGGGTTGCTCTGAACTATCGAAAGCTTGATTAACTCTTCGATGTCGATCTCGCTGTATGCGGTAGAACTCCTCCGCTATTCACTACTACCATCTGCAGGGATGCGGCATTGCCATTCTGTCAGAAATGCGTATCGCGATATGCAGTTGCTGATCTCCCAGTTGATGACATTTGCCTTGCAGCAGCCACATCCGCCGCATGAGATCTTGGGACAAGCTAGGCGACGCAAAAATAGGCGTTCGAATATGCTTAGTGACGTAGACCGCCATCTCCCACCTGAATTACGTGCTCCGCTACGAATGAGTAACGGTCACTGCCAGGCTCCGTCAGAGTTTCGGACCGAAAATTAGCTCCCGCTCAAAGCCACTGATCGCTAATGATCCCTGACATCAGCGTTTTGAGAGCCTCACGATGTCACTCTGTGAATGCTTCGACCTCTGCTTTGCTGTCACTGTAACGTTTGGTCAGATCTCTCTCAGCTGGTATTCGTTTCCAATCTCTTGAGAGCGGCCTTGGATTCCTGTATACCCTCAATGAATCCAATTCCCTCGGCCAAGCTCTGCGCCTCCTTGTACCTTTTCTTTGCTTCTTCGATGTTCCCAGCCATTTCTGCCAGCTCGCCAAGGTTGTGTGTCACCACCACGCAACCTCTGTCGCACTCCTCCGTCCTGTCTGGAGATTTGATGTCAGCGGCGAGCTGGAGTGCCTTCTGCGCCCACATGGTAGCCTGTTGCCGCAACGCTTCAGGGGATGGCAGCTTCTCATCCTTGACTACCCACGATGTCGGTGGTCGTTGCTGTGCCAGACTCATTGCCACGTTGTTCATGAGCACGACGCGATGGCAGCTCCGCGGAGGACATAGAGTCAGAGCCTGCAGAAACAGCGGCGTCGCAAGATAATGCTTGTTCGCAGACTCATAGTGATGGGCTAATGCCTCCATGCTACCTCCGGCTTGCTGTCCATCAGCATCCCATTCTCCTTCGCCCTCCTTTACTCCGTTCACCTCTCGCCTCCTCTTTTCTTGCAACATCATCTCGACAGCACTGACCAGGCTCTCCTCTGCCAACTCGGGCTGATTGACGGCGGGACTCGAATACAGCTCTCCGAGCTTGACACCGATGGCAACCGCCTTACTGAGTATCGCCGTGCGGCGCCCGTCGCCGAAGTGCTGATTCCCGCTCTTGTCCAGCCACTCCAGCGCGCTCTGCCTCAACGAATCCAGGATCTTGGCGCTGAGTTCCAGCGCGCCGTGTTTCTCCAGGAACGCCGCGACGCGGATCTTCAGGCCGACGATCTCGTCGCTCCACGGGTCCATGCCCACGGCTGCCGCCTCTCGCAGCGCATCTTGGTAGTAGCGCAGCGCCCTTTGTGGATCGTTGCCGTGGCTGTCGAAGTAGAGCGCCTTGCGCAGCGGCTTCGCTACTTCTTCCGGGAAGCCCTTGAACCCGCCCACGATGTAGGTTACGTACCAGTAGTTCGCGTAGACTATGCCGGAGATGCTGATGGCTAGGCTATGAGAAATAACTCGTCAATAAGTCTACTCTGTAATGCTGTTGCGTGGAGTGGAGAAGGGCTAATATATGAGACGAAGTCAATATGGAAGAAAACGGTGTGTTTACCAGATCATGGCCAGCGTAAAGCTATATGGATTTTCACGAGCCGTCTGCCTAAGCTTCTGAATGCGTGTTAATCCTCCTGACGACACACCGAATGAGACCGTGTATTGTTTGCGATGCCATTGGCTCTGTGAGAAAAATCTTCGAGGTGCTGTCGCGATTGAATATTGTGGTGCTTGACGGTTTCGTCGAAGGCATCGAGACGTAAGGGAAAGACGAGGAGGTATTCGTTTGGCGTATGTATTTATGATGGAGCTCGCCATCAGGTCCACGATTGCAATCGAGAGCGAACGAAGTTAATTAGATGGTAGACGTTCAAGAAAGATTGAGTGTGACTCGGCGACAAACGCCGTGATGTTCCCCGCGTCAAAGCTTCATGCATACGGTAGAGTACTATTTAAGGTAACGTACCATAGGTATGCGTAAAGCGCTCCCTCGCACGCAACCTTTCCCACTACTACTTCACTATACAGTTAATTTAAGATTGACCAGTCATGTGCGGTCGCTATGCGTTCTACCAGGTATGTGAATTCACTTTTGCAGGTTGATTAACTATGTCTGACCATCTTTGCAGCGCCCATCGGAAGTTCGCAGACAACTGCAAGACTCCCAGATGCCCATCGACGAAGCACCGGAAGATGATGATGTCCGCTTAAGCTACAACTTTGCGCCTGGATATCACGGCCTCGTATACAGAGCGATAACATCCGACCGTGGTGCTGGACCGCAAGTGGAAGGTGATGAGACTACGGAGGGTGATGACAAGGTTGAAGAGAAGCAGGAGAATGAGGTAGCATCTACGCCCTTGGAAGAAGCCTCGGAGGACACACATTACAAGCTACAGTCAATGCGATGGGGGCTCATTCCATTCTGGACGAAGAGGAATCCTGACTACAGCTCAATGCTACGAACGATAAACTGCCGCTCCGAGTCTCTCCTAGAGAATCGTGGCATGTGGACAACGATGAAGAAGAGAAAGCGTTGCATCGTTGTATGCCAGGGTTTCTACGAGTGGCTCAAGAAGAACAACGGCAAAGACAGAATACCACACTATATCAGGCGAAAGGACGGAGGATTGCTATGCTTCGCTGGTTTATGGGACTGCGTCAAGTATGAAGACTCGGACCAGAAGATATACACTTACTCTATCGTCACCACTGAAGCGAACAAGCAGATCAAGTTCTTGCACGACCGCATGCCAGTAATATTTGATGCAGGCTCCGAGGCCATTCGTACCTGGCTGGACCCCAATCGCTACGAGTGGAGTAAAGAATTGCAATCGCTTCTGAAACCATACGAAGGCGAGCTTGAGATATATCCTGTGAGCAAGGATGTGGGAAAAGTCGGTAACAACTCGCCAACATTCATTGTCCCATTAAACAGCAAAGAGAATAAGAACAACATCGCCAACTTCTTCGGCAGTCAGAAGGTCGCAAAGAGTGAAGTCAAACCCGAAGCGGGAGAGTCCCAAAGTAATACAAGGCAGATCGAAGTTGAGCACCACCAGGACGAAATACGTGGGACGACGGCAGACAAGGAACTGTCAGAAAACAATGCACCATTGCCTACATCACCTATGAAGGGTATCAAACGTGAGCGCAGCATGGATGAGGAAGACGGTAGAACAGACTCTCCAATCGCTCATAAAGTGGCAAAGCCGTCTCCTAGCAAAGGACGGTTGGACGACAGTCCCACAAAGGTTGGACGCAAATCGAGAAGTGCGACGAGCAACGGAACTGCTCCCAAGTCTAGCCCTTCGAAGGCGGCACAAGGGACACAGAAGATCACCAAGTTCTTTGGAAAGTGAAAGCAATTCTGGACATGTCCATTGGTCACGTTCCAATATTTGGTCAATGTGAATGGTTACTATTTCGAAAACAGCTCTAGGATCTTACAGATCACCTTGTACTGCCGATGACCGTATCCTAAGTATCACAAGAACAAACCGGTTGCACGCGCATAGCAGCAGATCTTGTCGGGTATCAGCACCTCTCGGATGGAGGCCGATTTGAGGTCTTCGTCTTGTTGAAGCCTTGCCGCATTCATTATGACAACGAATCATCTACAAATCATCGAGGATGAGATGACGTCGCCTTATACAAATTTCAAGCCCAATTATCATACTCGTGTATACATGTAAGAATTGCTGGTGATGTTGAAAAGACAAGTTTGTCCAGGTATAACTACAATCGTGTAGCCCTTCCGCAGCGCCGAAAACTTGAGCAGCGGTCGGGTTTAAACGTAGGACAGTAGAGAAAGACGAAGAAAATGGCAAGAGCAGATATTAAACGGCGCTCGTTGAGTTCATCAGAACAAGCTTGAAGCTGGATTTATGAATGCTGAAAACCAAATGCTTGGCTTACAACAACTTTGCGTTCACAGTGTCTTAAACGTACAGTATCTCTGCCTCGAAGTGGTGCTTTTCGGTCTCTTTTCAGCTCATCAACCCCTGGCATGGTTCACTCGATATGGGCACACCGGTTTTGGCTGAGACACGCGATATGATCCCGCTCCCCCCCGCTAACATGCCACCCAGTGAGGATTAGAGACCCGGCATACCCCGTACTAGTGTTGCATCGCACCTTAATTCAGTTCAAGATATTTCCAAGCAAAGACAGGGAGACACTCAATCTGCATCCTCCCGGTTCATCTCTCGATTGACTCTCTATATCATTATACCAGTCTCTTTCATCTCACTCTAGTCGCAGTGTATTCTTCTTCCGTGCGCGATAAGCCTGTCGCACATCTACCGTTCCGAACGGCGACCCACCGTGGCTTTTGGCAGTCCGCATTGTTCATTAACCGCAAACTCTTCGCATCCAAACTTTGAATGCTCATGTTCATCTTTTCCGTCTAGCAGCCAATGAATATCGATTTCATCCAGATCAGCTCTGCAATGTCGGCGATGAAAGGGTGACGTTCGGAATCTTCCGTGACACGACCCGTTACGTCCGTCGCAGCCTGACTGAACCATCAACTTCAGAATTGCATGGAATATTAAGTTCATCATGCCTTCGTTTGCCGAGCTTCTTGCTGAAAAACGACCTCAAATTCCAACTCATCAGGCTCTACTCATCCTTGATATGCAAAATGAATTCATCTCTTCCGATGGCGGCCTTCCTGTTTCCATTGAGAGCGGTTTCGTCGACCGGATCAAGGAGATTGTCCCAAAGTTTCGAGACTTAGCCGGTGATGTGATATGGGTCCGGTCAGAATTCAAGGAAGTGAGGATAGTCAATGATGGCACCGACGAAAATGAGATGGTGATGACAGATTCAGAGGAGCAGTCCGGTGACATCACAGCCTTACCCATTCCAGAAACTGCTGATGATGTTGGCAAACCGAAGAAATCCAAGCGAAAGTCAGGCAAGAACAGGAAGAAAGCTATGGCATTGCTTAAGAGAGTATCATCAAGAAAGAATCTCGCTCAGGACGCTACGGAGGCGGAGCCCACGATTGACAGCGAACTTTTCCTTTCAACCACATCAAAGTCTGGACGCTTGTGTCAAGCGGGCTCCACAGGTGCAGAATTTCCGAATCACATCAAAGAACTGATCGATGATAAGCAGGACATTGTGGTTGTGAAGAGTCATTACTCAGCATTCAAAGAAACCACCTTGTTAGTGCAGCTTCGCATGAAGGTCATAACAGAGCTATTTATTTGCGGCTGTATGACCAATTTATCAATATATGCGACGGCATTAGATGCTGCTCGGCATGGCTTCGCTATTAACATCGTAAACGATTGCTTGGGTTATAGGATAGAACGTCGACACGACAGAGCACTGAAATCGATGATCGAAGTGATGGGCGCGTACACGATTACGAGTAAGGCCATTTTAGATGACCTTAATGCGCCTCCGGACGATGAAAACCGCCAATCTGCAGCAACAGGTCTGGAAGACAAGCTAGGAAATATGAAACTGAGCGAAAGCTCAAAGCCTTCCGCACCATCGCCAGATCAAGACTTCGTAGGAGAAATCACGAACGCGTTGGCCGCATCCGCCATCACGGCCGATGTATCCGACGGAAAGCCTTCGTTAGAAATCAGCAAGAAGTCAAGACCGGAATCTACTACTGTTGAGCCAATTCGACCAGTGAGACGTGGCATTCGAACAGCGGCATCGCAACCAAGCCTGAAGCAAACATACCAGAAATCGAAAGTGCGAATGCGTGTAAGGGACGACAAGAGCAAGAGTACTACTGATCGACCAGCCTCGTCCAGCTCCAACAAAGAAGCTTCTGAAGCTATTCCTCCTACTATTCCACCACTCCCAAATGGAAGCGCTGTGACTACTAGCACACCAAAAATTATTCCTCGCGGAGAAAGTTCTCGTACGATCGAAAAGGTGGTGGAGTCACCAGCTAAGCCTCCGCCTGAGTCACCAGCCACCCCTGCAGTTGCAGCGACGGCGGCGCCAGCGAAAGGAAATAAGGACACAAATGAGGAGGCTCGTCTTTCAACTTCAAAGCCGAGAGGAAATTCCATCCAGAAGACTTTGACGTCTATGAAATCATCGCCATCTCTTCGTACCACATCTAGATCCACCTGGCCTTCGGGAGGAGTGATTGCTGCTTTTCGACGTAACTCAAAACAGTCAGCAGAAGAGAAAGACGGAAAGAGCAAAGACGAGAAGGGGAAAGAAGTAAAGGAGAAGGGAGCGAAAGAGAAAGGTGTGAAAGGAAAGGACGCGAAAGTAAAGGACAGAAAGGAGCCAGAAACTGCTCCACAACCGGTAGCCCAGAAAACTGCAACAATGTCAAGGACAAAGCTAAGAAATTTGTCCAATCTACCAACCAGAGGACCCGGAGATGATATAGGGGAAGGCGATTCCTTTATCAAGTATAACTTCCTCCCGGATACCCTCCGCGATCCAATCAATGATGCCATTGCGCTCCACTCGAATATCTTTCATGCGCTTTACCACGAAGTACGCTGGCAGAAGATGTATCACGCCGGCGGCGAAGTACCACGACTGGTTGCTATTCAAGGAACCGTAGACCCCAAGGATGGTAGCAAGCCAATCTACAGGCACCCTAGTGACCAGTCTCCACCCTTACTCGCGTGGACGCACAACATCAATGTCGTTCGAATAGAGGCGGAAAAGGTTGCTGGCCATGAGCTAAACCACTGTCTGATTCAACTGTACCGAAATGGAGAAGACAACATCAGCGAGCATAGCGACAAGACACTTGACATAGTCCGAGGATCCAGCATCGTAAATGTGAGCTTCGGCGCGCAACGAACAATGAGACTACGCACGAAGAAAGGATACAATCCTCTTGGAAACTCTACCCCTAGCAACGAAGCGGAGAAGGCATCGACCGACGTCGGATCCGCGAAGCCTGAAGAGGACACCCAGCGCATCACTCAACGCATTCCAATGCCACACAACTCCATCTTCATCTTCGGCCTCGAAAGCAATGCTCGTTGGCTGCATGGCATCAACGCGGATAAGCGGCGCGCTGAGGAGCGCAGCGAAGCCGAAAAGGCGTACAATGGCATGCGCATCTCGCTGACTTTCCGCCACATCGGCACGTTCTTGAGCAAGGACGAGACTGAGATTTGGGGACAGGGCGCTCGCGGAAAGGACAAGGATGTTGCGGGTATGGTTGTCAGCGGCGATGAGAAAGAGACGGAAAGAATGATAAGAGCTTTTGGGAAGGAGAATCACGAGTGGGAGGTCGACTGGAACGAATTGTATGGGGAGGGATTCGATGTGCTGCACTTTATGACTTGAGGTTTGATGGAAAGGCCTCTAGGAAGCATATATCAGTGTTGTTTGGCATATCGGATGGATGGAAGGCTACCTTCTAGGGATTTTCACAGCCAGAAATGGAGTTGCTTGCATACGGGATCTTAGGATTTGTTCGTACTAGAGAAATCAGTACCTGTTTACTATGCCATCTTTGCAACACCAACGCCACGCAAAAGTAGATTCCGTTGCAGCACGCCGCTAACGGAGCAAGATCGCAACCGACTCTTCATGTATCCATCTCGCCCCGTCAGCTCCCACTATCTCCATCTGCATCAACAGTAACGCCCTCCTCCCCAATCCAAAACCCAAACCGCGCCCCACCCTCCACAACAGCCTCAAACCGTCCCCTCTCCACCTCCGTTGCCCGCTCGCCCCTCCCCCGCAGCGCCTCCTCAACGCTCAACCGCGGCGCAACCTTCGGCACGGGCGAGCGGGCAACGCGCAGGCGGAGTGGCCGCAGCGCAGGCCACGGCCGCGGCACCACCGACGCGTCCGCCGCGCGCCCCGTGCCCGAGAACGGCGATACGCTCGTGCCCACGATCGCGGCGTCGAACAGCGCCGCCTGCGCCTGCAGCGCGGCTGTGAGCGGGGCGTAGGGGGCGCGCGCGCCGTCCGACGACGCCTGCGCGCCCCAGTGGAAGGCTGTCAGGCTGTCGATCAGGATGGAGTGGAGCGGGCGGGTGGCGGAGTGGTGCGCGGATGGGTCGAGGAGGTAGCATGGTAGTGCGGAGAGCGTTGCTGTGGCGGAGGCGAGGGATTGGGGCCGGAAGATGTGGATGTGCTGCAGAGAGCGAGATATCAGTTCCGTGATGCTCGCTTCGCTGGGGTGCTGTGGTTCCTTATCGGGTGCCTGGTCGTCGTCATTGCGGGCCTTGATTTGCTGGTTGATATAGTGCCGCATGACTTGTACAAGGCGTTCTATCGAAAACCGTTCGTCTGTGTCGAGGACGACAACTGCGCTGTGCCTTCCGTTGAGACTAATGTCGTCGTGCGAGTGCGGTAGGACCGCGAGAGTGACGATGAGGTAAAGCAGATGAGTCTTCCCAGCTCCTGGCTCTTCAGAGGTGATTTCCAGAACGGTTGGTTTTTGTATTACTTTCCTTAATGCATCGAGTTGGAGGCATTCTTCCGAGTATAGCTGTCGTCTCAGTTCAGTATTCCCAGCATGGAAGAGTATCTTGTCTAGAGCCGGAATATTGAACAACGAATCACAATTCGAACCCTCTAAAAATCTCAAAAGCCTCAGGATCTGCAAATATTGTCAGTATTCTACTCGTCACCGCAAGTTCAGAATACTAAAATCTGGTGACACGGTCACTGACCTCGTCCACTCCGCACTCCACCGTCTCTCCCAACAGCCTTCCGCCCAACTCTTCCACACTCATCTCCTATCTTCTTCAGTTCTCTCGTTCGACACTACATCTATTATTCCTACAACTCTGCTCTCAATGCCCTCACAACCGCCTACACTTCCCGCGTATGGGCCTCCCTTGCGTGTACTCCCGCAAGCTTCGCTGCAGCAGTACGTCAACACCACGGAGAAGGGTAAAGCGCGGAAGCCGCCGGTGCAGTTGGAGGACTGTAAGTTAATGGAGATGACGCAATATACGTGCGATATCAAAGGCCGCTACAGTAAGGATGCTGAGGTGTGGTGTAAGCCCATGTTGCGGTTGTTCCGGCGGTGAGTGTTCCTGCCTCAGTATGGATGAGGGCGACGGTTAAATGGCAAAGTACAGCTGAGGGAAGGCTAATACGTTTGTACAGGTGCGCGGATGGATTAACGGTGGAAACAACGGAATGGGAGTGGGCATGGAAGAAGTAGTGAGCTGTAGATGCCAATTGAGGTGAGGTTCTGGTTGGTTACATTCACGGACATGGAGTCTGGACAGCAAAATTTACACGATTGAGTTACGAATGATAAATTTACGTCATAGCGAATGTATTAACTATACATTGAGCTCCAAATAGATGCCTTGGAGCGCTGATACCATCAGAGGCAGAGAATGCTAAAGCCAACGACTCGCTAGTGCCAAATATAATGCAGTTTCGGAATAAGTTACGTTCCTAAGCCTTTGCTTGAGCTCCCTTTGTCCAATATTGCCGCTCATAATTCACCATGGTGGAAGCTCCATAATCGAGAGTCGCAATCGAATCTATATTCCCACCACCATCGATTATCATACCCCAGTTTCTGTCACTGCTCTCCACTTCCATACTCTCCCTCTTAGATTCCTCCTCCCGATCCAACCGCTGAAGACCCTTAACCGTTTGTTCCCACATCTCCTGGTCTCTTTGTTGCTTGGATAGATGCCGATCGCGAATCGCCTTCCTGTGCGCTGTCTCCCTCTGTTTGATCGCCAATTTTCGAAGGGCTTGCTCAGCAGTGATGCCTTCAGAAGTTGCCTCCTCTCGGATCTTACGAGGGTTCGTTTCACGCCTCTGGGCGGAGTTGGTGCTTTGCCAAGTGTGTCTGCTTGGCAGGTCTGGAATATGTGAGGGTATATAGCGCTTTCTGATGGCTAAGTTATGACCGTTCAGCTCTGAACCGAGAAGGCCGTTCATTGTGGGAGGAGGTGCCGTATCTGGAGGAGGAAGTACAAGCGCTGGCTGAACGATGGATGAGGGTATCGGAGCTTTGAGATAAGGTGTGAGGGAAGAAGGAGTAAGGCGAGCCTCTGCAAGCGCAGCTATAAAGTCTTGCGGGATACCTTGGCTTCGATGGGCGGCATTGGCGTAAGCTCGAGCAGTAGAAAGGAACTTGAGCATATCTGCAAGGAGAGATATTAGCCAGGAGAAAAATTCAGGGAATAAAATATATACTCACACTCCTCCACATGCATTCGGAATGCTTCAAGAGCTTCAAGCTTAACTGCATCGAAGCCGACCGCAGAGATGGCAAGACATATGGCTCTCTCGAGTTGAAACTGGTAGGGTCCATCGTCCAGGTCGCTTACTATAGCTTCTTCGCTCCCAGGTTGTTTGAAGCGCAGACTGTGTCTTACAAGCCGCTTTCTCTTTGTAGGAGGGTTCAGTCCATTGTCGAGCCGTTGGGTTTCATTCATGACTGCCAAAATCGACGTAGGATGAGGTTCAGGTGCTGTAGTGACGGCACAGCATGATGCTAAGACGTGCTGCGCATACCATATATATAGCCGGGTTTCCAGCTGCGGAAGTTTTAGTGCAGATGTGGAGCGTTAATATAGACAGAAAAAAATCCTGAACTCTCGCTGGAAGCTGGTAATGTTCTGTCGTGGAGATAGGTACGACACCGTAAATGTGGCTGGTTCAATTGCGGCGGTGCTGTTCTCATCCAAATGAAAGCGAAAGGTCGAACCACCTCATATCCACTCTTCAACCCCATCAATAGCTCACAAACACATCTCCCTCCGCCAAATTTCTCTCCAACTTGCAAGAATGGCAATCAAACCAATCACTGGCGTATGTTGATCATCAATTGAGCTCTCTCTGTCTCGAATTGAGTACTGACAAGCTATCTCCAGATCCTCCGAAGAGGTCTCGTTCTCGACATCAGTGTCGCCCTCGGTACGTTGAAGACACTCCACCATAGTCATCGTTGTCTTCATTGGAATCTTTTAAGCTTGCTTGACGCATCACGTTATCGAAGTGGTCTACTGACTGCCCTCCTAGGTCTCGGTACCACTGCCGGTTACTTCTGGTGGTATGGTACGTATCGCTCCGACAGCATCAACACTTCGATACACATTCTGTCCAAGACATATTCTAATCTTTTTTTTTAGGCTATCACGTCCCAGCCGTTCGACATCGCGATGCATACTATCAGAAACTCGAAGATCAGCGGGCAAAGGCACTCGGCTCTTCATAAGCTTGCGGCATCAGTCGGGACAAACGCTATTGTACATATGGCATAGAAAAGGACTGAAACTGAATTACAGTTGCGATACATTCTGTATCTGCATCATTCGTAACGCTTAGCTGCTCATAACGCTTGCTAATCGCGTTGCCGCTTATTTTCTGCGTGCCTTCCAACCAGGTCTGTGTATGTACGAAGATAGAATCAGCAAGCCCTTTCTTACCTATCGAAACACAATCCTGAAATAACTCGATAATATGTGTGAATTTGCAACTACGGACTCAACTAAGCCCAACCCTTTCCAATCTATAAATTGGTATGTGACCATGAAACTGATTGTTAGCTTCGCTGACAATGCCATTGGCCGGCTCAATAACGAGCCTACCACTATTGCTCTTCTCAGTCTCAAGGATAGCCTCAGCGGGGTGTCTATTGCTCCTTTCAATTCCATCCTCACTGGTGACCTCCACTTGCCGGTGCAGGCAGATATCCACTCTGTGCCCAAAGATAGTCGCAAGTTGCATTCTCTGCACACGCAACAATCTTCGACCACGTGTCAACCTCTCTCGTTTTCTTCAACAACATGTCCACAAACTTCAGTGTTTCTCTCGTCAACTTCTTTATCTTTTCGTCATTGTATTGTTTCGAAATCTTCGAGCGATTCATTTCAGTATCATCCCACTCCAGAAAAGGCTTCCATTCGGGTAAAGTCTTCGCTCTGCCAAACTTATCTTTAATTTCCTCAAATGAAATCTCCTTGAGTGCCATGCAGCGGATCGGATCTTGCAAATTAGTCCAAAAGCAGATACTTTTGCCATCATAAATCCGCATGAGTCTCTTCGTTTCATTGAGAAGAAGGGGAAAGTGTGTGCGGTGGACCTCAACGTCGAATGTTTCGACTATCGCCAGGATGCTCTGAAGATCTGTCGAAGTGTCTAGGTTGTGCGCGACAAAGAGTGGCCAGCCTCTTGCGACAATTGTGGAGAGGTCGGACGTGTCGTCAACTTTAATTTCATTTGCCGGGTGAACCCTCGTTGACGAATAGATGCTTTCATGGCTTGACGATGTCTCTGTCCAGTCTTCCATTTCGTCTCCTTGGATCGCCTCGAGTTGTTCAGCAGTGGTTACCCCCTCAGTTTCTTCGTTCAAGTCTGATGCTCGCAGGTTTCGAAATGCTTCTTCGAGCTTTGTCGGTAAAGCATCGGTTTCAATCCATTGTTCAAGACTATCCAGGCTGTTCTTATCCACTTCCGATTTGCTAGATTCGTTTGCAGAACACGGGAGAACCCAAGAGCCTTCCGTATCATCCATCATTTCCTGCATGCCACCCAAGCTTAAGCTTCAACTGAGAATCTTTAATATCAGAAAAGTCGATCGAATAATATGTGATGGTAGTAGGGAACTTGGGGGCAGGTGAGTGTTTGCCTGTTATCAAGTGTTATAGCGCAGTGTGAAAGTTTGATATGGGATGTGTTAGAGTGTTCTGTCCTTTCACAAACCCTTCTCTGTCATTCCATTGCCACTGTGAGTAACAGTGAAGCGCGTTTCCGCCGCTATGCGCACAACATTCTGGGTATCCGAAAGCTAAGTAGGTCACGTCCAAACTCCAGTTTGTAATTCTCCTCTTATCACAACTATTAACTGTCATAACTATCGACTGCTTTTCTCGACTTGTCACGTTATGGCTGATCAATCTCAGAATCTTAACTCTAGAGAACGGTTTATCACAGCCAAAAACTTTCTAAACACAGATTCGAGTGGACTTCAACATCATGATCATCAAGAAGGGTCAGCGCCTCCTATGGGGCTGCTTACGATGAAGGAACTGACGCAGAGGAGAAATAGATCGTCGTTGATGTCTCGAAAGTCATCCATGAAGGCATCACAGAAAGACGACTCACAAGCATCCAAGAACGCTGTGGATCGAGTGTCAGCTCAACGACACGAAAGTCTCACTACAGCGAAAAACGACAAGAGGCAGGAACGAGCTGAAGTCCCACAAAATTCAGTTCGAGTTTCGACAAGGAGAGCAGCAAGCCGAGCCAGCGAACTTAGTCCGCCATCAAGTCAGACTCAACACCCCAAGCCGGAGTATATCAACCCGTACGAAGATGCCATCACCAACCCAGCACAATACCCTGCACAAAATGCTCCCAGTCACTATACAACCCCCGAGCTTCGCTCACTAGCATCAACCCATCCTTCGACCCAACAACTCCCCTCAGGAGACCACCCACGCCCCAGCGGCCCCAGCACACCAAGCTGGTTCGCACGCGCCCTCCCCACGTTGCTCGCTAACCCACCGGCGTCGTTTGAGCCGCGCGCCTTCTCCGACGAAGCGAACGCCCTCCCTCTAGGCGCCCTACAGGCGTCGTTCGCGCCGCTCCTGCGCCTGGTCCGCGAGGCGACGCTACGCAATGGTGCGGCCGAGCGCCGCGTTGCGCACTGCGTCTGGGTGCTCGAGGGCACGCGGGAGGGCCTGCGCGCCCGGTACGGCTGGCGGGCGTACGAGCTGCGCAGCTGGGTGCTGAAATGGGGCGGGTCGGGCTGCGAGGCCGATGGACGGGGCGATGGGGCAGGTGTTGGTGAGGATGCGGCGAGCCGGGTGCGTGCTATGGAGGAGGTGGCGCTGAGGGCAGAGCTGGTGACCGGCTTGGAGGTTCTGGGTGACTTGCTCGACCGTGCGAGGGCTTATGAGAGCTGGGCGTGGGCGTTTGAGCAGAGGCACGGCGCCGTGGCGATGGGGCATGTGAAGGGAGACGACACTAAGAAGTATCAGAGCAAGGGACTCGGTAGTGGTGAAGGCAAAGCAGAACGGATGAGCTTGGAAGAGGCTTTAGAGAAGACCGGGCCCGGTATGATCTGAAAGTGATAGTAGCATCGACTTCCGGATATCGAGAGTAATTGGGCAGTGAAGTTGAGAGGTGGTTAACCAGTAGACAAGAGCTCTTTAATTAATATTACCACAAGTGTGGTATCGTACGGTAATTACTGTAGGAAATTTTGTTTCACGCCATTGAGTGGACACAGTTCACATATCCCACAACCCATTTTTAGACTAAACGCCATCTTCTATGAGCAAAAGGCCTTCTTTTTCCAGCACTTCAAGATCACCGCCATGTTCGAGGAAAAACTTTTTGGTTGCTTCACTTAACTTCCTTCGCTTCTCTGCAGCCTCCTTTTCCCGTCTAGCCTTTGTTTTGCTGCTCCCGCTTGGGGCTACACCGGTCAGTATCTTTTGACTATCGGCGGGCGTGAAATTTTGGAAATTGATGGATGCGGAACGAGGGCCATCATGGGATATGCATTTTTCCGAACTTGCTTTACGCCTTGGATGATGCGAAGATTTTGAGCGCCTGTGATTGTGAGAACGAGTTGAAGAAGCAATATTGGAACATGAGGATCGGGAATTATTCGAGCCAATAGTACTGATTGAAATCGGAGTGTCAACGGTGTGATACCTTTGATGGTGGCGATAAAATATCGGCTGCTGTTGTCGTTCGAGCTGTTGCGAGGGTGGTGACAGCTGCTGACATTGAGACATTACTGGCACTGGACTCATCGGATATTGCACATTTCCGACCGGCGAGGCTGAGACGGAAGGGGGGCTCGTCAGTGCATCGCTAAACTCTCCGGCAAGGCTGAGCGCAGCCACACTTTGCGTGGAAATCGCGGATACCATCGGCGCGGTGAAACAAGGCGATGGTTCGCTTTGCATCATGAGACTTGAATCGGAAGATGTCTCCAAGCCCTGGATCCTCAGACCGAAATTCCCGAAGCTCGGTGAAGGTTGACCCGCCGCATAGGATGCCGCGGATAACCAGTGTGGTTCAGCCTTGCCCATATGAGTGCCAAAAGCCGGTGAGGAAGTAATCACCTGATCGCCAATTGTGCACACCCAATTTGCGGAGGCCATTTTTGCCGACTGAGGAGGTGTTATTAACGAGTTGAACGGGTCAGAATTTTGTGTTATTGGGGGGTTCTGGAAGGCAAAGGACGAGTCGTGATGGTGGGAAGAGCCGTGCGAGGCCGGTTCTGGATGGAAAACTGGTGATGAAATTGGCGTGTGCGGAATTCGAAGGTCGTTCCGTAAACTCGCAAATGGTGCCGGCGGTTCGATTCCGTTAGCATAGGCATTTGCCTTTATATTTGCCGGGGGCACTTCATTGAGGTGAGGGGCTCCAACTTCCACGCGGCCAGGCAGACCTTCAGCAATATTTTCGTAAGAACGCCGTTCCATAAAATTTTCTAGATCATCTGCATCGCTGCGCCCTGTGCAGATGCGCTGATACTCAGAACTAGAAGAGGTCGCCATTGTTTGAGCTGCACCGGTAAGGCTGCAATATGGATGGCTACCGGCTAGACCGGATATGCCTTGATTCTTGTTTTGAATAACCGGCACCGGAAGGCGATCCTTTGTATGCGGAGAGGCCAAGCCTTTCGGAGAAGTTGGTGGATGGGTTTCATATGTCGCCAAATGCGAGTCAAGTTGAGCTCCCGTCACAAGGTCCAGAAGATCATTGTCCGAACTTGAAGCTCTTCTAGGAGATTTGAGATGAATAGGAATTTGATGACTGTAAGTTTTCGGGCGTTCTTCTTCAAATGGTGGAAATTGTAGCCAGGAAAAGTCATCCAGTGTGACTTCTTCCTTGATAATTGCTGTGCCGTTGGAGGATGTGTGGCTGTCAAAGACATTGATGGCATCACCTGAATCATCTCTCTCAGCTCCAAAGTGCGTGAATTTGAAAGAGTCCGCGTCGATAAGGCTGCTGAAAAGATCATCAACCGATTCTTGCCATTCGGGGTCTTTGTTCGGTGACCGGATCTGGTGAGTGGGCTCGATCCGGATGAGCGCCATGGTGCTCACGTGTGTTATCTTCAGGTTGAATAGAAGCTGAATGGCGTAAGCGATTGGGATGTAGACCGTTCCTTGCAGACTGCACGTAATGCAATGCAGGTACACAACAGCTGTACGGGTCCAACCGCGTTGCTTACACCGCTTAATCCCAATATATATTTTCAAGTTCCAACCTCCTATCGGGCTAACACATTCCATCGTTGACATCCTATAATTAGGTACATCAAGAAGGAATGTGTGCCTAATGAGCTACGATGAATAGCTACCAGACGAAGAATCGATGAGAACCTCGTGAGCGCCTCGACATGACGTGACTATGTAGGAAGGAATTGTATAAGAAAGAAGAAGGTTGGGCATTCCTGATCAAGTGCTTCTTTGTTTTCGATATCAAATTTCCGGTTGCAGGCATCGAAAAGTGTGGAATGTGGCTGGCCTTGACATTACTCAATCGTAGAGGCTTAGTAGAAGAGCTACGGTTGTTGGGAGCCAATTCTCGAGGAAGAAAGCGGTGATGTGCGAAGAACATTGACAATTACTCTGATCGTGAAGTGTCACTAGCACTGTTTTGCCTTGGAGATTACTAGTTGGAGGGACTGAGAGAATAGGGCGGGTCATTGTATCCTTTCTCACAACATCTGGCAAGCAAAAGCCTACAGCTACGAGCTGCACCATATTGAGTTCACAGATTTGTGTCATCAAAACGTAAACGGAATGTGAAGATATGAAGCTAGAGAAGCACTTCGAAGGCATGGCAGGGTGATTTGGGTGAAAGAAAAGGCCTCCAATGAAAGTTGAGTTACGTGAGAATATGCCATCTGGATGTGCAAACAATAGGATAGAGATGACGGGGAACATCCGTTAAGATGGAATCAGACTCTGACAATCGAGAATTTTGGACGTGAATTCATGGGCAATGGGTTGGTGAAGATTGTGTTCAATTGAAGATCACGTCGAAGCAGCAGCCAGGCTGAAGTTTTTTGGTAGAGAGGCCGACCTCTGCATAAAATTCAACTAATAGAGTAATGCAAAACGCCACATGCGTAACTTTGCACTTCTCCATCTTTCACTCGCACCCACTGGCACTTCCAAGCTGCTTTCACGCTTCTTGAAATTATCTGACAATCACTCACCATGGCTTCCAAACACCTTTTCGTTCGTGCAAGGCGGTTGACGTCGTCATCGGCACGTCTGTTCAGCATCTCGGCTCGGTCGTTTGGCTTCAACGAAAGAGCTCAGGATACTGCCCAAGAATGGCGAAAACACCAAACGGAGAAGCCATTGAACCATCACATCACGAACACTACCTCTACAATCGCGAACGAAATGCCGAGTATTGGCAAGGACAGTCCTCCTCCGGAGATGATCTCCAGCGTGGATGCAAACTTCGTCCCGACCGATTCGGTTCCAGAAAATACGGACAAGCTGACGGGAGGAACGCAGAGCTCTGGTTCGGCCGCAAGATCAAAGAAAGAGCTTGATGTTGGCGAATTAGAGGGTGCTTCGTTTAAGGTAGAGCCCAAACGCCGATCTGGAGAAGACCTCAATACCCTTCGAGCTCGGTTATTATGTCTGTCGTCTACGTCCAGAAGCATTTTCATGGTCTGAACATTGACTAACGGTACTGCCTTTAACAGACCAAAGTCGAAAAAGAGGAACACTAGAATCGGACCTCCTCCTATCTACTTTCGCAGACGCGAACCTTGGGAACATGACCCACGATCAACTCCTCCTATATGACATTTTCCTCGATGAGAATGATTGGGATATTTACTATTGGGCGACACAAGAGCCACCATCTACCTCTGCAGAGTCTACTGACAATGGAAAGGCTGATATATCAGCAACGGAAAATCAACAACCTCGAACAGAAACAGACGCATGGCGTCAGGCCAACCCGAGACCGGGCGAATGGGCACAAACGGTGGGAACATTCAAACCAGCGTACAGACCTGTACCTAATCGGTGGAAGAATTCGGAGGTTCTGGCGATGCTGAGAAAGCATGTCAAGGACCGAAGTGCTGGTGGAGTACATGAAGCGCAACCATCGGTTCAAGGACGCTCACTAGGTCAGCATATGGAAGGAACTGGAGGCGGAGGGCTAGGTCGAATGCCTGTCGTTCGAAACTTTGATACATAGACTTACACAATGCCACACAATCCGCCAAGTAGTGCGGGTCACTTTGGGTGGATTGACTTGAGCAGGTCAATTGCATCACCACCACTGGACGTATCGAACGGTCAATCAATTACGTGACTCCGTAATATTACCACCTAATAATCAATGAATAGATTGCTGTACCTACGGGTGATTACAGAAGCTATAGGGCTTGCTATACTGGTGCAATGAACTCGCCTTGGTATTCCCAAACAATTTGGGAGTGGGAATAGCTTTAGTTATGTCATAGTTAGTACATGTACTTTTGAGCTTACTCACGTCTCGGGTCACAGATGCCGGTAATTGCTGACGGAAGTACGGAGTGGAGTACAAGGGTACAACCGGGCTCAACCTTCTTTGAACCTCAATCCGCCTCCATTCAACTCGGAATTCAGGGATCCGAAAGCTCTCATGGCTACAGCTAAGGAAATAGCTGTTTTCGTGGCCTTCCCATCCGGTTTCACACCTGCGTATTTCCGGACACTAAGTCGAGACGGATATGTGACCAAGTTGCAGGAGGCACGCTTGAGTGGTCTCCTGTATCGTATGACGTACGGCGATCGCAGCTATACGCGGCAGTCCCTGTGCCTGGTCTTAACTCGGATGCTAAGGTGCAATTCGCAGCCTGCTTTTGGCTGGAGCCACGTCAAACGATCATGTCAATTTCTGCGTGAAAGTTGGAAGCGGCTTTCCCAGTTTCATGGTGGGCAGCTTGCCGCGCATCGCACGCAACCACAAGCCATTTTGATCGAGGATCACGCCCCACACCGGCCATTGCACACCTTCCGCAAAGCGCGGGCTGACTCCCTATGCAGGTCCACGACTGGATCGAAGCTTCTCCTGCACCCTGACCCTATCGCAACGGAGCTCTAGGATACGATGGCCATCGTTCTGGCCGCTTCCCGTGTTTGCGTCATGCGAGAGGCAATAACCTGGCTGCCTCTTAACTGCTCTGCACATAAATGGACAATGCCCTCAGCTGCCGCCTGAAACCAAGCATCGTGACCACCCTCCACGGTCAGCAAGCCCAGCCTTCTCCTGCCGTTTAACTGAGCGTGACTGCATTGGCAAGCCCAGCTGAAGTACCCCTCCCGTCGAACCACTTTCTCCAGTTCGCCTTGGTTTTCAATCTGCTTTGCATTTCTTCAGCTCTTCTTCAGCTCTTCTCAGCTCTTGTCAGCTCTTTTCCGCTCCTAATCGACTACTTTACTGTCCAGAATCCTCTAATCCAAGCCTTCAACCCTTTGTACTCGCAAAAGAAATACCAATAAAATCCTTACAAGATGCCAGTCAGGCGTATCCCGCTTGTCTTCAATCCCAATTATAAGCGCAATGGCACCAAGTCATATGTTTGGCTCATGAGCAAATGTGAGTCCGCCCATTTTCAATGAGTTCTTGCTCTTTATAGCGTACAAATGATATTGAATCTGTTTGTCTACAGCTGGGCGGCATCTAACAAAAGATAGATGGTTTCAATACCACCAAGGAGGGGCCGTATTTCCGTGGCAGCCTGGTTCGCCAGCACGGCAAATTCGCTCACAGCCATGAAATCCGCAAGCGCCACGGACATCCCAAACGTAAGCATTATAATCACCGTTAGCGTTGTGACATGGAAGACACCCCGTTCTAACGAGTCTGGCCCAGTAGATGCTGCACCGAGTACCGGCTCTGGTGCTCCTTCCTCCGGCTCAGGAACCGCTGAATCAAGTACCACCCCCATGGCCGTCGGCGGCCGAGTCCATATTTCCCACTTTGTAGCGAAACGAGATACTAAAGGTGGTTCAGGCCAGATCTCCGCCGAAGATATTCAGCTCGACTCGGAGTATGTCTGCCCAGTGCAGATTGGTACGCCTGCGCAAACGTTGATGCTCGATTTCGATACCGGCTCCAGCGACTTATGGGTAGGTTCAGCTCCAAACTGCCTCCTGCTGAGCTAAAACTTTGTAGGTCTGGTCGACCAGTCTGCCCTCGAGCACTCAGTCGTCAGGCACGTCGGCTGGCCATACGATTTTCAACCCTTCTCATTCGAGCACCTGGCAGGCCCTTGAAGGGTACAAATGGCAAATTTCATACGGCGACGGTTCCAGTGCTTCTGGCACCGTTGGCACAGATAATATCGCTCTCGGAGCCGTGACGGTGCAGAGCCAAGCCGTCGAGATTGCCTCGAAAATGTCGGCCCAATTCCAGCAAGATTCCGGAGATGGCCTGCTTGGTCTCGCCTGGCCAAGCATCAACACCATCACGCCAGAGCCACAGCCGACTCCAGTCGCCAACATGATCACCCAGCAGGACATCCCGCCAAGTGCGGAGCTTTTTACCGCGTATCTTGGCAGCTGGCGTGACTCTAGCGATCCCGACAAGGGTCAATCTTTCTACACTTTCGGCGAAATTGATCAAGATGCCCTTAACGGGGAAACTCTGGCTTACACGGCCATTGACAACAGTCAAGGCTTCTGGATGTTCAACAGCACGACTGCCACCATCAACGGCGAGACAGTTACTCGCCCGAGCGGCAACACTGCCATTGCCGACACCGGAACCACGCTCTGCTTGGTTGACGACGCGACAGTTGAAGCCGTTTACAAGGCCATTCCGGGAGCCAAGTACGACAACACGCAACAGGGTTACACGTTCCCGAGCAACACGAGTGCTGATCAGCTTCCCGACGTTGCGTTCCCATGCGGTGACACGCTGATTCACATCCAGAAGGAATATCTCGCGTTCGCCGATGCTGGTAACGGCATGGCGTACGGAGGCATTCAGTCTCGCGGACAGAACCCCTTCGACATCCTCGGCGACGTTTGGCTCAAGAACGCCTATGTGGTGAGTCGAGATGTATGATGCTGTCGACTGCATTCACTGATGTACTTTCAACAGATCTTCGACCAAGGAAACACGCGCATTGGCGTTGCTCAACGTACCGAGCCGGCTCAGAACCTCGAGCCTCCTCCGGCTCAGGGTGGCGGTTCTTAGGAAGCTCGTCGATGCTAAGCAAGGCACGGTCAATTAAAAAACGAAGTGGCGGATGCATGGTAATCGTATCGTTCGCGGTGGGCAGTCATTCCTTTGTGGCGCTTGCGGATGGGATAAGTGAAAATATCGACGGCGGGAGGATGGGCAAATTGAAATTCGAGATGGAGCGTTCATGTAACGAGCAATAAGGAGTATGTCCTACAATACGAGACGATGTCTTCAGCCCTATTTTCTCTCAATTGATAAGAGTGCGGAGTTGAATGATACAATACGACGTCGGGCTGCATGTCGGGGACAGCGCTGCTGCGGGCGATGGGCGATTGCGCTAAGCTCAGCCCCCACAGGAATATGATGCCGGTGATTTGATGCAAGACACCGCAAGCGCCAGATGCGGCAAGTTGGTGCAAGGATGGCGGTGATGTGACTCAAGGCGCAAAAGCGTTCACCGCCGACACAAATTCATGAAAGGTTCAAATCGTCCGAACTGCTGCCTCACATTCAACTTTTTCTCCTTCAACTCTTCTCTGTCCACTGCAGATTAGTCTCGTGCGAATTGAAGTTCAATCGACTTCTCCTATTGTCCTCCACGTAACTGTGGGGTGGCTTTCCACAGCCATATTGAATCGACATCCACACCGTCCGCTAAACGGCCACCGTTGCATAGCCACACAAAGGCTGTGAACCGCGACGGGTCCGCCATTTCGACCGCTCAAACGCACACACCTTTAAAGGACTGGATCCGCATCTTCAAATCGGTTCCATTGCTACATCTCTACCTTCCATCCGTGTATTCTCACTCTGGATCCTTTCCAATACCTTCATAACTCACTCTTCTCTCACGTCTCAGCACCAATGGCTTCCCGAGACTTTATCATCGTTCGTCTTGGAGACATCACTGATCCGGCCGCATCTCTTGAATTCTTCCCGCCTAAGGGTTCGGATGAATTGCATGACGCATTGAAGAGGGCGTATCCTCATCTGCCTAATCTACAATCGCGCATGCGTGAAGCCGTCATCGAATTCTACCTCGAAGAAAGGAATGCCGAAGAGAGCCTTGCTAGCCAGGTCACTCCCGACATGATGGAGTCGAGCTTCATCCCTTCGCCAGACTCATCTTTCGGAGCCAGTGCTCCTCCCACTGTCTACACGCCTCCGTCGACTGAAGATGTGCTTTCCAGTTCTGCACAGACTCCCGCTTCTGCAACGCCAGCCCAACAGGATCTCATGACCGTCTGGACTCTGCCGACTAGCGCGCAAACCAAAATTCATCGTCGTCGGAACATGACCGCAGATGAGAAGCTCAAGTATAAGGCTAAGCGTCTCACCGGTGCATGCGAGGACTGCAGACGTCGTCGGAGAAAAGTAAGTGAGGACCGCATTTCAACCATCTACCTCTCCTAATCCTTCTCTACTCTTGTCGTCATCCCATCCAGAGCTGCAATCTCATTGATGACTCCACGCTACCATCGCAAATCAATCGAGTGAATAGTCTCTCGATTATCATCTTGTGTTTACGTTCTGATTGTCACTCCAACCTTTGCTTCTTATGATGTGCTGCACCGCTCGATCTCTTTTCATATTGCTCTGTTGATGTTGATTGATTATGTACTAACTGTCCATCAAGTGTGAACATGAACGGCCGAAGCCCATGCAGAAAGTATCTCCCATCACTGCGTCCAAGACCTCTCATCGACAATCCGGCTCATCTACTCGCCAAATCGCCAGCGCTAGCCGCGCTCTGAGTGCTAAGCCAAGTTCAGCTGCTGTACGCTCTCCTAACATCGATCCACCTCCATTACTATATGGCGGAGCCCTCCTACCCAATGCGAATGTCTTCGACACTCCTGCGCCACTATCCATGGAGATGTCCGCTACTGACCCATCACTGTTCCCTCTTGAATCACTCTCCAACGCTGACTACTTCGATGTACCGTTCGACCTCACCAATGATTTCGAACTCTCTCCATTCCTTGCCAGTCTCACTACATGGGATATAGACACACCGTTGTCGCCGATCCCCGATACCATACCACTAATCCAGAGTTCCCACAGCCCAAGATCAATGACGGTATCGGGCCATGGCTACACCGTACAGCATGCTGAATCTGAGCAGTCGGCCGATATGGCGCCTCCCGGCCCTGCCTATGAAGAAATCTCTCCTCTACGGGTACCGAAGAAGGTAGATAAACGAATCCACAATGCCCTGGAACCGAACGCCAGTGGCGAACGCACCGACTACAACTACGTGGAATTCGGACTAGGCAGCCAATTCCTAGGCGCTGCCAGCTCTGCCGCTCTCAGAGACCTACTCGAGATTGATGCCGATATTCAACAGCGAGTTCCATTTGATCGACTCCTTGTGAATGCCGGCTACAACGGTACCCACACTATTCGCGACGTGAGCTTGGGTTTCTCTACTGAACACAGACAATCCACTCAAACCGAGGCGTTTAAGGTAGCCTGCCCGGTGCACAGATTATCGAGCGGCTCCGAGACTTCTCCAGGCGCATTACGGGAGCGATCACACCCTCTTCCCCCAAGAATGACAACAAGCGCAGCGTCAGGACCGAGACATCTAAACGTAATCCCATCCGTCAGCCGACGTGCAGACATGCAACACGGCAGTACCAACAGTCGAGATAGAGAGAAGCTTCTACTAGGCATCGAATCGCATGCAACTGCCGGCATCAACGTCCGAGTGGAAAGATCAGACAGGCAACTCGAGTTGTCCCAGGTCTACTCTCGTCAGCCATCGAACACGTTCGCGCGGAAAGACACAACAGGAGACATGTCTCCGAAGGACTTACCCCTCCGCGCTGTCACGGAATCGTCTCTGTCATCCGCACAGAATACAAAGGTCAAGGTGGCAACAAGCAGAGCGACTGCACTGGCGCTGGGCACGTTACCTGCGCTTTTCTGCGCCATTTCTTGTCTTGTATTCATAACGCCTGTAAATCTCGAGATGCCCATGTATACTGCGGCTCTAGCTGGCATGATACTCGCCATGAGCGGGCTCGTCGTACAAATGTTGGGATTCGATGCAATTGGATCACAGTTCTTCGGCAAGGTTGACCCGTGGGAACATGGCAAAGGCTTCGTCAGCTCTGTTCGGAAGGGAAATGGAGTCGCCACAGCGATTGGAAGTTTAGCATCCAGATATGCTGGCTGCATTCTCTGAAGTTTCTCTTCGCCATGGCACTGGCTGTCGTCACGACTGAAAGCGTTGTTTTGTAACAAATAGGCTTTTGCCTGATCGCATGTATTCTGCTTTTCCTCCACCATTAAGGTGTCTGAGGTGTTTCTAGTTTCTCGAATATGAACGATCCCAAAGCGCCTCCGCTCCCATACTCCATGACTCTGCACGTTCACCAAGCCTCCTCAATCCGGCAAGTCATCCGAATCAAACACCACCCTCGACCGGCCATCCACCGCCCTCCCAACCATCTCACCCACCCTCCTCGCCACCCCCCCATCACAAACCGCCACGCCAACCTCCTGGCTCGTGAACCAACTCGCACGATCCATATTCCCCGACCCCAACACCACCCACCGCGCATCCACAAGCAGCACCTTGACGTGCGCCTGGCGCGGCTCGCCGGGCGCGCCCCCGCGCGGCGCAAAGTACTCGACGCGCAGGCCGCCGACGCCGGGTCCCCCGCGCCGCCGCAGCGCGCCGTACCGCGCCACCAGCGCGCGCACCGCCCGCACCGTCGTCGTCCCCGCCGTCCCCACCTGCTCCGCCACCATCAGCGCCGCGCTTGTGCGCACCGCCACGCGCGCGCCGCGCGCCACCGCGCCGAGGAGCGCGTCTGCCACGGCCGCGCACGTCAGGTTTGGTGTGTGGAGCGCGATCGTGTGCGATGCGGTGGCTAGGAGCGTGAGTGTGAAGGTGTTGAGCGGGGTGGGCGGTGGTGGACGGGGGTGGAGCCACGGCGGGCGGAAGTGTGGGTTGCGGTGGTGTGGTGAGGGCAGGAAGAGTGTTGAGAGGGGGGTGGGTGTGCTGTGTGGAGTGGTGGTTGCGCGGAGGGTGGCGTGCACGCTGCTGAAGGGGTGGAGTGGGTGATTGCGCGTGTCTGTTGGCGTGCGTTTATGTTCCGGGTGTGAGCGTGGTGGAAGCTCTATTCGCTCCTCGTCCCGGCCCCAGAATGCTTCCCAGAAGGTCACGAATTGCTGTACAATGGGCCCGTTGAAGACTATGCACCCTTCGAACCAGGTTTCCCAGCTCACGTTGCAGCTTGGGAGCCAGACTTGCCGCCGGTCGATGATGACAAACTTGGGGTGCATGACGCTGAAAGGGAGGACGAATATGCTCTTGATTCTGAGATCGAGTCCTTGAAGCTCTGCGCAAGGAGGTAGCCCAAGCGTCTTCTCCCATTCTCTTGATTCATAGATACGACCCAACAGACTGCCAGTTTGGAAAAGCTTCTGACACCATGAAAGAGAAGAAAAGCCGATCCGGACCCTCACCTTCGGGCGTCCGGCGTCAAGCACACCAGTAGATAGCTTCTTCAATGCCTGGCCAAGAATCTGAAGAGAGTTCGATTGTGCCCAGAAACAAGTGACGAAAAGAACTTCCGATTCCGCGTTTTCGATGGCTTGCGCGATGTGGGTGAAAATGTCATCTCCGGTGCCTATAATAAAGTCCTCAACGTAAGACTGGCCTGACAGAGACTTTGGATCGGTAACAAAGTAGTTTGGATCATCCTTAGCATTCTGACGTTCAGATTGGCGCATCTTTTCCAGCCATTTCGGAACGACTGCTTCTTCCAAGGACTCCGGCTCAGACATCGGTGGGCGGAGCTGTGATTGCAACGTGGTCTCTAGTACAGCCATTCGGTTATGACGGTCCATTTCTTTATGATAGATTGTTCATACGGCGGCGAATTTCGATATCACGGACGACTTTAATGCCATTGCTCTGATGTTGATGTTCATAAGTCGGCACTCCTGAGGATGCGGTTGTTGCTCATAGTAGGCATTCAATGACTTTAGACCCGCAACTACCATACCTCACTTGAAGCAAAGAGATGTCATCAAATGTATCATACGAATATAACAGGCTTGGAAGATTCTCGACGATGGTAGTAGCAACGGGTGTAGTTTCATGTCAAGGTGCACACGGTAGCTTCAATTCTAAAAGTGGCCAGCGCAGGGCTGAAGTCATATACGTAAAAGCACATCGACATCGCTGCGGAACTAGAGTGAAAGTGAGTACACTAAATGCACAGGAGAACTGAATTCTAGCATTCGGCGCAAGCTACTCTTGCGTCAGAATCATATACACGAAGCGGTTGGAACGCCTATGGCATCAATATTCATGTTCGTCTGGGTAGGAGTTCTGTCAGCAATATTGAATAACAGCGTCTTCTTCATGGCCGTTGGAAACGAGAAGTCTTGCCACTTCTCCCTGCTCACGGTGCATACCGTTAAGCCACATTGTACTACCTTTGATATGGATGGCACAACAAATGATCCTTTCTATGAGAAGACCATAAGTAGCATACCCGAAGAATCCGAACAGCTTCCGATATTTTGTTCTTTTGGCCAGCATAGCGATAGGTCAATGGGTGCGGCTTAACAAACTGTAAGGTAGTGCCAGCATTCGGCCAGTCTATTTCAGTTCGAGTCTTAGTAATTGCGCTTACGATGCTCACTGTTGGGGAGAGTACATCGAATTGCAACCCTCAATACTACCGGTATTTCGGCACTCATCGGTCGCTAGGTAGGCTTAGCCGTTGCTAGTCCCATCGCGGACAAGTACCGGTTACTTTCCACGACGGTAATATGGCTCGGGATAGTTCATATGGAGTAGCACTCCGTCTAGGCGAAATGTCTTAAAGGTTGAAGTCGCGCGACTTCATGTATGTCTGTGGTGGCTGGAGAAGCTGTCTCGCGCGAGATGTTGCTGCAAGGTGATAGCTCTTTGCGGAAGTCTACTTTCGCACGGCTTTCATCCCAATCTGGAATGACAGCCGATTTTTCCGAAGAAATGTAGGCTACGCACCTATGTTCCATCTCAGCCTGATTTTCTAAGACTGTTAGTACGATTCGTGTAGTAGTGGCGGCTTGAAGACAGTTTGGTTCATATCGCTTAGCTCACATACTCCTGCAGCGAACCCTCAAATGTTCAAGGGACCTTGGCAATGCAAAATCCTCCGTACTGCAATCTGGAGAAAGTTCTGGCAGTTGCGGGTCATCACTGTACAAAGGTGGGCAGCCAGTACGCTACCCTCTCTAGAAGGAGTCGTCGTATCTACCCTTGCCGCGGCTGCGGCCTGGGATGCATGAATTCGCCTGGCTTTTGAGCCTCCATTTTGAACCACTAGTTTGCTCGGAATCGCATACATCTACGAGTAACGTGAAGTCTTTCTCTCCATGGGGTCTAAACTCGAAGAAAAGAGCTGGCAGAGGAGTCGAGCGTCTAACAAAGTTAATTCAAATCGAGCTCGGCACTTGTCTCGGATTCTTAATAGCGGTTTATCTGGAACGGCACCAGAGCGATCCAATCCACCCTTGTAGGACCCCGGAAGGGCGATCGTGTGAACGTCATGGATCAGGCTGATTGAACTGATGACACTCCGGGCCGGCTCGAATTAGGATCCTTCGTAGTACGTGTCGTCTGCATCATCTCCACGTTTACTCCACGGAAAGAGGGTGCTTACTTCCGGAGTAAGAGACGCGATGTCGTTAAAGTACCCTGGTCACGTGACGCATGGTCGGTCCGAAACATCTCGAACATCGCGCATCGTTAATTGCTCAATAGATCTTCGCAAACTCCTCCAATGGCTTGCATCATGCCTTACGGGTGTAAATCACAATGCAGACCTTGTCGATGTGCACTCTGTCACCGCTTTACCACGCGAAACTTGGTCTACTTCCGATCCCTGATGCTCGGCATAATACTCCGGCGACCAAGACACCCATGGCTTGTGGAAGCGCCATTTAGTCTACAATCATCTAGAGTTCAGAAATAGGATCAATTTGATTGATTTCTGGCCTCAAAAAACGACCCAGATGGTGTTTCCTAAGATGGTTCTTCCGACCTTTCTCATTGAAGAACACGTTTCTCCCCTATAGTCAAATCATATCCAGTAACATTAAAGTACACGAGATTGAAAATTTCCCCGCTTCTTCCTACGACCATGAATGCGATCATCGCAATCCCGGTTGATCCTCGTATACTTCGACTACAATCAAGGTCTAAGTGAGCTATCAATTCATTAGTCTGCCTTCTAGGATTGCAGATATTCTCACCTAGGAGTCAATATCCCGGTCCGATGGCTTTATAGCTCTAGACGGCTTCTTCTCTGAGCTACCAAAGCTGTAGAGAAACACCTTCCTTATATTAACAAGCGCATACTTCCAGTTTGTTTCCGGTGCAAGAGGGGAAGCCTTCCAGCCATGCTCTTTCCTAGCCTGCACGTCACTTCTCTTCCGTCAGCGAACAATACAGGGCGAACCTGCTCTAGGGCAGTACTTTCTCTCAGTTATCGGTTCATTACGATTGTCTTGCGAGCTTGCGAGCTCTGCGTGTTGCATTAATCCTTGAAGCCTAGCTCTGGAGTCTGTGGATTACTCCAAGGTATAAATAGAGCTTAACAAACTTCAATTCGGATTCTCGTGCGAAAGTTTTTCATCCTCAATTGACCAAAATGTTTAGTCCCTGCCTCCGATTTCTTCCATTGACTCTTCTGCTTACCACGGTTCTTACCGTGCCCGTCCCTCAAGATGGAAATGGTGCTGCAATTGGCCCACCAGGCTCTTCGGGCAGTCTTCGCGGTCCAGAAAATCTTGCCGGTTATTATGCGGGTGAGCCTACGGCAACTAGTCAATCGGCTGTCATACCTACATCAGACTTCCAGCTGGCTCCCGGTCAGTCTGAGAATGCGAACTTAGGCCTATATCTTGATCTCACGCAGGCCGAAAATCCGCAACCAATACGTGGTTCAACCGATGCTCCAACTGATCCTGGCCCGCGTAATTATGCCTACGACCGAATAAACAGCGATCTTTTTGCTCCGCCAGGGACAGACTCAGGCGATGTCCCAAATGCAGTTTGGCCATTCGGATTATCTCACAATCGACATGGTACACCATCATCAGCCGGCTGGGCCCGCCAACAGAACGTCGATGAATTGCCAATTGCCACTGCCATGGCCGGGGTGAATATGCGCCTTGAGCCAAACTCATATCGTGAGCTACACTGGCACAAACAAGATGAATGGTCATTTATCCTAAACGGAAGCCTTCGAGTGGCCGCAATGAATGAAGATGGAGAAAGCTTTGTCGATGACCTCCAAGCCGGAGACGTGTGGTTCTTCCCAGCAGGTATTCCGCACTCAATTCAAGCCAAGGAAAACGGTTGCGAGTTCCTTCTCGTCTTCGATGATGGAACATTCAGCGAAGACAATACTTTTCTTGTATCCGAGCTCTTTCAACGGAACCCACAAGAAATCTTGGCCAAAAACTTCCGAACAGACGTCAGCTCCTTCGCCAATATCCCTACCACTCAACTGTACATCTTTCCTGGAACGCCGATGCCAGTGGATATCAGTGAGCAGAATATAACAGGCCCGGGCGGTGTGCTTCCGCAAAATCAGTCCTACAGTTACCATCTCTCTCAGGTAGCTCCGTATACCGTCCCAGGTGGCAGCGTCAAGATCATAGATTCGGTTAATTTTCCCATTTCCACCGAAATTTCTGCAGCCCTCTTCACGGTTGAACCTGGTGCAATGCGCGAAATCCACTGGCACACTCAATCTGACGAATGGGCCTACTTCATCCAAGGAACTGCTCGTCTGACTGTCTTCGACGCTCCTCAATCTAGTCGCACGTTCGACTTTCACCCTGGCGACGTCGGCTACGTACCCTTACCAGACGCACACTATGTCGAGAACACCGGCGATGTTCCGGTGATCTATCTCGAGGTGCTGAAGAACAGCGTCTACAATGATATAAGCGTCAATCAGTGGCTTGGCTTGACCCCACCGCAGATTGTTGAGGATCATTTGAAGTTGCCGGAAAGCGTCATCGCAAATCTCCCTAAGACCAAGCCATACATTGTGCCCGGCAACACGAACCTCACGACGACAAACTTTACTGGGAGCCCGCAATGAGAGTTGAGACATGAACGAGAAAGTGGCATAAAAGGATTGATGAGGGAGAATGTTAGAGCTGCAGCCATGAACGTTGACACCCGCTATTACTTGAAACTTTGACAATGTTACCCTGCTGAATGTGGCTCTCTGGCCGATTCTGTCTTGTAAATATTTCACTGATGGGAATACTATATTTGTGGAGTCAATAAGACACAGAAACGCTACTATAAACCTATTCAATAAAAGAGAACTCTCTCCGATTGCTGACTTGAATAGCAGAGAAGCCATGCGCCCGATCTCCCTTTTGAACTGATGGAAACTAGTAGAAATGTGCCAAATATGGGAACATTCCGAAACATCTTGTAAATTAGATACCGTGAGTTTGCTGACCGGTAAGGAATGCAGACAGCGCGGTAGCGTTGCGAGTCTGCATAAATACGGTTCCAGGGCCTAGGGACAAGAGTCAGCTAAGGAACGAAATAAGATCACGAAGTACCATACCAGTGAACTTGCACACCAACCCTTCTCCCGCAGCAAGCCCAGAAACGATGCCGCCGCTTGCTACACGCTCGATTACATAGTCGCAGTTCCATGCAACAAGATGGCCATTGTCAATGATGTACTTTTCTCCCGCCGGAATCTGCAGATATGTTAAACACGGCATTCACCCGAAGCCAAAGAAGACAAAAGGATCAAAGAGACTCACATCCTTCCTGATGATTGCGCCCAAGCTGCAGAACCACAGAATCCCGGTGCCAGAGATGCGATACGTGAACCAACCCTCACCGGAAAACATCATCTTGCTGAGATTCTGGGCCTTGTAGTCCTTGACGACGCGCTCGGTGCAGGCGAGGAACGAATCCTTGCCGACGTTCCACGACTCGCTGCCGGAGAGGCGCAGCGTCGCGATGTCGCCGAGGCCATGCGGCGCCAGCAGCACCTCGCCGGGCCCCGTGAAGTGCGACATGGTGATGTGGCCGCCGGCGATCAGCTTCTTGACGCTGAACTTGATCTCACCCTTCACCGTCACGGTCGGCGACATGGCGATCATGGCGCCCGACTTGACGTGCAGTGGCGCGCCGATCGCCAGCTGCACCGTCACAATGGTGTTGGTGTCGCGGTGGCTGATGCGGTACGCTCCGCCGTTGAACTGGCCCACGTCGTCGACGTTGTGCTGCCCCGTGAACTGCGATGCCGGTGGAGCTCCGCCTGTCATCGACTCTCGGCGGCCGCTGCTCAGAGTGGCTTGTGATGACTGTGCTGGAGAGGGCGAAGTCACATACCCAGGGGACATCGGGGGCGCATATCCGGGAGACATCGGAGGTGCATAGCCAGGAGACATCGGAAGCGGGGCGTCAGATTTGGAGTTTGACCGGACAGGGAGAGCATATGGGTGCCTCTCCGCTGGCGCCGCGTATGTGCTCTTATCTGTTGGTGCTGCATACGTATTGCTACTTAGCGGACTCTGTGAAGCTACAGGCGGATAGGCAGGAGAGGACAGTGGAGGAGGATATTGCTGATATTGAGGTGCTTTGAATTGGTCAGTGATCTGCATGAGGCAAAGAACTAGATAAACATACCTTCATCATCGTTTTCATCTGCAGCACCAGGTGGAGCTACATTCTGTCAGAGCCTATTCCTATCTCTCATATCTTCGTGAAAGCTTACGAGGGAAGTAGTGCGCCTTCTCGGAACCGTTCTGGTAATTCGGCATTATGACGTGAGGAGTACAAATGCAAACGAAATTCGCCGAAAAAAGAAGCTCTAGGTATACGAAGAGACAAGAAGAAGAGACCGGATTTGCAATAGATCAGTCGCAAAAAGCTCCCAAGGCGATTGCTTACCCTCAACGTAAGCCGACGTCAGTTGGGTTTCAAGGAGAAGTTGAGAATGTAGAGCTCAGCTCTTGGATGCGATGGAAAAGCCGTGAGGCATTGAATGTGCTATCAGGAAGAGTGTAGAGGAGAAGAAGGAAAAGCCGCCGTGGCCGCGAAGGTCGCACTCCGTTCTTGTGCCGCTGCATGTTCTTGTCTCTGCGGAGTTCCTGGCGATCGTGCATTGTGAGAGCTCATTGGTTGAGGGCGAGCGCTGTAGCCGCCCGACGAGAACGATTAAGCTGCCACACAATCACAGCAGCTGTTGGGCCCCCCGGAATAGAATGAAATGAGCGTTTAGGGCATGCCTAATACGAAAAGAGAGCCTCTCCTGGCTGACATTCCTCAATCGTTCATGCGTGGACAGACTAGTAGTGAGAGGATGCCAAATGGGCTTATTGACCATGACCAATTTGGAAGATATCAAACGAAGGCATGATAATTATCATTCTTCTCTATGAAGAAACCCTATTTCACAGTTCCGTGTGCAATACATGCCTAATGTATTCCTGTTCTCATGACTTCGTCCTGCCATTCATAGATTATGCCTCTTTTGAGTCGATTCCGTAAACCTTGTAACCATGCAAAAGGATCAAGGTTTCTTCTCCCAACTTGTGCGCTGGTATGGGCACTGACAGAGCATAGCAGCTGATCCCCGGAGTCTGATTAGCTGCGCACGATACTTCATCGCCACGTAGACTTCTATCGAACCGCATTTTAAGTCTGCTGTCGCTTTCTTTTTCCAACCTGGGCAGAGAAGCCAGTCTTGATGGCCTGCACACTACGCCTACTACCACAAGAGTTGCAAGTGACGAAGTATAGGCGATTCTCGCCCTTTGATAGCTCTGTGTCGGCCGATCGGCATGTCTTGCAAATGACGTATTCGAGGATGTAGCGTCTTAGAATGTTTTCGATTTGCTTCGACTGGAAACGACCTTTGATAACCAATCTCCTGGAACCGTCAAGAGAGCCACTTGTACCCATTTCTGCGAATAAGAATTGCATAATGTGCTCGTCCGATCGTTTCAGCCGCTTGGCGATGTCTGGTAGGTTGGCGAAAATGGTCTTCTTGTTACCTTCGCGGAGGCACTGAGGAGGTGGAATCTTCATTGACTTGCCAGTCTCACCCATGAGTTCCGGCCTCCTCTCATGTAGCAGAGTAAAGAAGCGATCGAGTAGTTGATGATAAGGAACCGGTGCCGTGGCGTCGTGTGCCCAAATGCCTGTGCCTTTGATGAAGTCTCCTTCTTCCACCTGCTCTGGTTCGTCTTCTTTCACCTCACCACCCTCATCAGCTTCACGCAGTTTGGCCTCGAAATCTTCGTCCTCGTCCTTGGTGGTCTTCTTCTTCTTCTTTTTCTTTTTGAGGGCTGAGAGATCAAGCTCGCCATCTTCGCCTTCGAGCGGCTCCTCTATTTTTTCTTCGTCAGCATCCTCGGCCTTCTTTGGCTTCTTCTTCTTCTTTTTCGCGAGATCTTTAAACATGTCCGTCATCTCATCGACTGGATCTTGAGTATCGCCATTGGTATGGTTATCCGCGGTATCTTTATCGCCGCCAACACCGTTCAGCTCGGTGACTGAGCCATCGCCGTCAATAACGATCTGCCCCTCGCTGAAGGCAACCGATTTTCGTTTGGGCCTGTCTTCTACTTCTGCCATTTTCGAGGTTGTTGAGGAAGAAAGCCAAGAGGAAATGCGGCACAATGAAATACTCGAGTCACAATATCATGGTTGACTCAGGTTCGAGCGCCACTTCGGCTGAAAGATCCGCCACCTCCGACTACAGTACTTGATCACGTGCTTCTTTCAAGCTTCAATTCGCAGCTAGACTTCGAATCATTGATGGACTGCTACCTTCGCTCTCCATAGCAGGAAGTCCTACATGTGCTGTCGTCCTATCATTCAACATAGATGTCAGCGTCTGCCTCCACATCCTTCGTTCTCGAAGGCGACCCTCCGTCGCATTTAAACGACTCTGACGACATAGACTCGTTACCTTCTACCGACACAGATACCACACAAGATGGGCATGAGGAGTCCGATGCAGAGCGGGAATGGAGAGAAAGCATGCAACAATTAGAGATGCTGCTGACAATGTTTGTCATACCATACATTGGGAAGTACTTCGGGCGAAAGGCAGCATATTGGGGTAGGTTCCACGCATATGGATGAGCTATGCCAAATCGACTGACCTGTCCACAGGATGGGCGAAGTTTATGGAATGGAAATACCCGGTGGAGGTCGTTGTCACGAGCCCAAAAACATTTAAAGCTGCCGGAGCAATCCAAGCAGCAGCGTCTCTATGATAGAAATGGAGATGGCTATAGAGTTATAAAGTTTCATCGCACAAAGCATTGGGTCGGCGTTCTTGAAGACTTGGACTGGTATTGCATATGGTGATAGATCTGGAGTTACGAAATACCGAGAGCGACTACACCAATTACAAGAGCATAGAAGTCCAAAGTTGTACTTGAGTGATGTCTTCGGTTATGGACCTATCTGGAATAACAGATTCCGCTCTTCGTATTCATCAGCCATGATTTGGCATCAGGCGTCTATCTTACATATGTGATCCATATTCCTTGATATCAAAGCAATCAAGGCTAGCCATTCTCTGACAACCAGCAAACTCCACCTTCAAAGCCATTCGCCATTTTAAATGCAGCAAATCCCCCTTTCTACCTAACACCATGATATTTATGGAGGGGTATCAATGTTTGCCATAAGTGATTCATAATGCCCATCAACGCCTATCATCACCAGGGCGCCAGGAGTCACCTCCACGCCGGGTCTTAGGAGGGTTGGGAGGTGGAGCCGGGCGTCGAGGGTTGTTTTTGTTCCTGTACTGAACATGGTGGTTGCCGAGCATCGCTGGTCCCGTAGGAGGTGGAGCAGATGCTGGGTTTTGCTGAGAAAGGTGAACATTCAGCTTCTTCGAAGGAGGTTTCTTCGGTAGAGGATGGATCTTCCGCGGTTCGATGACGGCGTCGAGCTGTAAGGCATTGGTCTTCGGTACAACACTAGAATTCGGGTGCTGTGCAACAGAAGGCATGGAGTTGAGTCCTTGGATATCGTTCTGAGTAAGGCGTGCACCATCAGTACTCGGCGTCGGCATTGACTCGTGAAGGAAGTGGTTGTAGAAATCTGCCGAAAAGACACCTTTCTTGCGGTTCGGTTCAAGCGGACAGTCGTCACCGAGATGCTGTTGCGACGCACATTTGTAGCATGAAATAGGGATGTCAACATTGATATTCTTTTCGAACGGTCCGCGATTGAGGGACTGCGCCTTGAGATAGAAGAGGTATGAGTCTGGGCAGTCCTCTTTGATGTGGCCACGTCCATTGCAAGCGGTACAGTGAGAAGCGAGCCAGTCTCGTTTACCGCTCTCCTTATTGTTCTCTTCCGTGCTAGGCACTGATGTATCAAAGGCCTCATGTGAAGGTTCTGGCGGAGCCTTGTTTGTCATCGATGAGCTTTGGGCCGTAGGGACGGTGCCGTTTTCCATAGCCAGTGTAGCTTCGTCAACCAGAATGGGCAAGTCTCCAGAGTTTTCTGCTGCATCGAGCCGTGACTTAGCAGAAGACAGCTGCGTGCCGGGTTGCTGAGCATCAATAGAGGGGTTTACATTTAATATTTGGCCGTCCTTGAATATCGCATCAGCAAACAATCTGTTAATAGTAGCCAGGTCCTCGCTCGTTGGTTGACCGTATTGGCCAGAGGATGGAGCGTCAGGGACGGTTTCTAAACATACTCCTTCCGAGGCTGGATGAGAAGCCGAAATGGTCATATCGACAACCTCTGGGACTGGCCTGGAACGAAGAACAGTCGAGTCGGCGACCTCAGGTGCTGGCACAGAACCATCCGGAGCTTGATGATTGGAAGTTGTTGGGGGGTTCAGCGGTTGATTAGATGGCGCAGTTTTCGCGGGAAGTCCATTTTCGGATACTTGTCCGGATTCCACAACTTCTCCAGGCTCCGGAGGCGATGTCAAGTCCTTTCGTCGAACAAGAGAAGCGGCTGCAGCGGTTCGCGAATCTCCCACATCGTCCGCGGATTGATTCATCGCTGAAGCGCGGGCCTTTCGAGGGCCTCTGTGCACGCGTTTCTTGCGCTTGCCGTTTTGTTCGGGCTGCATGGCTGTTATTGAAAACACTGACTAGTTTACTGATGAGTTGTCTTACGGTTTGGCTACGAAATTGATTTCTTTTGTGTAGAGCAAGAACTTGGCCAAAGGTTGGTGAGGAGTGAAGGAAGTGTTTCCCAAATGAAGAACCGAAAGAAGGCGACAGCGCGTGCCAAGACTCGGCAACACCTGCCGTCTGGTGCTCAGCCTAGTGCTTTATGCCGAGCATGTAGGATAAATAGTCTTGGAACATCCATATTTCTTATTATATTGCATAGTAGGTACGGTTCTGCCGAGTAAGTTATTACTAGTGTCTTAGAGCCATCCTACCCTCCTGGCTCCAAATCCAAGCCCACCTAAAGCAACACTCAGGCCCGTAACTATAATCAAATTCTCATATTTACTATCGTAAATAACCTGATGGCAAGTGAACCCCCGAATTCAGCGCCTTCCGCCTTAGGCAATCCGCCCTCGCTCACATCGGCCCACCCGCCTTCCAACTGTTTTTCCGCCCCGACAGAACCTCTCATTCGCAGTATATAAAAGACTTTGCCGACCATTCTCTCTTTCCTTTTCCACGACTTTCGGTTCTAGGGTCCCGAAAGGGACCCAAAACGGCCCTCCATTTCTAAATTTAACGAACATCTTCACTTAAGGTACGGTACCTTTCACTACCTAGTACGTCTTCACTCACCGACCAACAATTTGTCAATAAAACTTTCGTCGACGGTCATTCTCTCTGTCATGAATATCTTTGTATCCCGGGTACTGAAGGGTCATAATGGCTGGGTGGTTCTTCAGGTGCCGTTGGGATAACTTTTGGCATAGCCTTTTGCTTGATCTCCTCACGTGGTCTTCTATCCGAACCATCCAACTTGAACGCCATGTTTCTTGTCGAATCCGCTACTGGCGACACAATAGTATTTCGGCGGTCAGGATCGTAGCTGCTGTGAGCCCCCATTGGTGCGAATAATCCAGTCCCAGGCTGAAGAAACATTTGTGGGAGATGAAACTGATCATAACGAGGCTCCTGAACCGGTCCGGAGTTATGTGCTCTGCGTCGACGAGCGATGAGAGTCGCCACAACGAGTATTGCGGCTAAGATGACGACTGCGATACAACCAATTACTATTCCTGCAATCGCGCCACCGCTAAGATTTGTTGAGTGTTGACCGGACGAGGTTGAAGAAGCCGAGGGGCTGGAGGATGTAGTGCTAGAGGACGTTACGGTGGAACTAGTTGAAGGTGGTGGAACACCGGTCAGCGAACCACCAGAAACTACACTCAGAAGTACGCTTGCGGTGTAGCCGGTGATGGGTGCACGGCCATAGCCGACAGAACCATTGGGATAGTTGTATTGAGCACAGTATGGACTTGGAGAAACGGTATAGCTATTCCTGTTAATTGATAGTAAAAGCTAGAATACGGTCCGTTGGCTCAACAAAGCAAGTTGTTCGTATTTGCCTGGCAGCTGACGTCGCATGTTGGCCCCAAGAAATCGTAGCAAGCGGTTTTGATATCATTACAGGCAGCGGTCCCGAGAGAACTGAAGCAGCAGCCGACGATGGTCGAATCAGCTGTGCCACAAAACTGTGAGGTACCGCAGGACACTGCATCATCTACGTATCGTTAGAATTCTATGAGTACTTTCAAGCGCAGAAGCGCTACCAGCGGACGTCATCAAAGAGCATTCAAGTAGTAAATAAAGCAGCCACAGCGTTGGGGAGGATATGATTCGCGAGTGGTACAGCTAACGACATGATAATCAGAGAAAGGTTTCACATCAGTCTCGCGACACAGCAGAGCTTCGATCGACTATCATCGTCGCTTATCGCCAGGAGTGTGCAGAGTTCGAACTGGGAATCTGGAGAGGGCCTACCTTCATTCCCGTTGACCCAGCCACAAGTCGCAAGACTCGTAGAAGTCTGCTGTCGAACCCGCAACTCGATGTGTTCACGCCTAGGTGCAGGCGTAGGTGCCGCGTGAAAGTCCACGCCAAGGCCTCTGTATTAACAAGGCGCTACCCGCTTCGTTCATAAAATATCGGGAACGCACGTGCCATCTCCTCTCCCACCAACGTCTCCTGTCGATTATACGACAACCCTTCGTGATTTCCGACTGCAAACTGACTATTTTCATATTTCCACAAAACATTGAACGGCAAGAAGCCCGAAATCTGGTCATTGCCCCGACGTCTTCAGCCTGCAAGCCCCACCATTACCAACAGCTATCCCTACCGACCCACTACACCGAATTTCGTCGCCTCGAAGCTCAGTGTTGCTTAACTTGAATCAATCACGGAGCAACGTAAACCATAGAGTAAATGCCCATTCTGCCATCGTGAGACTATGCCATGGTTCAGAAATATATCTATGAGAGGCAGCTACCCTCAGATTACGTCAGACTTCTCACGCTAGTCAGTGATGGCGAGAACTTCCGCGGCTCTCTAGAAGCGTTCCATAAGGACAAATTACCATATTTCCACGCTTTGTCCTGGTGCTGGTCAAGCGGAGAGGGAAACGAAGTGACCACATTCGAATGTGATGGACAGCTTTTTACAGTTTCGAAGCACTTGTATGACTTTCTAGCTACTGTAAACCCGAAAGATACCTGTTCCTCCATAAGAATATGGATCGATTTTATTTGCATCAACCAAGAAAATCTCGAAGAAAAGGACTTTCATGTCGCTCACATGCATGAGGTCTATGGCCAGGCTCGAAATGTTATCATCTGGCTAGGAATGCCTAAAGATAGCAGTGACCTGGTTATGGATTCTCACAGAATTTCTGGGCTGAACAAAGCCCTACAGGTCCTACCAGGTTCCGGCATAGCACAGAGCGTGGCTACATCGAGTCTTCCTCACACAAATGATCCAATATGGAAAGCTATAGGGCGGCTTTGCGACCGGGACTGGTTCTACAGAACATGGGTGATACAAGAGATTGCTATGGCCCGTAACGCCGAGCTTTTCTGCGGAACGCAGTGGTTAGGTTGGAGCGATTTCGTCAGTCTAGTTTCCGGCATTAGTCGCGCTGGCTTAGCATCCACATGCCGAGGTCCTAGAAGTACAGGCATAACTCGTCCCGATGGATTCGGCGTTCTTATGGACCTATCTTGGACTAGGACGATGGTACAGAATGACGATGTATCGATGAGCTACCTTCTACATATGGTGCGCCTTAAAGAAGTAACAAAACCAGTCGACAAAGTCTATGGACTTTTAGGTATTGTCGGTGCTGATATGAGAAGCTCGATCAAAGTCAACTACAGGGAGAATGATCAACAGTATTGGAAAGCATATGTGGATATGGCCAAGCATATCATTACTACTGATCGTCAGCCATTTTGGCTATTGTGCATGGCGTCGTCTAGAGAACGACCTGAACAACTCCCAACGTGGTGTCCAAATCTGAACTCTCTTACAGCAGACTATCTTGATTTCGGAAATCAGAACTGGAGAGCAGGGATTGGGGGCAAATCCACAAACGAGCCTAGTATACGTCTGTTGAAGGACGATCTTCACAGTATCCAGATTCCTGGCTTCTGCATCGATGTGATTGATGAAGTAGTTCACGTTGGTGGACCATATTCTCCGGCTGTTGGACAAGGGGACAGAGGCAGAGATGGAAACACAAAAGCATTCTTGGAAAGGGACAAGCAATGCCTTGAACTCACTTTACGTTGCTTTGGTGAAGCAGGCAATCCACAAGACGCATATGCGCGGACAATGATAATCAATTCTTGGATTAATGGCTCACCAGTCGACCCATCGCAAACCGCACGAGTTCGAAATGCTTATGAAGATTCCAAGGCATATCTTAGCAAAAATGACACCAGTGCCACAGTAGCTGCTCACAGCTCAGCGGACGATGAAAGACAGCAACTAACACAGCAATATATCACTCAGCTAGGATGGTGGCAAGAGCGTCCTTTCTACACGACAAGGAATGGCAGAATCGGCCGCGGGTCCTTCAGCATGCGATCCGGTGACGCAGTAGTTGTTTTCTACCAGGCTGGACCTGTTTTCATCCTCCGTCGCGAGCAAACTGGTGATGTATGGAAGCTAGTCGGAGATGCCTACCTTCACGGATGCATGGATTTGGATCGTATGCCAGACAGAGGCAGGGAAGCAGATATGATATTCACGATTTCTTGACCAACCGAATCCAAAACTTAGACATACTGATCCTTTCGACTGTTTCGGCGCTTCAACGGCTCATACTCGGTATATGGGTCTGCGTTAAGACTCTCACTGTGCGATCACCTTGAATTACCCGCATAGAGAACATGTGTGACGCGAATACTCCCACCTCCACCGTGCGTGGAGTACGTGTGGGAATATGCCGCCGCAACAACTCCTACCTACTGTGTAGTTCGTAGCCGACACAATGTACCGATGATCACCAATAAGAGTGCAACTACGCAGAGTCTAGACGGCATGGTCTTGTAAGTCACAAATAATGTTCCTAGGAACTATTTATGCTTCGGCTACTGTACTAGTTCGCGAACTTAATGTAAAAACATTGAGTGTTGTGGAAGTACCTCCTGCCCGCACTAAGAACGAGGCCGGCGCGCCGCACGAAGTTTATAAGCTACCAAACTAACATCTATCACTTGCCTCAGCAATGATTACCGAGCACTGGGAACCCGAGTTGGTAGCAACTTGCCTAGTTGGCAAGTTTTGAAAGTTGCTGGCGGGTCGAAAGATGTTGGCGGGTGCGAAACATGCTGGCGCATGTGCTGCAGTACATATGGTGTTCACATACTCCGAGTCCTACTTTCGCCACTACGTCGTCTACATGCAAAATCACGGACTCGGAGAGATGAAAAATTTTGATAGAACAACAGTGTTCCATTGTAGCTTTTGTTTACAGACTCATACAAGAGCTTCAGCTTGCCAAAGACATATTCGTCAGAAGCACTCGCGTCAGAAGACTCGATTCCAATGTGGTGAATGTTTCTCAGCGTTCATGAGACAGGATTCCCTGACCATGTGAGTCTGGCCGAAGAGAATTAGGAGATCACTAAATTCGTAGACATCAAAAGCAGTACTGTCCTTATCGGGCGCAGAGAACGTCAGCAAGGATCCATGCACCAGAAAGAACACTGCAAAGGGAGACGCAGACTGTAGAAGGAATGCTAGAAGTGCAAAGGTTGCTTTTGCAAAAGCTAGCCCTGCAGGAAAATGCTGCCAAAGGTATCATATCTAAATGGCCCAGTAGAGGCCCAGACGGTCAAAGGAGTATGAATTCGAAATGGGAGGTCTTATCGGGATAGTCCGCTCCTGTATCGGAAGGTAGTCTTGAAGCATATAGGGAAGATATCTCTTCAGCAATCTCAACTATTTGGGCTGGCGATAAGAGGATGTTGAGCTGCCAGCTCCATCGGTAAACACGTTGAGATGAAGATATCCGCGGTGAACCTGCTGGTTGACATGTGGCCTGTTTGCCTATGTCGCCTCCCACGGCGAGGAAGCAATAGGATGGTAAGGATATTCGGTGGAGATTGCCGTACACACACGGCAAGAAGGTAAGCAAAAGCTCGACACGTCTTGCGAGGACTTGTCATAGCCCGCCGGAATAAAGGATGTAAGAAGGTGCCTCCTTGGGATGCGAGACGCACGGTGTAACGAGACAGACCCGCAGTTTAACATCCGTGCCTAGCAAGCGAAAGACCCTAGCTAACGAAAGCTTCCCCATCAAAATCAATCGCAATTCTTAACATTCTGACCTTTAGACCTGAAAATGCAGATTAGTATAGCTTAGGACATCTGTTTTTGCTCAATCAATTATGAATTCCTAAATCCGTGCCGTTGCCCTACAATACCACTTCGGATGCTTGTGCACTTTGAATGCGCTGGGTAAGATCCGGGGCGATAGAGCTAAATGACTCTTTAGTAGAACTAAAACCTATACAAGCTATGCGACCTCTAAAGAAGAACCATTTCCTTCAGAAAATCATATAATTCGAGTCTGTGGGGGCCTCGTGGAGATTTTATATCGTGGAAGGCTGGTCAGGCGAGCGGAGCTTCACAACGCAACATGTATGGAAAGGCTATAGATGGACTAGCGCGCGAATAAAACTATAAATACTGACGCACTGAGAGGTGCTGAACTTGTATGTGGATAAGGAGAAGCAGAATTCATCGAGGTGATCGATTTTTCGATCACTTGTGTGTGTTGTGTGTGTGTTTTAGGAGGCTGGGCTCTACCGATACGGGTTTTCACGGCAGCGCGCATGCTACTGCAGCGCGCAACCCCACCAAAAATCAATAAAACTCACCTACTTCAGAGACCCATATCTCCGTCATTTCATAGTCAAATAATTTCAAACTTGATTCT